>Ga0209911_100006_pt1 | contig 416796 bp, 346 predicted proteins | sample FECB21metaG_FD_188301 | JGI IMG/M metagenome (GOLD analysis project Ga0209911, IMG submission 188301) | Cyanobacterial communities from the Joint Genome Institute, California, USA - FECB-21 (SPAdes) (version 2) | ecosystem: Environmental > Aquatic > Thermal springs > Hot (42-90C) > Microbial... | reverse complement strand
ACTCTTACCTACTTGCATTGACCCTCCTGCACACCTGAAAATCTTTTTGAGGTATTTGTGACTATTCCCATCAGATAAGTATTTTACCTGCTTATCTATGGCTTTATTAAATACCTACCCTTGAAAGACTAACCCTCTTCCCTCTTCCCTTTTCCCTCTTCCCTCTTCCCTTTTCCCTCTTCCCTCTTCCCTTGATTAAATTATTTGCAAGATATTTCCTTTGTTAATTCTAAATTGTGACCTGCGGCTTCTGCTGCTTCTAAATCATAGGGAAATGGTCTTCCACGGGTAACGTAATCGAGTTTTTGGGGTTCTCGATGACGTAATACAGCGTTGACAATCACACAGGGTTCTGGAGTGGTGTTAATTGCTCCATGGAGAACTCCGGGTGGTATTGTCACTACTGCTGGGTATTTTTCACTTAATGGAATGTACTGGTATTGCTTGTTGATTAAAGTAACTAGTACAAATCGACCTTTGACTACTAATAATTGATCGGTTTGTGATTTATGTACGAATAAATCATCTACTGTATTGGCTGGAATCTGTACCAACATGGTTTGGTTACTAGCTTGAGGAGTGAAAAATTGAGCCATCCCCCCTTTGATTGATTCCAAATAGTGAATTTGAATTCCTCTCATTTTACTCATAATAAAAATATTGCTAAAAAAGCATCCTAAAAATTGAATAGTTAGTTCAATCTAAGATGCTCAGCAATAAAAAAATGTTGCGAATGCAACAAAAGTTACCAAAATATGGTATATGAATGTAATTTATCAGCCGATAGAGAATTTTAAACTACTCGGTTGTGCAAAATTACCATCTATTACTACACCGCGTCCGTTGGCGTGAAGATGTCGCAATATGATGTAAATCGACTCGATGTCTTCAGAGGCACCTGCTTTACTGGCGATTTCTTCTAAAGAAAGGGGATTCTCTTCTGTTTGTAGAACGGATATTGCTTGTTTTTGCAATTCTAAAATTGCTGCTGCTGCTTTTTTACCTGCTTCTACACCCGGTTGGTGATATGCGTTAACATTCACTAAGCTCGCGTAGAATCCTACAGCGCGTTCGTATAAAGCAATTAAGGCACCTACAGTTCGAGCATTAACTTGGGGTATGGTAACAGTAATTGAATCCCGTTGGTTTTCATAAAGTGCTTTTCTAGTACCTTGAAGAAAACCAGAAAGATAATCACCCGACGTGGTTCCCGGTTCAACTTCTAAAGAGGAACCTTTACGATCCTCTAAAACTTCAATAAAGGTAAGGAAGAAGTTAGCAACCCCATCGCGCAATTGCTGGACGTATGCGTGTTGATCGGTTGAACCTTTATTTCCGTAAACTGCAATTCCTTGATGGACAACATTACCATCTAAGTCTTTTTCTTTACCTAAAGATTCCATGACCAACTGTTGCAGATAGCGGCTGAACAAAAGTAGGCTGTCTTTATAAGGAAGAACAACCATGTCTTTTTCACCGCGTCCGTTACCGGCATAGTACCAAGCTAAAGCTAACAATGCAGCTGGGTTGTTTTTGACATCTGGGACGCGAGTTGCGTCATCCATCTCTTTGGCTCCGTCGAGCATTTGACGAATGTCAATTCCTTGTAATGCTGCTGGTACCAGTCCTACCGCTGACATCTCTGAAGTCCTACCCCCCACCCAGTCGTACATGGGGAAATGTGCCAGCCAGCCTTCCGACTCACCAACTTGACTCAGTTTACTACCTGGCATGGTAATGGCGATCGCATATTGAGCAAAGTCCAAATTTTGCCCGGAATAGGCTTTCTTGACTTCCAACATTGCGTTACGCGGTTCTGGTGTTCCTCCAGATTTAGAAATCACCAATACCAAGGTGCTTGAAAGACGGTTTCGCAGGTGAGTTAATACTCGATCGATTCCTGCGGGGTCACTGTTATCAATAAAATGAATTGCTAGAGGTGGATAATCTGTAGCTAAAGCTTGAGCTACAAATTGAGGACCGAGTGCAGAACCACCAATCCCAATTGAGATTATATCGGTGAAGCGAGGAGCTTTGGGAGGATGAATCGCACCCGTGTGGATTTTCTCGGCAAATACTTCTATTTTCTCAATATTACTCACAATCTCTTGGGTTACTTCCGGCGTTGGTGCCAAGTCGGGATTTCGCAACCAGTAATGTCCAACCATCCGGTCTTCATCGGGATTTGCGATCGCTCCTTTTTCCAATTCTGCCATATCCGCGAAAGCTTTATCAAATGAAGGCTGCAACTTCTCAAAGAAGTTATCATCGAAGCCCATCCGGCTAACGTCTAGGTAAAAACCTAGTCCTTCATGGAAATATAGCCATTTCTGGTATCGTTGCCAAAGTGCCGTAGCATCCATAAAGAAAATCTCAAGTCACGTTATTGTCACAAACAAGTTTAAGCTAAGGTTCCAATAATCCCTTGTCAACTTATACAGTTTTAAGTGTTTACACAACTGCTCTCTTTAAACATCTAGCATAGGGATGAGTCGGAAAATGTTCACCGCAGGAAGCCTTTACTCAATCCTAACTAAATAATTTCCCAGTATAAAACTATGGCGAAGCAGCGCGTTTCGGGTAAAGTGTATACTCTATGCCAACTTTTTTCTAGTTCATTGTGATTCAACTGCTCAATTAATTCTGGAATTTTTTTCACAAATTTTCGTTATTTGTTCTAACACAAGGAATTGTTAATAAATATTAAGTATTAAATATTAATATTAAATATTAAATATTAAATCCTAAAAATTCAAATTCCTGATTAATTCTACAGGGTAGAGGCAGTGCGTTGAACGCTTCGCCTATCTGCAAGAACATACTTCTAGCTAGCTATTGAGTATTTGTAGTGCGTTTGCAATAAATGGTTAGTTTTCCCAAAATTGTCTAGAGACGTTATGTATAACCTCCTCTACAGCACGTCGGTAGATGAACAAACCACTAGGAAGAAAACGAAGTAATAAATAGTTAACAGTTATACCGCTCTATTACATGGATACGGGTAATATGTTGATGAATTTCTTGACTGCAATATTTGCTTCTACAAAGATTTTATCTGCAAATCAGTTGCAAGGACTGTAGGCTGTAACTTTCCTTTACAACTGAGGGATTTTGGCTTCGATGTAACATAACTTGTAGAAAACATCTACCTTAAGGTACTATCCCTGAATAATCAATTACTGTACTCAAAAACATAAATGGAGAATTTAATTAAATGCGGAAGCCGTTTTTAAAGCATCGTTGGTTATTAACTTTAGTATTATGTTTGATTCCCACGGCAGCTTTTGCTGTTGATGAAGCTGCTGGGGAACCTTTGCTCAATTCTCTTGATGCTGCTTTTGGTCAATTTGTCAATAAAATATTTGATGTTTTATTTTTCAGCATCGGTGGTTTTCCCTTAATCGTGTTATGGCTGATTTTTGGAGCGGTTTTTTTTACCATCCGTTTGAAGTTCGTCAATTTCCGGTTGTTCGGACACGCAATTGATATTGTGAGGGGAAAACACGATGATCCTAACGCTCCAGGGGAAGTTTCTCATTTCCAAGCTTTAGCTACTGCTTTATCCGCAACCGTCGGACTTGGGAACATTGCCGGAGTTGCGATCGCGATTAGTGTAGGTGGCCCCGGTGCAACTTTGTGGATGACTCTGGGTGGTTTGTTGGGTATGTCTAGTAAGATGGTTGAATGTACTCTGGGTCAGAAATATAGGATTATCAAGCCAAGTGGTAGTGTTGCGGGCGGACCGATGTATTATCTTTCTAGAGGATTTGCAGAAATCGGTTTAAAACCATTGGGTAATGTTTTAGCAATTCTATTTTCTATTTGTTGCATTTTCGCTGCTTTTGGTGCAGCAAATATGATTCAAGTCAACCAGTCTTATAGTGCGGTAAGGCAAGTTTTACCAATATATCCTTGGCTTTACGGTTTAATTTTAGCTCTGTTAGTTGGTTTGGTAATTATCGGTGGTATCCACCGTATCGGTCAAGTTGCAGGAACTATCGTCCCAGTAATGTGCGTACTTTATGTTGCTGCTGCATTGTGGATTCTTTTGGTTAATTTTACTCAAATTCCCAATGCTATTGGGACTATTTTCCAACAAGCTTTCACTCCTCAAGCAGTGGAAGGAGGAGTTATCGGTGTAATTGTTCAAGGTTTTAGACGTTCTACTTTTTCTAATGAAGCGGGAGTTGGTTCAGCTGCGATCGCTCACTCAGCAGCAAGAACTGATCGACCAATTAAAGAAGGTTTAGTGGCACTTTTGGAGCCATTTATCGATACGGTAGTTATCTGTAATATGACTGCTTTAGTAGTTGTAATTACCGGCGTTTATAATAATCCTGAGTATGAGGCAATCAGAAAAGCTGGTGAAGGTGCAGCTCTAACTTCTGTGGCTTTTGGTACGGTAATATCTTGGTTCCCCATATTACTTGCAATCTCCGTATTTTTATTCGCTTTTTCGACGATGATTTCCTGGAGCTATTATGCGGAGAAAGCTTGGGAATATCTTTTCAGCGAACGTAGTTTGATTGTATACAGAATCTTGTTTGTCGGTGCGACATTTATTGGTGCGATCGCGAAGCCCCAATCGGTACTTGATTTTGGTGACGCTACGTTTTTTGCAATGGCTTTGTTTAATCTGTTTGGAATGTATTTCCTGACTAATAAGGTGGTAGAAGATTTAAGCGATTACGAACGGTATCTTAAACGAGCAAAGTTGTAAAACATCTTGCCCTAGACGTAGCATTGCTACGTCTGTTTTATTTATGAAGCAGTGTCAATACTACTAACGCATCCTAAAATCAATAAATCTGACGTTACTGCTCATTTGATGTTTTCTTAATTCCTGAATCTGAGCATCTTTATGTGAAATATCTTTTTTTATAGACAATAATTGTTTTTCTAATTTCTCTTGTTTAGCTACAGATTTTCTATATTCAATGGTGGCAATGCTTATCAAACCGAATGTTAGACTTAATGCTGCTCCTATTCCCGGAGTGATAAAATCTCTAATTTCACCGGAAACAAAGTCTTGATTATCAACTTGAATTTCTATTCGTTCAGAACCGTATTCAGCCAAAACCATGAAAAAAATCGTAAAAATCACACTTGAAATTGCGATGGTTGGCAGCACCACTTTTTTAAACATTATCTTTACCTTTATATATCCTAAATTTCACAAATTAAGTTTTTTAATATTCTTCATTGCTGATAATCAAAGAAGTCTATTAATAACAAATTAATAATTTAATGAATATATTTTTTTATATTTTTGATGAAATCTTTACTGAGATTTTTATTTTTTTTATAAAATTATCTTTCCTTAACCGTAGAAATACTCAAGCTTCACGGTTACTTAACAGGAATGGGCGCAAGTGTCACAAGACTTGGATGGTGCCGTACTCTCACTTTCATGTGATTGCGTTAAGAATCAGTCAGTGTACAAGCACCCTGCAATAAAAATGTGCCAGTTGCGTAAGTCCTATATTGAATATTTTTCAACTTCAAAATTTATGGTTCAGCATCTCAAATACATCCCATTTTCTTCCCTCATCAACCGAATATTGATTAATTCCTTGCGTAAACTTTCTGAATCTGGATAGTAACGGTTGAGGATTTCATTCACGGTATCAAGAGGATATTCTACTCCCATTTCAAATTTATCGATTAACCATTTAAGAACTGTCAAACGCTTCTTACTACTACTAGGAATTTCTCTGAGGTATTGTCCTGAATCAGAATTTTGAAAAATCCCTTCTACATAAGTATTTAATACTTTATTTTCCCAGGTTTCAAAATTCACATCCTCAGCAAAAGAAGCGATTTTTTCTGGTCTAAATACTTCCTCTGTTATAGTTTGCAAAACATTTTTGTCTAATTGATAAAAATGAGTATTACCTTCAGGACGCATCCTGACTAATTCAAGCTGTTTGAGTTTAGTTAAATGATGGGAAATTGTCGGTTCTTTTAATTCTAGTAACACTGCTAATTCTTCTACACTGCATTCTTGATTTGCCAATATACCAATTATTTTCAGTCTACTTTCGTCTGCTAACGCTTTAAAGAAACGCAACAGTTTTTGTAATCGATCATTTTTCATTTTTTGCTGTAATTACCTTCCATATCTATCTAAATCAATCCAAATAAAATCAAATTCTCACTTTTGAATGCAGTAAAAACAAGACTTTTAACTTGCTTTTAATACAAACTAATTTTGAGATATTTTTGTAAAAAAATCACTTTCTTTTTTACAATTGGCTAGATTTGACGATAAAAAGCACTGCATGAGTAATTATTAATAGAATACTGATTATAGTCAAACTGAGTATTTAACTTTTCCAGAGACTTTTTTTTAAGAGTATCGACTGCATAATAATTATGATTAAATTATTATATCTACAGCTTAATCTCCTGATTTAAAATATTTCGGGAAAAGTTAAAGCTAATTACTTAATTAATAAATTATTTATGAATCAAAAAACCAGATAAATGTCCCAAATATAAGTAATTTAAAATCTCTACATAAAAAAGATAAAATTAAAAACTAAAAATTAAACATCTCTTTGTGAAAATAAACATTAATCCACAGAAATCTAAACTTACTTTTTGGTATAAAAAGCGAGAATTTGTAAAGCAATGCAATATCACATTGATTCAGTTTAAATGATTATGATACTGTAAAACCTCGATTATTCCTGGGGTTATAAGTCAGGTTTTTAAGATAAATCTGGGTTGTAACAGACAATCATCAAAACCCGACTTCTTTACTATTGGTCTAATTGACATCACATTATTAGCAATTGTGACATTTTTATTCTCATTTCGGATATTCTTCTAGGAGGGTATTTGAGAATTCATATCTATCTCTTTAGATGGATATTGACATACTCTTTATACTTTACTCAGGTACGGGTAGTTGTTGTGGTACTTGAGGAATAAAATCCGGGGTTCTAATTTCACTTACATTGAAAATACGTCCTAAAGCGGCTTCTAAAGTTTCTTCCATGACAATTTGATTATCGTAAGCAACAATTACCCTAACTAAAGTCGGTAAACTATTTTCCTCGGCTTCTAGATATAGTGGTTCAACGTAAAGCAGCGATTGTTCGATGGGTATGACTAATAAATTACCTTGAATTACCCGCGAACCTTCACGATTCCATAAGCTAATTTGTTGGGAAATTTCTGGATTTTGGTTAATTAACGCTTCTATTTGCTGCGGTCCGTAAATTAATTCCTGCTTGGGGAATTCATAGAGTAATAATCTACCATATTGACTACCATCAGAACGCGCTGCCAACCAAGCAATTAAGTTTCGTCGTTGAGTGGGAGTAAAAGGACGTAGTAAAATAAATTCTTCATTTTGAGCGGTAGGTAATTTTGTAATTAAGTAGTAAGGTTCAACTTGCTGCTGTTCTGTACCGTAAATTTCCGTAGGGATTTGCCATAAATCTTCTCGGTTGTAAAATACCTGTGGATCAGTCATATGATACGCCAGCAAGCGTTCCGACTGAATGCTAAAGTAGTCTAGTGGATACCGAATATGACTACGAAGAGTCACAGGCATTTCCGATAGAGGTTTGAACATTGATGGGAAAATTGCCCCTAATGTATTAATAATCGGATCTGTAGAGTCGGCAATGTAAAAATTCACATCACCGTTGTAAGCATCAACAACAATTTTCACCGAATTGCGAATATAATTAAATTGATTTTTACCAGGGTCGGAATAAGGATAGTGGTTACTAGTAGTGTAAGCATCAATTATCCAATACAAATATGTTGGTTGACCGTCGATAGTTGTTCCTTTACCATCCGCTGCTACTAAGTAAGGGTCGCGGTCAAAACGTAAAAAAGGAGCTATTGTGCGTATTCTTTCTCTAATGTTACGACGAAAAAGCACCTTAGTCTCTGGCTTAAAATTGCGAGTTAGCAACATCTGCCAATCTTTAAGATACTGTGCAAACAGCAAGCGTCGTAAAGGTGAGCCGATAGGAATTCCACCACGTCCGTCGTAAACGTTAAATTCGTTTGCATTTCCACTAGGGTAATCAAACTCTTGAGTTTTTGTACCCGTCATTACATAGGTATTGGCAATTTCTCCGTAATAAATTCGGGGATTTCCAACGGGAATACTGGCACGAATTTCTGGATTCGATATTAATAAAGAACCTTGACTCCCTGGATTTTCCACGCCAATATCTTTAATGAAATAGTAAGGCAATCCACCAGGAGCGACTTGGTTTACCGGACTCAGAGTAAACCCGTAACCATGAGTATAAACTAAATGTTTATTTACCCAAGTTTTGGCTGCATCGGGAACGTCGTTGTAATCCAATTCTCTAGCTGCAATGAGAGTTTGTTGTCTAAAAGAAGCTTGGGAATTAAGACTGCGTTTGAGAGTATAACGGTCAATATCTGCATCTGGAAACTTATAATAAGGTCGAATTTGTTGTAATTGACGATTGCTTTGTAAAAGTGGACGTGTATCCCACAAACGAATATTGCCAATCGTTAAATCATTTTCTTCTAAGTCAGATGCTGTCAGATTATTTTGAGGATTAAAAGTAGTGGCATCAATACTAACTAGATTAAATGCTTCGCGGGTAAGTTTGATTGTACGTTCTATGTAAGGCTTTTCGCGGGTGATTTCGTTTGGCTGTACGACTAATTTTTGTACTACTATAGGTAGTAAGCTGACAGCAACAGTCGCGATTAGAAGAAACAATCCCGATATGTAAATCAATTGACGGGGGTAAGGAATATGTTTTAAATTATATTTCTTTGTTTTAGATAAAGTTAAAGTTCGCACTCCCAGGTAAGCTGCAATACCGATAGCGAAAATACTTAAGCTAGTATAAATAGGTAGCAATACATTCACATCTGTATAACTAGCACCGTAGTTTACTCCTAATTTGGAATACAAAAGTTGATACCGTAATAACCAATAACGTAAAGCTACAGCTAACATTACTACGCAACCCAAACCGTTGAGATGAAGTCGTTGCTGTACGCTGAAACCGGGAAACTTACCTTCACTTAAACTGTTTGCAGAACGTAAATAAATCAACCCTACCGCAGCTATACCGAATAAGAATAGTCCTAATAGCCAAAATTGTAGAAGTTCCCAAATTGGTAACGAAAAAACGTAAAAGCTAATATCGCGATTGAATAAAGGTTCAGTAACATTAAAGCTATTGGCGTGAAAGTATTCTAAAACATTTATCCACCGTGCCGATATTAAAAAACCCAAAAGTAAGCTTACAAATACCGAAAGCGCTCTGATCCAAAATTGATAACTAATAAAAATCGCAGCAGTCAAAACCAGTACTACCGTTAATTGCAAAATCGAGATTACAAGTTGCCGTAACCCGAATATATTTAAAATTAACTGCAACCAAGATGGAAATTGCAGCAGTTCCGAAGGTAATTCTAGTTGAGGATACCAAACATTTAAAACTTGCTGACTGTAAAAAATTACTATTATTCCTACTAACACAGTTAATCCGAAAATCGTCGGTAAAAGCCAACGTAACTTCAATCCGTAAGGGTATAGTGAAGAATTAGGGTTTTTTCTAAAAGTAGGAGAATTGAAAAAATTTCCTTTTTCTTTTCTAATTATTTCTTGATTGGTGTATCCTTCTTGAGGATGCTGAAACCTTCTTGCTATAGTTAAATTACCCAGCAAAAAACACGCTGAAGTAAAAAAGGCGATCGCCCACAATCCCAACTGCGTTATTAAGCGTAATATAAACTCTGATAAATACTCCAGTTTCTCAAACCAAATCAATTCTGCTAATAGGTGGGAGGCTAAATCAAACATCAGCCAAAAACCTAACAATACCAAAATTACTCGATAAGTTTTTTTAGAACCAAGACTAGCTATTTGCATCACGAGTAAACTATATTTTCACCGATAGAATTAAAATTAACAGGACTTACCCAAAAGCCAATGATAGTATTGGTAATTCATTAATTACTGCTACACAAGAATAACTTTTTCAGCCACATATTGCGTAAGTTATAATTAAATATGAATTAAATATGATTTTGATTTTGATTATGATGATTATATTTATAATATCTGAACAAGGGGAATCAGGTTTATGATACCGCAGTTTTTTTTAATTCCTGGGATTATTTCTATTTTGACTTTTTATTAATCACTGCAAAATCAAGTATATAAAAATTAATAAGTATTAATTATCCTAAATATATATCTTACTAAATAATCGATAATGATATGACATATAAGTTGGATTATAACCAATGTTGTATTCTAAACTTCTTGCTCATCATTACAAATACAAGCTAGAATTACCAGCAATTAGCTTCCCATCGAAGAAGCTTTGTTTCTCGACTTATGTTTTTTTATAAGTGTCGAGATTTTTGTGTGCTGTGGATCAACAAACTAGTTAATAAATTAATGAAAGTGAGGAGTGTGGAAATGCGTTCAAAAACAATTGCTTTATGTCTTGCATTAGGTATAGCTGCTAGCATCACCGCTTGTGGTGGAAGTGAAGCTCCTGAAGGTGGAGCAGGTACAGAAGCGACTCCCGGAGTTGAACAAACGACGACTCCAGAAGCGACTCCCGGAGTTGAACAAACGACGACTCCAGAAGCTACACCTGATGCTACCAAAACCCCTGAAAGTGGTAAAGGTAGTTAAGATTAAGCTAATACCTAGTAAAACTACTACTTTAGTAGATTAATTGAAGGGCAAGAAAAAGGTGGAAAAACACCTCTATCTTGCCCAAATTTATGTAGTTAGTGGTTGGTTGAGAGTGGTTAGTGGTTATTTGACCTTTAACCTTTAACCTTTTATCTTTAACTATACTGTTCTTCTGCATCTAAATTGAATAATTTTTGCAGAGTTTGCATACAGTGTCGTCTCGCTTCTACATCTTGCTGCGCTCTCAACTGTACCATTGGGTCGTGTAATATTTTATTAACAATTCCTCGCGTTAGGGCTTCGATGACTTCTTGATGTTTTTCGCCGAATTCCGAACCCAATCTTGATAAAGCTTTTTCTAATTCTTGTTCGCGGATGGTTTCAATTTTATTTCGTAAAGAGCTAATTGTAGAAACTGTTTCTAGACTGCGCCACCAGATATCAAAAGCTTCTACTTCTTGTTCTAAAATAGATACAGCTTCTTGTGCCATTTGACGACGACTTTCTTGATTTTGTGCGACAACTGCTTTCAAGTCGTCTACATTAAATGCTTGTACATTGTCCAGTTCGTTTACATCTGCCTGAACGTTACGCGGTACGGAAATGTCAAATAACATTAAAGAACGAGTCGGTTCTAAAACTAGTTCTAATTTACTACGGTCAAGTATTGGTTCGGTTGCTGAAGTACTTGTAAAAATTAAATCACTTTGATTAATTACTTGCATCATTTTGTCCAGAGGTTGAATCTGGATGGTACAAGCGCTAAATTGCTTTGCTAATTCCTCTGCTCTTGCTATAGAACGATTCAGAATACAAATTTCTCCCGCACCTTTTGAAACCAAATGCTGTACTAGTAAACGCGACATTTTCCCCGCACCGACGATCGCGACTCGAACAGCGGCTAAATTTTGGATTTTGATCTGCGCTAGTTCCACCGCTGCGGAACTTATGGAAACTGCACCAGTTCCAATACTAGTTTCGCTACGTACCCGTTTACCAGCAGTTATAGCTTGTTTAAATAATTTATTGAGGACTGTTTTAATCCCTTTGTATTGCTGACCAATTTTATGAGTCGTTTTCACCTGAGCCATAATTTGACCTTCTCCGAGTACTAAGCTATCTAAACCAGCCGAGACTCGCATTAAATGCATGACCGCATCTTCATGTAACAAAATAAACAAGTGGGGTCTCAAAGACATTACAGGCAACTTGCTATGCTCCGAGAGAAACTGAGTTACTTCTCGGATACCTTGTTCGCTTTCTTGAGTAACTATATAAATTTCCAAGCGGTTACAAGTGCTGAGAACTGTAACTTCTTCAATACTCGGATAGCTTAACAGATGAGCGATCGCCCCTTCAGTTTGAGGTTCGGGAATGCTAAGTTTTTCTCGAATTTCCACTGGGGCTGTTTTGTGACTTAACCCTACGACTGCTATATGCATCTGATAAATGGTAGTTAATTACTAATTATTTATTGATAATTCATAAAAAAGGTCAAAGGTTAGAGGTTAAAGGTTAGAGGTTAGAGGTTAAAGGTTAAACAATTCCTAACTCCTAACTCCTAACTCCTAACTCTTAACTCCTAACTCTTAACTCCGGTGGTACTAACTCTTAACTCTTAACTCCCGCCCTCCGGTAGTCCTAACTTTTTACTTCAGATTAAGGGTTTGTGGACTATCGAACATATGAATGGTATCAACAAACCGGGCTGTTTTGGATTGGCTGGAAATTACTAAGCTTTGAGTTCTAGCACCTCCGTGGAAGAAACGAACACCTTCCATTAAAGTTCCGGGAGTAATACCGCAAGCCGCAAAAAGTACGTTTTCACCGCAAGCTAGTTCTTCAGCGTTGTAACATTTATCTGGGTCATTGATACCCATTTCTTTGAGTCTGGCAAGATTGCCTTCTCTGCTTTCCCCAATTAAACCTGTTTGAACTACTTCTGGATCGTAGATCAATTGTCCTTGAAAGTGACCACCCAAGCAACGCATTGCAGCAGCAGAAATTACACCTTCGGGTGCTGCACCAATACCCATTAGTGCATGAATGTTAGTACCGGAGAAACCACAAGAAATAGCTGCTGAAACGTCACCATCGCTAATTAAGCGTACTCTAGCACCAGCTTGGCGAATTTCTGCAATTAATTCTGTGTGACGGGGACGATCCATTACTACTACTACTAATTCCTCAACGGAACGATTCAAGCATTCCGATAGAATTTTCAGGTTTTCGGTGGCAGATTTATTGATATCGACTTTACCACGTGCTTGTGCTGGTGCTGCGAGCTTTTTCATATAAAAGTCGGGTGCTGCAAATAACCCACCTTTTTCGGAAATTGCCAATACAGCCATAGAGCCATTTTGACCATATGCTACTAGGTTAGTACCTTCACAAGGGTCAACTGCAATATCAATCTCAACTAATTCATCGGGGTTGCAGTAATTTTTGGCATCTTCACGAGTACAAATTCCCACTTCTTCACCAATGTAAAGCATGGGAGCTTCATCCCGTTCCCCTTCTCCAATCACAATGCGTCCCCGCATATAGATTTTGTTCATTCTTTCCCGCATAGCTTCTACAGCCACTTGATCTGCGATATTCTTCTCTCCTTTACCCATCCACCGAGAGCTGGCGATCGCCGCTTGCTCTACGACTTCAATAATTTCTAACCCAAGAGTGTTTTCCACGAAGTCTGCCCTCTCAATTGCTTGGTCATTCGCGGTCAAATGCGAATTGCGATATCAGTTATTAAGTCTACCAAAGGGCGTATACCAGTGGAAATCCGTCTTGACTTGGGTTTTTGTTAAGTTTTGCTGCTAAGTCCTGACTTTACCTGGCGGTTGAAACCGCCGGATACTTATTAATCAAATATTTTTTATGATTAAATCTGATAGCAACTATTAAATAGCTTAAATAACATCATGTTCGACTTTCTTAACTCTCTTTTAGGTCGTCATCCCGAACAAATCAAAGCGAATGTAGAAGTTTATACTTGGCAGACTTGTCCTTACTGCATTCGTGCGAAAATGCTTTTATGGTGGAAAGGTGTAAAATTCACCGAATATAAAATTGATGGGGACGCAACAGCCAGAAATGCAATGGCTGAACGCGCAAATGGACGACGTACAGTACCACAGATTTTCATTAATAATCAACACGTTGGCGGTTGCGATGATTTGTATCAATTAGATACTCAAGGTCAACTTGATTCTATGTTAAATCAACCAGCAACAGTTTAATTTCACTTTAAACAAACTTTGATTTTTCATCAGGTGATTCGTCGGGTTTTGATGGCTTTTTGTGATATTACCGATATTTGATCCAAAAAACCCGACTTCTTAATGGTTACAACAACTAACCTTCACATTAAGAATATGTTAAGTACCTACTCAGAATATCTGAGACACAGAAAGTGGATGGAACAAGCACTAAAGCTGTCTGAAGCGGCTGGAGATGTAGGTGAAGTTCCTGTGGGGGCTATTATTATTAATTCATCGGAAAATGCAATTGCTTTATGTGAAAATAGAAAACAACGCGACAATGACCCTACCGCTCATGCGGAAATCCTCGCAATACGTGAAGCAACGCGCAGGTTACAAAATTGGCGATTAGATCAATGTACTCTCTACGTTACTCTCGAACCTTGTCCGATGTGTGCTGGTGCTATTGTCCAAGCCCGTGTAGGTTTACTAATCTATGGAGTAGATGATCTGAAAACTGGAGCAATTCGCACAGTTGCCAACATTCCTGATAGTGCGGCTTCTAATCACCGTTTACGTGTAATTGGAGGCATTTTAGAATCTGAGTGTCGCCAACAGTTACAAATTTGGTTTGCTAATCGGCGACATAGCATAACTTAAAGGACAGAGGTAAAACTGTCCAGTGAGTGCTACAAAAATCGGGGTAGAAAATCTACGGTGTTACTAATCAAGAATTGTTTACATTTTGATTCACTCAATATTCAGCAGTCACCGTGATGATGGAATTCGATTCAATATTTGATACCGTGAAAGGCAAAAGGCAAAAGGCTATTAAAGCAAATACTAAGTTGACTGATACTGATTCGCGAATTTCTCCTTGGTTAAGTTATTTAACTTACCTCTTGGCAGGAAATATACTTCTACCTTTGTATTTCAGTCAAATCACAATTATAGGACAGGAAAATTTACCTAAGAGTGGTCCTGTAATCTTAGCTCCCACCCATAAAGCGCGTTGGGATTCGGTACTTTTACCTTATGCAACCGGACGTTATGTTACCGGACGAGATTTGCGTTTTATGGTCACAAGCACAGAATGTCAAGGATTTCAAGGCTGGTTTGTACGGCGTTTAGGAGGATTCCCCGTAAATGCAAAACGTCCTTCAATTACAACTCTCCGTCACACTGTTGAATTGTTGCTACGTGGTGAAATGTTAGTTATTTATCCTGAAGGTGGTATTTTTCGCGATCGCGATGTTCACTTGCTCAAACCTGGAATTGCACGTTTGGCAATGAGCGCGGAATTATCTCACCCCGGTTTAGGAGTGAAAATAATACCTATTTGCTTTAATTACAGTCACCCTTATCCAAGTTGGGGTGCGGATGTTAGTATTAGCATCGGTTCTCCGATCAAAGTTTCTGATTATGCTCAAGGCTGCATAAAGCAAGATGCTAAGAGTCTTACAGATGATTTAGCTCATGCGCTTCAACAACTCAATTATCAATATGATGATTTAGCCAGTAGTGGTTTTGTACAAGTATCAAACTCTTGAGAGTTAGTTGATAGTGGATAGTTGATAGTGGATAGGTAAGTTGGTAAAAATAGACATAATCAGTAGTAACAAGATTTAAATTTACTTGTAAAAGATAAACAATGAACGCACTCGCATCTTTTACAAAAAAAGCTTTATCACTACTCCCTACTCCCTACTCCCCAGTTCTAATTACATAAATTTATTTAAATTCCTAAAACAAGTTCCCAATTCTGTAATTTGCCTGTATCTTGGGGTGCCGTGTCAATAATCCATAATTGCCAGTTTCCTTTGGCTGATTGATTAAGTAAATTTTTTAAAACTGGATGGGTTTGCACTGAGTAAGTGGTTTGTAATTCTTGACGACGACCTAAAGTCCGACTTTGTAATAATACCCTTTGATTGTTTGGGGCAATTAAGTAAATTTCTAAATCACTTAAAAATTCATGGGTGATGTTAACGATAACTTGAATATCGCGGACGTTGCTAGATTCGGATATGATAATCCCGCTTTTGATGCCTTGTTGATAATTATCGGGAATCGATAATATTGCATTATTACGTCCTACTATATTCTTAGTTGCGATCGCGGCATTTAGTTGGAGTTTTTGGGCTGCTTTTACGGCATTTTCGGCATTTACTTTACCGTAACCAAACCATTTGGAATGACCATTATCATCGTAACTACCGTAACGCAAACCTAATTGTGGATCGGGTTCTAAATCAACTATTTTATCTGCGGTTTCTTCAAGTATGCGTTTTACTTGCTGAATTGTTAAGTCAGGATTTGCTGACAAAATTAGTGCTGCAACTCCAGCAACTACCGGAGTAGCGGCAGAAGTGCCACCAAAATAAGGAGTAAAATCATCTTTGGTATAACCTGCGGCTCCTAATTGATCTGTTGTGAACATACCTTTTCCAGGAAGTGAAGCTGCAATTGCAGGCTGAGTATAAATAAAACCAGTTTGTTCAAACCACATTCCTGGTTGAGCGTTATTGCTGGGAGCGCATATGGAAATATTACTACCCCAATTGCTGTAAGCGGCTTTTTTATTCAAGCTGGTGGATGCCGAAACAGTAATGACATCTGGATGTACCGCAAAACCACTGAGCCAACGTGTCTTACCTGTAACAATATCTTTCACCCAACCGCTTTCATATACGGTAGCGTTAATCGGACGATTTGCATTACCGGCAGCAAATAGAATTACACAACCCTTACCATTACGTCCTTTTGTGGCAGCGCGAGTTATTGCAGCCCGTTGACGTAAAGAAAGAGGAAAATACACCGCAGCAGCTCCCCAACTGCAAGAAATTACACTTGCTCCTTTTTGAAGCGCCCAATCAAAAATCGCTTCAATAGATTCATCATCTAAAAATCCACTAGTACGAATAGGCATAAATGCACAGCCGGGAGCAACTCCAGCAATTCCCGTACCATTTTCCTCTGCGATCGCAATTCCGGCACAAGCAGTACCGTGACTTGGTTGTTCTTGTGATGGTAAGGGTAAGAAATCTTTATCTTTCAAATCCAAGGGAGCGATAATTTTTCCACTACCCATAAAATCGGGATGATTCAAATCAAAGGAATCATCAACAATCGCAACAACAACTGAACGAACTCCCCGTGTAATATCCCAAGCTTTTTCAACGGAAATATGAGAACCATGAGCCAATTGATTCCCACCATTGTGATTGAGATACCATTGTTGAAAATAAAGCGGGTCGCGAGGTTTGTAATAAGATTCTTGACGGATAATAATATTAGGTTCGCTAGCGAGTATTTCAGATAATCCTTGTAACTGATTAGCAATTTTGATCGGATTTTGTGTAGCTTGTTGACCGACAATAAATACAAAAGTATTCGGAAGACCATCAATAGGTTTGTCAAGAATTAAACCAAACTTTGCGGCAATGGAATTAATTCTGGTAGTATCGACCCAAGAAGCAAATTGAATCGTCATTTGGTCGCTCAAATAAACTGCCGTACCAGGATTACCTTTAATTTGGTAAACATGACTGGCAAAAGCAACATTTGTCGAACTTCGCGCTTGGGACATTGCCATCTCTAATTTACTAGAAGCAACCCGAAATAATTCTAAACGGGAAGTAGGAATACTACTACGCCAACTACCTAACAAATTTCGAGCTAATTGTGGAACCGGAATATTAGTATTACTACGAACTGTAAAACGGTCTGGAACCTTTTCTAAAACTAATTCTTCACCACCGCGTTGTATAATCATTCCTAAACTACTTGTTGGTATATTCGAGGGAGAATTTTCTGGAGAGTTTGGGTTCGTACTCATGACAGCTATTTTCGTGACTGTAATGTTTGTGGGAACTCAGTTGATTTGATTTTCAGTCTAAATCAAAGACAAGAGTGTATGTAGCTTTGCTTTGTTTTCATGGCAAAACAGAGTTAAGATACCCTTCAGTTCTATACCCGTCCTGTTTAGTTGTCCCAAGTATTTATCCCCATGAAATTTGCTCTAACTGTTCCCAATATTAGTCTTGCTTTACTATCGGTAATTGCAAGTTTTAGTTTGCCATCACCTAGCTTAGCTCAGGTTAAACTACCCAGTGGTAGCACGCAAGTACAACCTGTACAACCTATAGAACCGATAGAATCAGATAGTGTTGATACAATAAGCCCCACCGGACAAACCAGCAGCGTTTTAAGCCTTGACGGTGGAAAGCGTTTGATGTCTGAGGCTGGTAATGCTGTTTCTTCGCAAAATTACGCTTTAGCCGAGAGTAAACTCAAGGAAGCACGTTTAGTTTTCAATCAATTATCAAACTTCTACCAGCAACTAAACTCTAGCTTTGCCGGAATCGACAACAGAGTCGCTGATTCCCAGCGTCAAAAAGCGTTGTCTGCTGCTCAAATGCGAGATGAAGCTACCTATCAGTTAGCATTAGTAAACAGAGCGCAAAATAAACCAGAATTAGCTGTACCTTTGTTAGTACAAATTATCAAAAGTCAAAATCCCAGCCGAGATTTAGGTCAAAAAGCTTATCAACAATTGTTTGAATTAGGTTTTGTTGATTCTCCTTTTCCTAGAAGCGGTGGTAACGCTTCTTCGCCCAAAAAATAACTAAGTTTTTTATACTCATCATAAAATTATTAAATATACCACCGTTAAATTTTAAAAGTTTTGGCGGTGGCTTTTGAATTTGTGGTGGTAATATTAAATTATCTATAATTATTTAAGTATTCAGGTAAGCATTCAGGCAATTGATTAGTAATCAAATAATTGATTAGTTCAAGCTAAAATTATTTAAAATTTGTACATAATATATAAAGTGTATAGAAATAAATTAATTTGTAGGGATTGCGATGATAAGTCCGCAACAAGTAGAGGAAATGATAAAGGCACAAATGCCAGATGCTCAGATTCAAGTACAAGACTTGACCGGAGGTGGTGACCATTATCAAGTAAGTGTAGTTTCATCGCAATTTGCAGGCAAGGGATTGGTACAACAACATCAGTTGGTCTACGCTGCCTTGAAACAAGCTATGTCTACCGAAGCTATTCACGCTTTAGCACTTAAAACATACACTCCCGAAGCTTGGCAAGCAACAGCCGCTTCATAACTATTAATCAATCGGTTATAAGTTATAAGCTATTCCTGGGGAAATAAATCAATATCTCCAATGATGTTATGTATTGCTGACCATCAGCTTATAGTGCCGCTCAAAGAATCAAAATACCATAGTAAAAGGGAAAGATCATGACACCAGAAGTTAAAGAAAGAATTGATAACTTGGTACAGCAAAACAAAATCATGGTTTTCATGAAAGGAAGCAAATTAATGCCTATGTGCGGCTTCTCTAACAATGTTGTTCAAATTATCAACACTTTGGGAGTTCCCTACGAGACTTTTGATATTCTCGAAGATGCAGAAATACGTCAGGGTATTAAAGAATACTCAAATTGGCCAACAATTCCCCAAGTGTATATAAATGGTGAATTTGTTGGTGGAAGCGATATCCTGATTGAACTTTACCAAAAAGGTGATTTACAGCAAATGGTTGAAGTCGCAATGGCTTCTTAGTAATCAGTTATCAGTTATCAGTGAACAGTTATCAGTGAAGTGCGAAGCGTGTCTTTTATGACATACAGCGAACAATAATCTATTGATTGATATGCTCCCTATCTTACCTCCCACCATACATCACTCCGCTGAGTGTCAACTGATAACTGATAACTGGTAACTGGTAACTGGTAACTGGTAACTGATAACTGATAACAAAAGCGCGGGCAAAAAAAATCCCCTCACGAACTTTCTGGGATAACCAACCAAACAAGTGAGGGGAAGATTTATTTGAATTAATTGCTACAAAACATTTACCAAAAATCGCACCGCTGCTACAGTTGACACTCGCAGATAGAGTGTTATAATAATTTGCGTTAAGCAGTGATTACTATTAACTGACTCGCAAAGCTTATTAATAGTAATCTGGCTCTGGCTCTGGTTGAGTCACCGCGAAATTAGATCCATCAAACAAGAAGCGAGTAGCTTCTTCCTCTAAACGGTGAATCAAGTAAGCTTCAATAGTATTACTAGTCCTTAATGCGGCTAAGTAACCGTCAAGATAAATCCGCATATCATCTGTACGATAACCGCGATTCCAGAGTTCGACGAAGGCGTCGGTTAATGTTTGGTAGTAGCGGATTGTTCGTGCGTCTTGGAGCATAATACAATAAAAAATTGTTAGAGGATTGGAATGAAAATTGTAAATGATTCCAGTTCAAATGTGAAGTATGACCTTTAGATGACCATGAATCACAAGCTAATAAAACTTGCTTAAAAAATTAATCTTGCCGCGACCTCTACATATATCGTATTCCTTTATAGGCTTAATGTGATGAGTAAATAAGCGTCTGTTATCTTTTTTTGACATTGTTCATTAATTACAAGTTGCACAAAAAACGCTTTGACCTATCCGATAAGCAATATCTAATTTGTGATCACCATAAACACTTGTGGAGATTTGTTTAAGTGTAGCTTGTTGAGTGAGAGTTGAACGTAACTAAACATTAATACAAAATAAAACAGCCAAAATATTTTAAACAAGTATAACAAAAATTGAAAACTGTTATCAGTCGTACCAATAATTTTGTAAAAGACGTAACAAAATAATAGCTGTAAACTAAAAAAAAGAATAAATGTCAAGCAAATACGAATGGAAGTAACAACGGTTACAAAACCAAGGCTATAAGCTTTGTTACCTTGAAAGTCATGCTCGAATGAGGGTTTTGCCACCGTGGGTTCAGTTTGTATTGAAATTATTGAGGGGAATCCCCATTTAAGGTCGCTGCTCGGTTGGCATTTACAACAACTGGACTACAGGGTATTCCAGGCTGCTAGTATTTATCAGGCAAGAGAAGCTTTTTTAACTCATCAACCAACATTAGTGGTTCTTGATGCGGACTTACCTGATAGTGATGGAATCGAGTTTTGCCGTTGGTTACATCGTCAGCAGCAGCCTTTGATTTTAATGCTCTCTGCGCGAAGTAATGAAGCTGATATCGTTACGGGTTTGAAAGCAGGAGCCGACGATTATTTAAGTAAACCTTTTGGGATGCAAGAGTTTTTAGCACGGGTAGAAGCGCTTGTTCGTCGCAAACGCACTCCTGTAGCTCCTGCTTATCTGGACTATGGTGCTTTACAAATCGACTTAATACAACGTCGTGTCCGTTTTAAAGGTGAATTTATGGATTTAACACCCCAGGAATTCAGCTTGCTTTATGTTTTAGCCCAAGCTGCTGGAATGCCTCTTTCCCGTTCAGAACTATTGCGTCGTGCTTGGCCCGATGCGATAGACAATCCGCGCACAATTGATACACACGTATTATCGCTGCGAAAAAAAGTTGAATTAGATCCACGTCAACCGAGTTTAATTCAAACCATCCGCAACGTAGGATACCGATTTAACATAGAAATGCTGAATACAAATGTTTCTCAAAATCAACATATTTCTCAATCAACCGCTAAATTAACCCAAAATCAACAACCGAAAAATCAATTTACAGCTCAACATTCTACTATTTCTTCTGGGAGATGAGCAGAAGTGGACAGTTGACAGTTGACAGTTGACAGTTGACAGTTGACAACAATAATCTAATAATATGCTTCCTACCTTATCTGTGACCATGCACTGTCGCAACTGATAACTGACAGTTGACCTTAAAACTCAAAATCATCGTCGGTTTCTGCTTGCTGCAAGTTTTCTTGCAAATTATTCCAGTTTATTTGAGAAGCTGTTTGATTTGTGATTAAACGTCCTTGTTGTAGGTATAAAAGCCGGGTACAAAACATTTTCGCTATGTTTAGCTGGTGATTTACCATGCATATTGTAGTCTGATGTTTTTCATATAGCTGATTTAAAATTTTGATTACGCGCTCGGCGGTAACTAAATCTAAATTAGAGGTTGGTTCATCTAGTAATAAAATTTTTGGCTGGATAACTAAACCTCTAACCAGATTTACTAACTGTCGCTGTCCTACGGAAAGTTGTGTTTCTGTCCGATTCAGCCAATCGTTAGGAATATCTAGCTGTTCGATCCAATAGCTTAAACGTTCTTCAATCTGAGGTTTTGGTAAATTTCGTAGCTTTAAAGGATATATCAGAGCATCTTTGACATTCATTCCCAAAAGCTTGGTTTCTTGGGCTACGAGGGTTATGGATTGGCGCAATTCTATTACGGGAATTTGCCGATACTCTTGATTTTTAAGATAAATTTTACCGCTTGTAGGTTCCCATAAACGATTTAAAAGACGTAATAAATAAGATTTACCCGCTCCAGTTGGTCCGACAATCGCAACGCGATCGCCTTCATAAATCTTAAAGGAAATATCCTGCAATATAGGATATACTGTTAGACTATGCTTGGTTTGGGTTGTCAATTTTTCTACTAAACTGACTTGCTCTAATTGTAGTAGGGTTGGTTGTTTGGTCTCCAATATAAAACCTTTTAATCACCTTTATCGAGTTAATATTTAAAATACTATCTAAAATACTTTTTTGAACTCAAATATTTATTACTCGTTATTTTACTCGTGAACAATTCAACTATATCTTGTCTACCCCAGATGATTGATATCTGGGAAAGAACCCTTGATTGGAAACCATCTCCTCAACAACAAGAACTGTTTCAACGTTTGTATGAGTTGATTATTGAAGGGAATCGTCAGCTAAATTTAACCCGTATTACTGAGCCTGAAGATTTTTGGGAAAAACATTTATGGGATTCCTTGAGAGGAGTAAAGTTTTTAATTTCGCAACAAAACCGGGAAGATAAGGAGATTAATCTTATTGATTTGGGAACTGGTGCGGGTTTCCCTGGTATTCCGGTAGCTATAGCTGTTAAAAATTGTACTGTTAATCTTGTTGATTCTACGAAGAAAAAGATTAATTTTATAGATAGTATTTTGCCTGAGCTTGATTTAAATAATGTTTTTGCTACTACTTGTAGAGCGGAAGAAATTGGTAGAGAAAGTCAGCATCGAGAAACTTATGATATTGCACTGATTCGGGCTGTAGCTTCAGCTTCGGCTTGTGCAGAATATACTTTACCATTGTTGAAACAACAGGGATTAGCTGTAATTTACCGGGGTAATTTAACCGAGGAAGAAATTACCAATATGGAAAATGCAGTAGAGCAGTTAGGTGCAGTCATAGAATCAATAGAACAATTTAATACACCAATAAGTAATAGCGATCGCCATTGTTTGTATTTACGAAAAGTCGCTAGTACACCCGCAAAGTTTCCTCGTGGGGTAGGTGTACCTGCTCAGCGCCCGCTTTAAGGAGTTAGGAGTTAGGATTTAGGAGTTAGGAGTTAGGATTTAGGAGTTAGGGGTTAGGGGTGAGAAGTTAGGTGAGGAGTTAGGAGTTAGGGGTTAGGGGTGAGAAGTTAGGTGAGGAGTTAGGAGTTAGGAGTTAGGAGTTAGGTGAGGAGTTAGGAGTTAGGAGTTAGGAGTTAGGAGTTAGGGGTGAGGAATTATTAATTACTGGGTATATCAAATAACAAGGGTTTTGGGAATATTCTTGAGATAATTAAAGATAAGAACTATAAAGTTTTTACGGATAAACTGTAGCTGGGAAGCAATATTAAAAACCATGAATGAAATAAATGACGTTAAATTAACCGATAAAACGAATAAAAATTCGGCATTTTCTAAAGTAAAAAAAATTCTGATTGGTGTAGTAGTAGCCACTATTACGGGTGCAGCTTTATACGGTGCTGGTTGGTTACAAGCACGTTCTCAATTTTCTTCAAATGATGAGAAAATTCAGTTAGAGTCAGAGTTACAACAAACAAAAGAACAGTTAATTACCGCTGAAAACCGTGCTTATTTAATGGAAGCTCGCGGTGATTTGTATGATACTACAGTTAATTTAGATTTGCGTAACTTTGGTGTAGCAAATAGTCGTTTAGAGCAAGCAGGAGCAGCTTTAGGTAAGGTTAAAGATGTTAACGGTAGTTTAAATATGACCAAAATAAAAGAATTGCAACAGGTTCTTTCTAAAAAGAATATTAATGTTGCTGTTAATTTAGAACAACAACGTAATACTGTTTTGAGCTATATCAATGTTTTAAATCAGTTGATTCCTGCTGAGGAAAATTTAACAGTTCCCGCACCTTCGGAGTCACCTAATCAATAGTGTTGTTTGAGAAGTCGGTTTTTTAGGATAAATATATCTAATAACCGATAATCCTGGTAAAAACCCGACTTCTGTGGTTTACAAAAGATGATTGTCTGTTACCTGAATACAACTCACCACAAAATATAAGTTTAAAGCTTGATTTAAACTTCAACCTGGAAAAATAATAACGGTTTGTCATTCACGAGCTTTTCTTCTACTTGTTTCATGCCAATTCTTTGTGCTAGTTTGACAGAATCGATGTTAGGGCGATCGCAGCTAGCGTTCAAGTATTGATAACCAAGTTGATTAAAAGAATATTCTAATATTTTGGTTGCGGCTTCGGTAGCATAGCCTTTTTTAGTCGCTTCCGGTAGTAAAGCGTAAACTAATTGGGGTTGCTGTTGATCAAAAAAGTACCACAAACCAACAAACCCGATAATTTCTTGTTGATTTTTGGTTTCAATAAACCAAAGACCGAATTTTTGTTGATCAAAAAGTTTTTGATTTTCGATCAACATTTCTTCAACTTGTTGCACAGACCAAATATTATCATCACACAAATACTTTCTCACATGGGGATTGACGAAAATATTATGTAAGGTGTTCAAGTCAGTTTTTAAAATTGGCTTTAATCGTAACCTTTGAGTTTCTAATGTCATAAATCAATTTCTCTGCCCACACTGTTTACGGAGAAACTCAAACAAATAGTCTTGTTCTTCTGTAGGCAAACTTTCAATAGAATTAATAATTTTTTGTAAATTCATCATAGACGTTAATCCGGTTGATTCTAAAATTCGTGGTGGTTTTGTACCATCTATCGCTGCTTATTTTCCTAGGGTTCTACACGCAGATATTGCGGAAATTATCGAAAAAGTTGCTCAGGTGTAAGCAATACCCAAATCTTCATCCAAACCCAGCATAATATTTAAATTCTGCACCGCTGCACCAGAAGCACCTTTTCCTAAGTTATCCAATCGTGCTACTAATAAAGCTTCTTTTGTCTTGTCATTCGCAAACACAAATACTTGTACTAAATTAGTATTATTCGCTGCTTGAGCATCAAAAAATTTACCTTTACGCAATGAATCATCATTTAAAGGAGCAACAAAAATGTATTTTTCGTTTTGATAATATTCTTTAAGAATATTGTGAATTAATTCACCACTAGGTTGATTTTGCAGCGAATGTAAAGGTAGAGGAATTTGTACCAACATTCCTTTTTCAAAGTTTCCCACAGCAGGAACAAACAATGGTGGAGATTTTAAACCAGAATGCTGATGCATTTCTTTAACGTGTTTGTGTCCGAAACTTAAACCATAGATTCCATAAGCATAATTGTCTGCTTGCTGTTGAGAAATGCTTTGATATTCCTCAATTAGTTTTTTGCCTCCTCCCGAATACCCAGAAATTGCGTTGATAGTCACGGGAAAATCTTTGGGGATAATACCAGATGCAATTAAAGGACGTACACAAGCTAAAAACCCGGTGGGATAGCATCCCGGATTACTGACTCGTGTCGCGTGTTTGATTTCTTCTCTGCGGTTCTGTTCTAATTCCGGAAAGCCGTATACCCAAGCATCTGCAACCCGATGGGCAGAACTTGCATCTAGTATTTTTACGTTGGAATTAGTGATAAAACTTACAGCTTCCCTAGCTGCATCGTCGGGTAAACAGAGAATTGTCACGTCTGCTGAGTTAATTAATTGCGATCGCGCTTGAACATCTTTACGTTTTTCTGGAGGTATGGTGATGATTTCGATGTCATCGCGATCGTTTAAACGCGAGTGAATTTGCAAGCCTGTAGTACCTTCTCCACCATCGATAAAAACAGTTGGTTTACCCATAATTCCATACCTCCAGTCAAAATTCCGAGATGTTTTTATATTTTCTCATTAATGTTGGAAAAATGAATAAGTAGGTCAACATTAAAAATTTTAATTAGGGGAAGGGAGCAAGCAGTAGGAAGTAGCGATTAAAGATAAGGCTTTTAAGCCAGTTTACATAATTCGGTTTTTTTGTGCCGACTTACTTAGTAGTTAATAGTTTTTTACTGATATAGAACTTACGCAATATGTCTTTGAAAAAGTGATTATTACCTAGGTAATTGATGAATTACCGCTTGAGGAGCGTTCGATTTTACCTAAGTCCTGAATTACATCTGATGAAAAAATCAATAATATATAGCAGGCATACAAAATAGATAATACTCAAAATATTATTATTTTATATGATTTTAAATTACTGAATTTCAAGTATATTTACCACGAACAAATTTTAGATAAAGACCTTTTTACACTTCATATTAAAATGATATTTATTGTTAGCAAATATATGGAATAATACAAACAATAATACATCCACATCGCTAAGATGATATTGTAGAGTTGATTTGTGAATACATGGAAGATAATAATTCTCAAGGCTCATTTTGGAATCCTTTTACTCCAACAGCAAGAGATATTAAAAGAACTGAAGTATTGGCAGATAAAAATCCAGTAATTGCAGGTGTTTTAGGATTATTTTTAATGCCATTAGCATGGATTTATCTGAATCGTGGAGTAAATAATTTGAAAATTCTTGTGTACCTAATGCTAGCGTCTGTTACTCTTGGTTTTTTGATCGGGGTTACTTCTAAATCAGAAGCAGATGTTAATCCAATTGCCGAAAAAACAAGCATTATTCTCGGTTTTGCTGGTTCACTTGCAATGACTATTGAAAATATCAGAAGTGTTACTCTTGCTCGTGAGCGTTTATCTTCCAAGTAAGAAATCAAGGAATTCGGATTTGCGAGAGAAATAATTTTTAAGTATTGGTGTGTGTACTGAGATTCTTCTATCCGTTACGTAAAACAAACATAGATGTTGATTTTACTTTCGGAGCTTATGGCTTTGAACCTGTTAGTGATTCTTCCAACACCCAGCAGTAATTAAAGGAGCGGTTCTTCATAGTCTGTCGTCGTGTTTGGTGATTCGTCGGGTTTTTCTAATCGTTGTATTGTGTGACAAATATTTTGGGAAAAGCCCGACTTCTTCATAACCTGTCGTCGTGTTCGCTCAGTTATTTTATTTAACATATTTGTGTAACATTTAATGAAATAATAAATTTATTTGTAAAATAGATTCAATTTCATATTTCCATCAACATTAAAGATGAAATCCGCGAATCGCTGGCTATTTTTGGGTGTTGGTTTAGTTGTACTTGTAGTTTTCGGCTACGGAGGCTATCAACTGGGACGCTATTTTTTAAACGGACGTACAGCAAGTAATTTGGTAAGTAAGCAAACGGAAAAGGATGATAACATAAAAATGAGTTTGGGTAGTTTTCGGGAACTTGAAGGTACGCCTTATTTAATGGCACCTGTTAACTCTCAAGAAAATTCTCGTCAAAGCTATTACGATAAAAATGCTTTACGAGCTTATAATTATTTATTTTTCAATACTAATGATAAATCAGCACAGCGATTAGTTGTTGGAAATAAGTTTTTGTTTTTAAATGCTCAAGAAGTAGTATTGCAAAGACGAGACGATAAAATTGTCACGGGAATCTGGTATGAAGTAGTTAAAGCTGATAGCAATAATGATGGACGTTTAGATGAACAAGATAACAAAACTATCGCCGTTTCTGATGTATCGGGAAGCGATTATACTGAAGTGATTGATCAAATTGATCGGCTTTTAGGTTCGCATCAAAATAATTCCACAACTTTGTTAGTTTTTTATGAATTTGATAATAGAGAATATGTTGCTGAAATTAGTATGGACAGACGTGTATTAGTTGAAAAACAAGTATTACCTTCAATAAAATAAAAGAAAATTGGTAATGGGTAATTGGTAATTGGTAATTGGTAATGGGTGATGGGTAATTGGTGATGGGTAATTAAAATCTGTGTAATCCGTGCAATCCGTTTTAATCCGTGGTATTAACTTTTACTGGGATGAAAATAATCATAAATTTCCTGTGCTAAACGCGAACCAATTCCGGAAACTTCGGCGATTTGAGCAGGTGTCGCTAAGCGGATATAATCTATGGAACGAAAATGGGCTAATAGTTGTTGTTGACGGTGGTGTCCCAAACCGGGAATTTCATCCAAGCGCGATCGCCTTAGTTTTGCGGTACGCTGTTGACGGTGAAAGCTAACGGCAAAACGGTGTGCTTCATCACGTAAACGTCGCAGTAACTGGACTCCCGGCTGTTCGGCTTCTGTTTTTAAGGGTACGGATTCTCCGGGTAAGAATATTTCTTCTTGTCGTTTTGCAAGGCTGACAACTCGCACATCTTCTAATAAGTTCATTTCTTGTAAAACTTTTACCACAGAAGATAGTTGTCCTTTTCCACCGTCTATCATGACTAAATCGGGAAAATCAGGATTACCCGCTCGCTGCAATTGTGGATCTTCTACATATTTACGAAAGCGTCTTCCGATAACTTCAGCTAAGGAAGCAAAGTCATCCGAATGACCGATTGTCACTTCCGGATTTCTAATTTTATAACGACGATAGTGCTGATTTGCCGGTAAACCATCAATAAATACTACCTGGGAAGCTACAGCATTGGAACCTTGAATGTGAGAAATATCGTAACCTTCGATGCGGTGCGGTAAATCGGGTAAATCCAGGATAGCAGCTAAATCTTCTAACGCTGTTTGATCGCGATCGCCAAGTTTTTGTATTCTTTGCAATTCATAACTAGCGTTTCGCTCAACCATTTCAATTAATTCTGCTTTAATTTGACGCTGGGGAGTAATGATAGAAACTTTTTTCCCTTTCCGCTGAGTCAACACATCCGCTAAAATTTCTGCATCCGGTAAATCGTGTTGGACTAAAATTTCTGTAGGGATTTCTACTGAGTCAGCAGTTTGATAATGTTCTTCTAATACTCGTTGTAAAATTGCTCCGGCTTCAGCTTGAGCGTCGGCTATAAACGCTAATCTCCCTACTAATTGTCCGGCACGAATCTGGAATAATTGGATACAAGCGTGTTTTTCGTCTGCGGCTAAAGCCATAGCATCTCTGGAAACAGTATCATCTGGTAAAGATACTTTTTGGTCGGCATTTAACGATTTTAAACCGGAAATTTGGTCACGCATTCGAGCCGCAGTTTCAAAGTTTAACTCTTCAGCGGCTTGATGCATCTGCTGTGTCAGGGTATCAATTAATTCAGAAGTGCGACCTTGAAAAACCATCGCTACTTTTTGCACGATTTTACGATATTCTTCTGGAGTCACCAATTGCTGACACACACCAGGACACCTTCCCAAATCGTAGTTTAAACAAGGTCTGTCCTTGAATAGCGGTTGTGGTCGCTGTCTCAGGGGAAATATCCGCTTACACAAGTGCAATATGGAGCGCAACAAGCGAGAATCAGTATAAGGACCGTAATACTTGTCCTTTTCTTTACCAAGTCTGCGTTTGCGGGTAATAAAAATCCGTGGATATTCCTCAGACCAAGTTATACAAACATAGGGATACTTTTTATCATCCTTGAGCAGCACGTTAAAATACGGCTGATGCTGCTTAATTAAGTTCGCTTCTAATGCTAACGCTTCCGTTTCAGTATCGGTGACAATAAACTCAATGTCTGTCACCTGTCTTACCATCGTAGCGATTCGTTCGGTTAACTTTTGCGACTCCCGGAAATAAGAACGAACTCGCGATCGCAATTTTCGTGATTTACCTATATATACGATACGGTCAGTTGCATCCCGCATCAAATAAACTCCCGATTCTGGGGGAATTTCTTTCAAACGATTTTCTAAACGCTCTGGATTTTTGAGCAGTGGTAAAGTTTCAGCAGTTTTTGTCACAAATCAAGGAAGGAAAATTTACTTATCGACCATCTTTACTATTTTAAGTAAAATCCCTAGTTATTTGACCTCTATCTTCGTCAAGTTTGAATATTTTAGCAGCCGTTCATAATCAATTCGTTACACTCACTCAAATTAGATCAGTAAAATTCCTGATTTTCTCAAAATTCTTAAGTATTAAGAAAATCAACGGATTCCTAGACTGCGGTCGAATAACTATAATTGGTATAAATATAGCTTACACATTAATGACAAACTCATGTATGGTTTGAGATTAATTAAGTTAGATCGATCAACAACATTTTATCCTTATTTACCTGTTAGTTACGACTGTTTAAGAGAAATATACTAGGAGAAAAAATATGAATTCCCAAGAGTTTGAATCTCAATATCGTGAAGCGATGAATGAAACACTCAACGAACTACAATCAGCAATTTTACTGTTAGCACAAGCTCAACGTAAAATTTCTATTATTGGCTCTTCTGTAAAAAATTTGAGTGAAAGCGTAGAAGAATATCTAATTAAGCAAAAGCCCGAATAAACATGATTATTTAAGTATTTTGTAACTAAATTTTTTCAAATAGATATTATATCTGGATAAGCTAAAAAACGTTTATAGGACTTACGCAATACGTGGCTGAAACAGTTATTTTTGCGTAGGGGTAATTCATGAATTACGCCTATTCTCCTTCGGTTTTGCGTAAGTCTTGGTTTAATTTGTATATTCAAATTTTATTCAAGTTTTGTAGTGCGGGCATCCTGCCCGCTAGAAAAATATAAATTAAATGCCCGATAGCTTACTATATCTGGTGACAATATAAATTACTCCCTTCCCGGTAGAAGATTACCGATAAAAAAAACCGCAGAGACGCAGAGGGCGCAGAGGAAAGAGGTAAAAAGAGATGAACCGCACTAACCCGGGTGATAGGTAATCTGTTTAGCGGAATAGGAGTAAATGCCCGATAGCTTACTATATCTGGTAACAATATAAATTAAATGCCCGATAGCTTACTATATCTGGTGACAGGATAATTCTTTTTCAATAGCTTGGGTAAGTTCTTTGAGAATTACAGGTTTAATGAAATAGCGACGAGCGCCTAAACTTATCGCTTTTTTGCAATCCGATTTAAAAGCTAACCCTGAAACTACAATTACAGGGATTTTAGCAGTTTGTGAGTTTTGCTGCATTTTTTCTAGCAGCAAGTAACCATCAATATCAGGTAACTTTAAGTCTAATACAATTAAATCTGGCTGAAAAGTCTCAACTGTAGAGAAAAACCTAGAACCATTAGCTAAGCTTTTGACTTCGTATCCACAAAAATTTAGACAATCACCCAACAGCATCCGATTAGCATCATTATCTTCAACTAACAAAACTTTTTTGATTTTATGTAACTTCAATTGCTGCTTTGTACTTATTAGCTGCACTGTCATTTTCACCTATCATCATTAGGTTACAAGTGAATTATTTGTCAAAGAATCAAATATATCATTTGCAATCGGACTGATTTTAAAGATATATACGCAAAAAAAAGCTAATTAGTCAATGATTATTTATAAAGAAAATTTAGCTTCATTATTATTTATGCTTATTCATACTACCTTAAAACAAAAACTTAAAGTAAGGTTAAACTAATCTTTAACCTTACCTTAAGTTTTTATGATAGGTTTTATATTGTTTTAAGGATAAATAATTTAACATCGAGAAATATTACTTTTGGTTGTATTTCACAAAATACAGCTAAGTTATATTCTCAACAGGTAAAATTTAAACTAATCTAAAATGGATGTTTTTTTATTTGGAAGTCCCTTGAAGTGAATTCGACGAATAGCTTCAATTTATACCACTTGTTTTGAGTGCAATTAATTCTTTAACAATAAGTATGTTGCTCCAAAACATCAAAATAATCATGCACAAAATAAGTAATACCACCTTCAGAGTCATAATGTAGGGGTTTAGCATTGCTCAACCCCTACAATGGATGTGGCTTCCTCCAGACTCATATTTTGTATTTTCTGTCAATGCGTAAGTCCTATAATTGTAAAAATTGAGAAATTTTTTCTACCGCGACTTCTAATACAGGTGGCTCATGCACTAATGCAAAGCGTACATAACCTTCTCCAGATTTACCAAAACCGGCACCGGGGGAAACTGCAACGCCAGTATTTTCAACTAACGAACGGCAAAACTGCATAGAATTATTACTCCAAGGTTCCGGTAATTTTGCCCAAACATACATTGTTGCTTTTGGCACAGGAACCTGCCATCCGATCTGGTGCAAACCATTAACAAAAACATCCCGACGTTTTCGGAAACTATCTACAGTAGATTGAACCCCCGATTGTGGTCCGTTTAAAGCAGCGATCGCACCATTCAAAATTCCTCGGTACTGATTAAAATCAACGACTGCTTTCACCCGACGTAAAGCCCCAATCAAATCGCGGTTTCCAATGGCAAAACCGATACGAAAACCGCCCATATTATAAGATTTAGATAAAGTAAAAAACTCTATTGATATAGTTCTTTCTGAGTCCGCTTGCAAAATTGAAGGAACAAGAGACTTTGGATTAGTGTTTGCTTGTGCTTTATCTGTAAAAACCAAATCTACATAAGGAAAATCGTGAACCAGGACAATATTATGCTGCTGACAAAAAGATACAGCGTGTTCAAAAAAAGATAGAGTTGCGATCGCAGCGGTAGGATTGTGAGGATAACTTAATACCATCATCCGCGATTGTGCTAATACCGGCGCGGGAATTTCCTCAAATACAGGTAAAAAATCATTTTCTTCCCGTAGAACCATAGGATAAATTTGACCAGAAGCTAAGTAAACTCCCCCAGCGTGAGAAGGATAACCAGGGTCAAGTAATAAAGCAAAATCCCCCGGATTTAAAATAGCTAAAGGTAAATGTGCCGTCCCCTCTTGGGAACCAATTAGGGGTAGCACTTCAGTTTCCGGATCAACCGAGATACCGAATCGCGCCGAATACCACTCCGCTGCTGCTCTTCTAAAGTCTTGAGTTCCATGAAACAACAAATAACCATGAGTACTTTTGTCATCCAAAGACTTTGCGAGCGCGTCGATGACATGACTTTCTACTGGTAAATCGGAAGATCCCAAAGACAAATCAATTAACTGGCGATTATTAGCCAAAGCTTGGACTTTGGCAATGTCCATAACCGCAAACACATTGGATTGCAGGGGTTCTAAACGCTTGGCAAATTGCATTTTTAATGTTGTTAGTTATTGGTTGTTAGCTGTTGGTTGTTGGTTGTTAGTTGTTAGTTATTGGTTGTTAGCTGTTGGTTTTTCTAATAAGCACTGTCAACTGTCCACTGTCAACTGTCAACTTAAATGATTATCTAATAAGCTCATCAATTTTTCTCTATTAACAACTCCCTCGCTAGATGCTAATAGCTGATCTCCTTGAAGTAATCTTAAAGCTGGTACACCTTCGACTTGATATTGTTTAACCGAAACTGGATTAGGATCAACTTCCATTTTGACAACCTTGAGCTTGTCGCTATATTTTGCAGCAGCAGCATCAACCGCTGGGGACATCAACTTACAAGGACCGCACCAAGAAGCCCAAAAGTATACTAGTACTGGTTGTTGGGCTTGTAGTACTTCTCGATCAAAATCTGCATCATTAATGTTGATTACACCTTTGCTCATTTTGGTCTCCATTTAATAGCATCCTGAACGATCGCACAAATCAAATGTATCCCAATATGCGACCAAGAGGGAAATGGTATGACAGTTGACAGTGGACAGTGGACAGTTGACCTATTCCCATTTAATTGCAAAAATCCCACAACTCTAATGGCTGTGGGACTATTTTAAATAGTTACAGTTAACTATAAACAATTACATTTGGTCTAACTCTTTGCGTAGTGAATCCAATTCAGAATCCACAGGTTCGCTGTTATTCTGGTTTGATTGTTTGGTGTCAGTTTGTTGTGGTAGTTGAGGTTGGCTTGCTGTTCCACTTCCGGGTAGACTCATTTGTGCTTTTAAAGCAGCTAATTCATCATCTACACCGCTACCTGATTCTAACCGTGCAAACTGACTTTCTAAATCGGCTCCAGCTAATTCTTGTGCCGATTGAGCCCGTGCTTCTTGAATCATGACTTTTTCTTCCATGCGCTCGAATGCAGCCATTGCACCGCTGGTATTCATGCCGCTGACCATTCCTTCAAGCTGCTCTTGGGCTTTGGCTGCGGTAATCCGGGCTTTGAGCATTTCTTTCTTGGTTTTGGCTTCAGAAATTTTGCTCTCTAACTGAATTAAGCTACGCTTGAGATTGTCAACTTGAGTGGTTTGCTGGTCTAAACTGACCTTAAGAGTGTTTGCAGACTCAGTAAACGATTTTTTACGTTCTAAGGCTTGACGAGCTAAGTTCTCGTCACCTTTTTGCAGCGCTAGCATCGCATTTCGCTGCCACTTATTAAGTTCGTTATTAGCATCGTTATATTGCTTCTCAGTACGTTTTTGAGCAGCAATCGCTTGAGCAACCCCTTGACGCAAGCGAACTAAGTCTTCTTGCATCTCGATGATGGCTTGTTCGAGTATTTTTTCTGGATCTTCGGCTTTGCTCACCAAGTCGTTGAGGTTAGCGCTGACTACTCGTTTTACACGGTCAAATAATCCCATAATTTTTTTCCTCTTCAGATTTACGCTCTGGCAATAAAAAGTTAGGTTTTTTACTACTTATATATTTACCTATTTCAATGTAATCTTACTTTTCTGTGTTAGTCCCCTTTGTAAACCTCAATTCTCAAAAGAAATATTACAGTCTTGGTGTTCTTATTTCCTTCATGACTGGGGAGGCTGTTGATTTTCTTGTGTACTACTTGGTAGTTGTGCTTTCATTGCCGAAAGTTCGGCATCTACATCATCGCTGTCTGCCAAGCTCGTAAATTTATTTTCTAATTCGTCTGTACCAGATATGGCGATCGCTTGCTGTTTGGCTTCTAGTTCTAAAAGCTTGTTTTCCATCTTCTCAAAGGCTTGAAGTGAACTGGTAGTACCAACATCACCAAGCATTTCTTGAAGTCGTAAAGAAGCTTCAGCAGAACGAGCGCGAGCAATATACATATCTTTTTTAGTTTTAGCTTCAGAGATTTTGAACTCTAAAGACTGCATATCCTTTTTAAGTTTAGCTACTAAAGTTTTTTGTTGTGCAACTTGTTCTCTAAGAGCGGCAGCGTTTTGTTGGTAGGCTTTACGTTTGGTAAGGGCTTCTCGCGCTAAAGTCTCATTATCTTGTTGCAAAGCCACTTGAGCGCGACGATACCATTCTTCTGCGATTGACTCAACCTGAAGTGCTTGTCGTTCGGTGCGCTTTTGAGTGGCGATCGCCTGGGCTACTCCTTGTCGCATTTGCACCAAATTTTCCTGCATTTCATAAACGGTTTGTTCGAGAATTTTTTCTGGATCTTCCCGTGCAGCCGTCCAACTATTCACATTTGAACGAAATAAGCGCATGACACGCTCGATCAGCCCCATAAGTTAAGTCTCCATTTTTCAGTTATCAGTGAGCAGTTATCAATGAGCAGTTAATACGGGGCTAGAAACCATCAAGCCATCCGAGACGCTGTTAACTGTTAACTGTCTGGTTCTTCGACTCTGGCGTTAATTCCATTTTCTTTGAGAAGTTCTAAATGTTTTTTAACTCTCTCTTTGGATTTAAAGGCACCCAAATAAATATATTTACCTTCTGGAGACACATATGCATCTGGAATTACTTCTTTAACCTTAGTAAAAGTGTCACCTGTATTATCTACGATGACGTTATAAAATTGACCATTCGATGGTTTTATTTCATCAAGGTTTTGGGGGGTTACTGTTGCTTCTGGTTGAGCAACAGGTTCGCTTGGAGTACTTTGTGCAACTGTTGGAGCCACTTGTTCTACTGTTGTGGTTACAGGCACTCCTGGCGCTGGGCTTGCGGTTTGAGTCGGTTTCCTGAAGGGTGTTGCTCCTGCGACATCATCAATATTATTTATGTCTGGAAGTGCATCGGCTGCTAGATTGGGATTTTTAGGTATAGGGGTTAGTTCGATTTCATTTGACTGAATATTACTTGCAGTTTCAGTATTTTCACTGCTGTTATTTCCTGGTTTGCGCTGAAAAAAACTTCCTATAGCCAGGGGTGGAAGGTTCTCAAAGTTAAATACTATATATCCAAATGTAATACTTGACACTAAAAGCAACAGCATTGAGCCAATACTCAAAGGTGAAAGGAGATTATCATTACGAGTTTTCGGTTTTTGAGGTTGGGGTGGTTCTTCTGCTAAACTTCGCAGCAAAGCTTCCGATGATTCTAAATAATCGTCTGGCTGCTTAGTAGTTGCATCGTTGGATGGGGATAAATTTTCGTTTGAGGTATTTGGATTAATCTCGGCTTTGACAATGCTGCTTTGATTTAACGATGATGGTATTGTTTGCTCCTCACTGGAAATCTGCTGCTGAGTTTGAGAATTGCTGTGGTTTGCAGCACCAACTCGTGGAAAAGTTTCCGGTACAGGAGGGGGAGGAGGTGTTTGGGTTTTAGGTTGAAAATTACTTGCTTGTTGTTGTTTGATATAAGCAGCAGCTTGTTCACCAGTGAGTTTTTGCTGCTGTAATTGAGTATTTGCCAGAGTTATAGCATTTTGAGCTTGGGGTTTCCCAGCAATCAAGCTATCAAGACTTTTTTGAATTGGTGTTCTATGAGAAATTCGCGTTCGACGATATCGCGCTAATTCTTCATCAAGTTGGACTTCTAAACTTGCTAGTGCCGCGCTGATTGCGGGTTTTAAGTTAGATGGTTTTGATGTTTGATTACCAGAATAATATAGTGGGTTTTCACTCATTGCCCGCGTGCCTCCGTGCCGACTGACTGCCAGTTATTGATAGATTATCAACTGCGTAAACGCAAAACAGATACCCTTGTGCTAATCCTAGCGAAAATTATCATATATATATGATTTCACCAAGGTGTAATTCCTTCACTCACTTTTATTAAAAATGTCCTTTGAATCAATTCCAGAGATTTTAGAAATTCTCCAAATTGAAACTTTATACCAACAACAGCCTTTACAACGCTTACTAAATTGTTGGGAAGAAGTTGTGGGAAAAGCCATTGCCACTCATACCCAACCAATCTCAATTGAACGGGAAGTGTTATGGGTAGCAACCAACAGCGCTGCTTGGGCGCAAAACTTGACTTTTGAACGCCAAAAACTGCTGAAAAAGTTAAATAAAATATTACCAACTCCTTTAGTAGATATACGCTTTTCTACTGCTCGTTGGCAGCGTACCAAAAAAAAATCATTCCCGCAACCAAATATTTCACCCTATGAGCATCCCAGTTACTTGGGAAATATCCTTGATTCAAACCAGAATATTCGCTCCTTACCAAAAAATGCTCATACTGCTTTTGCTAATTGGGCTCAAACTATTAAATCGCGATCGCAATCTTTACCTCTTTGCCCTAAATGTACATCTCCCACTCCCAAAGGAGAATTAGAACGCTGGGGCATTTGTTCGATTTGTGCTGCTAAGTCTTTTGGAATTGGGAATTGAGAATGGGCAATTGGGTATGGAGCATTGGACATGAAAATTGTTGCGAAAAAGTCAATTAGTATGTCTGGCGGACTATTTCTTGAAGCTGGATATATCTATGCTCCTATATCTAAAGCGGAGTAATTAATCGCGATCCCTAATTGGTTTAATCATCAAATTTAGAATAGCTTTGACCAATTTGTTTATTTTCCGTTACATAAGAATTTAAAAATATGACACAAAGATAAAGACATTATAAAGTTAGTTTTGGGGGTGGGATCGTTAAAAGCTATGCACAATAATGGGTTGCTGGTTTAATCAGTATTTATGTCTAGAAGCACAATAGAAGATGTAAATCAGCCAGCTGGCGGCACTAAAAAAAAATGAAAAGCAATCATATCTTCACTTCAGCTTGCCGAAATTGTCGTTACTTCACCCCAGAAGGTAGACGCGGAGGGGTTTGTCAGCAACTGGGAGCGCCGGTACGTGGAAGTTGGAAAGCTTGTTCTTTAGCAGCCTCTCCCTTTGCTCCCTCATGGGAAAGCTTGGAAGATGCTTTGGGTTTGCCAGATGCAACTCCAGTATTAGCCAAGGGTTCCGATCATTTCGCACTTAAGAACACAGAAGTTCCTGTTGAACACTTATCTAATCCAATCAAAGTAGAAGCTTTATTAAGCTAACTTTTGATTTGAGAAGCATTTTTCCAGTTTTTCCCTAATGACTGAAAATTTTGAACGGTTAAGTTTCAAGATAAATAATTCACCCGTTGATAAAATCTCTTTTGAAAATTCGCTTTGTGAGTGTTTTAATCGCTCTTGCACCCAAAAAAAATTGCACTTTGTTTTCCAGAGTGCAATTTTTATGGGAATAGGGAATAGGGAATAGGGAATAGGAGAAAATATAAGAAGTCGGGTTTTTATGATGATTGTGTTTTCTCACAGATATTTAACCTAAAAACCCGACTTCTGATTCTCTTTAAAATCTAAAATCCAAAATCTAAAATCCAAAATTCTCTAAGGTAGCCAAGGATATTGACGGAAATCTGGCTTGCGCTTTTCTAAAAATGCTTGTTTCCCTTCTGCTCCTTCTTCTGTCATGTAATAAAGCAATGTGGCATTCCCGGCAAGTTCTTGTAAACCAGCTTGTCCATCACAGTCAGCATTGAAAGCAGCTTTTAAGCAACGAATCGCCAACGGGCTTTTTTCTAAAATTTCTCGCGCCCATTCAATACCTTCAGCTTCCAATTTTTCTACTGGTACCACTGTATTTACTAACCCCATATCCAAAGCTTGTTGAGCGCTGTATTGACGACACAAAAACCAAATTTCACGAGCTTTTTTTTGTCCGACGATACGTGCTAAATAACTAGCACCAAATCCACCGTCGAAACTACCAACTTTTGGTCCGGTTTGTCCGAAGACTGCATTATCTGCGGCAATTGTCAAGTCACAAATTAAATGTAGAACGTGTCCGCCACCGATTGCGTAACCTGCAACCAAGGCAATTACCACCTTGGGCATGGAACGAATCAAACGTTGTAAATCTAATACATTTAAGCGAGGAATGCCATCATCATCGATATAACCCGCTTTGCCCCGCACACTTTGGTCACCGCCGGAACAGAAAGCATATTTACCATCAGTATGAGGTCCAGCGCCAGTAAATAGAACTACACCAATACTCGAATCTTCGCGGGCATCACAAAATGCCTGATACAGTTCAAAAACAGTTTTAGGACGGAAAGCATTGCGTTTGTGGGGACGGTTAATAGTAATTTTCGCAATACCATCGGCTTTATCATAAAAAATATCTTCGTAGGTTTTGGCAGTTTGCCAGTTAATTTGCATACTTAGGCTAATAGCTAATGGGTAATTGGTAATGGGTAATTAAACTAAAAAGCGTTTAATTTGTATATTCAAATTTTATTAAAGTCTTGTAGTGTGTTGGCGCAGCCTGCCCGGAGGGCAAAGCGTGACGCGATAGCGTCATAGGGCTTACATCCTGCCCGCTAGAAAAATATAAATTAAATGCGTAACAACTTAATTGACCCTAGCTTGGGAATCTTATCCCAGTGTGGGGACTCAAGACTAATTCTCAATCAAAAATGGTTGTTTTGTTTAAAGATTTTGATAGAAGTTTAAAAAACTTTTTTTTTAGTGTTTCAAGTGCATTGTAAACAATTGCTAAAATTCTCATATAGCCGGAGAAAGCCATGACACCCGAAATTGCTACTAAACCACTAACTATTCCCCCTCTGGAAAGCGGTGATAAACTTACCCGCGCTGAATTTGAGCGTCGTTATCACGCTATGCCCTATTTAAAAAAAGCTGAATTAATTGAAGGAGTAGTTTACTTGGCATCACCCCTAAGAATTAAAAGTCATGGAGAACCCCATGCTTTCATTATGACTTGGCTAGGTGTTTACAAAGCTCAAACATCTAATGTTGGATTCGCAGATAATTCTACAGTACGTCTTGATGCTGATAACGAACCGCAACCGGATGCTTTGTTAAGAATTGAAAATGGGGGACGATCGCGTATTACCGAAGATGATTATGTTGAAGGTGCGCCGGAATTAATTGTAGAAATTGCTGCTAGCACTGCTTCTTATGATTTATATGAAAAGCTTAAAGTTTACCGACGCAATCAGGTACAAGAATATTTAGTATGGCGAGTTTACGACAATGCTTTTGATTGGTTCAAGCTTCAAGAGGGAGAATATATTCAGTTAGAAGCAGATACTCATGGAGTAATTCGTTCCCAAGTGTTTCCTGGTTTATGGTTAGATAAATCGGCTTTATTATCAGGAAATTTAGCTCAAGTGTTGGAAGTATTGCAGCAGGGATTAACTACGGTAGAACATCAAAATATTGGTTCGTAATTATCAAATAATTAACCGCCATTTCAATAAATTTTAGCCGTAACACACCCTACAAATTCTCTTTACGCCATTTCGCTGACTCTTTGCGATCGGTTCTGATTTCTAAAACCCGAATTCCTGTATTTGGTAATGGATTCAATTTACTACACAATTCTTCCCAAGAAGTGATTAATTGATGTTTCACTCCGTAGGTTTGACAAAGTAAAGCAAAATCAATATCTTGCGGAGTTGCAAATAACTCTTCAAAAGGTGGTTCAAATTGCGATATCGGCAGCATTTCAAAAATTCCACCACCGTTATTGTTTATTAACACTATCGTTAAATGTCCAATAAACTTATTTCTAATTAAAAAGCCATTGGTATCGTGTAATAGCGCTAAGTCACCCGTTAACATAACGCTGCTTTGTTGACGATGTGCTATTCCCAAAGCTGTTGATAAGGTTCCATCAATACCATTTGCACCCCGATTAAAAAACGGTTGAACACCTAAATTATTCGGTTTCCAAAAAAATTCGACATCCCTTACTGCCATACTATTAGCAATAAATAACGGCGTTTGCGGTGGTAAAACTTGAGAAAGCAACCAAGCCGCTTTACCTTCAAATAACTCTGTTTTTTCCCTCAAAGTTGTATCAATGTTCTGCCTGACATCAACTTCCGCACTCAACCATATATTAAGATAATCATCCCCTTGTCCCCCCATCACCTTGTCCCCTTGTCCCCCCATCCCCCCATCTCCCCATCTCCTTGTCCCCTTGTCCCCTTGTCCCCCCATCACCTCAATATTCATCCGTAAATGAACTACTCTTCCATGTAAAGCATCAAGATTGTGGTTGGAAGGTTCAATTATCCAGCGTAGAGGATTATGATCGCTCAACCATTGACGTAATATTTTACTAGTGGGCATTTCGCCGATTTGAATCACTACTTCTGGGATTAACTCGGTTGCTAAATCTCGATTTCTTAAAATTGAATCGTAGGTAGAAATAATGTAGGGATTGAGTGAAGCATAATTCCTCACTGGTGATAATCCCTCTGCTAATACCGGAAATTTCAAATTTTGGGCAAGTTGCGCGATCGCACTACAATATTTTTGCGGTTGTTGCGATCGATCTACTCCAGCAATGATAATTCCTCGTTTGGTTTCCAGCCATTTATCAGGAATGGGTATTTGGGAATGAGTTATGTTTGGTTTAAATTTATCTGTTACTGCTGCAAAAAATTCTTCTGAGTTAAAGTCTGATTGTAATGATTGTAAAGACGTTGTAGTTACATGATTAACGTCTCTAATTGGTGCGAGGGGGTCACGAAACGGTATATTTAAATGTACTGCTCCAGAAACGGGATAAAGGGTTTGTTCATATGCGTATATCGTCGTTTGACGCAAATAAGCTAACATTTCCATGTTTGTGGAAGGTATTGCTAATTCGGCTTGCCAGTTGGGATAATTACCAAAGAGTTTCAATTGATCTATAGTTTGTCCAGAATGACAATTACGCAATTCCTGTGGTCTATCGGCAGTTAATATTAATAAAGGTACGCGACTCAGATTTGCTTCCACAACTGCGGAATAAAAATTAGCTCCTGCGGTTCCCGAAGTGCAGACTATCGCAACAGGCAATCCGCTTGCTTTCGCTCTACCCAAAGCGAAGAAAACAGCAGAACGTTCATCAAGAATCGGAATTACTTCTATACCCTCCGCTACCGCAAAAGCAACCGTAAGAGGAGTCGAACGAGAACCCGGACAAATCACCGCACAATTTAAACCCAGTCGTTCAAGCGTTTCGGTAAATATACAAGCCCAAAGTTCGTTAATATTTCTAAATCCAATTGGCATGGAAATGTTAGTTATTGGTTGTTAATTGTTGGTTGTCAACTGTCAACTGTCAACTGTCCACTATCCACCATCTTATTTTATGGACTGCATTTACTTAACGGGAATTCGCGCCTACGGTTACACCGGCTATTTACAGGAAGAACGGGTATTAGGACAATGGTTTGAAGTAGATGTAAAGTTATGGTTGGATTTAAGTATATCTGCTCAAAGTGATGCGATTGAAGATACTATCGATTACCGCAGCGTTATTAGTTTAGTACAAGGTTTAGTCAAAACGTCAAAATTTGCTTTAGTCGAGCGTCTCGCTGGTAGTATTGCCGATGCTATTTTGCATTCTGAGGATTTAGTAAAGCAAGTCCAAGTAATTTTGAGTAAACCTGCTGCACCAATTCCAGATTTTGGTGGCAAAATTACCATTGAATTAATTAGAAGCAAACAGGTACGTACAGCCATTATCGATCCATGAAGTACTTGAAGTTTGAATTTATGTTACTTAAGCTTTAACCCGATTAGCTAACCTATGCAAAAAGGTCTACTACTTTAAGACATATTTTGGAATTTATGCCTAATAGCATATTTCAAATGCGGCTAATATTGCCTATTCTTAAATAAAGAGCAATAAATAATTTGATCTTCTGTAAATTAACAATATTTAAAACTCTTTTTATTTTGAGTTTGAATTTTTATAGGGGCTTGATTTTTAGATGTAAATGAAAAACAATTTACTTAAACAGATGCTTGAGTATAACGCTGATTTCGGGGTGTTTTTCGGTATCTTCAACACCAATATGCAGGTTTTTATTTCCCGGTAATCAGTATTACAAAGGTTGTGTTTTGTGACTCGAATCGATGATGTAGTGATATTTTATATCAGTAAGTTGAGACCTTATTTTACAGATGGTTGGACGAGAAACTTGGGGTATGCTTAATGCTGATCAAATATTTTGCGGATATTTATATTATCTATGAATATTCTAACAGTAATATTTTTTGCTTTTGTTAAGTAATAACCGTGATGATGAGTATTTTTGCTCAAAACATCACAGAGAATAATTTTTTTGAGATACTTTTATACAGATGATTTTAGCGTTAATTAATATTTAACTATAATGATTTGATATTCAATTTGTTAAACAATCAAATCGATGGAAAACATAGTGAAAAGAGCAGCAACTTGTGATTTAACATAATTTTGATAAATATAATTGTAAAGCAGGAACAATGTGACAATAGATATTTATTATGATATAGCTATGGATATTTATATTTGGTTGGCATGGGTGATAAGTTTTCTCTTCAATACGTTGAACCACACCTTCGGTGAACGCGAACAACATGGCTCCGCTAACGCAATTGGATACAAAATTGTTAGGTAAAGCGATAATATGAACATTTCAAAAATCTTAGTTGACGAGAATGAAGAGAAATAAACCTTTGATTTTAAAAAGAGTTTACCTTCATTGCTGCTATACCGTTCTAGGAATTGCTAATTCAGGAAATCGCAATAAATATAGAAATGATGTCAGGTTTATGACTGATTAGTGTTTGCCTGATAGTAAAAACATATAGTAAGCAAATAGCAGGAAATATTCAAAATTATTATTCAGTTTTGGTATTCAATTTTACAGATAATTATGAATGTATAAAAACCGCATATAAGCCCTTTGTTTACATATTCAAATAGTTTATTTAAAGATACTTACTATGGCTATCGAAATGGCTATCTACAAACACCAAATACGTGAAGAATTACAACAAGAAAAGCAACATCTAAGTATAATAATTGACAGTATGGGGTGTGGAGTAATTGTCACGGATGTCAATTCTTGTATAGAAATTATTAATCCGGTTGCAGAAGCATTAACTGGATGGCGAAGAAAAGAAGCTATTGGTAAAAACTTATTAGAAGTTTTCCAATTAAAAGATGCAGATACAGAAGAAGAAATTGATAATTTAGCCACACAAGTAATAAGAACAGGTGAAGTTTTGAGTCTACCTGAAAACTGCAAACTAATTGCAAAAGACGGAAGCGAAACATCGATTGGAGATACTATAGCACCCGTGCGCGATCAACACGGAAAAATATTAGGTGCGGTATTGGTGTTTCAGGATATTAGTCAACGCAAAGAAACCGAAGCAGAATTGATACGCAATGCTTTTTATGATTCGATAACGGGATTACCCAATCGAATTTTGTTTAGGGATAGACTAGCACAAGCTTTTGAACACAGTAAGCGAAGAAAAAATTATCGATTTAGCGTTTTGTTCCTCGATTTAGATGGTTTCAAGGGAATCAACGATAAATTTGGACATGGGATGGGTGATAAATTATTGATAGATATAAGTCAACTATTGAAGTCTAGTTTGCGGGGTGGTGATACTGTTGCTAGATTTGGAGGTGATGAATTTGCGATTCTTTTGGAAGATATCAAAGATGTAACAGATGCGACTAATGTTGCTCTACGCATTCAAGAAAATCTAGAAACACCCTTTGATATTAACGAGCATAAGATATTAATTACGGCTAGTATTGGCATTGCTTTGAGTAGCATTAGTCATCAGCAACCAGCAGATTTATTAGATGATGCAGATAGTGCAATGTACCAAGCTAAAGAGCAAGGGAAGGCTCGATATGTTGTGTTTGAGCGCAACTAAGGTTAAAGGTTAGATAGCAAAAGTCCTGTAAATATAACTAAATCAATACCCCGCATAATTAATATAGGGGACTACTAATAGTAGATTGCATTAGTTCTGATGGGTTTTGTTTGTCTACCGACGTAATGTAGAGACGTTATATATAACGTCTCTACAAGATTTCTGGTAAAATCCGACTACTAGTAAGGTTATATTAATTAAGCCATCATAACTAATGACATGGACTACTAATAGTTAATTTCATTTATTATGACAAGTTCGTTTATTACTGAAACAATGTAGAGACGCGAAACCTTTGCGTCTCTACAACCCATAAAAACTAATGAAATGGACTACTAACACTATTTAATTTGTAGACAAATTCCGATTTTGAAAATGCAAACCTTTGATATGTAATCTTGATAATTTTTTTTGCGATCGCGCTTTAGCGATTTTGCTCAAAAAAGCTATAATATCCGTACTTGAAATCGCAAATAAAGTTTAAATAACTTAATAAATACAAAGAAAGAAATATTAAGCTTATCAAGCATCACAAAAATTATTGATGGGATGAAAGGTGGTGTGGTTACGAATGTTATTTGACTAACAATCAATGTTGAATTTACAAGTGGTAAACAAATTCAGAAAAATATTCCAGAAACTTAAATTTAGAGTTGCTGCGATATTTATTGCTGTGATTTTTGGTATGGTATTTTTGTCAATACAGCCAGCCCAAACACAGCAGCCAGTAGTCTTAAATTTGCTGATGACAGCCCCCGATGCTCAACCTTGGAGACAGGGAATAATCAAAGATTTTGAAATTAAAAATCCTGGTATTCGGATTAATATTATTGAAGGTCCCAACGCCACAAATTTACTAGAAGATTTGTACACTTCTGCCTTCATTTTGGGTGATTCTCCTTATGACTTAGTAAATATGGATGTCATTTGGACACCAAAATTTGCTGCTGCTAATTGGTTATTGGATTTAACAGATAGAATTACTCAACAGGAATTAACAGCATTTTCACGCCTTGATGTAGAAGGAAGACGTTACAAAGGTAAACTATATGCAATTCCCATGCGGAGTGATGTGGGAATGCTTTATTACCGAGAAGATTTACTCAAAGAAGCCGGATTTAATCCTCCAGAAAGCTTTGAAGATTTAGTCAAAATATCCCAATCTTTACAACAAAAAGGTAAAGTTAATTGGGGTTATGTTTGGCAAGGAAAACAATACGAAGGATTATCCGCGATGTTTGTGGAAATCCTTGAAGGTTTTGGTGGTTATTGGGTAAATCCAGAAACTTTAGAGGTGGGATTAGATCAACCAGAAACATTAGCCGCAATCGAATTTTTGAAAAATACGATTCAAATTGGAATTTCTCCTCCTGGAGTAACTACCTATCAAGAAGAAGAAACCAGACGGATTTTTCAAAATGGAAATTCAGCTTTTTTAAGAAATTGGCCTTATGTTTGGCCTTTAGCAAATGCAGAATCTTCACCGATTGACGGTAAAATTGCTATCAAACCAATGGTACATACAAAAAATGGAAATAGTGGTGCTTGTTTAGGAGGTTGGGCTTTAGGAATATCTAAATCTACAAAACATCCCGAAGCAGCTTGGAAAGCAATTAGTTATTTTACTTCTGAGGAAGCACAGCGAAAATTTGTTTTAGAAGCTGGTTTTGTACCGAGTCGTCGTTCATTATTTCTTGATCCGCAAATTGTTGCAAAATATCCCCATTATCCCCAATTATTAAAAGTTGTAGATCAAGCAGTATTACGTCCACCCATTGCTCAATACGCTCAAACATCTGATATTTTACAACGTTATCTTTCAGCCGCACTTACTTCCAGAATGACCCCCGAAGTAGCAATGAAAAATGCAGCATCTGAAACTCGTCAATTGTTGGGGAGATAGGGTGATGGGGAAGGGGACAAGGGGATGGGGGGACAAGGGGATGGGGGGACAAGGGGATGGGGGGACAAGGGGACAAGGAGACAAGGGGAAATAAATAACCATCAAGCACCAACAACTGTCAACTGTCAACTGTCAACTATCAACTGTCAACTAATATGGAAACAATTCGGAGTAGAGAACAAAAAACAGCTTGGATTTTGTTAATACCAGCGACACTATTGCTGTTGTTAGTTTTTGGCTATCCTATTGCTCGTGCTTTTTGGTTAAGTTTATTTACAGAAAATTTGGGAACGCAATTACAACCTGTTTTTTCGGGTTTTAATAATTACGGCAGAATGTTAGGAGATGGTCGTTTCTGGCAAAGTTTTGTAGTAACAATTATATTTACTAGCGCTTCGGTAATTTTGGAATTGCTGTTTGGATTAATTATCGCTTTGGTTTTAAATCAACAATTCTTTGGACGTGGTGTGGTAAGGACTACTGCGATTTTACCGTGGGCTTTACCTACTGCTTTAATTGGTTTAGCTTGGGCTTGGATTTTCAACGACCAATATGGGGTAGCAAATGATATTTTACTGCGATTGGGTTTTATTGAAACTGGAATTAACTGGTTAGGAGAACCAACTTTAGCAATGGTAGCGGTTATTGTTGCTGATGTGTGGAAAACTACGCCGTTTATCAGTATTTTGTTATTAGCTGGATTACAATCAATATCCGCTGATTTGTATGAAGCACACGCTATTGACGGAGCAACACCTTGGCAAAGTTTCCGGCAAATAACCTTACCACTTTTGATACCACAAATCCTGATAGCTGTTTTATTTCGCTTTGCTCAAGCATTTGGAATCTTTGATTTAATTGCAGTAATGACGGGTGGTGGACCTGGAGGAGCAACAGAAGTTGTATCGCTTTATATTTATTCTACCATCATGCGGTATTTAGATTTTGGTTACGGTGCTGCTTTAGTTGTAGTAACTTTTATGTTGCTAGTTTTTGCTGTGTTAATTGCTAATTTCCTACTTCGTATATCTCGTGCTAATTAGGAGTTAGGAGGATGTTTGAAAAGTCTAATTTAATACTTTACCTGGCGACTAGAAGTCGCGGCTACAAAAACAAAACCCGTCTGCACGGGTTTAAAATACCGCATTGTCCACGGAGGTGGACTTTGCTTGTGTAGTAGCGGTTTAAACCGCCGGATACTTTCAAAACATCCTCTTAACATCTAACCTTTGACCTTTAACCTCTCGCCTTTAACCTTTGACCTTTAAATATTAATATGAAAAAAAATTATCTTAAAACAATATTATTATGGATAGCAATTATTTTTGTAGTTGTCTTCAGTTTAGCACCGGCTTTATGGCAGTTATTAACTTCATTTAAGATTAATGAAGATATTTCCAAGCTACCAACAGTTTATTTTCCGAATCGGATTACTTTGAGTCATTACACAGAATTATTTACTCGTCGTCCTTTTTGGCGTTATATATTAAATAGTGCTTTTGTTTCGATTGTTTCTACAGCTTTTTCTTTGGGTATCGGTGCGCCTGCTGCTTATGCTTTAGCCCGGTTGCGTCCAAAGGGTCAAAATATTATTTTGGCAGGTATTTTAATTGTGACTTTGTTCCCAGGAATTTTATTATTCTTAGGATTGTTAGAAATTGTCCAAATGCTGCGTTTGGGTAATAATTATTTAGCGTTAATAATTCCTTATACTGCAATAAATTTACCGTTGACTATTTTAGTTTTACGTAGTTTTTTTGAGCAATTACCTAAAGATTTAGAAGATTCTGCTAGAGTTGATGGTTACAATACTTGGCAAATGTTAACTCAAATCATCCTACCGATGACTCTTCCGGCTTTGGTAACAACAGGAATTCTTACTTTTATTTTTGCTTGGAATGAATTTATTTTTGCCTTAACATTTATTACCCGCGAAGACATGAAAACAATTCCCGTTGCAGCAGCCCAATTAAGCGGTGCATCAACTTTTGAAATTCCCTATGGTCCCATCGCTGCGGCTACAGTTTTAGGAACACTACCTTTAGTTTTATTAGTATTGTTTTTCCAACGTAAAATTGTCCAAGGACTTACCGCTGGAGCAGTCAAAGGGTAATTTTAGATTTTAGATTTTGGATTAAATAAGTAGTAAAACAAAAATATTTATATAATTACTACTCAGTTTTATAGCGTTTCACTGTTAACAATTAAGAGTTCCAAACCTAACCAAAATGTTTAATTAATCAAAGCGTAAGTACTTATTGGAGGCTGTCGGGTAAAACTACAAATCAGTTTATTGATTATATATTTAATCATGTAAAATCATCCATTTATATATACTTTTATCAAAGGTAAAAAAAATAGTCATCTCAAAATCAGTTCGACGATAATATAGAAGTCTGATTTTTACTATGAATGTCCGTAACGTGCTTATTATTTTGATAAAAACCTGACTTTCTACCCCACAAAAGATTAAGGTTTTACAATTTATTTTCATCTCAAATTCACAATCCAAAATCCAAAATTCAAAATCCAAAATTGAAATATGGCTAAACTTGAACTTAAAAATTTAAATAAAACTTTTTCTCCCAAAGTTGTTCCGGTTAAAGATATTAGTTTATCTGTAGAGGATAGTGAGTTTCTCACATTACTAGGTCCTAGCGGTTGCGGTAAGTCTACAACTTTACGAATGATTGCGGGTTTAGAAGAAGTGACACGAGGAAAAGTATTCTTGGGAAATGAGGATATTACCTACAAACGTGCTGGCGATCGCAATATGGCTATGGTATTCCAAAGCTATGCGCTATACCCACATATGACGGTAGAAGAAAATCTCTCTTCGGGATTAAAGTTGAAGAAAGTACCCCGTGCAGAAATAATTACACGAGTTACGGAAGTAGCACGACTTTTAGGTTTGGAAGAACTGTTTCAACGCAAACCCGGACAACTTTCTGGAGGGCAAAGACAACGGGTTGCTGTGGGTAGAGCTTTGGTACGTAAAGCTCAAGCATATTTACTAGACGAACCTTTGAGCAATCTTGATGCATTATTACGGGAAAGAGTCCGAGCCGATATCAAACAGATATTCGCAGCCCAACAAGCTCCGGTAGTTTATGTTACCCATGACCAAACGGAAGCGATGACGCTTTCTTCTCAAGTCGCGGTGCTAAATAATGGTTACATACAGCAACTTGCACCACCAGCAGACATTTACAATCATCCAGCTAATTTATTTGTTGCTGGTTTTGTGGGAAGTCCGCAAATGAATTTACTTACTTTACCTTGTCAAGGTAATAGTGCCATACTTGGTGATTATTCAGTAATTTTACCTAAACTTCCGACTTTACCACCGCAAATTGTTTTGGGTATTCGTCCGGAACACGTTCGTGTAGCTTTACCGGAAGATGTGCAAACTGTAAAAGGGCGGGTATATTTAGTCGAAAATTTGGGGATGTATAAATTGGTTAGCGTGCGTATTGCGAGTTCCCAAACAGAATCCCCGATTATACGCGCTTTACTACCTCCCGACCAAAATTGGGATGACCAAGAAATTACCCTGGCTCTACCTTCTGGGAACATCCACTGGTTTGATGTTGAGTCAGGGGATACGTTGTATCAGGTTAGAGGTTAGAGGTTAAAGGTCAATAAACTCTGATAATTAAGTACTCAGACAAAAATAATTACATATCTTGTTTTTCTATTCCCTGTTTCCTGTTCCCTATTCCCTTTCTCGACGAATAAACTTTCCGGAAAGTCCAACTACTTGCAATCTAAAATTGTAAAAACTTTTGTATCCCGGCTTTTACTTCTGGTAAATTCATGTAAGCGTCTGCTGCTTCGAGTAAATTATTAATATTTTCTTCGCTAGCATCATCTAAATCATCGCTTAAACGTTTACCAGTCAAAGACTTATCAAGATTGAATTGTAAACGTAAAAGCTGTTCGTGAACTATTTGCTTGCTAATATACTCGTAAATACCAGAAGAAGCATCAAACAATACACCAACAATTGGTTGAGCCCATTGTATTAAACCCCAACTTTGTGCTTGTTCAAAAGGAATAATTCGGGTTCTATTTCCAGTTCCGATGGAAAGTACGGAAATTTCTTCGTTAGAAAAACCAAAGCGTAATGCTTCTGCTATACCACAACTAGAGGGATTATTTGCTGCAACTCCACCATCAATTGCGGAGTATATTGTTTTAATTGAATAAGCAGATGTTTTATCGGGAATTCTATCCCAAGCAGGATTGACTATTGCTTGTCTAGTAGCGCCAATATAGTTTTTAATTGTCCGAGTTTGTCCGCTACCATTACCGTCAGTAATTCTAATTTCGGCGTTTTGATATACATCATCAACCGTAGATTCATTATCGCTTAAAATAATACTATTTATACTTGCATCCTTAACATTTCCGTTAACTCTTTTCTCTAATTTATGGGCTGGGAAATAAGTAGGAGCCGATGCTGAAGAAACACAAACTTCCCACAATGGAACGTTACCATAAGCTTTATCTGGTCGCCAACTTTTAAAAATAATTGGTTCCCGTTCAATCGTGTCATAAGATACAACTAATAGCCTTGGTGAACTACCAAGATCGAATAGTCTTGTTTCTCCGAAAACACCTTGTAAAACTTGAATTAAACCTTGATCGGAATATTTAGGAGCGGGTATACCGTAGCGTAACAGTAAAGGAATTCGTTTTAAGGAAAAAAGACTTTGATAAGGAAAGATAATTGAGCTTTTATTTTGGAAAAAATCGACAATTTCTTGACTACTGCGTCCTGTTGCGATCGCCGCTGCTAAAATCGAACCTGTAGAAGTGCCGACGATTAAGTCAAAGTACTCATTTAACGGCTGATTAATGAGATTTTCGATATAAACTAAAATTTTTGCTGCAACAATTCCCCTAACTCCTCCACCATCTAAACTTAATATCCTAAAAGGCATTTTGATGATTCTCCCTGGATGATGATTTGTATTTATTGAGCAAATGATATATGGATATTTGCCTAAATTATTATCAATAATCTTGTCATTTGCTGCAATTATAGAATATACAAATAGATACAAATCATAATCATAAATATGATCTAAAATCTCAAAATATTAATCATTTTATTTGGTTCAATATTAAACATTTCATGTTAGTAAAATTGTAGTACAGTTATCTCAACTGCACAAAAGCTTTGATAGTGAAGGTATATTCTCATTAAACAGATACTCTTTTAAATAATCTGCGAATGATACTTCATTGTTTAGAGTTAAGTTTATGTAATATAAAGTACACAGTAAAATCACTTGCTGAGCAACAAAATATTAGGTAATCTAACAGTAAGTTTATATAAAAATACTTACAAAAGGAGTGATTGGTGTAGTGAAGCTCAAAGCATTGTCAATAACATCTGCTAGTACAGCATTGATTTTTTGGAGTACAGCCGTTGAAGCGGCAAACTTCAATCCCGCACCGATTTATCAAGATGTCGGAACCTACAGCACAACTATCTCTGGAAATAATGATAAGACAGATATTTACTTTCCCAAGCCCAGAGATTTAAACAGTGGTAACTATTCCTTTCCCGTTGCTTTATTGTTGCAAGGTGCCAATGTAGATAAATCAAGTTATTCTGAATATGCTAGTATTGTCGCTCGCTATGGTTTTGTAGTAGTCGTACCCAATAGAGAGCGAGCGATTCCACAATTTGGTGGAAGAGGACTTTTTGCTGAAACTTCACAAATAGATCATGTTTTAAAGCAGATAAACACGGAAAAATCCAATCCGAATTCACCTATAAAAGGCATTATAAATACAGAGAAATTAGCATTGTTAGGTCATTCCTTCGGTGGTGCTGTTGGACTATCTGCTATTACTAACACTTGTATTCCAGTCATATGTGAAGGTTCCTTCGAGCAACCGGATGAATTGGTTGCAGGGATATTTTTTGGTACAAACCTCCGTAACACAGCTACAGACGAATTTATCCCCATCAATAATTCTGGAATTCCCACCGCCTTAATCCAAGGAACAGTTGATGGTGTAGCCCTTCCTTTCCGAGCCGAGAGAACTTACGATAATATTCAAAATCCCCCCAAAGCTTTAATTAGTATATTAGGTGCAAACCATTTCGGTATTAACAATAACAATAACCCTGATGGTGCATTTCCAGACCCCAATATTCCAACAATACCTCAAGATGTAGCGGTAGAAACTGTTGCGCGTTGGAGTGGGTTATTTTTACGCGCTAGCGTGCTTGATGATAAGGAAGCTTTTAATTATGTATATTCTACTGGTGATGCCCTAGATAAAAATGTAACAGTTATTAGTCAAGTAAAACCGATTCCCGAAGCATCTTCTATATGGAGTTTAGCAGCGTTGAGCTTTGGTTTTGTTGGGTGGAAAGGGACGAATAAAATTAAAAATTTAAATGTTGATAATTTGAACAGTAGAAAATAGATATTTTTGAAAAAAATTTAGAGACACGATATCTCGCGTCTCTAAATTATTACTATTTACCTTGAATACTCATATCCATTTTTAACTGAGAAGTCATGGGAGTTTCTTCTAAAGTATTCACATTTTTGCCAATATATTGACTATCAGCAAGTAAAGCAAGTTGAGAACTTACTGGCATTACTTTATCAAGTTGGATTGTAGCTTTTCCTTTTGCACTACCTTTAAATGATTGTAGAGTTAAAATACCATCTAAAGGCAATCCGGGATAGTCAATTACTTGAGATGATTTTTCTTGTTGCTGTAAATCAACATTTAAAGTAGCAACATTATCTTTGATATTTACTAATTCATAAGTAGTAGTTTGTTTAAGATTAATTCCGTTAATATCTGTTTCAGAATTAATCTGCCATTTTGCACCGATTCCCACAGCTTCTTGTGGAACTGGGGAAGATAATTGTTGTAAGGAATTAGATAATTGTTCAACAAGAAACTTGATATTTACATCTACTTTTGCTGGAATTGCGTAGTTAATATTTTTAACTATTCCTTGGTTATCAATTACAGCAGAACCTGTAAAATTTTCCAATTGTTCTATTTGCTTGCTAATAACTTTAATTAATTCTGGTTTAGTTTCAGCATCACCCTGAATCTCTACATTACTATAAGCAATATCATAATGAATATCTCCGTTGGGTTCTACTTTAGTTACAGTGGAATCTAAAGTAATAACATAAGCTGGTAACTTTGCCCTAGGCATTTTAAAATCACCAATAGACATCAAAGTATCTTTACTTAAGGTGACATTTATACTTTGCTTAGTTCCGACTTTCGGCGTAAAACGTAATTTTTCTTTCTTCCCAGTTCCCGTATTAATAACTTTTAATTGAGGTAATTTTAAACTAGTAGGTTTAGTTGATTGCTTTTGGGTTTGAATAACTACAGAAGCTGGTTGAGCATTAACACTTGTTAAATTTTGCTCTAATCCCCATCCCGCAATTACAAAAAAAATCGAACTAGCTAAAAATAATTTTTTCATGAGGTTAATAGGTAGTGAGAACTCAAAATATCAAGTATACAGGTGAAAATTGAAAGAGTCGTGATTAATAATTATAATCAGTTTTGACAAACTAAAAAGATGATAAACTGAAAAATTGTCAACAGCAAAATCTCACTTTATTGACAACACACTATATTTGAAAGTTCCCTAACCTATAATTTAAAATCCCAAAAGAAATTTTGCCTAGTTTTACATTTTAATCTAAAATCCAAAATCTAAAATCTAAAATCCCTATGAGTATTATCGTTTTCGGTAGCATCAATATAGATTTAGTAGCAACAGCACCTCATTTACCGATGGCAGGTGAAACATTATTAGGACACGATTTTTTTAAAGTACCCGGTGGCAAAGGTGCTAATCAAGCAGTAGCGCTGACAAAATTAGGCATTTCTACGGAAATTGTCGGACGTGTCGGAAAACAAGGTTTTAGTGAAGAACTTCTTAATTATCTGCAAACTGCTGGTGTGAAAACAGACAACGTGTTTCTTGATGAAACAGTAAGTTCCGGTGTGGCAATTATTACTGTAGATGATTTGGGAGAAAATCAAATTGTCGTAATTCCCGGTGCAAACGGGTGTGTCGGTGAACAAGATGTAGAAAGACTCTCACGATTATTACCCGGAAAACAAGCACTGTTATTGCAATTAGAAATTCCCATACCTGCTGTAATTGCAGCCGCAAAAGCAGCACAAAAAGCCGGAGTTAAAGTCATTCTTGACCCCGCACCAGCACAATCCGAGTTACCAGAATCACTTTATCCATTAGTAGATATTCTGACACCGAATGAAGTTGAAGCAGCCCAATTAGTAGGTTTTTCAGTGAATGGGAAAGATTCAGCCAAGAAAGCAGCCGAGGTTTTATTACAAAAAGGCGTAAAGTGTGCAATCGTTAAACTTGGTGCAAAAGGTGTTTATTGTGGTACCGCAACAGAAAGTTTTTTTACACCAGCATTTTCAGTACAAACAGTAGACACCACAGCAGCAGGAGACGCTTTCAACGGAGGTTTAGCAGCAGCGCTTTCCGAGGGACTTTCCTTACGTCAAGCGGTGACATGGGGTGCAGCAGCAGGGGCATTAGCAGCAACCAAATCCGGCGCACAACCTTCGTTACCTGATAGAGTTGTATTTGATAAGTTTTTGGTAATAGGGAATAGGGAATAGGGAGTGCGAGCATCTTGCTCGCTAATTGTCAGCAGCGAGCAAGATGTATCTCCTTACGGACACGCTTCGCTAACGCATTACTAAGAGAAAACAATCCAAAATCTAAAATCTAAAATCCAAAATCGAATGACTTACGATTTAGTTCTACGCCGGGGTAAATTAATTACATTTGATACTGAAGATAGTCAACTTGTAGATATTGGGATTAAAAATGGTCAAATTACTGCTATTTCCCCAAATTTAAAAGAATCTGCTCGTCAGGAAATCGATTTAGCATCAAAGTTAGTTTCACCGCCTTTTGTTGAGTCACACATTCATTTGGATTCAGTTTTAACTGCGGGAGAACCCCGTTGGAATCAAAGTGGGACACTGTTTGAAGGAATTCAAATTTGGGGCGATCGCAAACAACAACTTTCCATCGAAGATGTAAAAAATCGCGCTCTCACTATGTTGAAAGAGCAAGCAGCACACGGTATACTATTTGTCAGAACCCATGCAGATGTCAGCGAACCGCAGTTAATTGCACTCCAAGCATTATTAGAATTGCGAGATGAAGTTAAAGATTGGATAACCTTACAAGTCGTAGCATTTCCCCAAGATGGAATTTACTCAGATTCGCAAAACGAGATGTTGCTGGAAAAAGCTTTAGAAATGGGAGCGGATGCGGTAGGAGGAATTCCCCATTATGAATTGACACGAGATTCGGCAGTGCTGTCGGTAAAACGAGTATTTGAATTAGCAGCAAAATATAATCGTCTAATTGATATCCATTGTGACGAAATTGATGATGAACAATCGCGGTTTTTAGAAGTTGTCGCAGCAGAAGCTATTCATACACAAATTGGTAGTCGAGTTACAGCTAGTCATACAACTGCTTTTGGTTCCTATAATAATGCCTATGCGTTTAAATTAATGGGTTTTCTACAACGCGCTCAGATTAATTTTATTGCTAATCCACTGATTAATATTACCTTACAAGGACGCACAGACACTTATCCCAAACGTCGAGGAGTCACCCGTGTTAAAGAACTATGGCAAAATGGCTTAAACGTCAGTTTCGGGCATGATTGTGTCCAAGACCCGTGGTATAGTTTAGGCACAGGAAGTATGTTAGATGTTGCTCATATGGGAGTACATATTTGTCATATGACTGGAAGAGAAGAAGTCAACGCTTGTTATCAAATGGTTACAAATAATGGAGCTAAAACATTACATATAGAAGATAAATATGGAGTCGAAATCGGGAAACCCGCCTCTTTGATTGTATTAGATGAATGGGATTATTACGACGCTATTCGTATTCGCAATCAACCCCGCTACGTGATTTCTCAAGGAAAAATTATCGCCTCTACTATACCAGCAACGACCAATTTTTCATTAACAGGAAATTGTATTTAATTTTTTATTTTTTATTTTTTATTTTTGACTTGTGATTTTTGTTTATGTCAAAACAACTCGTATTAATGGATCATGATGGTGGTGTGGACGATTATTTAGCAACAATGTTGTTAATGACGATGGATAATGTCCAACCGCTCGGTGTTGTGGTGACAGCGGCTGATTGTTATGCACAACCTGCGGTTAATGCTACTCGAAAAATTCTCGATTTAATGGGATTTTCTAATATTCCAGTTGCAGAAAGTAAAGTGCGTGGAATTAATCCATTTCCCAATCTTTACCGTCGTGATTCCTTTGTCGTTGACCATTTTCCCATACTCAATCAACAGGAAATTATCACCACACCTTTAATTGATCAACCCGGTGAAGATTTTACCGTCAAAGTACTCCAACAAGCACCAGAACCAGTTACAATCATGGCGACTGGACCATTAACAAATATTGCCACAGCTTTGCAAAAAGCACCAGAAATCGCAACAAAAATTCAACGAATTGTATGGATGGGAGGAGCATTAAATGTACCCGGTAACGTTGAGAAAAATTGGGAACCGGGACAAGATGGAACTGCCGAATGGAATGCTTATTGGGATGCAATTTCAGTAGCACAAATATGGGATACTCAAATTGAAATAATTATGTGTCCTTTAGATATTACTAATAATGTTCCTGTAACATCAGAAATTGTCCAACAAATGGGGAAACAAAGAAATTATCCCATATCCGATTTAGCAGGACAATGTTATGCCTTAGTAATTCCCCAAGATTATTATTTTTGGGATGTATTAGCAACAGCTTATTTAGCACGTCCAGATTTTTTTCAATTAAAAGAAATCGAAACAGAAATTATTACTCATGGGAAAAGTCAAGGAAGAACAAAAATTGTATCACCAGGAAGAAAAGTTTCTGTAATGGATCAAGTAGATAAACAAGCTTTTTATAATTATATTTTGCAACAGTGGAAGAGATAGACACAGTATATTTCATCTTCCATCACGGATTAAAAAGATTTCACGGATTTCACGGATTTCATTATCTATTACCTATTACCAATTCTCTATTTAACCAAATTCAAACCCAAAAATAAAGCCGCAACTGTTCCAGCAACAGAAATTTCACCTTTAATTATTTTCGATAAAACTGCATCTATAGGAATCAAAATAACTTCAATATCTTCAGTAATATCAAACTTAATTTTTCCCGTTTTAACTACATTTTCAGCAATATATAAATGTAACTGATTCGTATCCTTACTCGGTTTATCATATAAAGTCCCTATCTTCTTAATTTGCTCGGCAACATAACCAGTTTCTTCTTCTAATTCCCTTGCCGCTGCAACCTCACCACTTTCCATTTCTGGATTAAAACTACCAGCAGGAAGTTCAATGAAAAAATCACCAATTGCGTGTCTATACTGCTTGACAAAAATAACTTCTTTATTAGCAGTAATTGGTAAAATTATCGCTACATCTGGTTTAAGATAAACAAAATAATCATCAATTACTTGTCCATTCGGTAACTCAACTTCATCCCGTCTTACCTTACACCAAGGATGATTTAAAGCCATCTTTGATTGTAATATCTTCCATTTTTCTAAATTAGTCATTTTTAGGTTAAAGTTTAATAAAATTAAATATAAATCTAACTAAAAAAATCATTCTTCCCTCCGCTTACCTTTGCGTTCCCAAAAATATTATTTATTACACAAATCTGACTCATAATAAACTAAATTAATAGATATTTTATCCAATTTCCTTCAGATGCAAATCAACATAGAACTATTTACCATCAATAAACGCTTCCCCTTAACAATTAGCCGAGGCACCACTGCAAAAACAACAAATGTATGGGTAAAAATATCCGAAGATGGTATCGAAGGTTGGGGAGAAGCATCACCTTTCAACGTTGGTAATTACCCACAATCTACCGATATTATTCAACAATCCATATTGCAAATTGCCCCCAGTTTACAAACTCTACATCCGTCTCAACGTCAACAAATTGAACTCATGTTAAATAAAGCACAAATTCCCTCCGCTGCCAAGGCGGCTCTTGACACTGCTCTACACGATTGGATGGGAAAACGTGCGAAATTACCTTTGTGGCAAATCTGGGGACTTGATAGAAGTAATATTAAGCCGGTTTCGGTGACTATTGGAATTAATTCCCCTGAAGCTGCAAAAGCTAGAGTCAAAGATTGGCTACAATTTATGGATGTCAAAATGTTAAAAGTGAAGTTAGGTAGCCCAGATGGTATTGATGCAGATGTAAAAATGCTCGATGCTGTACGAAAAGAAGCACCAACACCAGACTTATACGTAGATGCAAATGGTGGTTGGAATTTGGAAGATGCCCAACATATGTGTTTTATACTTGCTGATATGGGTGTAAAGTATGTAGAGCAGCCTTTACCACGAGGACAAGAACAAAGTTTGATTCAATTAAAAAAGTCCTCTCCCTTACCCATTTTTGTTGATGAAAGCTGCTTTACTAGTACCGATATTCCTTGTTTAACAGAATGCGCTGATGGTGTTAATATCAAGTTGATGAAATCTGGGGGTTTAACCGAAGCAATGCGGATGATACATACAGCCCGTGCTTGCAATCTACAGGTAATGTTCGGCTGCTATTCCGATAGCGCCATCGCAAACACTGCTCTTGCACAACTTGCACCATTAGCCGATTATTTAGACTTGGATAGTCACCTGAATTTAATTGATGACCCTTTTACAGGTGCATCAATTGAAGACGGTAAAATTTTACCAAATAACTTACCAGGGTTGGGAGTACAACTGAGTGCGTTTACCGCTTAATCAAAAAATTGCCGTTTTGCTACATGAGGGAATTCGCGGAACTCATGGTAAAACTGGGTTATCTTTATTACGTTACAGCGATGCGCCGATAGTTGTTGCTATTGACCGCGATTGTCCCGGACAATCTTTACCGCAGTTAACAGGGATTCAACGCGATGTGCCAATTGTTGCCTCGGTTAAAGATGCGATCGCCTTTAATCCCCAGGTGTTGGTAATCGGTATTGCTCCCAAAGGTGGTAGTTTACCGGACGATTATTGGCATGAAATTAAAGATGCTTTGGTTGGAGGAATGTCAATTGTCAACGGTTTACATACTCCCTTGGCTAACAGTCCGGAATTAAGAACTTTACTCAAACCCGGTCAATCAATTTGGGATGTTCGTAAAGAGCCATCTAATATCGGTGTTTGTACTCTTGCAGCAAAAAATCTTCCCTGTAGACGGGTATTGACGGTAGGTACCGATATGGCAGTGGGCAAAATGTCTACGAGTTTAGAATTACACCGTGCGTCGCGGTTGCGGGGTATACGTACCAAGTTTATCGCCACAGGACAAACGGGTTTAATGTTGGAAGGAGATGGTGTACCTTTAGATGCTGTGCGGGTGGATTTCGCTGCTGGTGCGGTGGAGCAGGTAGTAGTACGTTACGGTAAAAATTATGATATCTTACACATTGAAGGACAAGGTTCCTTATTGCATCCTAGTTCGACAGCAACTTTACCTTTGATACGTGGCTCTCAACCAACTCAGATGATTTTAGTCCATCGTCTCGGACAAAATGAGGTGGTAGAACACGTCAAAATTCCCCCTTTGACTGAAGTTATTAAATTATATGAAATCGTTGCCAGCGGTGCGGGTGCTTTTGCCGCAGTACCTGTAGTTGGGATTGCTTTGAACACCAGTAATTTTGATCAAGCAACCGCAAAAACTGCGATCGCGCAAGTAGAAACCGAAACCGGATTACCCTGTACCGACGTAATTCGGTTTGGTGGAGATAAATTATTGGATGCAGTGATCAAAAATTAAGTATGAGGTTGAAGGTTAGAGGTTAGAAGTTAAAGGGAACGCTACCATTAGCAATCACTTAAATAACTGTCAACTGTCAACTGAATTAAGGCAATTAAGTTATATCAAAATCGAGATGATTATTGCAGTATTTTTAGATCAATTATTGTAGTTAGAATTGCTTTGAATACCAGTAAATTACATGATAAACATGGGATTATTGGAGTTAAATAAATTTGAAAGACAAAATTTTATACATATTGTCTCGATAATTTATTCATAGTAAGTGTTTGGTAGTATCTAATAAAAAAATCAAAAAATGTATTAATATGCAAGTGACAGCTTATACGATTGATATTTGATTGTTATTATCCAGTGTAGGGACAAGCCCTTCTCCCTTCTCAGATAAAACACGATAGAATGAACTAAAAAATTCAATATTAGGATTAGTTTTGATAAATTAATGGTTCCTTAACCACAATCTCCTCTTACGGGTAAGTTTATAATTACTCGGCAAGATAAATATAGATTAGTCATCATAGGAACTGAAATTAAAAATGTCTTTTGTCAACATTAAGGGCATTCTCCATTGCTGATAGGTTAAGAAGTATGCTCACAGACACGATTCTCCGTAATCGCTACAAAATTCTTAAAGAGCTTGGAAGTGGTGGATTTAGTGTCACCTATCTTGCGGTAGATATGGATTTACCAGGAAATCCTCGATGCGTAGTCAAACAACTCAAAACTCGTAATCCTGACAACACAATTTTGCAGATTGCGAAAAAATTGTTTGAACGAGAAGCACAGGTACTCTACCGTTTAGGTAAGGGACACAAACAAATTCCCGAAATGTTCGCGCATTTTGAAGAAAATGATGAATTTTATCTGGTTCAAGAATTCGTAGATGGACATGATTTAACCAAAGAAGTCAAACCACGACATCGATTGAGTGAAGAAAAGGTTGTTCAGCTTTTAGAGGAAATCCTCGAAGTTTTAGCTTTTGTTCACCAAAATAATGTAATTCATCGCGATATTAAATTGCGAAATATTATGCGTCGTCGTGAAGACGATAAAATCGTACTAATTGATTTTGGTGCGGTTAAAGAAATCAAAGGTTTGTCGAAAAATCAACAAGGGGATGTCAATTCGACTTTGATTATCGGTACACCCGGTTATATGCCAGATGAACAAGCAAATGGTAAACCTAGATTGTGTAGTGATATTTATGCAGTGGGAATGTTGGGTATTCAAGCTTTAACCGGGATATCTCCTCGTGAATTACCATTTAACCCCGATAACGGTGAATTGATTTGGCTCGATTCGGCAAAAGTTAGCGACAGATTAGCTGAAGTTTTAACGGGAATGGTACGTCATCACTTTAGTCAGCGTTATCAAACAGCAGCAGAAGCATTAGCAGCACTCAAATCGCCGGTACTCATATCACCATTAACTTCCTCGGCTTACAAAGCGTCTCCGGTGACTTTACCATCAACTATTCGCAAGTCTCATCCCCCGATTCTACAAACTTTGGGATTGGTTGGTTTAATGGGAGTTGGATTTGGTTTAGGAGTTTTTGGATGGAACTTTTTTCAACCTGCTTCTGATGGTAATCAACCTCCTTTAAGTGAGGTTCAAGATAGTATTATTAAAAATATAAATCCTTCTGTTACACCTAACACTACTAATAATCCAAATACTAATAATTCAAATAATAATTCAAACCCACCAATATATTTACCTGCTACACCTAAACCAGAAAGTCATAGAACTTTTTTACCTTTTCTACCATTTTTCAAAGAGACTAAAACTCAAATTACTCCCGAAGCTTCTCAATCCAAAGATAAGGATAATCAAATTCAACCCATAATCGAATCTCTACCCCAACCTGTTGAACCAAGAATTCCTGCTCCCAAAACTTCTACAGTTGAAAAAGACAATACAAATAATAGTTCTGATTTATTAACTCCCAAACCTCAAAATAACCCAAAATCCGTACCTCCTACTTCTATAACTCCGTCTCCGATTCCAACAATTGAACATTCTCCCACCTCTTTACCTTCTACACCCCAAACAGAAAAAGAGCAAAACCAAAATCGCGATCGTCCGACAAATTCACCGACACCAACAGAATTAGAAGATACACCCCAAAAAAATCCGACTACATCTTTACCCATATCACCAGAATCCGAAAGTAAAGACAAACAAAAAGAAAATCCCGCAACTCCCCCTGTATCAGCAGAATCAGAACAACCTAAAAATCCAACTCCTGCTTCTCCTTCCACACCGGCTATTGAGAATGAGTCTCCTTCTCCAAAACCAACTCCTTCCCCCAAAGCAACTACGGGTAGTGTTTTAGTTCCTACGATTAAACCTTCAGAAACTCCAGCCGAAGAAAGTCATAACTATTTTCTAACTGTACCAACTTCTCCAACACCAGAAAATCAGGTTCAGCCAACTTTTTCACCCGAAATTGAAGTTGAACCAACTCCCCAAACTTCTGCATCTCCTTCTTCTTCCGAACTTGAAATTCAAGTTGAAGCTGAACCCACTCCCCAAGCTTCTGCACCTCCTTTTTCCCAACTTGAAATTCAAGTTGAAGTTGAACCCACTCCCCGATTATCTGCATCTCCAATGCCCGAAATTGAGGTGCAAGCAATACCTTATCCTACACCCACAAGACAACCTGGGTTGTCTCTAAAACGTTTCGCTATATAGTCATATAAATCATATAAACAGTCAAAATAATCTGATAAAATCAAAGATTTGAATGAATCAATCCGATTGAAAACCATTCAAGTTGATGATTTTGTATATAAATGGGCGCACCTTTTCCACCATATAAATAATATCATGAATTAGATTATTTTTTTCCTGTACATCAAAATATTTTTAAGTTGAAGCCGGGATAAAACACTGTTAAGTTTCCGAGAGAACTTTGCGTGAAATTGCGAACGTTCTTACACTAATAATATAGAAATCACTTCAAATAAAAAGTTTGTTATGAAACGTCAATGGAAGTCATTGATACTCGCATTTAATTGGGTATTACTCTCGCTTGGTACTTCTGTTTTAATTATCCTCACCCAATCTCCGCAAATTACAATTGCCGAACAACCTGCTGTAATCATCAAAACTCCTGAAAAAGAAACCACCGATATTAAAAAGCCAGAATCGGATACAACAGCAGAAGAAGAAGCTAAGCCAACCCCCGAAGAAATTGCCCGTCAGGAAAAACTGATGGAAGCAGACAAGCTTTACCAAGCAGGAAACATAGCCCAAGCAGAGACAATATACCGTCAAGCAAAACAAGCTTTTACAAATACATCCGAGATAAAACCAGCTAACACAGCTATAGTTGATCCTGCAAAATTACCTCCCGCAGGTCAAGTTTACTGGAGAGAAGCACAGGCGGGAATCATCAGTAATTTAAAAACTAGAACCTTAGTACCATTAGAACTTTTAGTAGAAAAATATCCCGAGTTTATTCCTGGTAACATAAAATATGCCGAAGCTCTGAAAAAATACGGTCAAAACGAAAAGGCGTTAGAAGTTTTGGAAAAAGCCACATCGCTTTATCCCAATCAAGCAGAACTAGTACAAGTAAGAGTTGATGCTCTTGCTGACGAGAAAAAATGGATGCAAGCCTCCTTAGCGGCTCGTCAATTTGCCCTACTTAACCCAGAACATCCCCAAGCCAAAGAATTTAGCCAACAAGCAGACGAGAAGCTGAAAAAATACACCTCTTATATCCGTAGAGAAACCAGAGGAAACGCGATCGCAAATATTATAACGGGTGTTGTCGGTTATGCTGCAACAGGTAGTCTACTCGGTCCGTTTTCCGCTCTTGATTCTACCATGATGCTATTAAAAGGTGAAGAAGGTGTAGGTCGTTCAGTAGCCAAACAAGCGAAAAAGCAATTGAAATTAATCGAAGACAAAGAAGTAAACACATATATTAATGATATAGGACAAAAACTTGCCAAAATTGCCGGTCGTAACGAATTTGAATACGAATTTTTCGTCATACCCGAAGAAAGCCTCAACGCCTTCGCCTTACCCGGCGGTAAAATTTTTATCAATGCAGGTGCGATTCTAAAAACAAATTCAGAAGCAGAAATTGCCGGATTGATCGGACACGAATTATCTCATACAGTGCTTTCTCACGGATTTCAATTAGTAACTCAAGCTAATTTAATATCCAACGTCACTCAATATATTCCACTAGGTGGAACCGTCGGGAGAATACTCACCTTCGACTACAGCCGCGACATGGAACGTCAAGCAGACAGATTAGGGACAAGACTATTAACAGCCGGTGGTTATGCAGCAGACGGCTTACGTAACTTAATGGTAACAATGAAAAACGAACAGAAAAACACTCCTCCAGTATGGTTATCAACCCACCCAGGAGGTGGTGAAAGAGTGCGATATTTAGAAACTTTAATTACCACCAACGGATACAATCGTTACGCTTATGAAGGAGTTGCATCACATCAGAAAATTAAAGATAAAGTCAAACAAATAGTCAAAGAAACAAAAGATAAAGACAAGAAAGAAGACAATAAAAAAGAAGAAAAAAACACAGTGTTAACCAATTAAAACTCATTACTAACTGTTAATAAAACCTTAATGTTAATTTTGTTGAACTAATTTTTTACCACGATTAAATCACCAAAAAAATGTTTGCTGGGTTCTGTACCTCGACCCAGCATTTTTTTAATAAAAACTTAATATTGATTTAGTTAAACTAATTGAATTATTCGTGAAAATCGATATTTTTTTGTATTTTTTTGACGTGTTTTTTCATTGTGACTGTGTTTATACTGGCACACGTCAGATATAAAACAAATCATGAATAGCAAAAATTTCCGCAAACAATCAATTAGTTTAGTCAAAACCCTTTTGGCTACAGCTTCAATAATTGCAGCTTCCGTTGCACCTGCTTTCGCTCAACCAGCTCAACCAAAAGTGCAAATTGTTGGAGCGCAATATGGTGGTAGCGGTTGTCCTGCTGGTTCAGCAAGTGTCACCGTTAGCCCCGACGGTCAAGAATTAAGCATTCTATTCGATGGATACGTTGCAGATGCTTCCGGTAAACCCGCAGACCGACGTAAAAACTGTAACTTAACAATTCCCGTTAAAGTTCCTGCTGGCTTTCAAGTCTCTGTCTACAAATTTGACTATCGCGGTTATGTTGCTGCTGCAACCACTGGAAGACTCACAGCAGAGTACTTCTTTGCTGGTGCAACCGGACCAAAAATTGTCAGAAACATCCAAGGTGAAAGAGACTATGTTGCTTCCGACAGTATCCAAACTTTAGTCTGGTCACGCTGTGGTGACAGTGTAAATATGCGAGTCAACTCAGCACTTTCCGCGACTGGAAGAGGAATTGCATCACTTGATTCTGTCGATGTTTCCCATGGTTTGAAATACCTTTTAAGATATCGCGCTTGTTCATAGTTGAAGACGTGAAGATTATGTTTTGACCACACAAATAAATTGAGCTATGTATTTGCGTTAATACAACTTTCCAATCGGATAGTTTAGATTAATGCAATTTTTTTGTAAAGGAACAGATCAAAGGTTAATTCATAACCGCTCACTGTCCACTGTCAACTGTCAAAATATTCCCGAATCATTTATCAAAAATCTTCGTCACTACAAATAAATAACTCCCTTTCAATTTTTACCGGAGGATGATTTATGTCATCTAGACCTTTTAAGTTAGTATTTTTAAGCAGCTTGGCATTATCGGTATTGTTTGGTAATACCCCAGCAATGGCGCAATATGACTCCTCAAACGATGCTATTGTAGTACCCACAACCGGAAGCAGTGGAAATAGTACAACCACAACCACACGTACATCAACCCCTACAGGAACATCAACCACAACTTCTACAAGTAGTTCCGAACAAACCTTTGAAAGCGGAACTCGGTTTAGCTGTCAAATGGATAACGGTAGCTACACAGTCATGTATTCTCCTCAAAGTAATCCAAATCAATACTTTGCTTGGGCTACTCCCCAAACATTAGGTGGTGGTTGGGATGCACAAAAACGTTGCGCTACCATTGCTCAACGCTTAGAAACCTATCGTCCACAAGGTTTATTAGAACTTCGCACTTCAACCTTAAATGGATATGACGTTTTGTGTGTAACTACTGAAGCTAACCCCGCTTGTCAAATAGTCTTAACAGTTCCTCCCGGTAGAGATGCTTTTCAAGTACGTAACGACGTTTTCCAGAATCTGATTTCAGCAGATAGCGGACAGCAAACTATCGGTGTTAACACTTATAGAGGTGGTGGATTAGAAGACGCAGTTAACTTGGGTAGAAGTATATTTGGTAATAGTAAACGTGTAGTATCAAAAGATGCCATTCAGTTAAAACCCTTCCTGGATAAGAAAGATGGTGGTAGCGGTCAACTAATGCGAAACGTGAAAAAAACTAATCCTCAAACTCGTCCATCTCAAACTGGTAACAAATTGAATCCTGATAGATTCCGTTAAAGGTTGGGGAAGAAGTCGGGTTTCTACAACAATTTTGAGTTGTTACAGATATGTTTGAAGAGAAACCCGACTTCTAGGATTTTGCGGATTGCGTCGGTTTTCTACAACGATTTTGGATTGTAACGGGTATTTTCTCAAAGAAACCCGACGAACAGGGATTTGGACTTCTGGGATAGTACAATTACTATATTTACCAATCCAAAATCCAAAATGTTCCATCCCCAACCCATAGAACCCGAACCTGGGCAAGAATCAGTATGGGATTATCCCCGTCCCCCTCGTTTAGAAGATACTGATAAACATATTCAAATCATCTTTAACGGTGAGACTATTGCCGATACCAAACGAGCAAAGCGTGTTTTAGAAACCAGTCATCCTCCGAATTACTATATTCCACCCGAAGATATCAAAATGGAATATCTAATCCAAACACCGCAATCAAGTTTTTGTGAATGGAAAGGACGTGCTAGTTATTACACTCTGAAAGTTGGTGATCAGGAAGCTCAAAATGTCTGCTGGTTTTACACTGACCCTACAGAAGCATTTGCATCACTCAAAGATTACGTAGCTTTTTATGCTCATGTCATGGATGCTTGTTATGTAAACGGAGAAAAAGTTGAACCACAACCAGGTAACTTTTATGGTGGTTGGATAACTAGCGATATTGTCGGACCATTTAAAGGAAGTCCCGGTAGTTGGGGATGGTGAAATCAGTTATCAGTTATCAGTTATCAGTTATCAACTGTCAACTGTCAACTGTCAACTAACTCTCTATTTCTCAAATCTCAAATACGTTCCTTCTAAACCTTCTAAAATAGTACGAGTGTTGGCTGTCATCATTTTTTGATAGGTGTCTGCTTCGCTTCCTGGTAAACCCAAATTCTCGGCAAAAAGTTGCCTTTGTGATATATTTACTTTTGCTTGTTCAGCAACGGCTTTGATTAATTCAGGACTAACTGTAGGCTGGACGAAAATTGTCGGTATATTCGTTTTTTGTAGTGTTTTAGCTAGTAAGTTAACTTTGACATCCGATATTTGTTCTGTAGGACTAATAAACCTTAATGTTCCTGCTAATTTTAAATTATAAGCACGAACGTAATAAGCCATTGCATTATTAGTAGTTACCAAAGTCCGTTTATTCGGAGGAATAGTTTCTATTCTGGTTTTTATCCAACTATCTAATTGTAAAAGTTGATTCTTGATTTTTTGAGTATTACTTTGATAAAGTTCGGCATTTTCTGGTATTGATTTAGCTAAATTAATCCCAATTACTTCTACCATTTTGGCTGCGTATTTCGCATTGTGCCATACGTAAGGGTCGGCTACTTTTTTCCCGTTTATAGTTATCATTAATGGTGTCGGTACGGCAATTTTTGCTACTGGAAGTTTTGTTGCCGGATTTTTACTGGCTAGTATAAATTTCTCTAATCCTGGTTCTAAATTGTAACCGTTAAAAATAATTAATTTAGCTTGATTTATTGCTTGCTGGTCTGCTGGTGTTGGTTGATAAACTTTGGGATTAATTGATGCTGAAGTTAAACAGGTAAGATTAATTGTTTTCGCGGCAATTTGTTTTGTTAAGTCGCATAAAACACTTGTAGTTGCAACAACTTGGGGTAAATTTTTCTCAACTGTAGTGTTAGTTACAGTTGTTGTGTAAGATGAACTATTTGTTGAATTATCCGAATTATTACAACCATAAAATGGTAGAGTAAAAAGAATCAAAATTATACGCAAAATTTTATTGAAAAGTACTTTTTCTAACATAAAGTTATAATTAGCACTTGTTTTATATTGCCGCATACCACTTGTTTCTCCGAATGTGAATGATTATTATTGTCATGGAGACCAATATTTATTCAGCCTTAAGATATCGCAATGACTATCAATACAGTTAATGCATCTTTTGATAACGAACTTGTCATCGCTTTGATGGGTAAAGGTGGAACGGGTAAGACTTTCACTTCACTGGGTTTAATCCAATGTTTGAGAAAGTTGGATCGAGCAATGATTGTAGCGGATGCAGACACAAACAGATCACTTTCTCGGTATCTTGCTGCTCATTATTTGGGATATGGGGAAGAGGAGTTAAAGCAACTTCCACTGATAACTCAAGCTGAGCAAGATTTTTACGATTATCAGCAACTAGATTCTGAACAAACCTACCGGGAATTTTACGGTACTCCATTCGACAAAGTTGAAAAATTTTCCGTTGAACCACCGGACTATTTTACCCAAAAGTATACAAAATCCCTTGATGATAAACTTGCTTTGATGTCGGTGGGAACCAGTGCGATGCGGATGGAAGAACTCTACTCTACTCGTTGTTCTCACGCAACTTTAAACCCTCTAAAAGCTTGGTTAGCACTGTCTACAAACGGGATTGTAGTTCTCGATTGTGGTGGTGGTGAGGATTCCGGTAGATTTGGTTTACCCATTGGTGCCAATGTGGTAGTAGTAGTAGTAGAAGCCACTCCCGACGCGATCGCAATTTCTGAAGATATCCGCGCTATTGATGAACAATTGGGAATTCCGGTAGTTTACGTTTTAAACAAATGTCTTAATCAGTTCCCACAAGTTGAAGCTTTTGAAGCGGAACACCAAGATACTATTGTGGGTAAAATTCCTTTTATCCCTAGTATTTATGGTAAAAATCCTTTGGAAGTGTTTAACGAAATTGAATTTATATTTACACCAATAGTTGAGAAAATTATCACTCAGAAATTAAGTTCTCCCCAACAACGATGGGAAAGAGTATTAAGATGGCAAGAACGTTTACAGCAACAAAGAGAAGTGACAAAAAGTCAACCCTTTAGTTTTATTTCTTAATAATTTCCACAAAACTCCGCGCTCCTCTCAGTCTCCCTTTAATTCTCCATACTTGGGACTCCACCACCCTTTAGCTGTGTTGAAATAAACGGCTTCTTTGTGTTTGCTATCTTTACGTGATTCGGAATCGGAACAGCGCAACATTGTTTTATTTTGTCCATCTTTTGTGTAACTATATTCTTCTAAAGGTTTTTTACATACCGGACAAGGATACTTAGTAACTGTTCCCGGAGATTTTTGAGCAGGTGTAGTTTTCTCTGCTTTAGAACCTGGTACTTGCCATGTTTTGTTATAGTCGTTCCAGAACAAAACCACATTTTCACAACCGCTAACACATTTAAGAAAATATTTCTTTTTAACTTTACTACTCTTAATTTTTGCTAGATAATTATTACACTCAGGACAACGAGTTCTCGATTTTTCATATTCGCGTTCTGTTGCGATGGTTTTCTTTGCATTCGACGCAGCAATGGGTACAGTTTTCGCTTTTACTAAAGCTGGTGCAAAGTAATCTTGATTCCAGCTTGTGAGATATTTTTGCCAAGGTTCTTTTCCGCAAGCAATACTATCAAGAGCATCTTCCATTTTGGCAGTAAATTCGGTTTTTAATAAATCTGGTAAAGCTTTTTCTAAAAAGTCATCAACTTCAATCCCTAAAGTTGTCGGTTGTAAAATCGCTTTTATTAACTCCACATAACCACGTTTTTTCAAAGTTGCGATTGTGGGAGAATAAGTACTCGGACGACCAATTCCTTTCCGTTCCATTAACTGAACTAATTTGGGTTCACTGTACCGTGGTGGTGGTTGAGTCTGTTTCTTCTCATGACCAGCATTTTCTAAAGTTAGTATTTGTCCTTGTTGTAAATTTGGTAAAAGTGTATCTTTACTCAAATTCGACCAATATTTAGCATAACCGAGAAACTCCACTACCTGACCTCTCGCTTGCCAAAGGATCTCACCAGATTGAATTATTACCAAAGTTTTGCGAAGTTGAGCAGGGCGACATTGGGAAGCAACCGCTCTTTTCCAAATCATTACATACAAATTAAATTCATCCGGGGAAAGCTCAACTCGTAACTCAACGGAAGGACGAAATACATCAGTAGGGCGGATAGCTTCATGAGCTTCCTGAGCAGTTTTATTGCTCCGATGTCTTGCTGTTGTCTGGGGTAAATTTTGCGGGTCATTTTGCTCCAACCACTTACGGACACTAGCACAGAACTCTGGACTCAACATCACCGAATCTGTCCGCATATAAGTAATTAAACCAGCCTCATACAGCTTTTGCGCTACCTGCATAGTTTTTTCGGGAGCAAATTTCAATCGCGAACCAGCAGCTTGTTGCAGAGTCGAAGTAATAAAAGGTGGAGGTGGTTGACGGCTGGCAATTTTTCCTTCGTATTGCACTATTTTATGGGAATGATTTCGCGCTTGAGTCACCAACTGTTCAGCTTCAGCTTCGGAAAGTACACGAGTCGATTCTGCGGTTTCTAACTTCTTGATTTCCGTATCATCATTTTCTTGAGTATCTTGCTGTACTGTCTGTGGTGGGGAATTCACCATTGCTTTATAAAATGCCCGGAACCCTTCAGCATAGTCTACCCAAACGCTCCAATAATCTTGGGGTACAAAACTGAGAATTTCTCTTTCACGCTGACAAATTAAATGTAGAGTAGCGCTTTGAACTCTGCCAACGCTTTTTGCACCATTATTCAAAGCCCAAACTAACGGACTTCCCTTGTAACCAACTAACTTATCTAAGCAATCTCTGCATAATCCAGCACCAACCAAATTACTATCAAGCGGACGCGGTTTAGCCACAGCAGCCCGTACCGCAGCTTCTGTAATCTCCGTATAAACAACCCTTTTCGGTTCCTTTAATCCTAAAGCTTCCTTGAGATGCCACGCAATTGTTTCCCCTTCTCTATCGGGGTCTGTAGCTAAAATTACTTCATTAACCTGATTAGCCGCAGCTTTTAACTTACTAATAGTTTCCTTCGCTTGCTGACTGCGGGGAATGTAGCGACACCGCACGCGATCGCCATCCATAATAAACCCCAAGGAATCCTCACCTTCATTACTAAGTTCTCGAATGTGACCGCAACTAGCGCGAACAATCCAATCACTTCCGAGAATTTTACTCAGCTTTTTAACTTTACCAGGAGATTCTACTATCAACAGGCGTTTAGGCATGAGATCAAAGTTTAGCTAGAGATGCAATCCCGAAAAAGGCTTCGACATTTTACATTACCATCCTACACCGAAACCTTACCCCGTCCGAATTTACAGAAGAAAAAAACACCATTGATTTTTCACTTTTAACCGAATCTTAACTATTTATTGAATAGCTCACTTTTTCAAAAAACCGAGTTTCTTAAGACTGTAAATTTTCACCATTCATCGGTTATTCCCATCTCTTTAATTTCTGAAATTAAAATAAAAACTATCAGAATCAACGAGTACTTTAATAAGAAATGTTAAGTAAACCGAGTTTAATTCGTCTGTCTAAAGTGATAACTATTTTCTTTGCATTAGTCTGTATGCCTTTAGATAGATGATGAAAATAAATTAAAACCCAAAGAAATACCAAAACATGATTACGAAATATTAACTGTAAAGTTTGTTGAATAAATGCTCATCTTCCCAACCAATTTATATATACTTGATTTTCATATACGTTGAACAATTGAATATCTTGATCCCGGTGGGAATTAATTAAACTATTGCTCGATTTCAATCTATATATTGTACTTTGGAGGAAAAATAATGTCTTTGTCACAAACTACTGATATGGGAAAAACCTACTCATTTTTAATGATAAAAAGCTTTTTAATCTGGACATTTACGCTGGCAGTATGTTTGCTGGTTGTCGGTTTTCCTTTGGTTGTTTTGATGGCTACGATTGGATGTTTGCTGTCGATTGTTCTGCAATCTGTAATGCCAGCTAGCGCGGTTTTGCTTGTAGCTGGTAGCTTAGTAATGTTTAATGTGATGGCAGTAATAGTAGCTGCTGGTGTACTAACACTGCGAGGAGTTCATCCCAATCAAATTAAATGGTTAAGCTGGTTGCATGGAGAAGAAGAAGAATTAAACACAAGTGTTTATGCAGCTTGCCCTTTAACTTGCGAAGTTGAATCCCTCAGCTTGCAATAAATTCAATAAATTATAACCATCACTATAAAATAAATTCGACAAACAGTGCATTTCTGCCCGGTGTAGCCGGGTTTTTTCATTTTAGATAGTGGTTAGTTGACAGTGGACAGTGGACAGTTGACATGAATGCCTTTAACCTCTCACCTTACGATAAAATATCTAATTTTGTGATAATCGACTATTGACGAATCACCCCTATGGTAATGACTATTGACTATTAACTAGTGATTTATAACTAATTATGAAGCGAGTTTGTATTATCTTAGGTACTCGTCCGGAAGCGATTAAACTGGCTCCGGTAATTCAAACGTTTCAAAGCTATCAAGGTTTGGAAACTCAGGTGATTTTAACCGGACAGCATCGTGAGATGGTTGAACAGGTGATGGGATTGTTCAATTTAAAAGCCGATCGCGATTTAGAGATTATGCAGCCAAAACAATCTCTGAGCGATATTACTTGTCGCAGTTTGCGCGGCTTACAAGAATTATTCGAGGAAAAACAACCAAATTTGGTTTTGGTACAGGGAGATACAACAACAGCTTTTGCAGCAGCTTTAGCAGCTTTTTATCAAAAAATTCCCATTGGTCATGTAGAAGCTGGATTAAGAACCGATGACTTATTTAATCCTTATCCGGAAGAAGCCAACCGACGGTTGATTTCCCAAATTGCACAGTTGCATTTTGCTCCTACACCTCTAGCTACAGAAAATTTACAACGTTCTGGAGTGTTAGGAGAAATTCACATGACGGGTAACACCGTAATTGATGCATTGTTGAATGTGGCAAAAAGCGAACCTCCTTGCAATGTACCGGGTTTAGAATGGAATCATCATCGAGTAATTTTAGCTACAGTTCACCGCCGAGAAAATTGGGGAGAACCCCTTGAAAGTATCGGCAAATCATTTTTACAAATATTAGATAAATTTCCCGATACAGCATTATTATTACCTTTACATCGTAATCCTACGGTTAGAGAACCCTTACAGGCAATGCTGGGGAATCATCCCCGAATCTTCTTGACAGAACCTTTAGACTACGCTCAACTTGTCGGTGCCATAATGCGATCGCACTTATTGCTTACTGACTCAGGGGGATTACAAGAAGAAGCACCTAGTTTAGGTAAACCAGTATTAGTACTGAGAGAAACAACCGAAAGACCGGAAGCAGTAAGTGCAGGAACAGCCAAACTTGTAGGAACCGATACCCAGACGATTGTCGCTAGTGCAGCACAATTATTAAGCAATCCTACAGCTTATGAAACAATGGCAAGTGCAATTAATCCCTTCGGAGATGGTTACGCTTCGCAGCGGATTTTAGAAATTGTACGGGGGTTTTTAGGAGTTAATTAGGAGTTAGGAGTGGTGGTTAAAGTAGTGCGAAGCGCGAAGCGTGTCCCGAAGGGGCATACTTCTAGCTCGCTACTTACCGCCAGGGAGCGAGACGCTCCCACTACCAATAAATTACCCACCAAATTTAATGCATTCCCACTTTAGAGGCTGGGAACGAATTAACAAGTCACTGCTTCCTTTCTTGTCTTCAATTCCTCACTCCTAACTCCTCACTCCTCACTCCTAACTCCTCACTCCTAACTCCTCACTCCTAACTCTCTACTCTTCATCATCAAAAGTTGCTTCTAAAGGTAGCTCAATTACAAATTCCGCACCATTCCCGGGAGAGGAAATGCAGTACAAATTACCACCATGCTTTTCAGTAACTATCTGATGACTGATTGACAATCCTAAACCAGTTCCTTTACCTTCCGGTTTGGTGGTGAAAAATGCCTGAAATAGTTGATCTCTAACTTCTTGTGTCATACCTGGACCATTATCAGCAAAGCAAATGGTAACTTTATCTTCGTCTGCTGAGGTGCGGATAGTAATAACGTTGGGATTTTTTTCAATTTCTGCGTAAGTTTTACCTTCGTTGGATTCATCTAAAGCATCAATTGCGTTTGCTAATAAGTTCATAAATGCTTGGTTGAGTTGACCGGAATAGCACTTAAGTAAAGGTATTTTTTCGTACTTTTTAATGATTTGAATTGCGGGACGTTCTGCTTTCGCTTTCAAGCGATGTTGCAAAATCATCAAAGTTGTTTCGATACCTTCGTGAACGTTCACTGGCTTTTTATCAGCGCTATCAGTACGCGAGAAATTCCGCAAAGACTGCATGATATCACGAATTCTGTCGGTTCCTAATTCCATAGAAGTTATCATCTTGGGTAAATCTTCGAGCAGATAATCTAAGTCGATTTCTTCTTGAAAACTTTCAATTTCTTCCGGTGGGGATGGTACATGATTCTGGTAAAGATTTAACAATTGCAGCAAATCTTCGATATATTGATTAGCTATCGATAAATTACCCGCAATAAAACCAACAGGATTATTGACTTCGTGGGCAACACCTGATACTAATTGTCCCAAAGAAGATATTTTTTCGGTTTGTACTAATTGCGCTTGAGTTTGTTGGAGTGTTTCTAGAGATTGTTGTAACTGCTGTGACTTTTCTTGTTCACGAGCATAAAGACGAGCATTTTCGATCGCGATCGCAGCTTGTGAGGTGAGTAATTTGAGAATTTCCAAACGAGAGTTTGTAAATGCACCGTTAACTTGATTGTTTTCCAGGTAAATAATTCCGGTAAACTTACCTTGGTAAAAGATAGGAGCGCAGAGAACCGATTTAGGCTGTTCCCGGAGGATATAAGAATCTTCCTTGGAAATTGCTTCTTGAGTAGCGTTGTTGAGTACTAAAGGTTGCTGAGTTCTAGAAACATAGTGGATCAGACTCAAAGGGATATCTTGACTTTCTTCTACCGGGATTGATTGTAATACAACCAAATTGCTATCTTGGTCGTTATCAATAGCTTCAATAAACAATTGATTGTCCTTAAGTAAGACGAGACAACCCTTTTGAGCCGCAGCATTTTCGATGATAATAGATAATAGTTTCTCCAGGAGATTATCTAAAACAATTTCGCTGGTAATAGCTTCCGAAGCCTTGATTACAGTAGTTAAATCAAGAATACTATTGCTATTAGTTGAAGAATCTAACATTCTCGCAGAATTGCTCACAATAGTTCTGCTGATATCTTGTTGTGGTACAGTAGCTTCGCTGCGAATAATTAAACCAGGATATCTTTCTTCTAAATCTTTAACCTTAGCTAAAGCACCCCAACGAATATAGCAGTAGTAAGCATCGCTCATGTAAGTTTTAGCAATTTTATCTTTACCTAAATTAAGATAAAACAGTGCTGCAAGTTCATTACCGAGTGCTTCTTCTTGGGTGTATTCATTTTCCTTAGCACCAGCAATAGCACGGTCATAAAATTGCATTGCTTTAATATTTTTGCCGAAAATGCGTGCTTTTTCAGCTTCCACTAAATCGTACTTGTGTTGGAAATTGCAGGGTGCATGATGCGCCCATTTTTGCATTTTCTTTTGATTCGCAGCGACTTTTTTGAGGTACTGTTTTTGTTCAGTTGAACTGACGTTTTTATAATTAGCGAGGAGTGCGAGGGAGTAGTAATAATTGTTGACACAGTATAGATAGAAGCCTGGATTACTTTCTTGATATTGTTCAGTTAAATGGGCATTTTCAATTGCTTGTGTATAGTTGTAAAAATAATAATTGAGAATATTTTTAGTAAAATAAAAAGTACTTAACCAAGAAGAATTGTTACCTAAACCAGCTATCAGTTCAGCTTCATCAAAAGCTTGGGCTTTTAAAATATCTTTTATTATTGATGAACGTTGAAAGCTTAAGATAGTTTGTTTAATAGCTTTTAATACTGAAACTACCGCTTCTAATTTTAAAATCTGCATTAGTTGAATATATTTAGTTAGTTTTAATTCAACTGATTCTAAGGTATTTCCGTACAAGAACAAATTATGACTTAAGCTCCAAACACTATAGCTAGTAAATTCTATATCTCCAGACTGTAAACCATTTTGCATCTCATTTTGTAGAGGTATAATAGTTTCACTTATAGATTCTTTAAAATGTCGAACCATTGCGTTAAAAATAAAGTAAACTTTACATCTGTATGAGTTAGCATTCATACGGTCTAGAAGCGACAAACCTAACAGTCCAAATTGGTAACCAGCTTCAATATCCCCAAATTTGTCGCATAACATTGCACCATAAATACTATAGCCGTAAACACTAGGTGCCGAGTTACCATATTTAACAGATAATCTGACCATTCCTAATATAGTCAATGGAAAGATTAAAGATCCCGCTTGGCTAGCCGCTGGATTAACTAACATTAAAATTTGCATAGCTGCTAGTTTATAAGGGTCAGTCATTCTCGGCAAATAAGCTAAATCTTCTATTGGTTGTCTTGCTAAAATTATTCGTGTACGAACTACTGCTTCTAAAAAATGCCAAACTTTAGGTTTTTTAGGTAATCTTACACCAAGAAGATTGAGAGCTTCTATTCCTTCTTCTAAAGCTTCTGATATTTTATTTTGTAAAATATAAGATTGAATTTTTATTTCATAAATCTTATTTTTGTCTAAAATATTTTTAGTTTTTTTTAAACAAAGATTACAAATAGTTTCTGAGTCTTTAAAATCACCTTTTAAATATTGTGCTTCGGCAGCTTCAACATATAATTCAAACGTAAGTTGATAGATAGTTTGCCAGCTATCTGGTTTCAAAAGTTCCAGTCCTAAATTCAAATATTTAACAGCAACATCATAAGCTGTGGCTGTCTTCGCTTTTTTACCAGCCATCAAATTAAGTTTTGCTAATTCATATTTTTCAGATTCTTCAATTAATAAATCGGCACCAACGTTTAATTGATTGACAATATCTAAAATATTTTCTGAGAGTAATTCTGGTGGGGTTTGTTTTAACAGCAACTGACCAATCTTAAGATGAGTTACTTGTTTTTCTGATTCAGGAATAAACGAATATGCAGCTTGTTGTACGCGGTCATGTAAAAATCTATAACCAATTCCAATAATATTTGATTTTAAGCTTTTTGTATAAAATTTTTGATTATTATTTATATCCTGCTCATCTTTTTCTATATCTTCGTCAAATACTAAAGGAATTTTATAAGCTTCGCTCAAAGGCAAAATTAATCCAGCTTGTAATGCTGCATCTAATTCTTTGGCAGTGCTGATCAGAGATTTTTGATTTACAATTGACAGTACGTCTAGCTTAAATGTATCTCCGATACAAGCAGCTAGTTGCAATATTTTCTGTGTAGATTCTGGCAACTTTTTAATTCGATTGGCAACTAAATCTACTACGCTTTTATCCGTAATACCTACGGATTGAATTTCTTCTATATCCCAATTCCACATCCCTTGATTTTTTTGTTTATTTGTTAGGGAAGAAAAGGGAGTAAAGTCGAATTTTAAAAGGTTATCTTGATCAAGTGCTTGCAGTAATTGGGTGATGAAAAAAGGATTTTTGCCAGTTTTATTACAAATTAATTCAGCTAAAGTGTTAACTCGCTCTGTATCATCTTTTAAGGTTTCTGCAATCAGCTGAGTTACATCTACATTTTCAAGTGGTTGTAAAACAATGTTATGAACAATTGCATGATTTTTCTCTATTTCTTCTAATGTTTGAATTAAAGGATGAGCGGGACTAACTTCATTATCACGGTAAGCCCCAATCATTAATAAGTACTTGCTTTCGGGGTCAGAAGTCAATATTTGCATTAACTTTAATGTCGCAGAATCTGCCCATTGTAAATCATCGAGAAAAATAACTAAGGGATGTTCTTTTTTAGCAAAAACATTGATAAACTCGGTAAAAACACGATTAAAACGGTTCTGCGCTTCTGTTCCACCTAGTTGAGGTATTTCTGGTTGTTTACCGATGATTAATTCGACTTCTGGGATTACATCAATAATTACTTGTCCATTTGCACCAACAGCAGTTAATATTTGATTGCGCCATTTTTCGAGTTGAGTTGCACTTTCTGTAAGTAATTGCTGCATCAAACTGCTAAAAGCCTGAATTAATGAAGCATAAGGAATATTCCGCTTGAACTGATCAAATTTACCACTGATAAAGTAACCGCGTTTTTGGGTAATCGGTTTATTAACTTCATGCACTACGGATGATTTACCAATTCCTGAATAACCAGAAACGAGCAACAGTTCCCGACTTCCTCTACTTACTCTTTCAAAAGCATCTAAAAGTTGAGTAACTTGAGTCTCTCTACCGTAAAGTTTTTGAGGAATCATTAATTGACTCAATACATCCAATCTTCCCGGTGGAAACTCGATAATTGTTCCGGTTATTTCCAACTGTTCCCGACATAGTTCTAAATCGGCTAAAAGCCCTTTCGCTGTTTGATAACGATCTTCGGCATTTTTTGCCATCAACTTTTCTACAACATTTGCGATCGCGTTAGGAACTTGTGGATTTAATTGTTGAATTGCAACGGGTTGCTTGGCAATATGGAAGTGAACTAACTCTAAGGGATCGTTACTTTGAAAAGGTAATCTTCCCGTAAGCATTTCATAGAAAGTTATACCTAGGGAATAAAAATCGGTGCGATAATCAAGGACACGATTCATTCTCCCAGTTTGTTCTGGGGACATGTATGTCAATGTCCCTTCGAGTTGATTCGGGTTAGTTAATTGTAGTTTTTCCTTACCGAGTCTTGAAGCGATACTAAAATCAGTCAGCTTAACTTCTGCTGTTTTCGGATTAATAATAATATTATCAGCTTTGACATCTTTGTGAATAATATTATGAAAATGCAGCGATACCAAAGCTTTAGCTAATTGCACCGCAATAGTTAAAAATTCCAGTAATTCCAATTTTCGCTGAGAAAGTACTTGCTTAAGAGACTGTCCCCCGAAATCTTCTAACACAAGCACCAAACGATTTTGCTCAGTCTCAAGCCTTAATATTTTGACGACACCTTCTAAATTAAGATTTTCAGTAATTTTGTATTCATGCTTAAGCCGAGTAATCGCATCTAAAGTAGGATAGTCTTCCTTAAGGATTTTAAGAATGACTTTTTCGTGGTTTAAATGCGATGTACCCCGATAAATAGTGGTGTTGATTCCCTCATAGATGACTTCCGTAACCTCATAACCGGGAACCAAGGTAGATGCGAGCATTACACAATCCTTCCTAGAAGACGATAAATATATACTGTATATCTAGGGTTCCCCGATATTCAGTTTTTTAAACATTTATGAGAGAATTTGGTGGAAAATTTAAGGTAATATGTGACTGAAAAAGTTATTATTGCGTAGTGTTGAGTCGAGTTAGCAGTATCGGCTTCCATCCCGCCTTCGCTCGTATTCACGTAGTGGAGCGGAGCTTCTAACCTTTATAGCAATTCATGAATTACCGCTACAGAACGTTGGCTGTCGCGTAAGTCCTATATACTTTAGGCATAAAATTAAGTTAATTGAGAATTTTTAACCAAGCATCGAAAATGAGATTATTTTATTTATAGCATTCAATAAAACTTGATTATCTGTATAGTTACTTATAGAGGCTCTAAAGTGGAAACCATTTAATTCCGGTAAAGAACCGCAATCTTTAACGTAAATATTTTGGTTTCGTAAAAGGTTGACTAAATCACTCGATGGAATACCTAAAGGTTCACTTCCGATAAAAAGAAAATTTGTTGCAGAAGCATAAGCAGTAAAACCAAGCTTGGAAAAACTCTCAATTAAACGAGTTCGTTCCCTTTCAAGATGCTGAATTTGAGAACGTAAGTATACTAAATCATTTAATGCGGCAATTCCTGCAACCTGGGCTAAGCGATTTACATGAAAAAATTGAGCAACTCTATAAAGATAATCAATTATCACTTCGTTAGCAATAGCATAGCCTAATCTAAGACCTGCTAAAGCAAATCCTTTAGAAAAACTACGTAAAACAATCAGATTTGAATAAGTATCTATTAAATCTACTACTGTTTCCTGAGATATTTCAAAGTAGCACTCATCTACTACTATTAAACAATCAACTCGCTCGATTAACTCTACAATACTACTTCGAGGTATTAGGTTTGCAGTGGGGTTGTTTGGATTCGCAATAAATATAACTTTGACTTTAGGAGTCAATCTTTGTACTAAAGCATTAACATCTAAACTAAAATCTTCGGTTCTATTAACGAATATTACTTCTTTATTTTGTGCTTTTGCAGAAAACCCGTACCAAGAAAATGTCGGTATTGGCAATAATATCTGCTCCTGAGAATTTACGAATACTTTTATAATTAACTCAATTAAATCATCGGAGCCATTACCAATAATTATCTGCTCTTCCCTTGCTCCAGTATAATCAACTAATGCATTTCTCAAGCATCCTCCTAATATTTCTGGATACCTGTTAATAGTTGGTGCAGCTTCTGAAATAGCTTTGATTACTTTTGGAGAAGGAGAATAAGGAGATTCGCTTAAATCCAAACGAATAGCTTTGCGATTTATTGAAAAGTCTTTCTCTTTTGAAGGTAAGTCTTTAATGTATTTTTGAACTAGGTGGCTCATTTTTTTTGCAAATTGTTAAACAAAAGATTTAACATTTCAATATCATAATTTTCAAAGTGAAAAAGCAAATAAGTCAATTTATTCGGGACGTAAATCAAATATTGTACTATATGGTGCTTCAACATCCTGTCGCTGAACGCATTTCCAACCAGATTCAGAAAATAAAGCCATCCATTCTGTAATAGATGGAATATATTGTCCCATGAAAGAATGAATAAGCTCAAATCCTAAAGTAAAGACGGGTATATCAGATGAAGGAACTATTCCAGAACGGTATGTATCGCATAAAAGAAAGCGTTTTACGTTAGGAAATGCGGTGTGAAAATTTCTCATTATGTGCAAACAGTTTTCCCAAGGCCAAAGATCATGACCAGAGAAAAAGCAGAATAAAGTATCAACATCTAAAAATTCTGGCTGCGATTCGAGCTTTCTCATATCCGCATGCATTATTTTTATTTGGCTTTCAACTCCTGCAACTCCAATAGCTGTTTGTGCAACTTTCACTGCGTCGGAATTAATATCTATACCTATACCGTGTATTGATGGAAATTTTTTTGCTAAATTAATAAGTCTTTCAGCGCTACCGCAACCGAAATCTACCACTTTCTTAAATGGGGATTCGTTAAGTATGGAATCGAAATAAGGATCTACCATCCTAGAACCTTGCTGTTTAGAAGCTATGGCAACATATTCTCCATTTCGCTGAATAAAATTACCAGTCCGATTTTCATTTTTAACAACAGATGCTAAATTTTGCATCATGGTTCCATAGCCACGAACAAGCCAAATAAAAAATCCTTTATTAAGATAAACTTCTGAAAATAAGGAGCCTGTTTTGAAAATATCTGAATTTTCAGTTGCGACACAAATGTCGAAACAACATAATGCATCAAAAATACCTGTTACTGATGGTTTATGCAAATTTCGATTCTTACAAATTTCTGTAATATTAATAGTCCCATTTTGTTGTAATTCATCAAGAAATTCTAATTCACAAGCTGCCGATACTGCGTAAGCTGCAATTGTGGAGTTAAATATAATGTTAGTTTTCATATGATGTTATTAATATTTAGTTTGTATTTGGACGAAATATTTTAATGAACCCTTTTCAAAAAAGCGGATACACATTCTTTATATATATAGGTTTCCCAAAAATACTAAAAAAATAACAAATATAATTATTTTTATCGAAATTATGATTGTAAAAATTAGTTGATATATATGAAATGTTAATGCCTCCCTACACTTAGAGAGGCTTTATAATCATTATTTTTCAGTTAAATCATACAACCATTAAAGTCTCTTTGTTAGAATAGGCTGGGATAAATAATTCAGATAAAGAACGATTATTCGCGTAAACCATTTGCTCATTTATACAATCAGTAAAAGCTGTAAATACCTTTTCTACTAAGTAAAATGATAGTACTTTTTCTTCTTGAGTCAGATGAATATTATTAATTATTTCCTCTACATTCTCTGTACCCATTGTGTGCCCTGTTTCTACTCTAATATGGTTACTACCAAAATATAAATATTCTTGTTGAGTAGTCTTTTGTAATTGTTCTGCAACTTCTGCTATTAAAGTTAAACCAATATTTCCAGTAGCTTCAACAGATTCAATCACTACCAACCTAAAAACAGGATTATCATATGTAGTACATAGTGTTAATAACTCGTGGGATAAGTTACGTGTTTTTTCTGTTTCATTACCCCAAAGAAATCTTAAAGCATCTGTGAATTTTAGTTGATGATTAAATCCTAGTTTTTCAATATCTTCTAGCAACCAAAGCCAATGTATTTCATCTTCATAAGTATGATTATTAATTAACTGTTGAATTGCAGTATCTGCTGGTTCTTTACGAAGTACACGTCTATTCAATTCTCCAAAACTCATAACCAAGTGTGCAAAACAAGGTGCCCAAACTAATCTTTGTCTTGGATCTATACTTTCATCTCCTAAAAACTCAAAAAACGGTAATTTCGCAAACTCTTGCTTTTTCTGTTCAATCAATTCTAAAACTTCTTTCATTTTAATTCTCTAGGGTCAAGGTACAATCTTGTTTAATTAACAGATGGTATTTGCACTAATCCCTGACACTATCTTCTAAGAAAGCAATATTCACGGAATAAAAATGCGAATATTACATCACTGAAAAGCTGCACGCTGAGAACTTTGATTCAATCAATGGAGCTTCACATCAACTAACTTTTTCTAAACACTGTATTAAACAATGTTCAGTTTTATTTACTAGTGTTGCTTTCGCTCTTTAACTATTATTAAGTTTGCCAGAATAATTTGGAAATGCAAAGGGGTTTAGACTAATCTTTATCAAAAGGAAAATAATTAGAATATATACGTATAACAGAATTGGCTATTAATTGCGATGATATGCTTTTTTATTCATCTCAATTTCAGAGAATATACTGAAATTTACTAATTATTATTCTGGAAAATTAAATTTTTTAATTAATCCCTACATAAATCCCACATAGCTAATAAGTCGGATTTTTGTGGGATTCAAAAACCCGACTTCTAGGATTATCGGTTGGGTAAGAAGTCGGGTTTTTGTAATTACGTTGTGGATGATGAATATTTTGCTTAAAAACCCGACTTCTATTGGTTATGAAGATTTAACCGCTAACGATTTCTTCACTTTCTCTTCCTCTTCGGGTAAACCCAAAATTGAACGATACAAACTTACATACTTTTGAGCCGAAAGCTTCCAACTAAAGTTCTGACTCATCCCCCGTTGCTGCAACTCTTGCCATTGCGGTTTGAAACGGAAGCCTTCCCAAGCACGTACCATACAAGTGTATAAATCTAAGGCTTCATAACGATCAAAACAATAACCAGTACCTGCTTGATTCATTGGGTCGTGATGAGATACTGTATCTACTAATCCCCCTGTACGGCGGACAATCGGTACGCAACCGTAGCGCATTGCGAGCATTTGACTGATACCGCAAGGTTCAAAACGACTCGGCATTAAGAATGCATCGCTACCAGCGTAAATACGACGAGCTAAAGCATCGTTATACAATATATAGCTTGCCATTCTTCCAGGAAAACGAGATGCCATTTGCCACAATTGGGTTTCGTAATTTCTATCTCCTGTACCCAAAACCACAAACTGAGCATCTGTATAAGATAAAAACCTATCAAGAACTTGCATCATCAAATCGATGCCTTTTTGTTCTACTAAACGGGATACCATCCCAACTAAAAAGGCATTTTTGTTGACTTCTAATCCCAATTCTTCTTGCAAACTAATTTTATCAGCCTTGCGCTTCTCTAAACTATCACTGGTAAACTTTTCAGCAATATATTTATCAGTTGCAGGGTCGTAAACTTCAGTATCTATACCGTTGACAATACCCGATAATTTACCACTAATAAATGACAGCAATCCCTCTAATGTTTCGCCATAATCAGCCGTCTTAATCTGCTCGGCATAAGTCGGAGAAACTGTAGTTACCCTATCAGCAAACTGTACCGCAGCCGCCATGGTATTGTGTCCTTGCATATACCACGGACACCAAGTAATTTTCTCTAAATACCAGCGCCAAGGACCTTGATAAGCTAAATTATGAATCGTAAATATTGTGCTGATATCAGGAGATTGATGCAGCCACACCGGCAACATCCCTGTGTGCCAATCGTGACAGTGAACTAACTCCGGCTTCCAGTAATTCCAACAAAACTCAGCAGCACTATTAGCAAAGAAAGTAAATCGCCAATGTTCATCATCACCGCCATAAACTTTACGGGGATCAAAAGCTGGATGTCCAAATAAATACAAAGGAACATCAGTACCCGGAAGCACGGATTCGTAAACTGCAAAATCATTGAACATGGCAGATCCCTTCCAAACTGGTTCGGAAGGAATTTCCATCTTGTCCGGTAGAAAACCGTAATAAGGCATGAAAATCCGCACATCATGCCCCATTTGCCGTAAAACTTTCGGCAATGCACCCACAACATCACCCATTCCGCCAACTTTCGCCACCGGAGCCGCTTCCGCTGCCACAAATAGAATCCGCATTTGAATTATCAGTTATCAGTTGTCAGTTATAAGTTATCAGTTGTTGGTTACAAGTGGTTAGTGGTCAAAGGTTAAAGGTCAAAGGTCAAAGGTCAAAGGTTAGTGATAAACAACTGTCAACTGTCAACTGTCCACTGTCCACTGAAATTTACCCACGCTGAATGGTTGCAAAAATCTCATCTAAGATGTCCTGCGCTCCTTGTTGACGCAAACGCTGCGCTAGTTCGCTTCCAATCTGCTCAGGCTCGTAAATGGAACCGCAAACGGTATCTTGGACGCGCTTTGTACCGTCAATACTCGCGACTATTCCCGTCAAGGTTAATTCGTCACCATTAATTTCAGTATTTACACCTATGGGTACTTGACAACCACCTTCTAAGTCGCGTAAGAAAGCTCTCTCAGCTAAACAGCGATCGCGAGTTTGAGGATGTTCGAGTTCTTTGAGCAAGGATATCAGTTGCTTGTTCTCGGCAAGGCATTCAATACCTAATGCACCTTGTCCGACTGCGTGAAGGGAAATCTCTTTGGGTATGACTTGATGAATGCGCTCTGACATTCCTAAGCGTTCCAATCCTGCTGCTGCCAAAATTAAAGCGTCGTATTCTCCTGCGTCAAGTTTGGCAAGGCGGGTATTTAAATTACCGCGTACATCTTTAAACTCAAAGTGGGGAAAATGATGCCGCAATTGTGCTAAGCGTCGCAGAGAAGATGTACCGATAACCGCACCTGCTGGTAAGGTGTCTAGTTGTTTATCTTTGTGTTTGGAATGCACCACTAAAGCATCAGCCGGGTTTTCTCTTTCGGTGATTGCTGCTAAACCCAACCCGGATGGTAAACGAGTCGGCAAATCCTTCAGTGAATGAACTGCAAAGTCAATCTCCCGATTCATCATTCCCGTTTCTAATTCTTTGGTGAAAAGTGCTTTGTCACCAATTTTCGCTAAAGCCACATCCAATATTTTGTCACCCTTAGTAGACATGGTGTGAACTTCAAACTTAATATGAGGAAACCTCTGAGAAAGTTGTTCCTGTACCCAGTACGTCTGAACGAGAGCGAGCTGGCTTTTACGAGAACCGATGCGAATAGTTGTGATAGGACTCGAAACAACTGATGTCATAACCCAATTTATCGTTTTTGTGGAGATATATTCCTTATATAGAGTACCGCACTCAGGGACTCGAAAACTTATTTAGTACTCCACAGGTCAAGTAAATTTTGGTACTTTTTTACATTATTTAACAAAGTTTTGTTACATATTTCGCAGTAAAATGTCGAGACGCTAAAAATTACATCTTAAAGCTGAATTATTCTTTTAATTTCTGGTAGAATGATGGGAAAAATAAATTGTAAATTCTTGGAAATTATAAAGAATAATTAATTTTTTGCAGTTGATATTTTTGTCTTTTTAATCAGGTGAGAGTCCTTAAAAGCGAAACCTTTATAAAGACCTTGCACTGCAAGGTCTCTATAAGTACTATGATTAATTTTGCGGAGTTATTATTGTCAAACGACCGGGAATGTAATTCCCGGTCTGATAGCAAAAGTCCTATGAATAGGACTAAAAAAATCAATCAGAAAATTTAGGTCAAGCACCCCTCAAAATTAATGGGACAGACCACTAGTAGTCTGTCACATAAGTTATGACGGGTTTGTTCGTCTACCGACGTGCTGTAGAGACGTTATACATAACGTCTCTAGACAATTTTGGCAAAAACTAACCATTCGTAATTAATGTGGTTATGTGATAAAAGCCTTTGATTTCACAGTTTCTGTCTGTTATTCTTAGCCTTTTTCAATAAACTTAACTATAGAAAGAAGAAGTCTTGTTAATTAAAGGGTATTACTAATTTGGTACAGTTATCGTTCCACAAAAATCTCAGTTGAAGACTTTAGGAGTAAATGGTATTGAAATTTGTATCCGAGCCTACAATTGCCGATAAAATTCGCAAGATGAAGCAGCGAGTTAAGTGGGGAGACTCCGCGATCGCGCAACGAAATATCGATCAAACTAGTTTGGTTATCGATGATGGAAAAGCCGACGATGCAGAATTTTCCTTTCTGGTGGTAGGTGATAGTGGTACGGGTTCGCACCGGGGACACAGCCCGATGAGAAAGGTTGCAGAACTAATGCTACCCTATCATCAAGAATGCCGATTTATGCTGCATACGGGTGACGTTGTTTATCAAGTGGGTTCGAGCGAATACTATCCGAAAAACTTCATCAAACCCTATCAGGAATTTATCGTCGGTGGCGAAAATTACAAAAAAATTCCCTACGATGAAATGGTATTTAATCTGCCGATTTTACCCGTACTGGGAAACCACGATTACTACGACATCCCGATTATATTTGGCTTATTATCGGCAACAAGCTTACCATTTCGTCGTCTAATTCCGTCAAAATTAGATATTGAAGTTGGTATACACGGTTCCTACAAAGGTGATGCATTTGCACGGGCATTTTTAGATTATCTTAGCCGGTTTAAATTGCCTGGTGAATTAGCGCGTCATTTGGATGAACACTATACCGCTAAAACAGATAGAGGAAGATGTCTGAGGTACATACCATCGGATTTTACCCGTCTTCCCAATCGTTATTATACCTTCCGCTACGGCGGAATTGATTTTTTTGCTTTAGATTCCAATACTCTGAATGATCCGCTTCCTTTACCAGATACAAAGGAGGGATATGCTTATCGTTTATCACTGCAAAAAAGACGTAATCAATTAGAGCAAGAACAAGAACAAATTAGGGAAACTTCCGAAAAGCTCAATCCAATTAACCTTAACGATGCAGAACAAATCGATGATTTACAATCTAAGCTATCGCAAATCGAGGAAATGATTGTTGACATTGACAAGCAATTGGATAACCCCAAAATTACTGTTAGCGACATTGAACAACTCGAATGGTTCAAGCAGCGTTTAATTGAATCTTGGAATACCCCCGATGTGCGAGGACGAGTAGTTTATTTTCATCATCCTCCCTACGTTACTGAGGCAACAAAATGGGAACAAGCACAAACTCTCGCAGTTCGCAGCCGCATTCGTGATGTATTCAATGCAGTTGCTCAAGAGGTCAATTCTTTAACTCAAAGTCGTCCCATAGTCGATTTAGTTTTGAACGGACACGCTCACTGCATGGAACATCTCAAAACATTAGATACAGGTCACGCTGACTCTAACATCAACTGGATTGTTTGCGGTGGCAGCGGACATAGCTTACGACGACAACGACCAGAAGGCGCAGATTTATGGGAATCTTTATCAATAAGCGGCGAAGATAAATCTAAATTAGTAGCGCGATCGCAACTTTTTATCGGTCGTAACGGTTCAGGTTCTCATAAACGAAGACCATATTCAGGACTTCGGATTGATGTCAAAGAAGGCTTTCCTCCCAAATTTGTAGTAAAACCTTTGGTTGTTGAACGCTATCAAAGTGAATGGTATCATCCAGAAACTGAATCATTTACAATAAACAGGGAGTAGGGAGTTAGGAGTTAGGAGTTAGGAGTAGGGAGTTAGGAGTTAGGAGTTAGGAGTTAGGAGTTAGGAGTAGGTAGCAGTAAAGAATTACTAATATCCAATTACCTATTCCCAATTACCAATTACCTATTCCCTTAAATAATACCTGGACCTTTACCTCGTTTGTCAGCTTCCATGGTTAAATCACCGTCTTTATCTTCATTTACTTCTTCAAGTTCTTCTGCACGCTCTACAGCTTCCATTTCTGCTTGTTGTTTTGCGTCACCGGGTTCTTCATAGTACATTTCCGGTTCGATTGCGTAATTATTTAACAAACCTTCATTATCTACCGTATAACCTTCAGTTGTGTCTAAACTTTGGTCTTCTTCTTTAGAAGGAATAGTCTTATAATTTTCTTTTTCTCTTTCTTGACGAGCCGCAGTTTCAGCGGGAATTATACCTCGATCATATTGGTCTCTTTCAGCTCGTTCTGATGAATCTACCCCTTTATTTTTGTTATCAGCCATTGTTTTCAATCCTCGTTAAATAGTTTATTAATTAAGTTATAAAACTAGATTAGGTTAACAGATGGCAAAGAACATACTATCCTTAGAAGTGAGTTAGCTTAAATACGGATTAATTTTTCTCTATCCCTAGATATAATTATAAGTACAAATTATTAATACATGAAGATGAATTTATTAGTAAACTTAAGCTAGAAGCATATTTTCAAAGTTTTTGTGATTGCAAGATATTAACATGGAATATTAATTAGATAAATTGGGATTATGATTGGCGCTGATGCTGGATGAACTTTTGACACTTCAGCTTCGCTCGGTGTTAAAGAGTCCGCGAAGTCAAAGCTTAAATGTGGTAGTTTACGCATTTTAAAAACCCAGCTTCTTAAAGAAACCGGGTTAATAGAATTATCGCAAACAACGGATGAACCAGAAACTTTTACAGAAGCTTTAATAGAATTTAGTTCAAAGATTCTGTAGTCTTATTACCCGTAATTTCTTTCTTAAATGATGCGATTTCATCGGCTAATTCTTTTCGAGTTGGAGCTTTGAGTAGATAGCGGAAAACAAACCAACTAGTGTATCCAATACCAATTAACTCAAAAATCGGAGATACTAAAGGAATACCATTCACCGCAGCCAACATTGCTAAAACTACTCTTAATGTCACAAAAGATGCTAAGAATACAGCAAGGGCGATAATTGGTGTTTTGTATGCACTATAGAACTTATTTAAGTCTTGAGGAATCTCTGCTAAAAATAGAGATATTTTTGCACCAATCATTTGCAATTGATCGGGTTCGTCAGCAGGTGGTAGCTTAGCTAAAGTCTGGGGATTAGTACCATCTAATGCTGGCATCTCGTTTTGTAGAGCAGTATTAATGTTTTCTGGCTCTTTGTATTCTGTCTCCATTTTTTCTCCTTACTTTGATAAATTTAATCACGTTTGTACAATTTCTCTGACTGCTTAAGATTTTTGAATTTGCAGTATCAGTCTTTTTCTACCTATCACCATATTTACTTTATCCTCTGAGAAAAAACACTTGCTTGTTAATTTATTGTTACTTTGTTTGATTGTCAGATAAAAGTGTTTGTTATGGCTTGTAAGGTATAAAGCATGGGAATTAGGAATTGAACAAGCAAAGAAAATAATTATTTACATTATTTGTCTAGATTTTTTAGATCCATTTACATAATTTATTATTTTAATTGATGTTCGCTTACTTTATTTCTACATTTACCAAGGAATTATTCATCAACCTCTTGGAACATTCTTTTTATCTATCAAGAGATACAGTTAGTTGAAAAGTTCTATCCCCCCATCCCCCCATCCCTCCATCTCCCCATCCCCCCATCCCCCCATCCCCTTCCTTCATGGCATAACTGTACCAGTAAGATTGGCACCATCAAGCTTTGCACCGTTGAGGTTGGCGTTTTGTAGGTTTGCATTACTGAGATTTGCACCTCTCAAGTCAGCGTTGTTTAAATTAGCATTTCTCAGATTGGCATTACTTAGATTTGCACCACTGAGATTGGCACCGCTGAAATCGACACCATTCAAATCAGTATTTTCCAAATTAGCACCCCCTAAATTTACCTGACTAAAGTTCATTTCCTGCAAATTTTTCCCTTTGAAGTTGGCACCACCAAGATTTTGAGCAGGTTTATTTTTAGAGTCGGGTACTGGTGTTATTTCTGCTGTATTTGATGGAGAAGCAGAACTTTTTATCGGGTAGGGTGCGGTTGTTTCTACTGGTACTTGTGAATCTAGGGGTGAGATTGATGTATCCGATGTATCCGACGATGAAAGCGGTTTTTCAACACTTTTTAATGCTATGTAAATACCCACACCAGCAAAAATAGTCGCCCCGGTGAGTATAGCAGCGAGAGTTAAAAGCAAACTTTGACGGTGTTTTTGCGGATGCATTACTAATAGAGTTGGGAGTTATACAATTTTAGATTTTAGATTTTGGATTTTGGATTGATTGGGAGTTACTCCCTTCCCGGCAGAAGATTACGGAAAAAAAAACCGCAGAGACGCTGAGAGCGCAGAGGAAAGAGATAAAAAGAGATAGGTAATCTTAGAGCGGGATGGGAGTAGGAGATGGTGTCTCGGTAAAAAAAAATTCACCACTAGCCACCACATAAGTTATGAGGGGTAATTTATTGGTAGTGGGAGCGTCTCGCTCCCTGGTAGCCAAAGAGCGAGCTTTTCGGTATGCCCCTCCGGGGCAGGCTACGCCTTCAGCTTGCTGACCCGTTTAACGCACTACCTCAACCCCTTAAAATTAATGTGGTGAACTACTGGTTTGTCCCATTAATTTTGAATGGTTAGTTTTTACCAAAATTGTCTAGAGACGTTATGTATAACGTCTCTACAGCACGTCGGTAGACGAATAAACCCCTCATAACTTATGTCGTGGAGTACTAATCTACATTCGTTCAAGCATTTTCGTGATAAGAGTCACTCTATTTTAAGACCTCGATCGCAATATATTGATTCGGTTCTCACTTAGTTTAGAAAAAAGATGAGTTATAACTGAAGCAAAAATACGGATACGTCTATAGTTTGCTCAGGGGAATTATATGTGGGAGAAGCTTTTGGTGTCGATTGGGTTAACATTTACCCTGCATTTATGTATGCAAGTGGGTTTATTCTCTCTTAGTCACAATATTCAAGAAAATATACCAACCGAAACTTTTTGGGTTTTGGCACAAAAACGCGATCGCTGAATATCAGTTTTGCGTTATTGATTGATTATTACAATAGTTAATATAGCAATTATCGGTTGAAGGTAGTACATCCTACAGCTTAATAAACAAGTCTCTCTTGATTGCAGGAGAGGCTTGCAACAATAGAATATTTACTGAGTATTTTTATCGTGATGGTATTGGTTTTTCTAGGTTAAGCTGGGTAGTCAAGCAAATATACTACTATCGAGTTACTCAAAATGAAAAACCAATTCGCGATCGCAATAGTTTTACTTGTTTCGACTTTCAGCTTTAGTACCACAGCCCAAGCAGCAAAATCCGAAGACGTTAGACAGTTGTTAGCAACGAAAAATTGTCAGAATTGTGATTTGAGCGGTGCTGGTTTGGTAATGTCGGATTTATCTGGAGCGGATTTACGCGGTGCTAATTTGAGCGGTGCAAATCTGAGTCGTGCAAACTTGAGCGGAGCGGATTTACGTGATGCTGACTTGAGCGGTGCTGGGTTATTTGGCGCTAATTTGAGCGGTGCGAAACTCGCTGGTGTCAACTTATTAGGTGCCGATTTAAGAAATACTTATCTTGTAAATGCACAGTTAACAGATGTCGATGTCAATACTGCTAATTTACAAGGAGCAACTGGGATTAGCTCCGAAATTGCCAATCCAGAGCAATTCTATGCTTGGGGTGTAGCTTCAGCAGAAAAAGGTAATTTACAGCAAGCAACAGAATATTTCAATCAAGCGATTAATCTAAAATCCGATTATGCAGGAGCTTATTTAGCTCGTGGTATTGCTCGCTATCATATGTTAGACAGCAAAGGTGCCTTTGAAGATGCTCAAGTTGCAGAAAAATTGTTTACATCCCAGAAAGATACTACTGGATTACAAACAGCACAGGCATTTATTATAGAAATACAAACACCAGTAGAAGGAAAAGTACGTCCAGCTAAACCCACTTTAATGGACTTTGTGGGAAGTCTTGGTTCCGTGTTGCTTCAGTTTTTACCATTTTAAGATGTGGGAGAGGGGGAGATGGGGAGACAAGGGGATGGGGAGATAAGGGGATGGGGAGACAAGGGGATTGGGGGGACAAGGGGATGGGGGGACAAGGGGATGGGGAGAGGGGGGGATGGGGAGACAAGGGGACAAGGGGACAAGGGGATGGGGAGAGGGGGGGATGGGGAGACAAGGGGATGGGGGGACAAGGGGACAAGGAGATGGGGATATAAGAGAAATTAACTGTCCACTGTCAACTGTCAACTGTCAACTGTAAAATGTCTATTTCTGATCAGTTATGGAAAGATAATTTTGATTTAGCTCGCTGTTGTTTGCAGCATCCTTTTGTCCAAGGAATTGCTAATGGTACTTTAGAGCGGCAGAAATTCGCTTATTATGTGGGACAAGATGCTTTTTTCTTAAAATCTTTTGCTCGTGCTTATAGTATTGCTGCTGCTAAATCACCAGATTTTTCTGTATTCACCACCTTTCATAATCTAGCTGATGGAGTGTTGGAAGAATTGCAGCTACATCAAGGTTATGCTCGTGAGTGGGATGTGGATTTACAAGTACAGCAACCGGGTAATACAACTCGTCGTTACACAGATTTTTTACTCGCAACTGCTTGGGGTGGTGATATTGGGATGATTGCTGCTGCTATGTCTCCCTGTATGGCTTTATATGCTTTTTTAGGCACAGAATTAGCCACAAATGGTATTCCAAATCATCAATATGCAGATTGGATTCGGACTTACAGTAGTTCGGATTTTCAACCTTTAACGGAACAATTAGCAAATCTTCTTAATACCCACGCTAGTAATACCGCAACAGTTGCTTCTACTTATAGATATGCAATGTTGTGCGAATTAGACTTTTTTCAAGCAGCGTGGGAGGGAAATAGGAGTTAGGAGTTAAGCTAAAAAGCGTTTAATTTATATATTTAAATTTCATAAAATTCTTGTAGTGCGGGCATCCTGCCCGCTAGAAAAATATAAATTAAATGCGCGATAGCTTTGGTAACTGTTGACTGTTAACAGTTAACTGAATAAATGTCTATTTTTTAAATGCTCTGAGTGTTTGTCAACAATAAATTTGATTATAAATCGCTAATCAACACTCTACTTAAAATTTTAACCAATCTGCTATTTCATTGATCAACCAATAACGTTCTATAGTTGATAAAGGAGTAGTATTAATTTTTTTATTATTAATTAATTCAATCGTTACGCCCATCGGTGCTGAGGCTACTTTCTTATTCTCTTGATAAATCTCTCGAATATTTTTATTTTTACCAGTTTTTCGCCAAAAACAAAACCCGAACAATTTCCATTTAACTTCAAAATTATCGTGGTCAAAATACAAATCTGTATGTCCAAACAATAATAAAAAAACTACTAAAATTCCGACAAATAGCGAAAAATAAATGATATTTGGAGAATACCAATATCTATAAGTATTAATTATAATATTGGTAATTTGGGGTAATAAAGCGACAATAAAACCCATTAAATATAAAAAACGTAATGATTTACCTCCACGTCTAGGGATTTTAATTTCAAGATAGTTAGCTGTTTTTTGAAGTTGGATTTTACTCCCTTTTGGTTTATGCTTTGTAATGGCAGGACTCAAAGTATATTTGTTTTCGAGAGCGGTAATTGCATCGTTTGCGGAGCTAATTCTATCATTAATATTTGGTTCAGTAAGTTTACTAATCCAATTAACTAATCCTAAATCGATGCTAACGAGATTAGCAAATTCGATTCGAGAATTTTGATGCGGTAAATCAGCAGGATTAGTTCCTGTTATCAAATGAATTAAAGTTGCACCTAATGCATATAAATCGGATGCTCTTTGTGTACGCCCTGCAAATTGTTCCATTGGTACATAACCATAAGTTCCTGCTACAGTAAAAGTTGCACCTTCGGCGACTGCTTTATCTTGTACTGCACCAAAATCAACTAAATAAACTTGTTCGTCTTTTCCTAAAATCAAATTACTCGGTTTAATATCGCGATGTAATACAGGTGGTTCTAATGAATGTAAATAAACTAAAATATTTAATATTTCAACTGCAATATTTTCGACTTGCGATTCGGAAAATCGCTTTCCTTGGTTGAGTAATTCTTGCAAAGACACTCCATCAATATAACTTTGTACTAATATAAACCAAGGAAATCTTGAACCTGGTAAATTGTCTATAAGAAAATAATCTTGATATTTGGGAATGCGGGGATGGTTGAGGTTTTTTAAAACTTGCCCTTCGCGTTCAAATAATTTATGTTCTTCCCACTGAATTTGAGGATTTAAAGTAAGTAGTTTTAAAACCACTTGTTGTTGCGAAATTAATGATATCGCAAACCAAGTTTGACGACTACTATTTTGTCCTAATTTCTTTTCTAATTGATAGCGATTATCGAGTACTTGCCCTGGTTCTAACATTTTCCCTCAGTTTAATTAAATTCCTAACCAATTTCTAATTTCTGAAGCTATGTATTGACTTTCTTTTTTTGTTAAACCTGTCTTTAATCGACCGAATGAATATTCATCAACACCGACAGCTAAAATTATTTCCAGCACTTTTTTATAACCCATACCTCCAGTTTTGGAAATATAAGCTTTTTCAATTTCTAATACATTGCCACGCTGTTTTCTTAAGGTTATCCCAAATAATTTCCATCTAATTTCAAATTTTTTATTATCAAAAAAAATATCATTTTCTACAAATCCAGGTAATGTCAACCAAGCGGCAATTAAAGCACCTAATAGAAAAAATAGCCAACCCCAAATACTTGTCATACTTTCGATACCACCAGAACGGAAAATAAAAAGTATCCATAGAAGTAATGCACCTCCTCCAAATAGCAATTTAGTTGGACTTTCATCGGTAGGAATATAGATTTCTAATTTTTTTAATGATTTGTTTATTGATAATAAGGAAGGGTCGAAAATCTGGTTATTTTTCTTATTTTTCTTATTTTTCTTATTATTATTATTTATGGCTAGTTCGTTTATTTCAAGTGCTTCAAGTGCCTCCGTTGCCCTCCCAAAGCGGTATTCTAAATTAGGTTCAGTCATTTGCTGCAACCACTTAATCAAACCAGGGTTAAATTCGATGAGATGGGAAAATTGCATCCTCGAATCAAACTGTGGTAAATCTGCTGGTGAAATACCAGTAGCTAAATTGATCAAAGTCGCTCCCAGTGCGTAGAGATCGGATGCAGGTGTTGCCCTTCCCCCAAACTGTTCTAGAGGTGCATATCCGTAAGTACCAACGACTGTAAATGTAGCGCCTTCTGCTGCAACACGGTCTTGAACAGCACCAAAATCAACTAAGTATATTTGATTTTTATTTGTTGATTCGTCTAATAATAAATTGCTGGGTTTGATATCACGATGCAAAACCGGAGGATTGAGTTTATGAAGATAAATCAGGATTTTCAAAACTGCGATCGCAATTTCCCTAACCTCAGTTTCGCTAAAAATTTTCCCGGAAGCAAGCAATTCCTTAATCGATTTTGCTGCAATGTATTCCTGAACTAAAGCAAAATATATCACATCGCGCTCAAGAACAAAATCATCGTAGTATTGAGGAATGCGGGGATGGTTTAATTGTCGTAGTACCTTTGCTTCGCGTTCAAAAAGCTGTATATCATACCACTGTATTTGGTCGTTAGCTGTCAGTAGTTTAACAACAACTTGCTCTTGATTTGTCAAATCCCGTGCTAACCAAGTTTGACGAATCGCACTTTTACCTAGCACTCTTTGAAGTTGATACCGTTCTACTAATATTTCTTCTGCTTGTAACATCGTACTCCGTTCTTTAAGGGGTACATGATAATTTGAGTTTGCATATAAGTATATCGAGTACATATAAACTTTCTACAGCTGCTCAATATACTTTTGGTATTTATTTATGTTTGATTATAAACAATTAAAATATCTAACCCTGCTAACGTACTTTCCTTAAACCTCCTTATCCCTTTGCGTAAACCTCAGCGCTCCTCTGCGTTCAAAAAAACTTTCCTTTCTCAACCGTGTTTATTTCACAAAATCTAAATATCATCTTCTTAAGCTTCGACTTCCAACAAACTAATAAGTTTTTCAGTTTATTTATATATCCAGTTTATAGTTTCTGATATTTTGAGATAATAAAGCGGATTATTCAGCGCTAGCGATGATAGATGCTGGCGTAGAGGGGAATCAAAATGTCAGATAATTTGAGAAGCCGAGCTATCACCCAAGGGGTACAGCGATCGCCAAATCGAGCGATGTTGCGAGCGGTTGGTTTTGGAGATGCAGATTTTACCAAGCCGATTGTAGGTATTGCCAATAGCTTTAGTACCATCACACCCTGCAATATGGGCATAAATACGCTGGCGCAAAGGGCTGAGAAGGGTGTTCGCGATGCTGATGCAATGCCGCAGATGTTTGGTACAATTACCATTAGCGACGGTATTTCCATGGGAACTGAAGGGATGAAATATTCCCTGGTATCGCGAGAAGTAATTGCCGATTCCATTGAAACCGTTTGTAATGGACAAAGTATGGATGGAGTACTTGCCATCGGTGGTTGTGATAAAAATATGCCAGGAGCGATGATTGCCATTGCTCGCATGAATATCCCGGCAATTTTTGTTTATGGTGGTACGATTAAACCCGGACATCACAATGGTCAAGATTTAACTGTTGTCAGCGCTTTTGAAGCGGTAGGGGAATACAGTTCCGGTAATCTTAAAGAAGAAGAACTTTTAGCAGTTGAGCGGAATGCTTGTCCCGGTGCGGGTTCCTGCGGTGGAATGTATACTGCTAATACCATGTCTTCTGCTTTTGAAGCTTTGGGTATGAGCTTGCCTTATTCTTCGACAATGGCAGCGGAAGATGAGGAAAAAGCTGATAGTTCGGAAAAATCGGCTCAAGTACTTGTAGAAGCCATACGTCACAAACTTTTACCCCGTCAAATAATTACTCGTAAATCTATAGAAAACGCTATTTCTGTAGTTATGGCAATTGGTGGTTCTACAAATGCAGTATTGCACTTTTTGGCGATCGCCAATGCTGCGGGTGTGGAATTGAGTATTGATGACTTTGAAACTATCCGCGCTCGTGTTCCTGTATTGTGCGATTTAAAACCAAGTGGTAGATATGTAGCCGTAGATTTACATAAAGTCGGTGGTATTCCTCAAGTGATGAAAATGCTGCTTGCTCATAATTTACTCCACGGTGATTGCATGACTATTAGCGGCAAAATCATCGCCGAAGTCTTAGCTGATATTCCCGAAGAGCCACCCACCGACCAAGATGTCATACGTCCTTGGTCAAATCCCATGTATAAACAGGGACATTTGGCGATACTCAAAGGTAACTTGGCTACCGAGGGAGCAGTTGCGAAAATTAGCGGTGTGAAAATGCCCAAAATAACTGGTCCAGCGCGGGTGTTTGAATCCGAAGAATCCTGTTTAGATGCCATACTTTCGGGGAAAATCAAAGCCGGTGATGTAATTGTAGTTCGCTACGAAGGACCAAAAGGAGGTCCGGGGATGCGAGAAATGTTAGCGCCTACCGCTGCAATAATTGGAGCGCGTTTGGGTGATTCTGTCGGTTTAATTACTGATGGGCGTTTTTCCGGAGGAAGTTACGGAACAGTAGTCGGACACGTAGCTCCAGAAGCCGCAGTTGGTGGAACTATCGCCTTGGTGCAAGAAGGAGATAGCATAACAATTGATGCCAGTGCGCGGTTATTGCAATTAGAAGTATCTGACGCAGAAATAGAAAAGCGTCGCGCTAAATGGAAACCACCCGAACCCCGTTACACAAAAGGTGTTTTGGCAAAATACGCCAAATTGGTATCTTCGAGTAGTTTGGGTGCGGTGACGGATTAAGAAAGTTAGGAGTGAGGAGTGAGGAGTTAGGAGTTGTTGTAGAGACGTAGCACTGCTACGTCTGTACGGGAGTTAGGAATTAAAAATCATTTCTCCCCATCTCCCCATCCCCCCATCCCCTTGTCTAAATCAAATACATTCATTTGGGTGCTGTACGCTCCGCGTAATGCACTATTCCAAACTAAGTCTAAATTGCAATTTAAAATTTGCATTCCTTAACGCAGAGGAACACAAAGGTAAGCGCGAAGGAACGCTGAGGGAAGAAATATTGATTAGTCCACCCAGGTGGACTTTGCTTGTGTAGTAGAGCCAGTGCGTTGCGGAGGCTCCCTCCGTTGTAGCAACTGGCGTGCGGTAACAAAGCGCCGGATATTCTGGGATTCTCAGCATCGAGGTAAACATGATGAATACGAACGAAAGACTAATTTGGCTACAAGAGCGTACCGTGTTAGGAATACTCGATCGCGAACCAATAAGCGCGATCGCCAACCTTATTGAAGAAAAAGTTATCCCAGCAAACGAACCTTTAGTTACAGAAGCAACTCCACCAGAAGCGCTCTATATATTGTTGGAAGGTAAACTCGAAAGCAATAGTAAAGATAAAAACAACCCTACTTTTAATTGTGGTTTGCTTCCTGGTGCAGTTGTCAATTTGCAAGAGTTGGTGTTGGATGAGTTGACAAAATGTTCGATTACAACTTTGAGTGAATGTCGCTTTTGGGTAGTACCTACGCCAAAATTTAAAGAATTAATCGCAGAATATCCCCAAATTCAAGCAGCAATTTCCCGTCAATTAGTTCAAGAAGTCGCGCAACTCACATCCGCACTGATCAACGAACAAGAACGTTCTATTGCTTTACGCCCTTATTTAGTCACCAAAGCTCAACGGGGAGTTGTGGGAACCAGTCGTTATGCTGTGAAATTGCGAGAACAAATCCGTAAAGCTGCCGATACTCGCGAATCTATATTAATATTTGGCGAACCTGGTTTAGAAAAAGATAATATTGCTGCTCTCATCCATTTTGGTTCTGACTTTCGTCGTCAGCCGATTATTAAGCTAAATTGCGGTATTTTACAACTTAGTGGTGCAGATTTATTCGGACGTGCTGGGGGTAAACCGGGATTAATTACATGGTTGGGGGAAGGTACTCTGATTCTGAATAATATCCAGGAAACACCACCGGAGTTATTACCAAAGTTAGCTGAATTTATCGCAAATCGTACTTATAAGCCTACAACTCGTGCAGGAGAACCCGAAGCTGAAGCTTATACTAGTCAAGCCCGCATTTTAATTATTTCAGAACAAACTCAACCATTAATTCAGCGAGCGGTTGATCAAACCATCAAAGTTCCACCCGTGCGAGTACGCAAGTCGGATATTAAAGCCCAAGTTGAATATTATATTAGTCTTTATGCTCGTTCCGCAGGTATTGGCAAACCTAAAGTAACCCCGGAAGCCTTACGTCGTTTGCAATCCTATGATTTCCCCGGTAATTTGAAAGAATTAAAAAGCTTGGTGGAACGAGCTATAGTCCAAGCAGGTGAAGCTAGGGAGTTAACCGAAGAAATATTTTGGTCAGCAGATAATAAGAAAAAACGCTTTCGCTTCAATTTATTAAATGCTTATCCAAAATTAAGAACTTTTCTTCGTAGTTCCTGGTATCCCGATTGGATCAACTATGGTGTTACTTTACCAGCCTTTGCCTTAATTATCGCCGTTTTATTTCTCGGTCCACAAACTCGCGATCGCAATTTTGTACTAAATTTATTTTGGGCTTGGTGGTGGCCTTTTTTCCTGTTTCTCTTCCCGTTTTTAGGTCGGATTTGGTGCGCTTTTTGTCCGTTCATGATTTACGGTGAAGTTACGCAGAAATTATCATTGTGGTTGTTTCCCAGAAAACTGCAAAGTTGGCCCCGACAGCAAGCTGAAAAATGGGGTGGATGGTTTTTGTTTACCATGTTTACTTTAATTTTTCTCTGGGAAGAACTCTGGGATTTAGAAAATACTGCTTATCTTAGTGCTTGTTTGCTGTTATTAATTACCGCTGGAGCAATGATTTGCTCTGCCATTTTTGAAAGACGCTTTTGGTGTCGGTATTTATGTCCTATTGGTGGGATGAATGGCTTATTTGCTAAGTTGTCAATGACGGAATTAAGAGCGCAACAAGGTATTTGTTCAGCTACTTGTACAACTTACCAATGTTACAAAGGTGGACTGCAAAAAGGTGAAGGAATGGAAACAAATGGATGTCCTTTATATTCTCACCCCGCACAGTTGGAAGATAACCGAGATTGTGTTTTATGTATGACTTGTCTCAAAGCCTGTCCCCATCGCTCCGTTGAGTTTAATTTACGTCCTCCCGCTATCGAACTTTGGACAACTCATGTACCTCGTAGTTATGAAGTAGCGCTGTTATTTTTGCTTTTAGGAGGAGTGTATCTTCATCGCTTACCTGAAATACAACAAGTAATGAACCTTCAATTAGATTTAACTGACTTTGGGCAACATTCTGAATTATCTTTATTAGCTTTAATTATTCCTGTAATTGTTCCGTTCATCGCTTATGGTTTAATGCAGTTATTTTATCGATTGAATTGTTATATTAAAAATCTCAAAAATCAAAACATAAATATAATTAAACCCAAACCTTTTTTAGAACTTGCCTATGGTTATTTACCATTAATATTAGGTGGTAGTTTAGCTCATTACTTACGTTTAGCTTTGAACGAAGCAGGACGTATATTACCCGTAACTTTTGCTACTTTTGGTTGGAATGGCGCATCTCTACCAATATTAGTAGCTCACCCCGCAGTCATCGCTTTTTTGCAGGGTACAACTTTATTTTTTTCAACTTTATTAACGGTATTATTAACCCAGAAAATCGCTCGTCAGCCGCTACGCTGCTTGTTCTGGCAACATTTAGCAGCTATTAGTCTCACAGTAAGTATGTGGACAATAATTGTATAAATTAGGCATGAACATCAAAAATATTTGATTTTCATGAGGGGTATTACCCAGTATTGTAAACCGCAATCAAGTACTTAGAAAGTCGCTCAGCTTCACATTTATTTGATAAAATCATTTGATATCTTTAACAAAATTTAATATTTATTACGTAAATTTTATGTGATTTTATTTATACTGAGAAAAATAAATCATAAAATCATTGCTTAAAATGACTTTTCTAAGACTTATAAAAATAACTTCTAGCTTACTTAGTATCTAAATGTTCAAGTGATTAATTGTCATGCAGATACAAAGGAACTAATAGTAAATAAGCTAAGTCCTGGAAATTGTATTTAATAGATATAGCTTTGGTTTCTCGTTAAGTGTTTCCTAAAATCGGAGCTAAGTTTTACGGCTAGATAGGTTTAATATTGTTGACTTAAAAGTCATTAAATTTGCTGTCGGCATTGAAAAGTTAAAAGTGTTAAAACAAACTTTCAAGATGAAATTGTCGTCTAATTTTGACTCTATTATCAACTGTTGGCAAAGAAGTTTACATTATGGTTATCAGTATATTAGGCATCAACATGAATAAATTAGGTATGAGATAAAACTTTATAAATTATAAAAAATCACATAAAAAACCTAATTTGTCTTTAAAACTTGATTTTTTGATTACCAACTCAAGACATATCCTGAAAAGCTGGAGGAAAGGTTGAAAACATTTTATATTTCCACAAATTAGGCAAACAAGATGTGTCTGAATTTGGGCTTGTATTAAAGGCATAATATGAAAAAAAACTTAAACGAACTTGCGATTTTTGGTGGTCCACCTACCTTTAAAGAAAAATTACACGTAGGTCGTCCGAATATTGGTTCTAGAGAAGTTTTGTTACAACGTATCAACGATGTTTTAGATAGAAAATGGCTGACAAATAACGGACCATTAGTACAAGAATTCGAGCAGAAGATAGCTTCCTTAATAGGAGTAAAACATTGCATTGCTACCTGCAATGCAACTGTAGGCTTAGAAATTGCCATTAAAGCTTGCGGACTTAAAGGTGAAGTCATCATTCCTTCATTTACGTTTATTGCTACCGCTCACGCTTTGCAATGGCAGGGAATAGAACCTATTTTTTGTGATGTTGACCCTAATACTCATAACATAGATCCACAAAAAATAGAGCCATTAATCACAGAAAATACTACAGCAATAATGGGAGTACATTTATGGGGACGGGGATGTGATGTAGAAGCACTTGAACAAATTGCTCATCGCTACAACTTAAAACTTTTATTTGATGCTGCTCATGCTTTTGGATGTTCTTATCAAGGACAAATGATAGGTAATTTTGGTAACGCAGAAGTATTTAGTTTTCATGCAACTAAATTTTGTAACAGTTTTGAAGGAGGTGCAATTGTTACCAACGACTCGGAATTAGCCCAAAAAATTCGTTTAATGAAGAACTTTGGATTTAGCGATTACGATTGTGTTGAGGACTTAGGTATTAACGGAAAAATGAATGAAGTATCTGCCGCTATGGGGTTGACATCACTTGAAAGTATAGACCATTTTATTAATATAAATCTGAGAAACTACAATAAATATCAACAAGAATTATCAAATATCCCAGGTGTAAATTTAATAACTTATGACAAAGAAGAACGATGTAATTATCAATACGTAATTGTAGAAATAGATCAGTCAATAACTGAAATTGACCGCGACCAAATTTACAAAATTTTGTGGGCAGAAAATATACTCGCAAGACGCTATTTTTATCCAGGTTGTCATCAAATGGAACCCTATCGCTCTCGTATTGCTGATATGGGCTTGATGTTAACTAATACCAGACATTTAGCAGCGCGAGTACTCGCATTACCTACAGGAACCGCAATAGGAAAAAGAGAAATTAGTAATATTTGTCAGATTTTAAGACTTGCAACTACAGGGGAAAAAATAACCAATGAAATGCTCTACCAAAATATTCATGCCTGCTAATAATTTACAACTAATAGAAAATAATATTAAAGTTAGTGTATCTCTTGTTACTTTTAATCATGAAAAATTTATTGCACAAGCTATAGAAAGTATACTGTTGCAAGAAGTGAATTTTAAGTATGAAATCATTATAGGTGAAGATTTCTCTAGCGATAAAACGCGGGAGATTGTTATTGCTTACCATCAACAGTATCCCGATAAAATTCGCTTGATATTACCAGAAGAGAATTTGGGCTTTTACGGTCAAAAGATTTTTGTAAAAACGCTTCAAGCTTGTCAAGGTGAATATATTGCCTTGTTAGATGGTGATGACTATTGGACTTCTCCTGACAAGCTACAACAACAGGTAGATTTTTTAGATAATCATCCTGAATGTGCAATTTGTTTTCATGATGTGACGACAATTTATGAAGATAAAGCTGAGCTACCTCGGAGATATAACGATGTTGAACCAAGCCAATTTTCTGGATTAGAAAGTATTCTAAAAAGCAACTTTATCCCGACTTGTTCCACTTTATATAGAAAAGGTTTATTTGATGAATTTCCAGACTGGTATTACGATGCCGTTTGTGGAGATTGGGTACTGCATGTCATGAATGCCAGAAAAGGCAAAATCGGCTACATCAATAAATCCATGGGAGTTTATCGGGTGCATAAAAATGGGTTATTTAGTGGTATGAAAAAGATACAGCAGCATATAGAAGTAATTAAGTGTTATCAGCTTTTAAATGAATATTTGAAGTTTGAATATAACTATATAATTAAGTCCGAAGAAATTTATCGTTATTTAGCTTGTTTTTGGATTTATCAAAGAGAAGGGAATGTAATTGAGAAAAAGCAATTTATTCACAAATTAATCATAACTTTAGCAAAACATCCTTTGATTAGTTGTATAGCAATTTTTAAATTTATTAAAAGAAGCATTTTTAATCAACTAAATAGACACAAGTGGCGGTTAAAAAGGCAGAAACTCAAACTGCTCAGCTATGAATATTCAAGTAATTGATTACCAAAATCCTTTGTGGATGCAAATTTTGGAGAAACTGCGTTACGACGTTTACCATTTACCAGAATATGTTCATTTAGAAGCAAAAAGAACGAAAACACTAAGCCAAGCTTTTGTCATCATCGACAGGGAAAAAATCTTTTTCTTACCTTTTTTAATTCGTTCCTGTGATGATATCTTAGGTACAAATACACACGATTTTTTTGATGCAATATCTCCATATGGTTATCCTGGTATTTTACTAAGTGAAGCAGCCGTAAATAATTCTGGTTTCACAGATTTTGCTTTCAAAGAATTAAATAATTACTTAAAAGCAAAAGGGATATGTTCGGCATTTTTACGACTGCATCCGATTTTAAGCAATAACTTAAATCAAATATTCTCGCAAGAGACTGTTAATAAAATTGGTGAGACGATTTCCATCAATTTAAAACTTTCAGAATCACAAATTTGGGCAAATACCAGAAAAGGTCATCAAAGTACAATTAACAAGTGTAAACGGCTTGGTTTTACTGCCAGAATGGTGAACTTAGTCGAATACGTCGAAAACTTCCAAGCGATTTATGAGGAAACCATGAATCGGGTAGCAGCAAAAAAATCATATTACTTTGACCGAGAATATTTTGCCGATTTAGTAAACTTAAATGGCAACATTCACTTGTGCTTAGTAGAATTAGAATCAGAAATTGCGGCAGCTTGTATACTTTTTGAATGTGGTGGTATAGTTCAAGCTCATTTAGGTGGAACTAAAAATAAATTTTTACCGCAATCTCCATTTAATTATTTATTAGATTATGTTCGGTATTGGGCAAAGCAACGTGGTAACGAATTGATGCATATTGGAAGTGGTGTTGGAGGAACAAAAGACAGTCTCTATAACTTTAAAGCAGGTTTTTCTAAACAAAGACACGATTGGTTTGCACTACGCTTGATTCCAGATGAAGAAAAATATAATTACCTAACTCAGCTACGAGCGAAATATCTAAATACTGGAGTTGATCAATTACTTCAGTCAAGTTTCTTCCCCGCTTATCGTTCTAAATAGGGAATAGGGGATGGGGGGACAAGGGGATGGGGGGACAAGGAGATGGGGAGATGGGGGGAAATAACTGTCAACTGTCAACTGTCAACTACTTTTTAATCTCGTGCGTTCAGTTACAGTTCTTGCGGGTGTAGGTGAGCAATCATGTGAATAAACCTTTTGTTAGTGCAGCTTTTCGTAGTAATTTTGCTGCTTTTATATGAAACCCAGAATTATTGTCTGTAATTTAGGACGCACTGGATATAAAATCTTTCGTTTGCTCAGACAGCAGGGAGCGTTAGTTGTTGGTATTCATCATCAAGCTATTTCCGGTGAAAGAGCCGGAGATGTGATTGTCGGTGATTTACACGCAGCTAGTACCCTCAAAGCAGCAGGGATTCAACAAGCAGATACTTTAGTGATAGCTGGAGGTGATGATGCATTAAACTTGTGGATTATGATGCAAGCACGGGTACTTAATCCCCGCATTCGGATAATCAACCGCTTTTTTAACACTAGTTTAGGCGAACGTTTAGATTATACTTTACCAGACCATTTAAGTATGAGTGTTGCCGGATTAGCAGCACCCGTGTTTAGTTTTGCAGCATTAGGAAACAAAGCAATTGGACAAATAAAATTATTTAAACAAACTTGGCCCATACACGAAGAATATATTCATTCCTTCCACCCGTGGAACGGTCGTAAAATCAATGAATTATGGGAAGATCGATCGCGAATGCTAATTTATTATTTACCCGTAGAGGGTGATTTAGATTTAGTATCCGCAGTCATGTCGGGACATGAACTTCAAAAAGGCGATCGCCTAATTGTCGGTACTCAACCTCAAGTCCGTACAACTCGTAAATCATTGATTGCAAAACTGCTGAAAGTTATAACTAACTTACGCCAATTTAGACATCACGCTCAATCAGTGTTGGTAGGAGCAATGTTGTTAATGATGGTTATTTCACTAGCAACTCTTACTTATGTATCTACCGAACTGAATATGTCTGTTGTGGATGCTTTGTATTTTTCTGTAGGTATGATTACGGGGGCAGGTGGTAACGAAGAAGTAGTCGAACAAGCCCCTGATAGCATTAAGCTATTCACCATTATCATGATGTTGGTTGGAGCAGCGATATTTGGTATTTGGTATGCTTTGCTCAACGATTTTGTATTAGGAACTCGTTTTAAACAATTTTGGGATGCAGCACGAGTACCCCGACGCAATCACTATATTGTCTGTGGTTTGGGTGGACTAGGCATCAAAATTGTCCAGCAACTTCATAACAGCGGACAAGAGGTTGTAGTAATTGAACCCAATGGCAACGGTAAATTTGTCAATACCGCTCGCAGTTTGGGTATTCCGACAATTCATGCTGATGCAAGCTTTCCAGAAACTCTCAAGTCTTGTAATGTAGCGAATGCAGCCGCTTTAATTGCCGTTACCGGCAACGATGCAACCAACATCGAAATTGCCCTCAAAGCCAAAGGATTATCACCAAAAATTCCCGTAGTAGTAAATTATGCCGACCCCGACTTTGCCCGTATGGCACAGGAAGTATTCGATTTTGAAGCAGTATTAAGTCCCGCAGAACTTGCAGCTCCGGCTTTTGCGGCTGCCGCATTGGGTGGTAGAATCCTCGGCAATGGCATCACCGCAGATAGTTTATGGGTAGCTTTTGCGACAATAATTATACCGACCCATCCCTTTTGCGGTCAAAAAGTCAAAGAAGCAGCCATGTCAGCCGATTTTGTACCTTTATATGTAGAAACCAATTCTCAAACTATTCACGGTTGGGAATTATTAGAAACCTGTCTTAGCGGTGGTGATATGCTGTATCTAACAATGCCCGCAACTCGCTTGTATCAATTGTGGCGCTATACTCCGAAGATTGATGCTATTAGTTATTGATTGACAGTTGACAATTGACAGTTGACAATTACCCATTACCAATTCTTAACTCATAACTCCTAAACTAAAAAGCCTTTAATTTATATATTCAAATTTTATTAAAGTCTTGTAGTGCGGGCATCCTGCCCGCTAGAAAAATACAAATTAAATGCGCGACAACCTAACTCCTAATTCCTAACTCCTAATTCCTAACTCCTAATTCCTAACTCCTAATTCCTAATTCCTAATTCCTAATTCCTAATTCCTAACTCCTAATTCCTAACTCCTAATTCCTAATTCCTAATTCCTAACTCCTAATTCCTAACTCCTAATTCCTAACTCCTAATTCCTAACTCTTCAACTACACAAAGAAAATATTGCGGAATATTAAGGCGATCGCAAACTACTGAAATGCTGATTTTGACTGGTACTAATTCACCATTATGATGAATCAGTTGTTTTTGTATTGAGTTAGTATCTGTTTTATTATTAAGAATATTAAACATCAACTCAGTGGAAGAGTTTAAATCATCCAAATTTGTAATATCTTGCCAAGTTAAATCTAATAATTCTGACTCGCCATAACCAGTAATTTGGCAAAAACGCGGGTTAACCTCGATAAATTCCCCGGATAATTTTATTTGATAAATCCCGACTGCGGCTTGCTCGAAAATTGCACAAAAACGAGCCTCACTTTCCCGTAAAGCATCTTCTGTCCATTTACGTAGGGAAATATCTTCAACTACACCAAGAAAATAATCGGGTATTCCTTGTTCATTGCGTACTAATGAGACACTAATATTAACCCATTGCTCTGGATTGTATTTATTGAATTTACGAATAAATCTTTTTTGTAAAGAATAATTAGAAATCTCGTTACGAAATAACTGGCGGAGGTGCATTAATTCGGCTTCAATATCATCTTGATGAGTAATACTTTGCCAACTTATCTGTTTTAAAAATGATTCTTTATAACCTAATATCTCGCAAAATCGGGAATTGACCTGCATAAATCCCCCATCAAGAGAAACCTGATAAATTCCTACAGCAGCTTGTTCATAGACAGCACGAAAACGTGCTTCACTTTCTCTTAAAGCTTGCTCTGCTATTTTGCGTTGAGTAATATCTCGTGCTACCCACAAAACTGTTTTTTCCGAAATGGGAGAAATACTAGCGCTAAACCAAAATTGATGTTGTTCCTCTTGTAAAAGATAATCAAAATGTAGAGTTTGTTGTGTATCTAAAGCCTGTTGAACTTGTTTTAAACAGCTTTTAACGGTTTGTTCCTGAAAAAAAAGTTCCGCTGTCTGATTAATTAATTTGTTATGATTAACATCCGTATTGCTCGCACAAGTCGGCAAAATTTCTACATTAGAAAAATTATCATTTTGAATGCTTACCATTAAAATAATGTCTTGTATCGCCTCAACAATACCACGTAACTTAGCTTCAGAAGTACTTAACTTTTCCTCAAGCAATTTACGATAGCGAATTTCTTTTTGCAATTCTTGATTTAAATTTTGATTATCGCTAGCGGCTGAAGAGTTTTCAGAATCTTGCATAAATAGATAAATAAATAGTTTTGATCAAATTATTGATAGTGAAAGAATTTATTTTATAAGCAGCTTATTATGTTGATTTATCCTACCAACAAGGGAAATTCATTCATCTGAAGTCAAAATATGTACTGCTATTCAATAATAATTACACCGACTTTTATGTAATGACAAGTCGCATTTACAACATCTAAGGTGATTTAAAGAAGTCGGGTTTTGAGTATAAATATCTGTAATACCCTTACAATTGTCATAAAAATCCGACTTCCATAACTGCTAACTCCGGTGGTACTAGCTCCTAACTCCTAACTTGCAAAATATAATCAGATAGTTCGCAAAAACCTTCACCTTCTTTCTTCTGGGTGATGTAAGCTGGTTTGTGCTGTAATTGATCAACATACTCCAACACGTTAGCAACACCCACAGATAAACGAAAGTAATTTGGATTAAATAAACTTTCATCGTTAGGGCTATCACCTACCGTGATCACTTCATCCAGAGTATATTCAGGAAAATATTCTCTCAATACTTGGGATAATCCTACAGCCTTATCCTGTCCTAAAGGTTTAATATGACACTGAACGTTGCTGTAAGTAAATCCCCAACCTAATTCCTGACATTGATGCTGCATCATTTGTAATGAAGTGTGATCTAAACCTGCAACATCAAAAGTCCAATCAGTAATGCGAAAACGGTTATCGGAGGATTCTTGAATGTGAGGAAAATCAAGCTTTAATTTTTCAAAAACAGCCATTAAATCTCTTCGATGCTTGTCTAAATTTGGTATCGGTGTAATAGAAACCGCTTGTTGGCTCATACATGAATAAAATAAACCACCATTTTCGGCGATCGCCCCGACTACTGGTAAATAATATGACAAACCGCTAACCCAACCAGCGGAACGTCCGGTAACAATTATGACTTTGATATTAGCAGTTACTAAATTTTGCAAAGCTTGTAGCAGTGCGAAAGTAAATTTTCCGTTTGTAGTTAAAGTACCATCCATATCCGTAGCTACAAGCCGGATTTTGGAAAAGCAGTCATCGGGAGATTGAGGAAGAGATAAACAGGACATTTAGATCAGAAAGCTTGGGTTAAAAAAAGCAGAGATGAAAATTAATTTGGAATTAATTTGGAATTATTTTTGAAAGTTTGCAAACTTTACTAAGAAATTTGCCAATAAAATATAATCATATCGCAAAATAGAGTTGCAAATTTGGGCATCCTAGCAATTAGGAGTCCAACTTTGATTGTGCTTATTATGCCAACTTTAAACTTTCTTGCTCAATCTAACTCAGCAAAAACCGCAAACACATCTCAACTAGTACCCCCACCTACCAATACTCTAGATAATCAATCACCTTCAGTGCCAATTATTGTATCTGGAGGACTTACCTTAATGGTAATTGGTTTGATAATCTACGGCAAAATCCAAATAGGTAAACTACAAAAGAAACTTCGATTTGAAAAATTCCGCACACGAGAGTTAGAGAAAAAGTTGAAGCTATCTCTCCAAACGATTCGTAAAATGGAAACAAACCCCGATTTGATTAACTCAAGGGAATTCAATCTCGATTATTTACGAATGCGGATGGAAGAAGAAGTATTTCACTTCGCCATTGTTAATCAGATAAAAATTAAAATCAAAGATAAAATTACTCAAGCACTCCGTCCAAGTCACGCTCAACAAGGAGTCGTGGGAATCGCTAGTAGCGCAGCAAGACAAGTAGATGAAACTTTTGATGTAGAATATGAAACCGGCTCTGCTATAAATAATGGTAAACGAGTACTGTTTCGCATTCAAATTAGATTAATGAAATTGCCTACACAAGCAACTTCAGCTACTATCAGCCAATTAATTGACTGTGTTGAAACTTATCTAAGTCCCGCAGAAGATCATGATACTTGGCAACCTACAATTCAAGGTAGAATTGCCTTTATGCATTGGGATCAAAAAGCCAAACCCACACCTTTATTAGTATTAGAACAATCTAACGAAGGAGTTAATGTCACTTTTCGTACTAGTCGTCCCGCCAATATTACATAATTAATTCTAGTTATCAATTATCAGTTATCAGTTATCAGTTAGAGGATGTTTTGCAAGCCTAATTTAATACTTTACCTGGCGGTTTAAACCGCCGGATACTTTTAAAACATCCTCTTTAGCAACTATCACCTAACAACTATTAACTAACAACCATTACTTATCATCCTCTTTCAAAATCTAAAATATACTTAGGTATTAAATGTTAATTGTTCACTATTTAAAATACCATCTTCCATATTGATAATCCGGTCTGCAATATCTAAAATACGGCTATCATGAGTGACTAACAAAATAGAAGTACCTTGTTCTTTAGCAAGGTGCTGCATTATTTCTACAACATCCCTTCCAGACTGTTTATCCAAAGCTGCTGTCGGTTCATCAGCTAATACTAATGGAGGATTATTTACCAAAGCACGAGCAATAGCGACTCGTTGTTTTTGACCTCCTGAAAGATTATCAGGAAAATAATCAACCCGATTTCCTAAACCCACCGACCTTAAAATATCTTCGGATTTAGTAATAGCTTCTCTTTGAGAAATGTACTTATTTAATTCTGCGGCGATTTGCACATTTTGTCTAGCAGTTAAAAATTCTAGTAAATTATGTGCTTGGAAAATATAACCGATATTTCGTCGGGTACTGACCAATTTTTTAGGGCTAGCTCGATAAAGTTCTTCTCCCAAAAACTTTAGACTTCCTTCTTGTACCGAACGTAAACCACCGATTAAGCTAAGTAAAGTTGTCTTACCCGAACCAGAAGGTCCCGTCATAATAACTATTTCACCTGGATAAATATCCAGATTTATATCATATAAAATCTGTTTTTTTAGCGAACCTTTTCCATAGTAGTGATTGAGATATTGAATTGAAATAACTGGTTCTTTTTTCATCATAAATGTGTTGATTGATAGTTGATGGTTGATGGTTGTTAGTGGATGGTTGTTAGTGGATAGTTGTTAATGGATGCTTGATAGTTGATACTTGATAACTGATTAAAAAATATCTGCTGGGTCGGCTGATTTCAATTTTTTGACGGCAATTATGCCCGAAATGAAACACATTAAAATAGTTAAAATCAGTACCATAATCGCTCTACTACTACTCATAAAAACAGGTAAAAGAGTAGCCGCTCTTGCTTGTTTGTATAGAAATAAAGTAAAAGCTAATCCTGGTAAATATCCCAATACCGCTAAAATCAAAGCTTCTTGAAGAATTACAACTAAAAAATAATTATGTGAATATCCAATTGCTTTAAGAGTCGCATATTCAACTAAATGGTCTGAAACTTCTGTATAAAGTATTTGATAAACAATCACAGTTCCCACTATAAAACCCATGATTGTTCCCAAGGTGAAAATAAAACCAATAGCCGTACTACTAGCCCAAAAATTTCTCTCAAAATCAACAAATTCTTCTTTCGTTAAAACTTGAACGTCCTTATTTAAATAATCTTTTAACTGTTGAGCAACAACCTTTGCATCTGCACCGGGTTGTAATTTAACTAAACCAATATCAATTAATCCAGGCTGACGATTTACAAAAATTCTCAGAAAATTAATATCGCTAGTAATTAAATTACCGTCTGCTCCAAATGAAGCACCTAAAGTAAATAATCCTCCCACTTTAACCAACTTTCTTCTAACTTCTGCCGTCACCTCATCACCTTGTTCAAATTGAGTCGCAATTGGTCCATACTCTTGTCGAGAAGAACGGTCATATAACACTACATTTGGTAATTGAATTTTATCTAAGTTTTCTTGAACACCAGGAAGTTCAAACACATTGTGTTGTGGATTCATTCCGATAACTAAAAGATTTCTCGGAATACCAGTTTGTGGATTTTTCCAACTTGTATAGTCTACATATATTGGGTGTACTGACTCAACAGACTTTAAATCTAGAGCTTGGTAAAGTCGATTTTGAGAAAATGTTTTCATCGACAGTAAAGCACTTGACTGACGATTAATTAAAACTATTTCTCCTTGCAAACTATGATGAAAACGAACGTTACTGTAATACAAAGAATCGCGAAAACCAAGCTGCATAAACATTAAAACATCAGCAAAAGCAATTCCTGCTAATGCTACTGCTAAACGAGAAGCTTCACGCTTAAGTTGTAACCACGCTAGAGGTAATTTTCCCATACTAAATATCAGTTGACAGTTGACAATTGACAGTTGACAGTTATCAGTTAACTGTTCATTGAGTCATTGGTAATAGTAGTCGATTGCATTAGTTTTGCTGGGTTAAATATTTGTAGTGCGAGCTTCTAGCTCGCTGATGGCTAGCGAGCTAGAAGCTCGCACTACGAATTACGAATTTATTACCCCCCCAAAACTAATGAAAAGAACTAATAGTCGCGTTCCCTATTCCCTTTTAAATTTGAATAGTCGCAATCACCTTCGCATTAGTTAAACCTGCGACTCTCTCTTTATCTTGTTCGGATAGAGAAATCTTGACTTCTACAACTCTCGCATCTACATCAGCGGCAGGATCGTTATTTAGAACATCTTTCCTGCCTATTTTTCTACCAATTTCAGACACAGTTCCCTGTAACTGACCACTAAATGCTCCATTATCACTGACTATAGAAGCCAACTGTCCCAGACGCACTCTACCAATACCCGCTTCGGGAACTTCAGCCACAACAATCATTTCGTCAGTACGCCCAATTTCAGCAATACCCTCAGCACTCATGGTTTCTCCTGCTTGGGTATGTATTTCTAAAATTTCTCCTGTAATTGGTGCGATTACATAACTCAACTTCATATCCGCTTCGGCTTTTCTCATTTGCGCGATCGCGTTACCAACTTGAGCTTGTGCTATTTGAGTGTTGCTAGGACGAATTTCTTCAAGTCTATCTAGATTTGCTTTCTGTTCTTCGATTTGTCTTTGTAAAGTTGTAATGATTTTAGTTTGATTTGCAGCAGCTTCTAGAAGCTGTTGTCGTAGTACTTCTACAGTTTTTCCTCTATCTGCTTTGCTTTGAGTAAGTTGCTCTCGTAAACTCGCAATTGCTTGTTTACGAGTAGCTTGACTTTCTAATAATTGCTGAGTTGCAGTTTGTGCCGTAAGTTGTGTTCTATCCCGTTCTTGTTGAGAAATAGCACCTTGTCTATACAATTGTTCGTAACGTTGAGCGTCAACTTGAGCATTTTTAGCTTGCGCTTGCACCCTCGCTACCGTTGCTCTGAGAGAATCTTGTTGTCCTTCTAATTCCACAGCTAAACGATTGACTGTTGCTTGTTGAGAAATTGTTTCTCCACGTAATTGCTCTTGTAAACGAGCAATTGTTGCATCATTAGCATTTTTTTCACCATTTAATTGTGCTTCTAAACGAGCAATTATCGCTTTTTGAGCTTGAATTTCTCGCGGTGAACCCACCTTCACAATAGCTAGATTCGCACGGCTTTCTTGAATTCTGGCTTTTGCTTGTTCTAACGCTGCTTGACTGCTTGCAAAGCTATCTAAAACCGCAATCACTTGACCTTTTTTGACTTTTTGTCCTTCTTTGACCAACATTTGATCTACCCGTGACGTACCTTGTATTCCTGTTGGTGCAGACAGTTTAATCACTTCTCCTTGAGGTTGCAAACGTCCGATTGCGTTGACACTACTTATCACTGGTGCCGCTGGTAACTGTGTATTAGCCCTTTCGACTTGTTCCATTCTGGCTTTAGTTAGCACTCCAGCAGTAATGAAGAGCGGTACTGCTGCTGCAATACCCCACCACAATATCGATTTACCAGGTGGATGCTCTCTTGGTACTGGTTTTTCACTCACCCTTGACATAATATCTTGTTGCTCCATACTTTTAATTTTGCTGAGCGGAAATAATAGTAATCAGTAATTCCATCTTCAGCCTTGAAGTTGTTAAAAATAATCAATGATTCGCTAACAATAAAAAAAAATGGTAATTAAAAACAATAAAATAATCTTACATATGCTGTAAAAATGCTGTTTTTTTTAATCAAAAATTGTAATAACTGTTAAATTGCATGACGATAAATTTATCTTAGCTAGCTGATAACTAAAATAATCAAAACTGAACCTTTATCTTGATATTTTCCTAACCTTTTTTTTGTTTTAAATGACAATCTTTGAAAAAAAATCCAGATTAAAGTTGAAAATGTTTAAACTCCGCAATCTTGTCTATGACAGCAATCATAAAGTAACTAAGAGGATGTTTTGAAATCGGCGGTTTAAACCGCACCCCAGTTGCTACAACGGAGGGAGCCGAGACCAACGCACTGGCTCTACTACACAAGCTTTCGTCCCTGCGGATTAAACCCACGGAGGTGAGTTTTGATTGTTTAGACGCGGTTTTAACCGCCGGATAAACTATGAAATTAGACTTTTAAAATATCCTCTTATAGTTCACACATCTAATTTTTTAATTTTCTATAACTATATTTTACTTAATCTAAATAAATTCTACATTCGCAGCCGAAATTAAAAGGTAACAGAATCTACAGATGAGTAATACTATAGCAATCCTATTTGTATGTATCGAAATCACGGTGTTATAAATTCTCATATATGATTTAGGATTGCTATATTTCAATACCTAAATAACTTGATTGTAAACGCTTCCAATTAAATATAAAACCAAATATAAAACCAAATTTATTTAGTTATAAATATTTCTGAAATAAAAAAAACCAATTTTTGAAAAAACTGGGTTCATGGAATTCTAAAAAATAATTTAGCAAGGAACATCAAATAAAACAGTAGTCATATAATATTCAGCCCAATCTGAACCAAAAGCTTTTTCTAAAACGCGACGAGTTTTATCATTTTGCTGTTGTTTAGTACAGTAATTTAATTGTCTTTCAAGCAGCTTACTTGCTGTTTCCGATGAAACTGTTTTTGCAGTAATAGCATTTTGACAGTGAATTTCTAAAAAATTTTCTACCCTTGAAAGAAACATTTGTTCTTCTTGTGCAGAACCAGGACGAACAAAAATGCAAAACTCAGAAAAAATATCTCCCCATTCCGGTAAATCACGGGGTTGAGAAAAATCGAGCTTGGGTAGACTACCAAGTCTAGTATTATAATTAGACGGTAAAGTCCGATTGATATTCAGTGGAGATAAATCGGCGATCGCCGCACTAATTTGACCCCTACCCCCAACCAAATCGCAACCAAACATCGGTAAGTCATATTCCGGACGAGGAAACATGACGCAATGCAAAATATCCAGCATTTGACCAACTTTTGCCAGTTCCATGTGTAGCTTGCGGAACTGAGTCGTTTGATAACAGCGATTTTCAATCGTCAATTTTTCACCTTCTAACTTACCTTCCACATATCCCAACTCCGCAGGCAAATTATAAGCAGATAAGTCCAAATGCTCAGACCAAACTTTTTCAATACAATCAGCTAACCGACGAATTAAGGGATGTTGTTGCTCACGTAGGGAAGAATTAGTTGCAGACGACATTGCTTTAACCAATAGATGTTATCTAATAGTCAGTTTACCGCTATTGGTTATCATTCAAACTGTCCTAGAAGACCGCCGTACACAACCGAATGGTAAATTTGTTTTCTAACGAGAAGGCTTATGCCGGGAGTAGCCCTTTGGATTCATCATTTATCTATGTAATTAGCCTGTGACGATTTCTCTAACTTGTCATAATATAAGAATCCACCATGATTCAATAATATATGCAAGTCAAAGATTTAACGGTTGAAGAACTTAAGCTTCTGATCCAAGAAACTGTTGCGGAAACGCTTCATACTCTGTTAACTGATCCTGATGAGGGAAAACAACTAAAACCACAAATAAAGCAACAACTACTCGACTCTCTGGAAAGAACCCAGGCTGGAGAACGGGGAGTTCCAGCTTCTGAAGTGGCAAAAAAACTCGGACTGGCTTGGTGATGGGTTACAACGTTGAATTTACACCAATAGGCATTGATAGTTTGGAAGGACTTTCACCAACTATTCAAGAGCGTATCCTGCGTAAAATTCGTTGGTTGTCAGAAAACTTTGACGATATAACCCCTCAAGCTTTAGGTGCCGATTTGAGTAATCTTTTCAAACTCAGAGTTGGTGATTACCGAGTTATCTATTCCTTCGATGCCAAAACGCAAATCATGACAATTCATAAAGCTGGACATCGTAGAGATGTTTACGATTAAAAGAACTTATTGATCGCTTCCTCCTAAACCGCTGCTTCCGATTCCTTAACTTTCGCTTTCAGCGCATCTGCATCGACGGATTTTAATTCTCCATGATTAAGAGTCCAGCAACTATCGGCAATCGGTAATAAATCTCCTGCATCGTGAGTAACTACTAACAAAGTCCAGTGTTCTTTTAATTTTGCTAATAAATTTACTAGTTGACGACGCATCGACCAGTCTAAACCTGCTGTCGGCTCATCTAATAATAATAAATTTGGCTGACGAATTAACTGTACAGCTAAAGCCAAACGTCTTTGTTGTCCACCGCTTAAAGCGTAAGGTGGAGTTGAAAAAGGTAAATCTTCTAATCCCACTTCGCCTAATGCGTTTCTAACTCGTTCTACCCCTAATTCCGGATGTCCTAAACGTAACTCTTCTAAAATCGTACCCCCGCAAAAATGACGCTCTGGAAATTGAAACACCAAACCGGCTAATTGCTGCATTTGCTCGGCTAGTAGTTCCTGTTCTCGCCAAAATAGCGAACCCGATGTCGGTTCTGCTAATCCAGATAAAATTTCCAATAACGTACTTTTTCCAGAACCACTCGGTCCGATAATTAAACCTAGTTGTTGCGGGGCTAAATCTAAATTAATTGAGTTGAGAATCGAATTCTGACTAGCTGTTGGATGATAATTTAAATTTCTAAGATGAAGCATTAGTTACAATTACTGAAAATCAGCCATTAATTAAATACACAAAATAAACAATTAAATACACGTTTTACTACAGGCACAGTTCTGAAAAATCCTCAAACCACAAAGTCAACAGATATTATTTATCGATACACCATTTAATCAGCGACTTGATTAATTTTCCTAAACAAGTTCCTTAATCCCTAATATTAATATTAGTAACAAAAAAGCCTGGGAACCGCGTCAAATTTCTCCAGTCAAATTATTTATCAAAATTTCTCAAATTTGTATATGAATCTACAAGGGACATGAATAAACTGTTTAAGTAATTATAAGTAAGATATAAAACTCATTCAACAGTATTAATCCTGAAGTAAAATGACTCAAAAATTTTCTATTTCCAGAGCAACTACCTCCAACAAATTTGTACATTTCGCCAAAGCTGCTTTTACAAGCGTCATAGCATTAAGTGTATTCATAAATCCAACTATAGCCGCAGACCCCTTCCCTCGCAGTCAACCCCGTGATATCGGCGACAATACCGAAGCCGCATTTAAAGCAATCTTCGAGAAAGGCAACTATCAAACAGGAGAAAAATACCTCCAACAGGCAATATCAAAAGAGCCAAATGAACCTCTAACTTATGCCATGCAGGCATCTTTAGCTTATATTAAGCAGGACAATAAAACATTTTCAACCTACAGTACAAAGACTTTAGATACAGCACAAAAATTAATTTCCTCAGACCCCTTACGTGGTAATTTATACACTGCCGTAGGTCATTTTTTGGAAGGAGCAGTAATTCTTACCCGCGAAGGAACAGTTAGCGGCGCACCGAAAGCACTAAGTAGACTGCGAGAAGTTTATAAGCATTTAGACAAAGCCGAAGCGATTTCTCCTCAAGATCCAGAACTGAATTTAATCAAGGGTTACATGGATTTAATGCTGGCTGTAAATCTGCCTTTCACCAATCCCCAACAAGCAATTGAGAGATTGGAGAAAAATGCAGGTCCCGAATATTTAGTAGATAGAGGTATAGCCATCGCTTACCGAGACTTAAAAAACTATCCCCAAGCCCTAGCATACGTAGACCGCGCCCTAAAAACAGCATCCGAGAATCCAGAATTGTACTATCTCAAAGCCCAAATCCTCCGCGAACAAGCTAAAAAACAGCAAGATCCGCAAATGATGCAACAAGCACTTGCTCTTTTTAACCAAGCATTAGCCAAAAAATCTCAACTACCCGCGAGTTTAGTAAAACAAATAGAAAGCGAACAGCAAAGAACAACGCAAAATCTTAAGTAGGGAGTAGGGAGGATGGGGGGATGGGGAGATTGGGGGATGGGGGGACAAGGGGACAAGGGGATGGAAGAAATTAACTGTTAACTGTCAACTGTCAACTGTCAACTCTTATCCCCTAATCCAAAATCTAAAATCTAAAATCTAAAATCCCATAACTTCTTCTAAAATAACTTTGTGTAAAAGTAGTCTGGATATTAAAATCGAATGAAGATAGAATTCCGTGAGATTAATCCTTTTGATGTCTGGATTTGGTTGAGGTTTAGTACGGTTCCTTCCGAGCGTGAAAAGCAGTTTGTCGAAGAACTTTTTAATTCCTGGTTTTATTTAGGTAAATTAGGTGCTTTCAACGCTGAAAATCTCCAAGTACAAGATACCGGAAACGATATTAGCTATTTAAATTATGATCAAGATGGTTATCAAAATAGCTTATTAGCTTTGATGCACAATATGGGCGAATTTGAATACAACGGTGATTGGGGAAGATGCTGGTTTGATTTAGGAACTTCCGACGCGATCGCCATTGATATTCTCCTCAACGCTCTGACTCAGCTTGGTCAAGAATACGTCACCATTGATGAAGTATATATTGGCGGCGAAAATGCAGATTGGTCTATTGAAGATAGTGATAGTCGTCCTTCGTTTATTTACGATAATTAGGAAAAATAATGTATAAAGAAGGTAAAATCCGCGTTATTGCTCTAGGACTAATCCGAGATAGCAACAATCGCACTTTTCTTTCCGAAGGTTACGATCCAGTTAAAAAAGATAAATTCTACCGCGCAATGGGTGGGGGTGTTGAATTTGGTGAAACCAGCAAACAAGCCCTCCAACGCGAATTTCAAGAAGAAATTCAAGCAGAAATAACCAACATTCGCTACCTCACCTGTTTAGAAAATATATTTTACTTCCAAGGCAAACCAGGTCACGAAATTATTCAACTTTACGAATGTGACTTCGTACATCCCAAATTTTACCAACAGGAAAAAATCGCATTCAACGAAGGAGAGCGAGAAAAAACAGCACTTTGGATAGACATCGAAACCTTAAAATCTGGCAGATTTAGGTTAGTCCCCGAAGAATTTGTAGAATTTCTCGGATAGAGAAGGGAAGAAAAGTTAGGAGTTAGGAGTTGACAGTTGACAGTTGACAGTTGACAATTACTAATTCTTAATTTCTAACTATTCCCAATCCCCAATCCCCAATTCTTAACTCCTAACTCCTAACTCCTAACTCCTCACTCCTAACTCCTCACTCCTAACTCCTAACTATTCCCAATTCCCGTCGCAGTTAAAATTGTCCAACCATCAACTAAAAACATCAACAAGGTAAACAGTAGCAAAATTAGATACATCCATGGTTGCGCTAAAGGGTAAACATCCGTAGTATCAATTCCCGTTTTTTCTTGTACAGTTCTTACAAAACGAGCAAATCCTGCTATCCTCATTGGCAACAAATAAGCTTTCTCATCTTTACTAAGAAAGTAGTAAACAATACCACCTTGTCCCGTAGTCCGTGGCTTTAATTGTTGTACTTCTGACCAAGGTAAAGACCAGCCTTTGCGGAAAAACTTTGGTACCCAAGCAGCATAAACAACCTGAATTCCTTGTTCATTTAAAATTACCCGTTCGGTTAAAACTGCGTATAAAACTGCAAAACCGCATATAATACCTACCCAAAGTAACCCAGACGGTACTGGTGCATTAGTGACATCAGCAAGGAAAGGTAAAGGTAATGTTAACGCTACATATAAACTTAGAAGCGTAATCCTAATTAAAGGAGATAGCCGAAAAATAGAAGAGGTTTCCATTAGAAATTGTGAATTCAGGTGCCAAGATTAACGACAATTGTAAATTGATTTTCAATTTTAAATTACATAATAGCGATAAAACAAATACCTTTGACCCTTGACCTTTAACCTTTGAACTTTAACCTAATTACGGTAAATACCTTTGCACTACAGTCCAACCACTTAAAGAAACCCACGCATATACAAAAAATAGAACAATATTCGTACTAACGTGAATGCATCTAGCCCCAACCCAACCAGTACGAATCAAAACCGCACTTCCAGCAGACACCAAAACTAATAACACCGTAATTAACCCAGCAATTAGATGCTGCGAATGTCCCAAGGAGGCATATTCACCTAAAGTACCAATAATACCAATACACAGTAGCAATATGACTAAAGTAACCATAGTCATACCCATTACATAATGGAATATGCGTAGTCCAGTATAATCCTCCGGAAACAGCGTTCCGAAGCGACGATTTGCGGATGTTCTAGTACGAAACATCCAAATACCCGTTACCGCTAATAGTGAATAAGCTAGTAACGACAATCCCATAGACCACGCCGCAATTTTCCACAACCAAATAAATGAAGGTAAATCCATATTTAGAATTGTAGATTGAAGCGGGGACATATGGGAGGATGGGGGGATGGGGGGACAAGGGGATGGGGGGATGGGAGAAATTAACTGTCCACTGTCAACTATCAACTAACTACTATCAACTAACAACCAACAACTAACCACCATCAACTAACTCTTTTTAAATAAAAACGGGTTGCGAATAAAAGCAACCCAAAAATAGAGAAAAAAATTTTTAATTATATAGATGTCAAGCCAACGATTGTTAATGGTTTTGTTGTATCTCCGATTTTGGAATTAATTGAGGACACAAAGGAATTTTTATCGATGGAATCACTATTGAGAGTATCTGAATTTACTTGTAAATCAGAATTATTTGCTTCGTCAATTACAAGGCGATCACACGGAATAGTATCCGATAAAATTGCACTTGCCATCATTCCCGTATGAATTTCTAATTGAGCTAATTGAGGTGCTTCAAAAACCAATCTTTGTCCTGGGAAAACAACCCGTTCAAAGTACCAATTAGAAATGTTGGAGATGCGAGCCACCTGTATTTTACTTGTGGCATTAACGTAGCAGCAGAGAAATTTTCCCTGTGGATTGGGTGGTAACGGATCTAGTATTTGAGCCATAACTGCTGACGAGCTTGTCGCCACAATTCTATCCTACATTAGCAAAATTAGCACGGTCGATCCCCACCTACTGTAACCTTCAATACCAACTGGCTATTTGTATGCTATTTCTACCTTAAGATATACTCTACATATGAAATTTTTGTAAAATTTTATGCTGTTTTCGCAATTATACATTATGCGATAATCATAAAATTTTTTAGAAAAAATTTATAGAATTATTTAATGTAGTTTGACTGGAATCAGTTAACAGTTAACAGCTTTGTATAAGTGACTAATTATCATAAATATCACAGAAAAAATCAGTAATTATTATTTGGCAAGTGTTTAGGAGCAAGGAAGTTAGTTATGAGTTGAGAGTTTGAAATTATTTCCTTCGTCTTGTTCTACTTAGTACTCCATCACAATAAGTTATGAGGGGTTTATTCGTCTACCGACGTGCTGTAGAGACGTTATACATAACGTCTCTAGACAATTTTGGCGAAAAATAACCATTCAAAACTAATGAAAAGGACTACTAGCTCTGTCCAGCCAATTGCAGTGATTTGGACAAGCCCAATATAAATAGCGGTTTCCCCGACAGTTTTTTTTATGCTTACCGATCCGTCAATCGCAAGCCAGTTTCAGGGGGAAATCGGTTTAAAAAACGAAGTCAATGTTATCGTAAAGCTATATGAAGTAAATTTTCATAATAGTATGTATATGAAATGAATGGGCTTTGCGCCGTTCGACTTTGGCAATATAAAGCGACAATTTATTTAAATACGTATTTTTAACGCGGGTATTAACTCTCTTTTTTCTTTCAAACCAGCAAGATGGAAGTTGAAACACTAGCTATGGAAAACAAAATTCTCTACGTTCGTCTTCCTTGTAATCCCATTTTTCCGATTGGGGTAGTTTACCTTGCAGATCATGTCCACAAGGTGTTTCCGAATGTCGAACAGCGGATTCTTGATTTGGGAACGGTACCACCTTTAGACTATAAATCGGCTCTGGATGCCTGTATTGATGAATTTAAACCGACGCTATTGATTTATTCTTGGCGAGATATTCACATTTTTGCTCCAGTCGGTGGAAGAGGCGGGAATCCCCTACAATATTCTTTTGAAATTTTCTATGCTAAAAATCCCTTTGTGAAGTTACACGGTGCTTTGGGCGGTTTTCAAATGCTCAAGGGCTTTTATACTGAACTTTGGCGCAATTCAGCATTAATTAAACGTGGATTAAAACGCGCTCTTAAATACAATAAAGATGTTCGCGTAGTGATTGGTGGTGGTGCGGTTAGTGTTTATTACGAACAATTGAGCAGCAGCTTACCCAAAGGTTCCATTGTTTCTGTTGGTGAAGGGGAAGCTTTATTAGAGAAACTTTTGATCGGTAGGGATTTTCGAGACGAGCGCTGTTATGTGGTGGGAGAAACTCAACCCCGTGAGCGATTGATTCACGAACAACCCTCACCAGTGGAAAAAAATGCTTGTAATTACAACTATATTGAAAGTATTTGGTCGGAATTTAACTATTACCTCCAAGAAGAAGACTTTTATATCGGGGTACAAACTAAACGCGGTTGTCCTCATAATTGCTGCTACTGTGTTTACACCGTTGTGGAAGGTAAGCAAGTACGAATTAATCCCGCTGACGAAGTAGTTGCGGAGATGCAACAACTTTATAATCGAGGTATTCGTAAATTCTGGTTTACGGATGCTCAATTTATCCCAGCACGGAAATTTATGGATGATGCTGTGGAACTATTGGAGAAAATCGTTGATTCTGGAATGACGGATATCAATTGGGCTGCTTATATCCGTGCCGATAACCTAACTCCCAAATTGTGCGATTTAATGGTTAAAACCGGAATGAACTATTTTGAAATCGGTATTACCAGCGGTTCTCAAGAACTAGTGCGAAAAATGCGAATGGGTTATAATTTGCGAACTGTTCTGGAAAACTGCCGGGATTTGAAAGCAGCTGGTTTCAACGATTTGGTTTCCGTCAACTATTCTTTTAATGTCATAGATGAACGTCCCGAAACCATCCGTCAAACTATCGCTTACCATCGCGAATTAGAAAGAATTTTCGGAGTAGATAAAGTTGAACCGGCAATATTCTTTATTGGATTGCAACCTCATACTCATTTAGAAGAATACGCTTTTAAAGAAGGTATTCTTAATCAAGGTTATAATCCTATGTTGTTAGCGCCGTGGAATGCCAGAAAATTACTGTGGAATCCCGAACCCCTAGGTTCGTTTTTTGGTCAAGTTTGTTTACAAGCTATGCGAGAAAACCCCAATGATTTTGGACGGGAAGTCATGAAAATTTTGGAAGAAAAACTTGGTTGTGCTGACTTGGAAGAAGCACTTTCCGCCCCAATTGAAACAAAATCAAAGCAATTAGCGGGTGTATCATAAAAAACTAGTAGGACGTTCCATTCCGTCCTACTATAATTAAACCAATTACTCTGTAGCTGTAGCTATAGGGTATTAAAATTTCCTCGCATTCCACTGGCGATTACTTTAATAAAATCAAATGTTAGAAGGCTCAATACTCCAAAGGCTACAAGAAGCCCATCAAGATAGCAAAAAACCGATTAGATACGGCGTTTATTATAAGAATACTTTGGTCGCTCTTTGCCACGCTTTAGAAGACCATATATTAAATGATCATAGTAAACCTTTAGTCATCGCTGCTTTTCAACAAGGCAAGTGGTATTTAGAAGAAGCGAAACGTTACGAAGATATTGCTCAATGTTCCCAACAAATTGCCATCATGGCAGCAGACGATAGTGGTTGGCTCGAACATCCCACTAGTAAACTATCTAATGTGGATTTGGTCGCTATAAACCCAAATGATTCGGTGGCTGAAGAATGGCATTTAATTATTTTATCGCCCAACTACACAGCAATGGTAATTTGTCAAGAGCTATCTGAAGCTGATTATGGTTTATCAGGACAGCCAGCATCGGATTTAGAGCGGAAATTCTACGGTTTGTGGACATTTGAACCAGATTTGGTGCGAGAAACTGCTCTGCTTGCGATCGCGCATATCGAAAGTTACAATCCTGAGTTAGGCAAAAAGCTGCGCCAATATCAACAAGCAATTAAGCCAGTAGTTGTCACATCGGAAGATTTAGCGAGTGTAGTTTCTAGGGTAGTAGATTATTTGCAGACGGGACAGATAAATATTTCCGTTCCCGCAGGTAATCGCCATCAAATTTTAGATAGAAATTTAGTTTCTAATGAAATTCAAGCATTTTTGCGGATGGCAGAACTTCTTGATGCTGCCGACATTACTAACCCCATGGCTGCAACAGAAGTTGTAGCCTTAGCAGAAACCATGGGGCAGCTTTTAGATTTGCCTGCATGGCAGATGAAAAGATTGCGGCTGGCAGGCTTTCTACATCGCATACATCCTCTGCAAACGGCTCAAAGCGTTTTGGCTCCCGGAACATCCACGCGCTATCAAGAAGATGCTCCTAGTTGCCCTTTAAGTTGTCCTTTAGTTCCTGGGACACAAGTTTTGCGTACTATGCCCAGACTACGGGCTGTGGCACAAATTATTACCCATCAATCCGAGTGGTGGGATGGTACAGGAGAACCAGCAGCCTTAGCAGGAGACGAAATTCCTTTAGAATCAAGAATTTTAGCTTTGCTAGCAGACTTTCAATGTCGAGTCAATCAAAAAGTCTCTTCCGGATTAACCAAGGAAGAAATACTTACTCAAGCTTTAGAAGAGTGCAGACAACAGCAATCGCGGCATTTTGATCCTAAATTAGTCGAAACCTTGACTTTATTAGTGATGGGTTTGCATCAAGGATTGGAATTACCTGTAAGTTCACCAAAATTGAGTGCAGGAATGTGGTTGCTTGATCATAAACAAGAAGAGACGAGGAAATTTAGTGAAATCAAAACTTACGGTAGTTTTGAGAGATAATAATTCCATTCACAGATGTAAAGAGCGACTTTTTGTGATGTCTCCTTGCGTCTAGTACTTAACTACATAAGTTATGAGGGGTTTGTTCGTCTACCGACGTGCTGTAGAGACGTTATACATAACGTCTCTAGACAATTTTAGGAAAAACTAACCATTCAAAATTAATGTGGTGGACTACTAATTGTTTTTAACTTAAATATAATTTAAATATATTTTAACTATATTTTAAATATATTAATTATGCTGATGCTAAAAAAATAGATATATGAATATTGAAGCCATTAAATCAGGTGAATTGAAGCAGTTAGCTGGAGTTAATTTAGAAGACGAAGATTTATCCCAAACTGATTTAAGTCGAGTAAATTTTGCCGGTGCTTCCCTTGTGGGGACAAATTGTGCTGATTCCAAATTTGAAGGAGCTCATTTAGAAGGAGCAAATCTAATGGGTGCAAATCTCCAACAAGCCGATTTGCGAGCAAATTTGATGGGAGCCAATTTGATGCAAGCAGATTTAACTGGTGCTGATCTACGGGGTAGCAATTTACGCGGTGCTAACTTCATGGGTGCTAGACTTAGCGAAGTTACTTTTGCTGGTGCTTTTTTAAGCGGTAGTAATTTAATTAACGTTAACTTGCAAGGTGTTGACTTGCGCGGTGCCGATCTACGAGGTGCTAATCTTACGGGTGCTAACCTTAAAGGTGCAGACCTAACTCGTGCAGATTTACAGGGAGCGTTATTTAATGAAGCCAACTTAGAAGAAGCTGATTTACGTAAAGCTAATCTTTCCGGGGCAAATTTCAGTGGTGCAAATTTACTTTGTGCGGAATTAGACGGTGCAAATTTAAGTGGTACAAATTTTGATAATGCTTGTTTAATCGGAACAATTGTGCAAAAAGTTGCAAAATAAACCGGAAATCTAGCGTTTTCATCTCAAGTTTTCACAGCGCGATCGCAAATACTCACAAACTAAGCTTAATATTATTCGATACAGGAACATTTAAGCAAAAGAAGACGTTATCGAACCAGGTTGAGTAAATTTATCTGCTTTCAGATAAATTTATGAACCTTTACATGACTGGGGAATACCAGTATTAAAATCTAACGTGAGTTCTACGATAATCTACGGCATTCGTCGGGTTTTTCGGAAATTCTGTGGGTAATATCAGAAAATCCCCATAAAAACCCGACGAATTACTCCAAAAGTAATCCAGGATTGATCATAGAACTCACGTAAAAATCTAGAAAAATTTCAAACAATTGACACAATTTTATGGTTGTATCACCAAAGGCGACTTTTGCATTAGCTCGCAACCAATTAATAGTAATTTCTGCTTTAGCGTTAAGTCTTCCTTGCTTAATATCTGTATCACCAGGCTTTTCTAAGGTTAACAATTCATTATCCAAAAATTTAAAAAATAGTAAAAATCGCAATTTTACTTTTATAATTCAGCCACAATTTACATCTGTAAGCGAGTTTTCAGAAGGTCTGGCTCCAGTATACATTGGCTACCGGGAAGGATACATTGATCGTACTGGTCGAGTTGTGATTCCACCAGTTTTTGACGGTGCTGGAGAGTTTTCCGAAGGGTTAGCATGGGTGAATATAAACGGTAAATGGGGTTACATCAATAAAAAAGGTTTTTTAGCCATTAAAACCAAATTTGATCTCGCTAAAGATTTTTCTCAAGGATTAGCAGCAGTCAAATTAGGAAATAAATTTGGTTACATCAATAAAACTGGTAACTTTGTAATTAAGCCCCAATTTGATCATGCAATGTCTTTTGTAATAGATAAGCAAAGTAAGGTTGCTGACAAGGTAGCTCTAGCACCTGTGAAAGTGGGAGACAAATGGGGCTATATTGATCAAACTGGAAATTTTGTGATTAAGCCCCAATTTAACGATGCTGGTTCTTTTAATGAAGATATGGCACCAATTAAAGTTGATCAAAAGTGGGGTTACATTAATCTTCAGGGAAAATTAGCTATTCAGCCTCAATTTGAACAAGTATGGAATTTTTCCGAAGGATTAGCATTAGTAAGTGATAATAACAAATGGGGCTATATAAATACCACGGGTAAATTTCAGATCAAACCAGCTTTTTTTGAAGCCAGAAATTTTTCTGATGGACTTGCACCAGCATGGATAGATGGTAAATATGGTTATATCGATCAGAAAGGTAAACTTGTGATCAAGCCACAATTTGATGATGCGGGTATATTTTCCCAAGGTTTAGCGAAAGTAAGTATTGAAAATAAATGGGGCTATATCGATCAAAGAGGTAATATAGTAATTTCGCCGCAATTTGATCATGCAGGTGATTTATTGCCATACCAAAAAAGTCCAGCAGATCCGAAATTAGGACAAGCATGGGTTAAAGTTGGTGAGAAATGGGGTTTAATCAGTTTACCTTTAAGTCAATAATCAATAATCAGTTATCAGTTATCAGTTATCGGGAATTAAACACAAAATATAGGGAATAGATAATCGGTTGAGATATTAAAACTGTATTTATGTTCCTGTATGTCATGTTTAACCGAGAAATAATAATTGCTTAATGTTCACTGTTAACTAATAACTGATAACTGATATTTTGCTATGGATATTTATCTTAAAAACCAGACTTTTTGTTTACGGCAATCTCCGAGAGTTTCAACTGTTTTTGGTATGTCCATAAAGCCAACAAAGTTAAACCTAATAATCCCATTATTCCAACTAAAGGATTATTATCGATGCCAGTAACCCATTGAGGAACAGTGCCAGTATATTTGATCATTTTTCCTACTTCGATAATGTAAACACCCCAAACTAAACCCCCATGAATTCCGATTGGTAAGCTTAAACGTCCTCTACAACTACGTTTAGCCCAGACGCAAGCTAAACCTAACAATAATAATCCCAAAAATTGCGGCGATGTACGAATAATTTCCGGTAGTGGTTTGATAAAATGCAGTAAGGCGAAAATAATCGCAACAGCCCAAAGTACTGTTTTTGCATCGTAATCTCGCTGCAATTCATCGTATATGAACCCCCGGAAAAATAATTCTTCAGCAAAAGCGATACCCAAAGCACTAATTAATCCTTCCAAAATTAATTGCACGATGGAAAAACTCGGTTGCTGCCAAATTAACCAACCGAATATTCTTTGTAAACCGTATAAAATTAAAATACTTATCAGTCCAATTGCGACACCACGCAGCAACTCGACGAACCAAATCCGAGTCAACTCTAAACCATAATGACGAAATGTTTGAGATTGCTGATGGATATATTTACTCCACCAAGGTAGTAAAAATAAAAACTCAACCGCCAAAATACCCATTGTTAAAATAGTCCGGGTATTTTCATCCTTGATTATGATGTAAATTGCTGCTGCATAAGGTAACCAAGGTAACAGTAAACACAAAACAAAGCAGCCCAACCTGATGGGGGCAGGGCGCTCGGCTAAACTAACTAAGTTAATTTTCATACCAAGTTATTTATATCGGTAAAGATTAGACAACACAAAATATACTTTAGATATTGTCTCATTACCATACTTTGAACACGGACGGCAACTTGATATGAACAGTTTCGTTAATTTTAATCTTCTGGTTCGATTGTACTGCTTAACCCATGATTTTTGAGAGTTTCGCAATAAAACTCGGCGTGTTCCTGAGCGCAAGTAATAACTAAACCAAATCCATTTGTATGAGCTTCCATCATGATACTTACAGCCTGGGGTTGGCTGAGACTCGGCACTGTGGTAATTAGTGTCTGCACCACATACTCCATAGTGTTGTAGTCATCATTATGGAGCAAAACACGATACCGAGGGGCGTGTTTACGGGTTGTTGAGGGCTTCTGTAATATTTCGACTGACACGGTTATTATGGTAAGATCATCTTTTGTTTACTACAACAGACCTTGCTTTGGTCAACTTTGCTTTCTGAGTTGATTCTTTATCATATTTTATAGCACTAATTGCCATAGTGCGATCGCTCAAGAGTTTTCTCCGGTCGATTAATTATCGGATTTACTTACTCGCTACAATAAGTTAAGGTTTTGTGCTTCAAACCCGCATTTCTTATGGAGATCAAAGCAAATTTTCAAGTTGGACAAATAGTTTTTATCGAATATGGCGATCGCAGGTTATATACAGAGGTGATTCAAGTAGTGATCGAACGTGATTTGTGTTGGGTACGTCCTTTATTGCTTGTTAGCCAAGAGTACGAAGCAGCACAAGTAACGGATTTACGTTCTACTTCGGATTTGCTATGGTCAATAAATTTATTTCAACCAGCTTTAGATACCGAAGTAATTGGGCTATACAATCAAATTTTAGCAAAAGAGGCAAAACTTGAATATGATGATCGGCGATCGCAACAGCTTTATGAATTTATTCACCAATTTTGGCAAGCGAGTAAAAATCAAATATCAGATTAATATAAGTCGGATTTTGACAAAAATTGTAATTGTATTGCAAGTATTTATACTCAAAAACTCGACGAATGACAAGTGCGATACCACTCAGTACTATATTATATTATAATCTCAATAAAAATTATCGCGATGGTAAACTCTTTGATACCCGCGCCATTCATAATACTATGCAGTATTTTGTATAATCAGCTTTAATAAAAATGGCTTAGTCTCTCAGCTTCAATGGTCGATATTAATCTTAATATTTAGCAATACTATTAAAGACTGGGAACCAGCTTAACTCTACCAGCATCCATTTCTGCCATTAAAAGCTCTAAGGCTTCATAATCAACGTCAGAAATGTAACCCATTTGAGTAAGCTCAGAATTGATTTCATTTTCTATTTCCGGAGTTAATTTCTTGATAAACAAAGCTCTTTCAACTAATTGACGAATAGCATACTTAGTTCTCATAGTCAGCAACCGTTATGTATTTAATACCAATTATCCCAGATACTTTTAAGTATAAAACGTGATCCAAACACTACTTAATAAGTGATTCGGATCATAGATATAAGAGACAAGTAACTTGCGATCTCCAGAAGATACAAGCCAATGATTAAGGAAAAAATAAGGATTTTTTATGTTTGATTAACCCGTGGGGAAATAAGCCCCAATGCTTAACAGCTAAAATTTACAAATATTTTTTTCCATGCCCCAGCAAGTAGCCATGCTGGTTATATAGATTATTTTTGAACTTTAATTATAAAAAAGTATATTTAGCTACATTTGCCCTGAGTATTATGACAATCTTTAAACAGAAGTAGTAAGGCAATAAAGATTGTACAAAGAAAGCTAATACGAATGGTCGATGCGATCAAAAAGAGATTATGGTCGAATACATCTATACCCTTAAGAAAGAATATTTAAATAGGATCTAACCATGCAAGCAACACTTAATAGTCCTAAAATTACAATTATTCGACCCCAAGAGTGTTTAAATGGGGTAAGTGCCGTAAAATTTGAGCAAGAATTGGATGCAGCGCTGAAACAATCTAGCAATACAATTGTATTGCTAGATTTAGAAAAAGTTGATTTGATAGACAGCGCAGGTTTAATGGCATTAGTATCTGGAGTCAAGAAAGCGAAGCAACTAGAGCAACGTCTTTGCTTTTGCTCTGTTTCCCCTGCTCACAGAATTCTCTTTGAACTGACTCAATTAGATAGAGTGTTTGAAATATTTGAAAATAAAAAGATTTTAAACAGTTAAGAGCATCTGAGTATATTTATCCAGTGAAAAAAATCAGGAGCGTTTTGTAAGATTTGAATAACAAACCAATCGAGTTTTAATAGTCTGTGAATCACAAATTAATGTTAATCTTAGAGATGAGTAACTGTAATTACTTAAAAGTAGCTAGAAAATAGCATAGTGGCTGTTACAGTAGATAAATTAATCACGTCGGATATTTCAAAACCATCACGTTACCTGGGTTTGGAGCTTTTAGCAAAGCATAAACCTTGGGATACGGCGACGATACGCTGGGTGTTGACTTACCCAGAAGTATATGAAGTTGGTGCTTCTAATTTAGGGCATATCATTCTTTATAATATATTGAATGTTCAGCCCCGTCAGTTGTGCGATCGCGCTTATTTACCGGGTGCGGATTTAACGGCAAAGCTCAGAGCAACTCAAACACCTTTGTTTGCGGTAGAGTCAAAGCGAAGTCTGGTTGATTTCGATATTTTGGGATTTAGCCTAAGTTACGAATTAGGTGCTACCAACATTTTGGAAATGTTGGATTTAGCAGGTATTCCCTTAACTTGGGAAGAAAGATTGGAAGGAGATTATCCCTTGGTTTTTGCGGGGGGACAAACTGCGACATCAAACCCTGAACCTTATGCTAACTTCTTCGATTTTATCGCTCTAGGAGATGGTGAAGAACTATTGCCAGAAATTGGTTTAGTTTTAGAAGAAGGTAAAAAAGCCTTCTTTAGTCGTCAAGAATTATTGTTGGATTTGGCACAGGTTCCGGGTGTATATGTACCGCAATTTTACGATATGGCTGCGGATGGTTCGGTTCATCCCAACCATCCAGACGTACCCGAACGGATTATACGACGGGTTGCTACTCCCATACCGGCTTATTCGATTGGATTGGTTCCTGTTGCAGAAACCGTACACAATCGTTTGACAATTGAAATCCGGCGTGGATGTACCAGAGGTTGTAGATTTTGTCAACCAGGAATGTTAACTCGTCCGGCGCGGGATGTGGAACCCGATGCGGTTGTAGAAACAATCACTGAGGGAATGCGTCAAACTGGTTACAATGAATTTTCTTTGTTGTCCCTTTCCTGTTCGGATTATTTGGCTTTAAGTTCAGTAGGGATGGAAATCAAAAATCGTCTTAAAGACGAAAATATTACCCTTTCTCTACCCAGCCAGCGAGTCGATAGATTTGATGAAAATATTGCCAATATTTTGGGTGGAAGGCGGCAAAGTGGATTGACTTTTGCCCCAGAAGCTGGTACGCAAAGAATGCGGGATATTGTGAATAAGGGTTTGACAAATGAAGAATTACTTCGGGGAGTAAAAACAGCTTGGGAACAAGGATGGGATAAGGTAAAGCTATACTTTATGATTGGCTTGCCCGGTGAAACAGATGTTGATGTATTGGGCATCGCTCAAACTGTCAGCTGGCTAAAGCGGGAATGTTGGGCAGAAGGCAGAAGGCCTTTGAATTTTAACTTAACAATTTCCAACTTTACGCCCAAACCTCATACACCATTTCAGTGGCATTCAGTTTCCACCACCGAGTTTAAACGCAAGCAGGAATTGCTGCGGCAAGAATTTCGGAGGATACGTGGAGTGAAAGTGAATTTCACCGACGTGCGGATTTCGGCAATGGAAGATTTTGTCGGCAGAGGAGACAGAAGCTTAGGGACTGTAGTGCGTCGTGCTTGGGAATTAGGCGCGGGGATGGATTCGTGGTTCGACAATTTAGATCAAGCTTTTGCAGCTTGGGAACAAGCAATAGCCGAAGCTGGTTTAGAATGGAAATATCGCCAAGTACTTTGTGGTGAGTGGAATGTAATGTCCGGCAGTAGTATAGACGAACGCCTGAATTATCCCTTACCTTGGGACCACATAAATACCGGAATCGAGAAAAAATGGCTCAAAGAAGATTTGCAACGGGCTTTATTATCCGCCACTGTTCCCGATTGTTCCTTTGACGGCTGCTCCCATTGTGGGGTTTGCGGTACTGATTTTGGTCATAATATTGTAGTTCCACCGCCGCCCATTCCAGAATTTGCCGGAGATTTTGTTCCCAACACAACCAAAGCTCAACGATTGCGAGTATGGTTTGGTAAACAGGATGATATGGCGTTAGTCGGTCATTTGGATTTGATGACAATTTTTGACCGAGCCGTGCGACGAGCAGGATTACCAGTATCATTTAGCGGTGGCTATAATCCACAACCGAGAATATCCATCGCAAACGCATTAACCTTGGGAGCTACTAGTAGTAATGAAATTGTAGATTTTGAACTAACTGAAGAAATTGATGTTGACACTTTCCGAAACAATTTAAGTTCTTGCTTACCGAAAGGCATACCTATATATGATGTAGTGCAAGTGGATGTAACTTCGGGCAGTGCATCTCAACTTCTTGAAGCCGCCGAGTATTTAATTACTGTAAGTTGTAATCAACAAGCAAATTCATCTCAATGGCGAGATTGGGTTGATGCCGTAAAAGCCAAACAAGAAATTTGGATACAGCACAAAACCAAAAAAGGTAAAATGAAAACGGTAAATCTGCGCGAACGTTTGTTTGAGTTAGAATTTATCGAAACAGCGAACAAAGAATTAATTCCGAGTCATGCTGCTCAATTGCAGTATGTAGGAGCTTGCCGCAATGATGGTACATTATTGCGTCCGGAACAAATTGCATTTATGCTTGAACTTGTAACGACAACAGAATTCAATCTGCTGCACATACATCGGAGCAAGCTAATTTTGGCAGTTTAATAATTAGAGGGCAATTCTAGTTATAATGCCCTTTAATTTAACATCAACTCGGAATTGATTTTTTATGACCTTGCGTTAGAATTAGATGAAGAGAATTTTTCTGGCGCTGCAACGGAACGAGCTGATTCACGACCCCGATGTGCGGGGTGCTTCATCTTTCTATATTAGTGTGCAAGACCCTGGGATATTATCCCAGATAAAGCATCGGCAGATCAAAGAACGCTTTCTCTAATTTGTTTATGGCTACGAAGGTGAATCAGTCGCAACTTGTAAGTGCTTGGTTGAATTTCTTCTCGCGCATTTGATGATTTATAACCTAACTATCTTTACCTAACGCCTTCAATGGTGAGGGAAAAGATATCACAAATTAACCACGAACGGGCGATTTAATTTATAATATGCAACCGTTCTGGAATTCCTAGGTTGCGTAAACGCAATGACAATGTGAATAGCTCGTGTTTATTTGAGCGAAAGTAAGTGCAATTTTATTACAGCAGCGCCTTGCAAGGGGAAGGCAGGGTAGATTGAATAACAACCCCTCCCCGAATATTTGAGCTGCCAATTTTTGAGGAAATTGAATGCCGAAACAAATTATTATCGCCGAACAGCATCAAATTGCTGCGGTGTTTTCTGAAGACCAAATACAGGAACTTGTCGTAGCTACTGGTCACCACCAAATTGGTGACATTTATTTAGGAGTAGTAGAAAATGTATTACCTGGGATAGATGCAGCTTTCGTCAATATTGGAGACCCAGAACGGAATGGTTTTATCCATGTAACCGACCTTGGACCATTAAGATTAAGACGCACGTCAGCAGCAATTACGGAATTATTAGCACCACAACAAAAAGTCATGGTGCAAGTAATGAAAGAGCCTACCGGAACTAAAGGACCGAGGCTCACTGGTAACATTACCTTACCGGGGCGCTATGTAGTGCTGATGCCTTATGGACGAGGTGTTAACTTATCCCGTCGGATCAGGAACGAAAATGAACGCAACCGTTTGCGAGCCTTAGCAATCTTGATCAAACCCGCAGGAATGGGCTTATTAATCCGTACCGAAGCGGAAGGAAAGCCAGAAGAAGCAATTATTGAAGACTTAGAATTGCTGCAAAAGCAATGGGAGTCAGTAGGGGAGCAAGCCCAATCTTGCCGCGCTCCAGCCTTGCTCAACCGCGACGATGACTTCATCCAGCGGGTTTTGCGCGATATGTACGGCGCTGATGTCAACCGAATTGTAGTAGATTCGAGTACCGGCTTAAAGCGGGTAAAACAGTATTTACAGAATTGGAGTGGTGGACAAGTACCCCAAGGCTTATTAATTGACCACCATCGCGATCGCACTGCGATTTTAGAATATTTCCGGATTAATGCCGCCGTTAAGGAAGCTCTGAAACCAAGAGTAGATTTACCTTCTGGTGGTTATATTATTATTCAACCGACAGAAGCATTAACGGTAATAGATGTCAACTCCGGTTCCTTTACCCGTTCGGCAACCGCAAGAGAAACCGTATTGTGGACAAACTGCGAAGCAGCGACAGAAATAGCCCGTCAGTTGCGTCTGCGTAATATTGCTGGAGTGATTGTCGTTGATTTTATCGATATGGAATCGCGACGAGACCAACTACAGGTTCTGGAACACTTTAATAAAGCCTTAAAAGCTGATAAAGCCCGTCCTCAAATTGCTCAACTAACGGAATTGGGTTTGGTAGAACTGACGCGCAAACGTCAAGGTCAAAATATTTACGAGCTTTTTGGAGAAACTTGCCCTACCTGCGGTGGTTTAGGGCATATAGTACATCTACCAGGGGAAAACGAATCCCGAATTGCACCACCATCAGCAGAAGTGCCAGAGCGTGTAGTAACTTTACCCCAAAGAGAACCGCGTTTTTCTGCTCCTCGTTTAAACGAGCCAAGAGAAGTAGCCGATGAATACGCAGACTCTGGGGACGAAGGAGAAGCAGAATTCGCCAACTTAAACCTGCTCAATCATCCGAGCTATCAAGAATTAGGTGATAACACCAAACGTCGTCGTCGTCGTCGCGTCGTCGAGATTAATGGAGGGAATGACAAAGATGAGCCACGGATTAATGGCAATCCGTTGACACTAGTTAATGATGAGTTGGACATCGATTCCGAACCAGAATTAACAAGAAGAATTGATAGTTCCCCATCAGTTTTGAGTAAAGGCTGGACTGAAAGACCGGAACGTACCAGAACCAGAGTAGAATCGGTTAAAGGAGTACTTGAACCACCAGAAATTATTTCGGTGGAAATGACACCTGAAGAACAAGATGTTTATGCTTTAATGGGCGTTACACCTTTAAAGAAATTTGATCAAGATTTCAAAAACGAAAAATCTGTAATCATTAACATTGTTCCGCCAGGTGAAGATGAAGTAAGCATAGAGGAAGAATCATACTCAGTTACTCCAACTCCAACTCCCAAAAAAGTCAAAATAGCTAATCAAATTACAGTAGAAGAGGAAATAGAAGAAGAAGAAGAGCAAGAGCAAGAAGAAGAGCCAATAGAATTGAATCAAACGATAGACGATAATGAAAATGAAACAGAAACCAAAACAGCAGACACCCGTCGTCGTCGTCGTCGTTCTTCTGTTAGTAGCTAGGATTTAATCGCCAATATTATGGTAGAAATTAGGCAAGCTATCACTGCGATCAACAAGCCAAAAATTCCCTCTGAGCAAAATTGGCTAGAATTTTCTACGTATTCCAATACAAAAGGATTAATTGCAGGTGTCGATGAAGTGGGGAGAGGTGCTTTGTTTGGTCCTGTGGTAGCAGCAGCTGTGATTCTACCAGATAGTAATAGTTTGCCCCAACTCTTCACAACTAAGATTAAAGATAGTAAAAAGCTATCAGATCATCGAAGAAATCAGTTAGCTAGTTCGATTTTTGATATTGCAATAGACTGGAAAATTGGTTTTGCAACTACGGCTGAAATAGACTCTTTTAATATCCTGCAAGCATCACTTTTAGCAATGAAGCGGGCTGTTCTCAAATTGAAGGTACAGCCTGCACTTTGTTTAGTTGATGGTTCGCAGCCGATAAAAGATTTATTATTACCCCAAGAAACAATAATTAAAGGAGATTCTCGCTTACTGACGATAGCTTCTGCTAGTATCGTTGCCAAAGTTTGGCGCGATCAATTAATAATTCGCCTTGCGGAAAAATATCCGATGTACGATTTAGCAAGAAACAAGGGTTATGGTAGTCAGAAACATCTATTAGCACTACAAAATTACGGTATCTCCCCCTTGCATCGTAAATCTTTTCGTCCTTGTCAAATCGCTCAAAAATGACCACATCGCTTGTTTTACTTAGGGTTTGCTTATTAGTCTTTTTGTAGGGGTACTTATTTTTGTTTCGGGGTAATTCATGAATTACCTCGACTCTGGTTCATTTTTGCGTAAGTTCTACTATTGATGATTAAATCATAACGAAGCTGTAAAATCTTGATTTTTCCTAGGATTAGAAGTCGAATTCACGTTGTTTTAAAGTTGTTTAGAAAACCTTACTTATTGTTTTTTAATCGCTTTATGTATTCATAAAAACATATCCAAAAACACGATTAATATCAAGTCCGGATGATTATTTATTGTTTCCCCCAAACCTACTCCCTACTCCCTTTATTTCAAAATCTAAATAGTATTATTCTGGGTTAAAAACTGTAAAGTCATTACCATCAGAATCAAGATAGTTATTATCTATAGAATGTAATTCTACCCAATGCCGATAATCAATCAGGAGTTGATGTAACAATCTTTGCTTTATTGTCAGTAACACGCTTTTAAGTAAGCTGTTACCAGTAGCTTCTAATATTGATTTAGGAGTAAAAGATAAGGGTGGCGGAAATTCTACCTTAACTTCTAAATTTGCTATACCTTTAAGGTGAGTATTTCCATCTTTTTCGTAGCTGGATAAATGACCTTTTAATTCAAGTTGAAAACGTTGGTTAATGTATTCTATCCCACGAATTTCGCTGTTTACTGATTCCAAACGAATTGTTCCATCTGGTAAAGCCCACACTCTCATATCTACAACTGGTTGAATACTCAGTGACAAAAAACTTAAGGGGCGCATTTTTAAACGAAAAATTTCTGTAGTTAACTGCTCAATCCGGCTAGAATCAACTAATGCATTAACTAAGCGTTGGGGTTGACGTAAATAATGCTTAATTGGAATAGGCTGGTATGGAACAGGAATTTCTACAGATTGACAGGCTTTAAATTTAGTAGCCATAGTTAAACGACAAGAATTTGTCGATAATTGATTATATTTTTTAAACAAGAATATAGTTTTTTGTTTTTATGAAAATTCTATACTCTTTACTAATTATAAAAATTTTTGTTACTTTTAGTATCTATTTCAGGTTATATATTTGGTATTTTGTTTGCTATTTTAACTCTTAAAAATACATTAGGACTAAAAATATTGGTTCTTCAGTACATAGTATGCTAAAAATAAAAATTAAAAACTTGAAACTCTGACTGTGATGAACCGAAATTAGCTTTATTAATCGGTTTTAAGAATAAATACTATTTTTTATTCCCTCTTCCCTCTTCCCTCTTCCCTCTTCCCTTTTTTGACTATTTTTTTAGCATACTAACTACTGATGAGCCAAAATATTCCAGTTTTAAGTCAACATAAGTAATAAAATATAACAACTAAAGGTTTTATCAATATGATATCAATCGCACATTTGGGTCCTCTGGGTACTTATGCAGAACAAGCAGCCTTATATTATGTTAGTTGGTTAACTAAAACTACTAAGACTGAAGCTTATTTGCGTCCTTATCCGAGCATCTTTCAAACACTTGATTCTGTAGCTAATGGTCAAGCAGATTTAGCAGTAGTCCCTGTAGAAAATTCTATTGAAGGAGGGGTTACTGTCACCTTAGACACACTTTGGCAACTTGACAATCTGCAAATTCAGTTAGCTTTAGTTATGCCTATAACTCACGCATTAATTTCCTGTTCTCAAGACTTAGATAGTATCGAAACTGTTTATTCTCATCCGCAAGCATTGGCTCAATGTCAAAAATGGTTAGAAAAGTTTCTCCCTCAAGTTCAGTTAGTTCCTAGTAATTCTACAACAGAAGCGCTCCAACAATTAAAAAATGTTAAAGCTGCCGCAGCGATTTCATCCCGCAGAGCCGCCCTGCTATACAATCTACCCGTACTTGCAAACAGTATCAATGATTACCCAGAAAATTGTACTCGTTTTTGGGTAATTAGTCAGTGCAATAACGAAAATTTCAGCAAAATCCCATATCGCCATCTACATGATCAAATGCCAGTAAGTAGTGGTTTTTATACTTCATTAGCATTTAGCGTACCAGCAAATTTACCAGGTGCATTAGTTAAACCTTTGCAAGTTTTTGTCAAGCAAAATATTAACCTCAGCAGAATTGAATCGCGTCCAACAAAACGTTCTCTAGGAGAATACTTGTTTTTCATCGATTTAGAAGCAAATGCTTCTTCCATAGAAATGCAATCTGCTTTAGCTGAATTGTCCAATCACACGGAAATTTTGAAAATTTTTGGTAGTTACAATGTTTTATCAACAGAATCGTTGTTTTAACAATTAAGAGCAAATACCAAATATGTTTGAAATCCTAATTTGACTCTTATATTTTCAGGTGAAATATCATTAAGCTAAAAAACGTTAATTTGTATATTCAAATTTTATTCAAGTTTTGTAGTGCGGGCCGGAAAGCCCGCTGGAAAAATTTAAATTAAATGCGCGATAGCTTAGAGTTCAGATTAAAAAGCCAAACTCATTTAAAACAAACTTCATAAGTAGGTCAAAACGGAAAATTATGATTGACAGAAGGCAACAGCCAACAGAATTTTAGATTGATTTACATTTCTTTATATAGCGTGATTTTTTGTGTCAGGTTACTTACACAAATTTTACGTTTAATAAAGCCGATCTTTTTTAATTATTAATTACAAAGTTTGATTTAATGTATCTTTAAGAACAGTGCGAGCGGCTAAATGATTGCGAGTTGAAGTTAAAATTTCTGCTTCTCGTTGTAAGCGAGCAGCGGTATTTTGCATTTCTAACAATAATTGTTGTTCTGGAGCAACACGGTAAAGATTGCTAGCTACCCAATAAGATAATTCTTTAGGTAAAGCGGGTAAATCTTGTGGTAATTCGATATTTTGCTCGGTTAACTTAGCACTAAGCCGTACAACGTCACGCAATAACTGTTCTACCTCGGATGCTTCATGTCGTAAATTTAAATTCGATTCTTCGTCATCAATCCACTCAACTAACCCAACAAAATAGGGTTTTTCGCGAACGTATTCTAAAACGCGAAATCTTTGTTGTCCTACAGTTAGCATTTTCATTCGGTCATCTTTTAACCGTTGATGATGAATGATTTCCGCACAGCAGCCAACATTCGCAACCGTACCTTTAGCTGGATCAACCATTAATACCCCGAATCTGCGATCGCTATCCAAAATCGTGTTCATCATGATTCGGTAGCGAAATTCAAAAACATGTAAAGGTAATGGTCTGGTGGGGAACAGAACTACATCCGGTAATGGGAACAGAGGTAGTTCGCGAACAGCGATTTTAGAAGAGGAAGTCATATTTACAGTAATTTATATTTTTACTATACATAAAAGTATTTCTTTGTCGAAAAAACTCTATTTTCTTTATATTTTACCCTAAACTCGTTTTCAAGCGCTAACAAAACGTGAATTGGACGATTCCTCAATTACTTTTGCTTGGGAAGTTGTTGGTGAGAAGTCGGGTTTTTACAATGCTTATCTTGTTTTACAGATATTTAAGCCAAATAACCCGACTTTTTAGTAATTCGTTCCATCCTGTTGAACTCACGCTAATAAAAAGCCCTTAGAAAAATTTCCAAGGGTTACAAATATCTATTGACACTATGTATATTTTATGGGTTGTGATTTATCAATTAATAGTTGTCAAAACACTAATTATCAAGAATTACAGTTTGACTTCAATGTCCACACCCGAAGGTAAATCCAGTTTCATCAAAGCGTCAATTGTTTTGGAGGAAGGTTGATAGATATCGATAATCCGTCGATGGGTTCGGGTTTCAAAGTGTTCTCGCGAATCTTTATCTACGTGAGGAGAACGAAGTACGCAGTAAATACGGCGTTTTGTAGGTAAAGGTATCGGACCAATGGCTGTTGCATTAGTACGATTTGCTGTATCAACTATTTTTTCGCAAGATGTATCGAGTAAGCGACGATCGAAGGCTTTCAAACGAATTCTAATTTTCTGCTGCTGTAAAGTAGCCATTTGTTCAGTTTTCCTGGTTCTGATTGTTTGTACGAGAAAAATGGAAATTTATACTAATTAAGTCAAAACCAAAAAATCATTTTCTGGATTTTGATTGTTTGTGTTTCCAATTAAGACAGGTAAAAAAGCAGAGATGCATTATACCATCCCTGCTTGTTGTTCAATTAAAATTGATCATCAACTACTTGACGATTTTAGAAACTACCCCAGCACCGATGGTACGACCACCTTCACGGATTGCAAAGCGCATTCCTTGTTCGATCGCGATCGGGCTGATTAATTCTACGTTCATTTTGATGCGGTCTCCAGGCATTACCATTTCCGCCTCGCTACCATCATCCGCAGTGAAGGATTTGATTGAACCTGTTACATCAGTGGTACGCACGTAGAATTGAGGACGATAACCGGAAAAGAATGGAGTTTTACGACCGCCTTCTTTTTCTGTTAAAACGTATACTTCGCCTTCAAATTCAGTATGAGGAGTAATGCTACCAGGCTTTGCGATTACCATGCCACGTTCAATATCCTCTTTCTGCATACCGCGCAGTAATACTCCTGCATTATCTCCAGCCATACCTTCATCGAGACTCTTCTTAAACATCTCTATCCCAGTTACGGTGGTGGCGCGAGTATTTCTGATCCCGACCAGTTCAACTTGGTCGCCAACTTTAACTTTTCCGCGTTCGATTCTACCAGTTGCGACAGTACCGCGACCTGTAATTGAGAATACATCTTCCACCGCCATCAAGAAGGGCTTATCTACAGCACGTTCGGGAGTGGGAATATAAGCATCTACTTGTTCCATTAGTTCGTAGATTTTGTCTACCCAGGGGTCTTCACCTTTCTTGGTGGTGGGGTTGGCAATCATTTTTTCCAAGGCTTGCAAACCAGAACCTGAAATTACAGGAATATCGTCACCAGGGAAATCGTAGTCGCTAAGAAGCTCGCGGACTTCCAACTCCACCAACTCCAACAATTCGTCATCATCCACCATGTCTTGCTTGTTCAAGAACACCACAAGGCTAGGTACACCAACCTGCTTTGCAAGCAAAATGTGTTCGCGGGTTTGAGGCATCGGACCGTCAGCAGCAGACACTACAAGAATTGCACCGTCCATTTGGGCTGCACCAGTGATCATATTTTTCACGTAGTCAGCGTGTCCGGGACAATCTACGTGAGCATAGTGACGACTGTCAGTTTCATACTCGACGTGGGAAGTATTAATAGTAATACCCCGTGCCTTTTCTTCAGGTGCGTTGTCAATATCATCGTACTTCTTCGCCGCAGACTGACCCAAGGCGGATAAAGTCATGGTGATGGCTGCTGTCAACGTGGTTTTACCGTGGTCAACGTGGCCAATAGTACCGATATTAACGTGTGGTTTATTTCTTTCAAATTTTGCGCGTGCCATGTATGCTCGTTTCCTTTTCTTACTATGCGTTCCCTTTGTTTTTAGCGATGATTGCCTCAGCCACGTTGCGAGGCACTTCTTCGTAGTTACTAAACTGCATCGAGAAGATACCCCGACCTTGGGTTTTTGACCGAATGTCAGTTGCGTAACCAAACATTTCTGCCAATGGCACTTTAGAAGTTACCTTGGCTAAGCCATCTTCAGACTCCATGCCTTCAATTTGACCGCGACGAGAGTTAAGGTCGCCGATGACATCCCCAAGAAAATCTTCGGGTACTTCTACCTCAACTTTCATCATAGGTTCTAACAGCACTGGTGAAGCTTTGATTACAGCTTCTTTCATCGCTATTGAACCGGCAATTTTGAAAGCCATTTCAGAAGAGTCTACATCATGATAAGACCCATCAACCAACGTTGCTTTAACATCAATTAATGGATACCCAGCTATAATACCGGATTCACAGGTTTCTTTCATTCCTTGTTCGGCAGGTCCAATATATTCTTTTGGTATCGAACCACCGACAATCTTAGAAACAAATTCAAAACCACTTCCGGGTTCTCCAGGTTCTAAGTTTATAACTACGTGACCGTACTGACCTTTACCACCGCTCTGACGGATAAATTTACCTTCAATTCCGTTAATCGGTTTGCGGATTGTTTCCCGATATGCAACCTGGGGCGCACCAACGTTAGCTTCGACCTTAAATTCTCGCAGCATTCGATCTACTAGAATTTCTAGGTGCAGTTCGCCCATTCCCGCAATCACTGTTTGATTGGTTTCAGGGTTAACGCTAACTCGGAAGGTTGGATCTTCTTCCGAAAGTGATTGTAGTGCTTTGCCTAATTTCTCCATATCGTTTTGGGTTTTGGGTTCAACCGCCACCGATATTACTGATTCAGGAACATAAAGCGATTCCAAAATCACTGGAGCATCTTCATCACAAAGCGTGTCACCTGTCAAGGTATACTTTAAACCCACCGCAGCACCGAGGTCTCCCGCGCATAGTTGTTCGACATCTTGCCGGTCATCTGCTTTCATCAACACTAGGCGGGAAAGTCGTTCTTTTTTCTCTTTAGTGGAGTTGTACACGTAGCTGCCTTTTTTTAGCACGCCAGAATACACTCGAATAAACGTCAGACGACCGAAGGGGTCAGCCATAACTTTGAACGCAAGAGCCGATAACGGAGCTTGATCGTCAGCGTGCCTTTCAACGGTTTCACCGTTTGGTAGGGTGCCTTGAATTGGAGGTACTTCTAATGGCGATGGCAGATAATCTACCACTGCATCAAGTAACAATTGTACGCCTTTATTTTTGAATGCCGAACCGCAAAGCATCGGCACCATAGTTCCAGCGATTGTACCTTTACGCAAAGCAAGACGAACTTCCTCTTCGGTCAAATCCTCTCCCTCGAAATACTTGGTCATCAAGCTATCCGAGGTTTCCGCTACTGCTTCAATCAGTTTAGTCCGATATTCCAGAGCCAATTCCTGCATTTCTTCAGGAATAACAGTTTCTTCGATATCAGTACCTTGGTCGTTGTTATAAACAAAAGCACGCATTTTTACCAAGTCAATAATGCCGCTAAATTCCCCTTCGTTACCGATAGGCAATTGAATCGGAATCGCATTAGCCCGCAGGCGATCGCGTGCTTGCTCGTAAACCCGATAAAAGTTCGCGCCCGTCCGATCCATCTTATTGACAAAAATGATTCTCGGCACCCGGTAGCGGTCGGCTTGTCGCCAAACTGTCTCTGTCTGAGGCTGCACGCCGCCTACAGAACACAAAACCGTAATTACACCATCCAATACCCGCATAGAACGTTCAACTTCAATGGTGAAATCCACGTGACCAGGGGTATCAATAATGTTAATTTGATGTTCTTTCCAACTGGTACTAATTGCAGCAGCAGTAATCGTAATTCCCCGTTCCCGTTCTTGTGCCATCCAATCGGTGACGGCAGTTCCCTCGTGAACTTCACCTATTTTGTGAATGATGCCTGAGTAAAACAGTATTCTTTCTGTTGTTGTTGTTTTACCCGCATCAATATGCGCTGCAATACCCATATTGCGCACTCTTTCTAGCGGGATGGTACGTGCCACGACTGCCTCCTATGATTTTCGACCTACAGATATTTTGATATATTACCAAAACAAGAAGTTTCTATACTATTAACCTAACTAAAACCGTTATATTTATAGCAATAAAGATAATATATTGCCGACCCACGAAGGCAATATATCTATCTTCAACTTAGTAACGATAATGAGCAAAAGCTTTGTTTGCTTCTGCCATCCGGTGGGTTTCTTCTCGTTTGCGGATTGCGCTACCCGTTTCGTTTGACGCATCCATTAATTCGTTTGCCAGCTTACTTGCCATTGTTCGACCCGGACGCTGACGGGAATACTGTACCAACCAACGCAATGCCAGAGTTGTTCCTCTTTCGGAACGAACTTCCATCGGTACTTGGTAAGTGGCTCCACCAACTCGCCGAGCTTTTACTTCCACCAATGGTGTCAGATTGCGTATCGCTCTCTCAAACACTTCTGTAGGGTCGTTACCAGTTCTTTCTTCAATGATTTTCATTGCATCGTAAACTATCCGCGCCGCAAGAGATTTCTTGCCATGACGCATGATTCGCCTGATTGTCATACTAATCAAGCGGCTATTGTAAACGGAATCAGGCGGAACTGCACGCCTTTGAACAACACCACGACGAGACATACTTAACCTTTAATTCAATTAGGGCAACTACAGAGAAATACTTGGAATACTTCCGGGCATTATATTGTATGTGTTCCTATTTCTTTTACATCTGACCATTAATTTTGCGACTTTTGTCGGAAAGTGCGCTTGTGGTCATAACATAAATATCTCAGAAATGGACAAACACCTACTTGCTTATTCTAAGCAAACAATTGCCGAGAATTTAAAAACCTGAACTAATCAAAGTTAAACTCGCTGTTGCCGTGGACTTATTTAAATTATTCAAATCCAAAACGTCTTATAGTTCGAGTATGGACTAAAGTCTACTGTCATTGCTCTACATTTGTTAAATTGTGTAGTTGTTAGCAATGCTGATTTGATTACAGCTTTACTAACAAAACACGATTGTGTAAACGATGACAAAGTGATTTAGACCGTTGTAGACTTTTAGAACTTTTTATACTCCACCTGCAAACAGAGTCGAATTCACAGCATTTACTCGGAAGCAAAATTTGACGATTTTTCAATCCTATCAACCGCTTTTGTCGGGGTAATTTACAGACTACATCAATGTTTTGTCTGTAGTTAGACCGCAACTGATAGGAAAATATCTATTTTTTTGTGGTAATTAAACCACAATCACGATTCTTTCGGGCGCTTGGTTCCGTATTTGGAACGACCTTGCTTGCGGTCTTTGACTCCGGCGGTATCTAAGGTTCCACGGATGATGTGATATCTCACACCTGGTAAGTCCTTTACCCTACCGCCACGAATCATTACAACTGAGTGTTCTTGCAAGTTATGACCGATTCCTGGAATATAAGCTGTTACCTCAAATCCAGAAGTCAATCTTACCCTCGCAACTTTTCTCAGAGCCGAGTTGGGTTTCTTGGGAGTTGTTGTATAAACCCTGGTACAAACGCCCCGCCTTTGAGGGCATTGTTTCAGAGCCGGGGACTTGGTTTTCTGACGCGCTTTAAAGCGTTCGTTACGAATTAATTGCTGTATTGTTGGCATGAGTTACAGCAGATCAAGCTGTTGTATTGTCTAACTTTTAACAAATCCTAATTATATCTCTTTTTCTAAAAGATTATCGAAAATTTTTCTGAGATTTTTGGTTTTTTTTAGAATAGGCTTGAACAAAAGAATATCACTGATTAGTGATTAGTGTGCTTTCGAGAAAGAATTACCGCAGCCGCAAACGGTGCTTGCTTGGGAGTTGTAAAAGCGAAAACCTCCACCCATCAGGTCTTCTGAATATTCTATAGTTAAATCTTGAATATGTTCTAAAGTTTCGTTTGAGACGACTATTTGAATATTGTCAGAGATCAAAATGCGATCGCCATCTCTTAACGTGTGTCCGTCTTTAAAAGACATATCGTAAAACCAACCGGAACAACCACCGGGTTTGACGGTTAAGCAAAATAGAAGGTTAGGCTGTTTCTGTTTTGATTTTAATCGCTGTATTTCGTCTACTGCTGCTTGAGAAAGTTTGATCATGGGAAAACACAACACAACAAAAAAAAATGGTATTTTAAGTCACATCACAATCTATTATTGTAACCTGCTTACCTGTCAAACATCTTTACATCAGATCAGAAATCAGTTTTTTCCGATCAATATCGCTAACATCACAAAACAATTATAAAAATCCGACATATAGCCCACGAAAAAGTACCGCACGGAACATCCTCAACCAAGAAGGATAAGAAAGTTCCATGCGGGATTTAAACGAAGAACACAATATATTTTTTAAATGAAAGTTATAACTCGGTTAAGAGTTGTTCGGTTTTTAGCAAGCTAACCCCGATTTTATTTTTCAGCGCGAGCATAATCGTCTTGATAACGTACAATATCGTCTTCTCCTAAATATTCCCCGTTTTGTACTTCAATTAATACTAAAGGAATTACACCAGGGTTTTCTAAGCGGTGCGTAGTGCATTGTGGAACGTAGGTAGATTGATTATTGCTCAACACGATTTCTTGTTCGCCACAGGTGACTTTAGCAGTTCCAGATACGACAATCCAGTGTTCGCTACGGTGATGGTGCATTTGTAAGCTCAAGCGATGTCCCGGCTTAACTTCAATACGCTTGATTTTATAACCCCGTGCTTCTTCCAAAACCGTAAAAGAACCCCAAGGACGTAACTCAGTTGCAGCAACGCCTCTAGGAGTAACAGATGGGGGTCGCGTCAGTGCGCTTGATTCTGCTGTTTCTTGGTATTGAGCCATAATTACCTCGTTTGAAGACATAAAAAAAATCCGCTAGTACTCTTAACTATTGTTGGAAAAAAGTAGCGTAATATTGCAACCGTAATTGTCTGCAATTGAGTCCACCTTAGCCAAACATACCAAAGTCAATTGTTACGGTGTAATCAACAGGTCGCAATAATGGTATGTTTACACAAAGTCTTCATCATTCATCAACCTAGCTTTTCACAAGCTTTAAAAAGTTTTTAATTATTAGTAGTTTCTTTTGACTAATAAGTAAAAATACTAAGACTAGAAAACATTAATTATTACCAAGTAGTCAAAGGAGTTGACAGTGGACAGTTGACAGTTGTTATTTATTTCTCCCCATCCCCCCATCCCCTTGTCTCCCCATCCCCTTGTCCCCCCATCCCCTTGTCTCCCCATCGCCCCATCTCCCCATCCCCTTGTCCCCCCATCTCCACCTAGGGACGCGGTAAGAAAATCCCAATTCCGTTGTGAACGCTAGCGGCAGTATTTGGGGAACGGTCGAGTAATTGTCCTCCGAGATAAAGACTTGTAGAACTACCACCATCTAAATTTAAAGCGTTGACGCAGCCTAATTTCTGCATTAATTGGGCGTGTTCTGTTAAGCTTGGTCCGGTTCCTCCAGCGCGGTCATGTACGGCAGCAAAGATTATATTTCCGCTCTTAGTGGTGCAAATGGCGCTACGGATAGCTTTTTGTTCAGCGAAGGCTTGACCGAATTTTTCGGCTTGAGCATCGAGAACAATTTGATTGTCTTTCACCAGCAGAGGTCCGGCTCCTAAAATATGGGGATAGCGGTTAAATTCTGGAGAAACAGTCGAACTGTTCAGACGTATAGGAGTTGCAATGGGTAATTTTGCTGCATCATTAAGGGCGCTACCGCGAAAAGCTAATAGATAACCATTCTTGGGAATCGGAACAGCACCAACTCCAGCTTGTTTCCCTGTGTATTGTTGGGTAACTTGATTATTTTCGACGATCGCAATAATTTCGTTGTCAGTAAGGGGTGTATAAGTTTCTCCCCATGAATGCGTATATCTAGCTATTCCTTGCTGTACGTATCCACTGTTGAGATGAGAAATTGGTAAGCTTTGATTGTTGGGAGCAAGCAAAGTTTCTTGTAACGAAAGCCGATCCATATAAAATTGTCCGGCATCATTCCAAGCAACAGCACCTCGGTTAAGAATCGGACCAGAGAGCCACTGATTATCCCGACGAATGGCTCCCAAAGGTAAGCGGTTTTTGCGATTGAAGAAACCACCATTAATTGCAGCGGCTGCTAAGTATTTTTGGGCAGTGTTAATTAGAGGTGCGGTACCTTCTTGTTTATCTTGGTTGGTGGCAACAGGTCTAATTTTGACTTTGGAAGTGCGGGGATTAATTTCTAGCCATACTACCGGAAAGCGTTCTTGATCCAAGGACAGAAACTGCTGTCTCCAGCGTAATCCCGTAGCCCAATCGATTGAACGTTCCACTAAAGCATCTGGACGAATATCGATCGCTAAACGATGCGGTTCGGGTAAAGTGCTGATGCGGGGTGTTAAACCGAAGGGAACCGCAAGTCGAATAATAGTTTGATTATTGATTACTTCTACTTGACGAATTAATGGATCTGGGGTTGTTTGTGGAGATATTATGCGGATTTTGTCGAGAATATTTTCTAGGGGCGAAGTAGAAAAACGTTGGACTAAATTCGTGTCGGCAACTCCATCAATGGTAATTGTCCACTCTCTTGCTGGTGGTTCTGGTTTGGCAGCGGGAATTACTGTGTCTATGACAAGATTATTATTATTATTAATAGAAACTTCTGGAAGTTGAGGTTCCGATGGAGTTGGAAATAATGGTTCTGGCTTTTTAATCAAAGAACCAGGATTGAGTTTCCAGGGTGTTGCACGGTCTAAATCTATGATCACCCGTTGTTGAGCCGGTGAATTTTGATCTTGATGAATATTTGCTATTTTTGCGCTTGGTGTTGAAATTACTAAGATATTACCTTTTGTTTGTACTTGCCATTTTGCTTGTTGAGCAAATTTTGTCACATCCAAATAGCGATATCCTTGCACCAGTAAACCATTTAATACCTGTGGCTTGGATAAGGAAGAAAACCACTGTACTGGTTGTAGTTGCGGATTGGTACTATTTAATAAATCTACCCCTATCAACTGTCGAAGCGCTCCATCACTCAAATAGGTCGCGGTTGCAGCTTTCCGCGTTGATTGCAGCCAAGTTCCCGGTACCGTGCGACCATTTAGAGATATTTGAGTACCATAAGAAAATGATCCTTTTGAAGTGGATACAACCGATGGTTGAGTTGAGAAAGGCATCGAACTTTCAAGTTCATTTTGATACTGAGCCTTAGCAATCGAGCTAGCAGTCAGATTTAAAATTATTGTAAGAGTTGAAAATATCGTAAACTTCAGAAAAAAGCAATTGCCTATAGTGCGGATTTTTTCTTGACTCGAAGAAAGCTTTTTGACCATAATATTGATGAAGTAGTGACTCAAAAAAATTGATTTTTTTTTACATCGAAACAATTGTCAAACCCACAGTTGTGTAACGTGATAGTGTATAATTATCTTTCTGCCATTTGTAAAACCATGACATTAGTAATTTACCCGCCGAGATTGTAAATAATGTGTCAACAAACAGTTTCTTTTGCCAAATAAATATAGGAGTTTCTGCTTGTAAAAGATAAGTTGTAATGTTTTATCTTTATTTTCTTCAAAGCTACTTGTACGGGTATAACAGGCAATAATAATATTTTGTAAGAGGCATTGTCTGGAAGTGCGAGTATAGTTTGACACAAATATTTAAAAATTAGCAAGAGAATCGGGAATTGCAAATGGACAACTAGTATAATACGCTGCAAAACATCGGCACCCAATTAGCCTTCACGGTGAGCCAGCAACTGAAGGCGAAGCATATTGAAATTAATGAAGCTAATAATAGAAGTTTTGTTTCGGGTCGGCTATAAAATAGCTGAATCTGTCATAAAAAATTTGCATTTAAGACAAGGTTCTAACCGAAAATACATAGCCGTGCTGATATAAATAGAAAACTGGCAATACGTAAAGACAGTTGATTTGACGAACGCATAAACACATATAAAATAACGGGATCACTTTAACACAGGCATACAAAAAATAAGCCTGGAGTTAAATTTTTTTTCCCGACATTTACGAAAAATTGATGCGCGGATATTCTCTGCATCAAACTTTGGCTAGAGATGGGAATTCTGTTTTCTTTGTTTATTTGTTTGTTTGGGAAAGAATTTTTATCAAGACAATTAGCAATATCGGGGGACATTCTATGAATAACCAGAAAATGAATCAAGACAAAAACATCACATTTTCAGATACTTTTTTAGGTCAAAAATGGTTAGTTGAAGAAAGAGACGCTTGTGGGGTAGGTTTTATCGCTCATCGTCAAAATCGCGCAAGTCATGAAATCTTAGCAAAAGGCTTGAAGGCTTTAACTTGTTTAGAACATCGTGGTGGCTGTAGTGCCGATCGCGATTCTGGTGATGGTGCAGGAATATTAACCGCGATTCCTTGGGAATTGCTACTTCCGGATGGGAAGGATCAAAATATTGCCGTAGGAATGCTGTTTTTACCCCGCGACGAACAAGCTGCTCAAATTGCCCGATCAACTGTGGAACAAATTGCCATTCAAGAAAATTTAACTGTCCTGGGGTGGCGCGTGGTTCCCGTGGATTCCAACATTTTAGGAGTGCAAGCAAGAGAGAATCAACCACAAATCGAGCAGATTTTTCTGCAAGCTGATGTGACTGGGGATGAGTTAGAAAGAAAACTTTATATTACCCGTCGTCTGATTAATAAGGCTATCCAAAGTCACAATAGCCAATGGAGTACAGAATTTTACGTTTGTTCGCTTTCTTGTCGGACAATTGTCTACAAGGGTATGGTGCGTTCGGCAGTTCTAGCCGATTTTTATCTGGATTTGAAAAATCCCGCCTACTCTACTAGTTTCGTTGTCTACCATCGTCGCTTTAGCACCAATACCATGCCCAAATGGCCCCTCGCGCAGCCAATGCGGCTTTTGGGTCACAATGGAGAAATTAACACGCTTTTGGGTAACATCAACTGGATGACGGCAAGACAAGCAACCTTGAACCATCCGATTTGGCAAAATCGTATGGAAGAATTAAAGCCGTTTGTCAGTATAGATGCGAGCGATTCTGCTACTTTAGATAACGTATTTGAATTACAGGTGCGTTCCGGTCGTAGTCCCTTGGAAGCTTTGATGATAATGGTTCCAGAAGCTTATAATCATCAACCGGCTTTGAGTAATTATCCGGAGATTGTTGATTTTTATGAATACTACAGCGGTTTACAAGAACCTTGGGACGGTCCGGCACTTTTAGTATTTAGCGATGGTCTGACTGTTGGTGCAACATTAGACCGTAATGGGTTGAGACCAGCCCGTTATTGCATTACCGCATCGGATTATATTGTAGTGAGTTCTGAAGCTGGTGTAATTGAATTTCCAGAAGAAGAGATTATCGAGAAAGGACGTTTGGGTCCCGGACAAATGATTGCTGTAGATTTAAACAATCATCAAATACTCAAAAATTGGCAAATAAAACAGCAAGTTGCCAAAAAACATCCTTACGGAAAATGGTTGCAACAGCATCGGAGTCAGTTATCAGTTAACAGTTACCAGTTATCAGTAAATGGTAATGGTCATCAAAGGTCAGATATTAATAACAACCAACAACTGTCAACTCAAATAGCTTTTGGTTACACCACAGAAGATGTGGAAATGATAATTCAACCGATGGCGATCGATGCTAAAGAACCGACCTTTTGTATGGGAGATGATATCCCTCTAGCGGTACTTTCGGAAAAACCACATTTACTGTATGACTATTTCAAACAGCGGTTTGCTCAGGTAACAAATCCACCAATCGACCCTTTACGAGAAAAATTGGTGATGTCGCTGAAGGTGGAATTGGGAGCAAGGGGCAATTTACTCGACCCTAAACCTGAATATGCGCGTCGCTTGAAGTTGGATTCGCCGGTGTTAACATCCACTCAATTAAGTGAAATCCAAAATTCTGATTTTAATGCGGTAGAGTTATCTACCCTGTTTCCGATTGACAACGGACTCGGCGGACTGCAAGCCGCTGTCGAATCTTTGCAAAAACAAGCCGAGCAAGCAGTACGTAATGGTGCTGCAATTCTCATTTTGACCGACTCTCAATTAGTAGGGAACAGGGAACAAGGAATAGGGAACAGTAATGGTGCTTCGGGTAATGGTCATTCAACAACCAAGAATCAACAACCAATTGCCAATTCCCCATTGTCAGAACATATCTATATTCCTCCGTTGTTAGCAGTTGGTGCAGTACACCATCATTTAATTCAGAAAGGTCTGCGAATGAATGCTTCTTTGGTGGTTAATACTGCTCAATGTTGGAGTACTCATCATTTCGCTTGTTTGATTGGGTTCGGGGCTGCGGCTGTTTGTCCTTACATGGCTCTGGATACTGTAGTTAATTGGTGGTCTGACCCCAAAACTCAACAGTTTATGCAGCGTGGTAAAATTGCAGCTATTAGTTTACAGCAAGCGATCGCAAATTACATCCAAGCTGTAGAAAACGGTTTGCTGAAAATTCTCTCGAAAATGGGGATTTCGCTGTTGACTAGTTACCAAGGAGCGCAAATTTTTGAAGCTATTGGTATTGGTCGAGATTTATTAGAATTGGGATTTTCTGGAACTGCTTCCCGAATTGGTGGTCTGAGCATCGAGGAATTAGCTTGTGAAGTATTATCGATTCATAGCAAGGCTTTTCCCGCAAGTGCTACTAAGCTAGAAAATCTCGGCTTCATTCAGTACCGTCGCGGTGGTGAATACCACATGAATAGCCCGGAAATGGTCAAAGCATTACACCAGGCTGTAAAAAGTAAAAGTTATGACCATTACCAACTTTATCAGCAACATTTACAACATAGACCGATAACCGCATTACGCGATTTACTCGACTTACAAAGCGATAGACAGCCCATTGATATTGCTCAAGTCGAGCCGGTAGCAGAAATTGTTAAGCGGTTTTGTACTGGGGGAATGTCTCTAGGAGCTTTGTCGCGAGAAGCACACGAAAATTTGGCGATCGCCATGAATCGTTTGGGTGGTAAATCTAATTCTGGTGAAGGTGGTGAAGATTCGGTACGTTACAAAACTTTAGATGATGTGGACGAGACTGGTCATTCGGCAACTTTACCACACCTCAAAGGATTGCGTAATGGAGACAGGGCTGCAAGTGCAATTAAGCAAGTAGCATCAGGTCGATTTGGGGTGACTCCGGAGTATTTAATCAGCGGCAAGCAAATTGAAATTAAGATTGCTCAAGGTGCGAAGCCGGGAGAAGGAGGACAATTACCAGGTAAGAAGGTCAGCGAATATATTGCCTCTTTGAGACGTTCTAAGCCTGGAGTCACTTTAATTTCACCACCACCGCATCATGATATTTATTCCATTGAAGATTTAGCCCAGTTGATATTTGATTTACACCAAATTAATCCCCAAGCTCAGGTATCAGTGAAACTAGTGTCAGAAATTGGCATCGGTACTGTTGCTGCGGGTGTAGCGAAAGCCAACGCTGATGTCATCCAAATTTCCGGTCATGATGGCGGTACAGGAGCATCGCCATTAAGTTCAATTAAACACGCAGGGACTCCGTGGGAACTCGGTTTAAGTGAAGTGCATCGGGTGTTGATGGAAAATAGTTTACGCGATCGAGTAATTTTGCGCGTAGATGGTGGTTTAAAGAGCGGTTGGGACATTTTGATCGCAGCAATGATGGGAGCAGAAGAGTTTGGCTTTGGCTCCATTGCCATGATTGCCGAAGGTTGCATTATGGCACGGATATGTCACACCAATAACTGTCCGGTAGGTGTGGCTTCTCAGAAAGAAGAATTGCGATCGCGCTTTCCTGGAACTCCAGAGCATGTAGTGAATTTCTTCTATTTTATTGCCGAAGAAGTCCGCAGTCTGCTCTCCCGATTTGGTTATCGAAGTTTATCGGAAGTAATCGGACGTGCTGATTTGATGAAACAGCTTAGCAATGTAGAGTTAACTAAAACACGAGCCTTGAATCTTAACTGTTTGTTGAAATTACCTGATACCAGAGAAAATCGCAGTTGGTTGCAACACGAAGCAGTGCATAGTAACGGTGCGGTATTGGATGACGATATACTTGCCCATCCCGAAGTTAAGAACGCGATTAACGGACATCGTGCTGTCAACTATCAACTGTCAACTGTTAATACCGATAGAACTATAGGCGCACGCATTGCTGGAGTAATTGCATCCAAATACGGCGACAATGGTTTCAGGGGTGAAATCAACTTGACCTTTACAGGCAGCGTTGGACAAAGCTTTGGTGCTTTCAATCTCAATGGAATGAATCTGACATTGTTAGGAGAAGCTAACGATTACGTTGGTAAAGGAATGAACGGTGGTGAAATCATCATTAAACCACCCTTGAATGCCAAATACGACCCCTCGGAAAATACAATCATCGGTAACACCTGTCTTTACGGTGCCACTGGTGGAATGCTGTTTGCTCTCGGTAAAGCAGGAGAACGCTTTGCAGTGCGTAACTCCAAAGGTAACGCTGTAATCGAAGGAGCCGGAGACCACTGTTGCGAATATATGACCGGAGGTGTGATTGTGGTTTTGGGTAAAGTTGGACGCAACGTTGCAGCTGGTATGACCGGAGGATTAGCATATTTCTTAGATGAAGACGGTGACTTTCCACAGTTGGTCAACCCGGAAATAGTCAAGGTACAGCCAGTAATGACCACAGAGGGAGAAACACAGCTTAAAGACTTAATTACAATGCATTGCGATCGCACTGGTTCTGCGAAGGCTAAAATGATTCTGGATAATTGGCAAGAGTTTTTACCCAAATTCTGGCAATTGGTGCCTCCGTCAGAGGCTGATTCTTCCCAAGCTTATGCGGGGGAAAAGCAGTTGAGTAAGGTTTAGTTAGTTGACAGTTGACAGTTGACAGTGGACAGTTGACAGTTGACAGTGGACAGTGGACAGTGGATGGTAGTTAGTGGATAGTGGTTATTAGAAAAACCATCAACCATCAACCAACAACTGTCAACTGTCCACTATCTTTGGATGATGGTTAGTGGTTAGTGGATGGTGGATAGTGGACGGTGGTTATTAGAAAAACCAACAACTGTCAACTGTCCACTGTCCACTGTTAACTATCTTTGTGCCGTCACCGTCTTTTTTTGTTTTTCCTCATGCTCTAACAATTCTGGAACGGTTACAAAACGATAACCTTGGTTTTTCAAGTTGCTGATCATTGATGGTAAAGCAGCAACAGTGCTTTTACGGGGTCCGCCACCATCATGCAACAATACGATACCACCAGGACTTGCCTGTTTCATGACTCTACTCACCAAAGTCGCAGCCGGAGGACGAGTGTAATCCATGGAATCGGCAGACCACATCACCACGGTATAATCTTTACTTTGAGCATAGGCAGCTAAGCCATTATGTAACATTCCGCCGGGGGGACGAAACAAAGTACTTCTAGTACCTGTGGTTTTATAAATTAGGTCTGAGGTACGGTCAATTTCTAATGCCGCTGCTTGTTTGTTAAAGAAATGATACCAGTGATGCCAAGTATGATTACCAATAGTATGACCCTCAGCGACTATTCGTTTTCCTAAGTCGGGATAGTTGTTCAAAACTTTTCCAACAACAAAAAACGTTGCTTTAATATCATTTTTTTTCAATATTTCCAGTACCTGAGCAGTATACTCAGGCCATGGACCGTCATCAAAAGTAAGAGCAATTAATTTATCCTCAGGAGCAAGATTTGCTTGCTTGATTGTTGTCCCACGAAACTGTTTTGGTACCGTATGGTACACACCTTTGGATATTGCTTCCTGTTGCCAAGTGTTAAGCATTGCACTCTTGAATTCATTTATACGACCAAGCGAACCAGATTCCGCTGTAATATTTTTAACTTCTATTTGTTGGCTACTACCTGCATTAGTAAAATCTCGCTTGATGGGTAACATCAAACCAAAACCAAAACTACCACATAAAGCAGTAAGAGCAATTAATATTCCTTGGGGTAAAGCTAACGACTTCTTATTTTCCACAAAACACGGCTCCTTCAGGATCAAACCGTCATTCACGGATGTGACGGTATGTTATAACACAGTTTCTCTATATTCTTTATTACCCGATTAATTTTTAGTAATCCTGAAAAATTAAACACAGGTTTACAGAAGTTCGCCTTTACAGGCGGATATATGTATAAACTTTACTTAAAAGCCGAAATTAATAATAAGGAACTACAGTTACTAATCAGCACATGGACAATACAAAATGACTGTATCATTTTTACTGCTGGATTGATTTTACCTTTCAGGAATGATTTGTCCACTAAAAAAAAGGTTAAAATTTTCACCCAGTAATACTCAGTAATATTCACCTTGTAAATGCAGTATTCCGCTAAGACGCTGCGCTCAGCAATTTAGTTTCACCTGTTTGCAAGAGAAGTTTGCCCCTAAGCTAGATGCCCGCAAAGCAATTCGGGTGTAATCTGATTATTTTTAAGCTCTTTTTTTGATACTTAAATTTTTAATTTGCGATTTAACAAGCCAATTTAATTAGCTATTTTTTATACATAAATATATATTATAAATTCAGTATAAAAAAGTTAAAGTTACAACATATTAATAATGACAAATACATATTTAAATGCAGACAGTAGAAACACTGAATTTATCAATATCTAAAAATATTTCTGTGTATTTGCACTTTTAGCATCAACTTATTTAAGCATTTTTCAGAGAATATTCTTGTAAACCAAAATACATATAATATTTGATTTTCTGAAATCATTTAAGCTACCCATTGATTCTGGGCAAAATCTACGGCTAAACTTGCTAATAAAACTCCGAAAAATACTGCGATCGCAAAACCCCAAGCACGATGCTGTTTTAATACTAGCCCCAGAGCAAAAGACAAAGAAACGATACCATAAGCGTAACGCTCGACAGAAGCTGTAAGTCCGGTATTAAGTATTAAGACATAGGAGAAAAAGCCGTAAACTGTAGCAACTAAAGGAATTTTAGTGCGTGAATACCATAATAAATAAAGTCCACCGAAGACAATAGTTATCTTAACTAAAGGAATTTTGCCAAATGGATTTCCATCTGTTGACCACAAAGGTTCGCCGATACCCAACCATAATAATAACCATAAAAAATACAATATACCGCGTAATTTGATATTAGTTAACTGTTGACGAAAGCGCCATAATAAAAAACCGCTGATCAGAATTAATCCAAATATTGGAGAAGTGAAAATTTGCATTAACATATTCCACCAACCTTCAGCAGCGAATCCGGTAGAATCTCGCCAACCTTTTTGGACGTGGACAAATGCTAAAGGGTCATTAAATTTAATTAAACAGTATAAACTATAAAGTAATGTACTAGAGCCGACAGCGAAACTAGCAAGATAAGCTTTGATACCCCGATGTTGTTTCCAAGCAACGAATAAAAAAGCCGGAATCAACATGACTCCAGTGATTCGAGTTGCTGTCGATAATATTCCCCAAATCGCTGCTGATATATGCTGTTTTTTATCAAAAGCGCGTAAAGCGGCGGTACTGAATAATAGAAATAATCCTTCAGTATAAATTACACTTCCATAAAGAGAATAAGGACACCAAGCCAAAACAACGGTACTCCAACGCGCTGCATTTGTCCCATAATTTTCTTTTACCCAATCATAAAGCACAATTAAAGCACCTAAAAAGGCAAAATTATTTAATAATGTAGCTGCCACTTTAAAAGGCAAACCAAAGTACATAATTAACTTGGTCAATATGGGTAAAAGTGGAAAAAAAGCAACAGAATATTGTTTACCATCGTTGACAAATTCGTAACCAACAACAACAATGCGGTGATACCATATGCTATCCCATGAATAAAAAACATCCCAGCCAAAACTAGGAGGTTGGATATTTTCTGGAATCGGTAGTAAAGGAGCAATAAACAACATGGCAACAATAATTATTAATCGGCTAAATAGCCACATTGTTGTAGGGAAAATTAAATTATTATCTAAAAACTTTTGAGATTGAGACATTCGATTTTAGATTTTGGATTATATATTTTTGATTTAGATTTTAAGAAAAATTTTTATTTATTAATTTTGAACAAATATTACTTTTGCCAAACTACTAATATCACACCACAAACAATCAAAGTTAAACCCATAAGACGAGTTAAAGGAATAGATTCTTTAAAAATAAAATAGCCGAGCAATACCGAAAAAACGTAAACTAAAGATGCCGAAGGTCCTGCTACACTCAAATTAACTCTAGTTAGCAAAAGTATATAAAGAATAGCACCAATCCCATAACAAGCTAAACCGATTAATAATTCGGGAGTTGTAATAATTCCTAAAGTTTGTTTAACTGCATTTTGTACATCAACTCTTCCTAATTTAACTGCACCGATTTTTAAAAATAATTGTCCGATTACACTTGCAGAAACTGATAAAAGTAGTAAACAAAATTCTTGCCAAGACATATTATCGATTTTGGATTTTAGATTTGAGATTTTGGATTGATTTATCGCGATTTTTAACTTAAATTATTAACTCTTAATTCTTAGTGGTTAGTTTTTCTCGAATCTTTGGGAGACCTTATATATAACGTCTCTACAAATCTTAACTCTTAACTCTTAACTCCTCACTCCTAACTCCTCCCATTTCTTTGACAGTATAAATTGGACGACCTTTAACTTCTTCGTAAATCCGACCAATATATTCACCTAAAATACCAATACAAAATAATTGTACCGAACCTAAGAAAAACAAGGCAATTGTAATTAATGTATAGCCAATTAAAGGAGAAGCAGAATCAAATAAACGCCAATATAAAACTAAAAATATCATGAATAAAGCGACACCTGCTGAAAGCATTCCTAAATAAGTAGCAAGTTTTAAAGGAACCCTGGAAAAAGAAATAATTCCATTAATAGCTAAAGCCCAAGACTTTGCGAAAGAATACTTCACTGTACCAGCAAAACGCGGGTCTCTTTCAAATGTGATTGCTGTTTGTCGGAAACCTACCCAAGCACGCAAACCGCGTATATAACGATTACGTTCGGGCATAGAATTTAAAATATCAACTACCTCCCGATCCATCAAGCAGAAATCACCAGTATCAGGAGGTATATTTACATCAGCTAAACGTCTTAAAATCCGATAAAATGCATAAGCTGTAAACCTTTTTAAAACAGTTTCTTTTTTACGAGATAGACGTTGAGCGTAAACAACTTGATAACCTTGTTGCCATTTTTCAATCATTGCTAAAATCAGTTCTGGTGGGTCTTGTAAATCAGCATCCATCACAACTACAACTCTACCGCGAACAAAGTTTAAACCAGCAGTTACAGCTATTTGATGACCAAAATTACGAGCTAAACTGATGTAGTTAAAGTGGTAGTCTCGGTCGTGAATTTTACGCATTAGATTTAAAGAATTATCCCGACTACCATCGTCAACAAAAATTACTTCTACTTCACCATCTAACTGTTGGATAACAGTTTCTAAACGACGATAAAGTTCAGGTATATTTTCTTCTTCATTATAAATCGGGATAACAATTGAAACTATCGGTTGAGTCATCTGCAATCAATTATCAATGACTGATTAAGTAGTTGGAGAAAATTAAGTTCATATTTCCTATGTCCTCCGGACACGCTATGCGAACGGAGACGCTTGCGCGAACGTCGAGATAGGGAACAGGCAACAGAAAAACAAAGTAATTAATTCTGTCTGAGTACTTATCAATCAACAATTATATATATGGTTTTCGCGCCAACAATAAAACAGATACACCAAAAGGTAGATAAAGTCTATTGATTAAGTGACGTTCACTGGCAAATAACCATTTAAAAAATTGATTAACTGGTTTCGATGGTAATACTAAATCACTACTAAGTTGATTTTTGTTCTGTTTTGGTAACAGTCTTCCTACAAATCTTATTATGATTACTAGAGGGAATAAAAAAGTGTTGAAATAACTTCCGTAAACTACTTGATAGCCTGCGGTTTTTACGACTTGTTTTAAATGTTTGAATTGATAGCGACGTTTGTGATGGTTGATTTCATCGTGTTCGCTCCATAAAAACTGATAGGCTGGAACTGTTACTAATAAATAGCCTCCAGGCTTTAGTTTATGATACAGAGCTTTGAGAGCTGATAAATCATCATCAAGATGTTCTATCACATCCAGTATTAAAATTAAGTCATACTGCGAAGTAAAAGGAATATCATCGGGTAGACTACCTCGTTTGACGTGAGTTACTCGACGTTGATTAGCGAGTTGACAAGCAATTTCATCTAACTCCATCGCCGCAACTTGTCCGTGACGGGATAACATTTGTAAATTACCACCAGTACCGCAACCAGCTTCTAATATTTGAGCATTTTTTGGTAAATTTAATCTTAAAATTACTTGTGCGATAATTTGACGACGCGCTACAAACCACCAATGTTTATCTTCTACAGATGCATACTGTAAATAAAAGTCTTTTTCCATAAGTTTCTCTTCACATACTCAAATTACAATCAAATTCCAAGTATCATAAAGTACATTAAATCAGCAATAATAACAAATTTTAAAGAGCTTTCTTGTGGTAGAATTTTCCATAAATTATTTTTGTGAGCAAATCTAATGAAAAGCTATATTTTTTAATCGAAAAATGTCAAAATCATGACAATTTATTGTATTTTCCCCTTTCTACTTATCTGCAAAAATCAATAAATATATATAATCTAATCTAATCTAATCTATGTTGACATACCCATCAGTCTCACGTTTACGTAAATTATTTTTAACTAGTAATCATAAAATATCGAGAAAACAAATCATATTTTGGTTTAGTTTGAGCATAACTGTCTCAATTGTTTACGCAATATTGGCATTGCAACAAGCTTTTAGCAGCGAGTATGTCGTACAGGATGATGCAAGACAGCACGTATTCTGGATGATGCGGTATGTAGATCCAAATTTGTTCCCTAATGATTTGATTGCGGATTATTTTCAATCTGTTGCTCCAGTTGGATACTCTAGTCTTTATAAGACTTTTGCCTTTTTCGGTATTAATCCATTATTTTTGAACAAACTTCTCCCATCAATATTAGGATTCTTCACAACTATTTACTGCTTTGCTTTCAGCTTACAAATAATACCTTTACCATTTACCGCTTTTTTATCCACATTGATATTCAATCAAAATATTTGGATGAAGGATGATTTATCTTCTGGAACAGCTAGAGCTTTTACCTATCTGTTTTTACTAGCATTTTTATATTATTTATCACGTAAATCTTTGCTACCTTTTTTGGTTGTAATTGTACTTTTAGGAATTTTTTATCCGCAGTACGTGTTTATTTGTGTGGGTATTTTAATTGTAAGACTGTGGGATTGGAGTGATGGACGCTTGCGTTTTTCTCGACAAAATAATCATATATTCTCTGTGGTAGGAATAGTAGTCGCATTTTTAGTAATGTTGCCTTATGCTCTCAAATCACCGCAATTTGGACCAGTAATTACTGTAGCTCAAGCAAAGCAATTACCAGAATTTTGGTGGGGAGGAAGGACTGCTTTTTTTCGTGAAAACCTTGTAGATTATTTTCTGAGTGGACGTAGTGGAATGTTTGCTCCTTATGCATTTTCTCCTGTTACCTTAATTGCTGGATTTTTTCTACCATTAATCAGATTATTTCCGGGTAGATTCCCCTTATTAGGAAAGATTCAAAAGGAGATAATCATTTTAATTCAATTGCTGATTGTATCAATAGGAATGTTCGTAATAGCTCATCTTTTTCTGTTTAAGTTTTATCTTCCCAGTCGCTATACAGACCATACTTTTCGGGTTATTTTAGCCATCTCGGCAGCAATTGTTTTTTCAGCTATTATCGAAGCTATTATATCTAATTTTAATACACGAACTAACTCCTATTTTTATACATATTTACGCAAGTTTTTTTCCTCTTTTTTAATAGGTTTTATCGCGATTGGACTGCTTTTCTATTATCCAGTTTTTGTGAAAAACTTTCCTAAAACTGCTTATCAACAAGGTTCTGTACCCGGTTTATATGAGTTTTTTCAAAAACAACCAAAAGATATTCTCATTGCTTCCATAACAAGAGAAGCTGATAATTTACCTGCATTTTCCCAACGTTCTATTTTAGTAGGTAGAGAATATGCTGTTCCTTATCACTTTGGTTATTACAGTCAATTTCGTCAGCGGGCTATAGACTTAATTCAGGCTCAATATAATGAAAATATTGCCGATGTCAAAACTTTTATTGAAAAATATGGAGTAGATTACTGGCTATTAGAATCTGAAACATTCACTCCCGAATATATCCAAAGTAATCTTTTACTAAAACAATATTATCAAAGCAATCTCAACCAAGATATATTAGTCAAAGTAACCAAAGATATTTTTCAGAGATTGCAGCAGAAGAATCTTCCAGCTTTATCCCAAACAATACCAAATTGCACCGTTGCAAAAGTTCAAAATTTTACAGTGCTAGATGCGAAATGTATTTTAGATATTAAAAATTAGAAGTTATTTATCCCTTCTTCTTTCATCTACCCTATCCACAATTTCTGAGCAAATCTGAGAGAAAAAGTAGTTAGTAAAACCGCAAAAAAGCCCATCGTTAAATATCCCCAACGTGGATGACGGGATAAGAGTAAACCTAGAGCGATGCTAACTGAAACAATACCGTACACAATGCGACTCAGCGACCAAATGCCTCCAGAAGCTAAAATTAATCCCAAACCACACAAACCATAAGTTACAGTTACAGTACTCAATTCGTTGCGTAATTTCCATATTAAATAACCGCTACCAAATACTGATATAGTATTAATTAAAGGGTCGCCAACTACTAACCACCAAATTACAATTAAAGCCGCAAAACCATAATCAACTTTTGCTTTACCTAACTTTTTACGGAAGTACCACAATAAGTAACCGAAAGTTAAAACTAAGCCAAATAATAACGGCTGCAAAAGGTTTTTTATTCCTCCTTGTTTCCAATTTGCAGTACCGATTGTTATTTGCATCAACATTTTCCACCAACCTTGCCAATCGAAACCCAAGGAATCACGCCATCCTTTTTGTGCTTCAATAAAGGCTAATGGTTCACCAAATTTAACCGCACAATAAATACTAAATAAAAGTACTCCCGTCGCGGTAGCTAAAGCGGTAATATAGGCAATGGGTGGTTTACGTTGCTTCCAAGATGCAATTATCAAAGCTGGAATTAATGCTAAACCTGTAGGACGTGTTGCAGTTGCTAATCCACCCCAAAAAGCAGTCCAGCCATATCGATTTTTATCAAAAGCCTGCATCGCCGCACTACTTAAAAATAAATACAAACCTTCTGTATAAATTACTCCAGCAAACATTGATAGCGGACACCAAGCTAATATCGCAGTAACCCAGCGTGCTTCTTGATTACCGAAATACGACTTCACCCAAAAATATACGCAGTAAATTGCTCCTAAAAATGCCAAATTATTTACTAACAACCCAGAGATTTCAAAGGACAATCCTAAATTCATCAACAACCTGATAGTTAAAGGAAACAAAGGGAAAAATGCCACATTATGCTCTTTACCATCATTAATATATTCGTATCCTGTAGTAGCTATAGCTTGATAATGTCCGCTATCCCAACCATTAAGTAACTCTAGGTTAAATGCTGCTGTAATTCCAACCGATGGTGCTTTTAATAAAGGTGCAACACCCAGCATGACAATCCAAATTAACAAACGACTGCTAAGCCACATTGCACCAGGAAATAATAACTCGTTTGTGTTTAAATTTTTCTTGTCTTTTTCTAGTAACTCAACTTTTGTCATAAATAAGTTGGCAGTTGATAGTTGACAGTTGACAGTTGACAGTTGACAGTTAGAAGTAAGAATTTATCACTTGTTACTTAGTATCCCCCCATCCCCTTGTCTCCCCATCCCCTTGTCTCCCCATCCCCCATCCCCCCATCCCCCCATCCCCCCATCCCCTTGTCTCCCCATCCCCTTGTCTCCCCATCCCCCATCCCCTTGCCTCCCCATCCCCTTGTCCTTACTTTTCAAGCCCCAGACAATTTATAGTAAAGTTGTCTGTTAATTTTGAATAAAATTGTGAAAGCTATCAGTCTTATTGGTTCTACTGGTTCTATTGGTACTCAAACTTTAGATATTGTTAATCAATATCCCCAACAGTTTAGGATTGTAGGATTAGCCGCAGGGCGCAACGTAGAATTATTAGCATCTCAGATTCGGCAGTTTCGACCGAGTATAGTGGCAATTTGTGATGAAGATAAATTACCACAACTTAAAGAGGCAGTAAAAGATATTCAACCCCAGCCAACTTTACTAGTTGGGGAAGCTGGTGTTATTGAAGTTGCTCGTTGTGCAGAAGCTGACACTGTAGTTACTGGTATTGTCGGCTGTGCTGGATTGTTACCTACCATTGCTGCTATCGAAGCGGGTAAAGATATCGCTTTGGCAAATAAAGAAACTTTAATCGCTGGCGCACCAGTAGTTTTACCTTTAATAAAAAAACATGGAGTAAAATTATTACCCGCAGATTCCGAGCATTCTGCTATATTTCAATGTTTACAAGGCATTCCAGAGGGCGGTTTACGTAAAATTATCCTGACAGCTTCCGGTGGTGCTTTCCGTGATTGGGATATAGAAAAATTAGCTGATGTCACAGTGGCTGATGCTACTAAACATCCTAATTGGTCAATGGGGCGTAAAATTACTGTAGATTCGGCAACTTTAATGAATAAGGGATTGGAAGTAATTGAAGCGCACTATTTATTTGGTTTAGATTACGATGACATTGAAATTGTCATTCATCCCCAAAGTATTATTCATTCGTTGATTGAGTTACAAGATACTTCTGTTTTAGCTCAGTTGGGTTGGGCTGATATGCGTTTACCTTTACTGTATGCTTTATCTTATCCAGAACGTATTTACACTGACTGGGAACGTCTGGATTTAGTTAAAGCTGGTTCCTTAACTTTTCGCGAGCCTAATCATCAAAAGTATCCCTGTATGCAATTAGCTTACACTGCCGGAAGGGCTGGTGGTTCAATGCCAGCAGTTTTAAACGCTGCTAATGAACAAGCCGTAGCTTTATTTTTAGAAGAGAAAATTCACTTTTTAGATATTCCCCGCTGCATCGAAACAGTTTGCGATCGCCATTCCCAAAATCACCGCTCAAATCCAAATTTAGATGACATTCTAACCGCTGATAAATGGGCAAGACAAGAAGTAATCAAAGCTGCTGAAACTTTACAAAATCCGCCGACAGTAATTGCGATGCGATAAATTTTACAGTTGATAGTTGATAGTTGATAGTTGATAGTTGTTAGTTGTTGGTTGATGGTTGATGGTTGTTAATTAAGTTGTCGCGCATTTAATTTGTATTTTTCCAGCGGGCTGTCGGGCCCGCACTACAAAACTTTAATAAAATTTGAATATATAAAATTAAAGGCTTTTTAGCTTAACTCCTAACTCCTAACTCCTAACTTCTAACTTCTAACTCCTAACTCCTAACTCTTCTTCGATCCAGAAAGCCTTGCAAAAACCTCTTTCATTCCAGGAGGTAACTGACGCATTATTTTACCTTTTTCTCTATCCATTGCTACCAAGGTGACTTTGGCACTAACATATAATTCTTGTTTATCGGTTGATTGAATCGCATAATCCCAGTTGATGCGAACACCTGTGACTTCTTCCATGCGGGTTTTGACTACAGCAGCCTTGCCCAACTGAAGTGACCTATGATAGCGTATTGACATTTCCACCACGGGTAACTCGCAGCCTAAAGCTACTAAATCCGTATATTCAATGCCGATTGAGCGTAAGCATTCTATTCTGGCTTCTTCCATCCAAGCAATATAAGTACCATGCCACACAACACCAGCATAATCGGTATGGTGAGGTTGAACTCTCACAGGATATTCAAACCAGTTTTCTGATGCATGTAAATATTGATTGTCGATCGCCCCAGTAGGAGGTAGTTGTGGTTTATCTGATTTTTCTTCGGACATCTTAAAGTTTCTTCGCAGATGCTGGCAGGAGTTTCTTTACTCGTTGGCAATAATACAATAATTAATCCCGTTCGTTTTTACAGGATTCTTCATTATTATTTTCTTATGATTATAATTACAATACTGTTCGGGTGATTGGCAAGATATCAAATTGATTTATTAATTTCTTTGTTGCGGATTTATTTTCAAATTTAATTTTTTTTTTATTTTTCAAATTTAATTTTTATCTAATTTTATGCATTGCCCAAAATAGCGCAATATAAAGTCTACAAGCATGAGATTTAAAGGTAAATCAAAAGATTCTGTTTGAAATATTTGATTTCAACAGTATTATAGAATACAATAAGATTGTGTAAATCCAATTACACAGCGCCGTCATACTTAGCACGATTCACTTTAAATGACTAGTTCTATCTGTAGTTATTCGGATAAAAAATTAAAGTCGATGTTGCCCGAACAGCGCGATCTACACGTGCCTGTTTCACGAGCAATCTCACTTTTACATACAAGGCTCCTAAACTTTTATTATGGCTACTTATTTTCTTTTCTGAAGCAAAAAAAATCAATAATTACTTCAGAATTAGAAAGTTGTTAATACGGGAAAATATAGAAGACAAATATAAATTATACATTTTTCTACTCACAAATAAATAATTTGTAATTATAGCTATGAATTTACAAGCAAATTCGTAAAAATGCCCCAGATTTGGAGTATTGGAGTTGGTAGCCTCAATTATTAGATTTACCCCAATAAAAACTAAAATGGCTCTATTGGCTATTTTCTACAAAAATACTGCCATTTCGGAAAGATCAATTTTCTACTTTGACAATTTTAATTTGACAAACTATGGATACAGCAACAAGTTCAGCAACCAGTGTCCGTGTAGCCACTTTATTTTATGCCTGACGCGGACTAACACAAATATTTAGTTAATTTAGTTAATGGTTAGGTCAAATTAACTATGAACTTAAAACATTGCTATTTTTTTTGGTCTGAACAAGTCACTATCACATTACCTTCATAGAGGCTACCTTGTCTGAATAATCCTCAATAGCGTTTTACAAGAGTTTTAGCACCACTAGAAGCTTCCATTGGTGGATGCTTGACTAGGTTTGCAAGTTCTTGTAGCTGGTTGACTGCTTCGGCACCTTCCAACTTCATTAACTCGCGATCGTCACGCATCTCAGTCCAAGTAATACCGTAATCGGACACTAAAAATCGAATCAGATGATTTTCTCCCAAACTAACCATAAATGACGCACTGTTCATTTGGTCGCCGCAAGTATAACAAGACGCAGGATATCCCCGTCTCTCAAGGACAATTGCTAAGGCTTGTAAGTTCATTACCAAGTCTTGGACAAACTGTCGGTGTTGTTGCGCTAATCTTAGAAACACTTTTATCCTCCAAACACCACAATCATTTTAATCTCTTTTATATTTTTTTTAGATTTTCTCATCAAATGGTATTGTAAACTATATATTACAATTGTCCCCATTTGAAAAAATCTCAAAAATCCCTACCTTGGAAATGGTAGTTCATGTAGACAAGTCGTACCGTATCATAATATTCACTTTGTAACTAAAAAATTCCCGATTGTTGTTGATTAAATTTTACTTGGTATTTAGATAATCGAGTTTAGGGTAGATACTGAGAATATAAATCCGCTATTACATTAACTCATATTCAGTACAAGTCAACTGGCAAAAAGCTACGAATATTATCTTTATGAGCTATCAACTGTCACAAAAGCTCGATTTAATCCTTTGATTGGCATTTTACTTCATTTTGTTACGAGTAATACTACAATTAATCTATGTACATATAAGGATAACAGTTTGTTATCCTTGGTACAAAAGAAAAAATTTGTTAAATTGCTTGGTTTTTCTGGCAAATTTCAAAAATTGTCTCTACATAAAACTTCAAATTCAGTTCCCGGTTCAATAGCTTGCTGCAACTGCTTTGGTAGTAGATTTAATTACCTCAACGTCAAAACTAAAACTTGAGGATAACTAAATAACTAAAAGGAGTGCTGCCTAATTGGCAGAATTATTCTTAAGTTTTGATAAAAGTGTGTATTTAGCTACTTTATGCAGTTACGAAAATAAATTGCTAATCAGCTAAATTTGAGAAATTTTATAAATAAACAATGTAAAATAAAAAATAATAAATTAAATTATCTAACAGTTAAACTTCTTGAATTATTCATTTGAAAACTGAATAGATTTAATTATAAATATTTTATTTGCTTATTTAAATATACGTACAATTAAATACACAATATTATCGCAGCTAGTTGCGACATGATTTTGATAAATTAGCAGTAGTTATTAGTTTTCGGTAAAAACTAGTAACTACGATGCTTTATACTACTTGCCACAAACCGAAAGCAGGACCGATAAAACGAACCGTTACCCAAATAGCAATCATTAAAAAAATACCAATCCAGGCACCGCGAGTAGTCCAACTGACGAATTGTTCTGCTTGCTTTTTAGTTATCGGAATCCAGGGTAAAATACGAGAAGACTGACCGTAATCTTTCCCTAATGAAGCTTTACGCCGTTTTGCTTCGCCCATAATTGAGATTGAGATACATTTTACAAAATATCTGCTACTACATATCCTAACGCTTATAAAACCATATTAAACTAAATGTTTGATAAAAAAATATTATTGAATGTAAACTCTTGTGAGTATTTTTTTTAAAAATTGTTAATTAGATAGCGACGTTTTTGTGATTTATCTCGAATCTATTCTCTTCAATGGATATGCCATATCAATCCTATTTGTATGTATCGAAATCATGGTGTTCTGTTCCCCAACTTCTTCAAGAAGTCGGGGAGCTAAATTCTCATATCTGTTTGATGATTTCCATATAACTGTCAATCGATTTTATGTTTGATTTTGGTCTTTAAATTGATACTAATGTTTAAAGATAAGCAATGATGAATTTTTTGCTTAAAGCCAAGATTTAGATCAGGCTTAACTTTTCTTTTCAGAATTTAAACTTGACTATCTTAACATTAAGTAACAAGCAAAATCTGCAACAAAACTTAGACTTAAAGAATACAGGATTAAAAATTATTGAAAATTATTCTTGATTTAGCTGTTAATCTGATACCAATAGGACTTATGCAATATGTGGACTAAACAGTTATTTTTGCCTAGGAGTAATTCATGAATTACCATTAGTCTCCTCTTCGTTTTGCGTAAGTCCTGACCGAGAAGAATATTTTTATAGGTATTGGAACTATGCTGATTGTGTGCTGTCGATCAGGTATAGTTTTGCATGGGTTTTAAGACACGTAGGCTAAACGGCCTACCGCACTGCATAGTACATCATACACGCAAATTAAAGATGAAATATAAGGGCTTTTCCATTTCTTTAGGCAATAATTCCCGTCTTAACTTAAAATTACCTTTCTCTATTGCTGCTTTGGTTATAGTTTCTGGTGGTTCGATGCTATTACCATTAGAAGTTGACGCAAGTGGTACAAAACAAACTATCGCTCAAACTTTGCTCGCACAAAATCCCGTAGCAAGCAGCATAATTTACGTAAACCCACAAACAGGTACAGATGCTACTGGAGCCGGTACTACTGAAGCTACACCATATAAAACTATAACTTTTGCTTTGCAACAAGCACAATCGGGTACAGTAATTCAACTCGTACCCGGTACCTACAGTAGCGAAACCGGAGAAAAATTTCCACTGACACTCCCCCAAGGAGTAACACTAAGAGGAGACGAAGCTGGTAAAGGACAAGGGATATTAATCACAGGAAGTGGTAAATACACCAGTCGTACTTTTGCCGCTCAAAACGTGACTATTCTTCCTCAAAATAACTCTGTGATTACTGGTGTTACCGTTACTAATCCAGAATCTCGCGGTACTGGTGTATGGATAGAATCAACTAATCCAAGAGTTATCAACAGTACTTTTACCAACAACAAACGAGAAGGTATTTTTGTTACTGGTACGGCTAATCCGATAATTGCTGGTAACATTTTTATTCAAAATACAGGTAATGGTGTTTCTGTAGCAAAATCTGCTAGCGGAGAGATTCGCGGTAACTTATTTCAAGATACAGGATTCGGTTTAGCTGTTGGTGGAGATTCTACACCTTTGATAGTTGAAAACCAAATCTTGCAAAATGTAGACGGAATCTTTATCTCCAATTCAGCTAAGCCGGTATTACGTAAAAACGTCATCCAAAACAATACACGGGATGGTATTGTCTCTATTTCTCAAGCTCAGCCTAACTTGGGAACCTCTGAAGAAGCGGGTGGTAACTTAATCCGCAATAACAAGCGTTTTGACCTAAACAATGCCACTCAAGGTCAAATTTTGGCTATTGGTAACGATATCGATCAAGGTAAAATTTCCGGACAAGTGGAATTTGTGGCAGCTGCTGTAGAACCCCTACCTGGTGGAGCTACAGCTTTCCGAGATGTCGCACCAAATTATTGGGCAAAAAGCTACATCGAAGCTTTAGCCTCCAAAGGTGTGATTGCTGGTTTCCCCGATGGTACTTTTAAGCCTAACGAACCTGTTACCCGCGCTCAATTCGCTGCGATTATTAACAAAGCGTTTTCACCAACTGCTCAACGGCAAACCATTAATTTTGGTGATGTCAGCAGCAATTTTTGGGCTTTTAGTGCCATTCAAACAGCTACTAGGGGGGGTTTTCTAGCTGGTTATCCTAATAATACTTTTAGACCACAACTAGAAATTCCTAGAGTACAGGTTTTAGTCTCTTTGGCTAACGGTTTAGGTTTAACTGCAAACAATCAAAATGTTCTTTCCGTTTACACCGATGCTTCCCAAATTCCTGGTTGGGCGCAAGCACCAGTTGCAGCAGCAACTACAAAACAACTGGTAGTTAACTATCCAACTGCTACACAATTAAGTCCCAACCGTCAAGCCACTAGAGCAGAAGTAGCGGCTTTTGTTTATCAAGCCCTAGTCAACGCAGGAAAAGCTGAAGCAATTCCCTCTCCTTATGTAGTAACGGTTCAACAATAAAACTGACTTGAAAGTAGGGAGTAGGGAGTAGAGAACTCTTACTCCTAAGCTAAAAAGCGTTTAATTTGTATATTCAAATTTCATTAAAGTCTTGTAGTGCGGGCCGGAAAGCCCGCTAGAAAAATATAAATTAAATGCGTAACAACTTATTCCGCTTTAAGATTACTTTTCACCCGTGGGGTGCGGTTCATCTCTTTTTACCTCTTTCCTCTGCATTCTCTGCGTCAAGCATCGGTTTTTTTTAAATGGGTAATTTTCTGCGGGGAAGGGAGTAACAGTTAAGTTTACTGATTTTTTTCAATATTCAATTAGGATTCCTATACATAAGGCAATCATCATAAAAACCCGACTTCTCACCCGCTCAACCACAATCAGAAGTCGGGTTTTTTAGGTTTTTGACGGCTATCTTCCCAACGCCAGAGAAACACCATTAAAGCGACGACTCCTAACTGAAGCGCTAAGGATGGTAAACCAACTTCAAAAGTAGTCTTTTGAGCTAATAGCTGTAAAATAAAAATAAATGCTCCAATTAAGCCAGAGGCACCAAAAGATAGATAAACGAACTTTCGTAAACCCCGATAAGGAGATGCTGCTTCTGCTTTAAGACGAGCATATTGCTCGGTAGTTAATTGACGTTTATTAGTGCTATTTTTAGAATTTGGTTGTACCATAAAGTCCTTAATGATGATATAATTCGAGATTGTTTATGCCGACGTGGCTCAGTGGTAGAGCAATTGATTCGTAATCAATAGGTCGCGGGTTCAAATCCCGCCGTCGGCTTTGTTTAAATGTAATTAATAGTTTACCTGTTTAAGGATTATACGATTGCGACCTTCTTGTTTAGCTTGGTAAAGAGCTTTATCTGCTGCCAAAATTAAATTACTTGGTGAGGAGTTAAAATCTGGAATGGTGGTTGCTACCCCCAAACTCAAAGTTACGTAATTACTAACCCCAGATTCCAAATGGTCAATTTGTAATTCTCTGACTCCCGATTGCATTAAAGCGGCAACATGAACTGCTCCAGGGGCGTGGGTATTGGGCATAATCACAGCAAATTCTTCGCCACCGTAACGCGCTACTAAATCTTGATTTTTTTGTGCAGCACCATTTAAAACAGCAGCCACCTTTTGCAAGCACAAGTCTCCTGCGGGATGTCCGTATTTATCGTTAAAAGGTTTAAAAAAATCGATGTCGCACAAAATTAATGACAGTGGTTTATCTGAAGCAGCTAAATTCATCCATTGATTATTTAAATATTGATCGAACCGACGACGATTAGCCAACCCAGTCAAACCATCCATGTTAGCTAGTTGTTGTAAAGCTTGGTTAGCTGCTTCTAGTTGTTTGTATAATTGTGCTTGTTGTAAAAGTCGTCGCACCCGCTGACGTAATACTGCCCAATGAATCGGTTTAGTCACGTAATCGCTAGCCCCTGAATTGAAAGCACGATTTACGGAATCTGGATCATCCAAGCCGGTAATCATCAATATTGGAGTGCGTTCCCATAGTTTTCCAATCACGGTAGTACTTACATAAGATTCAGTATCAAAATTTGCTAAGGCGTTGGCCAAATTGTTTCTCGCAATTTGTATTAGTTCATTACAGCAGGTAAAACCATCCATTACCGGCATTAATGCATCTAATAGAACTAAATCTGGTTTTAAAGCAATATAGGCATTCAAACATTCTTGACCATTAGTTACATCTACTACTCGATAACCTTCATTATCCATATATTCACGTAAAAGAGTCCGCATGGCTTTATCGTCGTCAGCCACCAAAATTAAAGGAGGTTTGCTATTAGTAGGAATTGGGCTTGTGCCTGACATGAGTTGCATTCCACAGAATAATAAAGTGGTAAAGCTAAAAGTAAATCCTCAATGGTGTTACAAAAAATGGGATAACTATACTTAGCCTACTTCTAGACTTTTTACACTATTGTTAAATTTAATTATTGTAAATATTGCTTTACCGTCTTAAAAAGTCTTTTTCATTCCCAATTATCATTACCAATTAAAGCTTAATGACAACCCTGTTGAACGAAAATAAAACTGTCTACAAAATATTTTGAAACTTTGTCTTGAAAAGGACAAGAGTATAGGAATAAAAGGATGATTTTATATTTATTTTGGAAACTAATTATGACTTATAGTTCACTTACGGTATAGCAATTTTAAAGGGATTTTAAGGTGAAAAAGAAGTATTAAATAAGGTAATATAACTTTGCTGTCTGATTAAATTTGGAAAAAGCAAACAATAATTCTGTTTCTCAACCAACTCCTGGAGTTGAGCAATGGGTGCTGCTGCCATAAATAAAGTGTTTGGTAGACGACTTAATTGCATATCTGACTATTACCCCGTTAAATATATAAGTATCTGTCCAAAATAAAGCGGAAAGAAAACCTTACTATCTATAGTTCCCAGATATTGATTTGCAATTACAATTTTCTCAGAAAATTACCAAAAATAATCGGTTCATAGCTCCGTACCTCAGAGGAATTAGCAGTAGCATGAAAAACTAAGTATTATCGCCCTGCCATAAATATTCAATTTGATTTTTTATGTTTCGCACAGCGGTAGGTAAAATGATCAATATAGTGCTGAGAGTGCTGCAATCTGCTATAAACTAAAAAGCCTTTAATTTGTATATTAAAATTCTATTAAACTCTTGTAGTGCGCGCGACAGCCCGCTAGAAAAATACAAATTAAATGCGCGACAACTTATTTCAAATTTTTATCAAAATTAAAGTCCAATGCCAGATTCATTAATGTATCAAGAGGATAATTACGTCGTGTTGGAAACTAACCAACCAGAACAGTTTTTTACTTCTTCAGAGTTGTTGGAAAAGCTAAAACAGACTTTACAACAACTCAAAGAAGAAGAATTACCACAGGATTTAAAAAAAATTGATTCTCTGCAAAAACGAGCAGAATATTTACTTAACACTAGTTGCGAACTTGATATTGGTCCGGGACAATATTTACAGTGGTATGCAGTGCGTTTGGAAAAATAAACAAAAATTATTTTTGTCTCAATTTGGCTATGATTGTGTTTCTGGATTAGTAATCAATGCTAATTCGATTTTTTCGTCGCCTATTTGAGAAATTTTGACATCTACCCCTGGACCGAAAAAAGCAACCATTTTTTGCTGTTTTTGCTGCCAAACATCTAAGGGTACTTGGGGAGAATCGAATTGTATAATTAAAGCATAATTACCGTCGATTTCCATTTCTCGCAATGCTACTACTTCTGGAAAGTCCTCTCCTAGCTGTTCTAAACCAAGGTGAGTTAAGGCTTTATCTAAGTGAGCATCTTGTCCATAACGATAGCGAGTAACATCTTCACGAACTTGATTTTGAGTCTGAGTTGCTTTCTGCTTTCGTAGCGATAAAACAGATTCTGGTGTGGAAGGAATAAATGGGACTGGTTTGAGTTCGTTTGCTTTGAGTGCAAGTCCTCCCAATAGTACGGGAATTCCGTAAAAAAAACCAATCAGATTCAGCGTAGCATTGTGGGCAGCGTAAGCGAAAAAGCCGGTTAAGGTTAAAATTCCACCGATAGTTAAACCCAGTGTTCCCAAAGAAATTTTCCCAAGCATACTGTGTGGTCGTATTTTGAATTAAACTGTAACGATTGTTTCATTATCGCCGACAATAGGTAATAGTTTGATAAAATAAAATCGAATAATCGCTTCTTTTGGTTTAACTTAAAAGTATTATTTAGTTCAATTCGTATATTTTGGTTAAATACTCTTACAAACAATGGATGTACAAACGATAAAGGAAAGAATTGCTCTAGTTGAGAGCAAACGCGAATATTTACTCAGCTTGCTCGAACAGCCAAACTTGGGAACGTTGAGAATCGATGTCAACCAAGCTTTAGAAGAAATGGATGAATTACTTGATGAGTACAAACGTACTTTCCCCTAAGTACAGTCAACTAGTAGAAGAATCAATTTGAATCGAAATATTGACAATAAAAACCACCCCTATTGTTTATCTTAGGGGTTTTGTATTATTTATTATTAACTATTTATTAAATCCAAAATTTTAAACGTTAAATCCTAAGTCTAATTGCGTCAGTATAAATCTTGATTTGTAGCTATACTAACGCTTTTTTACATATTGACGGTATTTACTCAATAGCATTTTACTGTAAATTAATAGCTTCTTCCATCCTCCCCCAATTGTCTAATTAAGCTAACTAGTTGATTAGTAGGTGCATCTTTACGACAAAAAGCATCTACCTTACTCATAGCTTTTGTTTCTTGGAAATATTTTTCTTCGACAGAGGAATAAGCAATAATTTGAGTATTAGGAGATATGTCTTTAATTTTGCAAGAAGCACTCCAGCCATCCATTACCGGCATTTGCAAATCTAGTACAATCACATCAGGATAGCAGGTTTTGACCATCTCCAATGCTTCTTTACCGTTACTAGCTAGACCTACTACTTGAATATTTTCTTGAGAAGAAAAAGCTAGTTGAAGGGTTAAACGAGTGAGTTCATGGTCGTCAACTACTAGAACCCTTAAAGTCGAAGGCTCACAAGACAACATTAACATTTAAGCAAATAAAAGAATAAAATGTACACTATCCTTTATAGTTTATGGGATAAGGTAGGGCAACTAACTCTATCCTATGGTTGAATAATCTTCATGCATTAATGACAAATATCTAATTATTTTGCTAAAAACTGTTAAAGACGTGTTTAAAATGAAGTTAAGGCAGGTCTACCATTTGCAAAGAATTGGTTTTTGAACCGCTAAAACTTGAAACATTTGTACTCTTATTTGCCGCAATTTGCATTAATGCTTTCTGTGAACCAGATTCGGTAGAGTCTCCAGAAGGCTTTCTTTGAATATAACTACCATCTGATTGTAGTTCCCAAGCTTGACGATTATCAGCAAGCATGATACCTAAGATTTCTTGGATATCTTTAGCAATATCCGTATCTTGAATCGGAGTTATGACTTCTACCCTACGGTCTAAATTACGAGGCATCCAATCAGCACTGCCGATGAAAATCTGCTCATCACCATTATTATAAAAGTAAAAAATCCGGGAGTGTTCTAAAAATCGACCGATAATACTAATGACGCGAATATTTTCGCTCACGTCTTCAAGCCCCGGGCGTAAACAGCAGATTCCCCGTACAATCAAGTCAATTTGTACTCCTGCACGAGAAGCTTCATACAATGCAGCAATAATTTGCGGATCTACTAAAGAGTTCATTTTGGCGACAATGCGCCCGGAAGAACCATTTTGAACGTTTTCGATTTCCCGATTAATCAGCATCATAAAACGCTCGCGGATATTGACTGGTGCAACTAGCAACTGTCGATAAGCCTTTTGTCGAGAATAACCAGTTAAGTAATTGAATACATCGGTGACATCAGCCCCTAATTCTTCTCGACAACTAAACAATCCGATGTCTGTATAAATTCTTGAGGTCTTGGGATTGTAATTACCAGTACCGATATGTACATAACGACGGATGCGCTGTTGTTCCTGACGCACAACCATGAGGATTTTACTGTGAGTTTTTAGACCGACAATTCCGTAAACTACGTGAACACCCATACTTTCTAAGCGTCTAGCCCAGTAAATATTGTTCTCTTCATCAAACCGTGCTTTGAGTTCCACAAGTACGGACACTTGTTTACCATTTTCCACAGCACTAATTAAAGCATCTACGATTGGTGAATCACCCGAAGTCCGATAAAGACTCATTTTGATTGCCAATACATCCGGGTCTTGAGCAGAATTAGTAATAAAATTGACAACTGAGGCACTAAATGATTCATAAGGATGATGTACTAACAAATCTCCTTCTCGAATCACAGCGAAAAAGTCTTTTCCTTCCTCTGTAGAAGATTGCATATTCGGATTTAAACTTGCTGCTTTAATCCGTTGTAATCTTAAAGGTACTACAGGTTTCCAGGGTGGATCTTTTAACTCTGGAACTGGTAATGATAAAAAGTACATTAAGTCCCGCAATCCTAAAATACCATCTATTTCGTAGGCATCATTTTCTGATAATTCCAGAACTTCTAATAACTTGGTTCGGACTTCAGATGGTGTTTGAGATTGCAATTCGATTCTGACTGGATTTCCTCCAGCACGACGTTTTCTCAGTTCTTGTTCGATCGCCAGTAACAAATCATCAGCTTCATCTTCTTCTAAAGCCAAGTCAGCATCACGAGTAATCCGGAAAATATAATATTCCTGGATATTCATTCCTGGAAATAAAGAGTCTAAATTGTGAGCAATGGCTTGTTCGATGGGTACACCAGTCCAAATCGAAGGTTTGCCATTTTCTTCAATTCTTAATTCTGGTGGTAAAGATAAAAATCGCGGTAGTACTTTGGGAACTTTGACTCTAGCGAAAAGTTCTTCTTCAGTTTCGGGATTTTTGATAATCACAGCCAAATTCAAGCTGAGATTAGAAATGTAGGGAAAGGGATGTGAAGGATCTACACCGAGTGGAGTTATAACGGGAAAAACTTGTTCTTCAAAATAATTATCTAAATATTTACGCTGTTTATTATTTAAATTAATATAATCAACAAGATGAATACCATGAGACGCTAATTCGGGTCGGAGGTTTTTTTCAAAATGTTGATGTTGTTTAGCGATTAAAGGACGCAAGACAAAACTAATTTCTTCTAATTGTTGTTGAGGAGTGCGACCGTCAAAACTTGTACCGCTAAATTTAGCTTCTACCTGTTGACTTAAACCTGCAACTCGCACCATGAAAAATTCATCTAGATTATTACAGAAAATAGCTAGAAATTTCAAACGTTCTAACAAGGGGGTTCGGGTATCAATTGCTTCATGTAATACTCTGTTATTAAATTCTAGCCAGCTTAACTCTCGGTTAAGATAGTATTTTGGGTCTGATAAATTCTTAGGATTTGGAGTTTTCTTGGATTTCGCCATGATGACCTTGGGTTTGGCTGGTGCGACACAGACAACGGAAATTCGACTGTAAATAGTAAATATAAATATAATAGATTAAATGTAGCCTTTGCTTCTATCTGAAGAAAAATTATTTTTAAACGCCCGAAGATATTTCAAAGTTATTTGAGAAAAATTTCTTACTTTGAAAAAACGACACTCAGTAAAATGATTCAATTAATTATTAATCATTAATTAATTTTTTGATTTAAAATTGCCTGTTCAAATTAATTTAATTGTTCGATTAGATACTGAGATTATTTATTTTTTATTTGTTTTTTATTTATTTTTTATTTATTTTTTATTTATTTCCGCTTTTTGGCGGCTGCGGAAACAGGTAGCTGTAGATTTTGATTATAAACAAATTGATTATTAATTTCTACTTGTCTTTTAGGAAGATTATTTTGAGAGTTTAATGTATCTAGAGGAGAAACCTGCAAGATATATTTGCCCACAGGAACTCCATCGAGACGATAAAGTCCAAAGCGGTCGGTCGTACTAGATAATACTCGTGTGCCAGTGTTAGTTACTAGTTCAATACGTACCTCTGTTAAAGGTTGACCAGATGTATCTGTAACCTTTCCGGCAACTCCATATTCAGCCCTGACAGGGAAATCTACGCGAGTTACCCCAGAAGCAGCCACCTCGGCAACTAAACTAGTTTTAGATATTGCCAGTTCGATAGGTAATTCTTCGGGTTCGAGTTCAACAACGTAAACACCTTCAGGTAGATTACCGACAAAAAAGTTACCTTTAGAATCAGTTCTAGCAGAACCAAGATTTTTATTGCGAGTATCGAAAATGCGGACAATAGAACCACTTAAATCAAAGCCTTTGCTTCCACCTTGCACTGCTAATTGACCGGAAATTGCTCCACGTTCCTTGCTAATACCACTGTATCTCGCCGGAGTCATTTTCCCCCCAGCAACAGACATATCGGAAGTTAAGGATAGACTGAGACGACCATCATCCAATCCACCGAAACTAACTCCTCTAGAAGGTATAGCTTCATAATTGAGTCTAGCAAACAGACCGGGTAGTACTTGCATACTTGCACCTGCGATCGGTCCGATTTCTCCATCACTGATTGCTAATCCGACATTCCAACTGAGGTCTTTAAGATTATTAGGATTATGACCAACTCCTACCGAATAACGAGCAGGAGCGCTTCTACCAAATTCAGAACCGAAAGATAATTGATAATTACGATTCAAATCATATCTTAAATCTGAAATATAGGCATCTCCATAACTGTTAAAAGATAATCGAGTCGAACGATTTGGTGTAAAGAAAGCATTAAAAAGATAATCGCCAAAAATATCTGGTCTACCACTTAGAGATAAATTAGAAAAAGGACGAGCATAAAAAGTAGGTAAAATATATTCGTTAGAATCAGAATCATCTTTACGGCTGCGAGCAACAAAACCCAGATTGAATTTATTATCAAGACGATATCTGACTTCTAAACTATGATTATATTGTTCCCCATTAAAGATTTCATTGCTTCCTCTACCTCGTCGATAATTTTGAGGTAATGACTGAGAATTCACATTGATTTCTAACTTATCTAAATCTATATCTAAATCAGCAGAATAACCAACTTTATCAAAAGAACTTCCGACATTTGCTGATAGTATAACGGGATTTGCTAAACGCCAAATTAAACCGGCTTGTCCCTGAAAAGAATTAGGAATTGTTTGTAGAGAACCTTCAAAAGTTAAATTATTGGAAAGTCCTTGACGTAATTGATAAAAACCAACAAGTTTACCTTTATCTGTAGAATTAAAATCGCTGAATAAACTATCTTGAATTAAATTACCACTAAAACCTAATCCACCTAATTGAACATTACCTCCTGCTGGTAATAGTAAATCAGAAGCGTTTATTCTGACAGTCCGAATATCAATGGGAGCGCGTAAATTGTTGCGGTCAAACACTAAAACTTCAATTTCACTACTCTGACCAACAGGTAATCTGACATCAAGAAATTCGTATATGCCATCAAATCCTACTTGTTGTTCTGCAACTGTAATTCCACTGACTCTTAATTGTACAACACTGGTTGGTGGAACTCTACCGCTAAATGTTTGTGTGGATTGAGAACGTCTGGGTAAAAGTTCGTTAGCACTGTAAGTAGAACGAAAATATTCTGTTGGTAAATTACTATAACCAAATTGTAAACCTGTAAGATCAAGTCCATTTACAAGTGGATGTAAACCGACTCTTTGACGACCTAATTGATAACGAAATTGACCGCTACGTTTATAGAAGAAATATTCAGTTAAATTTGGCTGATTACGAAAATTATTATTCATTTGTACCCGCCAAGTTCCACCTGCAAGTCTTCCATCCAAAAGTGTATAACTTTGCAAGTTTGTATTTCTTGGAGTACCAACAATATTTAACTCTTGTCGTAGTCGAGAAATGCCGGTACTAGGTGCAAAAAATTCCGGTTTTAGTTGAGCATTAGTTAGATTTTGTCTACTACCTCCACGCCAAGGTAAATCAGCAAGTAAAGTTAAATCGGCTGTGTTTAATTCTAAAGTTATTCCTAATTTTTCTTGAAGTATTTCTTTGCTAATGTAATTTAAATCATTAATTGATTTTAATAGGTTAGATGGAAAATTTACTGTTCCTAAAGGTGTTTGAGTTTCAATCCCAGCACTAGATTTATTAACAGAAAATCCGCTGATTTCACCAAAAGTTTCTAAAGGAATTAAAAGAGTATTATTTTCTTCGATAATATCGATAATTCCCACTTCTCGACCGTTAATCACAACACCAACAAGAAAGGGTTCGCCTGGTATTTGTGCTAAGTTAATTAAGTTATTATCTCGTAGCTTATTTATTAAAGAGTCACGTAAAGAATTAGTATTTTGATAATTATTTGTAGCCGCAACTTTTTGGTTTTGATTTATATTCTGAATATTATTATTTTCTTGATTTTCTTTTTCGGGATTGGAAAGAGCAATTTCTCCAGACTTTTTAGTATCAATGTTAAGAGAATTGCTAATAGTCTTATTTAAAGAAGCAGATATAGAAGCAGTGATTAATTCTTGAACCACTGCGAGGATTTTTGCTGTATTTATGTTTGTATTCCCTGCAATTTTATTATTATTATCATTACTGGTATTTGCTTCTAAATTTTGCTTATTACTGGTTTCTGCTGATTTGGTAGAAGATTCCGATTCAGAAGAATTTTCTGTTTGCGACTCGACTGTATTGTCAATACTATTGTTAATTGAAGCGTATAAAGAAACATTAATTAATTGCTGTACCGTCGCCAGAATTTTTTCAATCGCATTCTTTTCAACAGAGTGATTTTCAACTACTGTTTGCTTATTCCGATTCCGATCTAAAATGACTAATCTCTCTCTACCTCTTTGCTCCGCGTACTCTGCGTCTCTGCGGTTTTTATCTTGGTAATCTTCTACCGGCAAAGGAATAATAGGTTTTTGTTCTACCTGTTTCATCAATGTAGAAACTGGTGGAATCGTGGTAAAAGTGTTATCTTTCTGACTTTTTTGCCTATTCGTTTCAGAAATTTCAGACTTTTTATTTTCAACAGTACAAGGCTTTGTGGAAACAGAATTAGCCAGTATTTTACCTAGTAAATTATTTACTAGGTCAGATTTTTGCGACTTATTTTGTAGCAATTCACAACCATTATTTTGGGTTGCAGATTGCGGAGTCAATGTACTGACAATTGGGGGCTGTGTAGGTGGTAAAGCTAGGTAGAGCATACTTAAAACAAAGTTATCAATATTTAGCCTGATATAGGCTATGGACTATGAATTGTAGTTATTACGGGGAACAGTTAAGAGTTTCCTCCTTAGAGAATTTAAAATTCCATCCTGTCAACAGATTACAAGTGGTTCACCACATTAATTACGATCAGTCATCTATTTGTAGTGGGAGCGTCTCGCTCCCTGGTAACGTCTCGCTCCCTGGGAGCTAGAAACACGCACTACGAATGACCAATTTATTTACCCCCGAACCCTATTCCCTATTCCCTTTTAAAGAAGTCGCAGGCAATGTTGTCGGTTTAGAAGTATTAGCTGTGGCTTTAACAGTGAACGGAATACCTTTCTGAATGGGAACTCCACTTAACTCAGCATTAATATCTAAAACGTAGTTACCTGGAGGCAGTTTATCAGTTAAAGTTTGGAATATTTTAGGATTTTGATTTGGTAAAATTGGCGGTAATTTGAGACTTCCAACTCTCACAACATTTGCAGGTAATTTTTGATTGGAATTGCCAACACCTTTGATAAATTGTGTCGCTTTTGCTCCTGGATATTTAGCAGCTTCCCAAATAGCATATTGTCCTTCCATGCGGATGTGAGCATTACCTTTATTGGAAATATCAAATACTGCATTAATTGCATTGGATTTAGTATCCACACTCACGGAATTAATATTGCCAACTCGCTTTATTTCTCCGGAATAAGCATAGACAACAACACCAATACGTGCTTTAGTGCCAACTGTATTTGACTGATTATTAGCAACAATTTCTTCAAAATAGATTACAGCACGATGTTCCCCAGAATTAGGTTGGATTTTAGGACGAATTGCAAAACGTAAAGTTTGAGTTCCCTTTGCTGGAATGGTAAATTTAGAGGGAGTAAAAAGAATCCATTGATCTAAAGATTGCTCGGTGGATGGTATCTCTTTAAATTGATTTTTTTCATCCATCGTCCAGTTTTGGACATAAGCTCTAATTTGTACTGGTTTATCATCAAAATTAGTAATTTTGATAGTATTAGTACGTCCCTTTCGAGAATTAATATCTAACTCCATTCGGGGAGGACTAACACTAATTTCTAATGCTGTTACACTTGGTATTCCCCAAGCCAATAAACCAATTAAACTTAGTCCTATTGCTTTTGCTGCTTTTTGAAACATGACGAATTTCACTTTCTCACACAATAAATATCTTTAATATCTTTTACCTGCATGGAGCACCATTTACTGGTACACAAATCTCAATTTCTCCTCGAAATTTGCCTGGTACTAAGCTTGATAATTCTCTGAATTCCAAGGTAACTCCACCTGAAATTACAGTAGTTTGATCAGTACAGTTTTCTATCGTCTCAATAGTACCGAAAGGTTTTGGCTCAAACTTATTTCTTTTGAAAGGACTATTTTGGTCAAGAGTACTAGGTCTTAATGTATATTTAACATCGTTAGCATTAATCGGTAAATCTGAATTTCTAACCCTCATTTGCCAGTAGTTTGCTACATCTTTAGTGGTACTCGATTTATAAGGTGAATTAGTTGATAATGTTTGTTGTTGATTATTACCAATTTGTTCTACATCAGCACCATCTATCATGTCCATTGCTGTGAGTTTTGCAGTATCTGTTGATTTAATAACAAATGGCTGATCAAGCTTTGCTTCACATCCAATTGAATTTGATTGTGCAAAAACTTTTGGTTGTGGTGTTAATGTAATTGCGATAAATATACTCAAGTAGCATTTAACAAGATTACGGCAGTTCATTTGTCAATAAGATAGATTTTTTGTTAACTTAATAAAGCTATAAATATGAACTATTAGCCTTTATTTAATATATTTTTTATGTCATCAATTATGATTATTGAAACATCAATGAAATTTTTGATTTTCAAATAATACTCAGTAATAATATTCATAACTAATTACATAAATTATCTTCTGCTAAGATACTGGAAGCAGGCAAATGCCTGCACCAGAAATCTTAATAGTAAATCTGATTACGGATTTACAACTCGGATAGTAATTTCACCACCTGTGAACTTGGTACCCTGAGCAATGTTGGCATTAGGGAAATTGAATGTAAAATCTGCTGAGGCTTGCTTATAATTTTGACTGGTACCGTTGGTCATAGTTTGAAGTGTTCCTCCAGATACATTCATAGTCACCTGAGTAGAGGTTCCCCCAATTCCAGTTCCAGTGCTACTTTTAAGAATTTCTTTGCTTGCAGTAACCTCGACATCCGCGTTAGAACCACCCCAAATTTGATATAGAACAGGAACTCTTTTAGTTACTGTTAGATTTTCAGTTCCAGTCGGAGTTTCTGTTGATAAAGGTGTAATACCTGCTTTTTCATCGTAACTTCCTGCATCTTGATCTACAGACCTTCCTCCTTGTAAATCTTGTTGGCTAACAATAAATTTCAAGTCGGAATATGTACGCAAAAACATTGCTGGAGTTACTTCGACTTCTACTGGTAAAAGAGCAGACTGTGCATGAACAGGTGCTGCAATCATCGCACTACCCAAAGCTGCTGCACTAGCTGCAAAAATGCCTAGAATCTTCTTCATTTAAAATCTCCTCGGAGTAAGTAATGTCAATTTTGAAATTTTGATAAACTCTCTGTTTTTGACTTATCCAAATTAACTTGTTAAAGGGATGAATAAAACCTGAAGAATGAAGTTATCAGTAGTATAAAAATACAGATACCTGAATTTATTTCTGGAGCCAATATTCCGGTATAGTATTTTTAATCAAAGGTTTTTAGGAACCATAACTTTAGCTTCATACTTAAATTAAGCGGTTTGATAGATATTCCCTGGTAAGCCGGAGAGTATAGAAAAACTAAATTTGGTTATCAAGACAATCAAATTAATTAAAATATTTGATTTTTTCTACACATCACCTCCTTTAGTGATTAATTGAAAATTTTGTAAATTCATCTCGTTTACGTAAGTAATTAACTTTGACGCGACAATTGATAAACAAGATTTGGGAAAAATTTGAATTTTATTCGCAATTTACCTGGCGGTTTCAACCGCCGGATACTTTTAAAACATCCTCAAAGAAATTGGGTTTTACTAAAAATATTCCGTCACATCAGGAAACAGTAATGAAAACCCGACTTTTGTGATTGTTGTGGAATTCACATTAATTTGTTCATTGCTTCGTAACAGGTTTACATCAAGAATGTAACCTCTACCCCTAAAAGACAACTTCAGTGAGATTATGGAATTACGCAGCGAACAGATAAAAATAATCTCAGTAATAACACTGTAGATATATGTAGAATCTGATTTAAGTAATTGACAGTGGACAGCTGATAGTTGATCTTTAACCTCTAACCTCTAACCTTGAACCTTTAACCTGAATACTATGTTTCAAACTACTCGTCGCCGTCTTGCTATTTGGTATACTGCGATCACAGCTGTATTATTGCTGGTGTTTGCTAGTGGTGTGTATCTTTATTTTCGCAATACTTTGATTGAGCGAATTGATGATACTTTGAATCATGTCGTGGAAGTTGTAGAGCGATCGCTAGTTATTGAAGCTGTAAACTCGAATCAAGCTCAATTTCATGTAAATGTGGAAGCCAGTTTTCGCGATAATGCTGATACGACAGAAGATGACCGCATTGATTTAGAATGGTTCAGCCCCACTGGTAAATTACTTTGGTCAACTTTATCCGAACCTTTGGATATTCCGATTCATCCTAATCCGATGGGTGAAACTGTACGTGTGGATGGAAGGGACAAGGGGACAAGGGGACAAGGGGATGGGGAGATGGGGGGACAAGGGGATGGGGAGATGGGGGGACAAGGGGATGGGGGGATGGGGGGACAAGGGGATGGGGAGATGGAAACTGTTTCTCCGATATTGTTACGACAAGTTACTCAGAGAGTACAAGTTGGACGAGAAGTTTTAGGATATTTACGGGTGAGTCATCCTTGGTTTGAAGTGACAAAACCTAGTCGTCAGTTAATTGTTGATTTGGCTTTCGGTATTGCTTGGATGCTGCTTTCTGTCGCTGCTAGCGGCTGGTTTCTTGCGGGGTTAGCAATGCAACCTGTACGGGAATCTTATCAACATCTCAAGCAGTTTACCGCTGATGCTTCTCACGAACTTAGAAGTCCGATCGCACTAATTCAAACTAATGTACAAGTTGCTCTGGATGAATTGGAAGTAACTCAAGCCCAAGGAGCTAATGTAGAACATTATCAACAACAGTTAAGAGTAGTAGAACGATTAACGCAGCGTCTTGGTAAGTTAGTGAATGATTTACTATTTTTAGCACGTCAGGATAGTGGAATTACCGCTTATGAATTTTCTGATTGCCCTATAGATGCTTTGTTAATGGAAGTAGTTGAAGAACAACAATTATTCGCAGCGGAAAAAAATATTACCCTTAGCTTGAAATTAATTGAATCTCCACAAACCGAAATTAATCCCGAATTGCTTGATGATTGGTTTACTTTAATGGGTAATTGGGAACAATTAGTACGTTTATTTACTAATTTGATTGGTAATGCTTTACGCTACACCCCACAAAATGGCAAAGTAGAAGTTGAATTACTGCGTATAGAAATTAGCAATCGGTCGGTACTACAAATAAAAGTAAAAGATAACGGTATTGGTATTCCATCTGAAGCTTTACCACGTTTATTTGACCGTTTCTATCGAGTAGATCCAGCACGCACTCACGGTTCTGGAAATAATTTTACTAAGAATACTGCTGGTTCGGGTTTAGGATTAGCTATCTGTCAGGCAATTATCGAAAATCATCAAGGAATTGTACAAATTGCAAGCACTGTTGGTCAAGGTACAACAGTTACTGTCACTTTGCCAATTATTCTTGAGTCTTAAATTATTCATGTTCAAAATGCTTCTAGTGGCAGATGCAAATGAGTAACTGTACCTAATATGGTTGTTGATGAAGCTTGAGTAACTGATGCCAACCATAATTAATCTTTAATTATTTGATATTTTTTTTGTGGCAGTTCTACAAGTTATTTATTTGCTGTTAATCAAGATTGATTCAGCAAAAGCCTATCTATAAACATACAAATTTTAGGAGGATTCAATGCCTATTAATTTAAGAGAAGATGTAGCCTATATTATACTTAAAAAGATTAAAGATACTGGTGGGGAAGGAAAGCAGGAAATCGGCTTTAATAAAACTGACTTTACTGGTCGAGAATTAACAGAAAGTGACTTTCTTGGTCATTTAGATTATCTCAACCAAAAGCAGTATATTAAAGCTGATTTTTCAGGCAATGCATATGCAAATCAAGAAGATGTTCCCAGTGCAGTTAATCCTAAAGAATTTGATTTAAGAATTGCGAATACTTTTGGTGCTGAAGATGGTCCACTTCCTCATTTAATTAGTTTTGAAAAAGCAGAATTGACTGAAAAAGGACAAAAGTTACTGGAAAAAATGGAGCAAAATCCTCCTAAAGATTTAGATAAAGGACCAAGTATTCCAATTGCAACCAAAGATATGCCCTTTTTAGAAAAGGTCATGCTTAAGGGCGGTTTAAATGATATCTTTGATGCTAGAGATATGACGGAAATCGTATTTCGTGTGATGCGTGATTTGATGACTACAGAAGCTGCTGATCGAGTTGCGGAAGAATTGCACGAACCAGTAGAACCTACTAAAGACAAAACCCTACAAATGGAAATTGTAGAGCTTTGGAAAGATACAAATCCGATTGTCGGATTTTTGAGTCGAATTCGTCCACCTTGGCAAGGTCCTGGTATCTTTAAAATAGATTCTGACCGTTTCTTATTCCGAGTTGCAAATGAAGGTGGAATGCCAGCAGATGCAGACCGTGAGCAAGTTGTCAAGGCTGTTTTTTCTGCCACAAAAGATGAGTTATCAGAAGAAAGAATTCAAGAAATAGCTCAGTGGTTACCTGACAAAATTCTTCAATTGTGGCAAGAGGCTTGATGTTATAAGTTAGGAGTTAGGAGTTAGGAGTTAGGAGTTAGGAGTTAGGAGTTAAGAGTTAGGAGTTAGGAGTTAGGAGTTAGGAGTTTGGAGTTAGGAGTTTGGAGTTAGGAGTTTGGAGTTTGGAGTTTGGAGTTTGGAGTTTGGAGTTAGGAGTTAGGAGTTTGGAGTTATTTTTAGTTAATCAGAAGTCGGGTTTTTCCCAGTTATCTCGAACACAATCACAACTATGATTAAAAACCCGACTTCTATTTAAAACTTATTTATTTTTTCGACATTGGGTTTTTCTTCATCATTTGAGTAACTCTATCCCTTAATAAAACTTCTTTTCTAGTGTCTTCGAGAGTTTTAGCTAAAGTAATTGCTCTTTCATAGAAATTACCGGCGGTAGAGTAATTACCAAGGTTTTCGTACAGTTGAGCATAGGATTCAAAGGTATTTAATTCTTCTTGGGGGTTGCGTAATTCTTTCGCGATCGCAAGACGTTGTTCTAGTAAATCAAAAGTACGATTGTACCGTCCTACGGAACTATGAGCAGTTACTAATCCATCGATTGCTCGTAGTTGATTAAGATTATCTCGTGCTGTTTTGGCAATTCTGAGAGCGGCTCCATAAGTCCCAATCGTGTCTTGATAAGTACCAACAACACTGTAGGCTTCACCTAGATTATTCAAGGTGTTTGCTTCACCGATCGGGTCATCAACTTGTCGGCGGTAATTAAGAGCATTTTTGTACAGTTTAACTGCTTTATTATAATCTCCTAACCTTGCCGTTACTAATCCTAAATTACTCAGAGATATTCCGTAACCTTCCCTGCTGTTAAGGTTTTGAGCTATTATTAATCCTTGCTCAAATGTTTGAAAAGCAGTTTTAAATTCGCCTTTTTGTAGTAGCAGGGTACCGATATTATTGAGCGCGAAAATTTGACTTTGAAAATCCTTGGTGTCACGAGCGATCGCCAAACGTCTACGAATTGCATCTTCGGCTTTTTTATACTGCTTTAACTGCACATAACCTTTGCCTAAAAATTCATAAGTTAAACCAAGTGCATTTAAATCACCGATTGAATGATAAATTTCCAGTGCTCTTGTCAAAGACTTAACTGCTTTATCGGGATTTCCCTCAATATTTTGTCTTTCAGCCAAACGTAATAAAGTATCTGCTTCGTCTCTCGATTGCAGCAATACTTTACCATTGATCGACGGACGATGCAGTTGTTCAGTAATATCAGTAGCACTGACAACTCTAGGACTTAACAATAAAGAAAATAGTAAACAGTAAAAAGCATAATGCAGTTTCCAAGGCAGTTTTTTATCAACAGCACGAGATATTGATAATTGAAATTGAGCGGATGCTAGTAGATTCCACTGCTTCATATAAATTTTCCTTTTGATGAAAAATAGATTTTAAGTAAAGTAATTGACAAAATCAGAAAATAATTACCAGCAATCTATTAATATAAGTGTTTTTACGCAGATAAAGGCTGAAAGAAATTTTCACCCAAATATATAGCACGAACATCGGCAGGTAATTTTTCTTCTAGCATACGATAACCTTGTTGGAGAAAATTTGCTACTTCATTTGGAGAAATTGTTTCACCTTCAGCTTGTAAATAAGCCGCAATTCTGGTTTCACTCCAGTGGAAAGTTTGAGCCATTAACACCATCAATCGTAACATTGGTGGTAATTGGTCTAATGCTTGCTCTACGTAACACCAAAGCGGTGGAGAAGTCGTCTTCAAGGAATAATGAATGCTTTCAGTGGGTGGTAGTTCTGTTTCATTGATACAATAAGCCGTCATATTAATCAGCCAGTTTTGTAAAGTCAAAGCTGGAGTAGCTGGTTGTCCACTTTCTAGATTAACTGCTCCGATTTGGTAATAAATGTGTCGCCAAGTCATCGCAAACAAATAATCGGCTTGTACTGGCGATCGCGCTGAATGCATAATCAAAGTGTAGACAATTGGACTATATCGGCAAAAAATCGCCGTAAAATACCTTCCAGCGTCTGGATGCTGACAAAACAAAGCGATCAATTCTTGGTCACTTTTATGGAACAGTGACTTGACTAAGGGATGGTTGGATTCTGGGAAATGAGGAATTTGCACAGTCTTTTTTGGTCTATGTTGCTAGAATTATTTCAGAAATGTATATTTTTTGTTAATGGCATAATATCTTGGTGTTGATGTATTTAGTACTCCATGTTTGATTAAAAGTTTTCATACACTATAAGCACGATTTTTATTTAAGTCGGAATTGACAAAAACGCAAAACAATTTTCTTATATATTTATTGATTTGTTCATGGTTATACCAATTGACTTGATAGCTTACCTGTTTACTCCCACTACTTTAGGTTCTTTTCTGCCATTGGATAGCTTGTTCTCCACTCAAGGCATCATGGTGATGCTGCTAGCAGCTTATGCTGGTGCAATGTGGATGTTCCTTACTAGCGCTCCCAAGGTACATACTGTGATGGTGTCGGATTTAGAAATTGCTAAAGATTTATACGAAGGGCTATTAGATTTACCGGCAGCAGAAGTACCTTTGCACTATTATTACAATTATGAACAAACAATAGGTGCAACAGGTATTGATCCTATGTATTTGGGCAGTAGCCCTACTTACGCAACTAGAATGAATGCAGCAACCGAAGGACTTTGGTATCAACTGAAGAAGAATACTCAACTACACGTGATTACTGGGGCTAATTTAGGAACCAAAAATCAACAGCGTCACGTATGTTTTGACCGTGAGTGTCTGGAAATGATTTTACTACGAGTAGAAACGCGGGGTTTAAAATTTAAAGTTCGCAATCGTAAACCTTTGAATTTTTTAATCAAAGATTACGAGGGACGTGTTGTGGAAATGGCTGAAGTCGCTAATTAAATTAAAATATCAATGTAGAGACGTAGCATTGCTACGTCTCCAGCAATCCAAAATCACCACATGATATTTCAATTCAACAACCCATTACCGACTAATTTCAAAAATACATTCCAACCTCTTAACCAATTGCTCCGCTAAATCCAATAAATCTACAGCATCGCTTTCCGAGCCAAAACCGCCATTACGAGCATAACTAGCGCTTTCGACTAACATAGTTTTGATCGCAAATACTCTATTTTCTGCTTCCGGAAGTTTGAGACAATCTTCTAATTGAGTAGCTATTTCCTCTAGTGATTTCCCTTGTGACTGCTTTCTAACACTCACAGCTACCCAATCATCACTTTCGAGAAAAGTCGTAACTGATTCAACAAAATTCGTTTGAGTAACTTCGTCTTCATCCCACTTTTCTAACCAATCTCCATCAACATCCTCAGCATATAAATAGGCTGCTTCTAATCCATATCTAACTATGTCATTTTGTAATTTTTGAGCCGCTTCTACAGATTCTATAAACTTATCTAATCTTTTTTGAGTATCAATTGACATTTCTTTAACCATTCTGACTCAAAGTACTAAAAATCTTGCCTTCAAACAGTTATCAGTTATCAGTTATCAGTTATCAGTTGCGACGGTGTATGGTCAGAGATCAGGTAGAAAGCATATTATTTGATTATTGTTGAGTGTATGTAACTACGTGCCACGCTGCGCTACACTGTCAACTGTCAACTGTCCACTGTCCACTGTCCACTGTTTACTGTTAAACAATTCGCTAAAAATTAAATGTTAAATAAATACCCGTTTCAAGATTATCGCTGTTGTACAACGTTACATTAACTATTCTGTCTACAAAATCAGTCACACCCGGATTGTAACTTAACAGTAATCCTTTATCTATCTTCCAGAAGCGCAAGGTGGATTCCCAATTGTGAGATTTATCTTGAAAAAATTCTTCACTTAAGCTCGTAAGTTGCACGCAAAGAGATTTATCATACTTACTACTTACAATTATATCAGTTGCCATTGAAAGGTCGGCTATATATCTTTTAACAACAGTACCTCCACGACGTTGAATATTATTTACAATCGATGCAATTAAATCCGCGTCTTCTTGAGAGAATTCACCAGACATTAACTTTTGTCTCCAAATGTAAAATTTAGAGTCATTTTCGTTGAGCCATTTAGGGAATAAGTAACTGTACCAAAATTTCAAACTCGGTTTAAGAGCATTAAAAGCTGCTTGTTGTTCTTCGTAGGTGGGTAAAGATTGAACTCTCAGCCAAGCTTCAGCATCTCTTATTACTTGTTCTAAAAACAAAATTACAAATTTCTTAGCAGTTAAGGAACCAGGTTTTAAGTCTTTTACCCAACGGTTTATTTCATCTAATCTGCTGGCTAAATTCGGGTCTACTGTGGATGCTTCCCTTATGAGATATTTTAACCTATTTTTGATATCTTTTGCTTGCAAAAATTCATATCCCTCGCATCATAAAATTAAATTTAGCTTTCCGAACCCATTAACTATACAAGTAAGTCAAGCTTCGATTATTTAGTTGATGATTTATTTAATGATTTATTTATATATTTACTCCACTACTCCCTACTCCCTACTTAAACCAAATGTTGGCACAAGTACATATATCAAAGATAAAGTAAAAACGGTGCGTTAGGCAATACCAAACGCACCTAAAATATCATTCCGGAGAATTTTCAGCAATAGGTTCAGCAATAGGCTTTTCTGGCTTGAGTAGGGGAAAGGCTATAACGTCCCGAATGCTTGCGGAATCAGTTAATAACATCACTAATCGGTCAATACCGATACCCAAACCACCCGTAGGAGGCATCCCGTATTCTAAAGCGGTGAGGAAATCTTCATCAACGCCTTGGGCTTCTAAATCACCCGCAGCTTTCCTAGCTGCTTGTGATTCTAAACGTTGACGCTGGTCAATGGGGTCAGTAAGCTCGGAAAAACTATTAGCAGTTTCTCTGCCTACCATATATAATTCAAATCGTTCTACTAAACCGGGTTTAGAACGATGGGGTTTTGCTAAAGGTGAAATTTCAACGGGGAAATCAGTGACGAATATCGGTTGAATCAGATTTTCTTCTACTTTTTGTTCAAAAGCTTCATTGAGAAGTTTACCCATAGAAGGGCAATCATCTATACCTTCAATTCCAGCATTTTTACAAGCGGCTTTAGCTTGTTCAAAACTTTGGCATTTCTCAAAATCCACACCAGAATATTCTTTAACCAAATCATGCATTGTCGCTCGCTTCCAAGGAGGAGTTAAATCAACTTCAGTTCCTTGGTAATTAATTTTCAGCGTGCCGATAACTTCTTCACTGACAGTAGTAATAATACCTTCCGTCAAATCCATCATATCGTTGTAATCGGCATAAGCTTGGTAAAGTTCAATGCTCGTAAATTCCGGATTGTGACGAGTTGAAATTCCTTCATTGCGGAAAATTCGTCCTAATTCAAAAACTTTTTCAAACCCACCGACAATTAACCGCTTCAAATGAAGTTCCGTAGCAATACGTAAATACAACTGCATTTCCAGCGTATTGTGGTAAGTGATAAACGGACGTGCATCCGCACCCCCTGCTTCACTTTGCATTACCGGAGTTTCAATTTCAATAAATCCCCGCTCATCTAAATAGCGACGAATTCCAGCAGTAATCAAAGCCCGACGACGAAAAGTTTGTCGTACTTCCGGGTTGACAATCAAATCAACATAACGTTGACGATAACGTTTAGTAATATCAGTTAATCCATGCCATTTGTCCGGTAAAGGCAATAGTGATTTAGTCAGGACACTATATTGTTGAACATAAACCGATAATTCGCCCTTTTCAGTCCGTTTAATAGTTCCTTTAGCTCCGAGAATATCACCGATATCAGTCAACTGCTTCAAATTTTGGAAAGCCGCAGCATCAATATCAGCCATACTTTCAGAAATCCGCTTCTTTTCTAAATAAAGCTGAATAGTGCCAGTTTCGTCCTGTAAAGTGAAAAAAGCCAACTTACCCATCACACGACGAGCCATAATTCGCCCGGCGATCGCCACTTGAAAATCAACTTCTTCACCGTTAGCTAAATCAGCGAATTTTTCTTGTAATTCACCAGCATGATGAGTTATTTCCCAACTATAAGCATAGGGATTCATCCCCTGCTGTCGTAACTGTTCTACTTTTTCTAGCCTCGTGGCACGGATATCTTCTTCCGACATGGTTTACGAACTTACGAACGGCAAGCTTTCATTATAATTCTCTTCGCAAATTGTACATTGAGAATAACTGCGATCGGCTTTTTCAATGGGATTGTAAATTAACGTGAGTTGGATGTTGATTCCTTTGATTGCGGCTTGAAGATTTTTAGTGGGGTTAGAAGTCGGGTTTTTATAATTATTGTCTGTTACTACGGACACTTATCCTAAAAACCCGACTTAGTACAGCTATTCGTCGAATTCACGTGAACATAACGTAAGTTCTACTCGAACATCACATTGTATTTTTTATATCTTTAAACTCAGGAATAATTAAGTAATAATTCGATAACTTATGCGTCAAAAGTATGCAAGCTAAGTTACAAATATAAATTATTACTATGGAAAACAAAAAGCAATTAATCAGATGCATTGAGTTTATTTCAGAGGAACTTGATGCAGATGCTTTTCTATATAGTGCTGAAATTACAGATATAAACGCTGATACATTAATAAATGAAATTAAAGAAACATCGCCAAAAAGAGATAATGTAATCTTAATATTAACCACTTATGGTGGAGACCCAGATGCAGCTTTTAGAATCGCTCGCTATATAAAAAGAAAATATCATAAATTTACTTTATTTGTATTTGGTTCCTGTAAAAGTGCTGGTACTTTATTAGCATTGGGAGCAGATGAAATAGTCATGTCCGACTTTGGTGAATTAGGTCCTCTTGATGTCCAAGTTACCAAAGATGATGATTTTAGAAGTGAATCTGTATTAGATATTCAGCAAGCATTATCTGTAATTGGCTCCCAAGCTTTTGAAATGTTTGAGAGTTATTTGTTAAAGTTAATTTCCGGGACTCAAGCCCTAATAACTACAAAGACAGCAGCAGACATTGCTAGTTCTATGGCTGTAAATTTATTATCCCCGATTCCCAGTCAAATTGACCCTTTAAGATTGGGTGAAATGAATAGATTGATGAATATTGCTTTAGCTTACGGTCAAAGATTAAAGCCGGAAGGTATTGAAGTCATCAAAAATCTCATTTATAACTATCCGTCTCATAGTTTTGTTATCGATTATGAAGAAGCCAAAAAATTATTTGATGATGTCAGAGAACCAATGGATTTAGAATATGAATTGGAAGAAATGATATTACCTTTAGTACGAAAACCTTCATCTCCAGAAATCATCTTAAATTTAGAAAAACTCAGCGAAGAATATGCAGAAAATTCAGACAGAAATCATCCAGATCGGGAAAGAGTTCCGCAAGAATCATTTTCTCCAGACTATGGAAAGAATGAAGCGGCTGAAGGAAATGTCTTACCCTTTGATAAAAAGTAGTCAAATCAAAGATAATTCTAATTTTGTTGCTTCTCCAAAGACAATATTTAAGATTTTGGACAAGTTGTAAAAAATAAACAAGTCGGGTTTCTTATAGAAAACCGACTTCTGTAATAAGTTGTTACGCATTTAATTTATATTTTTCTAGCGGGCAGGATGCCCGCACTACAAGACTTTAATAAAATTTGAATATACAAATTAAACGCTTTTTAGCTTACTCATCGAATTTACATTTTTTAATGATTAGTTATTATTCCCTACTCCCTTTATTACTACTCACGTTTAATTTGATTAATTTCTTGCTGTAATTCTTCTATTTGTCGTCGTAATTTATCAACTTCTTGGTTTTGGTTGGGTTGTGACTTCACATTAACTGCACCTGATGCAGGTTCTTGTCGATAATTTCCTTGTTTGATTTCCCGATATTCTTGAGATACAGCCCATTCCCTGAGAAAATGTATACGTTCTACTGCAAAAGGATGACTAAGCATTATTCCTTGAGCGCCGTTATACATCAAAAATTTATACACTTGATTGAGTCCGTCTTCATCGAGGGCTTGATAATTTTCCGACTGACGAATAAATTCTTGTAAACTACATTCATTGGCATATTTACTACTACCTCCAGAAATTTTCATCATCGAGGACATTACCGTATTTAGGTCATCTGTAACTAATAATGCAGCTCTATCGGCGGATAATTCAGCTTTACGTCGCCATTCAAAAAAAGCATAAATCAAACCGCTGCTAACTAAATTACCAATACCAAAAGTTAGTTCCCCGACAATAGAGGCGGCATTCATCGCCCACATCGCCATTTGAATTAAAATAGTATGACCACATTTAATATGTCCTAGTTCATGAGCTAGTACAGACCTAATTTCGCTTTCGTTGAGTAAATCTAAAATCCCCGTGTTGATGACGATGTAAGGATGCTCCTGTCCCAAAGCATAACTGTTTGCAACGGGATTCTGCTCAACAAACAGTTTGGGTTCTGGATAAATATCCAAATCTCGCACGCATTCGCGAAATATCTGATAGATAGTGGAATATTGTCGCGGTCCAACTTCAATGGTGTTACCCATTAAATATACTAGTTGCGGACGTTCGTAGATAAATTCCACAAATTTACGAGCAATGAAATCAAACCCTGGTAAACCTCTGAGGGTTTCTTCCGCTTGTCGATCTAGTGGATGTTTAAAAGCTTCGCTGGAAATTCCTTTATAAGTTGGCATTATGGTTAAGGTAATAAGTTATTCGTTAGCAATAGGTGTATAAGTTAAATGCGATTCTAGTGGATAGTGCATCTACCCTCTGGCTGGGTTACATAATTTGTAATAGCCCATTAACCTGTACAAAAAAAATGTTTAATCGTTTGTAGTGTAACAATTGGGTATGAAATACTGCCGCTTAAAAACTGGCAACGTAATATAAAAGAGGATAAGAACTATTTAAAACTAAATTTTAAAGATAAGACTTGATTTTCATGTTTAACTAGCAACTCACTATGTATGGGATTCAAAGCGCGTGATTGAAGCAGAAGTTCATTTATCGCTACACAACTTTTTGCGATCGCAACAAGGTTTTCCTTCTTGGCCGCATCATTTGACGATGGCACGGTTGGTAGCACGCGCCTTGAGGGTAGGACGTAGCGCTTTAATTCAAGTAGGGGCTGCTTGCGGTTATCAAGGTCAGTATCGCACTAGTTTTGTGGCATCGGCTTTGATGTGGCATGAGGCTGTGATTATTGTCGCGACTCAACCTGTACAGCAACGTTTATTACAAGTCGAAATTCCTAGACTACAAAACTGGTTAAAAGTCAATAAACCGATCATAGTAGGTGATAATTTACCCGTTGGCGATTTTAACGGCATTCTCATTGTGTCTCCCCAAGCTTGGTTAGCACAACAGTTGAGTTTTAGCAATAAATTTCCTCCAGATATTCCCACAATTATTGACGGTGTGGATGATTTGGAAGATTGGATACGAGAACAACTTACCCTGAGTATTCAACCTGCCGATTGGGAACAGCTAATGTTGGCTTGTCCTGCGTTTACTTCGATAATTCGTACTAATCGAGTACAGTTAACAAAGGAAGTTTTTCAGCATCCCGCCAATCCCTACGAATGTTACTTAATATCAGAACAAGAAGAAGAAATTTTATGCCGTCTTTATTCCAGTTTAGATTTAAGTATCCTTCCCGCTCCTTGGAAAAAGTTTTGGCAATTGTTTAAAATTAGGCATGAAATTGCTGTTAAATCTTCCGATTCTCCTCCTTTACTTTGGGTGACTATTAGCCGCCGTCAAGGTTTATTCTCTTTACATTGCGCTCCAATTGAATTAGCAAAAATTCTCTCGCCGATTTGGCAGAGACAACCTGTGGTATTAGTTGGTTCTGCTTTAGAGCCGGAAACTGAAGCTACATTATTTCGCCAGCGTCTGGGATTGGGAGATTTGACTTGCTTGAAGTTCTCTCACGACAATCAAAATCAAGCGATTCAACTTTACATACCCAACAAATTACCCTTACCTAATACCCCAGAATTCAAAGCTGTTTTTATTCATCAAGTTCGCACCTTGGTATGTTTGAGTGCAACCTCACCTGGTTTAACAGTTATTCTGGTGGGAGATGTACCCCTAAAATCTCAGTTAGGAGCAATCTTGGCTTCAGAATTTGGTACACGGGTGCAGGTAGATAAAACTTGTTTGGATGAAAATGGTATTTTAGTCTGCGGTTGGGAATTTTGGCGGGAACATCAAACGGTGTTACCTTCTGCACAAATGTTAATTATTGCTACTTTACCTTTACCTTCTTTGGAAGATCCTTTGGTAGCCGGTAGAGTCTCTTACTACAAGCATTCTCATCAAGATTGGTTCCGCTTATATTTATTACCCACAGCTTTAAATGAACTACAACGGGCTGTTGCTCCTGTGAGAGATTCCAGCGGTATTGTAGCTTTACTTGATAGTCGAGTCATTTATCGCAGTTACGGCGCTCAAGTTCTTGCAGCCCTCAGCCCCCTTGCTCGGATTAATTATTTAGATCCAAGTTTGTTTTCTAGTCTCAAAGAAGAATCTTAGTTGACAGTTGACAGTTGACAGTATTTCAAACCGCGAGCAACAAATGACTAGTAGTCTGTCCCATAAGTTCTGAGGGGTTTGTTCGTCTACCGACGTGCTGTAGAGACGTTATACATAACGTCTCTAGACAATTTTGGGAAAAATTAACCATTCAAAATTAATGTGGTGGAGTACTAGAACAACTGTCAATTGTCAACTGTCAACTATTTAATAAGCTAAATTTTCTAAAGTTTCTCGTAAATACCGCTGTACCTGCTCATCTAAACTCAATTGCTCAACTTGCGAGCCAGATTGCACTTGCTCTAGCTGCCAACGTTGAAAACCAGAACTAATTGCGATCGCGTGTTTGAGATTGTTCCAAATTTCAGTATCACCTTTCAAGTCGTCATTACTTTTAACTGTGAAACTAGTCATAATTATTTAAACCTCTATTCAACTTTGTTAATTAAGACAACATTTTTTCTTATTACTTTTTGTTCTACTATTTACGTCTATTTTATCTTTGAATATACTCGTAGTATTCTGTATCTGTATCAAAATACGGGCTTCTGAACAAATAAATACTGTGCAGTGTTCTTTACCTGCGGAATAAGTAAATTAATTATAAATCGAAATATAAAATCTAATTTTTTAAATGATTAAATTATTGAATCTTTTTTAAGGTAGTACTTAAGTTAGGGATATTTCTGTTACCATTGCTACTAAAATATCCAAAAAATCATAGAAATTCTACGGTTTTTAGTTTAGGTAGTGCTTTTCTATTTTAGTTCCTTGACTTTGTATTGGAACAACTTAACAAGTGAAAAGTAATCTACAAATAAAAATATGTAGAGACATGAAGGCAAAACCTAAAATCTCTACATAATTTTTTAAATGATTTAAAAATTAATAGTTTTGTTGCGACTGGGGAGGTTGTATAGGCTATGGCAACTAGAAGATTAAGATATCTAAGTTGCCAAGCTCGACAATTGCGATTACACCGTTGTCTACTCACTATCTTGTCATTGTAAGAGTGCGACGTTTAGTCACCATTTGATAACCTTCAATAATGTCACCTTCTTCCCAAGTACTGAATTTATCAACACCGATACCACATTCGTAACCAGAGTTGACTTCACGAGCATCTTCTTTCATCCGCTTGAGCGAATCAAGGACACCCTCAAATATCATATTATTGCCGCGACGTACTCGGACTTTGCAGTTACGAACCAGCTTACCAGACTGAATATAGCAACCAGCAACAGCACCGCGCCCCACAGGGAAGACTGCACGTACTTCTGCTTGTCCTAAAGGTTCCTCTACTAATTCCGGCTCTAGTAGACCTTCCAATGCATCTTGGATATCTTCTAAGAGTTTGTAGATGATGTTGTATTCTCGTACATCTACACCAGCTTCGTCTGCGGCTTGTCTTGCACCGCTGGCAAATGTGGTGTTGAAGCCGATAATTACCGCACCACTGGCTGCTGCAAGGTCAATATCTGTCTGGGTAATTTCTCCTGGAGCAGATAACAACATCCGAATGTGTACTTCGTTTTGCGGAATTTGTTTGAGCGCACCCAAAATAGCTTCCAGCGAACCCTGCACGTCTGCTTTCAAGATTAAGTTGAGTTCTTTTAACTCGCCTTCTTGTGCTTGTGCTGAAATACTTGTTAAAGTTACACGTCCACCCTGCATCAAGCGGGATTGACGTATTTTCTCGGCTCGTTCGTTAGCAAGTAAACGCGCTTCTTTCTCGTTGGTGAAGACTTCAAATTCATCGCCTGCTGCTGGTACGTCATTTAAGCCTAATACCTCTACAGCAAAGGAAGGACTCGCAGCTTCTACTCGGTGACCTCGATCATCAACCATTGCCCGGACTTTTCCGAACACAGAACCGGCTACGAGGATATCTCCTACGTGTAAGGTTCCGTTCTGAATTAGCAGGGTTGCGACTGCGCCTTTGGCTTTATCCAAATGAGCTTCGATCACGGTTCCTTTTGCCGAACGATCTGGGTTCGCTTGCAGTTCTTCTACCTCGGAAACCAGAACAATCATTTCTAAGAGCGTATCCAAGTTTTCGGCTTTGATGGCGCTCACGGGAACCATAATTGTATCGCCGCCCCATTCTTCTGGTACCAAAGAATACTGACCTAGCTCTTGCTTGACTCGATCTGGCTGTGCGGCTTCTTTGTCAATTTTGTTGATGGCAACAATAATCGGTACTCCCGCAGCTTTAGCGTGACTAATAGCTTCAACTGTCTGGGGACGAACACCATCATCGGCAGCTACTACCAATATGGCAATATCTGTCACCCGCGCTCCCCTTGCCCGCATTGCCGTGAATGCTTCGTGACCGGGAGTATCTAAAAAGACAATCTGCTGCTGTTTCCCGTCATGTTCTATGTCTACGTGGTAAGCACCAATGTGCTGAGTAATACCTCCAGCTTCTCCGGAAGCGACCTTAGTTTTGCGAATCGAGTCGAGTAGGGTCGTTTTACCGTGGTCTACGTGACCCATAATAGTTACTACAGGCGGACGACGGTGGAGAAATTCCATATCTTCAAAGTCGAGCATCTCGGTAACTTTACGAGCTTCGGCTTCTGGTTCTGGAATCTCAACTTCTACTTCCAACTCTTTTGCCACCATGATTACTGTTGAGATATCAAGGCTTTGGGTGATGCTAACTGCGATCGCCTTCATGAACAAGATTTTGACAATTTCTGTGTCGGGCGTTGCTAAGGCATCTGCGAGTTCTTGTACGGTCATCGGACCGCTAACCGTTATTTTTTCCGGACGCAGCTCTTTGATTTCCGTTTCTGTATTGTTGCCACCGCTACCGCCGCGCCGACGATTTTGGTCGCGAGACCCGGATTTTTTAATTTTGCTTGGTGCGGCAGGAGTTGGTGCTGCTGCTGCTCCTGGTCTGGAACTTTTTGGTTTGGGAGGACGAACGATCGCATTACTAACTGCTGCTGCGATGCTATCGGCTGCTTCATCTTCACTAAGTAGGTCTTCATCAAAATCGTCTTCAACCATTGGTTTCAGACGTTTATTCTTAACAACCTTACCGGCTTTAGCGGCTTCTTTAATTTCGTCGAGAGCTTCCTCTTGCTTAGAACGTTTTTTCTGACCTCTAGGCAAACGAGGGGGTGTCGGACGCTTGAGTTCAATGATATCATCGACGACATCATTATCGTCTTTGTCGTCATCAATTGATTCGACATTTTCAGATTTCGCTGCCGGTCTTAGTGGTGGTCTAAGAGGAGCTGATATGCTCGGAGGAGCTGATGAATCTTGACGTATTGTCTTTCTGGGACGTTGCACGTCATCCGAAGTACCACCTGGAGATGCTTTCTTCGGTTTTTGAGGTTTTTCTGTTTTTGATACTGGTGCAATCGTCGGACGCGCAGTTTTTGATACTGGTACGCTTGATTGTTCTACTTTATCCGCAGTCGGCTTGTTCTGTTGCCGTTTTACCTTGTCTTTGTCTTTATCGCGATCGCGCTTCAGAACTGGTTTGTCGGCGACGCTCGAATTATGCAAACCGGAATTAGGTTTTGCTGCCACGGGTCTACTAGGTGGAGCAGCCAACTCAGGCGCGTCTGGAATTTCCGGCTTAGATTTGGGTGAAACTAATTTTTCTGGTTTGCTCAAAGCAGTTTTATCTGATTCTGAGGGGGAAGTGGATGCTAAATTATCCGTATTTGTAACGGACAAGGAGTTATTTGGTTTCTGAGACTGATTTTGAGAAGCGGGTGCTATTGGTGCCACTGGTTCCATCGGCGAGACAGGAGATGTAAAAGGTCGGGGGGGCGCAGCCGGATTTGATGCGCTCTCTTGGTTTGGTAAATTACTAGAATTCTTTGGTGGTTTTGGTTTACTACGAATTTCCAATATTTGTGGTTTACTAGGTGCAGAAGCATGGTTATGCTTATTTGTACCATGCTCTTTCGACAACGCTAAAGTAGACGTTAATTTTTCTGCTTGCGAACGTATTCGTTCGGCATCAGATTCTGTAATCGTGCTGCTATGACTTTTGACCGCAATATTCAGTTGGTCGCAAATTACTAGTAGCTCTTTGTTTTCCAAATTCAATTCCTTTGATAATTCGTAAATTCTGACTTTGCCGTTGTTCATCCACTCTTCCCCTATAATTTACAGTTTTAACGGATGGTTGCCAGCTTTTGCGACATCTCCATCCTCGAGTTACTGTGTAATGGCGACTATTTTCGGTTTGAAAAGAGTTTTTACCATTCGGAAAGAGAGATGTGACCGTTGTAAAGCTGGCATCTCTACGCTTGCACAATATTCGTTAACGCCCGATTGCGCCCAACCATCAGCAAGTAAGTGCCGATATTTAGTTTTTTGTTTGGTTGATCTTTCTGTTGGGTTTAACACATGAAAGCCTACAATGACTAAGTTTTGCAAGTGTTTATCATATAACAAACCATGTGTCAATACTCATTTATAATTTTGGCACTGACCGTATGTTACTAAAAGATAATTTAATCAACAGTACTTTCGTTAATATTATTTTAGAAAGTAATCCCCCTATTTAAATTGCTTGTTCAAAAACAAAAAGATGATTCTAGGGTATAGCTTCAAGGTAAGCGCTGCGACAATGTTATATACAATGTCTCTGGCACTGGTGTACGCAAAGCTCGTCCTAATCTATTCTTTTTTTGAGCAAGGCTAAGACAACTCGGATTTGGGCAAATATAGGCTGAACGCCCCATCCCCTCATCTAATTGTACCTTTCCTGAAGGAAACACGCGGACAATCCGCCAAAACTCTTGTTTTAAATTGACTTTTCGACAACTAATACAACGCCTCCAATTCGGTTTCATTCTAACTGACTATCCGGCTTTAGCTATTGTGGTGGATGATTGTGATTAATAAATACTTTGATTCTCAGATTCAAATTCTTCCTCGGCTTCGTCTTCGTCTAATTCAGTTTCAAATTCTTCGGAATTAAATTCGCGATCGTCATCTTCTAATTGGTCAAGTTGCAATTTCTGTTGTTCAAGCCTTTCAAGTTCTTCAAGTTCTTCAAGCTCATCAAGTTCTGCTGCGTGTTGCGCTCTCACATCTGAGAATTTGGCATCTTCTCCTTCAAAATCGTATTTAGCTTTGTCTTTGATATCTATCTTCCAGCCTGTAAGTCTAGCAGCTAAACGAACATTTTGTCCTTCTTTGCCGATAGCTAAACTTAATTGGTCTTCGGCTACAAGTACATGAGTTTGTCGTGTTTCTGGGTCCATCAGCCGCACATCATCGACTCGTGCTGGACTCAAAGCGTTAGCAATATAAGTTGCGGGATCTGGAGACCAACGAATCACGTCAATTTTTTCGCCGCGTAATTCATTAACTACTACTTGAATTCGAGAACCCCGCGCTCCAATACAAGCACCAACTGGGTCTACATCGCGGTCTAAGGTATCTACAGCGATTTTTGTTCTTGGTCCGACATAAGAAGATGGAGGATTGGCTTCGCGGGCTACGGCAACAATTCTGACAACTTCATCTTCAATTTCTGGAACTTCGTTGGCAAAAAGATATACCACTAAACCCGCATCAGCGCGAGAAACCAGTAATTGCGGACCTCGCTGTTGACCTTTTGAAACTTTCTTTAGATATACTCGAAAATTGGCACCAATCCGGTAATTGTCATTGGGTAATTGTTCGCGTTTGGGCAATTCCGCTTCTACTTCTGGCTGACCAAAACCACTGGTAACAGCCATGATTACAGACTGTCTTTCAAACCGCAACACTCTTGTTTGCAGTACGGTTCCTTCTAAATCTTGGAATTCTTCCTGAATTAATTGTCGCTGCTGGTCGCGCAATTTTTGCGATAACACTTGTTTGGTTTGCATCGCAGCCATGCGACCAAATTCTTTTTTATCGGGGGTTACATCTACAACTACTTCCTGCCCTACCAATTGCGCTGCATCATCACCAAATTCTTCTACTTCTTTAATAACGTCCTTAAGAGCAATTTGATGGTCGGAATTTACTACTTCTTCAACTATAGTTTTTGTCGAAACAACGCGGAACCCCTCATCTTCGATATCTAATTCTACTTCAAAATTGTCAAAGTAATCTTCATCAAACTGTTTGCGGTCTAAATTTTGAGCGCGACGATAACGTTCGTAACCCTTAAGCAGCGCTTCTCTAATTGCCGATTGTACTGCAAGACGCGGTAAATTTCGCTCTTTACTTATACTTTCAATCAATTCTTTTAATCCAAGTAATTTTAGCATTGACATATATTGTTCGTTCTCCTTTAAAAATCGCTACCGGGAACACCGGAATTAAAGACGAGAAATAATCGGTGTGTTCACAAAACAAATATCTTGCTACAAAAAAACAACTAATAGAACCATTAGATGCTCATTTTTTTAGCAAAAAACGTTCTTCTTCACCGAGCGTAAAAGCAGTCTTGGTAGATAGTCTTCCCCACTTAATCGCGTTCTTCGTCTAACTGCACGCTCTGTATATTCGAGCGCTGAATTTCGATTACACGACCTTTTTTATTCAAGTAAACGTTGTTTTCATCTCGGCTAACCAGTTTACCATTCCATTCGGAATGTCCTTGATGGGGTGAAGAAGTGTAAACCTTAACCGGAAAACCTTTAAAAGAGATGAATTCTCGGTCGGTCTTCAATTCCTGGGAAATACCAGGACTAGACACTTCTAATACATAGGCATCGACCATAATTGAAGCTGCATCCAAATTTGCTTCTAAATTACGGCTCATGCGCTCGCAATCATTTAAACCAGTATCCTGCGTGGGATTACGGATATCAATTCGCAATACTGGTGGGCTTTGATTGGTATGAAAAACCACTTTCACGACCTCTAGTCCAAGGTCTTCTGCTACTGGTGTTGCTAAGTCAATTATTTGGGGAACTAAAGGATGAGTCATGTGGCAATTCCAACAAAAAAAGTGGGCTAGTACCCACTCCCTGCGATAAGGATATCTTTCAAGAAGTCTTGCAACGAACTCTAAGATAGCTCGTCTCTAATCTGAGTTTAGCGCATTTTTTCAAAATGCTTGCAGCAAAAAATCTACGATTACCCATCTGTATTTTGATGCTGCACATCTATCAAAGACCAGGTTTAGTCCGGTGGTTTGTATCTGTCAACAAGGGGAGGGTTACTTCTGTTTGAATATTTCTAGTTTGTTCGAGGATTTGCTCTACCTCTTCTTCGGAAAGACGTTGAACGTAATTGAGTTTAATTTCTTCCAAAAAGTCGATTAATAAGCTTTGTATTTCTGAGATTACTTGTTTCTTTTGAATTTCGTCTGTTAAAGCTTCTGAGAAGCGTTTTACTAATTGGCTTGAAAGTTTGGCAGAAACTGGGTCTTCTGTCGCAGATACTAAAGCATGGTAGAGGTTTGTAGCAATTTGAGTTGCCAATTGGGCGCTTAATTGATGCTGCATTTGTCCTATCCCTGGCAGGTTGCGAAAATTGCTGTAGATAGGAGATTGATTAAATGCGCTATTTATATTGTGCTGTAGCATAGCAATGATTTCCGGTTGAATTTTTGGTAATACTTGGTAAATCACTGTTTGTGCAAAGATTCCTGCCAAGGCTTCTATCTCATTAATATTATTGATGTCCACATAGGGACGCAATGTTTGACTTTGTTGTAACCAGCGTGTCAAGTCTCCTTGTTTAATAGAATTTTGAGTTTGATTTATCACTCGTATAACTACGATTTGTGTTATTTCTTCAGCAAAATTAGCTACAATCCCTTGTTGAATTTGATGCCGTAAACTCGATAAATTTAATAATTTTGCTTTTTCTATACGAAATAATACAGGTATGATTCGCAACCAACGCCAAAAAGGTAGTACTAAAAATATATCGTACCAGTGCCATAAAATAGCATTGAACCAACTAAACCCAGGATGACGACGTTTTATATAGTAAGTACGCGCGAATAATTCAATGGTAAATAAAAGTACAAATGGTAGGTCAATTATCCAAAATTTATCTATAAATTCCCCATTTTCCCCAATTTGTCGATAGTAGTTACTCGCAATTAACGGTTTAATTTTACCGTTAAAAAAACTTATTTCTTGATTCCAACCTTGTTTTAATAAATACTCTTGACTCCAAAAAGTCATAAATGCCTGTTTTGAAGATTCATTATCAAGACGTTCGCGCATCCGATTTTTAATTTTTTCCAAGGTACCACTTTTAGATGCTGCTGCGAATGGATTATTTTCAATCATTTCCACGCTCAATTCCCTTAATTCTTGGAGTTTTATCGTTGATAGTCGTGAAGTTAATCCTGTCTCGCTGATTTGCTGTTCCAATTCTTCTACAGTTTTTAAATAATTCTCAGTTTCTCTATGAGGTTCAATTCCTTTGATTGGATCATATGTTTTTTGGATTTGAGGCAAGTTACGTAAATAAAAATTCCGCCACCCAATATAAGTTAAATTAAATGATACTAATCCTAGGTTTACCGTGGCAATGAGCGCCATAAATCTTTCAAACCAAAGATTTCGCTTGTTGACAAGTTTTTTATTTTTCATTACTTTTCAGTGGTATTACATATTTTCGAGTAGACATAGCGTATTTTATTCACTTGTAACAAGGGATTCTATAATGTTTGTTACCAATTAAATAAAAACTTCAAAGTATATTTTGTATCACTTAAAATGTTTACTAGTTGCGAATTTTTTAACTATTTATAGAAGTTTTTCAAAATACATCTATAGGAAGATGACAAAATAATTTTTGGCTAAATATTTTGAATCGTTAAAATAAATTTAGATTAATCAAAAAATTATTAATAATCAGAAAAAATTTTGATAAAAAGACCTTAAATAAACTTAAAATGCAGCTGTAAGACTTAAATGTCCTACCAATTTAAATGACTCGGAGTTTTAATCATGTGGTGTGAGTTTAGTAACAAAAGTATTAGTGTTGTAACTGCTTGTGTAATTGTAAGCAGTGTAGCTGTTTCAAGTACAGTTTTAGCCACTCGTGAACGCAATTATACTCCACGGGAATTCCGTTCTGTGTTGTACGGATTGGGATACGACGTAGCAGTATCAGATGCACCTTTGACGGATGCTCAAACAAGAAAAGCAATCCGCGAATTTCAACAGGGGTACAAGATAGGAGTGGATGGGGTAGCAGGACCAAATACTCAAAATCTTGCCGCCGAAATTGTCAGAAGTCTCAAATACAACTTGAATTTGGTCGCCAATCCCGATCCTGAACTACCTCTCGATCAATTTTACGGACCAACAACCCAAGAAGCAGTTAAACAATATCAACAACAGTTACAGGTTGAACAAACTGGAATCGCTGATTTGGCTTTGCGGCAAAGACTTAATCAACAAGCGAAGCAGGAGACTCCAGACGCAACACCAGAAGCAACCCCATCACCAACAGCAACACCGGAAGTAACCCCAACTCCCGTAATACCGGAAGCAACCCCAACACCGGAAGTAACCCCAACTCCCCTAATACCGGAAGCAACCCCAACACCAACACCAACAGCAACACCAGAAGTAACCCCAACTCCTGTATTTCCGGAAGCAACCCCATCACCAACAGCAACACCAGAAGTAACCCCAACTCCCGTAATACCCCAAACAACTCCTTGAAGGTTAAAGGTTAGAGGTTAGAGGTTAAAGGTTAGAGGTTAAAGGTTAAAGGTTAAAGGTTAAAGGTTAAAGGTTAGAGGTTAGAGGTTAGAGGTTAGGGACTTCCAAAAAATAATTTATCCCATTAACGTAGTGCGAGCATCTTGCTCGCTTGTAGTAGCGAGCAAGATGCTCGCACTACCCAATTTAAAATGGATGTTTTTTTATTTGGAAGTCCCTTAAAGGTTAAAGGTTAGAGGTTAGAGGTTAAAAGTGTATTTAATTTGTATTTTTCTAGCGGGCTGTCGGGCCCGCACTACAAGACTTTAATAAAATTTGAATATACAAATTAAAGGCTTTTTAGCTTAACTCCTAACTCCTAACTCCTAACTCCTAACTCCTAACTCCTAACTCCTAACTCCTAACTCCTAACTCCGATTAGTTTTGTTCTTCCATCGGTCTACCTTTGGGAACTGGAAGAAGGGGACGACGGTCATCATAAGGCATTGGGATGTACTGTACCGAAGGTCTTCCTCCTTGCGGTTGCGGGTATAGTTCCATCAGGTCGTAGACGATTCGGGGCAATCCGGCTGTGACGGGTAGCCCCATTTCCGTTGCTTCTTCAACTGTTATTGGGTAATCGTGAGTAACTTGTCCTGTTGTCAAAGCTTCGATAATTTTTTCGATATCTTCCGGTTTAACTTTTTGCTGGGGGATAGAATCTTTAAGTAATGTTCTGACGAAGCGCTGTACTTGATTCATGGCTTTGCGCGATAGGTCAGCCATAATTAAAGTTTGGTCGTCAATTTCACCAATAGGTTTATCTTCAACAACTTTAATGATACTCGCAGCAGGTAGATTACCAAGTTGTGGGTCTACAGGTCCAAGAACGGCATTTGCATCCATCACGATTTCATCGGCTGCCAGAGCAAGCATTGTACCACCACTCATCGCGTAATGAGGTACAAATACGGTTACTTTGGCTTGATGACGAATTAAAGCTCTGGCAATTTGTTCGGTTGCCAAAACTAAACCACCGGGAGTGTGTAAAATCAAGTCGATAGGAACATCTGGTGGAGTAAGACGAATTGCTCGGAGAATTTTTTCAGAATCTTCGATGGTAATATAGCTCGAAATTGGTATACCCAGGAAACTGATCGACTCTTGACGGTGAATCAGCAGAATTACCCGACTTTTACGACTTTGTTGAAACTCATCGATACTACGGAAGCGGCGATATTCCATTTGACGACGCTGCCAAATCGGTTGCAATGAAGAAAGCAGCAGAAAAATGCCAAATATCTCAAAAATACCAAAACTCATAAAATAAATTGTTCAAATTTAACGCTTTACGTCCTACATTCTCACAACTTTTGGTAATTCTGATGTCTATCTAAAGACAGTTATAGGTGAAAGTTCAAAGGTTTAAGGTCAACTGTCAACTGTCAACTGTGCTTTTGCCAAATTTTAATCGTATTGTCATCGCTACCGCTAACTAAAGTCTTCCCGTTGGGACTTATGGCGATTGACCTCACGTAGCTGGAGTGACCTTTTAAAGTACAAATTTCTTTACCCGTATTTGCTTGCCAAATTTTGATGGTGTTATCCCAACTACCGCTGGCTAAGAATTGTTGATCGGGACTTAATGCTACTGTCCACACTGCATCTGAGTGACCTTTTAAAGTACGGATTTCTCTACCCGTACTTACAGACCATAACTTAATAGTATTGTCGGAACTACCACTCACTAAAATTGTCCCATTTTGGCTGTAGGCTAGGGAATTGACGAACAAAGAATGTCCTGTCAAAGTGCGAATTTCTTTACCTGTATGGGTTTGCCATATTTTGATTGTATAGTCAGCACTCGCACTAGCTAAACACTGTCCGTCTGGACTCCATGCAACTGAACAAACTGAATCGGAATGTCCTGTAAAATTAGCAATTTCTCGACTCCTGCTGACTTGCCAAAGTTTGATCATGCCATCCACGCTACCGCTTGCGAGAAGTTGATTATTTGGACTAAAAGCCAGGGTATTTACACAACTTGTATGACCTTTATAAGTATTAATTTGTATACCAGTATTGACAAACCATAATTTGATCGTCTCATCCCAACTGCCGCTAGCCAGGATTTTTCCATCGTGGCTAAAAACAAGGCTGTCAACTATACCTGTATGACCGGATAACCAACGTCCTAATTGACGCAACAGTTTTCCGCTGTGAAGTTCCCATAATTTGATTGTTTTGTCGCTGCTGCCACTAACAAGCAGTTGACCATCGGGACTGATGGTAACACTATGAACCATACTATCATGTCCTTTAAGGGTATTTACGCATTTCCATGGCTGACTAAGTAAGGAATTTGCCCGATGTGTGATGGTTTGCGTTGGGGATACTTTTACTCCTATGGGTTGTTCGAGTAATTTTAACCACTCTTGTACGGATTGCGGGCGATAATTTGCATTTAACGCCATTCCATGCATGATTGCTTGGTTTGTCCTGTCGCTGATGTGGGGATTTAAATCTTGTGGTGGTTTGAGCAAGGTCTTTTTACTTCTATTGTCGGCACTTGTAGGTATAAATCCGGTCAGTAAGGTGTATAAAGTGGCGGCTAAAGCGTAAACATCAATAAATTCTCCCCGTGGTGCTGACCTTTGATATTGTTCTGGTGGAGCAAAACCGGGAGTATGATAAATTGTATGTTTTTGTACTTCGTTGGCAATAAATTCTCTGGCTATACCAAAGTCAATTAATACCGCTTGCAATTTATCTTGACGAATAATTATGTTACTGGGTTTAATGTCTCTGTGTAATAAACCTCGACGATGAATAACTTTTAAAGCGTTACCAATTTGTTGAATGTAGCGTAGTGCTTCTGCTTCGGACAATACTCCCATTCTTCGTAAATATTTGTTTAAATCTTCACCTTCGATGTATTCCATCGCGATACAAGGCAAATTTTCTTCGTTAAAAATACTTTCTATTTCAACTATATGAGGATGCCGACATACAGCTAACCTTACCGCTTCATCTTGAAAGTCTTGCTGTATTTTATTTAGGTATTGTTTCAAAGCCGGATTGTCAAGAATATCTTCTTTTATAGTCTTGATAACTCGCAATTCGCTACGTTGAGTTCTCGCTAGATAGGTTACACCCATTCCACCTTCACCGAGAATATTTTCAATTATGTAGCGATCGCCATTTAACTTTTGCCCCCTTTGCCAGACCATTGGTGAATACTATGGTTTACTGGTATTTATTGTTGCACATTTTTTGATTTTAGTTAAGAAATGTTCATAATCATCTTTGTAAACCTGGTTCTAGTTGAAAAAATCTTACTTAAATATAAAAAAATTAATTAATCAGCTCGTAATATACTAAAATTCAGTAGATATTTTATGGAATTACTAATGTTTGATTAAGAAAAGCTTCAACTTATCTCATCAAATCTTAATAGTTAGTTTTGTACATTCCGGATATAGTCCGAAATAGCTTAATTTATCTTTGTAGTAATTAATATTGTTTATCGCTTGATTTATTTGAGAGCTAACTAATTATAATTTTGGATATTTATTATAGGATAAAATGTTTGAAAATATGCTAAAAAATTTACGTTTAAAACAAAAATTTACAATATTACTGCTAATCATCTTGATTGTAGGTGTTAGCGTGAGTGGATTCGCTTTATCTTTTGTACTCAGACAAAATGCTAAGCGCGAAGTTGCAAATACCGCTTTAATTTTGATGGAAGCGATGAGTTCAGTGAGAGATTACACCAGTAATCAAATCAATCCAGAATTAACAGATAAATTAGAAACAACTTTTTTACCACAAACTGTACCTGCTTATTCGGCTAGGGAAGTATTTGAAAATTTACGAAAGAAAGGAGACTATAAAGACTTTTTTTATAAAGAAGCAACCCTTAATCCTACTAATCTTCGAGATAAAGCCGATGCTTTTGAAACCAAAATTGTCGAGGGTTTTAAAAATCGCCAAAAACCAGAATTGAGCGGTTTTCGTTCGCTTCCTGGTGGAGATGTTTTCTATATTGCTCGTCCGCTAGCGGTAACTGAACAAAGTTGTTTACAATGTCACAGTACAGTTGATGTTGCACCTCCTAGCATGATACAGCGTTACGGTACTGCTCATGGGTTTGGGTGGAACTTAAATGAAATAATCGGCGCTCAAATCATTTCAGTTCCTGCGGATAGAGTTATCCAAAAGGCAAATAAATCATCTGTTGTAATTATCGGTATTGTATTGATGGTTTTCGTGGCGGTTATTATATCAGTAAATGTATTTTTGAATAGACAAGTTGTGCTTCCTCTTAAACGAATTACTCGTGTGGCTGAGGAAGTTAGTACCGGACATATGGAAGTCGATTTTGATCAGGTATCTAATGATGAAATCGGTAATCTTGCTAGAGCATTTAAAAGGATGAAATTAAGTTTAGAAATGGCAATGAAAAGGCTCAAAAGTACTGGGAATACTCCCAAAAATACTGGTTGAGGGTAGTAGTTGATTGCATTATTTTTGCTGGACAATTTATTAGTAGTGGGAGCGTCTCGCTCCCTGGTTGCTCTTATTTTTACTCATTTTTTACACCTAGATAAATTTTCAATATAATTCATAATTCACAGAAGTCAGCTTTTTAGGATAATGGTTTGTATTAACAGATATTTGTGTGAAAAATCCGACTTCTTTTATAATCAATAATCAATAATTAATCGGTAATTAATAAATATAAATTTAAGAAAATATCCGCTGTGTAAATTTAATTGCTATTTGAGAATCGGGAATTTCTTTGGCTAATAATTCCACGAATTGATACGGTGTTGCCTGGGGATTTTCTGATAATATATCTTCTACGATTAAATTTGCCATCGGTCCGATATAATACGCTAATTCTTGCCGACAATTTTTGATAAACGAAGGGGTGAGTAAGTTTAAATTTTGTTGATTATCACTGTTTTCTAAATTATCATTTGAGTTAACTATTGTTGGTTCAACTTGGCTATAAAATGGCGGTATTGTAGGGTTTAATTTTGAGTCAGGTAAAGCTAATGTGGGAAGTTCATCAAAATTTCCTAGAGAAGACGAAAATGTTTGCGACTCACCAAGTTGCTCGAGATATCTAAGAACTTCCTTAGTACTTTGATATCGTGCTTTGGGCGTATCTGCTAACATTTTATCGAGTATCCGCGCAAAACCATCACTGATATTAGTATATATCCGCCAGTTCCAATCGAGGGAATATCTATCCATCAAGTATGATGGATTTTTACCCGTGAGCAACACTACCGCTGTTACTCCCAATGCATAAATATCACTGCTTGGAGAACACAAACCCAAACTAATTTGTTCACGGGGAGCATATCCAACTTTTCCTACAAGGGACATATTCCCAGCAAATGCTATTTGATTAATTTTGCTAGCTTCGTTGATTTCAGCTATTTGTTTTCCCACACCAAAATCAATTAGTACGGGTAAATCTCCACCTTCAGGCAACATGATATTATCAGGAGAAATATCTCGATGAATGACTTGATGTTCATGGACATATTCCAAAACTGGTAATAGTTTTTTCAGCCAAAATATCACTTCATTTTCTGAAAAAGTTTGTCCTTGATTTTGACGTTCTTGTAATAGCATTGAATATGTTTTACCATTAACATATTCTTGCACTAAGAACAGCCGACCTTCTCCTTCAAAACAAGCTAAAAAACGCGGTATTTGGGGATGTTGCAATTTATGAAGAATTTTTGCTTCTCTTTTGAACAAGTCACGACATTTTTCGATTCCATCACTACCAGTACCGAAGGGAGCAAATTCCTTGAGGACACAAGCTTCGTTGAAACGACGTGTATCATATGCTAGGTAAGTCCTTCCAAGTCCCCCTTGTCCCAACATCCTTTGGATAATATAACGACTATCAATTAAAGTCCCAGAAGCTATTTCTGGTTTACTAGGGGGTATAGACATTTTCTTGTGACTCCTAAAAGTTATATGGTTATATAAAGTTATATATTTATATATTAAATATTAAATTATTAGTGTTAAAGTCTAGTTCGGAGATGCAGATCCGTTCCCAATAAATACTCAGACAGAATTAATTACATACCAAGATTTTCTATTTACTGTTAAGAGCTTACTGTTTCGAGGTTCGTGCCAGCGTCTCCGTTCACATAGCTTGTCCGGAAGGACATAAGAGAAATGAAGTTAATTTTGTCCAAGTATTTACTGCTAGTTTTTCATAGAAAAGGGAGTTTTTAGGTAAGATTATTTATTCTTGCTTAACATTGATAATTTATTAACCATCTCAATTATCTATCAACACAAATTCTAGATGTTTCGACAAAATTTGATAAGAATTTATAAGATGTTATAAAAATTAATAAAAATTTATAAAGCTTTTTAAAAATTGATTTTTTAGTTAAGAACTGATTAATTAGTCTTTGTTGTATTATTAGTATTATTCGGAGATAGTTTAGGCAATAAAACTACGGGTTTCTGTTGAAGCTGTGTTTCTAAAGGTTTAACTTTTTGCATTAACTGAATAAATTGTTCGTATTCAGGAACTTTGACGCTAGGAACATAACCTGCATCTGCTGTAATATTTGCTGGGGCTTCACTCATCATCTTGCGGATTTGTTGCTCACGATTTCGATCAATATTTGGTGATGCCAAGACTAAACCTGGGGGAATCCACCGACTAGTGTGTATAATCCTAAACTTAGTTTGACTAAATTGCCGGTGATAAATTTCAAAGTTATTTTCTGATAAAGCACCAGCATCAACACTACCTTCTTTTAACCATTCGAGTACTGTTTTAGGAGTAGGAGCAAAACGGATTTCAGCAAGGGTTAAACCGTAAAGATCGTACAAAGGTACATAATAACCAGCAGCAGAACCTTTTTGACCTAAAGCAACCGTTTTATTTGTCAAATCTGGTATTTTTGTGATTGGACTATCATCTCGAACTATCAACAACGAACGCTGTCTACTACTAACTTCACCCATGGAGAATAAAGGTTCGTAAAGTTGTTCATCGATCGCGATCGCGGCTAAACCAGGGGGAGCAAAAACGATATCCCATTGTTTGCGGTTAATTTGGTCAATAGCTTGTAATTCGTTGTAAGTTGGTTCTAATTCTACAATCGACTTTGTTGTTGCTGCTATGTAGTTTTTAAAGCGATCGTACTTATCGAGTGAAAGGTTTTCTTCTCCGTAACTAACTACACCTATATTCACTTTTTGTGGAGATGTGTTCTGCGAATTGCATCCCATACTTAACAGTGGAAGTAATATTAAAAACCCAAATTGTACAAACCTGCGTGTAAGCATAGTTTTTACTTAGATATTTACCTATTTAATTATTAAGAGTCACAAATGGGTTAAAAAATTAATTTTTTATAAAATTTAATCAAATACATCACAGATTTGAAGATACCCATTAACTAACTTAAACTAGAGTATAAGAGTGTAACAGTTGACTCTTATACCTAATCGTGATATCTCGATATATTTTTTCTTTTTGGAGTAGATTAAAATGGGTGGGTTAATTACTGGCTTACTAATAGTCGTTTATGTCGGTGGGGTTTGGAAGTTTTGGACTGGATTTAGGAGAACTAATTTCAGTAATAGCCTAACAAATCGTCTTGTTTTATCATTGTTATGGCCAGCTTGTTTTATTGGTAGTAAATCCTATCGTCAAAATTTTACAAAAGCGCTCAAAGGTTAAGGATTATTTTTCAGTTTTCCCTAAGTATAGGGGAATAAATTAATGTGTCAGAGATTTTATGTCTCTGACATTTGTTTTATATCTGATTTGGAAATCGTACTTTGAACAAATCTCCCGGTATCAAAAAAGCAATGAGTAGCAGTTTCTACACTTATAAATATTTTTGTATTTACCCAACTCGATCAAGATTGTTTTAAGCGGTGTAAGCTGAAATTATAATTGATATAAGTAAGTTTAAATATATTTACTTTTCTACATTATCAGTAGAAATAATTAAGAAAATATAAAGTAATAAAGTTTTGATTTATTTATCTTTTAGATACACTGTCTTTGAGGATAATTCCCTTCAGTTAATAAAATTAAATATTCGCAAAACTATTAGCATCAGGGCTATATGGTTAGCTTAGACAAAAAAAGCGAAGAAAATTCCTGAGTGTTTAGAAAAATGCATCCTTTAATGCTGTATGATTAAAGATATATAAAACTAAGTTAAAAAAAATTGTTAAATTTAAAGTCAATTTATGGTAAGGGTCAAAAAAAAAGAAATTTACTACTTTAGAAGGATAGATTGTTTTTTGGATTTTCAGCAGAATAGATTCATGCTTGCTTAAAGTTAACACTTAGGTTGCAAGTGTATTTACCTTGATAGCAGCACAAATAATTCATCTAAAAAGGTATTGATGTCACAAGTGTCAACTGTCTAATAGGGTGATATTTCGGATTTTCTTTTCAGTATCTCCAAGATAAACTCGGATAGATAATTAATACATGGGTTGAGCCAAAAAAGACCTTGGTGATAAGTTTTATTTTCTGTTTATTTCCTGCTTTAGACTCCCTGTCTAGATTGAGCAAAGAAGTAATAGAATCAACCCTTATAAAAAGTGAGTTCCCATCTCCACTATTGTTTGAAATCACTTATTAACGCTTCAGGTTGCATCTTAGAAGCGTATTCAACCCCCAATTAAAGTAAAATCAGGACAAATTATGCTTCACAATTATAACGGCGAAACACTTTCGATCTACGAATGGTTATCTAGAGCAGGATTTAAAAATTCTGATGTTTTTAGAATGGACCCGGAATTAATTCGGCATCTTCACAAACAGTGGTTTGTATACCGCGAAATTGTCCAAACTTGTATGTCCGAAACTGGTTGTTCTGATCCTGGTGAATTGGAAATTAACCATCCTTATCGTACCCCTCAAGTACCTCAACTAGCTTCTTCTTACTCTTTAGAATTAGGACATATTACGGCAGTATATTCCTAAAGTTGGAAGTTGTGCTTCACAATTAAATCTACAGTTCAATTGTGAAACACAATGTGAGGTTAGAAGTCGGGTTTTTGTAGGGTTTTTCTGCGAGTACAAAAGATTTATCTTAAAAACCCGACTTCTGTGCTAATTGTCGCGCATTTAATTTGTATTTTTCTAGCGGGCTTTCGGGCGCGCACTGCAAGACTTTAATAAAATTTGAATGTACAAGTTAAAGGCTTTTTAGCTTAATTGTCAACAATAAAACTATTCCCTACTCCCTACTCCCTAAAAGACTTCTTTAACAGATCCGAATTAATATTACTTAATCCGCAAGCAATTCCTGCAACTTCTTTAAAACCTTCTCAGCATGACCTTTAGTTCTGACATTCGACCACACATGAGCTAAACTAGCATCGGGTGAAATTAAAAAAGTTGAGCGTACAACTCCCATATATTCCTTACCCATGAACTTCTTTAATTTCCATACACCATAAGCATCACATACTTGGTGTTCCGGGTCGCTCAAAAGTTGAATTGATAAATTATGTTTATTGATAAATTTGCAGTGAGATTCTTCTGAATCGGGACTTATCCCCAGAATTTTTGCTCCCAAATCGCTAAATTGTTGAGAATATTCACTGAAATCTTTTGCTTCCACAGTACAACCAGGTGTATCGTCTTTGGGATAAAAATAGAGAACAAGCCAATTAGATTGAAAATCTTCTAATTTGACTAAATCTCCATTTTGATTTTTTGAGCTAAATGACGGTGCTTTTTCTCCCATTTTGGGAATTTCGCTAATCTGTGGCATAGGGGATGGGGGGATGGGGGGACAAGGGGACAAGGGGACAAGGGGACAAGGGGACAAGGGGACAAGGGAAAATTAACTGTCAACTGTCAACTGGCTGGTGGTAAGTTAACTTTTTTATTTTCTTGAATAACTTGACGACGGGATTTCTTTCTAAAACCGTATTTTACAGTATCGAGAATCCAATGTTGAAAATTATCAATGTAGGTAAACAATACTGGTACTACTACTAAAGTTAATAATGTAGAAGTGCTAAAACCACCGATAACTGCAACACCCATTGATTGTCGCACTTCCGCACCAGCACCGAGTCCTAATGCTAAGGGGAAAGTACCAGCGATTGTGGAAAGGGAAGTCATCAGAATGGGACGCAAACGAGATATACCAGCGTCCATTAGGGCTTGACGCTGTTTTTTACCTTGTTCTAAGCCCATGATTGTATAGTCTACTAAAAGAATTGAGTTTTTGGTGACAATTCCGACTAACAACACGATACCAATTAAAGCATATAGTCCTAAAGCTTTTTGAGCAATCATTAATGCTAAAAGAGTCCCACCCAAACACAAGGGTAGCGCCACCATAATAGTAATTGGATGAAGAAAATTATTATATAGCAAAACTAAGATTGCGTAAATCATCATTATCGCTAAACCCAATGCAGTACCGAAGCGTCCGAAAATTTCTTGCATAATTTCTGCATCCCCAGCCGAACGTTGAGTTACTTCCGCAGGTAAATTTTTCATTGCTGGTAACTCGTTTACCGCTGTCAATCCGTCTCCTAAAGAGATGCCCTGTAGATTAGCTTCCACCGAAACTTGACGCATTCGGTCAAAACGGTTGATAGTCGCAGCACCGCTACCAAAACGGATATCTGCAACTGCAAGTAATGGAACTAAACCACCATTTTGACTGGGAACTTGGAGATTTTTGATATTTGTAATGTCTTCTCGTGCTTGGGGATCAATTTGTACTCGAATTGGAACTTGGCGATCGCTAAGATTGAATTTTGCTAAATTAGCATCATTATCGCCGATAGTAGCAAGAGTTGCGGTACGTGCAATTGATTGTACAGTGACTCCTAAATCTGCGGCACGTTGGGGATCTGGAACCACTAAAATTTCTGGTTTGACCAAACTAGCGCTAGAAGATGCTTCCACCAATCCGGGTACAGTTCGCATCTGTTTCTCTAAATCATCAGCAGCTTGTTTCAAAGCTTGGGGATTTTCACTTTGTAGAACTATAGTTAAATCCTTTCTACCACCAACTGTACCAGTACTTTGAAAACTAATTCTCGCTCCGGGGATTTGAGCAAACTGCGGACGTATTTGTTCTTCAAGCTCAGTTTGAGAAAGTTCTCGTTCTTCTTTGGATTTTAGTCTGATAGTAAGAGTTGCTGAACCAACATTTTCAGTAGATAAAACACTTTCAACCCCAGGATTTTGTTGAATTAAATTTGTCGCTTGAGTTACGACTCGCTTGGTATCAGCCAAAGTCGAACCAGGAGCTAATTCCACCGATACCGTAGAAATACCAATATCAGCAGCATCAACCAAACCCTTGGGAATCAAAGGTACCAACATTAAGCTACCAATAAAGAAAGCCAAAGCCAGTAGTAAAGTTGTGATTCGATGGCGTAAAGCCCATCTCAGTACAGAAGCATAAGGTTGAAAACGACGACGATAATAAGCAGTATCATTTTCAACCCCTGACCCTTGACCTTTAACCTTTGAACTTAACAAATGGGCTCCCATCATTGGTGTTACCATCCGTGCTACTGATGTGGAAAATACCGTAGCAGCGGTAACTGTCATTGCAAAAGGTTGGAAAAACTGACCGGGAATTCCCCCCATGAATGCTACTGGTAAAAATACGGCAATGATTGTCGCCGATGTGGCAATTACGGCTAAACCCATCTCTGCTGAAGAGTCCAAAGCTGCTTGTTTGGGTTCTTTACCCATTCCCAAATGCCGTTCCATGTTTTCAATTTCTACGACGGCATCATCTACTAAGTTACCTACAGCTAATCCCAAACCTAACAGTGTCATATTGTTAAGAGTGTAACCCAAAGCAAACATCACACCGAAAGTGGGAATAATTGATAAAGGTAAAGTCACAGCTGTAATTAAAGTTGCTCGCCAATCGCGTAAAAATAGTAAAATTACCACCACAGCTAATACAGACGCAATTAATAGCTCGTTCATCGTACTTTCGTAAGAATTACGAACAAAAGTAGCTCTGGTAAAAATTAATTCCATTTTTACGTCTTGAGGAAGAGTTTTTTCTAACTTTTCAACTTCCTTTTTGATTCCTTCTTCCACCGTCACCGTGACGCTACCAGTACTACGCAATACCTCCAAAGCAATCACTGGCTGATTATTCAACCGTGCCGATTGACGTACTTCACCAAAGCTATCATCAATATTTCCTAAAGTAGATAAAGGAACAGAACCACCACCAGGAAGGATAACTTCATAATTTGTCAAAACATCTACACTTTCAGCACTACCCAAAGTCCGGATAGTTTGTTCACTTCCGCCAATTTCCGCACGACCACCAGGTAAATTAATATTAAAAGCTCGTAATTGGTCATTGACTTGAGTTGCAGTAATACCCAAAGACTGTAAACGGTTGGGGTCAAGATTAACGCGAATTTCTCGGTCAACCCCACCTACACGGCGGATTTCAGCCACACCCCTTACTGATAACAAAGCTCGACTGATAGTTTGATCAACCAGATTACTCAAATCTTCCACCGAACGTTTATCCGAACTGACCACATAAGTCATAATTGAACTGCCGGAAAACTCCAAACGCTGTACGATTGGGTCATTAATATCTTGAGGAAGACTTTGACGAATTTGCGCGATCGCATTACGAACATCATTAGTAGCGCGATCGGTATCGGTTCCCAACGCAAAGTTAATCGTGGTAATAGAAACACCATCAGTAACAACCGAACGCAATTCATCGATATTACCCAAACCAGCAACCGCATCTTCAATTTTTTTAGTTACCTGAGATTCCAATTCAGTAGGGCCAGCACCAGGTTGAGCCACCGTAACCTGAACAGCAGGAATATCAATATTCGGGTTAGTATCAATACCCAAGATATTAAAGCAGAACCAACCAACCACAGTTAAAACTAAAAATAAAACTATTGTCGGAATTGGTTTATGTATAGACCAAGCAGAAACATTAAAATTCATAAAAGTTTGTTTATAGTTGACAGTTGACAGTTAATAGTTGACAGTTGTTAGTTGATATTTATTTCTCCCCATCCCCTTGTCCCCTTGTCCCCTTGTCCCCCCATCCCCTTGTCCCCTTGTCCCCTTGTCCCCTTGTCCCCCCATCCCCTTGTCCCCTTGTCCCCCCATCCCCTTGTCCCCTTGTCCCCTTGTCCCCTTGTCCCCTTGTCCCCTTGTCCCCCCATCCCCTTGTCTCCCCATCCCCTTGTCCCCCCATCCCCTTGTCCCCCCATCCCCTTGTCCCCCCATCCCCTTGTCCCCCCATCTCCTCCCAAACCTCTACCGACAATAACGAATATGAATACCTCCCTGAGTACAAATATAAGCTTTTTGTTTCTCATCTAAATTTTTAACTTCACTAAAATCAACTCCTCTGACAACTGCGGATTGAGTTTTAGCGGCAGGAGTTTCAACAAATTGGTCTGCTGGATTTTGCTGTGCTGGGGAAAGTATTGTTCCTTGAAAATCTGCTCCTGTTAAATTTGCACCCCGTAAATCTGCAAGACTCAGGTCAGCATTACTCAGATTCGCATATGAGAGGTTGGTAGAGCTTAAAATAGCACCAGTAAGTCGTGCAGCACTTAGATTAGCATTACTTAGATTGGCACGGTCAAGATAAGCTGATGACAAGTCTGCTCCTTGCCATTCAGTTTTGATTAAATTGGCATTAGATAGCTGTGTGCCGATCGCGATTGTACGACCTAAGCGAGCGCCGTATAAATCGGCATCATTCAACTTGGCTTCACCTAAATCTGCTCCTGTAAGGCTGGCATTTTCTAAGACAGCACCACGTAAATCGGCTTTTCCGAGTCTTGCGCTACTCAGATTTGCCCCAACCAAACGTGCCGCTAATAGGTTAGCTTCGTTCAAATTTGCACCGCTCAAATTGGTACGCACCATTAAAACACGACTGAGATTCGCACGACTTAAATTAGCTTGTTTTAGCTCAGCTTGACTTAAATCGGTAATCCAATCATCATAAGTATCCCAACGACCATCTTCACCAGGTCCCCGGAAACGACTACCGCTGAAACTGGCTCGATCCAAATTTGCATACTTGAAATCAATTCCCCATAAATCAACTTTGTCTAATGACAAGCTGAACATAGAATTATGGACAGAACCTTCTTGAGACAATTTGGCACGGCTTAAATCAATACCATTTGTTTTGCCGTTATAAACCAATAAAATCTTATTAATTGCCTGCTGATTTGCATACAAATTTTTTTGTCGCAATTCCCTTTCTTGAGTGGCATTAGTAGCTGTCGAATCCAACTCACCTTCAAGTAAAATATTCATGTGTTTGAGTTCGGAAATGGCTTCCGGACCAATACTGACCAAAGCTTGCTGAATAGTTTCTAATAAAACTGGGTCGTTTTCTTTACCCAACAAACCAACTAAAAATTTAATCGCTTGCGAATCTTTGAGTGTTCCTAAAGCGACAATTGTCCGCTGACGTTGTTGTTTAGTAGCTCCAGAATTATCGTCCAACTGCTGCTTGAGTGCTAAAAACTGCTTGCTGTTGTTTTGGTTAATTGCTTTTTGATTTTGCTTGTTTTGAATATAAATTTGAGTGCCGACCAAAGTTGTCAATACACCAACCATGCTTAACAGTGCTACTCCCAGTAAAGTCAGGCTGGGGTTTCTTCGCATCAAAGCCCATAAGTTATCTTTTTGCTGTTGCTGGGGTGTAACTACAATTGATTCGATTGCTGCTTCTTCATCTGTCTGCATCCACCCAGATACATTCCTTCTATTGGCTAAAACTGAAGGTTCAAAAGGAATGGTGGCATCTATCGTATAAGTATCGGCAATTCTATCGTGGATTGAGCGACGTTGCCGCAACCAGGGAAAACCCATTGCTTCTGCAAACAACATCAACAATGCTAATACCGTAAAAATACCAAGATGAGGGAATAATAAGGTGTAGCGCCACAACATATAAGTCACGGACATAGGCACACCCCAGCGACTACCTTCTCGCAGCAAAACTGTTCCAAAACCAGGTGGTTGACCTTTTTCATTCACAACTTTAATGCCAAACCAACCCTTGGGAATTGTACTTCCTGTTTTCCCTAACAAATACCATTGCCAACAAGTAAGTGACAAGGGCGCTAATATTGCTACAGTCCACAAAAAATTAGTCGGCCATGCGACATTACGAGTACCATAACTTATGGGTAAACCCAAAGGATAGGCTACTGTCCTTTCTGCTGCAACCAATACAGGATTGAGCGGTACGCGCTCCATATTAGTTTTACTGTTGATATACGCCCCAATCCCAAAAGGTACCGCACCACTCACGACACAAAGGGTGATTTCCGTTAGCCAAGCCGCAACCCGTCGCGAAGAAAGCGAAAGCGCACTGGTTTTTCGGGGTTGCTTTGGTTGTCTCAATTGATTCCCACTTCTCCTCACTGTTGGTGTTGTCATTTACCTTGTTCCCTATAAATTAATTTCTACGCAAAAAAGTTTGCGTAGGTAGAAATAAATTATTCTTTTATCTGAGGACTGTTACCAGCTACGAAAAAATTGTATCCAAGGTAAACTAATCCTGCCAGTAATGCCATACTTATAACAGAAGCAATTAGTTTCAGTGCTGCTTGTAAGATAGCAAACCCAATTAAAAATCCTACAACCAAAACTATTAGCTTTGCCACATTTGGTAAATGCCAAAACCAACTGATAATTTGGATTATGTAATCAGGAACACTAGTATGATTCAATTTAGACGTTGGCAAAATTGTTGAAGAGGCAACTTCTATTGAGTCGGAATCAATTTCTGTGACTAGCTTCTGGAGGCGATACTCGTTTAGATTTTCTTCTGTTTGAGGATTCATCAATATTTTCTACCTTAGCTAGAAAAATTGTATAAAAGTAAATAAATTTATATACCCTTTTTGGCGGTATGTATGTGATTTTATCTAATACTAAATGTGTTTAAGACAACTATATATTGCATAAATTAATTATTTTATACACCATTTTACTTACATAAACGATATCGCTTGATAATTTATAGCTTAATATTTATTCACATTTCCAATTAAACAGGATTTACGTAAAATTCCACATTCCGTAGCAGTAATTCATGGATTACCACCACACAAGAATAAATTTTTCAGTCACATATTGCGTAAGTCCTATTAAAAACAAAATATTAATCCTATTTAATTTAACGTGAATGATGAGAAGTCGGATTTTTACTTAAAACATCTTTCATGCAAGACAATCATCTTAAAAATCCGACTTGTGATTGTGGGACTATATTTATCGAATTTACGTCTATTTAACCAAGGAACAGATCATATTTTTCCTTGTCGATTTTCTTACGGCTCTATTATCTTTAGGAGCATAATCCAAAATGAAAATACCTACTTTAATTCAATTTGCTCCTATCGGTTTGACGATAAGCTTGATTGCGATCGGCATTCAATTAGTCCAAGCTGAGGTTATACAGATTAAACCAGATTTTCAACCAGATCCGTTAATTCTTAGTGGTAAATCTGGAGGAACTCAAAAAACTAATTGTGGTAACATTAGCACTCAACCCAATCACATTATTGAAGTTGCACAATCATTACCTTATTTACGGTTAACAGTGGAAAGTCGGGAAAACCCAACGCTGTTAATCGATGGTCCAGAAGGTCGCTTCTGTGTATTAGCAGATACTTACTCGCAAAATAGACCAGAAATTTCTGGATATTGGGCATCAGGTCAATACTCACTATATATAGGCGAATTCACGAAACAGCAGCATACATACACCCTATCAATATCCAAACAGAAGATGCCACAAAAATAGCTAAATGTCAAGATTATACAATGAAAGGATTTTAGATACTTCGGCAAGCTCAGCACAAGTTTTAGATTTTGGTGTAAGGGAGTCAATCTTCAATTGATTTTGCTGGCACTTCTACAGCGGTTACGTCAATAGTACCTTCTGGTGTGAAACGTTTGAGAGTTCTATTTTGCACTAGCAACTTTTCACCACAGCTAGGACATTGTAACTGAGTATTATTTAAACCTGTAATTTCGGTTCGGCAAACCGGGCAATTTTCAGTAACCAAATTACGTTGTAACCACCAGCGAAACCCGAAAAAAGCCAGAATGGGTACCAGAAACAACAACCCAAGAATAATTAATAATGAATTCACCAACCAACCCAAGCCCAATGTACCTAGCAACCAAACAACTGCGAATACGGTGAGCCAAGGACGTAGATAATACAAATTCGATTGAAAAGATTTAAAGCTCATTTTTAAATTTATCTTTAATTTATCCAAGTCTCCTTCTAGGATAGCGAGTTTATCCAATATTCAAGACTAAAGAATCAAAAATTAAACTGTTGGAAAGGAGTGGGAAGGGACAAGGGGACAAGGGGACAAGGGGATGGGGGGATGGGGGGACAAGGGGACAAGGTGACAAGGGGACAAGGGGACAAGGGGACAAGATGACAAGGGGACAAGATGACAAGGGGACAAGGGGACAAGGGGATGGCTTTCAAGGGTAGGTATTTAGGTTTTAGATAAATAGTTGAGAATTTTCTCAAGAGTTAAACGTAATTTCAAGGTTATAGCCAATGATTTTAGTTCTAAAACCAAAAAAATAGGCTTAATCTAAAAAAACCTACCCTTGAAAGCAAGGGGATGGGGAGAAATATATAGCAGCAACTAACCACTATCAACCATTAATTAACTACTGTCCGCTGTCAACTGTCAACTGTCAACTGCTTTTAATTGTCGATAAAAACTGCTGTTGCAAGCGCTTTTGAAAAGCTTCTATACCGAATAATGAAAGAGCTTCTTTTCTTAACCATTCTCCGTTACACCGTGGATCATCTCCTCTGAGAATTTCTATACAAGCTGCTGCTACAGCATCGCGATCGCGGTGTGGTACTTGCCATCCTAGTTTACCATTTTGTAATGGGTCTGCTGAACCATCTGCATCGCCGGATAGTACGGGTACTCCGCAAGCCATTGCTTCTAAATAAACAATGCCAAAGCCCTCTTGAGAAGGCATAATATAAGCATCCGCAAGACGGTAATGCTTTACTAGTTCTTCTGTTTCGACGAATCCCGCAAACACTACTTTGTCTTCCACTCCTAAATCTTTTGCTAATTGTTCCAAACGAGGTTGATCGTCTCCACGTCCAATTACTAAATACTTGACTTCGGGAAAAACTTCGGCAATTCGCGATAATGCCCGAATTGTAACATCTACTCCTTTGTAAATATCACCAGACCACAATCGCGTTACGCTCATCAACACTTTTGCCCCTCTCAAACCATAACGTTCTAATAAATCTGCTGATTTTTGTCCGGGAGTAAAGCGATCGCCGTTAACAGCACAAGGTAAAATTTTAATTTTATCGGTATTTAAATTATTGGCACTACTAGCAATTTCACGAGTATAGTGGCTTACTGTCCAAATTTGCGAAGCTTTTTGTAGATTGGCTTGAGTTAATTTAGGTAAAGGTTGCCAAACTTCTTTACCATGAGTCATTACCGTATAAGGAACTCCCAGCGGTTGGCACAACATTCCAACTAAAGGTGCTAGGTAAACATGACCGCAAAATACATGATCCGGACGTTGGTGAATCAAACGGTTTAATAAAGCCCAAGTCATTCTCGCTCGTCCTAATTGAGAAGACTTTGTTTGAAAATAATGAAATTGCAAGCGTTCTGATTCAAAAGGATTTACACAGCCTTTTGAATCTCGTAGTAAATATACTTCTGCTTTGATCGATTCTGGTAATGTCTCATAAGCTCGAAATACATCTTTTACATAAGATTGAATTCCACCTTCACGAGAAAATATTTCTAAAAATACGAAAATATGATTCAGCTTTTGAGTCTGTTGATTTTTGATTAAGTTTAAGTTATTTTTTTTATTTATTTGGCTCAGGCTCAATAACATTTTTTTATACTCCTTTGCTCAATACTGGGGATGATGTTAATTCACCATTTAATCTCAATAAAGTTAATCCTATGAATTGATAACTCAGTTTAATTAATATTTTTTGAATACAATTTGGATTGTTAAACATCGTTTTTTCATTTGGCGCAATCTTGACTAATTTAGCTGTTGAAATGCTAGTCTTTTTGGTTATCGTGTCACCATCACCATGCAAACCATGAACAACCACACTGGTACCCAAATTTAAGCAATTTTTGACTCTCGCTGTCAAACCTTAACAAATATATCGCTGTAACTTTAATGCTGTGTATACGGTATTAATACTTTTATTTTATACATTTTTTTGCAATTATTCGCAACTGTAAAATTTACTTGAACTTTGAGTTAAATTTGCATAAAAATTTTTGAATGTTTTATACATCTCAGGAAGAATCTAAAGACTAGGTGTATTACCCAGTCTTTACAAGGAATTTGAGTAAAGCATAATTAATTCCCAACAGATGTATTTTACATAAACAGATACAAGCGACTTGTGCATCGACTCCTAAATCGAGTTGAATATAGGAGAAACACAGGTAACTAAAAGTAAAAAATCACAAGTAGCGATTAATTCTCCATTACATCGGTTTTTACTTAAATTGAGAGTCGTGAATTGAGTCGGCTTTCTAACTCACACAGAAATCCTATATGTAAGACTATTGGCGATTAATTTTCCTGTTTACCATACTTGACGATGAGCAAACAATTCCTACCATCTGTATCCCGTTCGTAAACAACTTGATCTGCTAATCGTCGTAATAGAAACCACCCATACCCCCCTACTTGTAGAGTACCGGGTTCTGGTTCGGCTATTGCATCTGGATTAAATGGTTTGCCGTAATCCCAGATTCTAATTTCCAGTTTGTCATTCCACAGTAAAACATCAATATCAATGTTTGTTTCTGGTGGTAAAGCTTGATGTGCATGACGAACAGCATTAGTAAAGCCTTCAGCTAATGCTAGATTGAGTCGATACTGTTGACTTTCGAGCCAACTAAGCCCAGACAAATTACGCAGACAGAATTGTTCAAACCATTGTTGTACTTGGTTTAGAAGCTTGAGTTCGCTCTTAACCGTCAGATGGTCTTGCTCCACAATTGCTAGCATTGACCTTGACTTAAATATAGGTGGATTATTTTTACTTACATCTTTTATAGTTTATAAACTTTCGATTTTGAAAACTGATTTGTTCTTCTTAATTTAAAAAATCCCAAATATAACCTAAATTTAAATTAGAACTAACGTGCTTAACTACATCTTTAAGTTTACGGAGAATTGATATGTCAATTATTTTACCACTTTATAGTATACTTTTGGGGGCGATAGTTTGGTGATTAGGTAATACTATATTCTTCTCAAGAAGTTATTTTTCGGTCTAAGTTTTTGAAAATATCTCAAAATAAAATTTACTCTGTAATGCCCGCAGTATAAAGTTTATAGGCTATTCAACGATTCTTGTACTTTACTCGCTCTTTATTATAACCTGATGCATCGAAATGTCAAAAACTAGGATTACTGTATTTTTTGAGCTTTTGAATTTTATTTGAATTTTATTTGAATTTTATTTGAATTTTAAATAATTATTTAATCTGATAAGAGCGCAAGAGCCTAAATTAAATTAAAATTAACGCCTGTCGGAGTTTCTCTGAAGTACATACATATCAATAAGCACTTTCTAGAGAAACCCCACAGACGTTAGAAAAAGTTATTAACTAAGAAATTTAGAACAGTCCTAAAGTGAGAGACTTATCTAAGGGGAGGGTCGCACCGATACCCAAATAGATTGTTACCAAAGTTCCAAAGAGAAAAACGGTAGTAGCAACAGGACGACGGAAAGGGTTTTGGAACTTGTTAACGTTCTCAATAAAGGGAACAAGAATTAGTCCCAGGGGTACGGAAGCCATTGCTAATACTCCCAAAAGTTTGTTAGGAAGTGAACGCAAAATTTGGAAAACTGGGTACAAATACCATTCAGGTAAAATTTCCAAAGGTGTTGCAAAAGGATTCGCTGGTTCTCCTGTCATTGCAGGATCTAGCACTGCAAGAGCCACGATACAAGCGAAAGAGCCCATAATTACAATGGGGAAAACGTAGAGCAAGTCATTGGGCCAAGCAGGTTCACCATAGTAATTGTGACCCATACCTTTGGCTAATTTAGCTCTCAATTGTGGATCGCTTAGATCCGGTTTTTTTAATGTTGCCATTTCTGATCGTGTTCCTCTACTTCAGTTTAATATTGTGAGATTTTACTCGAATTACAATGGACCGGAAATACCTTGTTTACGGATCATCAAGAAATGAGCCAGCATAAACACTGCAATCAACCAAGGTAGTACAAAAGTATGAGCGCTGTAATAACGAGTTAAAGTAGCTTGTCCGACACTGGAACCACCACGGAGCAAGTCAGAAATTAAAACTCCAACCACGGGAATCGCTTCGGGTACACCGCTAACGATTTTCACAGCCCAATAACCTACTTGGTCCCAAGGTAAAGAGTAGCCGGTTACACCGAAAGATACGGTAATTACAGCAAGGATTACACCAGTTACCCAAGTTAATTCCCGGGGCTTTTTAAAACCACCAGTTAAATAAACTCGGAAGGTGTGTAAAATCATCATTAACACCATCATGCTGGCAGACCAGCGGTGAATGGAGCGAATCAACCAACCGAAGTTTACTTCGTTCATGATGAACTGTACTGAAGAATAAGCTTCGGCAACGGTTGGCTTGTAGTAAAAGGTCATTGCAAACCCAGTTGCAAACTGGATTAAAAAGCAAGTAAGAGTAATTCCACCCAAACAGTAGAAAATATTCACGTGGGGAGGTACATACTTGCTTGTAACATCATCAGCGAGCGCTTGGATTTCTAAGCGCTCCTCAAACCAGTCATAAACGTTGGTCATACAACCCAGATTCCTAGAGATAAATTGCGGTTGATAATTATCTCAATTATCGACTAAGCGCTAATTGAGACTTGAGGGGACAGCAACAAAATAAACAAATTTTGTTTATTTTGAAATTTACTTTTTTGCTGTCGCGAGTGTTAATAGTTTTAAGAAACGATTACACTCTAGTCGGGAGGGTATGTATTGCGTACTATGCACCCGAACCCAAAAAATATATGGATACAAAGTAGATCATAGCGTTTTACGGGCGTTGTTTGCCCAGTTTTTAGAAGTCAGTTGCCCAAAATTAGTAACGGCAACACATCACTTCTATAAAAAAAGTAACATAATCTAGAGATAGATTTCATCTTATTGGAGGTTGCGAGTTGACCTTCTATATCGATAATTGTGGTTTAAAATCAAGTAAAGAAAATCGAGTTTATGGACAATATAAAGGTGATTCGGGGTATTTTATCCTTGATAATGGCGTTTTGGTTGGCATTTAGTAGCTTTTCCTCCACAGCAGTCGCTTTAACAGATGAACAAAAATTAGTCTCTCAAGCTTGGCGAATTGTGAATCGTACTTATTTAGATGACACATTTAATCATCAAAATTGGGCGCAAGTACGGCAAAAAGCTTTGAGTACACCGCTAAAAGATAGTTCTTCTGCTTATGAAGCCATTCAAAATATGCTCAAAACCCTTGATGACCCTTTTACTAGATTTTTAGACCCCGAACAATATCGCAGTTTACAAGTCAATACTTCTGGGGAATTAACTGGTGTTGGATTGCAAATTGCTCTTGACTCTAAAACAGGTGAATTACAAGTTGTCGCTCCGATTGCAGGTTCACCAGCAGAAAAAGCCGGAATTCAGCCTCGCGATCGCATTACCGAAATCGAAGGTACCCCCACAAAAAATCTCACTCTTGACCAAGCCGCTTCGTTGATGCGCGGTAGAATCGGAACTACTGTTAGTCTCACGATAGAAAGAGATGGTGCTTCAACTCAATCCGTTTTGATAGTACGCGATCGCATCACTTTGAATCCAGTAATTGCTAAACTAGAAAAAGAAAAGGAAAATAACATCGGCTATATCCGCTTGACTCAATTCAACGCTAACGCTCCCATAGAATTAGCTCGTGCCATTAATGAATTGGAAAACAAGGGTGCTGATAGCTACGTTTTAGATTTACGAAACAACCCCGGTGGTTTATTGCAAGCTGGAATCGAAGTTGCTCGTCTGTGGTTAGATTCAAATGTTGTAGTTTATACGGTAAATCGACAAGGCATTCAAGGCAGCTTTGAATCTTTTGGTCCAGCATTAACCCAAGACCCATTAGTGATATTAGTTAACCAAGGAACAGCTAGTGCTAGCGAAATTCTTGCAGGTGCATTACAAGACAATCATCGTGCAACTCTTGTCGGAGAAAGAACCTTTGGTAAAGGCTTAATTCAATCATTATTTGAATTGTCAGATGGTTCCGGCTTAGCGGTGACAATCGCTAAATATGAAACACCATCACATCGAGACATTAATAAATTAGGCATTAACCCCGACAAAATAATTACCTCCGAACCAATCAAGCTGGAAGAAGTAGCAACTTCGTCAGATACTCAATATCAAGCAGCACTAAAAATTTTAGCGGAAAATAGGGAACAGTTAGGAGTTAGGAGTTAAGAGTTAGGAGTTAGGAGTTAGGAGTTAGGAGTTAGAAGTTAGGAGTTAGTTGACACTTAACGGTTTTTCATTACAAATATTTGACCTTTAACCTTTAACCTTTATTTGTAATTCTGCTAAATCTAGATTAGCTAGACGATTAAAAGCGTTATCTATCACACCTTTACCTCGAAGAAAACCCGTATTTGCACCAGGACAAATATATTGAAGTGTTTGTGGTGTAAAAGTATTTAATAAAAACTTGATACTTTTGATTTGTCGGTGCCAGTGGAAGGTTTTAGATGTTCGTAATGGGGCTGGTTCTCCTTCCCCATTCGGAACTAAATGTCTTCCGGTAAATAATATTCCTCCGGATGTGTTGTAATAAAAACAAGACGAACCAGGAGAATGACCAGGTGTCCAAATAACTTGGGATAATGAATCAATAGTCAGTTTTTGGTTAAAAGCAGTTACCCTTAATTTAGGTAATAAATAAACTTCTTGTTCTTGAATTAAAATTTCACAGTCAAAAGTTTGTTGAATTTCGGCAGTTTTACCAATCGCACCGCGATGGCTAATAAATAACCAACGTACACCACCATTACTTTCTAAAAAATCTTGATTATTTTTGTTCCAAGCAGGACAATCAATCAGGATATTGCCTTCGTTTCTTACAATGAAATAAGCAGTTCCCCCTAATGTGTCCCGATTCGGAGGAAATGCAAATAGAGAGTTAAGAATTTCCTTTGGTGGCTTGTGCGTTTGATGACTCGGCTCTTGTGGGGGGTACATAAAAAAGACTGCGTAAATAAGAAAGGTTGTTTGAAGTAGAGTTTAATGCTTTGTTAAAACAGCACGCAACTTAAAAAAAATGCAGTTTTGATCTGATTCTTGACATTTTCAACAGAAAAACTGAAAACAAAATGATATTTTGGCTCTTAATTATTTTAGGAATATTTACTTACTATATTCTCCAACGAACTGTTGCAAAAGTAACAAAAACTCCATCTTGGCTGTTGTGGTTAGTATTAATGGCACCACCAATAATATGGACTGGTTGGATGACAATATCTGAAACCCAATTACCATCGGCATTAGTGTTTTGGTCATTGGCGGTATGTTTTTTGTTATACTGGATATTGTTTGAGTCGGGGCGTAGCAATCTCAAGGATGCGAAGAATCAATCGCCAGCACTCAAAACAGATTCGGCTATACATCCTACCGTAGAATCAGCACCAGTGCGTCCTATTGAACCAACAGAAGAAAGTCAATTGCGTTCCTGTTTTCCTTGGTCTGTATACTATATCCAGAATATTGAATACCGTCCCCAAGCGGTGATTTGTCGAGGTCAGTTAAAAACTTCAGCAACTAACGCTTACCAGCGGGTAAAGGAAAATATTGAAGCAGAATTTGGCGATCGCTTTATTTTAATTTTTCAAGAAGGTTTAAATGATAAACCAATATTTTTGTTAGTTCCTAATCAGCAGCAGAAGAAAGCTGGTTTAAAACAGGAACAATTAACAAGACCAGGATTAGCTCTATTACTGATAGTAGCGACTTTACTCACTACTACTTTTGTCGGAACTAGAATTGCGGGTATTGAAGCTACTGCAATATCGTCTAATCCCAGTTTAATATTGCGAGGATTACCCTATGCTTTATCGTTGATGACGATTTTAGGTATACACGAAATGGGTCATTATTTAACCGCAAGGTTTTATAAAATTCGCACTACACTGCCTTATTTTATTCCCATGCCTTTTTTCTTGGGAACCTTCGGTGCATTTATTCAGATGCGTAGTCCTGTACCTAATCGTAAAGCTTTATTCGACGTTAGTATTGCCGGACCTATTACAGGTTTTCTAGCAAGTTTACCTTTATTAATATGGGGTTTGAGTAACTCGGAGATAGTTCCTATAGACAACGAAGCACCAATGTTAAATACTGATGCTTTGAATCCCAGAAATTCGATATTAATAGCATTGCTCTCAAAGTTGACATTAGGCGCTCAGTTAACCTCTAATATGGCAATAGACTTACATCCAGTCGCGGTAGCTGGTTTTCTAGGAATAATTGTCACAGCATTAAATTTGATACCTGTAGGACAACTTGATGGTGGACATATTGTTCATGCAATGTTTGGACAGAAAAAAGCAATGATTATTGGACAAATTGCTCGTTTACTGTTATTATTACTCTCTTTAATTCAGTCAGAATATTTATTGTGGGCTATTTATTTGATATTTTTACGTTTAACAGATGAACCGGCTTTGAACGATGTAACTGAATTAGATAATAAACGAGATATTTTTGGACTTCTAGCAATTGCACTGTTGATTTTGATTGTACTTCCCTTACCGCAGGCAGTCGCTGGTTTATTAAATATTTAAATCATGTATGTGAAATGGTATGAGAAGTAAAAGATTATCTTCTCTGCTCGAAATATATTCACATTTGTAAAATAGTAAAGTTTTTGCTCTACAAAATAGCTTTACTTCTTATATGATGATGTATCATTCTATAGTTCATCAATTCTCAATATAGTAGAATAGATGATTAACTATATTTAATTTACGCTAAGGATAAAAATAGGAATGACACTGCTAATTATCTCCACAGTATCAGTAATTTTCGTCGGAATAGTCACTATATTGGTTTTGCAAATCAAAAATAGTTTAAATACGAGTAAAATTGAACAAGAAAAATTATTAAAGGTTGTAGAAGATACAAGTGATTTAAATAAGCAATTATCTCAAGTAGTTGCTGAGATTAGTAAAAATCAAACCGATTCTTCCCAAGTCTTAAAAAGCCAAATTGAAAATTTAACTCAAACTACAGATAAACTAGAAACTCGTCTAATTGAGTTAAATAAAGCGAATAATCAAACCAAAGAAACTCTCAATCAAGCATTAGCAAATAATCACAAGCAACAACAAGAAAGTTTAGAAGCTCTCACCCACAAATTAGAAGCATTTTCTGCTGTATCTAATCAAGTTGATCATTTAACTCAAACTACAGCTTCTGTATTAAACAATCTAACTCAATTGACTGAAGCGAATCATCAAACCAAAGAAAGTCTCAATCAAGCATTAGCAAATAATCACAAGCAACAACAAGAAAGTTTAGAAGCTCTCACCCACAAATTAGAAGCATTTTCTGCTGTATCTAATCAAGTTGATCATTTAACTCAAACTACAGCTTCTGTATTAAACAATCTAACTCAATTGACTGAAGCGAATCATCAAACCAAAGAAAGTCTCAATCAAGCATTAGCAAATAATCACAAGCAACAACAAGAAAGTTTAGAAGCTCTCACCCACAAATTAGAAGCATTTTCTGCTGTATCTAATCAAGTTGATCATTTAACTCAAACTACAGATAAACTAGAAACTCGTCTAATTGAGTTAAATGAAGCGAATCATCAAACCAAAGAAAGTTTGAGCAAAACAATAGAAGGGAATAGTCAAACACAACAAGAATTACAATCCTTGACAAAAAATTTAAAAACTGTTTCTTCTATTTCCGACAGAGTTGAAAATTTAACTCAAACTACAGAAAAATTTGAAAAATATCTCAATCAATTAGATAAAGTTAATACTCAAACCACAGAAAACTTGAACAAAACAATAGAAGGTACCAGCAACAAACAGCAAGAAAATTTTCAATTACTGACAAAGAAATTAGAAACAGTTTCTTCCGTATCTAATAAACTTGAGAATCTAACTCAAACTACAGAAAAACTTGAAAAATATTTAGCTGATTTAGATCAAGCTAATACTCAATCTAATCCAAAATCAAATCAAGAAGAAATAGATGTACAGTTAAATAATCAGCAAGAGCAGTTAAAAACTATTGTTGAAAAATTAGCGGGATTTGAGACAATAAAAACTCAATTAGATAGTGTGGTGAACACAGTAACTAAACTTGAAAACAGCCTGAATCATCCACCACAAGCTAGAACACCCAAAAGTAGACCAAATAAAACTACTTCCAGGAAGAATACATCTACTGGTTTGTAAATTAATTTAACCTTGAGAAGTCGGGTTTTTAAAACATATTTGTCACACATTTACAATTATCATAAAAACCCGACTTCTTGTTATGATGTAGTGTTAGTGGCTGCATCGTTTGTTTTAGCCGCAGGTGAAGTTCCACCCATGCGAATTTCAGAAGTGAAAGAAGCCATGCTGAAACCCCCAAAACGCTTAAGAATACCAACACGCATCCGTAAGTTCGGACTTGCAAACCATAGACGTTCTTCAGACCACATGGTTTCGTATTCTGTAGTTAGAGTGAGTGCATCATCAGTACCCATTTTATAACTTCCGGCAACTGGAGTTTTTTCCGCATAACCCATTTCTCGAAGTAACTTCCCTTCCATCGGGTTATCTAGATTCGGTATTGCCACCAACACAGTGGAACCTTCGTGTTTTTCTTGATCCCATTCCATTGTGCCATTCCAGATTACTCTTGCACCACAGTTTCCGTTACTGGGTTCAACTTGATGTTGTTCACACAATTTTATTACTTCTGGATGGTCAGCGGCTAAGGTTTCAATAATAATATCTGATTTACCGCCTTCTGATTGTTTAAAAGCCAAATGATGACTAGTACGATGGGAAAACCATTTACCAGCACTTAATTCAAAAAACTCTTCAATATTCATCAATCAAATTACCTGACATCAAAATTTTTATAATCTCACTTTTTAAAAGGTAACAGCAAGCAAGTACCATCTTTAAAGAAAGTCAAGAAAATCAAATGTTTCGTAACTTTATCTCGATGCAGAAGTCGAGTAACTTTCACGAAACCCGACTTTTATAAGGTAATATGCAGCTTCATCTTAAAATGGTATTTGATAATTATTCTACTTGATTGTTCGCTTGTTCAAGTCTTGAGAGGGAAATTTTCGCCGATTCGCTGACGTGAGGATGACTATCTTTTTCTAAATAGTGTAAAGCTGAGATACTCTTAGGAGTGGAAAGATTTCCTAAAGCTTCTGCTAAACGCTGACGCACTAACCAATCTTCCGATTGAGCAAACCGAAGGATTTTGTCCACCGAATCGATATCTTTGATTTCTCCGAGCGCTGCGATCGCGGCTTGTTGGATCACAATTTCTTCACTTTCGAGGGCTTTGTAAAGTACATCCCGTGAGCGAGTATCTTTCAAATTACCAAGTGCTACAGCAGCACTAAAACGCACCAACCAATCTGTATCTTCATAAAATGCTCGTGATAGCGGTTCTATAGCTCTAGTATCACCTAAATATCCTAAAGCTCCCGCAGCATCAGCTCTAATGCCATAATCGGAGTCACTTTCGAGTTTTTCGATTAAAATTGGATAGCAATCGGGTGTTTGTTTAATCCCTAAAGCAAATATTGCCATCGAACGTAATTGCAGAGATTCATCATCAAGCACTTTTTTGATTAAAGGTACTGCATCTTCCGCTGGAATATCTCTTAATGAAGCCAGAGCAACCATTCTATCTCTTAAGGAAGAACTTTCTAATTGATTCGTAATTTCTTGTAAATTTGAATTTGTCATATATATTAAAATGTTTAGAAAAATTACTGGTAGTTATATTTCTATAATTAACATTACTTTAGCTAAAATACATTAGCCTTTGGATCAGTTTTTAGAATAATTACCTATTAACCATAGTAGTAAAATACCAGTAACAGCCGCACTTGCAGCCCATCCTAAGCCATTAGATATAGTCCCACCACCAATTTTACAAGCTACCGCACATACATAAGAACCTACCGCACCTCTAACAGCACCACTCAAAGCGCTAGCAAATATCCACCAAAACCCATATCGAAATTGACGACGCAGCAATAACCACTGGACAAATCCCAACACTGCAAAATTTATGGGTTCGTTAATAGTATTCAACCAAAAAACTTCCCAGAATCCGCCAACAGATGTTAAAAAATCAACTAATTGTTTAAGATTTTCTCCTGTAAATATCCTGATATAAACACCCAAAATCCAGCCAAAACCGCTTAAAGGTATCCACCAACCCGCATTGATATAGCGTCGCAAAACTAACCATTGAGCAGTTCCCACAACAAAACCGCTTCCAATTAATTCCCAGAAAAAATCAGTAGGAGCAGCCATATAGCCGATAAACGCACCAGCCATACCAGTTGCTAAAATCCAGAGTATCCATATTGACATGATGGAGGGATGGGGGGATGGGGAGATGGGGGGACAAGGGGATGGGGGGACAAGGGGACAAGGGGACAAGGGGACAAGGGGACAAGGGGAAAATAACTCCTAACTCCTAACTCCTAACTCCTCACTCCTAATTCCTAACTCCTAACTCCTAACTCCTAACCCTTCTTCCGTCTTTCTTCAAGTTTAAGCAACATTTCGGTGTGCATTTCGCGGGTTATGGGATAAAAATAAGTTAAAAATAATCCGCAAATTAAACATACTATGGGAATAGGACCAACAGCGATACGGATGGCTGAGAGTGCTGTATCTGGTTGTATGGGTAATTGAGTTTGTCCGGGAATGTTTTCTTGGAAACCCGAAGCTTCTAAAGCAATTCCGACTAAAAATAAACCAAAAGCTAAACCGAATTTTTGCAGTAATACCATGAAACCATAAAATACTCCTTCGCGACGTTGCCCAGTTTGTAATTCATCTAGTTCAATTACATCAGGCATCATTGACCAAGGAACTAAATAAGCCACAGATACTCCCGAACCTGCGATTACTGCTAAAACATACATTAACCCAATTTGACCAGGCTGTAAAAAGAATAATCCCGTAGCTGCGATAATCCATAAAAACATTCCCATAAAGTAAACGGCTTTTTTACCAACTCGTTTACTTAATGCACCCCAAACAAACAACATTAATAAAGCGGTTCCTTGTACCCCAATCATGACTGCGGGTACATCTGATTCTTGCAATTTCATACAATAAATCACAAAGTAAGGAATAACGCTCGCGGTAATTTGTACCCCCAACCAGGAAAAAAGATATATACCTATGACGAATAAAAAAGGCTTATTCTTAAAAACTATTTTTATTTGTTCTGTAATGGGAAGTGATTCGCTTTCTTCAGTTTGAGTACGTTTCGCTTCAAAAGCCAAAACGCGATCGCGAGTTCCCCAAACACACCAAAATAATCCCAAAACCGAAATTACCCCACAAATTGCGGCTAAAACTAAATACTGTTGTTGACGGTTAAAAATTTCCGAAAATATTGGCGAAAATATTAATTGTGCTAAAAATAATGAAAGAATACTACCGCCGATGGAAAAAGCAAAGCGAATACTATTCAGACTGGTTCTTTCATCGTAATCTTGAGTTAACTCTGGAGTCATTGCTGTATAAGGCAAATTGACTACTGTATAAAATACTTGAGAAATCACCCCAATGATGACGTAATACCAAAATAATCCCCAAACATTCGTAGTTGGTACAATCCACTGTAAAAAGAAGAAAATACCAAAAGGAATTGCACCATACAACAACCAAGGAAGACGACGACCCCAACGACCGGATTTAGTTCGATCAGTCATCACTCCCACTATCGGGTCATTAATAGCATCCCAAATCTTACCCACCATTAGAATACTACCAGCTAAACCCGCTGAAATACCCGCCACATTTGTAAAGAAAAACAATAAATAGAATACAGAAATATTTGCAGTAATAGCCGGACCTAAATCTCCCGCACCGTAAGCTAACTTAGTTTTTAAGTCGAGTTTTTGATCTTTACCAACATCTTGGGGATAATCATCAGCCGCAGAATTGTTCATAATACCCACACTCGTATTACAATAGAGAGTTTGGCATCTACTATTAGTATTAGGTTTAAAATAACTCCCTTATGCCAGACCTTTATATCTCGTGGTCAGATTATCACCACAAAATTGAACAACTAGCTGCTCAAATCTATGAATCCGGCTGGGAATTCAACCAAATAGTCTGCCTTGCTAGAGGTGGATTGCGAATCGGAGATATTATTTCCCGTATATACAAGCAGCCGCTAGCAATATTAGCAACATCATCTTACAGCGGTGCGGGCAAGCAAGAAAGGGGTGAATTAACCTTTTCCAAACATTTAACTATGACTACTGAGGCTTTGGGTTCGCGAATTTTGTTAGTTGATGACTTAGTAGATTCAGGTATTACCCTCAAAGACACTATTCCTTGGTTAAAGAAAAATAGTCAAACTAATATTGAAGAAATTCGGACTGGTGTTATTTGGTATAAAGCTTGTTCGGTAATAGTTCCTGATTACTATACAGATTACCTGTCCGACAATCCTTGGATTCATCAACCATTTGAACATTATGAATTCATCAATCCAGCCGAACTTGCTCAACAAAAGTTAGGAGTTAGTTGACAGTTATCAGTTATCAGTTATCAGTTATCAGTTATCAGTTATCAGTTGACAGTGGTATCTACTCCTAACTCCGGTGGTACTAACTCCTAACTCCTAACTCCTAACTCCTAACTCCTAACTCCTAACTCCCAACTCCTAACTCCTAACTAAAATATTGCAAGCCAAATGGGAAGAGTTACGAGTAATAATACAGTTCCTAGGGCAATTGTACTTACTGCTAAATCACTATCAAGTTTGAAGGCTTCGGCAATTATCAAAGTGGAGAAGGCGGGAGGCATTGCTGTTTGTAGTAAAATTATTTGTGCTGGAGTACCTGTTACCCCTAAAAGTGGTAAACTGCCGCCTAAAATTATTGGTACTAGCAGCATTTTGATGGCGACGCTAGCTCCTGCTTGAGGTACATTCTGCCAAGAGTGGAGTCGGCTTAATCGCATTCCCATTAAAATTAAAGACATTATTATCCCACTCCAACCAAATTTTTCTAAATAAAATTCTGCTAATTGAGGAATTTCTACTTGACGAAACAACAAGCCGAATCCGAAACTCCATAAAGCAGGATTGATGAATAAAACTTTGATGTTTTGCCAAAAGTTGGCAGCACTACCACCAAAACGCGCTGCAAGAGCGACACCCAAACCCCAGGTACCAAACAACGAACCTAATAAATCGTAAAATAATGCCCAGGCAAAATACTCAGTACCATATATTGCTAACGCGATCGGATAACCCAGAAAACCAGTATTTCCTACCATTGCCGATAAAATAAAACTTCCCTGAGTCGGGGATTGCGGTACTGTATTTGTAAAATAATATTGCCATTTTATTGCCACCCAAGCAAAAAATGCTCCTAGTAAAATTGCTATATAAGCAAATGCGGGTGCAATCAAAACTGCTCCCGATAGATCAGCTTGACGTAAAAAAGCGACAATTCCTATGGGTATTCCGATCCAAAATAGAAACTGAGCTAAGCGAGTTGGAACGGTGTTTGGGAGCCTACGTCCCAGAATAAATCCGATTAAGACCAATCCCGACAGCTTAAGGTATAGTTCTAAAAGGTTTGTCAAAACGTTTTAGTAGGAATTGCATATGTAACCTGTAATCTAACAGGTTTCTTTCTCTCCAGTCTACAATCTTTAATGATTACTGAACATTCATCAGGAGTTGAGCCTTGAATAATGAGTTTTCCGAAGAAGTACAAAACTCAACCCCCTCCGAAATTCGCGAAGATATTCCCCAAGCTTTGCGCGATACTCCTGATGCAGGAACCAAGCTAGGTTTAAATCCCTCGTTTTTGGCGATCGCCGGAGTCACGGGTTTTGTTATGCTTGCTGCGATTAGTGGTTTGATGTTTTACCTTGCTGCGCCAAAAAATACTCCCGAGCCGCAAGTTTCGCCAAATAATTCAATTCCTCCTAATCCAGAGAATAGCGATTCTGTCAAGAAAAAAGCTCTTTTAGGTCATCTAGAATACCCAGAAGCCCCAGAATCAGAAATTGTGGCAATAAATGCCAACGGAAGGGTAAGATTACGAGCATCTGCGGGTAAAAAATTTGAGCAGATGGTGAAGGATGCCGGAAAAGCTGGTATCAGATTAGTGCCAATTTCAGGGTTTCGCTCGATTCAAGAACAAGAACAGTTATTTTTTCAAGTGGGTGCTACACGCAATCAAACACCAGCCCAAAGAGCATCAGTGAGCGCTCCTCCCGGACATAGCGAACATCACACAGGTTACGCTGTAGATATTGGTGATGGTACAGTGCCAGCAACGAATTTGAGTGAAAAGTTTGAGAATACCCAAGCTTTTAAATGGCTTGAAGCTAACGCTGCTCGTTACGGTTTTGAATTATCATTCCCTAAAGATAATCCACAAGGTGTCAGTTACGAACCATGGCACTGGAGATTTGTTGGCGATCGCGATAGTTTGGAGACTTTTTATAAAGCGAGGGATATTAAGCCAGTTCCCACACCATAGTCATAAAACAATAGCATCTCCCCATCCCCCCCTTCGGGTTCACCACTCCCCTCAACGGAGGGAACCTCCGCACGGGGGTGGATTCACCATCTCCCCACCTCTTCCTCAAGCAGCACAGCGGAATCCAGCAAACATCTGACGCACTCCGGGATGATACCAGTTACGAAAACTACTACGTAATGCCCAGGGACGAGTTGCCCAACTTCCACCTTTGAGAACCTTATGTTCGTTGTCGAAGTAAACTTGGGAGTAACCTTTATAGGGATAATATTCAAAGCCTGGATAAGCATCAAACCAGCTTGCCGTCCATTCCCAAACGTTTCCCAGGGTATCATACAAACCGTAGGCACTTTGTCCCGATGGGTAAGCGTTTACTGGTGTTGTCTGATTGTGAATATTATTGTGATTGCAGTGTTCGGCTGTGGGTAGTTCATTTCCCCAAGGATAAATCCGACGGGTTTTTGATTTTTCATCCCAACTTGCGGCTTTCTCCCATTCTGCTTCTGTAGGTAATCTTTTACCGACAAATTTTGCGTAAGCTTCTGCTTCGTAATAACTTACACCCCAAACTGGGTGATTGTACCAAGCTGGATTATCTTCCCAATAAAGTGGTTTTGTAGCTTTTTCTGTTTCCAGCCATTGCCAACCGGCTTCCGACCACCACTGATGATTTTTGTAACTACCAGCTTCCATAAATACTCGATATTGCTTGCAGGTTACAGGATAACGGTCGATAGAGTATGTATCTAAATAAACTTTATGAGCAGAGCGTTCGTTATCCAAAGCATCTACAGAATTACTACCCATTTCAAATTCACCTGCTGGAATTTGAATCATCTCGTTGAGAGGATTGGGAAGTAAAGGAGAACAAGAGTAAGAAAGATGCCAAGAATTTTCTTTCTCATCACTTGACTGCTGATTCCTTATTAGTTCCAATACAAAACTAATCGTTTCGCTATGCTGACTTTCGTGTTGTAGTAAAAAACGCCATAAACCTTCTTGCTGCTGTAAATCAGTTCTTTCCATACAATCAAGAACTTTCTCTCGGATTGTATCAAGGTAATCGCGAGTTGCTGTTAAAGAAGGTAATTTAACCCGCTGATTTTTGGGTAAACCGTCTGCTGCATATAGTTGATTGTATTGGGGAAACAAACAAGGTAAACCAGCACTACGCTCTAATATCCACAAAGATTCAGTGTAAGCAATATGCCCCAAATGCCAACCTACAGGGCTAAAATCTGGATGAGCCTGAAGACAAAAAGTAGCTTCATCCATATCTTGAAATAATTCAAGAGTTTTAGCCCGACATTCAACAAAAGCACGGATAATGCTCTGTTTCGTACTATTGACTTTTAAATTAGATTTGCTCAATTCTGATATCACAATCTTCTCTCACACTGAGGATGCTATTTTCTGGGAACGAATTCCAATTACCTTTAAACAGCGGCTCGGAAGCAATGATTACGGAGTTGGAAAAATTTGCATCATTTTGCAGCCAATAAAGAGAGGGAGATGGAGGTTTTGTCCCAAAACGAGAAGCCACGAGACGATTCCCATCACTTATAACTAAGTTGGCATAGGTATAGGTGTCGTGACATTCCACTAACTCTTTAAGTTTGAGTAAAGTTAGATGCATAGCTTGCTCTAAACTTTTACCTGGGTGCAACAGCAACTCGTTAATTAGCAAAGCAAAAATATGCTCTGAATCTGTAGTTCCCTGTACCCACTGATAAATTTCATCGTTTAATAAACTGCGTATAGGTCTATATAATGTCTGACGAAACTGATCAATTTTACCATTATGAATAAATAATAAGCGCCGATATTTGAATGGTTGGCAATTACTGATATCAAGTGCTTGTCCTAAAGTGGCACTACGAACGTAAGAAACGACACATCCAGATTCAACATAACGGCTGAGACTGGGTAAATTCACATCATTCCAAATCGGAAGTGTACTTCTGTAGGTAAAAGGTTCAGTATCTTTTTGAGCATGATACCAAGCAACACCAAAACCATCAGCATTCACAGTTCCAGACATCATTTCCTGGGGTTGATAGCTTTGAGTTATCAGTGAATGTTCGTGATTATAAAGTAATTTTTCTAATGATACAGGCGAACCAAGATAGGCTAGTAATCGGCACATAATGAGTTTGGAGTTAGGAGTTAGGAGTTAGGAGTTTGGAGTTAGGAGTTAGGAGTTTGGAGTTTGGAGTTAGGAGTTAGGAGTTAGGAGTTAGGAGTTAGGAGTTAAGAGTTAGGAGTTAAGAATAATTTATCTCTCTTTGTTGCTTCACATTAATTATCTGTAATGGAGATAGTATAAAATGTCTAATTCAATCATGGTAATTTTTCCATACCGATTTAATCAAACTTGGGTGTTTGATGACGAACAAGCAAGACTTGAGAGAGATGGGGGGATGGGGAGATGGTGAATCCACCCCTGTGCGGAGGTTCCCTCCGTTGAGGGGAGTGGTGAACCCGAAGGGGGGAATGGGAGAAATTAACTGTCAACTGTCAACTGCTAACTATTTATTGATAATTGAACGCGGCGATCGCCAATGCGCCCCAACCAGCAATAAATGCTACACCACCTATTGGTGTGATGGCTCCTAAGATTTTAATGTCGCTTAAGCTCAGAGCGTATAAACTGCCTGAAAAAATAAATATACCGATAATAAATAACCATCCACTAGCAATTAAACTTGGTGATGGTGATTTGCTTTGATTGAGTAAAATAGCCACAAGTAACAGTGCTAAAGCATGATACATCTGATAGCGAGCGCCAACTTCAAAAATATCTAAAGCGCGATCGCTAAGTCTTTCTTTTAAAGCGTGAGAACCAAAAGCACCAGCAGCCACCGATAAACCTCCGAATAAGGCTGCTAGGCTCATGAAGATTTTGATCATGTTATTGTTATTGATTTTATCGCAGGGAGATGGGGAGAAAAAGTTAGGAGTTAGGAGTTAGAAGTTAGAAGTTAAGAATTACCAATTACCAATTACCAATTACCTATTCCCTATTCCCTATTCCCTATTCCCTATTCCCTATTCCCTATTCCCTATTCCCTATTCCCTATTTTAAATATCAAAATGATAAGAAACCGCACCATCTTCACTTACTTTGAAATTAGCATTAAATTGCTTGGCTTGGTCGTCTAAGAATTTTCTAGCGGTAGCTGGTGGTAGCTGGGATTGCATTGCAAAGCCTAAAACTGTAATGCGTCCTTCGTTTTCAGCAATCATGCGATAAAACATCGATTGTAGATGAAGATTCATTTGTTGCGCGATCGCGTTTTCTTCTTGTTTGCTTTGACGACGCATTCCTAACGCTAACCATCCACCTAAAACTAAGCTGGGTAAGCCAAATATCATTCCATTCAGGGCTGTCGTATTTAGAAGAGTTACTGCTTCATGGTTAACATAATCGTATTCATTATAGGCACCAGGAGGTATTTGCTTATACATTAAATCTTTATCTCTCATTGCTTGACCTGATATTGTCATCAGCATAAAACCTAATGTAATCAACCAACCAGCAGCTAACTTCTCCGCAGTTTTCATCATCTTTTTAAACTTTTAAGTTTAAGAACGATTCTAACCTTACTTCTATAAAAGCTTCCAGTCTTAAATCATCAAATTATCATTAGTAGTCCTTTTCATTGATTCTGACGGGTTAAGGTAGTGCGAGCATCTTGCTCGCTAGCCAATAGCGAGCAAGATGCTCGCACTACGAATTACGAATTACCCCTCAAAAATTCTGTGGTTAAGTACTAGTACTCCACCATATAAGTTATTAGGGGTTTGTTCGTCTACCGACGTGCTGTAGAGACGTTATACATAACGTCTCTAGACAATTTTGGGGAAAACTAACCATTCAAAATTAATGAAATGGACTACTAGTTGAACCAAGAAGTCGGGTAACTTTCACGAAACCCGACTTGTGAAACCTAAATAGTGGGTTAAGAAGTCGGGTTTTTATGACAATTGTCTTGTATAACAGACATTTATCCTAAAAACCCGATTTTTAATATTCGCAACTTGCGTTAATCCAACGTTTCCATAATTTAATTAAAACAAAACACAATTAAAATAAATGCACCTGACACTCAGAGATGAAAGTGATAATAAACGCCACCGTCTCGACTGTGATCAAAGGTAGCATTGAATTCTTTTGCTTTGGAATCTAAGAATAATTTGGCTTCTTCTCCTGTGATTTCGGCTTCTTTAGCAAAGCGTAATAAAGAAATTTGTCCTCTTTGTTCTTCGACAAGACGATAAAAGGTAGATTGAAGATGACTCATTAACTGTTTTTGATGTTGCTGACGCAATCCCAATATCAGCCAAGTCCCTAATCCGACACCAGATAAACCCAATGCTAAACCAGCAAAGGCTTTATCTGCGATTTCTTGTTTTTGCTCTTGAGTATCTTGATTGTCAGTTGATAATGCCTCCACAGTGACGTGCATGATAAAAATAGATCCTAATGAGAGTAGCAAACCAGCGGAAACTTTTGTGAGAAACTTCATAGAAACACGACAAGATGTGATATCTTGCCGCGATCTTAACCTTACTTACGTGTAGCTTCCAGTATTCGAGAAAAGTAAAAGCGGGTACGTGTCATCGCTTGACGTTGGATGTTAAAGCCGTTTTTTTGCAAAAAATCGACGATATCGGCTTCACGATGCTGATATGCACGGGTGGTTTTACTTGGCCCCGGAAAGAAACTGCCGATTTTCTTGAGTATAGTCAGAGCAAAGGTTTTAGGTGCGAAGCTGAGAATTATTCTTTCTGTAGCGGTACTACATAAATGGGATATCATTTCGCTGGCTTTTTCTTGGGGATAATGAATCAAAACATCCAAGCAAACAACTGTATGATAGTTACCACTCAAGGCTTCTAAGTCTTGCACTGCAAAAGTTGGATTATCAGCGTTCCCTAAAATTTCCTTGGCTCGTTCCTTTCCTTCTTCGACCATTTTTTCCGAAATATCGCTGGCGTAAACTTTGGCTCCGGCTTGAGCTAAAGGTATACTCAAACTACCCACACCACATCCAGCGTCGCATATTGATATTTCTGACAAATTTTCATCACTCTTTAACCAGCTTAGTACCGTATCTACGGTTTTTTGATGTCCCTTGCGGATATCAAGCTGGACTGTATTAACTTCACCATTGCCGTAAATGCGTCTCCAACGGTCAAAGCCGGTGGAATTGAAATATTCTTTAACAATGGTTTTATCGTCTACTACGTTCATAGATTTATATAATTTAATATTTAACGATTCCAAATCGAAAAGATGCTTATTATGGGTAGAATACATCAATTAAGGAGGAAAAAACCTATAAAAAACCAGAAAACCACAAATGCACGGAGCTAATTTTGTGGTTTATTGAAAAATATATTTAATTTTCAACTAAATTCTTTTTAAGATAAAAGCCGTTGCCAAGTTAGTTCTTTACTAGATTCGTCGTAATTCCACCGTAACAAATTACTCGCATGAGCGCCTTCAATTCCCGATAAACCAATTGCTTGTCGCGGTGCGGAGGTTGCGAGTGCAATGGCTGTTTCGACATCACATATTCCCCATTTGACCAAATTTTGTACTCCTGTGAGCAGGGGTAAAGTAGTTCCCGATAAAGTTCCATCTGCTAATCGTGCAGTACCATCAGTAACTATAATTTCTCGACTATCCCAAGGATAAGTTCCATCTGGTAATCCTAAAGGAGCCAGAGCATCGCTGACTAAGAAAAGTCCTTGGGTATAATTGCTGGCTCGCAACAGTAAATCTATCATCATCGGTGAGATATGCTGACCGTCGGCAATAAAACCACACATAACTTGTTTGTGGGTAATTGCCGCAGCTAATAAACCAGGTTCGCGATGATGTAAGGGTGGCATTGCATTAAAAGCATGAGTCACCATACTACCACCCATATCAAACACTGTTTGGGCTTGTTCTGCGGTAGCTTGGGAATGTCCTAAACTCACAATAATACCCTGTTGAGACAAGTAAGAAATTACTTCGTTATGAGAGTCCAATTCCGGCGCTAAAGTAATTACTTTCACAATCTCCGTGAAATCGCCTAAAACTCGCCGCAGTTCTGGAAGTGATAAGTTTAATAGATATTCTTGAGGATGTGCGCCGCGTTTTTCGGGATTCAAAAATGGTCCTTCTAAATGCACTCCCAAAACTTTGGCACCTGAATTTTGATTTTGCATAAAATCAGTAATTACTATCAGGGAACGGTGAATATTCTCTACAGAAGTTGTTACCAACGTAGGTAAAAATGCATCAACACCGCTATTCCAGAGATAATCGCAAATTTTTGGTAAATCACCGGCATTCTCTGCATTTAAATCTGGAAAAGCAGTTCCCAAAGCACCATTAATCTGTAAATCTACACCACCCAAAGAAAGGCGATCGCCCTCGGCATCCAATACCTGTAAATTAGTCAGGGGAACCCGTTTGATAATTCTATCCATGGATACTATTTGTTCAATAATGCCATCACGGTTAATAAACAACATTTGTCTATCTTTGTAACCGGGAACGAGAGCATTAATTATATTTAATGGAGTAGCAAAATTACTTGGTGTTTTTAGATTCATTGGATTTACGAGATATTAGTTAAAGCTGATTCGATTTTGATAGAAACTAGTACTCTTAATCAAGAATAAAAAATGTCATTCCTGATTTTTCTGTCAAATTTATACATTTAGATAGACAGGGAAAGTAAACAAAGAAGTTTGGATTACTACTTTGGTGAAGTAACCAAAAAATGAGAGTATTAATAAAGAAAATTTGGCGTTGGTGAATCTGGCTATGAATTTAGATTTAGAGACGTTGCACTGCAACGTCTCTACATGGCTGCACTCAAATACTTCAAATTAGCAACGCTAAGAATTTTAATCCAAAATCCAAAATCTAAAATCCAAAATTGTTTATGGCTCCTCTTGTCGGCATTATTATGGGTAGCGACTCCGATTTACCCACTATGAATTCAGCGATCGCAATCTGTGAAGAATTTGAGGTGACTACTGAAGTTGCCATCGTCAGCGCCCATCGTACCCCCCAAAGAATGGTGGAATATGCTCAGTCTGCGGTTTCTCGTGGACTGAAAGTGATTATCGCTGGAGCCGGTGGTGCCGCACATCTTCCCGGTATGGTTGCTGCTTTAACCCCGCTGCCGGTAATTGGAGTTCCTGTTCCCAGTCGTTATTTACAAGGTGTCGATTCTTTACATTCTATCGTGCAAATGCCAGCAGGTATACCTGTCGCAACTGTGGCTATCGGTAATGCCAAAAATGCTGGACTTTTAGCTGTACAAATACTCGCTACTCATCAACCAGATTTACTCGAAAAAGTGATTCTATATCGTCAAAATCTCTGTGATTCTGTGATTGCAAAGCAAGAAAGTTTAGAAAAATTAGGCTACCAAGAATATTTAAACCAGATGTAAGGACTCTTAATAGGAAGTAGGAAGTAGGGAGTAGGGAGTAGGGAGTAAGGGATAGGGAACTTTTAAAAGAAAACAAGGGAGTTGGAGGTGTACTGAGTTTTTTTGAGAAAATTTAGGAATGAGTTGTATCTTAATCCTAATTATCCTACGTAAGCATCAACTTGGTTATTTGTATAAATAAATATTAATTACTAGAATTATTTACAATCAGAAAATTATGATATATTGACAAAATACTGATTTCAATGATGATTTAGGGCTTCAAAAACCGTCACAAATGATTTGAAATACTAAAAAATAGTAACAAAAGTTACAGAATTTATAAACAGTGTCCTGTAAATTTTGTTCTCTAACCGTTGTAACTTTTTGACAAGCAGTAAATTACCAAATGAAAAGAGTTTTAGATGAATATCTAATTGTTAAAGATTTGATGAGGTTCCTTGAGAGGTTGCCAAAAATACATAATAATAATCTTTAATAATCTTTTAAGAAAAACTAGTTGCAGCGACAGATGTATCATTGCTTTGTTGACTGTTAACTAGATTGTTTGATTTCCTAGTTGTTTAATAGGCTTTTCGAGGAACATCTTTCATAGGTATAAGAAACAAACATAAATTACCGAAGAGCAAATGATGCGATTCGGGAAAATGATGTTTTTTGATATCGAGTCTAGCTAAGAAGCTGATTGTTAATTAGCTAGTTTCGACTTAGTAGTGGGATTGTTTTACCATAAAGAAAGCGGTGTTTTTCCAGTCAAGGAAAATTAAGGAAGTTTTGGAGTGAAGATGCAAAAACTAACGCGAAAAAGAAATAATAGAAAAAGTCGAATAGGTAATTCAAAACAGCTACGAAGCGCTACACACAATAGCTCATTTGTCAAACAAGTAGAGCGAGGAATTAAAGGTTTAAACCCTAGTTTGCGTGCTTCTTTACCTATTGCAGGCTTAATTGTATTGGCTTGGAGTTATGCCGCAGTTGCTCAAGCTCCTGCGACAGAAGGACCAACGACAGCAGAACTCAAAGTTGCATTAGATACGCTTTGGGTGGCAATTGCCGCATTTTTGGTCATCTTTATGAACGCTGGTTTCGGAATGTTAGAAACCGGAATGTGTCGTCAGAAAAACGCCGTCAACATTCTGACTAAGAACTTGATTGTATTTGCTTTGGCTACCCTAGCTTTTTGGGTGATTGGGTTTGGTATTATGTTCGGTGATGGAACCCCATTCTTTGGTTTAAATGGGTTCTTGTTGCAAGGTGCAGATAACAGCCCTGCGGTAGGAGATGCTGCGTATCAAGGTGTTTTCAGTTCTCTTAGCTGGGCTGGTGTTCCCTTATCCGCAAAATTCTTATTCCAATTAGCATTTGCTGGAACCGCTGCGACAATTGTATCTGGAGCCGTAGCCGAACGCATCAAGTTTATTGACTTCTTAATTTTCAGCCTGTTACTAGTTGGTATTGCTTACCCGATTACCGGACATTGGATTTGGGGTGGTGGCTGGTTAGCCGACGCAGGTTTTTGGGATTTTGCGGGTTCTACAGTTGTACACTCAGTTGGTGGTTGGGCTGCTTTGATGGGTGCAGCCATACTTGGACCGCGTATTGGTAAGTATAGCGACGGTAGAATTAATGCCATACCTCCGCATAATTTAAGCATAGCAACCTTGGGCTGTTTGATTTTGTGGTTGGGTTGGTTTGGTTTTAACCCCGGTTCTACAATGGCTGCTGATGCGAATGCGATCGCTCATATTGCGTTGACTACTAACTTAGCTGCTGCGGCTGGTGGAACTGTTGCTTGCTTCGTAGCTTGGGGTTATTTAGGTAAGCCAGACTTATCGATGATTATCAACGGTATTTTGGCTGGCTTGGTAGGTATCACCGCACCTTGTGCTTGGGTAAACTTGGGTAGTGCGGTAATTATCGGCGCAATTGCCGGAGCTTTGGTAGTATTTTCAGTTACGTTCTTCGATAAAATCAGAATTGACGACCCAGTAGGTGCGCTTTCCGTTCACTTGGTCTGCGGTTTATGGGGTACTTTGGCTGTAGGTTTATTTGCTGTAGGAGGAAGTCCCGACGGTATTTATGCTGAGGGACCAAATGCAGGTTTATTCTTTAGTGGTGGTATCCAACCTCTATTCATTCAACTTGCAGGTGCTTTAGCTGTAGGTGGTATGACAGTCTTGCTCAGTACCATTTTCTGGGTAGCGTTAAAAGCTACGTTGGGTATCCGCGTAACCCGCGAAGAAGAGTTGGAAGGTTTGGATATTGGTGAACACGGTATGGAAGCTTATAGCGGTTTTGCTAAAGAAGCTGAAACTATTGGATATAGCGAACCAGGTAGACCTGGAATCTCAGCACAAGAAGATATGCCTACTAGTTTATAATTTTTTTACTGATAACTGATATTTACTCAGTTAATTAACCCTGCTTTCTTTGTGGAAGTGGGGTTTTTTTTATTTTGGATTTGAGTATTCTCAGAAGTCGGTTTTTTACGAGATGATTAGTAAGAACACAAAACCTTGATAAAAACCCGACTTCTTACTCCCTTCCCGGCAGAAGATTACCGATTAAAAAAAACCGCAGAGGCGCAGAGTACACAGAGGAAAGAAGTAAAGAGAAATAGGTAATTTTCCAGCGGGATAGGAGTATCTGACACAGGAATATTATTTTAGAATACTTTCATTCTCAACTAAAATTACAGGAATCAAACTGGATTCCAATACTGCTTGGGATACAGAACCAATTATCAGGTTTTCCCAGGGTTGATGTCCTCGTTTACCCATGACAATATCAGTAACTTGAAAATCCGTAGCTACCCGGATAATTTCCTCTGGAACTGAGCCTGTAATATTAATAAACTGATGGCGAATATCTGCTAGGATACGTCGGGATTTTTTCTCCAAAAATTCTATTCCTTGAGCATCGCTGGTATTAATCACGTGGAGTACAATTACTTCACCGTTACTACGACGAGCAAAGTCGGCAGCTTTTGTTAATACCTGAGTAGCCATAGCAGAAGTATCAACCGCAGCTAATATGATAATCCGACTGGCGATCGCCACCTTTGTCGGATCTACTTCACCCCGCTCTAACAATTTTGGTGCAAAAGTCGGAATTGCCCAAGCTCCTAAAGGTGCTGTTACTAAAATAGATAAAGCGGCGATCGCCAATATTGTCTCTCCACCATCAATTCCTTGTGCTAAGGGAATCGCTCCGATTGCGGCTTGGACTGTGGCTTTTGCGGAGTTGCCAGGTAGTAAAAATAACTTTTCTTGCCATTTCCAATTACTTCCTAATGTAGATAAATACCATCCAAAAGAGCGTCCGATAAGCGTTCCAAGGGCGATAATTATCAAGCCAGGTACCAGAGTTTTTTCTAACACTTGTATCTGAATACTTGACCCTAGCAACACAAACAAAATAATTTCTGCTATAGTCCACAAACTATCGAAACCACTACGCAATCGTCTTGCTAAAGGAGCATCCAACTCAATTAAGAAAAATCCCATTGCCATTACCGCTAAATAACCGGAGAAGAAGGGGAATTTCTCAGCTACTACTACCAGCGACAATGCTAAACTTGCTGCAACAAGGGTATCTTGTACCACATTTTGAGTCCAATTCTGCTTTACCAGTAACAAAACTAATAATTTTGCTGTAACTAAACCGAATAGTATTCCTAAGACAATTTGGCAAATAATTTGAATCGGTAGGAATTGAATTGCACTCAGAGTGATACCAAAAGGTAAAGTTACTCCAGAAGTTGCTCCTTGTGTCAAAAAGTTTAGTAACAAACTAAATACTAATAATAGTAAAACATCAGACAGAGCGCTGCCGGTGAGGATAGCATCAGGAATACCCTTCGTGACACCCCAACCCAGACTTTTCAGCCGTAGCATTGCCGGTACAATTACCGCAGGAGATTCGGCTCCAATGATACAACCGAGTAATAATCCAGTAGCAAAATCGAACTTTAAAATCCACATCGCAACTAAAGCAATGATTAAAGCTTCACAACTTGCAGGAAGGAACCCTAATCGTAGCGCTACAGTTCCTTGTTGTACAAGTTTCTCTCGATCTAAACCCAACCCAGCCTTCATCAAAATTATCATTACTGCTGTGGTTCGCAAAGCAGCAGATGCTGTAAGTATATCAGTAGCGATGAGGTTAGTAACTTGAGGGCCAAGAATAATTCCCACCAAAACCATACCTACTAATGCAGGAGCTTTGATACGTCGAGCAATTTGTCCGACGAAAAAGCCGATAAGTAGGATGAGGATAAAGCTTGTTAACAAGGGAATTGGTAATTGGTAATTGGTAATTAAAAAAAAGAAGCAATTGACTTTAGGTTGGTGGACTTTGCTCCTTCAGGTAAGTTTACCACAGATTGTGTACGCTTCAAACAAAACCCATTAAGTAAAAAGCTAAAAAAAACACATATTAATTTATTTTTAAAAATTAAAATCAGATTTAAATCTCAATTAACTTGAGATGATTGTCCCAATTAAAAATCTATAAATAATTATTCCCAATTACCTATTACCAATTCCTAATTCCCAATAAAAAGTGTTAAAAAAAATTACATTGATACTAATCATAACTCTGCTGTTTGTAAATCGAACAATGGATAATGCCTTTGCTCAAGTACAATCACCAGGGTTCCCACCTGCTACCAATAATGGTTCTATCGCTTTTATCTTAATTTGTGCAGCTTTGGTGTTACTCATGACACCAGCACTTGCCTTTTTTTATAGTGGATTTGTCAGTAGCCGTAATGTCCTTAATACACTGATGATGAGCTTTGTGAGCATGGCTATTATCGGTGTTACTTGGGTTTTATGGGGTTATAGTTTCGCTTTTTCACCTGGTAATGCATTCATTGGTGGATTTGAATGGCTGGGTTTAAATGACGTTGGTTTGCAACCAAGCGAATACGCACCACAAATTCCCCATTTAGCATTTATGGCTTATCAAGGAATGTTTGCCATTTTCGCTCCAGCCTTAATTTCCGGCGCGATCGCCGAACGTATGAGTTTTACCGGATACTCAGTATTCGTGGTTTTGTGGTCGATTTTTGTTTATTCTCCAATCGCCCATATGGTTTGGGGTATAGGTGGATTATTAAGTTTATCTGGTGGTTGGGGTGCCTTGGATTTTGCTGGCGCTACAGTTGTACATATAAGTTCTGGTGTGTCGGCTTTTGTCGCAGCGATGTATCTCAAACCCCGCAAAACTTATCCCGATAAATTAAGTCCACCACACAATATCACTTTTATTTTATTAGGCGCTGGTTTACTATGGTTTGGTTGGTTTGGCTTTAATGCCGGTAGTGCGATGGAAGCCAACAATTTATCAGTAGTCGCCTTTGTAAATACCAATACCAGTGCAGCAGCGGGAGCTTTAACATGGTTAATTTTAGAAAAAAGCTTGCGGGGTAAACCCACAGCAGCGGGTATAGCAACCGGAAGTGTAACAGGATTAGTCGGTATCACCGCAGCAGCCGGATTCGTTACACCCATAGCAGCAATTATAATTGGAAGTATCACTGCTTTTATTTGCTTTTATGCGGTGAGTATCAAGAATAAAATACAAGTTGACGATGCCTTAACTACTTATCCCATACATGGAATTGGTGGTACAGTAGGTGTGATATTGACAGGTATCTTTGCCAGTAGAGCAGTAAATCCAGGAGCAAGAAACGGTTTATTATTTGGCAACCCCGAAGAATTACTTTTAGAATTGGCTGCGATCGCGCTTACCTATTTTATCGCCGGATTTGGCACCTGGATTATTCTCAAAGTTGTTGATGTCACAGTCGGATTACGAGTTCACGAAAACGCTGAATTACAAGGAATGGACATCAGCGAACACGGTGAAGAAGCTTATAAAGGTTAAAGGTTAGAGGTTAAAGGTTGGAGGTTAAAATTCATAACTCCTAATTCATTACCAATTACCAATTCCCTATTCATCCGAGAAAGTGTAGATTACAATCTATCCAAAGAATTTATTTATCTCGCTACCCGTGTCTAGTTCTGTTAAAACTTTTCCTGCTTGGGCATTTTTCTCTTTATTAAGTAATTTCATACTTTTATTAGCGGTAATCTTGCTGATTGGAAAACAGCAGGGTTTTACCGTTTTTTTTGGTACTGTGGTTTCTCCTACCCCTATACCAACTTCTAATAGTCAAACTAAACCAGTTAAACGTCATCAATTTGACTATGAGAAATGGGTGAATATTCTGAAACAGGAAGCTGATATTGCAGCAGAAAAAAAGCCCCGTGATTTAACTATACTGGCTGGAGATTCTCTAAGTTTGTGGTTCCCTGTTGAATTATTACCAGATAATAAAACATGGTTAAATCAGGGAATTTCTGGGGAAAAAACTGCCGGTTTATTCAAAAGATTGAATTTATTTGATAAAACTACACCAGAAACAATTTTTGTAATGATAGGTATCAATGATTTGATTTCCAGTCTTAGTGATGAAATAATTTTAAACAATCAACGACAAACAATGGCTTATTTGCGTCAAAAACATCCCAAAGCACAAATAGTTATTCAATCAATTTTGCCACATCGAGGAGAAGACGCAACTTGGGAAGGAAAAGAAAAACTTGTAGCAATTCCTAATAGTCGTATTCGCAATTTAAATCAACAGTTGCAAACCATAGCAGCAAAAGAAGACGTAAAATACTTAAATCTATATCCTTTGTTTGCTGATAAACAAGGAAATCTCCGTTCAAATTTGACAACCGATGGATTACACCTAAATCCTAATGGTTATTTAGTTTGGAGTTCTGCTTTACAGTTATACTTTCAGATGAGTAGGGAGTGAACAGTTGACAGTTGACAACTAACCACTAACTCCTAACTCCTAACTCCTAACTCCTAACTCCTAACCACTAACCACCAACAACTAACTAACATGGATACAAAAGCTTTTAAACGTGCATTACAACATTCGGAAAATTACCATCGTCGAGGATTTGGACATCAAGAAGAAGTTGCTACTCAGCTACATTCGGAATATCAAAGTAGTTTAATTCAGGAAATTAGAGATCATAACTATACTTTAACTCGTGGTGATGTTACTATCCGTTTAGCGCAAGCTTTCGGCTTTTGTTGGGGAGTCGAACGTGCTGTAGCGATGGCTTATGAAACTCGCAAGCATTTTCCTTTAGAAAAGATTTGGATTACTAATGAGATTATCCACAATCCATCTGTAAATCAACGTTTGAGAGAAATGCAAGTAGGATTTATTCCTGTAGAAGCTGGTGAAAAAGACTTTTCTATGGTTGAATCTGGAGATGTTGTAATTTTACCTGCATTTGGCGCAAGTGTTCAAGAAATGCAGTTACTTAACGAGAAAGATTGCAAAATTGTCGATACAACTTGTCCTTGGGTTTCTAAAGTTTGGAATACCGTTGAAAAACACAAAAAAGTTGATTGTACTTCCATAATTCACGGCAAATATAAACACGAAGAAACTATTGCAACAAGTTCTTTTGCTGGTAAATATCTGATTGTATTAAATTTACAAGAAGCAGAATATGTTGCCGATTATATTTTAAATGGTGGTAATAGAGAAGAATTTATTGCTAAATTTAATAAGGCTTGTTCTCCAGGATTCGATCCCGATACGGATTTAGAAAAAGTTGGTATTGCCAATCAAACTACAATGCTCAAAGGGGAAACCGAACAAATTGGTAAATTGTTCGAGCGTACTATGATGAAAAAGTATAGTCCAACTGAATTAAATCAGCATTTTCAAAGCTTTAATACCATCTGTGACGCTACCCAAGAAAGACAAGATGCGATGTTAGAGTTAGTAGAAGAAAAACTCGATTTAATGATCGTAATTGGTGGATTTAATTCATCTAATACTTCTCATTTGCAAGAAATTGCAGTAGAAAGAAAATTACCCTCCTATCATATTGATAGTGTAGCGAGAATTATATCCCCAAAGAGTATCGAACATTGTCAGTTGAATGGCAACATCGAAATATCTGAGCAATGGTTACCAGATGGAAAAATTGTTGTCGGAATTACCTCTGGTGCTTCTACACCGGATAAGGTTGTAGAAGATGTAATTCAGAAAATTTTTGAATTAAAGCAATCACCAGTAACAATTTAAAGCCGAAATTTGTATTGCGTTTGAATTTATAAACGAGTTATTTTGCAACATCTTCCCATTGCATAAGTAATCATCAAAAATCCACCTGAAGCCCTTTGTATCAAGAGGCTTCACTTTTTTGTACCTGATAAGGAAACATAGCTCAAGAGTTAAATACTTAAGCAAAATTATTTATATAATTACTACTCAGTTATATTACTGTTCCCTTTTGCCTATTCCCTATTCCCTGCCTAAAAGAAATGTCTAATTAATGAAGGCATAGGTACTTAAATGTCTTTCATTCGTGTAAAGTCAAGGCAATTAAGCACATTTTGATCAAAAATTAGAATTAGAACTTAAAAAAAGATAAACTGAAAATTTTACGAACTGTTGAATGTAGTAATTACGGAATTAAGTCAGCATTGCTTGACTAAATACTTTTTTCAAATTTATTGTGCAGCTAATGCAAAAATACCCGATAACTCCTAAAATATCTAACTTCAGCCGCAGAAAATAAGTATTTGATTTCATAAGTCTAAATAGGAATAACTTTGTATTGTAATTAACACTGATATCCAAGTTACTTTTATAGACAAATTTTTAATTGTAACATAGAGTCATTGTTATTTTAAGTAAAAACTAGTACAAATAGTAAAAGCTAACTGCTATTGCTAGCCAAAATTTAGGTATATAAATAGTATTCCTCTCTCTGCCAATTTTCCGATCAGAGTGAGGAATTATCCTTATATCTCTAAATATCTACTCAACTCAAAAAAGTTAGGAATTATGATGAGGATAACTCATAAATTAGCATTTGCAACTGCTTGTTTAGCAATATGTTCTGTTGTAGTTGTGAAACCAACAAGTGCTATCGAAAATAATTTATCAGGGGAATTGATAGCACAATCTTTCAATAATGAACCATTTACTACTAAACCAACGTCACAAAAATCTGATTCGAGTCAAAAAAAAGATGATTCTTGGCTAATGCCAATCCTATATGGATTAGGTGGATACTTGATTGGGAGTATGGTAGGAACACAGAAGACTTATACCAAAATGAACAAGGGAGAACGAAAAATTCCTCCCTTCAGTTAACAGTTGTGCATCTTTAACGATAAAACTTCTAAACCAAAACAGTGTGCTTCTCTTCAAATAGCTTGGCTTAAATAATATATTCGTGATTCCCTATAGTTGTTCAACGGTGGGTAATAATGATTTTATCCACCATTTATTAGATTAAAGAGTTTGTGGATAGTTAATAGTGGTTGGTTGTTAGTTGATAGTTAATAGTGATTAGTGGATAGTAGATGATGGTTAATAGGATAACTGTCAACTGTCAACTATCAACTGTCAACTATCAATTGTCAACTGCCAAACAACGTTAAATACATCAAACGATAAATATCGGTATTGTCTACAGTATTAGCTAATTTATCGGCATTTAATCCGTGTGCTTTAGCAACAATTGAACCAGTAAAATCATTAAAACCAGCCCAAGCGATCGCAAAAGGATGAGTATCTCCTTGTTTATCTGGTGCAGAAACAAAGGGTAATGTAGCTGTTCCTTCTTTACCATCCCACGGTGCGCCGTTTGAACCTTTTTCTGGTAAAGGTTTATCTAAAGGGAAGTCTTTAGTGGTAGCTCCAATTACTTCTAAACCACTTGCATCGCTATCAGCGGCAGTCAGTAATAAAGTGTTAGGATTTTGATTAATAAATTCCATTGCTACACCGATTGCATCATCGGCGCGTTTGGCTGCTTCTATACAGCCTTTAGCGTTGTTGTAATTACAAAAATTGTCGGTTCCTTCTTCTTCTAAGACAATAAAAAAACCGTCCTTATCTTGTGAGACAATTTTTAAAGTTGCTTGCAACATTTCAGAAACTGTCGGTGTTTCTGGAAAATATAAAGGTAAATTTTTCTCTTTTAAATCTTCTTCAGATTCGTCGTTATAAGTATCTGTCGCAGCAAAAATCCCTAATACTTTTTTCGTATCTGCTGGTAAATTCAAAAGTTCGTCGCGGTTGTAAACTACGGTATAACCCTTTTGTTTAGCAACTTCAATTAAATTTATTCCGTCTTCTCGCTGACTTTCTTCAGCTTTACTATATCTTCCTGCTGTTCCTTTGGGCAGATAAAATACTTCACCACCACCTAAAATTACATCAACTCCAGATTCAACTATTTGCTTGGTAATTTCTGGAAATTCCCGGCGAGTTTTAGTTTTAGCAACAAAAGCACCAGTTCCAGGTTCGACTATTATACCAGAATTAATTATCGCCGTAGCTTTAAGTGCAGCGACAGCTTCTTCCATAATCGTTTGCGGTTTACCCGAAGCTGCTACTATCGGTTGTCCATTTTCATCTAGTCCAAAAGAATCCGCATTTACTTTAACTCCTGTAGCGTGAACTACTGCACCGGCGTTAGAAGTTCCTGTAAGTTGGTTTTTCAGATGTCCTAGATAAATTCCTAGGTTTGACATCTTATCCCAATTAAGTCTACCATCCGGACCGTAATGCAGCATCCGCGCCGCACCCCAATGAGATGGACTAGTTCCATCTGGATGAATGAATATGACGTTTCCTTGGTTGGTTTGATTTACAGCAGTTTTAGTTGGTGTAGAAGTGGTACATCCAAGTAAAGTTAGCATTACTAAGACTGCCAAAGCAATTATTTTTCGGTTAATTTGCAACACGGTTTTTAGACACTCTATATCTTGATTTCTAGTTGAATTACGACTTTTACAATGTCAAGTCTGGGCTAGATATATCAATGTATTTATCATTTGTAAATATCTTTTCCGGAAATTTTTAACTGTTATGTAAGCTACATTACTTTTTTTATCAAGAGTAAAGAATATCATCCCGACCCAAGGGAAGCAACCGCAAACCACTATTAATACGTAACGAGTGCGTAAATCCTAGATAAATAACGATAATCCTTATAAATCATGTTTTATTTCATAAGTAATATTCTCTAAATAAATCAAATAAAAATGTGATTTAAGCTACTATAAAAATATGAGGTATCAGTCTTATTACTGTTTTTTTTTGCCTGAAGAAACCCAGGAAAATTGTAATTTAAGATAGATACACATGATAAATAATTAAACTTCATATTAGTTAAGTAACACAAAAGCAGGTGATTGATGCGATTTGAATGGACAAATATTTTTGCAGACATTGACCCCAGATTACAAAGACTTATACAACGTCGTCGTCGTGGACTGTCTACTCCACCTACAGCTTCAACGGAAGTGGGAGAAGTTGCAGTGATTGCCAAAGTAAATAATATTGAAACATGGCGATCGATGAGTGAAGTCCGAGAAGGTGCAGAAGTTGGTATTACGGTCAATGGAGACATTATTGTGACAGCGAGAGTCCCTGTGTCACGGTTGCAATCTGTACGCACTTCACCTTGTGTTATTAGCTTACAAGCCTCACAAGCTTTGCAATTAACTGTTGACGAGAGTTTTGCAGAAGTATTAACTAGTCCTAATTTGTTAGAAGTAGATTCTACTGGAGAACGAGGAAAAAATGTAGTTGTCGGAATTATTGATGTCGGTTGCGATTTCGTCCACAAGAATTTTCGTCACCCAGATGGTTCTACTAGAATACTCGCTTTATGGGACCAAGATGGTTCCTCGGAACCAGATAGTCCTTTTGGTTATGGAAAAGTTTACCGTAGCGCAGAAATCAACCAAGCTTTACAAGCAGAAAATCCTTATTTAGCTCTGGGTTACTATCCCGGTAAACTCGCTCACGGAACCCATGTTATGGATATCGCTACGGGAAATGCAAACGGTACGGGAAATCCAGGTATTGCTCCGGAAGCTGATATCATATTCGTTCACTTTTCTAATGGTGCTGTAGAAGCACTTTTAGCTGATGGTGGTTCGGCTGTTGACCATTCATTAGGTGATACTACTGAACTTGTGGAAGCGGTAGATTTTATTTTTGAAATAGCCAATCAACGTCCTTGTGCAATTAATATTAGTTTGGCTTTACATGGAGGTCCTCATGATGGTACCGCTTTGGTGGAACAAAGTTTAGATGCTTTAGTTGCTCAAAAGCCAAATCGAGCCGTGGTAATTGCCGCAGGCAATTCTTATGATAAAGGAATTCATGCTTCGGGAACAGTTCCACAAAATGGTTTCAGCGATTTACATTGGGATATTCCTAGAGGTCATAGACAGTACAAAGCAATGGAAGTTTGGTATAGTGGTAGGGATAAATTTCTTTTAGAAATCATTCCTCCCAATGGCGAAACTTTGGTGAGTTTAAAATTAGGAGAAAATGGAGAAATTGTAGACGAAGATGATAATACCTTGATTTACTTATCTCACCGTTTTTGCGACCCTAATAACGGCGATAATATGATTGGTATTTTTATGGAGTCTCGACTTCCCGCAGGAATTTGGACTTTACGATTTCATGGAATTGAAGTCAGCAACGGTAATTTTCACGCTTGGATCGAACGTGAAGATGGTTCTCAAACGAGTTTTGTCCCACCTCATGATAATACTCATACTGTTAACTCTATCGGCTGCGGACGTAATATAATTATGGTTGGTTGTTATGACCCCACAAAACCTAACCAACCTTTATCATACTTTTCCAGTTCCGGTCCGACACGCGACCAACGACAAAAACCCGATTTTATCGCTCCCGGACAAAATATATGGGCTGCTTGTTCACTGACTCAAACCAAATCTTACCAAAAATCTGGCACCAGTATGTCTGCACCTGTGGTCACTGGGATAATAGCTTTAATGCTCGCTGAAGCTCAAGCTCGCAATATTCAATTAAATATTAAACAAATTCGCGATATCTTAATCCAAAGTTCTGAAAATAATCCTCCCGAAGACCCTTTACAAAAAATGCGTTATGGCTACGGTGCGATTAATCTTCAAACTGCAATTTCCATCGTCAGAATGATGTGATAAGATGAGGTGATAAAATATAATATTATTCTATTAAAAGAATACTTTATCACTTAGTCTAAATCAGGAATAGTTAGTTATGCTGTACATCGCAGGTAGACCAGTGCGTATCAAAAAAACTACGCTACCCGGCTGTCAGAAAAAAGAACATAGTTCTGAGATAGCACAATCGCAACAACCTGAAAATGATCATATTTTTGGAGTTACTGTGAAAGTCGCAGAGCCTGGGTATGTACCTCCAGGTGTAAAATTAAGAGGTCATATTTCTGATGATTTATTTACAGCAAATGTTACTTCAGAAGATATTGAAAATTTAGAAACTGACTCTAGAGTTGTTTCAATTAGTGCGCCAAGAAAGTTACATGGCTCTGGGAATGATTCTGTTGCTTGAATATTTCTTTTTGAATTTTACTTCATTTTACTTCAATATTTTTCTTTAAAATCAAAGCTTCTTAAAATTATTTGACAATTTGTTTGACAATTTAACTCTTGTATCAAATTGTAGCGTAATTTAAGGTGAATTAGACGAATAGTTTCAGAAGTCGGGTTTTTAAAAGCGTGTTCATAAATAAAAAATAAAATTCTTGTAGGGTGTGTTAAATGCACGAATATTTTTTGCCCTCAACATATAATTTAATTTTAATACATCTAACGCACCAAAAGTTGTTGGTGCATTACGGCAAATTTTCACCGACTCTTTTTCCTATAGAATCCTAGAAAGCCGTAACACACCCGGCTCTTGAAATTTATTTTATAAACACCCTCTAAGAGAAGTCTGGGTTGTAACAGACAATGATTATCAAAACCCGACTTCTGTTGAATCTTCGATAGCAAAAGTATTATCGGAATAATCTAGGTGTTGTAGTTGATCTGAAATTGCATTACCAAAAACAAGGTAAAGATGAGTTGGGTTTTGATCGATAAATTCTTTTACACTACCATTTGCGATCGCGCATGGTGGTAAGAATATTCCTCCGTCAAGTTGTGCAGTTAAAGTGTCATTATCTATAGGTAACTGAAACTCGGTAATACCTTGCTTTAGTGCTGCTATTTCATATCCGTTCTCTCCGGGTTCAATCGGCTGATTTGTGATTGTATCAACCACCGTACCGTCGGAGTCCAAAACTTTATAGAAACCTGCGGAATTGTTACGGAGATTTACGATTCCATTGACGATCGCATCTTCGGTAGATGTGGGAATTGGTTTCGCTTCAGGATTGCGAGGATTTTCTTCGGTAGATGCGGAAATTGGTTTAGCTTCGGGATTAACGAAATTTACAGAGAATGCAGATTGTGGAGCGATACTCAAATCTCCAGCATTTTGAGGAAGCGGATTGATCTGTAAATTTTCCACATACTTTGCTCCAGAAATCGAGTTGTCTGCACCGTTTTTATTTTGAACGATGTTCCCACCCCCATCAGTCACCTTGAAATTAACTGTACGCTCCGATTCACCGTTAAATTGTGGAGATCGATTACCTGCAAATCGGGACTTACTGATAGTAAGATTTTTTCCTTGTGTTTCCCCAGCAATCCAGATATTTCCTGCTTGACGATCAGCATAATTATTGAGAAATGTTGTATTGCTAATAGTCGATTTGGCTGATTTTGGAGTATTCAGGACAATCGCTCCTCCAATTTGTCCATCTTTATTAGAATTAGTGACGCGATTACCAGAAAATGTCGAGTCTTTAATTGTCACTCCACCTTTAACATCTGTCCATAAACCTGCTCCTTGGGATGGAGATGTGTTATTAGCAATTGTGGAATTACGAATCATTAATGAGACAGGATTTGCTTCATCTTGATAAGATTGAACAGCTAAACCACCTCCTCTACGAGCTTTATTATTAAGGATTTTGCTGTTTTCAATTACAATCTTGTCCTTGGAATATCCGCTGAGAAAAAAAGCTCCACCATAATCTCCACCACCGATATTATCCTCAGCAACAACATTACGAATCAGAGTCGTTCCTCCGAGGTTATCTGCTTTCTCTGTTCCATTCGCTCCATCAGTGAAAATCGCTCCGCTTTTACTTACACCCTGATTTTTTCTAAAAACTGAATCTTCAACTCTGAGTCCAGTTAGTAAAGTGTAAACAGCACCATAAGTACCTTTATTATTAGTAAAAGTACTGTCACGAATATCTAAAAAAGCATTTCCACCTACATTACGTTTACCGTTACTATTAACAACAGTTGCTCCCTGCCCACCTCCATAAGTGGAAATTGCACCCGCACTAAACCGATCTTTGGCTACTGAACCGTCATTTCGATCAAAAACACTGTTCTTGATTGTCGCACTTGCACCGTAGCCCACAAAAATTGCACCACTCCGTTCCCCCACATTTTTAATAAAACGAGAATTTTCTACCACCAAGGTGTTAGAGTCAACCAGTTCAATTGCTCCACCTCGTAAAGTCGTATTCGGATTATTATCAACTGCTTTACCGTTGGCAAAAGTGAGGTTTCGTATTACTACATCTGCATAACTATAATTGACGCGCAAAATACGTGTTTTATTCTCACCGCTAATAGTTAAATTGGGTGCATTCCCTCCATCGATAGTTAGATTTTTATCAACAACGAGTTGTTCTTTTAATCGAATGGTTTTGTTTGCAAGGGCTGAATCGAAGCGAATAGTATCTCTAGAATTTGCTTTCAGGATAGCTTCTCGCAGCGTTCCTTTTCCACTATCCGCAATACTAGTAACTGTGATAATTGCCATATTTCCCAATGTGAAATTACATCAATTGGTAGAATACACTGGTCAATATAACTACAAGATAACTTTTTGGATACTAACAATAATCTTTCAAATTTGCAAACTTTATTCATGTAAATAAAACAAAAAACTAGTAAGTAAAATTACTAGTTTTTTTTAATTCATTTTAAAATTCAGGACTTATGTTAACGGAGCGTGACGCAGTTACGTAAGTTTTAAAATTGTCAAAACCCGACTTCTAATTATTGCTATCCTTCAATTCGTTTTTCCAAATACTGTCCAATCATCACCTGTTCCCCAGCACGAGAAATCACAGATTGACGGGTGCGGTATTTCTCACCAATAAACTTTAATTCTTCTTCAAACACCGAACCGTTGTACTCGGTACGCAAACACAAGGTTTGCTGATTCGGTAAATGATACTCAGCCGTAATTGGTTTGGATGTCGCAAAACCGCGATCGCGATACAATATATTTCCTAAAGCACCAAATAAAGTCGAACCACTCGATTCTTTTTTCCCATTCACCGAGTTGATACTTTCCCAAGTCACCTCAGTACCGCAAATCAAAATTACATCTGAGGGTAAACCATGCATTTGAGCTAAAACCAGCAGTTCATCACATCCCGCTTCTAAAAACCGAATTGCGATCGCGCTTTCAACTTCTTTAGTTTCTCCATCCGGTAAAGTATAGTAGCGTCTTTCGGAATGCCATTTACCTTCTGACTCTCGAAAAAATTCCGCGATTGCGGATTGATTATTTAGTTCTGCAAGTTCTAACGGTGATGTCACTGGTAGCCTTCCTTATGTTAAATTCTTTCATCAGGTCTGGAAAGCCCTACATCATGTCTTTCCCTTAAACCAAATTTTGTTACTTTTCTTAAAGTAACGCAATATTTCATAGAATACAGATAATTTGGCTACAAGATTAAAAAGAAATCTTTTTATTACCTCAATAAAAAAAAAAGAAGTGAAAAAAGTCACTAATTAGCCATGTAGAATTTATTACTTGCGATATAGTAAGAATTATTAAATAATATTTATAATATTTAGAAAATTTAGAAAATTCAGAAAAAAATGCACAAGTATTTATATATCATTTATACACAGGTATTGGAGTAAAAATATATTTTTTGTATCAAAATAGCTTGATGTCATAAAAAACGCTTTCGATTTTAATTATTGAACAATTATTAGTCAATTTGTATTAATACATTTATTTATGATTATTGGTTATATAAATAATGATTTGAAACAGACAAGAAACATTTTAGTTAGAAAGAAAAATAAACACCGACCACGGATTAAAAAGGATTGCACGGATTACACGGATTTTAATCAGCAATTACCAATTACCAATTACGCAACCTACTTATTAAACAAAAATATGCCGTACAAAAAGGAGACAAGCAGACAAAAGAATTATCAAAGATTATCATCTTTTAATGGATGGATTGCCTGTTTATTAAGTTTAGGACTTTTGAGTACAAGTTGCGCTTCCTTTCCCAAAGAATCAGCCGAAGCTCAACCTCAGCGTAGGGGTAGGGGAGGACAAACAAGTCGTCCAACGGCTGTAGATGTGGCGATCGCCAGAACCGATTCCTTACAAAAATCACAACTGCTCACGGCTACCACAACACCATTTCGTACAGTGTCATTGCGATCGCAAGTAGAAGGAAGGCTTTTAGGATTAAATGTAGATGTAGGGGATAAAGTTAACCAAGGACAAGTAATCGGACAGGTAGACGATGCCTTACTCACCACAACGATAAATCAAACAGAAGCAGAACTAGCATCACTCAAATCAGAAGTTGCACGAATAAATGCTCAGATCAGCAATGCTCGTACAGAAGTGGAAAGAACACGATTGCAACTGCAACAAATACAAGCAGATTCCCAAAGACAGCAGAAATTAGCTGCTCAAGGTGCGATTGCGAAACAAACAGCTGAACAAGCACGTACAGAAGCGCAAACAGCGGCTCAGCTTCTTCGTGCTGCTCAAGAAAACGTTCAGGTACAACAGCAAGCTCTAGCTGCGGCTGAGGGTAGAGTAGTTGCTCAACAAGCAGTAGTTGCACAAGCTCAAGAACGACGTTCTTATGCAAGACTAACATCACCGATTAATGGTGCAATTATAGAAAGGTCAACAGAACCAGGAAATTTGCTCCAACCGGGCAATGAAATTTTAAAAATAGGGGACTTCAATCGAGTCAAAGTCGAAGTTCAAATTTCAGAATTAGAATTAGCAAAAATCCAGATTGGTCAATCGGTAGAAGTGCGTTTAGATGCTTTCCCTAATCAAACATACTATGGAACTGTTACCCGGATTTCTCCAGCAGCCGATCCAACAGCTCGACTAGTACCAGTAGAAGTAGTTATTCCGAATAATAATAGACAGATTGGTAGCGGTTTATTAGCACGAGTTAATTTTACATCTTCAGAACAACCAAATGTCGTTATACCAGAAACAGCATTACAAAGAGATCGAAACAGTAAATCGAACCGCCAAGAAAATTCTAATCAAAATAGTCAGGGAACAATATTTGTATTGAATTCCTCAGCAGAAAAACCCACAGTTTCAGCGAGACAAGTCACAATCGGCAAAAAAAATGATGGCAAAGTTGAAATTTTGTCAGGATTGCAACCAGGAGAAAGATTTGTAGTTCGTAGTGGAGAATCATTAAAAGAAAATGCCGCTGTACGTCTTTCAATTATTTCTGAAAAACCTGAATCAACTTTCCCTATTCCCTCAAAAGATGCAGCAAATTAATCAAAATAGCGGATTTAGTATTAGCGGTATTTCTATCCGCCAGCATATCGGTACACTGATGCTGACCCTGGCAGTAATTGTACTAGGAATCTTTTTTATCATTAGATTGCCAGTAGATTTACTACCATCAATCACCTACCCTCGGATTGGCGCACGTATCGAAGCACCGGGAATTTCTCCAGAAGTGGGAGTTGATGAAATTACCAGACCATTAGAAGAAGCTTTCGCTGCGACAGAAGGAGTCATTCAGGTATATTCCCAAACTCGTGAAGGACAGGTCAGTATAGATTTGTACTTTCAGCCAGGGGGTAATATCGACCAAGCTCTTAATGATGCCACCGCAGCATTTAACAGAGCTAGAGGTCGTTTACCAGATACAATTAATGCACCGCGTATCTTTAAATTTGACCCTTCCCAGCTACCAGTTTATGAATTTGCTTTAACTTCACCGACTTTAAAAGGCGTTGACCTACGTGTATTCGCAGAAGAAGAACTCGCTCGCGAACTCAGTGTAGTTCCCGGAGTTGCAGTAGTAGATGTATCGGGGGGGCTTCAAGAAGAAATTAGGATTAACATTGACTTAAACCGTTTACAAGCTTTGGGTGTAGGGTTAACAGACGTACTAGATGAACTGAGAAACCGTAATCAAGATATTTCCGGTGGGAGAATTTTTGGTGAAAATTCCGAGCCGTTAATTCGTACAGTCGGACGTTTCCAAAATATTCAAGAAATCAGAAATCTCTCCTTTGAAGTTGCTTCTGGTTCAGAACAATCATCTAATACTTCCCCTAGTCCCCCTCGTAGAGTTTATCTACGGGATTTTGCTGAAGTTATAGACGGTTCCGAACAACAGCGACTGTTCGTTTTGCTCAACAGTGAACAAGCAGTGAAACTTAGCGTCCAAAAACAACCGGATGCCAATACAATTAATGTTGTAGATAACGTTAAAAAGCGTTTAGAACAGTTAAAACAATCCGGTATCATTCCACAAGGAACAGTAATTACAACTACTTTGGATGAATCAAAATTTATCCGCAACTCCATATCAAATGTAGCCACTTCCGGTTTAATTGGTACCTTACTCGCTGCGATCGCGGTTTTATTATTTCTCGGTTCGCTCCGTCAAACAATGATCATCGTGCTTGCGATTCCTTTGGCTACTTTAGCTGCAATTATTTTTATGGGATTATCTGGCTTATCTCTGAACATTTTTAGTTTGGGTGGTTTAGCTCTGGGTGTAGGGATTGTCGTGGACAACTCCATCGTCATGTTAGAGAATATTGCCGAAGGTGCGGGGATGACTCCTGGTAAAAATGCGAAAACTCCTATGAGTCCCCATCAACTACTTGTTCAAGCCCAACAAAGTAGCCGAGAAGTTGAATCAGCACTGATTGCTTCCACCAGTACAAACCTAGTTGCAGTATTGCCATTTATCTTAATCGGTGGCTTTATTTCGCTGCTATTTAATGAATTAATTCTCACAATTAGCTTTTCTGTAGCGGCTTCGATTTTAATTGCAGTCACCGTTGTACCCATGATGACATCTCGAATGTTAGCTTGGCGATGGTCAAGTCGCTTAAATGAATTTTGGCTGCTACGTCAGTTTAATCGTCGCTTTGAAACCGCGACAGGAGGATATCGGAGTTTTTTAGCGAAAGTGCTGCGTTTTCGCTGGTTAGCAATTGGACTGGCTATTTTGATTTTTGGAGGAAGTAGTTTGTGGATGATTCCCCAAATTCCCCAAGAAATTTTACCCCGCATCAGTACCGGACAAGCCAGTTTATTCGCTCAGTTTCCTCCCGGTACACCATTAGAAACAAACCGTAAAGTCATGGCTGCAGTTGATCAGATTCTGCTGGAACAACCAGAAACCGAATACGTATTTACCACTGCTGGAGGTGCGTTGTTTGGTACTAATACCGTTCAAAACCCATTACGAGGTTCGAGTACCATTACCTTAAAACCCGATACGAATGTAGAAGCTTATGTCGAAAAAGTCACCGCCGAATTAGATAAACTCAACTTAGCAGGAATTCGCTTACGTTTGAGTCCAGGTGCAGTGCGGGGTTTAATTTTGAGTAATTCTCCCGTGCGTGGTGCAGATGTTGATGTAATTTTACAAGGAAACGACTCGCAATCCTTAGAACAAGCAGGTCGTCAAGTATTAGCAGCAATGGAGGAAAAAGTCACCTTAGCTAGATTCCGTCCCGATGCTGATGCCCGTCAACCAGAAATTCAGATACTTCCCGATTGGGAACGAGTAGCAGCTGTGGGTTTAACAACTCAAGCAATTGGTGACACAATTCAAACTGCTATCGAAGGTAGCACACCCACTCAATTGCAGCGCGGTAATCGGTTGGTAGATATAAAGGTACAGTTAGACGAAGACTCTGTAAAATCTGCTTCCGAACTCGCAAGATTACCTTTGTTTGTCAATAATAATCGTCAAGTACGTTTGAGTGATGTTGCCAACATTGTTGACGGACAAGCACCCGGAGAAATTCAACGGATTAACCAGCGGCAAGTTTTTATTATTGCTGGTAATTTAACTGAAGGAGCAAGTCTTGGTGAAGCGCTACAACAAGTTAATTCAGTACTCGCGAATTTGGATTTACCGTCGGGTGTATCAGTTTTACCCAGTTCAGCCTCAGAAACTAATCAGGAATTGCAAAACTCTTTAAGATTATTAGGAGGATTAGCCGCTTTTCTAGTGTTTGTAGTCATGGCTGTACAATACAATTCCCTCGTTGACCCATTAGTAATTATGTTTACAATTCCTTTAGCATTAGCTGGGGGTATTTTCGGACTTTATATTACTCAGACAGCCATCGGAGCAACAGTAATCGTCGGTGCCGTATTACTAGTAGGTATCGTAGTAAACAACGCCATCATCATGGTAGAGTTGGCTAATCAAATTCGCGAACAACAAGGTGTTAGCCGTCAAACTGCAATTTTACAAGCCGCACCTCAACGCTTACGTCCGGTATTAATGACTACCATTACTACAGTTTTAGGAATGTTTCCCTTAGCATTAGGAATCGGGGAAGGTTCAGAATTTTTACAACCTTTGGGTGTAGTAGTCTTTTCCGGATTATCTTTAGCAACATTATTAACCTTATTTATCATCCCCTGTTTTTATATTTTGCTCCACGACTTTTTCAGTGGAAAATGGGTAAGAAAGACCACCGGAGTTAGTGGTTAGTTGATGGTGGTTAGTAGTAGTCGATCAGAATTAATGGGACAGACTACTAGTACTTCACCACATTAATTCTGACGGCTTGTAGAGACGTAGCAATCAGAACTAATGCAATCGACTAGTAGTTAGTTGATAACTGATGCTTGTTAATTGTTGGTAGTTATCAACTGTCAACTGTCAACTGTCCACTGTTCACTGTCAACTCTTGATAAACCAACAATGTTTCTTGACAAACCCGCTTAACATTCAACCGTTCTAAATTTTGACTGGCTCGATTTTTCCATTCATGTAATACATTTGAATCATCAAGCAAATTCTGCAATTTATCTGCTAAACCTTGACTATCTTTTGCTGGTACCAAAAGTCCAGCTTCACCGTAATCCAAAGCTTCCGGAATCCCATCAACTTCAGTCGCAATAATCGCACAACCGGCTTCACGTGCTTCTGAAAGTACCAATGGACAAGGGTCACGAAAAGAAGCTAAAACAAATATATCGCAAGATTTTAAATAGCGTTGCGGTTGTGGCTGATAACCCTCAAAATGAATCCGATGGTTACACTTTAATTGTTTTGCTTGTGCTTCAAATTGTTGTTTATCTGGACCATTTCCTACAATGTAAAGATGAGCTTCGGGAAATAAATCCGCAATTTGTGCAAAAGCATCTATTAATACAGCAACTCCTTTACGTTGATACATTCCTGCAACAGTGATAATTGCTGGATGCTGTAACTCGAAATTTTCGCATTCATGTTCTACAGGATTACGTGGACTTCCCAAAGTTCCATTACAAACAACCCTTAATTTATGTTCGGGAATACCTCTTTTTGCCATATTTTGAGCAACAACTTTACTCACAGCAATTACCCTGTCAGCTAAACCCATCAAGATGCTTTCACGTTGAAATTCGTTGTGTACTGTCGAAACTAAACTATAATTATTTCCAAATCTCAAAGCACTTGCTAATAGTATCCCCGTCATCATATGAGCATGAACGATATCTGGCTGAAATTGTTTGATAATCTGACGATAAATAATTCCAGCTTTCAAAATATTTAACGGTGTTCTTTTTTGATTCAAATGGTAATGTTGAACACCATATTTACTAAGCAATGTCTCATATTCTCCACCACCAGAAATTACTGCGACATTATGACCATTTTTGGCTTGTAAACAAGCATTATCTACCGCTACATTAATAATGCCGTTACCAAGTCTTTCGATATCGTTCAAAATATGGATTATTTTCATTGAGCTAATATGAGTTAAAATAGGTTTTTTCTATTTACGCAAAGCATGAATTTATCGTAAATGCTCTGACATACAAGTTTTATTTAATAATTAAGATGAAACTTTTAAGTAATTTGTTTCCTTAATTCTTTTTATTTGTTTAAATTTATTTCATGAAAAACATTGTCTTTCATACATTAATTAATAATCTTCAAAAAAAAATAACCATAGCCAGCTTCAAGTAATCAAACAATGTTTACTCGCTAATTTTTATATACATCTAAATAAAATATATGATGTTTCCTAGAAGTAAGAGATAGGCAAAGTAAATTTATTGATTCTGATATTGTACAGAATCAATTTATAGTGATAAACCCATCCAGTGATAGCTACTTATTCAGTATTTTGCCCGATTTGATAATATTATAGAAAAAATACATTCCAAACATTTATAGATTACCAAAAGAGTATATGTTTTTATTGTTAAATATCTCTAGCAAAAGAAATTAAATATATTAAAATATTCAATCTTATCTTAAAATAATCATAATTTGAGCAATCTAAATAACTCTATGAAAAAACTATAACCTGATCACAGATTAAAAAGTATTTCACCGATTTCACGAATTTTTATTACCAATTACCAATTACCAATTTATGATTCAATTAAAACAATTTTACGTAAATTAGGAGTATGTAAATTTCCGCGACGTGCTAAAGCACAAGCAAGTAGAAGTCGCCAAGCAGTTAAAGATAAAATAGAAGCATCTACTAATTTAAGAAAATGGCTGATTCTTTTTTGCTTTAATGCCACCATTGCCCAGTGCAGCTTCAAATAATTAATAATATCGTCAAAAGCTGGGATTTCAGAACGGTACTGTTCGTTAACTAAAGCGTAAATCTTCTCTTTCATTAAAATGTTAGTATTCAAACGCTTTTGTAGAAAAATTTTTTGGTCATATCCTCCAGACCAAATTGTTCGGTACCCTAAACACTGATTTAAAATTAGAGCATCTCCAAACTGAGCAATACGAATCCAAGAATCAATATCATCACAGCCAATTAAATTAGTATCCCATCCACCGCTTTTGAGAAAAGCTTCACGACTACAAGCTACCTGAACCGGCGTACCAAATGGTAATCTTTCTAAAAGCATCGCGTAATGAATATCCGCTTGAGGTATGTAAAAAGCTAATCCCGGACCAAGTACAGGTGTACGACTCAGCTCAACTTCCAACTCATTTACCTGAGACGCAATACACGAGCAAATGACAGCATTTTCATGAAGCGCGATCGCCCTTTGCATTTCCTCTAGACAATTATTCGCAAGATAATCATCATCGTCTAAAAATTTAATCCACTCACCTTTAGCCTTTTCTATTCCAGCATTTACCGTCGCAGCATGACCGGAATTTTTACTATTACAAAAATAAATCAATCGTTGCTGTTGTTCCGGTGGTAGCTGTTCCTTGAAATTTTTGACATACTCGGAAGTTCCATCAGAAGAACAATCATCAGCAACAATCACTTCACATTCAATAGTCTGGTTAAGAGCAGAATTAATTGCTCGTTTAAGTAACTCTAAACGATTATATGTTGTAATAACAACACTAAATTTCATACATTTAATACTCTAAGTACATTATTTCAGCCCCGTCAACTACCGTTTCGTCAAAATAAATTCTGCTTTATACAAAAAATTATTGTAATCATTAAAATAATGGGTTGAAATTGGTGGACTAAAACATCGATATCGATTTATTATTGGTGATCGTGATATTTAAAAACAAACAATGAACGTACAAGGAATAATCCGCAACCTAGAAGCGGAACAACTCAAGACAGACCTACCAGTAATTTACGTCGGTGATACCGTCAGAGTCGGAGTAAAAATCAAAGAAGGTGAAAAATTCCGCGTACAACCCTACGAAGGAGTTGTCATTGCCATGCGTAATGGTGGCATTAACGAAACCATCACGGTTCGCAAAGTATTCCAAGGTGTTGGTGTTGAACGGGTTTTTCTTTTGCATTCTCCCCGAATTGATAATATTAAAGTTATGCGTCGCGGTAAAGTACGACGCGCTAAACTTTATTATCTTCGCGATCGCATAGGTAAAGCGACCCGGATTAAACAACGTTTTGACCGTTCATTGTGATTTCAGTAAGTACCCGTATAAATGATACGAGCATTTACAGCAAAGCGGCATTACTCTTCAAGCATCTCCTTGGAAGAGAAGCAATGAATATCCGATAGTTCGACTCCGGGTAAACCAACCCCATCAACTATCTCACCGCTTTCCTTGACTCAGTATATAAGTGGCTTTCCCAGAGTATGCTGTCTGATTATTAATTTTTCCCAAAAAAATGGATCTTAAATGCCATAATTGAGTTAAACTAGTTAAGACCGGCACAAAATAATTATTAATAAAGCTTGTGCGCTCTTAGTTCAGTTGGTAGAACGCAGGTCTCCAAAACCTGATGTCGGGGGTTCGAGTCCTCCAGGGCGCGCTCTCAAATAAAATGCAGCCCGAAAGCTTTGCAGTTACCACTGCAATATCAGTTTTACTGAAAATTTCGGGTTGATTTTATTTTTATAGCAGCTTTAGACAATTAATAATTGTGAATAATGGTCTAATTTAAAGCTGTTAATATTTAATGGAGACCTTTTGTGTAACTAAAAAAATATTATGTTTGGGGGAGAGTAAAGACCGTGGCCAAGAAAAACGAAATACAGGTAGAGGAAATGAGTAGCGGGTTTAATGCTGGCAACTTCTTGAAGGGAACCAAAGAGGAATTTGAAAAAGTCGTTTGGCCCAGTCGTAAACAGCTCGTCAGTGAATCCGCAGCCGTGCTGTTGATGGTAACCCTTTCCGCTACAGTGATATTTTTTGTAGATAAATTCTTTGCTTGGGCAGCAACAGTGGTATTCAGATGAATTCTGCAACAGACGAAGACCGTAATTCCCAGTTGCAGTCAGAGGAAATAGAAGCAGCCTCAAACGATGGTGTGCAATCACCCCGGTGGTATGCAGTGCAAGTAGCCTCTGGCTGCGAGAAGCGTGTAAAAACCAACTTGGAGCAGCGGATTCAAACCTTTGATGTCGCTGACAAAATTATCCAAGTAGAAATTCCACACACGCCAACAGTTAAAATTCGTAAAGATGGCAGTCGCTACCAGACAGAAGAAAAGGTATTTCCTGGCTATGTACTGGTAAAGATGGAAATGGAAGATGATATTTGGCAGGTGGTGCGAAACACCCCCCATGTAATCAACTTCGTAGGAGCCGAACAAAAACGTGGTAGTGCAAGAGGTAGGGGTCACGTAAAACCATTACCTCTGTCTCGGAGTGAAGTAGAAAGAATCTTCAAGCAAGCTACCGAACAAGAGCCAGTAGTGAAAATTGATATGGCTACTGGTGATAAGATAATTGTGCTTTCAGGTCCATTCAAAGACTTTGAAGGCGAAGTAATTGAAGTAAGTCCGGAACGAAGCAAACTTAAAGCATTGCTTTCGATTTTTGGAAGAGACACGCCAGTAGAATTGGAATTCAACCAAGTAGAAAAACAAAGCTAGTAGGAAATGGCGAAGAAAATAACAGCGATTATTAAACTGGCTCTGCAAGCTGGGAAAGCGAACCCAGCACCTCCTGTAGGACCTGCTTTAGGTCAGCACGGTGTTAATATCATGATGTTCTGCAAGGAGTACAATGCCAAAACAGCTGATAAAGCTGGGACGGTTATTCCAGTAGAAATCTCGGTTTATGAAGACCGTAGTTTCACATTTGTCTTAAAAACTCCTCCAGCATCGGTACTAATTACCAAAGCAGCCAAAATACCAAAAGGTTCTGCCGAACCAAATAAAGCTAAAGTTGGTTCGATCACAAAAGAGCAATTGCGAGAAATTGCCGAAACCAAAATGCCCGATTTGAATGCTAACGACATCGAAGCCGCAATGAAAATTATTGCCGGTACCGCTCGTAATATGGGTGTAACGGTAACAGACTGAAAAGGATAGTTGACAGTTGACAGTTGACAGTGGTTAGTAATCAACTAACAACCAACAAGTAAAATTTATTTGGGGGAGAGAATGAATCTCGTTAAGTACCCCAGGAGGAAAAATGGCAAAAAATAAATTATCGCGTCGTTTGAGAGAACTGCACGAAAAAGTAGAAGATAAAGACTATCAACCGATAGAAGCCTTAACTTTGCTCAAAGAAACAGCAACGGCAAAATTTCCCGAAGCAGCAGAAGCGCATATTCGCTTGGGAATAGACCCCAAATATACAGATCAGCAGTTGCGAACAACAGTAGTACTACCCAAAGGAACCGGACAAGACATCAGAGTAGCAGTAATTGCACGAGGTGAAAAAGTCGCCGAAGCAACCAGTGCAGGAGCTGATATAGTTGGGTCAGAAGAACTGATTACCGAAATTCAGCAAGGAAGAATGGATTTTGACAAGCTAATTGCGACTCCCGATGTAATGCCGCAAGTAGCAAAACTTGGTAAACTATTAGGCCCTCGTGGTTTGATGCCATCCCCCAAAGGTGGAACCGTGACATTTGATCTAGTAAGTGCGATTGGGGAATTCAAAGCAGGTAAATTAGAATTTCGAGCCGACCGTACTGGCATAGTTCATGTTATGTTTGGTAAGGCATCTTTTTCCCCAGAAGATTTATTGATCAACTTGAAGGCGTTGCAAGAAAGCATTGAACGTAACCGTCCTTCAGGAGCAAAAGGTCGCTATTGGCGGACTGTGTATGTATCTGCCACCATGGGACCATCCATAAAAATTGATGTCAATGCTTTACGTGATTTAAAAATTGGTCAAGCAGCTTAACTGAAAAAAAAATTAACTTTCAATCAATTTTGATTAGTTTTGAGTTATGATTTGTAAGTTATGGGTTAATCAAAGAAAATTATTTTTAACTTCTAACTTCATATCCTAACTCTCAACTTCAAACCTTAAAAATAAATAGGTAACAGCCAGAGACAGCAGGTGCTTTAATAAAAGCTTAATTTCCTGCCTAGGTTAACATCCCAACTTCCCTCTTTTTCCACTCTTAGTAGTAAGAATTAGATGATGTAAGGGTTTTGTAATTACTTAGAAAGAAGTTATTACAAATGTTGAACCCTGGCTGTTGCAGTCAGGGTTTTGTTGTTTGAAAGGTCGATAAAAACCATGAAGGAGGTGATATAAAATGGGTAGAACGCTAGAAGATAAAAAGGCGATAGTCGCCGACCTCAAAGAAGTTTTGAGCGAGTCTTCTCTGGCATTGATAGTTGATTACCAAGGGCTGAGCGTATCGGAAATCAGCGACTTGCGAAATCGGATGCGTCCGACTGGTACTGTTTGTAAAAGAGCCAAAAACACCTTGATGCGGATTGCGGTTCAAGAAGATCAGCAATGGCAGCCAATGACACAATACCTTCAAGATTCTTCAGTCTTTTTATTAGTTAAAGAAGACTTAAAAGAAGCCATCAAAGCTTACGAAGAATTCCAAAAAACCACCAAAAAAACAGAAATTCGCGGTGGAGTACTTGAAGGACAAGCTTTGACGGTAGATCAAGTCAAAGCACTCAAAGACTTGCCTTCCAAGCAAGAACTTATGGCTCGTATCGCTGGAAGCTTGAATGCAGTTGCCACCAAATTGGCCAAAGGTATCAACCAAGTACCAACCAAATTGGCCAAAGGTATCAACGAAGTACCCAGTTCTTTGGTACGTGCAGTCAAAGCAGTATCCGAAAAAGAAGATTCTTGAGATTTTGGATTTTAGATACTTCGGCAAGCTCAGCAAAAGTTTTGGATTATATGCCAAGAAACCGAATCTAATTTGAGAAATCTAATCTCTAGAAAAATTTTTGATTTAACAACAACGACAACAACAGGAGTAAATTAAATGTCTGCTAAAACCGATGAAATCATTGAAAGCTTGAAATCTTTGAGCTTACTCGAAGCTTCCGAACTAGTTAAGCAAATTGAAGAAGTGTTTCAAGTAGATGCTTCCGCTTCTGGTGGCGGTGGTATGATGATGATGCCTGGAATGATGCCCGGAATGGGCGGTGGTGCAGCTGCTGCTGAACCTGAAGAAGAGAAAACCGAGTTTGACGTAGTACTTGAAGACGTACCAGCCGATAAGAAAATTGCTATCCTCAAGGTTGTACGCGGTATTACCGGCTTAGGTTTGAAAGAAGCCAAAGATTTAGTAGAATCTGCACCCAAGCCAGTTAAAGAAGCCATTGCCAAAGAAGCTGCTGAAGATGCTAAGAAACAGCTTGAAGAAGCTGGTGCTAAAGTATCGATTAAGTAAGGTCAAAGGTCAAAGGTGGAAGGTGGAAGGTGAAGATTCTATATTGTCCCCCCATCTCCCCATCACCTATTACCGATTACCCAATCAATGTAAATCCGCATCCCAAACAGCAATATAGATACGGTCTTCTTTATTACGTTGGATTATTCCTTTTAAACCGCCGGTTTGAAAGGAATATTGGTTAGTTTGGCGTTGATAAACTCTCTGCAATCCTTGTTGGATATCGCTATTCATATTACCTGCTAACATTCCTTGTAAAGCATTTTGCATTGTATTTTTTCCCACCGATTGAGCGAGAGATGCTTCTGTTTGTCGCAATATTCCAGACTGACGATCAACAAGTAAACCGAGGTCTACGCGATTTGGCTGTAATCTATAAAGATAAGCACGGGTATTCCATAAACCATTAGAAACTTTGGTTGGTTGTCCCAAATTTGCTTTGATATTGTTTTCAGAAACTCCTGTAGGAAATACTGGAAAAGTCCGATTGCTCGTATTATCAATCACTGGTTTTTCAGTTTCTTTTGGAGGTGTTGGAACTGGAGGAGCAGGGGTAGGAGTAGGAGTTGAAATAATTTCCGGCTGGGGTTCTGGTGTGGGAATCAATGACGGTTCATTGTTTTCAGGTGTTGCTTCCGGTGTGAATTCTGGAGTTGGTTGTGGAGTTGGTTCAATTGTGAGTTGCTCTTCTTGTTCCGGTAAAGCAATTTCTGGTACTGGAGCAGGTTGAATTTTTGCTGGTTCTGGTGGTTTTATTTTAATGACAGTTGGTTTGGCAGCAGGAATTACCTGATTACCACTATTATCAATGGATTCTGGGGATGGAGTTTCAGTTATGACGACTTGTTCTTTGGATTGCTCAGGATTATCAGTGGTACTTCCATTTCGTGACGCTTCACGTATCGCTATTCCCCCAATTAATCCCATAGTAAGTAAACCACCGAAAATTAAAGCCGGTTTTAACCAGCTTTTGGAAGTTGGAGAAACTGGAGTATTTTGACGAATTCCAGCTACCGGAGATACTGCAACTGTTTTTTGAGTATTTTGGGTATTTTGAGTTTTGAATGCGGGTGAAGTAGTAGAATTATTCGATTGCAAAGCATAAAGCATTTTGCTTGCTGTGCTGAAGCGAATACCTAAATTTGGATTGATTGCTTGATTGAGAACTCTTTTAAAATCAGTAGATAATTCTTCAGGAGCATAATCTTCCCATAATATTTCTCCCGTTTGCGGATTGGTTTCTAAATCTTGGGGATGTTTACCAGTTAATAAATAAATCGCTGTTAAACCCAAACTGTAAATATCGGTTGCGAAAACCGCACGTCCAATAGCTTGTTCAATTGACATATATCCCGGTGTACCTATTACCATCGATTTTGTGGGGTTTCCTGAAGAAGTGATGGTATTACGAATCGTTTCTTTTACCGCACCGAAATCAATTAGAACTGGTTTATTATTTGAACTGCGGAAAATAATATTATCTGGTTTAATATCGCGATGAATAATTCCTTTCGAGTGGACGTATTCTAAAACTGATAGTAAATTTATTAAAATTTCTTTCACAGCTTTTTCATCTAAACATCCTTGAGTTTCGATAATATTTGTCAGAGTTTGTCCTTGAATCCATTCCTGAACCAAATAAAACAGTCCATTTTCCGAAAAATAAGCATAAAGATTAGGAATTTGGTCGCTAGCTTCACCGAGAAATTCTAAAGTTGTTGCTTCTCTTTCAAAAAGTAGTTGAACCTTTTCATAGGTTTTTGGTTCATCTACGAGCGGTTTAAGTTGCTTAATAACGCAACGACGACGAGAAGGAAGATGAGTATCTTCTGCCAAAAAGGTTTCACCAAACCCACCAGCACCTAACACCTGGATAACTTGATAACGATTGTTCAGTAACTTTGTTGTCATGCTGCTTTAAACGAGTCCAATCGATGACGCGAACCAATATTTAATTTATCTTAAAAATTCCGACGGTGTTGGGATGGAATTTATCCCGCTTTTATTTTTGATTGTTTTCTAAAAGGAGGAAATTCTGTATATTGTTATTAAAGAACAACTCTAGCGCTAGAGTTATGGAGAAAATAATCATGATTGGCACAATAGAAGCTGCTCGATTACTCAAAATTTGTACTCAAAGAGTCCGGCAATTACTTTACGAAGGTCGAATTGTTGGAGCAAAAAAGGTTGGTAAATTTTGGCAGATTCCTCTAATCAATCAAATGCCCAAGGTTATAGAAGGTAAACGAGGTCCTAAAGGAACTTGGAGAAAACGAGTTAGCTCGGCATTAACTCGCATTCACGTTAATTCACATAAGATTAGAAGCAATAATCATGGCACTAAAGAACCTGTAATCATAATTAGATCCGGTTCTGAAAAAATTTATGCTCATGGCGTGCAAATCAATGGTAGTTGCAATGTGATTTATAGACCCGAGAAACCTCTTGATTGTGGAGCCACGCTTTGGATTGAGGTAGAACCTGATGTTGTGGTCAAACCTTTCATTTTTGCTAATATGACTCGTTTTTAGTACAACCAGATTTAAATTTCAAAACAAAAAAACGGCAGAGAAGTTAGATTCCCCACCGCTTTCAATTAACTAAAATTTTAGATAATTACCCCTCAACAGCTTGGGGCAAAGCATCATCTTGACCGCTGCTGTCTTCTGGTGTTTTCTCGGCAGTAACAAGAATATTTCCACCTTCATCCACATCAACTAAGGCTGTATCACCTTCAGCAATGCGTCCAGAGAGAATTTCTTCCGCTAGACTATCTTCTAACAAGCGCATAATTGCTCTACGTAGAGGTCTTGCACCGTAACTAGGATTATAACCTTCTAGAAGCAAACGCTCTTTGAAACGGTCGCTCACTTGTAGCTCAATACCTTTTTCGGTGAGTCTTCCGAATACTTCCTTGAGCATGATATCGGCAATCAACATTACTTCTTCACGGTTCAACTGACGGAAGACGATAATTTCATCCAGTCGGTTGAGGAATTCCGGACGGAAGTACTGCTTGAGTTCTTCGTTAACCAAAGACTTAATCCGGTTGTACTGAGATTCACTCGCATCTTCAGCAAACTCGAAACCGATACCACCACCACCTTTTTCAATTACCTTAGAACCAATGTTAGAAGTTAATATCAATAAGGTGTTTTTGAAGTCTACAGTACGTCCCTTAGCATCCGTTAATCTACCGTCTTCAAGGATTTGAAGCAGCATATTAAACACATCGGGGTGTGCTTTCTCGATTTCGTCGAAAAGTACTACTGTATAAGGTCTACGTCTGACAGCTTCCGTTAATTGACCGCCTTCGTTGTAGCCTACATAACCAGGAGGCGAACCAATCAGCTTGCTGACGGTGTGACGCTCCATGAATTCGGACATATCGAGACGAATCATTGCTTCTTCCGAACCGAAGAAGTAAGAAGCCAAAGATTTAGCTAATTCAGTTTTACCTACACCAGTCGGACCAGAGAACACAAAGCTGGCAATCGGTCGGTTGGGATTTTTCAACCCAACACGAGCGCGACGAATTGCTCGCGAAACTGCTCTGACGGCTTCTTCTTGACCAATCAAACGCTGGTGCAAGGTGTCTTCCATGTGTAGCAATTTCTCGGATTCTGATTCAGTGAGTTTGTTCACTGGAACACCAGTCCAAGAAGCCACAATATGGGCAATATCTTCTTCAGTAACTACAGGTTCTTCCCCATCAGTACGGGAAGCACCGGCTTTACTTTGAGCAATAGCGCGAATTTCTGCTTTGATCTCCATTTCGCGATCGCGCAGTTCACCAGCTTTATCAAAATCTTGGGAACGTACTGCGTCGTCTTTCTCTTTGAGAATTTTACGCAGTTCTTTGTCCAACTCTTTAGCTGCGGGAGGCAGTTGAGAGTTAATCAAACGTACCCGGCTTCCAGCTTCATCAATTAAGTCAATTGCTTTGTCTGGAAGAAAGCGATCGCTAATATAACGGTCAGATAATTTAGCCGCCGCTAGCACCGCTTCGTCAGAAATTTTCAATTTATGATGTTGTTCGTAACGGTCGCGCAGACCGCGTAAAATTTCAATAGTTTCATCTACTGAAGGTTCACCGACCATCACTGGTTGGAAACGACGCTCAAGGGCTGCATCTCGTTCGATGTGCTTGCGGTATTCATCGAGCGTTGTTGCGCCGATACACTGCAATTCACCACGAGCTAAAGCTGGCTTGAGAATGTTGGCTGCATCAATTGCGCCTTCTGCCGCACCAGCACCAATTAAGGTGTGTACTTCGTCGATTACTAAAATTACATTTCCCGCCTGACGGATTTCATCCATAATTTTTTTCAGGCGTTCTTCAAATTCACCCCGATACTTCGTTCCTGCTACCAGCAAGCCAATATCAAGAGTTACCACACGCTTGTCTTCTAAGATGTCAGGTACATCTTTGTTTGCAATACGTTGAGCCAATCCTTCCGCAATTGCCGTTTTACCAACACCTGGTTCCCCAATTAATACTGGGTTGTTTTTGGTTCGACGACCCAAAATTTGGATTACTCGCTCAATTTCCTTGGCGCGTCCTACCACAGGATCAAGCTTGCCATCCAAAGCCATTTGGGTCAAATTAGAGCCAAATTCATCGAGAGTCGGAGTCTTATTGCGCCCAGATTGACCAGTAGCCGCAACTTCAGCCGTTTCACCAAGCATACGGATCACTTGGGTTCTGACCTTAGATAGGTCTACACCAAGGTTTTCCAGTACTCTAGCTGCTACACCTTCACCCTCGCGGATTAAGCCTAACAGTAGATGCTCGGTGCCAATATAGTTGTGACCTAATTGGCGAGCCTCTTCTAAAGATAGTTCCAGAACTCGCTTTGCTCGTGGTGTAAATGGAATTTCCACAGCGACAAAACCCGAGCCTCGACCTATAATTTTTTCGACCTCGATTCTGGCATCTTTAAGGTTAACGCCCATTGATTTGAGCACCTTAGCCGCAACGCCAGTACCTTCGCCAATTAGACCCAAGAGAATCTGTTCAGTACCAACAAAATTATGCCCAAGACGGCGAGCCTCTTCTTGAGCAAGCATTATTACTTTGATGGCTTTTTCTGTGAAGCGTTCAAACATAAGGCATTATTCCCATCGCCTGCGTCGTGCCGGTACGCTGATTTTAGCACAGGCAAATCCTATGGGTGTCTTTATAAACTTAGTAGACATCCAAATACTTCAAACCCACTTCAGAGCTTGGAACTACATAATATTTATTACTTCATTGTAGTCAGCATACTGAGGAGCTTAATTAAGTGCGCTATTTGACTTGACTACAATCTATATACACTTAGTTTGACCCATTTATAGAGTTATTCCCAACAATCACTATTAACAATTTAGTTTTCTTACGTCAAGACGATTTTGAACTTTATAAAAATTATTTATTGTTTAGTTAAATCCTATTTAAATATCATTTATTTTTCATCTGCTACAATTCTTTGGTAATTTTCAACGGGGAGTAGGGAGTGCTTTCAAGGGTAGGTATTTAGGTTTTAGATAAATAGTTGAGAATTTTCTCAAGAGTTAAATGTAATTTCAAGGTTATAGCCAATGATTTTAGTTCTAAAACCAAAAAAATAGGCTTAATCTAAAAAACCTACCCTTGAAAGAGTAGGGAGTGGGGAACTGTCAACTGCCAACTGCCAACTGCCAACAAGATTTATCTAAACCTAAACAGACATTTACGTACCAATTGGCTAAGGTTTCTGGGAAATCTGGCTTGTGTATACCTCCAAGCCAGAGAATTAAAGCATCTTCACTATTATCTTGGTAATAACGTCGTCGTCTCCCTGCTGTCTTAAACCCAAATTTTTCGTATAACGAAATAGCCGCTTGATTAGAAACCCGTACTTCTAAAGTCGCTCGTTCCAAACCGCGATCGCGAGCTGTGTTGATCAAAGAATAAAGTAAAGCCGCACCCATCCCTTGACGGTGATATTGAGGATTAACTGCCAAAATTGTAATGTGGGCTTCTTCTAAAATTGACCAAAAACATCCCATCCCTAACAGTTTTTCCCCGGTATGAGGGGAAAATATACCTTGTATCTCGCTGTTGGGACTATCCATCTCCCTTTCATAAGCAACTTTCGACCATAATCCCCCAAAACATATTTTATCCAGTTCCAGGATTGCCGGTAGATGCTCATTAGACAAAGCTTGAATTTGTATCTCAAATTTATTCACTTTATTTGGTTATGGTACATCGCTCTTTGTACACTGGGAAACGGGAGATAAATGTCGCCCAGAATTCAAATACAAACAACTTATATTTTTATGGTATCGACTCACCCTGCTGGGGTTCAAGAAAGTGGTAGTAAATACATACTATCTCAGGGCAATCAAAAAGAAACTGTTTCGCCGAATCAATCGCTGTTACCTTTGAGTGCAAAAGTTAACGATCGCGATCATTTACAAATTGGAGGTTGTGATGTAACAACTTTAGTAAAGCAGTTTGGTTCTCCGCTGTATATTCTAGACGAAGAAAGTTTGCGAACAGCTTGCCGTCAGTATCGCGATAGTTTCAAGCAATATTATCAAGGAGAATCCCAAGTATTATACGCTTCCAAAGCATGGAATTGTTTGGCTGTGTGTGCCATCGTCGCATCAGAAGATTTGGGAATAGATGTAGCTTCTGGAGGGGAGTTATATACTGCGATTCAAAGTGGTGTAAATGCCGAAAAAATTTACCTGCATAGCAATAATAAATCTCGTGAAGAATTGATTTTTGCTGTGGAATCCGGTTGTACTATTGTGGTGGATAATTGGTATGAGTTAAACACTTTAGTGGAACTCGCTAGTAACAATGGTTCTTCAAGCTGTGTACCATACCGGATTATGCTGCGCCTGACTCCGGGTATTGATTGTCATACCCACGATTACATCCGCACAGGACAGTTAGATAGTAAATTTGGTTTTGATCCCAATGCACTTGATGATTTATTTGCTTTTGTCAGCGAACAACCATCCGTATTTAATTGCGTTGGTTTACACGCTCACATCGGCTCGCAAATTTTTGAACGTCAACCTCATCAAGATTTAGCAGCTCTGATGGTAGAGTGGTTGAGAAAAGCCGCAACTTATGGCATTAACATTAGCGAGTTAAACGTTGGTGGCGGTTTGGGGATAAAATATATAGAATCAGACGACCCACCCAGCATCGAAGAATGGGTGAAGCCAATCTGCAAGGTAGTTGAAAAAGCTTGCCTTGATGGGAATCTTCCCTTACCAAAATTATTATGCGAACCGGGACGTTCTTTAATCGGTACAACCTGTGTTACAGCATATAGTATTGGTGCATCCAAAGAAATTCCCGGAATACGTAAATATATTGCTGTAGACGGTGGAATGTCAGATAATCCGCGTCCAATTACTTACCAGTCAATTTATCGAGCAGTGGTTGCGAACAAAATGTCCGTACCATTGAGCGAAACAGTCACGATTGCTGGTAAACATTGTGAATCAGGAGATCTTCTTATTAAAGATGCCCAACTTCCAAAAACAGAAGCGGGAGATATTCTCGTAGTGATGGGAACAGGTGCATATAATTACAGTATGTCATCCAATTATAACCGTTTGCCTCGACCGGCAGCAGTTTTAGTTGGGAACGGGGAAGCAAGTTTAATTTTGCAACGCGAATCATACCAAGACTTGATTCGTCAAGATTGCTTGCCGGAACGATGCCGAAAAAACGGACAATAAAAGAGTCAACTACCTACACTGACACATCAAGGTACAGTGTAGGCTAAATGTACAAATATTCTTCTAGTTTGTACAGACCACTTGCTTTATACTGGAAAACCCTAGTCGAGCATTGGCACCTCTTTATAGCTTAGTCGTAAATCAGAGATACAGACACCTACTAAATTGCCCGTAGGGAATGGAATTTATTCCTAAGTACAAATGATGAATAATTTGGGTTATGCCCATGAATCAAGTAACACGAGTTTCAGTAATATCCCCAGAAGTAAAACACCCCCCTCCTAATTTTCTCTATGATCAAAATCAGTTTGAGGAAGCAACAAATTTAACTCAAAATTTATCCCCACACTGTAATCAAAAATTACGGTGTGGCACTCCTTGCTGATTCTGCCCAAGGGTCTAGTAGTAAGGAACCATAAAAACTGTAAAAATCAACTATTTTATGCTCTATACTTCATGCTACCATGCCCTTAAGCTGCCCTTCTTAGCATCTATAAATCTTTTATATTTTGAGTTTTATATCCTTCAACCAAAGCGCGTAATCCAGATGTCATGGGGAATTTATGGAAACAATGGCTGGCAAACCTGGGATGGTCGCAGTCCTTGTTAAAGACTCTGGATATCATGTTAGTGCTGGCGTTAACATATATGATGCTAGTATTTATTAGCGAACGTCGCACCCTATGGATGGTGCGGGGTTTTATTGTATTAATGCTAGCTTCTGCGGTCAGTGGTTCCTTGCAATTGGAATTGCTCAATTTTGTTTTACAAAGCTTGGTATATGGCTGTGCTGTAGCAATGGCAATAACTCTTCAGTCAGAGTTTCGCCGCTTTCTAGAGCAATTGGGACGGGGTGAATTTCGCCAATTATTCCAAACATCGAGCTTAGCGGTACCGAAATCCTATAGTGTAATTGATGAAATTGTTGATGCAGTTAAAGAGCTTTCAAAAAACCGAATTGGGGCTTTGTTGATTGTAGAGACCACTGGTCCAATTGACGAACGGGATTTTTCTGTACCGGGAGTAAAGCTAAATGCCGAAGTTTCCAAGGAACTGCTACAAACAATTTTTCAACCCAAAACTCTTTTGCATGATGGTGCAACATTAATACGCGGTTCTCGGATTGTATCATCGGGTATAATTTTACCGCTATCGGGACGCACTGCTTCTCGTCAGTTGGGAACCCGTCACCGTGCGGCTATGGGAATTACTGAGCGTGTCGAGAATTGTATTTGCGTTGTTGTATCAGAAGAAACAGGTTCTATTTCTCTTGCAGAAAGGGGAACTCTACATAGACCATTGACAATCACGAAGCTGAGAGATTCCTTGGAGACTCGATTTTCTCCTACTGTGGATCGGGAAGCTGTAGCTCCCGGTTTATTTAGTTTGGGTCGTCAAATTCGTGATAAGTCAGCCGCATTAATTTCACGTTTACTTGGCTTAGCATCGACTGCTTCTCGGAATAAAAAATGACAGCACAATCAACAAAACTGGAAGATTTACCAAGCGATTTAAAAAAAGAATTACTACCCAAGCACGTTGCAGTAATTATGGATGGTAACGGTCGATGGGCTAAACGTAGAGGTTTACCCAGAATTATGGGACATAAGCGAGGAGTTGATATTCTCAAAGATTTGCTCCGCTGCTGTCAAGATTGGGGAATTCAAGCTTTAACTGTTTATGCTTTTTCTACCGAAAACTGGGGTAGACCCCAAGAAGAAGTTGAATTTTTGATGACCTTGTTCCAGCGAGTTTTACGTCAAGAATTACGAGAAATGCTAGAAGAGAACGTCAGAATCAACTTTGTCGGAAATTTACGAGCTTTACCAAACGCTTTACAGCTAGAAATTAATAACTCTATTGAAGAAACTAAAAAGAATCACGGTATTAAATTTAACGTTGCTACCAATTATGGGGGTAGGGAAGAAATTATCCAAGCTTGTCGTGCGATCGCCGAAAAAGTTGATAAAGGATTACTCCAACCCGATGAAATTAATGAAGCAACATTTGAGCATCATCTTTACACTGCTGGAAATTGCGACCCCGATTTAATCATTCGTACCAGTGGGGAAATGCGTTTGAGTAATTTTCTTTTATGGCAATCAGCTTATTCTGAAATATATTTTACCGATACTTTGTGGCCAGATTTTGACCGCAGCGAATTTAAGAAGGCTTTATCTGCTTACCAGCAAAGAGAACGGAGGTTTGGTAAAGTTGACAGTTGATATTTATTTCCCCCCATCCCGAAAGTCCCCTTGTCCCCTTGTCCCCCCATCTCCCCCGAACTCCTAGGGTCCAGAAAAAATTGCCTCTTCTATATCTTTTCGGCTGAGAGAATATTTAAATGAGCGCTGGATATCTTCTGTATTATTTCCAGCATTGATATATCGCACTGTAATTTCTTCAATGTCAAGCAAAATTTCCGCTTCCCAAGCAGGTCGCTTTACGCGCCATATATGTAAATATGTTTCATCTTGTTGACAGCCTTTATCTTTTAACCACTGCTCAATTTGAGGAAGTGGATGATTATATAGTGGGGTTTCTGAGTTTAAAAGATACATCATATTTGTTGATAGTTGATAGTTGGTGGTTGATAGTTGGTGGTTGATGGTGGTTGGTTGATGGTGGTTGGTTGATAACTGATAACTGATAACTGATAACTGATTGTTAGTGTTGTTATAATTTAATATTTTGATTTTGAGATTTTAATTATTGTGAAATTTATTGACAATATTTGATTTATTTGAGTTAATTATTTGCTGGACTACAATATCTGGCTGTTGGATGTTTGTTTGAAAAGCAGCTTCACCTTTAGTTAAACCTACGGCAATTACTAAGAGCAAACATCCTAAAAAGGTTACTCCTAGAATAAATAAAGCAAAAAGTTCACCTGGAGAAAGAGGACGATCGCTAGGGTCGAGGTAAGCCGATTTAGATAAATGACGACTTTGAGAAACTGGTTGATTGAGATCGGAAGGTGGTTGAATCACCGAAAAGCGGGAATAGCCAATTTTTAAGTCGTAACTCAAGCGTTTTTGGGGATTGCTCAGAGTACCGTAAGCTTCGTTAAGTTTTTGAAATTTAACGGTAGCAAGTGCGGTGGGTAAATCAGTGGTATCAGGATGATAGCGTTTGCTAAGTTCTCGATAAGCACGACGGATTTCGATGGCTGAAGCTGCTGGATGAACACCTAACAAGGAGTAGTAGGTAGGTTCACTGCGGCTTGGTATTTTTCCATTTTGATTCACAGCGATGTTCGTTACCTTGCGGACAGTTTTTTCTCATATTTTAAAACTATCTTTTTATAGCAAGCGATGAAAATCATTATTACATAAATAAATATTTGTGAATTTGTTTGTGAATTCGAGTTTAAATTCTGCTGGGGATTGGATTATTTAATTAAATTACCGCGAGGTTTAAAAGTTTCAATTTCCCGTAACTTTTCGTAAAGTTCGCGTTCTTGGGGAGTGATATTTTTAGGAGTAATGATTTGAATTTCCACGAGTTGGTTTCCACGCTTACCTTTTTCGTCAGGATAGCCTTTACCTTCTAAACGTAACCGTTGACCGGATCTGACTCCTGGAGGAATTGTCATTTTTACCAATCCATCTAAAGTCGGTGCTTCTACTTGTCCTCCTAAAACTGCTTCGCAAGGAGTAATCGGTACTTGACAGTGGATATCGATACCCTCAAGTTTAAAAATATGATGTGGTTGTACGGTAATTTTTAAGTATAAATCGCCGCCACTAATGCCCTGATTTCGCAATCGGATAGTTTGTCCTGTTACCATACCTGGGGGCATATTAACTTCTAAGGAACGTCCATCTTCAAGACGAATTCTTTCTAAACCACCTTGGTAAGCTTTCTCTAAGGGTAAAGTTAGCCTTGCTTCGATATCACGACGAGTTGGACGGGAACTTGGAGTATAAGCAACTTTTGTTCTCTGAGTACGAAATGGGTCAGTATTTGTACTGTCAGTGTAACTACTAGATGTATTGGCTGCTTTGTTTTTGACACCAAAAACTTGGTCGATAAAGGTATCAAAGTTATCGTATTTTGCAGGATTTACATCTTGTGAATTACGACCGTTTGCTTGATTAGAAGCTTTGCGCGACTTTGACCCAGCAAAACCATTTTGCTTCCAGAAAACGCTAAATTGGTCGTACTGAGCGCGTTTACTTGGGTCACTTAAGACTTCGTAAGCTTCATTTATATCTTTAAATTTTTCTTCTGCGGTTTTGTCACCAGGATTGAGATCTGGGTGAAATTGTCGCGCTAATCGTCGATAACTTTTTTTGATTTCTTCATTTGTAGCATTTTTAGATACTCCTAATATTTCGTAATAATCCCGAAAATTCTGCAAGTTCTGCATAGTAAGTTGTTTAAATGAATCGATTAATAGATTTTTTGTTTGTTAATAATTTACGTTTCGGTTGATAATAATACGGTCAAAAACAAGCATCAAACGATTCTTAATTGGTTTCTCTGAGATTTTGTGCTGACTTTTATTTTTCTATTTTGTACTCTTGTTTAGTATTAAAATCCGTACACTTAATTAAGTAGAGTTAATTAAATAGGATTATTTCACTACTTATACTGTGAATATAGTAAATGAAATAATTAAGGGGGTGGTTTATCGTCCCACAAAGAAAAATTTCGATTCGGTTGTAAAAGTTAATTTAAACAACACTACAACCAATCGTCATCCTCTTCATCCCAGTTATCTTGATAGCTAGGTTTCGATGGTTTACGCGACGAATAACCTTTGTCATAGCTGGGATAGCTGTTATCTCGACCACCATAATCCCGGTCGGAATTTCGACCACCATTGCGATCGCCATCTCGACCATAACCCCGGTCTAAATCCCTACTACCATAACCGTTGTCGGCATCTTTACCGTATCCCCGGTCAGAATCCCTAGTACCATAACCTCTGTCGTAATCCTTGCCGTAACCTCCCCGGTCATAATCTCGACTGTAACCCCGATTAGAATCCCTACCATAACCCGATGAGTAAAAATCATCATCCCGATCTTTGTCACCGATAAAGATATCGCGGATGGTACCGAATAAATCGTCTCCTTCGTCTTCAGCGTAATACTGACGAACTTCTTTATTTAAATCGGATAAAGCATCTTGTAAATCGGCGTAAGTTTGATCAATACCGCGATCGTCATCTGCTTTTAAACTATCGCGCAAATCTCGACAAATATTATCAATTCGTTGACGACGATTGCGAGCAAATTGCATTCCAAAATCCAAAGCTACTTCTCGCAGTTGTCTTTCGGCTTGTAAAATTAATGCTTCGGCGCGGGTGCGTTTTTCTACTTTTTCTTTACGCTGTCTGTCTACATCAGCAAATTTTTCTGCTTCCCGAATTGCTTGTTGAATATCTGCTTCAGTCAAATTGGAAGCGCCTTGAATGGTAATACTTTGTTCTCTTCCTGTGGTTTTATCTAATGCCGTCACCTGTAAAATTCCGTTGGCATCAATATCAAAGGATACTTGTATTTGCGGTATTCCTCTCGGTGCAGGGGGGATACCATATAGCTTGAAACGTCCCAAGGCTTTATTATCGGCAGCCATTTCCCGTTCGCCTTGAACTACGTGGATTTCCACGGTGTTTTGGTTATTTTCGGAAGTTGAGAAAATATCGGAACGGCGGACTGGTATGGTAGTGTTACGAGGAATTAGCTTTTTCATCAGCCCGCCGATGGTTTCTAAGCCGATTGAAAGGGGAGTGACATCAAGCAGTAATACATCCTTAAATTCTCCAGCCAGAATACCGGCTTGTACCGCAGCCCCAATACCCACAACTTCATCGGGATTAACATTTTGATTGGGCTGCAAACCAATCATTCCTTCGACCAATTTTTCGATAATTGGCATTCTGGTTGAACCACCGACAAGTACAACTTGTTCGATATCTCGTGGTGTCATTCCAGCATCTCGCAGCGCTCGTTTGACTGGAATTCGTAACTTACCCAACAAATCGTCGCACATTGCCTCAAATTGGGAACGAGTCAAACGAGTTTCTAAATGTTTTGGTCCATCTTGGTCAGCAGTAATAAAAGGTAAATTAATATCAGTAATGCTAACTGCTGAAAGTTCGATTTTTGCCTTTTCCGCAGCTTCCATTAAACGTTGTAAAGCTTGGCGATCGCGTCTTAAATCAACTCCTTCATCTTCGAGGAATTTCTCGGCTAACCAATCGACAATTCGCTTATCAAAATCGTTTCCACCCAATTGAGTATCACCGGATGTGGCTTTAACTTCAAATACACCATCCCCGATTTCCAAGATGGATACATCGAAGGTTCCACCACCCAAGTCAAATACTAAAATGATTTCGTTATCGGCTTTATCTAAACCGTAAGCCAAAGAAGCGGCAGTCGGTTCGTTAAGGATTCGTAATACTTCTAAACCAGCAATTCTTCCCGCATCCCTAGTAGCTTGTCGCTGAGCATCATTAAAATAAGCAGGAACGGTAATTACTGCACCCGTTACGGGTTCACCTAAGTATCTACTAGCATCTTCGGCTAATTTCTTGAGAATCATCGCCGAAAGTTCTTCTGGAGCGAAATCTTTCTTCAGACGAGGACAAACAATTTTGATATTACCAAATTCGTCTTTGCGGACTGTATAGGGGACTCGCTTCGATTCTGGATTTAATTCCGAATATTTACGTCCCATAAAACGCTTGATGGCAAAAAAGGTATTCTGAGGATTAAGGACAGTTTGTCTGCGTGCCATTTGTCCGACAACCTTTTCACCGTCTTTGCTAAAGCCGACAACGGAGGGAGTGGTTCGCATTCCTTCTGCATTGGCAATAACCACCGGCTTGCCACCTTCCATTACGGCGACTACAGAGTTTGTTGTACCCAAGTCGATGCCTACTACCTTACCCATGCCCTACGTTTCTCCTAGTATTTCTTATAAATATATGTTTTAGAAGTAATGCTTGATTTATTGTATCTTGCAGTTGAGGAATACATTGTCAACTAAATTATCAAAAATCAAGTCTGAAGTTTGAAATAATTTAATTAATCTGTAAAACAAGCGATTAACAGCCCTGCTTGATTGTTTCGCCCAATCGGGTGACAAATGTACGTGAAAAAACATTTGTTAATTCATGCTTCATCCTTTATCCTTTATAGTTCCTGGCTAATCCGTGAATTTAAAAAAACAACTCGTTATCCATCTCAAACAAATAACACGAGAACGCGATCCTTATTTAGCAACAGGGGGACATTTCTTTGTCCAAGAATACATTCGTGCTTGTTTTTCCCAATGGGGAAGTGTGGAAATCCACACCTTTGAAGTTGGTAGCAAATCCTGCGAAAATCTCATTTTGAATTTACCCTCAGATTCTAAATCTGGAAAGAGCAATTTATCATCTATTCTAATCGCGGCTCATTATGATGGGGTTCCAGGAACTCCTGGGGCTGATGATAATGCTACTGGTGTCGCGGTTTTATTAGAATTAGCAAGAATTTTTGCTACGCAGCCGACAAAGTATCCGTTGCGACTGGTAGCTTTTGATATGGAGGAATATGGTTTGCTCGGTAGCGCTGATTATGTAGCAAAGTTGCAACGAGAACAGCAGAAGTTGCGCTTGATGATGTCTTTGGAAATGATTGGTTATTCGGATGATAATCCGGGTTCCCAGGCTTATCCGGCTCCGCTGTTGAATAAGATTTATCCCAATTGTGGTGATTTTATTGCTTTGATTGGCAATTTAAGAACTCTCCCCGATTTATTGCGACTCCGCAACAGTTTTCGTCAAAGTGGAACTAAGAGTGAATTTTTACCAGTTGTGAATCAAGGTAAAATTTTTCCTCCAACAAGACAGAGCGATCATGCACCATTTTGGGATGCCGGATATCCAGCGATTATGGTGACAGATACTTCATTTATGCGAAATCCTCATTATCACAAGCCCAGCGATAAAATTGAAACTTTGGATTTGGATTTTTTGACGGGGGTTTGTCGGGGTTTGGAAGTAGGAATAAGGAAATTAATGTAGAGACGGAATGTTTTGCAATGTCTCGTGTATTTGGGTTGATCACAAATAGCTGATTATGCAGGATTTTGGCAATAAAAGAAACAATTATTTGGCAATTATCAGATTATGATTTGCTCTTCATTTGAAAGAAATACTCTTTATAAAAAATTTGAATCTAAGATTGTTCATAATCCTGATTTAGATAGAACTTTAGTTAGTTTTCAAGCTAGTAAAAATGCCGCATTTTCTTCTTGGTTTAAGTATCGAGAAGGTTTTTCTGAAAGACTAGTAACTTATATTATTGAAAAAAGTCAGCAAGCCCCAGGTATTTTACTCGATCCATTTTCAGGAGTAGGTTCTTCTTTATTTGCTGGTGCTACTCTGGGATGGCAAACCATAGGAATTGAACTTTTACCTGTTGGTTGCTTCGCTACACGAGCTAGAATTATCGCGCAACAAATTAACTTAAAATTATTCAAATCAATAATTTATGAGTTAAAACAAATAAATTTCATAGATTATTATGACCAAGGTTATGCATTTAATCATCTGAAAATTACTCAAGGAGCATTTCCAGAAATAGATGAGAAAAAGTTAGTAGGTTACATCTCTTATTGTAATAAATTTATTGTAGACAAAGACATATGTACACTTCTTTTATATGCAGCTTTTTGTATTCTTGAAGATATTAGTTATACTAGAAAAGATGGGCAATATTTACGTTGGGATTATCGGTCTGGTCGTTCTAAAAGTCAAAATAAATTTAATAAAGGTAACATTCTAAGTTTTGAATTTGCAATTAATCAAAAATTAAAACAGATTGAATTAGATTTAAATGGCGATGCGATTCAACTTGATTTATTCGCTGATAATATACCATTGGTGTCAAAAGATAAATCGGCTAATTTTGAAAATATACAACCGATAATTTATCAAGGTTCTTGCCTAGAAAATCTTCCAAAACTACAAGAAAGTAGTATTGATTTGATTATCACTTCACCGCCTTATCTGAACAGATATGATTACACTCGTACATACGCTCTTGAGCTAGCATTTCTGGGATGTAATGAAGAAAAAGTAAAGCATTTACGTCAAACAATGCTGTCATGTACTGTAGAAAATCATGATAAACATGATTATTTAGAGAACTTGTATTCTACAATAGAACGTTATTCTGATTTTGTAAAAGTTCATTCTACTTTTGAAAAACAAGCTGCGTTACAAGAAGTTTTAGAAATTTTAGAAATTTATAGAAAACAAGGAAAATTAAATAACAAAAATATTGTAAGAATGGTACATAATTACTTTTACGAAATGTGCTTTGTTATTTATGAATCAGCTAGAATTCTCAAACCTGGTGGAATAATTGCAATGATAAATGATAATGTCAGATACGCAGGAGAAGAGATTCCTGTAGACTTGATTTTATCTGATATTGCACATTCTTTCGGACTAACAACGCGACATATTTGGACATTAGGACGAGGAAAAGGCAATAGTAGTCAACAAATGGGAAATCATGGTCGTTCTGAACTGCGTAAATGTGTATATATTTGGGAAAAACAAACATTGTGACAATAGACAAAGAAGCGAATCGTATTAATTATAGGCTACGTTCTACTTTTTTTTATCGTAAACTAAAAGAATATAAAACTCTATCCTTCAACGTCAAAATCAATGCCTTATTGCCAGTTCAGGAGTTATATATTTGGGATAATAGGGCAAATTGGGGTATTGGTGAAGATGCATTTACTTATATAAGTACTCATTCTAATTTGCAGTTGATTCAGGTATTTTGTCATCCTAAATTAATTAGAGAACACCCTGTTTTACTAGCTTATTATCGTAATATAGCAGCACTTTCTCAGAAAGCAGTTAATAATTTAGTAGGAATAAATGTAAAGAAGCTTGAAACTGACGACAAAAATCAATATTCTTTAGCTGCAGATAAAGCTTTTAAATTGTCTGAGCTTTTTAATGAACATATATCTTTAATAATTGATAGTTCAGTAGAAAGTCTTACAGCCGAAGAATTATATGGAATATTATTAGCTTCCACTGGAACACAAATTGATGGCTCTTGGCGTAATGCAATTGGAGAAGAAGCAGAAAAAATTGTACAACGACTTCTTATTAAAGAAGCAAAGGAACTCAATCTTCTTGCCGCTTTTATCCCACGTACAGGTACAGCGATTGAACCATTTAATTCTGATAAATTGGAAGAACAGCTAGGGAATATCGAATCTTATCGAGGTGTTATGTTAGCTAATCATACCTCATTACTCTTTTCTAAAGAGCCAGATATTTCACTTCTGAATAATCAAGGTATAACAATTGGTGTAATTGAAATTAAAGGAGGAACCGATCCAGCAGGAGCCCTTGAACGTTATGGTGCTGCAAAAAAAATCTTTTGAAGAAGCTCTTCGTATAAATCCAGCAGTAAAAACTATTATTGTTGCTAGTTGTATCACTGCTCAAGTTAACAATCGGATTGAAAATGATTCAACAATATCTACTTATTTTAATTTAACTGAAATATTAACCGAGCAAACATTAGAATACAAAAATTTTATTCAAGAAGTGTTTTCACTATTACAACAATAATAAAATAAATAAATCCTACAGCTAGATAAATTAAATCATCGCAATCACAACTACAAAATTATTAAAACTTTGACGATGAAAAATCAGTTTGTGTCACAATAACGGTATTATTTTTAACACAGACTGCAAGGAGCAAAATAACTATGGCTGATTATAAGCTAGATCATGTAGTCGCTGCGATGGGGTTGACGGAAGAACAGAAGAAGCAAATTATTGAGCAGTCGATTCGAGAAGAAAGAGAAGAAATTGTTGAACAAGCTTTAAGTTTACTCGACAATATATACGTTCATTTACCTCTGAAACGTGCGAGAAATGCTGTCAATCCATTAGAGCGTTTGAAGTTACTTAAATATCGCTTGGTGAAGATGAACGAACTGAATTTTCAACAAGAAATGATAGGTATATTTACAGAGTTAAGAGATTTACATACAGTTTATCTGCCTCCGATGCCCTATCAATCGATCAATTTTGTTTTACCTTTTCTGATAGATGAATTCTATGAGGGTAATCAAAGATTTTATGTTGTTTCTCACGTCAATGAGGATTTTGAACATCCCAATTTTCACAAAGGAGTGATAATTACTCATTGGAATGGTATACCTATTGAACGTGCGATTGAGTTAAATTGTATACGAACTTATGGTAATAATGAACGCTCAGGGAGAATTCATAGTTTAAATTCTATGACGGTTCGTTCGGGAAGTAAATATTTGGTTCCCGATGAAGAATGGTTGTATATTTCTTATTTAACCGCAAATCAAGAGCATTACGAACATCGTTTTCAATGGGAAACATATAATTTACCGGAAACTCAAGTCCAAACAAATAATCAAGTTGTTGGTAATTCAAAAGTCTCTGGTTCTTTAGGAGTGGATTTTGAAGCTGTAAAATTACAGAAAATTAAAAAAAGTTTGTTTGCTTCAATTGCTAAACCCGATAATCAAATATTTGATGAAACTGATTTTCAATGGAGTATTTATAGTACTGACTCTGGTGAATTTGGTTATATCAAAATTCCCAGTTTGATGATTTATGATAGACAGCAATTTATTCAAGATTTGATTCGTGTTTTGGAAGAGTTACCTAGAGATGGTTTAATTTTTGATGTTCGCGGGAATAGCGGTGGATATATTGAAGCAGGTGAAATGATTCTGCAACTTTTTACTGCAAATAAAATTCAACCAGAATTATTTCAGTTTTTGAATACACCAACAACTTTCAAAATAGCACCAGAACCTTGGAAAAGTTCTATTGGAAATTCTTTTGATACAGGTAATGTTTATTCTAGAGCTTATCCCATTAGCGGAAATTCTGATTATATTGATGAGATTAATCAATACGGAAGAAAATATTTTGGTCCCGTTATTTTGATAACCGATACGTTATCATATGGTGCTACAGAGATATTCGCAGCCGGATTCCAGGATAATGGGATTGGACCAATTCTTGGTATTAATGGAAATACTGGTGGTGGTGGTGCAAATGTTTGGCAGTATGATGATTTATTCCATCCTTTAGGTTTTTCTCCTCTACCTCGAAATGCACAAATTACCATGGCTGTAAAACGTTCGCTGCGTGTGGGAAATCACAATGGTTTTTCCTTAGAAGATTGTGGAGTCATTCCTGATTATATTCATCACATAACTCGCAATGATATTTTAAATGGAAATCTCGATTTGATTGAAAAAGCTACGAGTATTTTGGCAAATATGAAAGGATTACATCATTTACCTTTAGAAGTATTTTAAACTGTTTCATAATGTAGAGACGTAGCAGTGCTACGTCTTGATAATTAATCGGAAAACACTAATTTTTTATCTTGTTATATGTTTCATTAGAATACAAATAGGTAGATTATAAGCCATCAAGAAAACCAATTCCCGGTAATTCCCGTTGCTCAAGTTTACTGTTAATATATTCAGCGGCGGCAATTCCAGAAAGCATCGCACTTTCGATCAGATTTCCACCACACCAATCTCCACAACATACTAAAGGTAAAGGTGTTTCTGCTGCTAAATAAGATTGTTTAATTGGGGTTTTAGGAAAAGCATATCTCCACCGATGTACTTGCATCCATTGGGGATTATTCAACCATTGTAAATTTAAAGTGGAAGCAGCATTTTGTAATATCTGTTGTCCAACTTGTTGTAAATCTGCTGATTCAAAGTAACGTTGAGCAAAATCAGCACTACTGTGAATCACAAAATGTGGTTGTGGAGGATTTTTACGCTTACTACTATCTAACCCAATCCATCCCAGAATAGAGTCGTCTTTAAATGTAATTGCTTTCCATTCTGGAGGTTGTGGTAATGAATCCGCATATCCCGCTATTACTGTCAGAGCCGGGTAAAATTCAACATGAGACAATTTTTCTAAAAAATTATGATTTAATAACTCCGCTGATGGTTCCAATAGTATGACCGCTTGTGGTGCCGGAATCGCAATTACTACAGATGAAGCGGTAAATTCTTCCTTACTTTCGCTATTCAAACACCATTGATTTTGAGAATTTATGCTAATTGAATTAACACGTTGATTGTGAACTATTTCTAAGCCTTGTGTGAGAAATTTTGCGATCGCATTCATTCCTGATGGTGCAACGTAGGGAAGAGATGATGGAATGTTAGAGGTAATAGATGAAGAATTAGCTTCTAATTGATGAACAGTGTTTGTCCAAACCTCTAACTCATCTTTTTCAACAAGTAAATTTACCAAACGTTGCAAAACTTCACCTTTTGGTTTGAGATAACAAGCACCATGATCGGCTTTTGTTTCAAATAAACGACGGGTAGCAACTCTTCCACCAACACCACGAGATTTATCTATTACTGATACCGAATATCCGGCTTGGGTTAATTGTTGAGCGCAAACTAAACCCGCCATTCCGGCACCAATTACAGCAACATTAGTCATTAGTCAATAGCCCATTATATATAATTATCAGTTTTCAACAGTCTTACAAAGGATTACCAATCAGTGCCGAAAGCTAATAGTAGAATAAAGTACGGGAAAAAACTAATAATAGGGAGGAAAGGAAATTGGATGAATTAAGGGTAGCGCTAGAGTTAGCTACTGAAGAAGAATTACAAGATTTGACTGCGATTTTATTTAGTCGTAAGTTTAATCCTTTGGATTACGTGCAAACACCAGATCCGATAGAAGTGCAAAGCCAAAATCGTCAAGCTTGGTTGGATGCACTTGAGGAACGTTTTCGTTTTTTGGCTGCTCCTGGAATGACGGTATTACAGGGACGTAGCAAACAAGTAACTTATCGTGAAGCTTTGGTACAAGTCTGTAAATATTTAAAAATCCCTTATTCTGACGAGTTAACAACCGTGGATTTAGAAGCTGAAGTGTTTCTACATCTTTTAGGAAAAGTTTGGAACAAACTACCTGTAGGAGAAAAAAGAAAGTTAACCGAAAAGGTACAGCAGCAGTTAGTAAAATCGGAACTCAAGGAACCTTTACCTTTGGCTTTACAAAAAGACCCCTTGGGTTTAATTTTTAAAGGTGGGAGTGCTTTAGCTGTGACTTCGGTGATTCAACCAATGTTACTCAAGCAAATTACTCGTCAGTTTGCGACTCATTTCGCTACTTATCAAGTTGCCAAACAAGCAACAATTAAAGGTGGAGCTGTCGCTGCTAAGCAGTTTCAGGGTTATGCAACCGCACAAATAGCCCGTCGGGGTATGGCTGTCAGTGCAGCCCGTTATGGTGCCGTTAGAAGCGTATTGGCATTTGTCGGTCCGATGATGTGGGCTTGGTTTTTCGCCGATTTAGGATGGAGGGCGATCGCCACAAATTACGGTCGAATTATTCCCACTATTTTTGCTTTGGCTCAAATTCGTCTGACAAGGGATGAATGTTGGGAAATGGCTTAGAAAGTGGATAGGGGATAGGGGATGGGGGATGGGGGGAAATTAACTGTCAACTACCAACTGTCAACTCCTAACTCCTAAATCTCAATCCAAAATCTAAAATCTAAAATCCAAAATCGAATGGCGAAAAATATATGGTCTTTTTTAAGACATCCAAATCCTAAACTGCGATTTTGTTGGTATTGTTTGCAATTGGGACTGTTTATTTTCCCTTTGTTTCCGGCTTTGGGTGCTGTCGGTTTATTCTTAAGTTCTTTAATAACTTGTGTGCGACAACACCGCAAGATTATCCAGAATCCTTTATATAAAGGATTTATTCTTTTAAGTTTATTATTAGTAATTACCGCTGGTTTTGCTGCGGATAAAACAACAGCTTTTCTTGGCTTATTTAATTTATTACCTTTCTTTCTATTGTTTGCCGGTTGGAGTCATTTAATCCAAACAATGTGGCAATTACAGCGAATATCCTGGATTTTAGCAATTAATTCCCTACCAGTAGTAATTATCGGTATAGGACAATTATTTTTAGGATGGAGTAGTTCAAACAGTATTTTTGGTTGGACGCTGATCCCTGGAGGAAACCCACCCGAACGTATGGCTTCGGTGTTTATGTACGCTAATACCTTAGCTGGTTATTTGGTAATAGTTTTCATCTTGAGTTTGGCTTTATGGTTGCAGGAATGGCGGAAATTGAGGACAAGGAGACAAGGGGATGGGGAGATGGGGAGATGGAGGGATGGGGAGACCGGATTTTCTTCATCTGCCTTCATTTTCCTCACTTTTGCGGTAATTATCAATTTCGCGGGATTAATTTTAACAAACTCTCGCAATGCTTGGGTAATTGCTTTAGTGGCTTGTTTGGCTTATGCTGTATACCAAAAATGGCGATCGCTTGTAGCTATCTTTGTGACAATTGCGACTAGCATATTTTTGGCTGCTTTTGCTCCTCCGACTATTGCACAGTTATTTCGTAAAGTGGTTCCGGCTTTTTTTTGGGCGCGTTTCAATGACCAGTTACACGCCGATAGACCAGTTGCTTTAATGCGTACAACTCAATGGAATTTTGCCTGGTCTTTAACTATGCAGCGTCCTTGGACTGGTTGGGGTTTACGTAGTTTTTCGGATATATATCAGGCAAAAATGAACTTGTGGTTAGGTCATCCTCATAATTTATTTTTAATGCTATCTGCTGAAACTGGACTTCCGGCAACGCTGTTATTTTACGGTTTGCTAAGTTGGGTATTGATCAAAGGAGTGCGATCGCTGCAAATTATCCCCAAGGAAGATAAGTTAATATTTTTCAGTTATTTATTAGTGTTTGCAGCCTGGATAGTTTTCAATACGGTGGATGTGACGCTATTTGATTTTCGCTTAAATACGTTTTCTTGGTTAATGTTGAGTGCTGTAGCTGGAATTAATCACAATAAATCGTTGTAGGAATGTGGTTTTAAGCTAAAACCCGACTTGTAATGATTGTCGGGAAGAAGTTGGGTTTTTTAAAGATTGTCTGTTGCCACTGTAATTGATTTTAAAAATCCGACTTCTGTGAAAGTTGTCGAATTCACCTATTTATTTAACCTAAAAACCCGACTTCTGATTGTCAGGATATTTTTTTAGTATTTTTTATTTAGTTTGGGAAACATTTTTTGAATTTATAAGTCACATTGAAATTCTCATTTTATCAACAAGTAATTCAATAAAATTACTCAGATTTGCTAGTCAGTATTTCCATAATTTGAGGTGATGAATTAACAATTTATCAAAAATATTTGGAACCTTTTAGCTTGTTTTTCGACAATGAATGTAAAAGCAACTTCTACAATATTTGGTGAAAATTATGAAACGCTTTATTAAGTCTTGCTTCACAATTTCAGCATTATCTTCTTTATTAATTGCTCCTGTAGTTTTGTCTGCTGGTCAGGCTTCTGCACAGCCTAAAAGAGGTTTTAACGATAACTATGTTGGAGGTGGTATTGGTGGTCAGGTAACTAATGGTGGACAACAAAACGATGCTGCTAACCTCGGCGGTAACATCCAAGGTCGTTTGAAAATTCAAAATACCCCAATTTCCGCACGTACTAAAGTTTTGTGGAACAATGATACAACCTGTATTAACCCTGAAGTTTCTGGCGATTTAGGTATTACTAAGGGTACTAATCTATATGGTGCTGTTGGTTATTGCTTTGTTGAAAAAGACGGTCAATCATCTCCTTTAGGTAACAAAGATTCAGTAACTGCAAGCATTGGTGTAGAATCCCAAGTTAAGAAAGGGATTGTTGTTTACAGTAATGCTACTGTATCCCTTGATGGCTTTGATAATAGCAAAGCTCTACCTGTTAACGTCGGTGGTGGTGTTGGCTTTAGTTTCTAATACTAATTCCTACTTGATTACCATTAATTTAACGTGAATTTGCTCCGGACTTCTCGAACACCGTTTAGTGGGAATATGCTTTAAAACTTCTATTTTTAAGGTGATTCGTCGGGTTTTGTTCATGGTTATCTCGTTTTACTAATAGTTAAGCCAAAAACCCGACTTCTTCAAAGTTTGAGAAGTCGGGTTTTGATCATGGTGATCTCGTTTTACATCTCGTTTTACAAATAGTTAAGTCAAAAACCCGACGAATTAAACAGGACTAATACTACTAACGATATATTCCCTATTCCCTATTCCCTATTCCCTATTCCCTATTCCCTATTCCCTATTCCCTATTCCCTATTCCCTATTCCCTATTCCCTATTCTTTTGTTAAGTGTTGCTTCAATGGGAAATCGGGCTTTTTACCGTGATAAAATTAAAGAGTTCCCTCTAATTCCGACCGGAATACCAGGAATGTACTTAGCCGAAGGGATGCATCTTGATCAGTGACTACCGATCAGTGATATGAATAATCGACGTAAAATACCCCTTCAGCTTCTTAGATCAACTTGAGAATAGAAGTAAAGGCGGTATTTTAGTCAGTGTCATTGAAACAGCAATTGGTAATTAAAACACTGTAAAAATTGTACCTCGGCAATACGAAATGCCCTATTGAGAACACAATACCACTGTAATGGTTAAGTCTGCTCCTCCTGAAATCACAAACCGTAAGCTATCCAAACTTGAAGGAATCAAAGAACGCAGCAATTTTTTACGCGAACCTGTAGCAACTGAGATTCTCGAAGATACTACTCACTTTAGTGAAGAAGCAATACAAATTCTCAAGTTTCACGGTTCTTATCAACAAGATAACCGCGATAATCGTGTTAGAGGACAAGAAAAAGATTATCAAATGATGTTGCGAACCAGGAATCCTGGAGGTTTTATTCCACCGCAGCTGTATTTAACTTTAGATAAACTTTCCGACGATTATGGAAACCACACGATGCGAGTAACTACTCGTCAAGGTTTCCAGCTTCATGGAATTTTAAAGAAAAATCTCAAATCGACAATTGCGGCTATTGTTAAAAACATGGGTTCCACTTTGGGTGCTTGTGGAGACTTGAATCGCAATGTCATGGCACCTGCTGCTCCTTTTAAAAATAAACCAGAATATCAATACGCTGTCGAATACGCCGATAAAATTGCTGATTTACTTACACCACAAACTGGTGCTTATTATGAAATTTGGCTCGATGGTGAAAAAGCCATAACCGCCCAAGAAAGTCCGGAAGTAAAAGCTGCCCGTCAACGTAATGGTACGGGAACTATTTTTCACGATAACCCCGAACCGATTTACGGTAGCCAGTATATGCCGCGCAAATTTAAAATTAGCGTTACGGTACCCGGTGATAATAGCATTGACCTTTATACTCAGGATTTATCGTTGGTGGTAATTACCGACGAAAGTTCTCAATTAAAAGGATTCAATGTTTTTGCTGGTGGTGGTTTAGGAAGAACTCACAACAAAGAAGAAACTTTTGCTCGCAAAGCTGATGAGATTTGTTATGTCTCAAAATCAGACGTTTACGATTTAGTTAAAGCGATTGTCGCTACTCAAAGAGATTATGGCGATCGCGCTCAAAGACGACACGCTCGTTTAAAATATTTAATCAACGATTGGGGTGTGGACAAATTCCGTTCCCAGGTTGAGGAATATTTTGGTAAGGCTGTAGAACCTTTCCAACCTTTACCGGAATTTAAATATTACGACTACCTCGGTTGGAACGAACAAGGTGATGGAAAACTATTTTTAGGTATTTCTATCGAAAACGGTAGAGTCAAAGACGAAGGAACATTTCAACTTAAAACCGCACTCCGCAAAATTGTCGAGCAATTCAATTTAGATATTCGTCTTACCGCTAACCACAATCTCATATTCCTCGACATCCCACCCGAAAATAAACCAGCGATTGAAGAAATTCTCCAAAACCACCGTGTCATTACCGATCCCAATCAGATCGAACCCTTGGTACGTTACGCAATGGCTTGTCCCGCACTTCCTACCTGCGGATTGGCGATCGCCGAATCGGAACGAGCGATTCCCGGTATTTTAGAGCGCATTCGCACGCTTTTAGATCAAGTAGGTTTACAAAATGAACATTTTGTGGTAAGGATGACTGGTTGTCCTAACGGTTGCGCTCGTCCCTACATGGCAGAATTAGGTTTTGTCGGTAGCGCTCCCGATGCTTATCAATTGTGGTTGGGAGGTTCACCAAATCAAACTCGTTTAGCCTTACCTTATATGGAGAGGCTGCACGTTGATGAATTGGAAACCCAGTTAGAACCAATGTTTGTTTACTTTAAAGAGTGTCGTGAAACGGAAGAAAGCTTTGGTGACTTTTGTCATAGAGTTGGCTTTGACGCAATTCGCGAATATGCTGCCAAGTACGAAGCAAAAACAGTTGCGGATGGAATATCCGACGATCGCGATGGTTTAGTTGAAGCAATGGCTGATTCGACTACAGCACCGATTACAGAAAAAAGTAATGGTCAGGTAGTTGCGATCGATAATACTACGATTGCGAAGAAATTAAGGCATCGAGTTAGCGTTAAAGACGATATTTACGACAAGCTCAAGCAAGCTTCTGAAAGTCAGGGTAAGCCGATGACGGATTTAGTGAATGAAGCTTTGAAGGCTTATTTAGAAATCGAGTAAAGGTTTGTATTAGCTATTGGAAGTATGTTAGTTAGGAGACGTTGCAATATGCTGCGTCTCTATATTTTTTGTTTATTCACATAAGATTGTCAATTTTAAAAATGACCGGGCAAAAATTATATTTTCTTCCTTCTGCCCTCTCCCTTTCTTTGGTGAACTTCTGAAATGGGTAGAATCTGAAAAATAACGGAGTTAACAATGAAAACCAAAAAACCCAAAACTAATCAAAGCGAAAAGCTAAGAACTATCGCTTACAGCATGGATTTACTAATACCGGGCATCTATATATGGTGTCCCTGGTTTACATTAAAAATCGGTGGTAGCTATCCCGATGACAATCCTTACAGGTATCCCGGTATGATTCATAGTTCTACTGGTGTGGCGATAGTTCTACCGGGATATAAAATATTTACTTCTTATCAAGGAAGTTATGACGCTTGATAAACACAGCATACAGGGTTTAGCTGCATTTACCACCAAAACACTACCGTCAAACGAATTTGAAAAACGAATGTTAAACGCTGGATATTTTGAAGTAGGAAGCGCACCGGCACAAGGTGGAAGAATTAAGGTCTGGTGGTCACACGATGAGTATCCCAGAGTTGAATCAATTTATAGTCCTAATAAAAATCTTGTGTTAACTGCATATCATGTATAAACAGGTTATTTACAAATCATTTGTGGCTATTATTTTTGTAAATAATGAGTTTTAAAAATTTATTTGATTAATGGCACAGTTTTATCTCCCCAATATCCTTAATTATAAAATTAAACAACATTCCAAAACGAGCATCATCAATTGATTTAGCTAACTTGATATGTGCCAATCTTTTATTGTTAATAAAGATGGGCTAGATTTATTGCGTCTTGATCGCGCTACTGGATGCATTGGATGAGAAATCGGGTTTTGATGAGAATTCTTTGGTATTACAGATATTGATTCTAAAAACCCGACTTCTACAGTTAACCTGTACTTAAAAAAAATAGTAATTATAAACACATTGTAATTTTAGGATTAATCCAAAGTTTGGACTACTAAAGTTTAGTTAAAATTTGATTTAGGTAGAACATCAGTAATCACGACAGTATTCTTAAACAAGTTATTATTACTAGGTATTTTGGCAATTTTAGGCTTAAGAAAGTGACGCAGATAACTGTTGTTTAAAAGTTGTCAAGGTAATTTACTACTAAGCGTAAAAATGTAGCATCTTTACTAGAAATTACTAGATAAACCAGAATAAAATAATACATCTACGCATGAGGTAGGTTAGCGCTAATGTACCCAACCCCAGAACAACTTGCCGCTGACGAAAATACTCCACCCGATAAACTCAGGGTTCTTGCTTATGAAAGTATAGAACTAGGAAGATTGGTGGCAGCAAACCCCAATGCTGAACCGGAGTTATTGGGGGAGTTAGCATCGAGTGAAGATAAGACTACCCGCGAAAATGTCACGAAAAATCCGAATACACCGACTGATGTTCTGTTGAAACTGGCGGGAGATTTTCCGGCTTCATTTTTTTCTAATCCGGTGTTATCCCTGTTAATGCTGGAAAATCCCAATTTAGCAACAGATATATCATATTGGTCTTTGTTAAAGCTGTTAAAAGAGGATCAAGCTCCGGAATGGTTTTTGGCTTGTGCTGCAATGCATTCCAATTCTTTAGTATTGGAAGCTGTAGCCAAACACAAACAAGCTTCGGAACACGTTTTAGAACAGTTAGCAATTAAAAGTCGCTATGATCCAGAATTGGGTTTATGTATTGCACAACGCAAAGATGTAACCCCTCATGTTTTGGAAAAATTAGCAGAACATGGTGCAAGTTCCGTTCGCTTGTATCTTGCTACTTATCCGAAAATTTCCGTTAGAGTTTTGGAAATTTTAGTCGATAATCCAGAACCAAATTGGAATTTAAGAGTAGCTATTGAAACAAGTATTGCTAAAAATCCCAATACACCCCTAAGTGTTTTAGAAAAGTTGATTAAGGTACCATTAACCAAAGTCAAAAGTGCGATCGCCAGACGTTCCGATTTAACTAAGCATTTGATAATCGAATTGGCAATGGATTATCGGGTGCATACGATGAATTTTCTACCCCAGAATCCTCACATCCCCAGTAGTTGGTTGGAGGAAATGGCACAACATCCCAATGAACGGGTGCGTCAGATGGTAGCAAGGCATCCCAAGACACCAGCATATTTGCTAGTACAAGCAGCAAAGGATTTGCAACTGCGCCAATTTGTTGCGGAAAACCCCAGTACTCCTCCAGAAATTCTCGAACAGTTAGCCATGGATAGTCGGGGAGACATTCAGGCAGCGGTTGCCAGAAATGGTAGTACTCCAGGTTATGTATTAGAGATATTGGGTAGTACACCATTTCACGACTTGTTATTAGCGCGTCATCCCAACACACCAGAATCTACCTTACAAAAAGTACTTTGGCGTTTAGCATTAGACGAACGTTTATCAGTTCGCAAATATGTAGCACAGCATGACCATACACCAATGTCAATATTGGTTCAGTGGGCAAAACATTCACCAGAACTTCGTCCGTGGATAGCCTTAAACGTTCGCACTCCCTCCCAGGTTTTAGAAGAACTTGCCAAAGATACATCCAAAGATGTGCGTTATGGTGTAGCGAAAAATACTAATACCCCTCCCCAGGTTTTAGAAAAACTGGCTGAAGACTGGCGATTAGAAGTTCGTCAAGCTGTAGCTAGTAATCCTCAAACACCCGGAAATGTTCTAGAGATATTAATTAAGGATTGGCATTTGCGTTCATTTATTGCTCAAAATCCTAGTACTCCCGCTACAGCATTAGAACAACTGACACAATTTTTCCGATACGACTGGCATATAGTACAGCATCCCAACACTCCACCCCAACTGCGTCAGAGATTATTAGAAGAATTTTCTACCAGCGTTGTTGAAACCGAAAGGTTATTTGTCGCAAGACATCGAGAAACACCCATCGAAATTTTACAACACCTAACCGAAGATCAAGACCCAGTTGTTGCCAAATCAGCAAAGCGTTCTTTAAGAAAACGTCAGGGAGAAGGTTAGAGGTTAAAGGCTATAACTCCCAACTTCTAACTCCTAACTTTCAAATATTCCCAATCTAAAATCCAAAATCTAAAATCCAAAATTCTATGACTCCTAACGAACTCAAATTATTTTTACACCAGCTTATTCGTAATAATATTCAAATCAGTACAATGATTTGGGGACCTCCGGGTATTGGTAAATCTAGTATTGTTAGTCAGCTAACACAAGAAAGTGGTATTGAATTTGTAGATGTTCGTTTGTCTCAATTAGCACCTACAGATTTACGTGGGTTGCCGGTTGCTGAAGATGGTATTTCTAAGTGGTTTCCACCGGAATTTCTACCCCGTAATGGTAAGGGTGTATTGTTTCTCGATGAGTTAAACATGGCTCCTCCAGCAATGCAGGGAGTCGCACAACAGTTAATTTTAGACCGCTGTGTAGGCTCCTACGTAGTGCCAGATGGTTGGTTTGTCTGGGCTGCTGGGAACCGTAAAGAAGACCGCGCCGCTGTATTCGATATGCCTTCGCCTTTGGCAAATAGATTTTTGCACGTAGAAGTACAACCGGATTTTGAAAGCTTTAAAGCTTACGCTTTAGAAAAAGGCGTACACGAGCAAATAATTGCTTTTCTATCCTTCCGCACTACTTTATTACACAAAATTGACCCCCAACAACCAGCTTGGGCTTCTCCTCGCTCTTGGGTAATGGCAAGTGCATTACATTCTGCCGGATTAGATATTAATCCAGCTGTGGGAACATCTGCCGCTACTGAGTTTGCTTCATACATTTCCATGTACGAGAATCTACCCAACTTAATCGCGATTTTAGAAGGAAAAGGCGAAAGCATTCAATTTCCTAAAGAACCCAGCGTTAGATATGCAACCGTAGTTGGATTGACAGTACGTGCCGAGAATGCAGTGCAAGCACTTAATGCTTTCAACTGGTTAAATCAAGTTGCAGCCAATGAATGGGTAAGACTTTTTGCCGTAGACTTATCGCGAGTCATGGAAAGTAAAGGTAAGCGGGGAGTTTTAGCCAATTTACTCAGCAAAGATCCGGAATTTAAGAAATTATTACAAGATTATCTTAATTCGCAGAAACCGTAGAAAGCTTAAAATTCATAACTCCTAACTCCTAACTCCTAACTCCTAACTCCTAACTGTCAACTGTAAAATGACTGAAGATATTCAAAAAAGTATAAGCTCGTCTTTATTGCGTTTGCAAACAAAATCACCGTTTTTTGCAACATTAGCAATGTTTGCTCGTTTTGTTCCTACGGAAAAGTTGCCAACAGCGGCTACTGATGGTAAAGACATTTTCTATAATGTCGAGTTTTTATTATCTTTACCTGCTAAACAACTTGATGGGGTGTTGCTACACGAAGTTTTACACGCAGCACTACTTCATGTACCTCGTCGGGGTGTTAGAGATGCTCAGGTGTGGAATATTGCCGCTGATATCGTGATTAACGGGATGATTGCGACTCATGGTTTTGAATTACCCAAAGGAACTTTGAGAGATGTTAAATTAGAGCATTTAAGCGTTGAGGAAGTTTATGAAATTCTGCTTCAAGATGCTGATAATGTACCCCAATTAACTAATCCCGATTTACTCGATAGTCCACCGGAAGATGCTGGTGGTTCTCAACAAGAAGGTAATAATCAAGAAAGTCAAGAAGCAGGAGAGCAGGAAGGAAAAGGAGAAAGTTCCTCGACTTCTCAAAATGGTGATAGTATGTCCCAAGCAAAAAAAGCCGCAATGGAAGCCCATTGGCAAAATGCCATGCAGCAAGCAGCTACTGTTGCCCGTACTGCAAATAAAGGTAATCTTGGGGGAGCAATTGAACGAGAATTAGAAAGTTTAAATTCTGCTCAAATTGATTGGCGTTCTTACCTTTGGCGATATTTAGTACAAACACCTACTGACTTTTCTGGATTTGACCGCCGTTTTATCGGACGCAGGTTGTATCTCGAAAGCTTGCAAGGTGAATCGATTCGCGTTTATTTAGCTTTGGATACTAGCGGCTCGATTGATACAAAATTACTGGGATTATTTTTATCGGAAGTGCAGGGTATTTTAAGTGCTTACCCCCACATTAAATGCGAGTTTTACTATGTTGATGCCGAAGTTTACGGTCCTTATGAACTCAACGGTAATTCCATGCCACCAAAACCTCAAGGTGGTGGTGGTACATCTTTTGTTCCTTTCTTCGATCAAGTTGCTCGAACATGGGATGGACAACAACAAGCTGTATGTGTTTATTTAACTGATGGTTACGGTACTTTCCCGGATATACTACCGGAATTGCCCGTGTTGTGGGTGGTGACTCCTGGTGGTTTAGCCTTGGATGAATTTCCCTTTGGGGAAGCGGTACGATTATTATCAGTTTAGATCAATAATTGCGATCGCAACGACCTTCCACTACGCGATCGCGAATCTCAAAACAGGGTGTATTACTACGTCTTCCTTTGATTGTTGTTACACAAGCACAATTTTTGCAACGGGTGCTTTAATTAACCTCTAACCTCTAACCTTTAACCTCTAACCTTTAACCTGTTACAAATTTTCTGTAATTAATTCCTCAAGAAAACCGCTAACAACCATATTTAAATTCAAAGTATAATCAATATATCTAAAAGTCTCTTCTAAAGGACGTAACGTACTTTTCCATCCCAAGCCATCTGTTACCCAAATAAATTTATGTCCTTGTCTGGATATAAAATCAAATAAAGTTTTATATTCTCCTGCGGTAGCTTTTAATTTGGAACCACTTCCACCATAAAAATTAGTTTCTATTAAGTAGAGATGATCATGGTTTTTAACCGCAAAATCAAAACGACGACTGGATTTATCTACTTGAATATCAATATTCCATTGTTTTTTGATTTTGTCAGATGTCGCTTGGGTAATACATACAAAATTATTGCGATCGCAAACTACAGTAATTAAATTTTCCAGAATACTTTCCATTATTGTTCCACCACGATTTTTCCTCCCATTCGTGTCTAAACCAACTTCAATACCCAATACATAATCGGGAATACTTTTGAGGGTTTTATTTTTAAATAATTCTAACAATCCCATATTTTTGGTAAATTCAACAATATCATCGATATCACCTGGAAATAAAATACTTTGATTTCTAAAATTAAATGATTTATAACTAAAATTATTATTTGTGTAATCAGTTAATATCTGAAAGTTAAAAGTACGACAAGCAATTAAAATCGGTATTACATTCACAATTTGCGGCATTTGTTGTAAAAGATAACGAAATTCATCTTCGATATCTTCCTTACCAATTAAATAATTTAATGCGTTCAAATAAATTTCTATTTCTCGATATTTACCCAGCACTTTTGGCCAATCAACAAAATAATTCCATCCAGCTATGGAATTTGTTAATGTATCTTGAAAATATTGAAAAACTTCTGACTCATCAGAACAATTAAAATATTTTTCAAATAAATCATTAAATTTCATGATAGATATATCTCTATCTAATAATTCATAATCAACAGTTCATTGATGGGGTTGCGTTTTGCTGAGTTACTATTTATGGAACGAGAAGCTTTGACTCTTTCTATACGATAATCAGCATAAAGCCTTTCAAAAAAATCATCTTCAATATTATGATTTTTCGGATCGGAATTACTCAGCATCAGCAATGCTCCTTTTTTATCGAGTTTTTTAAAATAATCGTTTAATCTTAATTGCTCTGAATCATCAAATATTTGATGAGAATAAGCCGTAAAGTTAGATGTGCTACTAATCGGTCTGTAAGGTGGGTCAAAATATACTAAAGTAGTATCATCAATAAATGTCTCGCATTTACTAAAGTCTCCTTGGATAATTTCTGTTCTTTGCAGAATTTTATTAACTGTTTTTAAACTCTGTTGATTACATATCGATGGTTTTTTGTATTTCCCTACAGGAACGTTAAATTCTCCTTTGGAATTAACTCTAAATAAACCATTAAAACAAGTTTTATTTAAAAATATCATTTGGGCTGTCCTCTCTACCCAATCTGAATTATATTCAACTAAATCTATCTGGTTTCTTTGATGATTAAAGTTATTTCTCTCTTGATAAAAATATTCAGCCCTTTGATTATTATGTAATGATAAATATGTGTTCTCAATATCTAATAATCTTTCAACTAAATTGTCTATATCACATTGAATCGTTTTATATGCCAAAACTAAATCAACATTTATATCGGAAATAAATAACTCTTTTACAGGATAATTATATGCTATCCAAAAAAAGAATGCTCCACCTCCTATAAATGGTTCTACATATTTTTTAATTGCACCACTATTCAACTCCAAAGGCAAAAATTTACTTATTTGTTTAATTAACTGAGTTTTACCACCAGCCCATTTTAAAAAAGGTTTTGGTGCTACCTCATAATCAAACTTATTGGGAACAGTCGCAACCATTAACTATACCTGTACAAATATAACAAATTTACTATAGTTCATTAGTATCATAATCTTGGTTAAAAAAATACAAATTCAATTGATTTTTTGATAAATGTTGCTAAAGCGCTCCTAATTATACAAGCAACGTAAAAAAAAATAATTAAATTTTGTAACATTTGTTAGCTACGTAATTGCGGATATAGGAATCAAGGTTGATTTTTCAATAACCGTATTGGAAGTGAAAGTGCAAGGAGAATCGGTTATTTTTTGTTGATTTAGTTGGTTTGGCGACCGAAAAAAAATTAATTAAATAGATAATTGATATAATTAATCATAATTTATATGTAATTTAGGTGACTTTTAAAACTTTATAAACATTGAATTTTTAAAGCAAAATTTACTATTGACTAAGATGGTAAATTGGAGAAAAAATTATCTAATATCTAACTGTAAAAGTTTTGTATTGTGTATTCTATTTTCTATTTTCTATAATTTAGTAATTATTCGCGATGGCTAATCATTCCCTAGAACCGAATTTATCTCAACTTCGGCAAGAAGCAGCAAGCGAGAAAACATCACCACTACGGTTAGAACAGTTAGCTAAAATTGATATTGAATTAACACGAATTGTAGCCAAAAATGCCAACACGGCTCCGGATTTATTGTTGGATTTAGGTACTAATTCGGATAAAGTTATTCGAGAAAATGTAGCAGGTAATCCTAATGCACCAACAGAAATTTTATTTCAATTAGGAGCAGAATTTCCTCAGCAGTTATTAGAAAATCCGGTATTTTCTTTACTATTATTAGAAAATCCGAATTTCATCCTAGAAATTCCCCTAATTACTTTACAAGCGTTGTTAAAACTTGATTGTATATCACCTCAATTTCTGGAATTAGCAACCAGTCATCATGATGTAGAAGTGTTATTAGCGATCGCGATGAATCCTAAAACACCGCAAACAGCTTTACTTTCATTAACTCAGGTAGAAAATACAGAAGTAGCTGAAGCTGCACGGTTACACGTAACTTTAGCAGGAGAAATGCAACAGGGATGGGACGAAGCTGCAATCATGGCAATGCAAAATACCAATCTACCACGGGAACATCAATCTTCGATTTATTTATGGTCGATTGGTGCTATACCGGAATATCTGTTACAAACTCTGGATGCTGAAGTACGTTTATATATTGCCGAAAATTTAAACACCAACGAGCAGATTTTAGCAGAATTGGCAACGGATAGTTATAGTAAAGTACGGGCAATGGTTGCTCAAAATCCCCATACTCCCATAAATATTGTCGAGCAGTTAATGGGAGATATTAGCGATACAGTACGCTCAGCAGTTGCTTATCATCCCCGTACACCTCTGAGTTTACACCAACAGTTTCAAATCCAATTAGAATTAACCGAAAATCCGGTAATTTCTGAAGAAATTCTCAGACAACTTTCCACAAGTCAATGGATGCGGATTCGTTTGGCTATTGCAGTTCACTCTAGCACTCCTGGGGAAGTGTTATTGCAGTTAGCTAAAGATGAAGATGTCATGGTACGTAAAGCTGTAGCGCTGAATCTGAATTCGACTATAGAAATCTTAGAGCAATTGTTAACCCTGGATGATGAGTGGATAAATAAAATTGTGGCAGTTCATCCGAATAATCCCGCACAAATTCCTCCGAGTCAACAAAAAAATACAATATACGATTACATCAATACAGCACGCGCTCAAGGTATCCCAATTATGCCAGTATACGCCGTTTACGACCCCAATTTATTAACGGTGATGGCAGATAGTACTAATTACGATACCCGTCAAAGAGTTGCACAACACCCCAATACTCCCATTCATGTTTTAGAAAAACTCGTCGAGAAAGAAAACAATTCGATTTTGGAAACCGCACTAACTAACCTTTCTGGCAACTCCAAAACCCCCGATAGCACTTTACAATGTTTAGCACAAACTTCCGATTTAAAAATTTGCGCTGCTGTCGCGCGTCATCGCAACGCTTCTAGTACAACACTCGCAGAATTAGCAAAACATCATCGTTGGGAAGTTCGTACTATAGTCGCCAAAAATCTCAAAACTCCCCTCACAACCCTCATCCAATTGATTCAAGATAAACATCGAACAGTTAGAGAAGCAGCGATCAATAATCCTTATGCTCCTAAAACAGTCTTAGAACAACTTAAACTTCTCAAAAATCCAAATTTATCTCCAGATATTCTTAATACGCTTTCTAACAGTCAATGGGTAATTGTTCGTCAGGGGGTTGCACGTCATCCCAAAACTGATAAACATCTGCTCAAACAACTTGCAGAAGATAGTATTAATATGGTGCGTCTAGGTGTCGCTGAAAATCCGCATACCCCCAGTAGTTTACTAGAATTATTAGCAGTAGACAAAGACGATGCAATTGCGATCGCAGTAGCTTCTCATCCCAACACATCTTTAAATATTCTCGAACAATTAGCCATTTTAGGAAAGTCAGATCATCAAATTAAACAAGCAGCAATCAAAGCTTTAATAAATCGCTTTCCACAGAAAATCAGTCAAGTCTTAGCAGATTGTGTAACTTCCAAAACTGCCACATTTACCCGCTTACTCGTTTTCCTACATCCCTCAACACCAAAGGAAATTTTAGCAGAGAATATTCATTCCTCATCTTGGTTAGAAAGATACGCCATCGCCAAAAATCCCAACACTCCCCCTGAAATTCGCACCGCCTTAACCCATGATAGCAATACAATTGTTCGTGCAGCCGCGAAGAGTTGATGGAGGGATGGGGAGATGGGGGGATGGGGAGATGGGGAGATGGGGGGATGGGGAGATGGGGGGATGGGGGGAAATTAACTGTCAACTGTCAACTGTCAACTGTTAACTCTCATATATCCAATCCCATGACAGTTAACTGGGGTGGATATTCGACAGTAAATTGATAATAAATCTCTTGTTTATCTTGTGGTGCAAAAGTCAAATTCCATTTTAATATTCCCATTTCACCTGGTTGAATTTGGGGATTTGTGCGGTTAAGACGTACTTTTATTTGTTCGTTACGACTTATTGGTAATTGTTCGAGTAATTCTAATTTCGCTTCACTATCAAGTAAATTACTAATTTGTAATCTATACCCATAAGTGATTTTGCTTATATTACCAATAAATTTTTTATCGACTTCACGCTCAACCAAATCCCGTTCGATTTTCAAACCTTCGTCAATCCCCAAGTTTAATTTAAATTCTTCACCTGGTAAGGTATTTTGTAAATCGGAAACTCCCACAAAAACGCGATCGCGAAAAATATTGGCTTTACCCGGTAATAAAGTTGCACCTTGGGAATTATTTTTGATCTTAGCTTGTAGATAAGCAAAGCTTACCAAACGCGGCATTGCTATATAGCTAAAATTACAGGGATAATCATCTTGGAAAATCGTAATTTTGTGAGGAGCGCCATCGCTGGGTATATTTCCACTACCATCTAAGTTAAAGGTAACTACGTTTCCTTCTTGGGATACTTCTGCTGTTATTACCTCTGCTTCGATTATTTCTTTTTCTAATTCTTCAATTTCTGAAGTATAGTTATCTTCCTTAACATCAAAATTCCCAGATTTTGCAGCCATTGCTGTATCAGCAAACTGTCTGATATTGCGACTCATCGGTGCTTGCGGGATATCGATATACCACGGTTGAAGCTTCGGTGGTAAAGTTCCACTACCCGGTTTAGCAGTAGACAAGGTTAAATTTACATTTGTCCAATCTTCGCCGGTATTTTGGATAATTTGCGCCAAGTATACCAAATTAACGCTTTGATTTTTGCTATCAACTCGAATATCGTAAAGTGGTTTCCAACTTGCTCTGTTAACTACATAAGACACTTCTAAATCAAAATCTCCCGTACCCACAGCTTCAATTCCCACCTTTAAATTAAAACTAACAGTAGGTTGAGGAGATCGAATTTGTTTTAACGAAGCGTATAATACTTCCAACTGACCATCTAATTCCCGCTGTTGATTTTTGTAATCTTCCATGGAAATAGCATATTCAGTATACTGGCTGCCCAGGAAGTTGAGTAAATCTAGAGTTTCGCTCAAGCTAATACTTTTACGCGCTAAACTAATCGAAAATTGCTCCTCAGTCTTCTCTCGTAAACCTTCCAGAAACCGCGACTGTAACGCTAGAGCATCCATTTGAGCTTGAAATTGACGTTTCTGTGCTTCCAACTGCTCGATTTGTTGATTTAACTGCGATATCCGCGCTACTACCGACTCAGTTGTGTAAATACGCTCCACATTTACACCCCGCAAACGTACAGCTAGATTACCTTTCCCGTTTACTCGCACCGACTCCGTTTCAATAGTTTCTGGCAACTGCGAGATTATCAATTCCTGCTCAGTTCCATCTAATTTGATTACACCACGGCGCGTTACTAATGCTTGATTAGTATAAACTGCAACTGCGACAATATCAGTTTCGACAAATTTACGCGATGATGGTATTTCCTGGTTAACCACTGCCAGCTTTCCTTAATTGCGAACGGTTATGCTGGTTAATTGTAGATCACGGATTGAATAGGATTACACTGATTTCACGGATTTTATTACCCAGTTATCAGTTATCAGTTATCAGTTATCAGTTATCAGTTATCAGTTATCAGTTATCAGTTATCAGTTATCAGTTATCAGTTATCAGTTATCAGTTATCAGTTATCAGTTATCAGTTATCAGTTACCCATTTCCATACAAAACCGTTTCTGAAGCAAATTGCTTTGCAGCTTCTAATAAATATTCAAAATAGGCACGTGCAACAATCGATAACTGTTTGCCATTGGGATAAACCATATACCAATTACGTTTTATAGGGAAATGTTCTACATCTAAAACTGTTAAATCCTCAGCATAAGGCATCAATGTATGACGAGATAAAACGGAGATTCCTAAGCCACCCGCAATAGCTTGTTTAATCGCTTCATTACTACCTAATTCCAATTTTACCTTTACTTCAACATTGTTTTCTTCAAATAACTTTTGTACCGCTCTTCTTGTTCCAGAACCTGGTTCCCGCATAATAAAAGGTTCATTTGCTAATCTTGATATCGGAATATTCTTTTCACCAGCTAAAGGATGATTAATTGGAGCTAAAACTATTAAAGGATTTTCTAAAAATTCTTGATAATTTATATCAAGATTTTCTGGGATTTGACTCATAATATATAAATCGTCTTGATTATTCGTCATTCTTTCCAGAATACCTTCATGATTTGTTACTTGTAAAGCAATTTCAATCCCCGGATAAAGCTGACAAAATGCACCTAATAAACGTGGAATAAAATATTTTGCTGTGGTAATTACTGCTAAACGTAATTGCCCTTGTTTTAATCCTTTTAAATCGGCTACTTTCATTTCAAATGCAGCCAAAATCTTAAATATCTCTTGGCAAGTAGCAAATAATTCTCGTCCTGCATCCGTAAGATACAAGCGTTTACCAACTTGTTCAAATAACGGTATTCCCACCGATTTTGTGAGTTGTTTTATTTGCATCGAAATCGTGGGTTGCGTAAGAAACAATTCTTCTGCGGCGCGAGTAAAACTACCGTGTCGTGCCGCAGCCTCGAACACTTTTAACTGGTGCAGCGTCGCTTGATTCAATGGTGATTATCCTCTAATAACACTTCATAAATAAACACCCTCAAAAGGATGCTCTCTCATAGAGAGATATATATATAAGTATTACCGAAAAATTAAGTAAAAAAAAGCTTTCACCCACGAAAAAAATCTGACGATTTGCATAGAGATATCTCTATGCTTGTTATTCAAAATTCGGTATTTAACTTATGACGTTTAGAAGTTATGATCATAAGTAATCGCATACCCAGACAATCCATGACCACGGATTAAAAAGGATTTCACGGATTTCACGGATTTTAATTACCAATTACCAATCACCCATTTCTAATCTTTCTACTTCCGGTAAAATTGATATTTCTTCGACTACTTTTTCGGGTAACTTGTTTAATTCTGGCAACTCGATTAGTTCTGCTTCCCCCACTTGCTCTTTAATGTTAATTGGTAATCTTACGGGTTGACGCTCCTCTATCCAACAACTTGCTACTGGTAAGGTTTGCTCTAGTTCATCTAGGGGACGAGGTATCACCATCACCGCATTCAATTCTCCAATGCGTTCTGCTTCATACATCCCAGCTTCTACCGCTACTGCAACATTTGCCACAGAACCGCGAATAATTGCAGTACATAAGCCTGAACCGATTTTTTCATAAGCCGCTAACTGAACATCTGCTGATTTGAGCATAGCGTCCGCTGCTCCTACCATCGCAGGGAAGCCAATTGTTTCTACCAACCCCACTGCTTGATTACTCAATCTGTTATAGGTTGACCCATCAGCAATTTCACTTAGTCTACTTGTAATAGGTAGCACTATGTTTAAATTGGGATAAGGGCGAGGAATTACCAAGCTAGAAATAAACTGTCCGAATTGCTTAGCAGTTTGTTCACCAGCTTCTACAGCCAAACGGACATCAGCAACTCCTCCCCGAATCACAGCGGTACAATGCCCGCCACCAATTTTTTCATATCCAATCAAGTGAACCCCAGCAGATTTGAGCATCATATCAGCCGTTCCCACAATTGCAGGGAAACTCTGAGTAGATACTAAACCCAAAGCAGTACCTTTAGTTTTTTCTCGGCTGCGTGATGAAGATTGATTATAGGAATGCATTAGTATTTCTCCCCAATATTCCAATTGACTGTAAAAAGTGAAGGATAAAATTAAACATATTGTTTTTACACCTTACCTTTCACTTTAGCTTCTATAAAAGATTGAGGATGAAGCATGAAAAATAATTGGGGTTTTTAATAATTTATCCGTCTTCCGATTGTTCATCCTCAGATACGGGTGTATCCAAAGATTGTCTATGAGGAAATAAAGTTATCAACAGACTTTTTATATTAGTTCTTCCATAGATATGATTTCCAACCCCGTTTGAATTAACATTGGTAGGTTGCTCGGCTGACTCTTTGGCTGACTCTTCTACTGAATCCGAGGAAACAGCTTTTTCTGTTGAATCTTTGACAGGAGAAAAATACGAAATTGGAGATGGACTAACGTAAGGACGAGGTGATGGGGTAAGGGGAGGGGTAACGTAAGTTGAAGAATTGAGAGTATCAGAAGAAATTTCTTCTTCCACTTGTTCAGTTACAGGTAACTGTGTCTGCTCGAATTTACCATTCATTTCCTCGGTGGAAGATTCGTTCAAAGACCTGCTATTATCTCCAATAACCGAACCAGCCGGAACAACTTTCCCCGCTTCCACGGAAGCACGAAATACAGTCGTAGCCGAACCTATACAAGCATTTACACCAATTTTACCTGCGCCAACCATCAGGAAACCGGCTCCTAAATTTGCTCCCGATTCTATCTCTAAAATTCCTGCATCGACTTGGAGAATTGACCCCATACCAATACAAACTCCAGAACCGATAATTATTTTACTATTGGGAGCCGCTTGCATGATTACCCCTGGTGCGATGACCGCACTAGCATGAACAATCACCTCACCACTGAAAAAAGTCTCGAAATTATTATATAGGCGCAGTGGCGGCACGGACATATTTTACCTCGTTGGTGGAGGATGGGGATGGGGATGGGGAGACAAGGGGACAAGGGGACAAGGAGACAAGGGGACAAGGGGACTTTCGGGATGGGGGGGACAAGGAGACAAGGGGACAAGGAGACAAGGGGACAAGGGGACTTTCGGGATGGGGGGATGCTAAGTAATAAGTTCTTACTCCTAACTCCTAACTCCTAACTCCTAACTCCTAACTCCTAACTCCTCACTCCTCACTCCTAACTCCTCACTCCTAACTCCTAACTCCTCACTCCTAACCCCTAACCCCTAATCCAAAATCTAAAATCTAAAATCCAAAATTCGATTACGGACGTTGAATGATGTTTTCGACTACACGACGTTTGGCTTTAGGATCAATCCCAATTAAGCGGACGTATTCTCCTGGATACTCTGCCAAATAAGATTCGAGGATACTTAGTACTTCTCTTTCGTTCGTCGAATCTATCTGTCCGCAGCTTGACCAAGAACCTGTACGAAAACGACGGTTGTTTACGTGTTCGGCACTAATTTTATAACCACCATGCAACAGGTGGCGAACTTCTTCTAAAACTTCGGTACTTAATTGAGTATTGGTAAGAGTTGCGGTTCCACCAGCCCCTGTACCGTAACTTTTTACGGGGTTAGAACTGGAAGTCGATGGGTAATTTGACCTTGTATCGCTCTTGCTCGTATCAGTCTTATACGAACTACCGTTACCGTTGGATGAAGTCACACCAGAACCGTCAGGACGTTGAATAATGCTTTCTAATACGCGACGTTTCCCTTTGGTGTCAATACCAATTAAGCGCACATACTCACCCCCATGACTTCTCATGCATTCTTCTAAAGCAGAAATAGCCTCGTTAAGATTTTTTGTTTCAATGGGGCTACAGCTTTGCCAGGAGCCTGTACGGAAGCGTCTGCTATCAACGTGTTCCATACCAATTTTGTAACCTCCTGAGAGTAGGTTACGGATTTGATCGATTGTCTCGCTATCTAATTGAGAACTACCAGTGCTGGAATTACCATTGCTATAGCTGCTGTTGCGACCACCATTGCTTGAACTATTACTACTATAACTACGATTAGTAGTGGTTGCAGGAGCGCTGTAAGTGGATGTTACAACTGGTTTTGTTGAACCATCTGGACGTTGAATAATTGTTTCTAATACCCGTTTTTTATGTTTGGTATCGATGCCAAATAAACGCACGTATTCGCCTTGATGCTCACTCATACAGCCTTCTAGGGCTGATACTGCCTCACCTACGCTTCTGGCTTCAATCGGTTGACAGCTATGCCAAGAACCAGTGCGAAAACGTCTATTATCTACGTGTTCGGTGCCAATTTTAAATCCTTGCTCTAACAAATAGCGCACTTGCTCTACTGTTTGAGTATCTAAACCATTGTTATACATTTCAATACTCCTTTCTAAACCTTTATCTTCGTTTGTATTATATATGTCTATTTTTTGGCGAATTTCTGCAATACATTTAGTATCTTCGGCACAAAGATAACCCACTCTGAGTGCCTGATTGACTCCTACTACATGATGAGCAAATTCTTTATCCTGTGGATGTACATCTGGCAAACGGTCAGCTTGATGTTGGCTGGTAATCACCGCTCCTGATGGTACATATTTACCCGGAGGAATTTCCACATCTTGGATTAAGGCGTGCATCATCACGATACAACCGTCACCCACTCTGGCATTAAATACTGTCGAACGAAAACCGATAAAGCAGTTATTACCTACATAGCACGGTCCGTGAATCAGAGACAGATGGGTAATACAACTGTCTTTTCCTATCCATACCGAGTATTCTTTTTTGTTGTCCCCCAGTACACGACCTTGCTCTAATCCATGTATAACAACACCATCTTGAATATTGGTATTTTCACCTATATAAAATGGCGACCCCTCATCTGCTCGCACGGAACTTCCGGGAGCAATTATGACATTTGAACTGATTTCAACATCACCGATAATGTGAGAAAACGAATGTACGAAAGCAGTTTCGTGAATTCGCGGTTCAGCCAAATTCTTAGACCACGGGGTTGGGGGAGCCGCTGTGGTGGTGCGGACTCTCATAGCGTTGTTTCTCCTTAAATGCGTTCTTTTACTAGTTATGAGTTAGGAGTGAGGAGTTAGGAGTTAGGAGTTAGAAGTAAGGAGTAAGGAGTAAGGAGTTATTTTATTAACTACTAACCACTAACAACTATCAACTAACCACTAACCACTAACAACTATCAACTAACTAATAATCACTAACAACTAATTTTCAATATTGTTCTTTTTTGCTGTAAATTAGGCGATTTTCAACATAAACTGTATCAATTATCGCTACTACTGCTGCGTCGATTGGACGCTGTTCGTTGCCATCAATTTGACGCGCAGCACTACCACGACTGATGAGTACCCACTCATCGACTCCCGCACCGACAGTATCTGCCGCAACTTCGTATTCTGGCTGGATACGTCCTTCTTCATCGATTAACTGTAATAACAGCAGTTTCACTCCTCTAAGACTTGGGTCTTTTTGCGTGCTAGATACTGTACCGCGAACTCTGGCAATTTGCATTCCTTTTTACTATATTAAGGTCTTCCACCATAAGGACGAATTGCGTTGACATTCTCCCGGAATTGCTCTACATCTTCGGTATATCTAATTGGTAAAACGTATTCTAGGTTTTCGTGGGGACGAGCGATGATATGAGTAGACAATACTTGTCCCCCATTCACTCGCTTCACAGACTCAACTCCTGCTGCAACTGAAGCTTGTACCTCAGAAACATCTCCTCTAACAATCACCGTAACGCGACCTGTACCGATTTTTTCATATCCAACTAAAGTTACCCTAGCAGCCTTCACCATCGCATCCGCTGCTTCTACTACTGCTGGAAAACCCAGAGTTTCTACCATTCCTACTGCAATTGACATTACTTTGTATCCTCAAAAAATTTCCTAAATTGACGTTCACCATTTCTTAAAAATGGATATTTTTGATTTGTCGAGTTAGCCTTTCTCCGACAGTATTTCTGTAGCGCTGCTAGATTCCCCACTCAGAATTTAACCGAATATATCTAGTTAATTTAGGGTTAATTTAGGAAAGACCTAGAGAGAAACTTTTCTCAAGCTACAAAAGTTATCTTACAACCCGTATTACGCTAGGCTTCTACAGCAGGTTTAGATTACAAGGGTTGATTTTCTAGGTTCCTTTATCATTGTTAAATCATCGCTAGATTTTTGAATTTGTGGTTAGTTTTTCCACAAATAAATCAAATATTATCCAATATTTAGGCATTTCAAATTATTAATCGCCTTTAAGTTCGGAATTGTTCCACTGCTTCGGTATATCTAATTGGTAGAACATATTCTAGGTTTTCATGGGGACGGGCAATAATATGGGTGGAAACAACCTCACCACCGTTTACCCGTCTTGCAGCTTCTATACCCGCTGCAACTGAAGCTTGTACCTCAGAAACATCTCCCCGCACGATTACTGTTACACGAGCGCTACCGATTTTTTCATAACCCACTAAGGTGACGCGAGCGGCTTTCACCATCGCATCCGCCGCTTCCACTACTGCGGGAAATCCCTTAGTCTCAATCATCCCAACTGCTATAGGCATTTACTGACTCCAACAACTTTACTAAATTTATGACTCTACTAAGACTTTTCTTGACGGGTATGCTCGTTGAAGAGCTTAAAAAAAACTTCCCCCAACTTAAGCATATGAAAGCTTTGCACCCATTGCAATATAAATTACTATAATAGTTTGTAATCAAAGGATTTTAAAAAACTTAACATATCTTTGATTGAGGGTCTAGAATTACTCACTACTCAATCGAAGTTTACGGTTTCTAGAGTAGACACTTCTGCTTTATACTTTTTTTATCACATTTGCCCAAACCGCTTTCATAGAAGCGTAAATCTGGCATAGGAAAAGAGTGACTTTAGTCTCAAAGAGTTCTAGAGCCTACTTTCTGAATGCATAACCATTCTGGCGAAAAAGATATAAAGAAAATATAAAATTTTCTTATCAGACATATTATTGTAGGTTTTTTAATTAAGAAAACCGAAACAATAAATAAACATTACTCATTAAAAAAATAGTTAAAACAGAGCGAGATGTTGAGAATACAAATTGATGATTTTGTCAAGTGATTTGTCAAAGGTGTGAACAAACAAAATAAATTGATATTTTCTGCTATTGATTTAGATCAGAGTATTCAAAAAAAATAGGACAATTTTTAAAAGACTATTTGAAGAGTATCTATAGTGGTAAACTCGAATGAATGATTTTCTATTTTCAACAACTTGGTGTTTGCCTTTATATGGATTAGTCGGTGCCTTGTTAACTTTACCCTGGGCAACAGGATTAATTAAGCGTACTGGACCAAGACCAGCAGCTTATTTGAATTTATTAACAACAGGGTTAGCTTTTTTTCATAGTTTATTTGTATTTAAACAGGTTTGGAACAGCGAACCAGAAACTATCGTTTTAAATTGGTTTTCTGCGGCAGATTTAAATTTCTCTTTTGCATTAGATATATCGTCAGTAAGTTTTGGTGCGACAGTTTTAGTTGCCGGATTGAGCTTATTAGCACAAATTTACGCTTTAGGTTATTTGGAAAAAGATTGGGCAACAGCAAGATTTTTTGCTTTGATGGGCTTTTTTGAAGCAGCGTTGAGTGCTTTAGCTATCAGCGATTCTTTGTTACTCAGCTACATGGTATTAGAAGTTTTAACTCTTTCAACTTACCTGTTAGTAGGATTTTGGTACGCTCAACCGTTGGTAGTTACAGCAGCGCGAGATGCATTTCTCACCAAGCGAGTAGGAGATTTATTATTGTTGATGGGCGTGGTAGCGATAGGTACTATGGCAGGTAGTTGGGATTTCTCCGACCTATACGAATGGGCGCAAACAGCAGAATTAAGCCCCCTAACATCAACTTTGCTCGGTTTCGCATTAATTGCCGGACCTGCTGGTAAATGCGCTCAGTTCCCACTACATTTGTGGCTGGATGAAGCTATGGAAGGTCCCAACCCAGCTTCAGTATTACGAAACTCCTTAGTAGTTGCAGGTGGTGCTTATGTACTTTACAAGCTCGAACCCATTTTAGCTTTATCACCAGTAGCTTTAGATGCTTTATTAATTATCGGTACGATGACAGCTATTGGTGCTAGTTTAGTTTCCATCGCCCAGATAGATATCAAACGAACCTTGTCTCATTCCACCAGCGCATACATGGGTTTAGTGTTTGTCGCAGCAGGTATGGAACAAGGTGGTGTCGCGCTGTTATTGTTGTTTACTCACGCGATCGCCAAAGCTTTATTATTCATGAGCGCCGGTTCGGTGATCTATACTACCCAGACTCAAGATATCACCGAAATGGGCGGGTTGTGGTCGCGGATGCCCGCAACTACTACAGCTTTTATAGTCGGTGCTGCTGGTATGGTAACACTGCTACCCTTGGGAAGCTTTTGGGCAATGCTCTCATGGGCTGATGGTTTTTATGTAACTAGTCCTTGGGTAATTGGGATTTTAATCATAGTCAATGGTTTGACAGCTTTAAATTTGACAAGGGTATTTAGATTAGCCTTTTGGGGAGAACCACAACAAAAAACCCGACGAACTCCAGAAGTGCATTGGCCGATGGCATTCCCAATGGTATCCCTAACCGTGGTTACTTTGTTAGTACCAGTAATGCTTCAGCAATGGTACTTATTACCAACTTGGGAAAGTATCAATTGGTATGTATTGGCTGCATTAGTTTCTTCGAGTTTAATCGGAGTAATTATCGGTTCTACTATTTATCTCCATAAAGCTTGGTCTAGATCTACAGAATTAAGTTGGAGATTTATCCAAGATTTATTGGGATACGACTTTTACATAGACCGTATTTATCGAGTAACTATAGTGAGTGCCGTCGGGTTGCTGTCGAAAATTTCCGCTTGGAGCGACCGTTATTTAGTCGATGGATTGGTAAATTTAGTCGGTTTTGCAGCTATTTTTAGCGGACAAAGTTTAAAATACAGCATTTCCGGACGTTCTCAAGGTTATTTACTAACTATCATCTTTGGAGTCAGTTTAATCGGCTTATTTATCAGCTGGTCTTTAGGATTGCTTGATAATTTACCGTTTTAATCAGGTCAAAGGTTAAAGGTTAAAGGTTAAAGGTTAAAGGTTAAAGGTTAAAGGTTAAAGGTTGGTAATAAACAATTAGTAACTGTCAACTGTCCACTGTCCACTGTCAACTATTTCTATGCTGAGTATTTTAATTTTGGTACCGCTCTTAGGTGCGGCTGTGATTGGATTTTTCCCTTTTGGTATCACACCAAAAATTTCTCGTGGAATCGCTTTAACGATTGCTGCTATTTCTTTTTTGTGGACTTTGGTATTAGCTAGTCAATTTAATTTAGTTCAATTTGACCGGCAGTTTAGCGAATTCATCCCTTGGATAGATGTATTGGGATTGAATTATCATATTGGAATAGATGGCTTATCTTTGCCTCTGTTGATATTAAATGCATTGCTAACTGGAATAGCTATTTATACCAGTGATACATCTATAGCGCGATCGCGATTGTATTATTCATTATTGCTGCTGCTGAATGTGGGAGTTACGGGAGCATTTTTATCCCAGGATTTGTTGCTATTTTTCCTATTTTATGAGCTGGAATTGATTCCCCTGTATTTACTGATTGCGATATGGGGTGGAGAGCGTCGGGGTTATGCAGCAACCAAGTTTTTGATTTATACTGCTGTTTCTGGAATTCTGGTTTTAGCCAGTTTTCTCAGTTTAGTTTGGCTGAGTGGTAGTTCTAGTTTTAGTTTAGATAGTTTACAAACAAGTTCCATACCATTAGCAACACAAATCTTGCTGTTGTTAGGGATTTTAATCGGTTTCGGAATTAAAATTCCCTTGGTTCCCTTGCATACTTGGCTACCAGATGCTCACGTAGAAGCTTCCACACCAATTTCTCTTCTGTTGGCGGGGGTGCTGTTGAAATTAGGAACTTACGGTATGCTCCGTTTTGGAATGTATTTGTTACCAGAAGCTTGGACATACTTAAGTCCTTGGCTGGCAACTTGGGCAGTAGTTAGCGTATTGTACGGTGCATCTTGCGCGATCGCCCAAAAAGACATGAAAAAAATGGTAGCTTACAGTTCTGTAGCACATATGGGGTATATTCTTTTGGGTGCAGCGGCTGCGACACCTTTAAGCATATTAGGTATCGTCATGCAAATGGTTAGTCATGGTTTAATTTCAGCGCTGCTGTTTTTGCTCGTGGGAGTAATTTATAAAAAAGCAGGTAGTCGTGATTTGGATGTTATCCAAGGATTATTAAACCCAGAAAGAGGCTTACCTTTAATTGGTAGTTTGATGGTTTTGGGAATAATGGCAAGTGCCGGGATACCAGGAATGGTCGGATTTATCTCGGAATTTATTGTATTTCGGGGCAGTTTTGCAGTTTTTCCCATCCAAACTTTACTGTGCATGATTGGAACCGGCTTAACTGCTGTTTACTTCTTAATTTTAATGAGTAAAGCCTTTTTCGGACGCTTATCCGAACAAGTAACCAACTTACCCCGTGTTTATTGGTCTGATAGAATACCGGCTATAGTTTTAGCAGTTTTAATTGTAATTTTTGGTATTCAACCGAATTGGCTAATCCGTTGGAGTGAATCAACAACTAACGTCATGATGAATGCACAAAATCAGATTGTGAAGGTGTCTTTTAATAAGTAAAAATAAATGTTAGTTGATCGTTGACAGTTGACAGTTAATTTCTCCCCCATCCCCTTGTCCCCCCATCCCCTTGTCCCCCCATCCCCTTGTCCCCCCATCCCCTTGTCCCCCCATCCCCCCATCCCCTTCCAAATTATTACAGGAGAAGCTTTTATGGTTAGAACTACTATTAAAAATACACCTACGAATCACCCTTTAGCTGAATATATCGAACGTTTATTAAATGGAGAAGCATTGCTTTGTGATACTCCAGAAAATTTAATTGAAGTCGTCGGGGTTCTTCACAGTTACGGTATTGTTTTGGATGCTTATTCAAAGAATCTCATATACTTTGCCGAAAATCAATTTTTAGTATTCTTCCCGTTTTTTAAATATTTTAATGGCGAAATTAATTTTAAAAAATTACTGCGTCATTGGCAACACGATAGAATTAATTATGAATACGCCGAATACTGCATGAAAACAATGATGTGGCACGGTGGTGGTGGATTAGATGAATATGTAGATTCAAAAGAATTTAAACGCTTAGCACAAGCAGTTATTAATGCAAAGTTTCAAAATAATCCTTTAGTTTTGGGTGTTAATCAACTATTTCCAGAATTTTTAATTGAACAGTTACGAGTTTGCTCTTATTACAGCGGTTTAGGTCAATTTTGGCGCGTAATGTCTGATGCATTTATGAGTTTATCAGACCTCTATAATCAAGGTAAAATTAGATCAATTCCTCAAGTTGTAGACCATGTAAAAGCGGCTTTGGTAGCAAATGCAAATAATCCGATTACCTATGCTGTCAAAATTCAGAATCAAGTTTACGAAATAATTCCGAAAAAAGCTGGTTTAACCTTTTTAATGGATACAGCAGTACCTTATGTAGAAGCAGTTTTCTTTCGAGGAACTCCTTTCCACGGTACAGTTTCTTATAATGCTCAAGCTTATCAAATTCCTCCAGACCAAGGAAGATTTAAATACGGTGCATTGTACGCAGATCCTTTACCAATTGGTGGTGCGGGAATTCCTCCCACATTGTTAATGCAGGATATGCGTCACTATCTACCCGAATATTTACACAATATTTATCGTCAAACTCGTCGCGGAGAAGATGATTTACGGGTACAGATTTGTAAAAGTTTTCAAAAATCAATGTACTGTGTTACCACTGCGGCAATTTTAGGATTAATGCCTTATCCAGCAGATACTAACAACCCTTCCGAGCAAACAGCCAATCGAGTTTATTTGCGAAATTGGATGGATCGATTTATTAATTCACAGTTGCAAGTTGTGAATGAACAACCTATTGCTTGTGATGTGGCTTTACCCAAGTGGATGTAGAGAAGGTTAAAGGTTAAAGGTTAAAGGTTAAAGGTTAAAGGTCAAAATCTAAAAGCTTTTGTTTGTAAATCAAGTATTTTTTTGATGGGTATTTCGCCTATCATTTTTTTTATGAAACTTTCAATAGTGGAAACTAAGACTCGTTAGAATATCTTGTCAATTTTAACCAATAGACTTTGGATTAACCGTGGGGAAAGAAGTCGGGTTTTTACGATAAATATCTGTAACAACAGAAAATATTCATAAAAACCCGACTTCTATGATTAGCTAAAAACTAATCCAAAACCTCAACTTTCCTAACCGCTTTCACTCCTGCCATATCCAATATTGGTACTATCAAATCTTCGCGTTTCACTGCCATCATATGCACTCCTTGACACAATTGTTGAGCAATTTGTACTTGCTCGGCAGCGATTTTCATTCCTTCTTCTAAGGGATTTTTCGCTTGTTCTAATCTATCAATTATACGTTCGGGAATTTCAACTCCAGGAACGCATTTATTGATAAATCTGGCATTTTTTGCCGACTTTAACAGAAAAATTCCTGCTAAAATTGGTTTGTTACAACCTGCGGCAATTTGAGTCATAAATTTCTCCAAAAGTTCAAAATCTGTAATCATTTGACTTTGGAAAAATTGCGCTCCTGCTGCTAATTTACGTTCAAATCGCTTTTGTAAACCACTCCAGCTACGACATTGTGGATCTACCGCAGCACCCACAAATAAATCGGTGGCTCCGTCGGTTAAGGGTTTATCGTTACTATCCAAGCCGTTGTTGAGTTTCCCGATTAATTGCAGCAACCGTACTGACTCCAAGTCAAACACACTTTTAGCGTCGGGATGGTCTCCTGCTTTTACAGGGTCGCCGGTTAAAGCTAAAATATTACGGATACCCAAAGCATGAGCGCCCATCAAGTCACTTTGTAAACCAATCCGGTTTCTGTCTCGACAAGCCATTTGACATATCGGCTCGATTCCCTGTTGTTGTAAAATTACAGACGCTGCTAAGGAAGACATCCGTAAAACTGCGCGGCTACCATCGGTGATATTGACGGCATGAACTCTCCCCTTAAGAGTCGCCGCCATTTCTACCATGTGTTGTGGATTGCCGCCTTTCGGTGGTGCGACTTCAGCAGTGATTAAAAATTCACCGTGGTTTACTGACGCACGAAATTTTGTTAATTGAGTTGAATTTAGCGTACCAAGCATAACATTGAGATATTTCGATACTTGGTACAGCTCTATCACATCTGACTCCTAGAGGAAAGCTTACAAAGGTATAGAGAAACCCAAAGCTGATTTTACCTGTTTTAAAGTTTGATTGGCGATCGCCTCGGCTTTTTCCCTACCATCGCGTAAAACCTTCTCTAGATAAGCTTTATCGTCCATTACGGCTTGATATTTCTCTTGGATGGGTTGCAGAGCATTAACGGCTGTTTCGGCTAACAAGGGCTTAAATTCTCCCCAACCCATATCCTGACATTCTGCGGCAACTTCTTGTTTGGTTTTACCCGAAAGCAGCATATACAAAGTTAATAAATTATTGCATTCGGGACGTTCGGGATTATCAAATTCTAAACCGCGCACAGTATCAGTTTTACAGCGTTTGATTTTCTTGGTAATTTCCCCAGGGGTATCTGTCAAATTAATCCGACTTAATTCTGAAGGGTCAGATTTTGACATTTTTTTAGTCCCGTCAGTCAAACTCATTACCCTCGCTCCTTCTTTACGAATCAAAGGTTCTGGTAATTTTAATATCGGTTTATCGGGTTTAGCGAATTGATGATTAAATCTATTGACAATATCTCTGGTTAATTCTAAGTGTTGTTTTTGGTCTTCACCTACGGGAACTTTATCAGCTTGATACAATAAAATATCGGCAGCCATGAGTACGGGATAATCTAATAGTCCCACATTGACATTTTCACCCTGCTTAATGGCTTTTTCCTTGTATTGAACCATATCTTCCAACCAGTTAAGGGGAGTGATACAGTTAAATAACCAAGTTAATTCGCTGTGAGCAGAAACATGAGACTGTACGAAAATACTAGAATAATTTAAATCCAGTCCGCAGGCTAGGTAAACAGCTGCTAAATGATAAGTATTTGCGGCAAGAGCTTTCGGGTCTTGTGGTACAGTAATAGCGTGTAAATCAACGATACAAAAATAATTTTCGTATTGCTCTTTATACTGATTTTGAATTTCCACCCAATTGCGAATAGCTCCCAAATAATTACCTAAATGTAGATTACCAGTTGGTTGAACTCCAGAAAAAACTCGTTGTTTACTCATAAATTTTTTAATCAGTTAACAGTTTAAATTATGCGCGAATTATATCCACCACGAGACGCTTATCAACAAGGTAAATTACAAGTTTCGGCTTTACATACAATATATTTTGAAGAGTCGGGAAATCCCCAAGGTAAACCAATTGTAGTATTACATGGCGGTCCTGGTGGTGGATGTCCGGATTATTATCGTCAATATTTTAATCCAGAAAAATGGCGTTTAATCATGTTTGACCAAAGAGGTTGTGGTAAAAGTACTCCTCATGCAGAATTACAGGAAAATACAACTTGGGATTTGGTCAGTGATATCGAAAAATTACGCAAACATTTAGGTATAGATAAATGGGTTGTGTTTGGTGGAAGTTGGGGAAGTACCCTTTCTTTAGCGTACAGTCAAACTCATCCACAGCGTTGCAACGGTTTGATTTTACGCGGTATTTTTATGTTGCGTCAAAAGGAATTACATTGGTTTTATCAAGAAGGTGCGAGTAATATTTTCCCCGATGCTTGGGAAGAATATTTAAAACCAATTCCTCCAGAAGAAAGAGATAATTTGTTAACTGCTTATTATCAAAGATTGACTAGTGATGATAAAAGAATCAGATTAGAAGCAGCAAAAGCTTGGTCAATTTGGGAAGCAAGTACGAGTAAATTATTATTAGATAAACAGTTAATGAAAACTTTTGGTGAAAGTTCTTTTGCTGATGCTTTCGCCAGAATTGAATGTCATTATTTTGTCAATAAAGGGTTTTTTGAACGAGAAGACCAATTACTTTTAAATGTTGATAAAATCCGCCATATTCCCGCTGTCATTGTCCAAGGAAGATATGATATAGTTTGTCCGATGATATCAGCTTGGGAATTACACAAAGTTTGGTCAGAAGCTGAATTTATTGTAGTTCCCGATGCCGGACATTCTATGAGCGAACCGGGTATTCAAACAGCTTTGATAAATGCAACCGATAGATTCTAAATCTCCGTGTTCCTCTGCGTTTACCTTTGCGATACTTTGCGTTTCAAAAAAATTAGTTTACCTTATCCTAGGAAGTAACTGGGAGACATCTTGAAAAAATCAGCTAGCTGTTTTATCTCACTTTCAGTAAGTTGACTTTTACCATTTAAAATATCTAAAACTCTTGATTCACTTTCGCAAATAGGAATTAAATCTTGAGGTTGGAGTGAAGATTCTTCTAACAACGCCTTGATCAGAGTAACTCCTTTTAAAATTGGTATTGCTTCATGTTGATTTTCGTAATCATAAACCAGGGTACTCAATACTTTTAGATAGTCTTTATCATCTTTTGTAATATTTTCCTTATCGAGTATAGAATTAATTCGGTTTTGAGTAGCTTTTAATTCCTCTTTATTAGTAATAACACGCATTTAATTTAACTGTTAGTTTCTAACGTTCCAATGCTTCCCTATCCCATTTACCGAGTACAGCTGCTGCTTCGTAAGTGCTTTGTAGGAAGGATAATAAGGTTTCTTCGGGGGAATCTGATATTCTTAATGCTTCTAAGGGTAAAACGAATTCTTGTATATCTGGGTGGTAATAAGCTGCTTCTGGCTTGATTGGGTAATCTTTAAAACCTTCGGGTTCGGGATAAGCATAGGAATAGAAAAATGGTTCGACATCACCTCCACCTGGCCAAAATCCACAACTGCTGACTTCGTGAGAATATGCTTCATGGGTGATAAAATCGGCTACTCCAGAGGCTCCGGGATGCTTGGGTGCAATGCGTCCGGAAAAGCGCGTCAGAGCTAAATCGAAGCTTCCCCAGAAGAAGTGTGTGGGGCTAACTTTACCGATAAAGCAGGAACGAAATTGTGTAAATATACGGTTGGCTTGGAGTAAAATCATCCAAAATTTGTGTACGTATTCGGGGTCATAAGCTGCGTGTTTAGTGTCTTCCTCGAAGTGGATGGGGTTGGATACTTCTTGAGGCATTGTCCATACTTTTACTTTAATATCAAGGGATGCTAAGGTATGGATAGTTTTTTGGTAAAATTCAGCTACGGAAAAGGGTTTTAAAGCGAATACACTGCGTTGTCCGTCAGAGGTAGAAATACAAAGTTGGTGAGCAATAAAATCGAAATCTATTTGAAAGCTGCGGGTTTCGTAGGGAATAGGAGAAGTAGTTAATCCTCGTGAGGTGACATAGAGGGTGACATTCCACCAATGGTTGATCAGTGGAGTGAATTGCATACGGATTTTACCGATTACTTGCGTCCATAAATGTAGGGTTGTGGACGTTTCTTGCCAAGATTTGGATGGTAGTGATGGAAAAATTTCGATGTTGGTGGACATTATGATTTGTGAGGTAGGGCTTGGGGATATTTTCTCATGGTTTTGCAGAAATATGCTGTTGATATACAACTCATCCGCAGATTTCTTCAATCTTCTTAGAGCGTGTTTATAAATAAAATCATGTCATTCTGAGGAACGTTCGCCTTGGCGTGGCGAAGCCTCAGAATCTAGCAGATAACTCATAATATTTCATCTTCTCTGGTATAGATATTTTCACGGCTAATTGCTTGATCAGAAAGCGGTGGTGCTGTGATTTTCGTGTGATTTTTAACCCAATTTGAAAACCTTTCTGCACGTTCTTGGTGTGATAGTGTTAGAGATGCAGGTTGTGATGAATTTGCTAACAAACCTTCAACTAAAGTTTTCAATAATATTTCTACAGATGTTCCCTGGGCTGTGGCTTGAGCAATTAAACGTGATTCAATTTCAGGATCTAATTTAAGTAAGATAGCCATAATTTGCTTTAATAAAATATATCTTTTGATTTATTATTGCTGATTTTTAGCCTTTTTTGTCTCACAAGATGACCAAAAGCACGAAGAATCTTTATTCTCGATTCACTCATCTGGTGATTTTCACTTGCCGTGCACTATAAGTCTACGGACTATGTGTCACATGAGAAAGCTTTTCGTAATAAAAAAAAAATGCGAAAATCAGCCTATATTCAGGTGCAAAAAATGAAATTTCTCGGTATTGATTTGGGTTGGAAATCTCAACCAAGTGGTTTATGTTATTTAGAATTAATTGATGGAAAGTTGGAATTACAAGATTTAGATCGAATTGATGTGATTGCAGATATCCTTGTTTGGGTTGATAATTGTGTCAAAGCTGATGAAAATGCAATTATTGCCGTAGATGCTCCGACTCTTATTCCTAATCTTACCGGAAGTCGCTTACCCGATAAACTGACTCATAAACATTTTGGTAAGTATCACGCTGGATGTTATCCCGCTAATCTCGGTTTACCTTTTGCTCAACGCACGGTAAATTTTGGTTTAGAATTAGAATCTCGCGGTTATCTTCATGCTCCGACTATAGAAGCACAAAAGCTTGGTAGATATCAAATTGAGGTATTTCCCCATCCCGCTATCGTTAACCTTTTTGGATTACAACGTATTCTGAAATATAAGAAAGGAAAAATTAGCGATCGCCATCTTGAACTCACCAAGCTTTATCATTACATCACCAATGTTCTACCAACTCTAACTCCTCCTCTGCGTACTCTGCGTCTCTGCGGTTTATTTATTACTTCTATACCCAAAACAGGTATAGCCCTCAAAGCAGCAGAAGATAAGCTTGATAGCATTATTTGTGCTTATGTTGCAGCTTATTGGTGGTATTGGGGAGAACAACGAAATTTAGTATTAGGTGATGCAAATACTGGTTATATTGTAATTCCTCATCGGGTGGAACTATGAAATTACGATAAAAAGCATTTTTCCTAGTCCATTTTAATAGACTTATACTATTAGACAAGGACTTATAGTCCTTGACGGGTTATTTTGACAATTAATTTTGACAATTAATTACGAATTATTCCTATACTCTTCAATCAACTGGGGAATATAATCATATCCATCAACTCCAATAAAACTAATTATCTTGGGACGATTATTCGCTAATAGGTTTTTAAAAACCGATTCTCCCAATTGATTTTGTAAAATTGATAATAATTTCGCTGCTTTTTTCCATTCTTGTGAAGCAATTTGATTGAGTATATACATCCCTAATGAACCTGTGTAAATCGCTCTTTCAAAATTAGCTAAACTATAATTCGCTTCGGCTAAATTCGTTAAATTTAAACCCTGTAAATACAAATCTCCGGAAGTTTTTGCAGTATTAAATCCTTCTTCTAAAAATTTAATCGCATTTGAGGCTTGTTGAATAACTAAATAAGCTACACCCAAACTACTTAAACATAAAGCTTTACTTTGTAAATCACCCAATTTTTCCGATAAATTCAAACCTTGTTGTAGATAATTTATTGCAATTTCATAAGTTTCTGGTTCTGCTGACGACAAATTAGCCTGCATTACTTCACTGTTACCCAAATTCGCTAAAGCATTTGCTTCAGAAATTTTATCCCCAGTTTGTCTACTTAATATTAAAGCACGTTGAGAATTACTTATCGCTTCCGAATAGTTTTTCTGATCAACATAGGTACGACTCAAATGATTTAAATTAGCAATTTCACAAGCACTATCTCCAAAATTACGCGCTATTTCTAAAGCTTGTTGATGAAAATTCACCGAACTTTCATATTGTCCTAATGCTCTTTGAGAATAACCTAAAATTGTCAAAATTCTCGCCTTTTCCTGGGTTCCTTCAACTCTTTGTAAAGGTTCATCTAAATAGGAAAGTGCATCTTTTAAATAATTTCCTGAAAAAGAAGCGAATATACCACCATACAAAGGAAAATATGGTCTTTGAGAAAAGTTACGCAATATTTGTAATACTACTTGCCAAGCAGCATTACCATAGGAAGTATCCACACCAAAACCGTTTCCTAACTGACTCCAGATGACAGCAAAGGTTAAATAAGTAGAAATAGATAAATTTGAACCAGCTTTGACATTATAAGCTTGTTGATCAAACCAATTAACTAATCCTCGCTGTAAAAATTGCAAAATTAAAGTTAATTCAACCCAATCACTGAGGTTAATATTGCGTTGACTGTGAGCAAATTCTACGGGAGATTGTTGTTTAGCTAAAATCCGAAATAACTCAGCAGTAAATTGTCCATCAACTTGTTTTGCCCAAGTTATCCATGGACCACTTTCTTCAGGTACTCCACCAAATCCGATCGACGAACGATTTTGTTCGTATATCCAGCTTATCAGATGTTGTTGCAATTTAGAGCGTCCATTAATCCCGCGAGCGATACCTTGGGAAAACTCCTCTAAAGATTTTAAGTTAAAAGTCTCGACATTTTGCTGTAAGGATTTCGCCAATTGTTGCAGTTGTTTTTGATTTAAAGGATGTTTACTATTTGGATCACTCACCCGCAAAAATATCGTTAAACGTTCATTTTCCGGTGCTGTAGTAATTTCTCTAACAGCAGATAAAATTGATTCTGTTGCAGTATTTTGCTCTTCTACTCGTTTCCATTGAGTTTGAATTGTTTTTAACGCTCTTAAACTTCTGAAAAATTTGGCTTTTTTTAATTCATCAGTTTCAGCATCCACTTGTCGCTGAGTGGAATCCAAATTTTCACTTAATACTAATTCAAATACTTCTCCCGTTCCCACAGTCACACCCTTGAGGAGCATTTGATACACTTGTCCTTGAGAACTAATTTTGCCCTTGAGGGTAGCTTGGACTATTTCATCGATTAAGATTAGATATTTATCCCGTAATGACAAAGATTCAGACACTTTAATCAAATATAATGAGCTTGTTTATTAATTCTAATTGTAATTCTTAATTATCTCAATTGCCGTAATTAACAGTCAACAGTAATTTTATCTATCCTGAAAAGTTCTCAGCCCACTTCAGTATTTTAATCTTTGATTAAAGTTAGATAATAAACATATTTCTTAGAATAAATATGTAATATTTCGGAATTAATCGCGGATTTTTGGGAATTTAATTTTGGTTTTGGTGATTAATTATGCACCGTTATGAGTTATTAGTAAAAGTATCAAAGAGTTGGGAAAACTCTAAATGGTTCGCATACCCAAGCTCACATTTAATCGCGGTACATTAATTTTGCATCCACCACCACCAGGTAAGGCATGGATGGATTTTGCTACATGGGATGATAGAGTAGAGAGATTTCGGATTAAAGCAATCGAATACCGTCGTTTAGTAGAAGCTTTACAAGCAGAAGCAACGGATTTTGTGGATGAAGCTAAAGCATTTTATCCTGTTGAAATGAATCCAGGTTTGGTAATGGAACCTTATCCCCATCAAACTGAAGCTTTAAAAGCTTGGAAGTTAGCTAAAAGACAAGGAGTTGTCGTGCTTCCTACCGCAGCCGGAAAGACTTATTTAGCACAGTTAGCGATGGAATCTACACCACGGACAACTTTGATTGTAGTACCAACTTTGGATTTAATGCATCAATGGTACGCTCATTTAGAAGCTGCTTTCCCCGATGTCAAAATAGGTTTACTCGGTGGTGGTTCCAAGGATAGAACCCCTATACTAGTTTCTACTTATGATAGTGCCGCAATTCATGCGGAAACTTTAGGAAATCAATATGCTTTAATAATTTTTGATGAGTGTCATCATTTACCAACAGATTTTAATCGAGTCATTGCTGAATTTGCCATTGCACCTTATCGTTTAGGATTGAGTGCAACACCAGAACGTACTGATGGAAAACACGCTGATTTGAATTATCTTATTGGTCAGGAAGTATATCGTAAAAGAGCCGAAGATTTAGCAGGAAAAGCTTTAGCAGAACACGAAATTGTCCAAGTTAAAGTTAAATTATCCCACAAAGAACGAGAAAGATATAACGAATTGATTCAAACCCGCAACAATTTTTTAAAAGATTCTAAAATATCCTTGGGAAGCATTCAAGGTTGGCAAAAATTTGTCCAAATGAGTGCGCGATCGCAATCTGGTAGACGTGCTATGTTAGCTCATCGTGAAGCCAAGGAAATTGCTTTGGGTACTGATGGAAAAATTAGAATTTTAACTGATTTATTAACAAAACATTATTCAGAAAGAATATTAATTTTTACGGCTGACAATATTACTGTGTATCGAATTTCCCAAGAGTTTTTAATTCCTGCAATCACTCATCAAACTCCCGTAAAAGAAAGACATGAAATACTAACTAAATTCAAGGAAGGTGAATATAAATCTTTAGTTGCTTCCCATGTATTAAATGAAGGAGTAGATGTTCCAGCTGCGAGTATTGCGATTATTTTATCTGGTACTGGTTCCGCACGGGAATATATTCAAAGATTAGGCAGGGTGTTAAGAAAAGGAAATATTCCGAATAAACAAGCAATTTTATATGAAGTAATTGCGGAAAATACTAGTGAAGAAAGAACTTCGGAAAGACGTAGGGGAGTTGAAAAAGAACAACCGCCCAGACACACAGAGCGCAAAGGTGAAGGATTAAAGATTGTCTATGGAACTGGTGGAGGAAGAAGTTACAAAGCCGCTGAAAAGTGTTCGGATGGTAAATATTCTACTAAGAAATCTCACAAACAAATGAATATTTGGGATGAATCGGATCAAGATTAGAAGTTATAATTACTAGTACCGCTCGGCGCAAATAAATATACTATTGTAAATACTTAATCCGCCAGGAACTATAAGTCCCTGTCTAATAGTGAAAGTCCTCTTAAGAGGACTAACATTTATGTTTTAAATAGTATAGATATTTACGCTATATTGTACTAGTTATTTTCATTAGTTTTGACGGGTTGTAGAGACGCAAAGATTCTCGTTTCTAGTAACCTCTAACCTTTAACCTCTAACCTTTAACCTTTAACCTCTAACCTGTATTAATGTTACCATCTGATTTACTGATTTTTCGTCAAAATGGTGAGCAAATAATTCCCAAACGATTAAATATTGATAAATTACATTTAAAGTTAGCTATTGAGTTAATTGATTGCTATAAAAAAGCTGTTGGTGAACGATATGGTGAACTTGAACGTCAACTTTCAGAAATGGAAGGAGATAGTACAGATTATAAAATAAAAAGAGGTTTGGCTTATATTCTTAAAAACAGTTTTTCTACTTTTGAAGTAGTAAGTCCTTTAGAACCACCAATGTTACGAGAAAGAGTATTTGCTAGTGCTGCAAAATCTGTTCCCAGTCGTGATACAGCAAAGTTTACTTTAAAAAAAATTGCTGATGAATTAACTCACGAATTAGAACGAGAAGTTTTACCCGAACAAGTTAGTAAAGGTTTATATGCTGACTTGAATGAAAATAAAATTTTAACCGCTTTTGATGCTCCAACACCATCCGCTTTATTACATAGATATAATATTTCCCAAACTCAAGGTGTTTTTTATAAAGCTAGTCAATTAATTATCAACGCTCATCGCAATACTCCCGGTGAATATAAAATTTTATTTCGATATCTTAAATTATTTCAATTAATGTCTTATATCGAAGGAGATGCCGACCATGGGTTTACAATTACAGTTGATGGTCCCACTAGTTTATTTAATCCTAGTACACGATACGGATTGGCGATCGCCAAGTTAATACCCGCTTTACTTCACGTGACAAAATGGAGTTTAGCAGCAACTTTACAAACCCGTGATGTTTATTCTGGTAACTCGACAAGCAAACGTTTTACCCTAAATTCTGAATGCGGTTTAGTGTCTCACTATCCACCGGGTAAACCTTACGATAGTATGTTGGAAGAGTCTTTTGTTGATAAATGGAATTCAGCAAAAACAGAATGGGTATTAGAACGTGAAGTTGATTTAATCCCGATTCCCGGTAGCGTGATGATTCCCGATTTTCGCTTAGTTCATCCCGATGGTAGAACGTATTTATTAGAAATAGTTGGATATTGGCGACCTGAATATTTACAAAAAAAATTTTTTCAGGTTAGAAAAGCCGAACGTAATGATTTAATTTTAGCAATTTCCGAACGTTTAAATTTAGAAAAAGCCGGAGTCGAATTAGACAACGTTCCCGCAAAAATCGTTTGGTTTAAAGATAAATTATTACCTAAATCTGTATTAGCTGTGTTGGATTAAATGTTATTAGGGAATAGGGAATAGGGAATAGGGAATAGTTAGGTGTACTGTAAATTTTCAATTTTAAATTAAGTAAGAATCCTATATTTTATTGTAAATAGAGAATTTTCCTTGACCATTTATTCTATCGAAAGACTTAGTTGTTTAAGGGGATAGAAACTTCAAAAATCTTTACTAACATCAGAGGTGCTGTGTTGGATTAAATGTTATTAGGGAATAGGGAATAGGGAATAGGGAATAGGTAATAGGGAATAGGGAATAGGGAATAGGGAATAGGGAATAGGGAATAGGGAATAGGGAATAGGGAATAGGGAATAGTTAGGTGTACTGTAAATTTTCAATTTTAAATTAAGTAAGAATCCTATATTTTATTGTAAATAGAGAATTTTCCTTGACCATTTATTCTATCGAAAGACTTAGTTGTTTAAGGGGATAGAAACTTCAAAAATCTTTACTAACATCAGAGGTAAGTAACATTTCGCAAACATTTGCAATCATAATTATGAATATTCACAATTTAACTCAACTGTTTAAAAAGCTTGCTATAATTACTGGTATAGTCAGTGTCAGCGCTTTTGCAACAGTTCCAGTTAGAGCTAGCAATGGAGTAATTCATGCAGTAAACCGTGTATTACTTCCTCAACAGTTACGTCAAACAATTGCTTCTAGACTGGCAATGCAATAATCAATCAAATCTTTAGTCAAAGCTTGAAATAATAGTAAAAGGTTGAGAATGTTAACATTTTCAACCTTTTACTAATTTTGTTTTAGAATCATAAAAATTTTTTATAATTAAGCTTCTATGATTTTAAGTATTTGAATTATAGAAGTAAATAATAGCTTGATAAAATACGTATATTGACTAGGTTTTTTGAATATAGAGTTGCATATAATAATAGCGATAAATGACAAATGTTTTAAAAGTAAATCCTCGCTGATATCATAGGAGTGTGCAAAAATGTTGAAAATGAACTTTCTGGCTGCTTTAGGAGTAGTCGTAACTGTAGCAACTATTGCTAATGCCGTAAACGCCCAATCTTCTCGAAATAGTAATGTCCAAGGTTATACTTTATCTGGTGATTCATTAACGGGAATCGATCAAAGAACAGCCAATCAAGATTTCTCCATCTTTTTTAATTATCAACCGAGCAGTGCAACTCTGGTGAATAATAATGTCGAGGAAAATTTATTCCCTACCCCTGATTACAACACAACTGGAGAACAAGTTCAAATAGGCACTACACCCGTTTTGCTCCAACCAAGGCAACAAAACATCAATGGAAATGACGGATTACAGTTACAGTTTGATTTAACTAACACCAATAGATCAGGAAATTAGCAATTGCAAATTGCAAATAATCAGATTTCTCAGGTGAACCTTTTTAACTCTAATAATCTAATAATAGTAATTTAGCCCGTTTTTACGGGTTTTAATTTTGTTAAATTTATTTATTTAATCAAAAAAAAACATCAAACATCAATATTTATCTGCTCTACTTGTCTAGCAGCTTTCTCCCAGAGTTTTGCTGAATTTTCATCTTCCCAGTGAGTTCTGAGATTTTCTGCTTTTTTGTGACATATTCGCTCTAACATTTCTAAAACTGTGGATAATGTCAATGTATCAACTAATCCTTCTAAAACTTCTATATATTCTTTGTGCATGATTGTTATATCCTGGTTCTTCAACTGATATCTTATGACAAAAATCCAGTCGATTACCTTTGTGTTCACAAATAATAAATTAAGATTTGTTGCCAATTTATACCAATATTTTGTCAGTTTTTAAATACTCAACTTGTGGCGTTGCTGATGTATGAACATGATTATGTCCCATTTGAGAAACCTTGTAAAGACCCTTGGGATATCGCGTCTTTACATTTTTAATTCATAAGTAGTCAAGCAAAATTATTTATGTAATTACCACTCAGTTATAAAACCATTCCCAATTTCCCATTACCAATTCCCCATTTGACCCACTTTAAAGTAAAATTATTTCTTGAGAGAAAGGAGGGGAACAGTTGACACGAGTAATTATAGTACGTCACGGTGAAAGCACCTATAATACGGTGAGACGGATTCAGGGACATCTAGACGAATCAGAATTAACCCAAAAAGGTAAAAATGATGCCGTAACAGTCGGTAGAGCAATCAGTAATATCTCATTTGATGCAATTTATTGCAGTCCCCTCAAAAGAGCAAAACAAACCGCAGAAATTATTCACCGTGAAATAAAAGCTAATGTAGCTAACTTAGATAATATTCCCCCTCTGCAAAGTACGGAGAAATTAAAAGAAATTCACCTACCTTTGTGGGAAGGAATGCTCAGTTTAGAGGTTAAAGAAAAGTTTCCTGAAGATTATAAACTTTGGCAAGAAAATCCCCATAAATTACGGATGCTAATTCAAAATGGTAAAACATCCGTTGAATATTTTCCTATTTTGGAATTATACAAACAAGCAGAAAAATTTTGGCAAGAAATCTTACCCCAACATCAAAATCAAACCATACTTCTAGTTGCTCATAGCTGCATAAATAGATGTTTAATTCAAGCTGCAAATCAGATTTCTCCCGGTTATATGCAACATCTTCACCAATCTAATTGTTGCATCAACATACTCAATTTTGCCGATAAAGTTCAGATAGAATCATTCAATCAAACTCAACATACAGGGGAATCTTTACCCTCATTACGTCCGAATCATCAAGGACTCAGATTATTATTAGTTCGTCATGGTGAAACTGATTGGAATCAACAAAGTAAATATCAAGGACAAATTGATATTCCCCTCAATGAAAATGGTAAATTACAATCGGAAAAATTAGCTGAATTCCTTAAAGATGTTTCGATTGACAAAACGTTTAGTAGTTCTTTATTACGTGCTAAACAAACAGCACAAATCATATTAAAGCACCATCAAGGAGTTAATTTAGAATTAAATGATGGATTGAAAGAAATAATTCACGGACTTTGGCAAGGGAAAATAGAAGCAGAAATCGAGCAAGAATTTCCCGGAGAATTACAGCGTTGGAAGGAAACACCAGAAAACTTTCAAATGCCTAATGGTGAAAGTTTACAACAAGTTTGGCAACGTACAATAGAAGTTTATGAATCAATCATAGATACCGCATTAACTAATAAATTAAATACTGTATTAATAGTTGCTCATGGAGTTACTAATCAAATATTACTTTGTCATATTTTAGGATTACCATCACAAAATTTCTGGAATTTTCGTCAAAATAATTGCTGTTTAAATGTAATTGATTACCCCAAAGGTAAAAATGGTTTACCACTAGTACAAGCAATCAATATAAAGGTTAAAGGTTAGAGGTTAAAGGTCAAAGGTGTAATACATTCTATCAACTATCAACTAACCACTATCAACCATCAACTATCAACTAACCACTATCAACTATCAACTAACCACTATTAACTGTCAACTGTCAACTGTCAACTATCAACTATTAACATGACAATCGAACTGTTACAACAAGTAAGAATTATCAACCCTTTAACTCAAACTGACGAAATTTGTGATGTGTTGATTGAGGACGGTTATATTCGTTCAGTTAATGATAAAATTAAAAGCTCTGATATCCCAGAAAATACTTCTATTCGTGATTGTCAATCTTTAATTTTAGGTCCCGGATTAGTCGATTTATATAGTCATTCAGCAGAACCAGGTTTTGAAGAAAGAGAAACGATTGTATCTTTACTCAAAGCTGCTGCTGCTGGTGGTTTTACCCGTATCACCCTTTTACCAGACACATCCCCAGCCATCGATAACCCCGCTGTTGTCGCCAAATTACATCAACTTCGTAAAGCTTCCCAATTATCCCCTCTCCCTCTTCTCAATATCTGGAGTGCAATTACACACCATGTCAAAGGTGAAAAAATCACCGAATTAGCCGATTTAAAAACTGCGGGAGTAGTCGGTTTCGCTGATGGTGACGCTTTGAATAATTTAGCCTTAGTACGTCGAGTCTTAGAATATCTACAACCCTTAAGAAAACCCGCAGCCTTTTGGTGTTGCGATCGCAATATTTCCTCTGATGGAGTCATGCGTGAGGGAGCAAATTCGATTCAATGGGGTTTACCAGGAATCCCCGTAGCTGCGGAAACTTCCGCAATCGCTGCTTTACTCGAAGTTGTCACCGCTACTTTTACCCCCATCCACATCATGCGTGTCTCTACCGCTCGTAGCGTACAACTCATCGCTGATGCTAAATCCAAAGGTTTGCCCATCACCGCTAGTACGACTTGGATGCATCTTTTACTTGACACAAAGGCAATTAAAAGCTATAATACGGCGTTAAATTTAAAATCTCCCCTGGGAAATCCAGAAGACATGATAGCATTGCGTCGGGGAGTGCAGCAAGGAATAATAGATGCGATCGCGATCGAGCATTCACCATATACTTATGAAGAAAAAACTGTAGCCTTTGCTCAAGCACCATCAGGAGCCATAGGTTTAGAATTAGCATTACCTTTGTTATGGCAAAATTTAGTAGAAACGGGTGAATTTACAGCTTTAGAATTATGGAAAGCACTTTCTACCAATCCAGCAGAATGTTTGAAACAAAGTCCGAGTAATATTAAAGTTGGTGAAAAAGCAGAATTAACTTTATTTAATCCCCAAGAAACTTGGAAAGTTGAGAGCAAGAATTTGCATAGTTTATCAAGCAATACACCGTGGTTGGGAGAAGAGTTGAAAGGGAAAGTTGTGGGGATTTGGTGTTGAGAAAGGGGGAAATAGTATTTTATAGTCATATCCACCGGGGAATGAAATTCTCCGTCTCATAGCAGAAGTCCATTAAAATGGACTAAGAATACAATCTAAATTACAAGATTATTTACATTATTTACGTTTATTTGCAAAACTAGTTATTTCTATTTAAGGTATTTTTTGTTAAAATTATAAACTATGCAAATTTGTTAATTTTAATTTTAAAGTTAACAAAATATTTTATTAGTCCTCTTCAGAGGACTTTTGCTATTAGCCAGGGAACTTTATTCCCTGGTAGGTGTAAAAGAATTTGAAAAAATATTAAATAATAAATATGGATAACTTAGATTATCAAAATATAATCAAAGAAACCTTAATTGCTTATACTAAAATACCTTACTCTTACGGAGATATTGAATACAGAACAGTTTTTGATAGCGACAATCATAGCTATTGTTTAATAACGTTGGGATGGCATGATACAAAACGAATTCACGGTTGTTTAATTCATTTAGAAATTATTGATGGTAAAATATGGGTGCAGCGCGACGATACAGAAGATGGCGTAACTTATGATTTAGAAGCAGCTGGAATTCCTAAAGATAAAATTGTGTTAGGATTTCATCCACCATATGTTAGACCACATACAGGTTATGCTGTTGCTTGATTATTAAATAATAAGATAACCCTAATATAATCATGACACTTCTCAACGCTCGGAATTTATCCTTAGAAGATGTTCAACGTCTATTAGGATTTCAAAAGCAATACAATGAGTCATTTACTTCATTATTGTCTCTCGAACCTTTAACAGAAGTAGAACAACAAGAACTATTACAAATCCGAGATGATTTTGATAGATATCTCACAGCAGGCAAAGTTTCCGAAGGACAAGTAAAATTTCTTGTAATTGCTCCTTTAATGCGTTTAGCAGGGTTTTATAGTTACCCAATTCAGATTAAATTGGAAGAAGATATCGCTGAAATAAAAATAGAAGATGAAGATACAACTATTACAGGTAGATTAGATATTTTAGCTGTTAACAAAGTTAAAAAATTAGCAGATAAAACCTTTCTTTGGGTATTATTAATTGAATCGAAAAATAGCAGTATTTCCCCATCATCCGGTTTACCTCAACTGTTAAAATATGCTGGTTCAAACTTACAGAATCAAACATCTGTGTGGGGATTAGTTACCAATGGACAATATTACCAATTTGTGTATATCCAACAGGGAAATTTTCTAACTTATCATATGATGCCATTATTAAACTTGATGGAACCAAGCCGTGCAGTTGAATTATTACAAGTACTCAAAGCAATTTGTCAGCTTTAAAAATCAATAGAATTATATCTCGGATTTATAAAACCAATCCCACCCAAATCGGAAAACAGCGCAATATTCCTGCTTCATCTCCTTCTAATTTTATCTTTAGAAAAGGATTTTATTTCTGAAGCATCCATGTTAAACTCAATAATCACAAAATTTATGGTAAATCTTCCTACTGCATAAGTAGCGACTTGGGTCATCTATTATAGATATAGTATTAAATATAAAAATAAGAATCTTCTGCCATGAGCAGTGAAAATCCCGTTAAAACAATCTTGGTACTGTCAGCGAATCCTAAAGGTACGAACTCATTGCGTCTGAGCGAGGAAACTCGTGAAATTCGGGAAGGGTTACAACTCGCAAAACAACGTGACAAGTTTAAGATAGAGTCAGCACAAGCAGCACGCTACAGAGATATTCAGTGTTCTATTCTGAGTCACAAACCCCAAATTGTGCATTTTTGCGGACACGGTGCAGGAGAATCGGGCTTAGTATTTGAAGATAATATCGGACAACAGAAATTAGTCGATGCACAAGCATTAGCTGGATTTTTTGAATTGTTTGCAGATAAAGTAGAATGTGTAGTCCTCAATGCTTGCTATTCGGAGATTCAAGCTCTTGCGATCGCTAAACATATTGATTATGTGATCGGCATGAGCAAGGAAATTGGGGATAAAGCCGCTATTGAATTCGCTGTTGGGTTTTATGATGCTCTAGGAGATGGAAGCAAGTTTGAATTTGCGTATAAATATGGTTGTAGCTCTATCCGCATGGCAGGAATTCCAGAGCCTTTAACACCTCAATTGTTGAAAAAACAAGATTTTCGTGGAGAAAATATAGAAAACACCGCTCCTGTACCCACATCACCTCCACAGGATGCTCGTAATGTTACTGTTATTTCTCCTTCATCTACAGCAACACCAACTACTGTTATTCAATATCGTCAGCAAGTTGAAGAGTTTCTTGATGATGGGATAATTTCTGATATTGAATCCCACATCCTAGAGAATTTACAGAAAAACCTTGGATTAACTGATCAACAAGCCGGTAAAATCCGAGAAGAAGTATTAGAACCCTACGAGATTTACAAGCAACAATTTAACAAGAGAGTAGCCGAGCAAGGATACCCACTGAGGAAAACAACTCAAGCTGAATTAAAGAAGTTGCAAAACTACTACAAAATTAAAGACGAATATATTAATTTATTAAATCAGGAAGCCGAAAAACTAATTCAAACCCAACCATTTGAATTTGAGACAGCCACTTTAACGATAAAAACTATAACCGAAAAACGTCCTCGGCTATTTGGATTTTTAGAAGACACCTCAACATCAACTTCCTGTGATATTATCCGCAGTCGTAGACAAGCCGAATCTTTCAAAGAAGATTTAGGCAATGGTGTATTCCTAGAAATGGTGAAAATCCCTGGTGGTAGTTTCCTCATGGGTTCTCCAGAAAATGAACTAGAACGAAGGGACGATGAAAGTCCGCAACACAAAGTCAACATTCAACCTTTCTTCATGGGTAAATTCCAAGTCACCCAAGAACAGTATGAAGCAATTATGGGTGAAAATCCTTTGATAAAATCTTTTTAGAACAAGCCAAAATAAGAATAATAGAATACCTAATTAATTTAAGATTAAAGCTTCATCCTACCAAAAGCCAAATATCTGCAACTAAACACGGAACTATTTTTGTGGGATTTCGGATCTTGCCGGATAGGATTCGAGTACGTAATCATAATTTACGTCAAGGGCGAAAAAGATTACAGCAGATGCTCTGTGACTATAAAAATGGTGAAATAGAGCAAGAAGAAAGTTTTGCCCGTGTAGATGCGGTTGAAACCGCCTGATTTCAATTTCAAGGTGAAATAACTCCTCACTCCTCACTCCTAACTCCTAACTCCTAACTCCTAACTCCTCACTTCAACAACTCCATCACCTGCTCCCGTTTCACCAAAGAATTAGCGCATAAAATCCCACTTGCTGCTACAGCAGGAACTCCAATTCCCGGCATGGTGCTATCACCAACACGGTACAATCCTTTTATTGGTGTATTGGTACTAGGAAACATTCCCTTACCCGCAGCAATTGCTGGACCATAAGTTCCGCGATATCTTCTTAAATAATGAGCGTGAGTTAATGGTGTACCGATAAGTTCTAAAACTACACGTTCTCTAATATCGGGAATTACTTTTTCTATAGCTCGATATAAAGTTTGCGCTTTTTGTTTCTTCTTCTCTTCGTAACCTTGATTTTTTTCCCATCCCACATAAGGTTCCAAAGTATAAGCGTGAACCACATGATGATTTAGAGGCGCGAGTGTTGCATCCCAAACACTGGGAATCGAAATCATACAGGTGTTTCCTGGTACAGTAATATCCTTTTCCCCATCGTGAACAACTACATGATGTCCCGTCAAATTTTCCAAACCCTCCCCGCGAAAGCCTAAGTGTAAATGCATAAAACTTTCCACCGCCGGAGTATCTAAAGCTGCTTGACGGTAAGATGTGGGTAAATCTTCAGGATGTAATAATTTGCCGTAAGTATCCCAGATTGTAGCATTAGAAATTACCACTGGGGCTTTTATCATTTCCAAGGGATGGGGGGATGAGGAGGTGGGGGGATGGGGGGAAGATAATCGCACTCCGACGGCTTGACCATTTTCTACAATAATTTTTTCGACATGACATCCCAAACGCAACTCACCACCCCAACGTTCAAAGCCCCGCACCAAAGCATCTACAATTGCACCGCTACCCCCCAAAGGATATTCAATGGCAGTATGAGAACGTTCCCCTAACATAAATGCTACTTCCGGGGCAATAGTACCGCTGGCTTTTAAACCGGAAAGTAGAAAGCATTCCAGGTCAATTAACCTTCGTACCCAAGGGTCTTTGACAGTTGCATCCATCACATTGCCTACCGAACTTTGTACCAAGGGTAAATTGGGTAGCATTTTTAATAAAGAAGGTAAATAACGCCCCAGTAAAATCGGAATCAACTGCCAATCGGCTCGTAAAGCCAAAGTCGGAATACCTTTCATTGCATCGTATAAAGGCAACAAACGACTTTCAAATTGTTCTAATTCCCTTGCACCTTGGGGAGTAATTTTTGCAACCCCTTCTCGGTAAAGTTGGGAATTGCCGTAAACAGCAAAACTACCTTCAGGAAAATGATAGTGTCCCAGGGGGTCATAAGGTACAGTTTGGAGAGATTCACCTAAAACATCGAGGACTTGTTTTACAGGATTCAAACTTTCAGCATCACTCAGTCCACAATAGAATGAAGGTCCAGAATCAAATTCAAATCCTCGTCGTCGAAAACTATGAGCAGCACCACCTGCAAAATCATGGCTTTCGCAAACTATTACTCGTTTACCATAACGACTGAGTAATCCAGCAGCAGTTAACCCACCGATACCACTACCAATGACTATGACATCAAAATTTTTCACTATAAGTTGTTGGTTGTTAATTGATAGTTGTTGGTTGTTAGTTGATGATTGTTGGTTGACTACTAACCACTGTCAACTGTCAACTGTCAACTGTCAACTGTCCACTAACCACTATCTATTAGATGAGTAATGACAGAACCACCATTAGAACAACCACTAATTCAATTAAAAGGCGTTTCTAAGTCTTTTGGTAGCAATAAGATTTTAGATCAGGTAGATTTTAATATTTACCAGGGAGATGCATTAGGAATAATTGGTCCTTCCGGAACTGGTAAATCTACTATTCTCAGGATAATTGCTGGATTAACTGCTCCCGATGAAGGAGAAATTTTTATCCAAGGTGTGCGACGAGAAGGTTTAGTTGAAGATGGTGTGGATGCTTTGGGAATTGGTATGGTTTTCCAGCAAGCAGCTTTGTTTGACTCGTTAACAGTCGATGAAAATGTCGGGTTTCTACTTTACCAGCATTCAAGTCTTTCTAAACGAAGGATTCGGGAACTAGTTGAGGAAAAATTGGAAATGGTTGGTTTACCCGGAGTCGCAGATCGATTTCCTAGTGAACTTTCTGGAGGGATGCGAAAACGGGTGAGTTTTGCTCGTGCTATCATATCCAACCCAGAAAAACCCGAAGAATCACCATCCGTTTTGCTTTACGATGAACCAACAGCAGGATTAGACCCCATTGCTTCGACTGTCATCGAAGATTTAATTCGACAATTACAGGTTGCTGAGGGAACCTCTAACAGCTACGCTATCGTTACCCATCAACATAGTACAATTCGTCGTACCGCTGACAGAATCGTGTTTCTCTACCAAGGTAAAGTACAGTGGTCTGGAAAAGTCTCCGAAGTTGACACCACAGAACACCCTTCTATTAGACAATTTATGAGCGGAAACATTGATGGCCCAATTAAAATTGCCGGTGTGTAAAAGATTAAGCATTATTTATCTTGGTGATTAATCCCCATTAATTAATTGAGTATAAATTTATAAATTATAGAAATCAGATAAATTATATAAATCATCTAAATTATTAATGATTAAACAATTCCCGGATATCTATTACCTATTTACAACTTCTACCTGTAGCTATATGAGGAGGTGAAAAATGCGATCGCGATTAGTTCGAGAAGGTTCTGTAGGATTACTAATCCTATTAGGTTTGGGAGTGTTTGGATTAATTTTCCTTTGGCTGAACAGAATAAGTGCAGGTGGTCGTAATTATAGCTTTATCGTCGAGTTTATCGACGCTGGTGGAATGCAAAAAGGTGCTGTTGTTCAATATCGCGGTGTCAAAGTAGGTAATATCGCTGAGATTACAGCGGGTGTGAACAGTGTCGATGTAAAACTTGATATCAATAAACCCGATTTGATAATTCCCCGCGATGTCAGAATTGAAGCTAATCAATCTGGATTAATCAGCGAAAGCATTATTGAAATTACACCAAAAAGCACCATTTCTCGTGCTAATCTAGATGCTGGACCTTTAGATCAAAATTGCGACCCTACTATAATTGTCTGTAACGGTTCTCGTCTCAAAGGTGAAATCGGTATCAGCGTTAACGAATTGATTCGCTACAGCAGCCGTTTATCCGAAGTTTACAGCCGACCAGATATATATAACAACGTCAACCAAACTTTAAAAAATACTTCTCTAGCCGCAGCACAAGTCGCTCAACTGACTCGCGATGTTTCCAGTTTAACAAAAGCTACTCAACAAGAATTAAAAACTTTCTCTTCTGCCGCTACACAAGTAGCTAATGCTGCTAGTCAAGTTAGTGCATCTACTGATAAAACTATCAATCAATTCAGTACTACCGCGTCGCAACTCAATGCAACAGCAAAACAGTTTAGCGGTACAGCGCAAGAATTTAGCGGTACAGCCAAAGAAATTAGTTCCACAGCAAATCAAGCTTCGAGACTGTTAGCAAATATTGATAACTTAGTCACAACAAATCGTTCCTCTCTTGTAGCTGCATTAAACGACATTACCGCAACTAGTTCCCAATTAAGAACTACTGTTAACAGTTTATCCCCAGCCATCAATCAATTTACCACAGGAGAGTTACTACAAAACCTCGAAACTCTCTCAGCCAATGCAGCAGAAGCATCAACGAATCTACGGGATATCACCAAAACACTCAATGACCCCAACAACTTACTAGTATTACAACAAACATTAGATTCAGCAAGAGTAACTTTTGAAAACACCCAGAAAATTACCTCAGACTTAGACGAATTAACAGGAGATCCCAGATTTCGGCAAAACCTCCGCGAATTAGTCAATGGTTTAAGTGGCTTAGTATCTTCCACAGAACAAATAGAACAGCAAATCAAATTTGCAGCCACCCTTGACTCCGCAAAAGCCAACCTCAATCCACCAACTCCAAAAACTAGAAAGCAGCCTTTTCGATTTGAGTCCTCATCCGCTATTGTTAAAAACAACGAAAAAATCAACCAAACAAAAAACCTCACAAAAAATTCCTCATCCCAAGAGGAACTATTAAAGCAACTTCGGGAATATCAGAAGACGAGAGAGTGAGGGGATGGGGAGATGGGGGGATGGACAAGGGGACAAGGGGACAAGGGGACAAGGAGACAAGGGGACAAGGAGACAAGGGGACAAGGGGACAAGGAGACAAGGGGACAAGGGGACAAGGGGACAAGGGGACAAGGGGACAAGGGGACAAGGGGACAAGGGGACAAGGGGACAAGGGGACAAGGGGACAAGGGGACAAGGGGACAAGGGGACAAGGAGACAAGGGGACAAGGGGACAAGGGGACAAGGGGAAATAAATAAAAACTGTTAACTGTCAACTAATTCTGATGACTCAAGAAAATAAAGAACAACAACATCCACAGTACAATCGCGATCGCCCTTTGCTTGAAGGTTTATTGGTGGGGGAAGCGAATGACTATAATTTAGTCGAATTGGCTAGATTGCGGATTCGCTACCATAATTTTCCTGGAGCGAGAGATATTCAAAGCGGTTTGGATGAGGTATTAGATAAGTGGGGAATTACGGAAGCGGAACTTTTCGAGAAAACCCGTGCAATTCACTCTGTTGGTGGAATTTATCGCACAAAAGGGAACAAGGAAGAACAGGATTGGAATTAAAGGTTAAAGGTTAAAGGTTAGAGGTTAAAGGTTAAAGGTTAAAGGTTAAAGTTTTAGTTTGTCCCCTTGTCCCCCCATCCCCTTGTCCCCCCATCCCCTTGTCCCCCCTTGTCCCCTTGTCCCCCCATCCCCCCATCCCCTTGTCCCCCCATCTTTTCTCAATCAGGAGGACAAACCCGCTCTAAATAGTACGGAAGTCGCCGACAAGTTCTGTTAAATGATTTAGGTTGAATTAGCCACCATCCAAGCAATCCTAATGCTGTAAAGCCTAGAAGCATCAGCAATAATCCTGTTAATAATAATATTGGATTACGTTTACGCTTGGGTTTTTTCTTCGCGGTTGCGGTGGTAGTTGTCACGGGTTCATCGTCGGAAAGTCGCAAGTCTAGTAATGCTTGGGAACTTGCTGCTAATTCTGGCTCTGTTTGCAAAACTTCTACTTCGGATACTTTGGGAGTGACGACAGCTAAATAATCTGGAATGACGCGACAATGAGTCATAACTACTGAAATGTTATCGTGTCCGTTTTTTTGATTGGCTAATTTAATCCAAGAATCCGCAGCTTCTTCTGTCGAGACTTCCCCGCTTAAGACAGGTAAAGCATAATCACGCCAATAATGTTCTACTAAATTATTGTCGCTTAAACCGTCGGAGCATAACAGCAATATTCCATCTTCTTCTAAAATCAAGCGTCTGATGTGGGGATGAAGAAATTCCCCTTCTTTGGTACCCAAAGCTTGAGTCAGTGCTGTAGCATCGGGACGCTGTAATGCTTGACGATACAAACTACGACTGTGACTTACTTCCCGTGTTGCCACATCATCATCAACTGTAAGTAATTGACAATAATCACGGGTAATCCAGTAAGCGCGACTATCACCGATGTTTGCTAGATAAAGTTCACAGGCATTTTCTGAACGCCAATTTCCCGTAGTTTGCACACTTTGCGGTATCTGTACTGACATTACCAGCGTTGTTGCCATGCGTTCTCTTTTTTGGCGTTTTTGCTCGTTATTCGCGTTACAAATTAAATTATTTACTACTCGCAAACTTGCTTCTATCTGCTGCTTTAACAATTCTGGAGATACGATTTCGGTTTGCTGTGCAACTTCTGCTAGTAAAGCCCGAATTTGCAAGATTATCGATTGTACCGCTAAGTTGGAAGCAACTTCACCACCTTCGTGTCCACCGATGCCATCACAAACAATAGATACTTTGGGTAATATTGAATTTTCTTTGGAGTTATTACTATTGGGGAAACAATTGTCTTCGTTTGCGTGTAATTGCCGTCCTTTATCTGTAATTCCAGATACTTTTAAAGTTAAGGGTAATTCCGCTGCTGCTGATAATAATAGTTGATTGAGTTGAGCGGAAATACTCTCAAAGTCAACTACACCACTACACATCTGCTTAACAATTTTTTTCAAGGAATTGTTAATTTTTGTGTTAGAAATCGCCGCAATCGGTTGCCAAGACTCTCCTAACTGTTGCAAAGATGGTGGGTTTGTATTTTCGATTAGTTCCAACAACCGCACACACCAACCTTGTACCCGCAGGTTTGCTGCAATTAGCAAACTACCAGCAACTCCTAATTCTGATAAAGGCTGCCACAATTCCAGAATCTGCCACAACCAGTAAACTTGTCTTACTGCCGTTGAATGTTCCCACACATCGATAATTGCTGGATACAAACTACCTTTATCGTTGATGGGTGCATTTTCCAGTAACAAGATATGCTCATTGTTATTTTGTGGCGATCGCACAAATCCGTAGACATGAGGTAAGTGCGATCGCAAGTTATGCAAGCGCAAATAAGGAATTAGTTTATCAGGTATTTTTTTGGGTATATCTGGTATTAATATTGGCTGAGTATCCAACCAAATTTGAGGCGAAATGACTTGATAGCGAGAAGCAATTTTTTCTCCTGGTTCTAAGTTAATTTTTTTCGTATCTACAGCCCAAAGATATTTATAAGTTAATGGTGTTAAGCAATTAGCACAAAGACGATTACCGTAAGTATTAACCGGGTCAGTACAATGGGGATTGGTGCAATAAACTATCCTTTGAGTAGAAATCATCAGGTATAAATTCCATGTATTAGTATCAACAGGTAAATTTCAGTTACATTTAGCGGTCAAAGAATTTAGACTTACATTAAACTGGATTAGTATCCTATTAACCAAGGTTTGCGATTTAGAAGTAATCAAAATTTACCGCAAAAATCACAATTTGGACTTCCTTAAAATTGTCAACGTCCAAAAGGTAAGTTTTCCACTGCCTATTCCCTATTCCCTCTTCCCTATTCCCTCTTCCCTCTTCCCTATTCCCTATTCCCTCTTCCCTATTCCCTCTTCCCTATTCCCTCTTCCCTATTCCCTATTCCCTATTCCCTCTTCCCTATTCCCTCTTCCCTATTCCCTCTTCCCTATTCCCTATTCCCTATTCCCTCTTCCCAAGCTTAAACAAATCTTTCTTTTTAAAGTAATTAACTCCCCTTGTAATATGGCTTTTTCAATTTCATACTTTATACTTGAACCTTCTGCGTACTGGCGACTAACAATTTATTTATCCTAAATGTAGATTTTAGGATGGCATTATGTCTACGACTTTAATATGGCTGATTGTTGGAGCCTGTTTGTGTTTATCGGAATTATTTGTCCCAACTGCTTTTGTCGCCTTTATGATGGGCATCAGCGCCTTTATAGTAGCGCTATTGTCTTTAGCATTGGGAAATGTATGGCTGCAAGCATTGTCTTGGTTACTGCTTTCGACAACATTAATATTGCTTAGCCGTAAATATATTTCACCACGACGACGCAGATCGAAAATGCGGGATGCAGTTTTAGGCGAAACCATCACTGAAATAGCACCAGGAAAAACCGGACGAGTTTTGTATGAAGGTAATTCCTGGCAAGCACGATGTGATGATGATAAAGCTTTTATTGCAGCAGATCAAAGAGTTTACGTTGTTAGGCGCGAAGGTACAACCCTGATTGTCATGCCCGAAAATATTTTGCATTCTTAATTTTCGTATTTGAACAAAATCATAGGAGAAAAAAATGGAACAAATATTTTTACTGATATCCTTGGCTTTGGGTGGTTCTGCTCTAGCTGGTTCTGTGAAAATTATCAACCAAGGAAATGAAGCTTTAGTAGAAAGACTGGGTAGCTACAACACCAAGTTAGAACCCGGACTTAATTTTATGATTCCTTTCTTCGATCGCGTAGTTTTCCGCGAAACGATTCGGGAGAAAGTTATTGACATTCCTCCACAAAAGTGCATTACTCGCGACAACGTAGCCATTGAAGTTGATGCGGTAGTTTATTGGCGCATTGTTGATATGGAGAAAGCTTACTATAAGGTCGAAAATTTGCAAGCAGCGATGGTGAATTTGGTATTAACTCAAATTCGCTCGGAAATGGGACAATTAGAACTCGACCAGACTTTTACTGCTCGCACCGAAGTTAATGAAATTTTATTGCGAGAATTAGACATTTCCACAGACCCTTGGGGTGTAAAAGTAACCCGTGTAGAATTGCGCGATATTATTCCTTCCAAAGCAGTCCAAGACTCAATGGAATTGCAAATGACCGCAGAAAGACGCAAGCGGGCAGCAATTTTAACATCAGAAGGTGAAAGAGAAGCAGCGGTTAACAGTTCTAGAGGTCGAGCTGAAGCTCAAGTTTTAGAAGCAGAAGCCAATCAAAAAGCCGTAATTTTACAGGCAGAAGCACAACAAAAAGCTACCATACTCAAAGCCCAAGCCGAACGTCAGCAGCAAGTACTCAAAGCCCATGCGGTTGCTGAATCATCAGAAATTGTCGCTCAAAAAATCAAAGACAATCCCAAAGCTCAGCAAGCATTAGAAATATTATTAGCTTTAGGTTACTTGGATATGGGTGCAGCTATCGGACAAAGCGGAAGCGCCAAAGTCATGTTTATGGACCCGCGCACCATTCCCGGTACCATAGAAGGGATACGCTCTATTGTTTCCGATACACAGGGTGATGGAGTGATGGGGAGATAGGGGGACAAGGGGACAAGGAGACAAGGGGACAAGGGGACAAGGAGACAAGGGGACAAGGAGACAAGGGGACAAGGAGACAAGGGGACAAGGGGACAAGGGGACAAGGGGACAAGGGGACAAGGGGACAAGGGGACAAGGGGACAAGGGGACAAGGGGACAAGGGGATGGGGAGAAGATAATTCTTGTCCACTGTCAACTGTCCACTGTCCACTGTCCACTGTCAACTGTCCACTGTCCACTGTCCACTGTCAACAAGCTTGCTCTGCTTGGCATTTTTCACATAAGCCGAAGAATTCTAGAGTGTGATAAAATATTTTGAAGTTTTGCTTGGTTTCTAATTCGGTTTCTAGCTGATGCACTGGACACTGGTTGATCGGAATTGATCTACCGCATTGCAAGCAGGTTAAATGGTGTTTGTCCTGTTGCGCTAAACTGTATAGGGCTTCACCATTAGATAAAGTTCTTACTTGTACTAAGCCTTCGAGTTTTAGCGCTTCTAAAGAGCGATAAACTGTAGCTAAACCCATATTTTGGTTACGATTACGCAATTCTACATACATATTTTGAGCAGAAATGCTTTGTTTGGTGGATTTGAGTAAGTTTAAAATCCGCTCTTGACTGCGGGTGCGTATGGGTTTCATAAAATGTAACTATTTAAATAACAGTAAGAAATAATTTCTATTGCCATGTCTACTTTTTAATTTACTTTAACTGTTTAACAATCTGATTTCCATTTAGTGACCTTAGAAAGATATAGTATATCTAGAGCAGCATTGGTTAAGATTAAATGTCAATTAAATATCAAGCCAAAATTTTTGTCACTCTTCGTCCTTCAGTTTTAGATCCTGCGGGTGTAGCTGTCGAATCCGGGTTGAAGCAGATGCAATTCAATAACGTTGAACGAGTACGAATCGGAAAATACATTGAATTAACTATTACTTCTGAAGACGAAAATTCAGCCCGTCATGACTTAGATAAAATATGCCATCAAATGCTGGCAAATCCCACGATTGAAAATTACCGTTTCGATTTGATTGAGGTAGAGTCGGTTATCGGAGCAGTCTAAGAATTTTGGATTTTAGATTTGGGATTTTGGATTAAAAGTTAGGAGTTAGGAGTTAGGAGTTATAATCAATTTCTACCTTTAACCTATAACCTCTAATCCTTGACTTTTAACCTTTAACCTTTGACCTCTAACCTATTTTAACAATCATGAAATTTGGCGTTGTTGTTTTTCCTGGTTCTAATTGCGATCGCGATGTTGTTTACGTAACGCGAGATATTCTTAATCAACCAACTCGGATGATTTGGCATCAAGATACTGATATTTCTGATGTTGATGTGATAATTCTACCGGGTGGTTTTAGCTATGGGGATTATCTACGTTGTGGTGCGCTCGCTCGGTTTTCCCCGGTGATGTCTTCTGTTATCGAAGAATCACAAAAGGGTAAGTTTGTCTTGGGTATCTGTAATGGTTTTCAGGTATTAACCGAGGCGGGGTTGTTACCGGGTGCGTTGATTAAAAATCAAGATTTACATTTTATCTGCGACCGAGTACCTTTAAAGGTTGAACGTCACGATTTACCCTGGACGCAAGGTTATCAAAGTGAGGAAAAGATTGTTTTACCTGTAGCCCATGGGGAAGGTCGTTTTTACGCGGATGAGAAGACTTTAACTGAGTTGGAAGAAAATAATCAAGTTGTATTTCGCTACGGTGAAAATCCCAATGGTTCGTTAAGAGATATTGCAGGTATTTGCAATCGTCAAGGTAATGTGTTGGGAATGATGCCGCATCCGGAGAGGGCTGCTGATACGATGTTGGGTAGTACTGATGGGTTAAAGTTGTTTCAGGGATTGTTGGCAAAGGTTTTGGTGGGGGTTTAATTAAGTTCGATAGGAATTGATGAAGTATATATTTTTAAACGCAGAGTCACGCAAAGTTAAGCGCGGAGGGACGCAGAGTTTTTGGGCTGATAACATAACAATGCAGTCTAAACATTTGTAATCAAAATTTTCTAGCTTCAAGTTGATTTCAAGTAGCAATATTAATATCATTTCTACGTCAAATCGCGGTAGCCTTTAAGTAGGAATAAAGATTACTTATTAAGTAGTTACTATTTGTGATTTTGAAATAAGTAGGAGTTATTGGGGTGAATATTCTACAGTCGGGGAATAATGAGTTAGTTTATGTGGATTATAGCGACTTATTAGATAAAATTTTACAAGTTTTGAGAAATCCACAGCATGAGAATATATTTAAAATATCAACTTGTAAGCAAAGGTTATTAATTAACATCAATAAGATTGCGAATCAGGTTGCAGTTTTACAAGTAAATAATCCTTTGGGTGCTTCTGCTAACAATGCGAAAACTGCTACGGTGAATTTTAGCCCTGGGTTTGCAGAAAAGTTTCCTGATCAGATTAGGGAAATTAAGGATTGTTTAGAAAGTTTATTAACATCTCAAGTTGAGCAGCATTCATTATCAATTCAAGAATATGTAGAGGATTTAACTACAGATTTACAGAGTTTCAAGGGAAATACCTCTAGTTTAGATTTTACTTATCCTTTTACTAGTTATAATAATTTACAAAAGCAGCGATTAACAATTGCTGAAAAAAGTAAAAAAGAAGAACAAGTTTTACGATTTCATAAATTAACTATTAGTGTACAGAAAACTAAAGAATTTAACGAACAATTACGAGCAGGTTTAGAGAAATATATTAAAGCTGAATTTAGTGATAAAAGTGAAGATGAACGGGAAGAATTAAGTTATATTCTTGATGATTTATACCAAGATAAAGATAAGTTAGAATCGGATTTTTATCATCTGAGACAGATTATTGATAGAGAGACTTTAGGAAAGCTGAAAAAACAAGCACAGATAAATTATTTGGAATTTCTTCACGAAAATCTGAATTTAGAGACTGATAAAAATACTCAAGCTGCGGTTTATTTACAAGATACTATTAGACGTTTACGTTTAATTGATGAGTATATTAATGATATTAATAAAGCAGATGGTGATTATTTAGTAAGTTATGCAGGAATTACTGTAAATTATCGAGATATTTTTTCTCGTGGTGAAGCTTTTGATAGTTTACCGATTATTCCCAAGGTAGAAGGTTATTTAGGAGAAACTAAAGATGAAGAAAAGGGAGAAATTCAGTTTATTTTTGGTTTGAAACTCAAGTTTGATGGGAAAGTACAAGCTTATGGTAGTAGAAATGTGTTTGAATATTATCTGAATTTACTTAATCCTGATAGTAAGGAACATCAGGATGAATTAAATGATGATTTGAAAAAAGTCACTTTTGCAAAAAAGGTTTTACGTATAGTTTTTTTATATTATATGATGTTTGCTTATCGTCCGAATTCATCAACGGATGTTAGCAATCAAAACCCGGAATTAGAATACAATCCGATTCCGGGATTCGAGGAAAAGGTAATACCGATTCTCAAAGGTGATGATGAGCAAGCAAAACAGAATCTTTTTAGAAATATTCTTAAGGGTTTTGAGAAATATCAGATCCAGAATAAAATTACAGTTCTCAAGCAATCTTTAACTAATTTAATTAAATTAAAGCGAAATTTTCCTACTAGAGAATATCCTTTACATATTTCTGTTAGTAAAAGTATTCTCGAAACAGATATTCAAGATATTTTGAATCAAAATACATTTTTCAAACCTATTTTGAGGGGTAATCCTAAACAATTTATCAAGTATATATCTATTGGTGAAGCTAATACTAAAACTAATACCCTTTGCTCTCTCCCTGGTAAAATCACGATTAGTGACATTCATTATGCTTCATCTGATCAACGACAAAGTTTCAATATGGAGTACGATATCACAGGAATTCGTGCTTTACCTGTATTGTTTTTACCGTTTCAAAATAAAAGTTGTCAGGATGTTTATTCTAAAAATTTGAAACACCGTAAGTTGATATTATTTCCTTATCGATTAGAAGATAATCAGTTACAATCTCAAGAATTATTTATTTATAATTTTACTTTTTCTCTATTGGTATACATGAGTTTAAAAGTATTATTAGATGAACAAAAACCATTGTTTATTCCAATTTTACGATTGCATTTACACAATAAAGAAGACAATACGACCATAGAAAAATTTATTGTCTCTTTCTCTAAAGTATTATCTCACTTGTTGAATGAAAAACATCGTTCTAATTCTCAAGGAATTGATATTAGAAGTGTACAGTATAAATTGCCTAATGTTTTTAGTTCCTTATATTCAGTACTTCCGAAAAAGTTTACTTTTAATCATGGTTCAGAATCTCCACAAGAAGTAAATAATTTAGTCATCATTATAGTATCAAGTCGAGAAAGCGATAGAAGTTGGAAAGGTTCTCAAAAAATTTCTAACGTGATGGGAGAAATTTTAGGTTTGACTTGTCAAAATGGAGTTGTGAAAATAAAACTAATCAAAACTTTTTCTGATAATTATCAGCAGCAACAATTGTTTAGTAAACCTACTGTAGTGATTGATGAAGTTGCTCAACTTTACCAGAAAGGATACAAACGCTTTATTTATATTGCAAAAGCACCTTACACTAGCAGTTTATACATGACTCAAAAAGACGAAGATGATGGACTGTTTTTTATGTCGCGGGAAGTCATCCGAGCTTTTAAAGCCAAACATGATAACATCAAAATTTATCCGATGTTTTTTGATAAATATTATGCTAATAAGTTTAATAACAAAATTGGAGTTAATTCTTTGTACATTCAAGATACAGTAGAATTAGCAAATCTTGTCGATGATCCTAGTAAAAAATCTGTCGTATTCTTCAATTTATTTAATGGTGTGACTATTGGTAAAGGTGCCGAACGTTATTACAATGGTGTAATTTCTTATGCTACTTTTGCCAATATTTATAAAGGCATTTTGGATGATGAAGATATTTATCAAGGTTTGATTTTTAATGGTACTTTGAAAAATGAAATATTACAATTATTGACTTTGTTTCATTTTTCTAGATACGAAAAAGCTAAAGATATCAACGTCAAATTAAACCCTTATGAAAATTTAATCGGAGATGATTCAGTTGGTACACTTTCTTTATTTAATCATATGAGAGGGAAATCATTTTTTAACTCCTTAGCATTTTTAACTGAAGTAAAAAAAGTTTTGAATGCTATATGAAATATAATTATATTACTCCTATCCCGACCTAAAATTTACCTTCACCCGTAGGGTGCGGTTCATTTCTCTTTAACTCTTTCCTCTGTGTACTCTGCGTCAAGCATCGGTTTTTTTCCTAATCATAAAGCCGGGAAAAGAGTAGAATTATATCTTTTCAACACAGAGTTTTTAGAGATGATATTTCAAATAATTCTGATCAAATCGTAAACAATATTTTTGAAAATTACAAATTCAACCAAGATGTCATCTAAAATTTCAGAAGATTTAGGACGTTTATTTGAAGTTGGTTTTAATATCGGAATTCTCACTTATATCAAACAGAAGCAGATAAACCATCATTTTAAAAATTTATATTTTGAGGAATTACAACAGTTAAAGTTTCCTCAAATGCTCAAATCTATTGTCAGTCAGGTTATTAGTACTCTTGAAAGAGAGATGGTACAGAAATGGTGTACATTTTATCTCCAAAAGGGTTTTTTATCTGGGTTGAATTTTTTTGCAGAATATTTAGAATCTATCGGTTGGAATGAACCACGTAAAATCCGTAATTTGGAAATTTTATATTATCAATGTCAATTTAGTGGTGATAACAGCATTGGAACTTATGAAGGTAAAAACAAAGTACAGTGGTTTCAAGAAATTATATCTCAGTTAAATATTACTTTGGATAAAATAGAAGACTATCAAGAACGATATTTCTGGAAAGCTTTAGATTTAGGTAAGAAAGGTGAGTTTGTCAATGCAGATACTTTAATATTATTGCGATATCGTAAACAAGTAAGAATTCTTGGTGTTGATTTATCAATATTTTCAATTAAATCAAATCAAGAAGTTCAAAACCTTGATTTTGTAGAAATTCTCAGAAATTCATTAGTGAGAGATATCAGTTATTTACGTTCAAAAAGTATTTTCGCACAACTTTCTATCGATACACAATCTTTAGATTTTGAGTTTACGGAAGATTTGAAGAGTTATTTTACTGCTTTTAAGTATAAAGATAAGGAAAGCGCTAAATTAATTCAAGCTGGTGGTTATATTTATAGTTTCTATAACTTTCTCAAAGAAAATAACATCATTCATCCTGATGATAAATTAACATTTAATGCTGTAGGATATAGCGATAGAGGCATAAGTGCTATGTCTGTAAATCATGATAATTTAACTGTATTGAAAAATTGCTATGAAATCTATACTTATGATTCGAGTATTAAAGAAATAAATCAAGCTCGCAAACAGGTTTTAAATCGTATTAAACGTAGTGCTTATCATAGTTTTATTAAAGGGAAAAGTTTTGTTGATGCTCTTTTAGATATTCCTAGTTTACAGACAACTAATGTTATTCATCAAGAAAGAATTGAAGGTTTTTTTAATTCTGTTGGTAAAGTTCCTCAAAGTTTGATGGATAAACTGGGATTAAATGGTAGTTTAGATTTGCGAAATGCTCATGCAGAATTAATCAAAAAACAATTGATTTCCGACTCTACTTATTTATTTTTAACTGGTAATCCCGGTATCGGTAAAACAACCGCGATCGCAAATTTTCTCAAATCTCATATAAATGAAGGTTTTTTATTTTTTTATGTTAGTCCCCGTAAGCAAGTAAATCTAGATATTATCGAAAAGTTTAAGGCTAAAAATTCCGAAAATTTATGTGATGATCGGATATTAGCTATTAATAGTTATAGTAATTTAATCAGCGATAATCAAGGAGAATACACTGTACAATATTTATCTAATCAATATCATGGAGATTTTAAATTACAATCAGTAAAGTTTTGCGATAGCCGCAATCCTCAATTAAATTTCCAGCGTAGTAATCGGCTGAATCGGAACACAGAAGATACTATTCAAGATAAGGGAAAGAATAGTCGAGGTGTATTAAATAGTATTTCTGAAGCTATTTCTATTCTTATAGAACGTCAATATGGTCAAAATATTGTTGCTACCGCTTCAATTCAATCTCTGAAAAAAACATTTGATGGTAGCGATACTTTAAAACACTTTGAAAAAATTTTTATCAATGCTTATAACAAAAGAGAAAATCTTGTTATACCTGAAAAAATGCAAGCTATTTCTAGTAGGATAAAGCATTTATTCATCATGATAGATGAAATAACTGGGGATGACAGCGGTGTTGAATTTTTACACGCTATTAGTAAAATATTGAACACCTATGAATTGACAGATTCTCAACATGGTTTCAACACCAAAGTAATCATTGCTGATGCTTCCATAGTCGATAAAAATATTATCAATCAACATCTAGGTGATAAATCAGCAGAACCAGATAAAATATATTTTAGGAGAACTTCCCATATTGCTGAACCTCTTTCCATCGAAAATTTTGTATTTAAAAATTTACCATCTACAATCATCAACGCTAATTCTTATCCAGCTAAAAGTTTATCGATTACATATAAAGCTATAGTAGAATCTTGTCAATTTGTCGAAAATTTTCGACTTCAAAATAAAAATAGTTTAACTAAATACTTACAAAAAGAAATTCTTCAAGATATCAAAGCTCTGTTAAATCGTTCTGAAGTAGAACAAATTATAGTTTACATTCAAGATAAACAAAGATTGGGTGAGTTGATTGCAAAAATTGCCCAGCAAACAGAAAAATTTCAACCCTTTGAAGATTATATTGAAATTCACGCCGATATATCAGACTTGGAAAAAGAAAAAATCAATCAATATAAAAATCATGTCAAAATCGTTTTTATGACAGCTTCCGGAAGTCGAGGTTTATCTTTTCCTCAAGCAAAACATATTTTGGTCGAAATCCCCAGATTTCAAATTGAGAAAAACCTCATGGAAGTCATTCAGGTAATATACAGAGGGCGTGGAGATGACAAAATTGATAATCAAGATAAACAAATCATATTTTACTTAGCTCAAAAGTCCGTTTACTATCAAGATGATACTGAAAGTCAACAATTAGCTTTACAAGAAAGTATATTATCATTATTAAATATCTTATTAATTTTAAAAGCTGCCATCTTCACCAGAATATTTGGTCATGGAAACATCGGTAGAGATAATTTTATTGTTATTCCTATCGGTGGTAAATCAATTTTTACTGCTAATCAAACATTTTCTGCTCAAATAGCAAACTTAATCAAACAGTTAAAGCAAGAACATCGGAGAAACAGAAGTGATACTTTAGTTGAACAAGTTTATACAAGTTTAGAACAACTTTTGGGTAACGCAGATTTTACCGTTAGAGATACTGTTAATTTAAATTATCTTGATTTATATAAAACCTTTAATCATAGCTTTGCAAAACACTGTACTAGCTTAGATAAATTATTAGATTTGGGAAATATTGAATTAGGATATATCAGCGGAAGTTTATTAATTGTACCTATTCCTAAAAATACTTTAGAAGAAACTTATCAAATGCGAGTTTTGGATATAGCTACTTACGTTAACGCAAAATTATGGCAGAATATGCAGATTATTAGTCATAGTAAATCATATCCAGAAAATTTACGTTTTGCGATTAAAGATGCTATAGAATTAATTCACAAACTCAAAGAAGAAAATCACAAAACTCAAAAACTTCAACTATCCAGTCAAAATATAGACCAGTATTATACTTTGCCATTATTTACATTTATCAGTGGTGAAGTATTAAAAGAATATTTCTCCAATCAACCAAAAGAACCAGAAGATGAACCTTTTCGAGACATTCTTGCTACTTATATCCGTTTACTTTATCCCGTTAATAATATTTTACCGATTGGTGATGGATATAAAGAATTTCCTTTTGTACTTTTTAGAAGTTACAGTTTAGGAGAAATTAGAAAAAAAAGCTTTACAGATAAATATCTGTTAACTTCTAACGAATTAAATGTACTCAATTTAATTCTTTCTCAAAAGCTTGAAAATTAGCTATTTTTTTTGGGAGTATGGCATTGGAAAAAACGGAACGTTTAGCAGCACAACTCAGAGCAGCAGGAATTGAACCAGAGATTCAAGAAAATATGGCTACTACACTTCAATTTATCACTTTAGCAGAATTCCTTAAACTACCAGAAACTAAACCCGCTAGTGAATTTATTAATGGTCGCATATCTCAAAAACCAATGCCACAAGGTAAACATTCTCGACTACAATTTAAGCTTTGTAACTCAATTAATCAAGTCGCTGAAACGCAAAAAATTGCTTTGGCTTTTCCTGAATTACGCTGTACCTTTGGGGGACGTTCAATAGTTCCGGATGTGACTGTATTTGCTTGGGACAGAATTCCTTTTGATGCTCAGGGAGAAGTTGAAAATAGCTTTCAAATTTATCCAGATTGGACAATCGAAATACTATCACCTGACCAAAGTACAACCAAGGTAATTAGTAATATTCTTCACTGCTTAAAATACGGTACTAAAATAGGTTGGTTAATTGACCCAAGTGAGCGTTTAATATTAATATTTCTACCAGGACAGCAACCTTTAGAAATGACTGGTGAAGATAAATTACCTACATTAGAATATTTACCATTAAATCTTACAGTTACACAAGTATTTGCTTGGTTAAAATTAGGTTAAAGTAGTTCGGTGAGAAATCGGGTTTTTATAATACTGATGGTGTTTTCCAGATATTTCAATTGAAAAACCCGACTTGTTTATTGCTTGGTTGAGTTAGATATCTTTAAACAAGAAACCCGTGAACAATATCAATCATCTTTTTGGGGAATTTTTGCTTTTTTAAAAACTGCTTCAATGCTAAATTCTAAACCTTCAAATAAAGAGTCGGTAATTACTTTATCACCCATATAAGTTTCCGGTGCTGCATCTGGATAAAAAACCGTGATACTTCTGGCTTCAATATCCACCACCCAAACACGCAATACCCCAGCATTCAAATAATCTTTTGCTTTTAGAGCCATTTGTCCAAAGGTTTGTCCTGGTGAGATAATTTCAATTACTAGTTCTGGTGGAATGGGACAAGCTTCATTTTCATTCCAATTTTGTGGTAAACGTTCATAAGAAACGTATAGTGAATCTGGAGTAGGTACCCAATTACGTCCATTACGTGTTAATGTAATTGACCATTCAGGACATACTTCTCCTTTATCTCCACACCACTGTTTAATCAAATTGCAAATAATAAAAGTAAATTTAGCGTGAAAAAATTTTGGCGACATTTTGGGAATTGCTTGTCCATCAACGAGTTCGTAGGTAATATCTCCTTCCCCGCTGGGAAGATTTAGGAACTCTTCAAGGGTTAGTTGCTCTTTGAATTTGAGTACCATAATTCATTGGGTAAAACATGATTAAGGATTTTTTAAACACCGTATCGCTTGCAATAAACCCCTAGCCTTATTCAAAGTCTCCTCATACTCCTTCTCTGGCTCCGAATCAGCCACCAAACCCGCACCCGCTTGCACCACCACAGTATTATCCCGAACTACCATCGTCCTAATTGCGATCGCGCTATTTAATTGTCCTTCAAAATCATAATATCCATAAACTCCCGAATAAACCCCGCGACGACAAGGTTCCAATTCGTGGATAATTTCCATCGCTCGTATTTTCGGCGCTCCACTCACAGTACCCGCAGGAAAACAAGCTTTGAGTAAATCCCAAGCGTTTTTCCCCGGTGCTAATTTACCCACTACGTTACTAACGATATGCATAACATGGGAATAACGCTCAATCTTCATTAACTCATCAACTTTAACGCTACCATTTTCACAAACTCGTCCCAAATCGTTACGTCCTAAATCTACCAACATCACGTGTTCGGCAATTTCTTTGGGATCTTTTAATAAATCCTCAGCAAATTCCCCATCTTCCTTCACAGTTTTACCTCTCGGACGAGTTCCCGCAATCGGACGAACTGTCGCAACAAGTCCATTTTCCCCGTCGCTTTCCGCTTTCACCATCACTTCCGGACTCGAACCGATAATTTGCCAATCCTCAAACTGAAAGTAACACATATAAGGTGAAGGATTTATCTGACGCAAAGAACGGTAAAGCGCAAAAGGTTCACCATCGTATTCAGTTGATAATCGCTGGGAAACAACTACTTGAAAAATATCACCAGCTTTGATATAATCCTTAGCCTTTTCAACACTTTGACAAAATTCTGCTTTGGTAAAATTACTTTTATACTCCCCAGTTTCCTTGAGATTTTTACTTTCTGGTGGAGTCCATTGCATAATGGTTTTTTCCGCTGGTAAAGGTTCGCAGAGCTTGTTTACCATCTCAGAAACCATACCACTTGCTTTCTCGTAAGCTGCTCGTAAATCCACATTCGAGCCGCGCAAATCAGCATAAGCAACCGCCCAAATTTTGCGTTTTACCTGGTCAAAAATCAACAAATGGTCTACCTGCATCCATAATCCATCAGGAATATTTAGCTGGGAAACTGGATAAACCTTAACCCGTGGTTCAATCCAGCGAATTAATTCATAGCCCCAAAAACCAAACAAACCGCCAATCCCTGGAGGTAATTGAGGTAAACTAACTGGCTGTAAAGCCGACAAACATTCAGCTAAAACTGCAAAAGGATCTCCGGCAAAAACTACTTGCTTTCCATCGCGGAAAGTTTGAATTGTCTGATAACCATCAGCTCCATGCCCATGAGAACTTTCACCCCTCGCTTCTAAAATCCATAAAGGATCGCAACCAAGCAAACTATAACGTCCTAATTTCTCCCCACCTTCCACCGACTCCAGCAAAAAACTATAAGCATGACCCGCACATACTTTATACCAAGCCGAAACAGGTGTATCTAAATCAGCCACCCATTCTTGATACACCGGGACAAAATTACCTTGTTTTGCTAACTCGCAGAATTCAGAAAAATCGGGGAAAATCACAGGATTAATAGGTCAAAGGTTAAAGGTTAGAGGTTAGAGGATGAGGGGAAAAGGGGACTAGTAATGCTTCGCGTTCGTCAAAAGTCAAAAGTCAAAAGTAGTATGGAGTGAGCGTTTTAACCTTTTTCAATAGGTGCTTTATTTCCGCCGTGGTGTACTAGGAGATGAGGTGAAGGAAGATAACTCCTAACACCTAACTCCTAACTCCTAACTCCTAACTCCCATTCCTTAACTACGGATTAGGAGCGTCAAAAGGTGTTACACCACTAAACTTGAGTTTGGCAGCACTAGGATTGTCGCCGATTTTACGGGCAACAAAACGTACTTTTTCCCGACCTTCGTTGACTTTTTCAGGAAAGACACCATCAGCCGGATGTAAATACTGAATTTCTCCACTGGGGTAAATCCGGTAAATTTTATAATCAGTAATTTTCATCTTCCGGAATTGAGCGCCCAACGCAATACCGTACTCTTTACGAGCAATTTCCAGCATATTTTCGCCTTCAAGCATCACGGCAGAGCCACCAGTAGGCATTTCAAAAACCTGTTCCTTGGGACTATTCCAAGTAATCGCGTACTTTTCCTCTTCTTCCGCTTTTTTGAGCAAGCCGCCAGTGCTGCCACCAAATTTGGGAATTTGTCCAGAGAGTGTTTCTACCATAAAATTTTCTCTCAACGTTTTTAGGGCATCGTAACACTACGGCCGGGGTCATGTTGCGATTACGTTAGGAAGTTTAACAGTTCTTACAAAAACGAGAATAGTTGACAGTTGACAGTTGACAGTTGACAGTTGTTATTTATTTCTCCCCATCTCCCCATCTCCCCATCCCCCCATCTCCCCTTGTCCCCTTGTCCCCTTGTCCCCTTGTCCCCCCCTGTCCCCATCTAACTTCCTTCAATACTGGGTACAGTGAAGTGAAACTTGGAACCTTTATCTTTACCTGATGATTCTGCCCAAATTTCTCCTCCCCAACTTCGGACTATTTGACGACAAATTGCTAATCCTAGCCCTGTTCCCCCGGTGGTACGTCTTAAAGCTCCTTCTTCTTGATAAAAGCGGTCAAAAACGATTTCTAAACGATTGGGTTCTATTCCTCGTCCCGTGTCAGCTACGGTAACTTCAACCATTTTATTGCGGTTGCGATTCGCCTTGATCGTAATTTTTCCGTTGGGGGGTGTGAATTTACAAGCGTTATCTAGCAGTTTGGCTAGAACTTCCACTAACCAATCACCATCTGCTCTAATTAAAGGCAAATTTTCCGATATTTTAATCCCAAGTTTGGGTAGGTTTTCGGTTTTGGTGCGTGAGTTAATTCTGCTGATTGATAAATCTACGCATTCTTGTAAAGTCAAATTTTCTGGATGCCATTCAATTCGACCACTTTCTAAGTTAGAAAGTGTTAAAAAATCTTGAATTAGTTTCCGCATTCTTTCTGAGTCGGAAAGTGCGGTACTCAGCATTACTTGACGCAATTCTAAGGGCATATCTGGTTCGGTTGCAAGACTTTCCAAGCACACCTGAATTGTGGAAAGTGGAGTCCGCAATTCGTGTCCGGTAATGGCTATCAAGTTACTGCGAGTGCGGTCTAATGCTTCTAATTGTTGGTTAAAATCTTCTAAATTAGCGTAGGCTTCGGCTTGAATTAAAGCAGCTCCAATGGAAGTAGCTATGGCTTTAACTAAATCTAATTCGTCAGTTTGCCATTCATGAGGTTGATCTTGGCAATATTGTAATTCAATCATACCTAACATTCGTCCCTGAGACCACACGGGTTCCATCAACCAAGAACGAATCCCAAACTTGTTCACAAAATCCCCAAGTACCCTCGAATTTTGAACGCGAGTGTCATCAAGAGTATTGCAAATCCAAACTCCCTCACCTGCTTGTACCACTTCTTGAAACAACGGATTATTTTCTAATTCTCTAGTTTCTCCTAACAGCGAGGAAATACCAGAACTCAAAAATTCGTGTTCAATGGTAGCGCTCATATCCGCAGCCTGAGCGCGGTATATTAAACAACGACTCACTGCTAAATTTTGTCCTAATTCTTGTACCGCAACTTCTAACACTTCTCGCGGATTTAGCGATCGCCGAATTGCGGTACTAATTGAGTTGACTAAACGTTCTTTTCGTGCTTGAGCGGCAATTGACCGATAAGCTTTGTGCAGCTTATATTGACTAGCTTGTAAATAGGTAACTAAGCGCTGCACAAAAGGGTTAGTATCAATGTCGCAAGCATATTCGTTAGTTTCGTCTACAATTTTTTGATTATAATTATCTCCAATCCTAAAGCGTTGACGCGCTTGCTCAATTTTTGAGGCTAATTCCGGACGATAAATAAGTATTTTATCTAATAACAAGTCGGCCGCTCTCAAGCTAACTCCCCTTTCCGCCGTCCAAATTCCCTCAAATCTTCGCGCTGTATCCATATCAATACTGGGAATCAATTCTGGAAAATCTTTTTTAACTATGGAAGTTGGGTATTCCCGGCAAACTAAGCAAGTAGCATAATTAAAAGCAATCACTACCAAATGCCATTCTTGAGCAAGAGCATCTTTTGGCTGAAAAGCAACCTTTTCGTAATGTTCCGAACTGTTGCTAAAATCTGTTTCTGGTGCAGATAAAACATATATTTGATTGCTTATTTGCGCCAGCCGCTGATAACGATGAGCTTCTTGACGATAAAATCTCTCCCTTTGAAAGCTGGCAATCACTAAAGGCTGCTCCATTGTCGCAGCCAAAACTTGATCTTCCATCGCGTGGGAGAGCGCCGTTAATGAAGCTTTAAAGTATATTTGGGGTCGCAGGTACGGTAAGACCTGTATCAAATCACTCAGCACGGAAGTCGAAATGCTCATGGATGTCGTTAAGGAGCCACTATCTGGATTTAAATCCACGTCACAGCTGCATTGTACAAACTACAACCCAGTCTCAGGTCAAACAGACAGTTGCAATTTGTAAAGAATATTTTCATAAATTTAAAGAGCTATACAATTATTTACAACTCTTAAACAGCAGCTAACTGTGGCTAAACCAGCCGTTGGGCTGACAAGATCGGAGAATGAAAACATTCTACCCTACCGTCTGCTGATATTTCGACAAAAGAATTTATTGGCACTACTGTCTGTAAACTTGGTAATTAAGAATTCCTTGTCTCTTTTGAGGTGAGGATTTTTGTTTAATTTAGCTTTTTTAAGTCTTAAATATTTACAAATGCTATGATTGTTACTTTTTATATCTAATTTTATCATCGTGAAAAACAATGTACGTTTTGATGATTTTGATGATTATTATCCGCTGCTCTTTTCACTTAATCAATTTATATTTTTGTTTTTTCATTACCTAAATTATCTACTATTTATACAGAAAAATCTAATTGATAAAATACATAGTATTATCAAATATCTTGCTAAAAAATAATATTTAATGTAATATTACTTTGTCTATATTTTACGATGCTCAAACTAATGCTTTGAATCTAGAATTAATGCCCAATTAATCTGCTTATTAAATCTCAATAAAGTCAAGAGTAAATACTTATTCACAGCCTAATTGCGAGATTTGTAATCAGCAATGGTAGCAGCTAATAATTAGATGCCCGAAAGTATTGAGTTTTGATTGTGCCGTTCAATGAGCAACACAGAGGTGATTAACATAGATGCAGAAGACTACAGGCTACTCTAAAAGGCTATTAAAGTAAAACAAGGCATAGCATACTTACCCCATGAAGAACCGCTTGAAATTATCAGTTTCCATGGTTTGAGAAAATTTTAGAAAAGATCATAAATGGGAGCTAATATGCTTTATTTTCCACAAAATTTGTGAACATGAGAATTGCTCAAATTTCTCCTTTATGGGAGCGCGTTCCTCCCTTTCGCTACGGCGGAATAGAACTAATTGTCAAACTTTTGACAGATGAATTAGTTCGACGCGGACATGAAGTAACTTTGTTCGCTTCTGGTGACTCGATTGTGAAAGCAAAGTTGCACTCAGTTCACGATCAGGCTTTACGGCTCGACTCTTCTATTCAAGAGCCAGATATCTATCATCAAATGATTCTTGCTGATCTTTATCAAGAAGCATACGCCAATTTTGATATCATTCATTCCCATATGGGTTATGCGGCTCTTGGCTATAGTAATTTGGTCAAAACTCCGACTGTGCATACACTTCACGGTGCATTTACATCCGATACCGCTAAAATATTTCGGCGTTTTGGTAAGCAGCCCTTAATTAGTATTTCCCAGTCTCAGCGAGAACCTTGCTTAGACTTAAATTACGTTCATACAGTCTACAACGGTATTGATACGGCAGTTTATCCCTTCTACAGTGAACCCGCACAGCCTGCTTATCTCGCTTTTGTGGGTAGAATTTCGCCGCAAAAAGGAGCAGTAGAAGCGATAGAAATTGCTCGTGCAGCCGGTTTACCCTTAAAAATAGCTGGTAAAGTTGACGTGGTGGACATTGATTATTATCGACAAAAAGTAGAACCACTAATTGATGGCGAACAAATTCAATACCTTGGTGAAGTTTCCCACGAAGACAAGGTAAAATTATTGGGTGAAGCAACCGCGACTTTGTTCCCCATCACTTGGAGAGAACCTTTTGGTTTAGTGATGATTGAATCAATGGCTACTGGAACCCCCGTAATCGCCATGAATTTGGGTTCTGTACCGGAGGTTATAGAAAATGGAAAAACAGGTTTTGTTTGCGACTCGATAAACAAAATGATTGAGATGGTTCCAAAAGCGATAAAACTAGACCGTCAAACTTGTAGAGAATACGTTGTTAGTCGCTTTAGTGTTGAATCAATGACTGACGAGTACGAAAAAGCTTACTCGATGGTTTTGAATTCCCTTGACGCTTTGTAAATCATCCTCTATAACGGATTGAAGGTCAATTTATCGATTAATCGCGACCTTCAACACTCGTTCTATAGATTAAATAATCAATCCAAAACCATCCAAACAAAGTTTGCTTATAGCGAACTTTGTTTTGTTATGCGGGACTTTGTTAGTTAATTATTTAACAAATAATTTAATAGTACTTATAGCTTAATTGCGAAGGAGGCTAATAAGTACTTAAGCAAAATTATTTATATAATTACTACTCAGTTATATTACTGTTCCCTTTTGCCTATTCCCTATTCCCTGCCTAAAAGAAATGTCTAATTAATGAAGGCATAGGTACTTAGTTCAGCTAATGTCAATATCAAGTAATTAAAAATAATCATTCTTTGATAATTGGGAATAAATCATTAATTTTGTGGTATATATAAAAAAATGCATTGTTTTTCTTCATTCGAGATAAAAAACAATGTTTATTAAGTATGATTATATTTGCTTTACGTATATCAAAATAAACATAAATAAGAATTATATAATATGTTTAAATAATTTACGATAATTGCTAATAGATAAATTATACAGAGGCTGAAACTCTTTCAGTTAGAGTAAAACAGTTGAACTAGATGCTGTATAAAAGTTTTCTGGCAAAGAGTGCGAGCAAAAATTAAGTAAGTATAAATCAATTAAATAGTTACCTGGTTTTATTTAAAATAGTTTTGCTATTTACAACACTTTTTTATATATACAGATTCATAAAGATTTTGTATATTCGCTCTTGTTGTGTTCCCTAACTTAACTAGATGCGAGCAATGAAAATACTCAATGGCTCAAATGAGTTTTTATTAGCGTCTTTTTTTTCAGAGTGACGCATCTCTAACAAAGAAAATATACACCAGTACACGGAATTTTTACTAATGACACCGGATACCCTGATGACACCGGAAAAAATTGTACTAGACGGACAAACCTTCGTTCCTGCCGACCAAATTCCCATCCCAGAATGGCCTTGCGTTCTTAGTGAAAGACCACAGGCATCTTTGACTATAAAAGATGATGACTTATTTTTAGTCACAGATACCTTGGGTAACATCGCTGGCTGTTCCCTCAATGATGTTAATCCCAGCATGGGGATGTTTTGCTGCGATACCCGCTTTTTGAGTCGATTAGAACTCCAAATTGAAGGGCGATCGCCAATTTTGCTGAGCAGCACAGCGGATAAAGGATTCTCGCTTTCGGTGCTGTGTACCAATCCTAGAATAGAAGACCGCCTCCAAGCCGATACAGTGGGCATTCGCAGGGAGTTGGTGCTTAACGGTGCCTTATTTGAAGAAATAGAAGTTTCTAACTATAGTACGAGTACTGTCAGCTTTGAATTAAGTATTAGCTTTGATGCCGATTATGTAGATTTATTTGAAGTCCGAGGTTTTGGTCGGGAGAATCGCGGTAGGTTGCTACGTTTAGTAGAAGCGCAATCTAGTGAAGCAAGTAACGATGGTGTCGTATCGGTACAAGACGGAGATAAACCAAGGAAAGAAGAAGTCTTGACCCTTGCTTATCAAGGTTTAGATGATTTAATCATGGAATCGCGCATCCATTTTCAACATCGTCAACCAGATTATTTTAAAGGTTATACCGCTGTTTGGCAGTTGGAATTAGCTACCCACGAAACCCAAAAACTGGGCTACCGGGTAAATATGTTTACAAATAATCAGCCCACTTCTACTGTTAGTCCTCCCGTTACTTTGGTTCAGGCGAGATCTGCCGAAATGATGGAGGAACAAAATTGGGTACAAAAGATTACCAAAATTCGTGCGGATAAAGGTACTTTTAATCGAGTGATCGAACGCGGCGAACAAGATATGTATTTGTTACGCCAGTCGTTTGGTAAATCTAAGACTGTTTCTGCGGGAGTACCGTGGTTTTCAACTTTGTTTGGTAGGGATTCATTGATTACGGCTTACCAAACTTTGATGTTAAATCCGGAAATCGCCAAGGAAACTTTGACTTTACTCGCTCGTTATCAAGGTAAAGTTGACGACGAATGGCGCGAAGAAGAACCGGGTAAGATACTCCATGAGTTGCGCTTCGGGGAATTGGCTCGCACTCAAGAAATTCCCCACACACCTTACTACGGTACAGTTGACGCTACTCCTCTGTGGTTAATGCTTTATGCCGAGTACTTTGCTTGGACTCATGATAGTGAGACTTTAGAGCAACTGTGGTCAAATGCTTTGGCAGCAATGGATTGGATCGATCGCAATCTCAAGGAAACGGGCTTCCTCAGCTACTACCGTAAATCGAAGCGCGGTTTAGTTAACCAAGGTTGGAAAGACTCTGGAGACTGTATTGTAGACCGTAAAGGAGAATTGGCAAGCGGTCCAATTACTCTTTGTGAAGTGCAAGGTTACGTTTATTCAGCAAAAATGCGCCTTGCAGAAATTGCTCGGATGAAAAAGCGGCTTGATTTAGCCGATCGCTGGCAAGAAGATGCTAGAAATTTAAAAGTTCGTTTTAATCGCGATTTTTGGATTGAAGACCAAGATTTCTGTGCCTTATCTTTAGATGGTGACGGCAGACAGGTGGACAGCATTACCTCGAATCCAGGTCACTGCTTACAGTTGGGAATTTTTACTCCTGAAAATGCCTACAGCGTTGCCGAAAGATTGCGCGCACCAGATATGTTTAATGGTTGGGGTATCCGCACTTTGAGTAGTTTATCCCCCGCTTACAACCCGATGGGTTATCATATTGGTTCGGTATGGCCTCACGATAATGCGATTATCGCCATGGGATTACGTTCCCTAGGGTTAGTTGACCAAGCTCTGGAACTTTTCCAAGGTTTGTTCGACATGACTTCTATGCAGCCTTATCAGCGTCCACCGGAATTATTTTGCGGTTACGAGCGTAACGGTGATGAAGCTCCTGTTAGGTATCCAGTGGCTTGTACCCCCCAAGCTTGGGCTACTGGTTCTATTTTTCAGTTGCTACAAATGATGGTTAATTTAGTGCCAGACGCACCTAATAATTGCTTAAGAATTATTGATCCAGCATTACCAGAATCCATAAACAGTCTTTCTTTTCATAACTTGCGAGTTGGTTCGACAATTCTTGACCTAGAATTTGAGCGTTCTGGTAGCACTACCGCTTGTCGTGTTGCTAAAAAACGCGGAAACCTCCGGGTTGTGATTGAAGCCTAATCATAAAACTGTGAATCAACGATTAACCTAATGTAGAGACGCGAAATTGTGCCCTATGACGCTATCGCGTCACGCTTTGCTAACGGCCACGCGCTCGCCGCACGAATAAGGCGTGAACGCGCTTCGCGTCTCTACAAAAGTTTAAAATCCTTTAATATTTTTCACAACAAATTATCGCCTTTAGCCCTCCTCCGTATCTCCTTTACTTCCTGGAGATGATTTATAAAGAGCATCGAGCTGCTGACGAGCATCTTCAACATTAATCGAACGCATTACCAACAGTGGCTCTTTAACAATATTGCCAGAATTATCTAATAATTCTGGGTGGGGTACAAACTGTTTCCTTGATGTAGAAAACGGATAATTTCCTTGATTTCTACGAATTTCTTCTAATTCAGAACGGGTAAACCCCGCTGGATAATTTGCTTCTCTACCAAAACTGAACATGATTAAATTGCGAATCAAGTTGGCAACAGCTATAAAAGCAAGGATAGTAAAAGCAAGAATGTAAAGCAGTTGTAATAGCATTGACTTTTTCCTTTAAAAGCAACAAATTTTTAAAATAATCATTGACTCAGGTTTTTAACAATCTCTATTTGTGACCGTATAACTTGAGTACATCCATACTTAATCAAACAAATTCGCTATATATAAATTATTTATATGTAGCATTAAATACATTTTCCCTTAAACCTTATTAATATCAAAGTTGTTAAGAAAAAGTATGATTAACTTTATAATTGGTCTTGGTCTATAGAAACATCCTGCTCAGAACGGAATCTCATTGAAACATTCCAGCATTCCATAACTAGTTGATGCCAAGGCATAAGCGTTGTCATTTCAATGCCCACCTTTCCTTCAGTCGCTGCAAACAACATTTTGGCTGCAACAATCTCATCAGTCGCAACCTTCACTCGGTTCAATAAGTTAGATTGCTCCTGCGGATCTAAAAATGAGAGTTGCTCTGTTTCTAGAAAAGTTCGCGATTGCACAAACCAATAATCGAAGTCTTCCAACAATGGCTGTAAGACTGTATGAAGCAATTCAAGCTCTGGTAAATTAGAGTCTCGCATAAATGAGAAAGAAAATCCTAATATTATTACTAATATTAACGTTCTTTAATATTCTTAACATTTAACGCGACACGCCCATCCAGTCAGAATCTTAAAATAATCTGTAATTTTGACTACATTTTTATTACCATTATATATATTCAGCTTCCGATCTGTACACATCCGAAAGACAGAAAATTTCAATATAGGTTGTCTTTTGAAACAATATGTAAATACAGTTAACAGCATTTGAGTGTTTTAGTGATGCACTCTACCCCAAGCTCGTTAATATAGATGCAGTTCTACAATAAAATAATTTTCGCCAATGGTTAAACAGCCGATATCGCCGATTGAAGAGAAAAATCAATCTGAAGAACCTGAAAAAATCAATTTACCGCGTACCAGCGAATCTGAGAATTTAAAAAAAATTCGCCATACAACTTCTCATATTATGGCAATGGCGGTACAAAAGCTGTTTCCTCAAAGCCAAGTCACAATTGGTCCGTGGATTGAAAATGGATTTTATTATGACTTTGACAATCCAGAACCATTTACTGAGAAAGATTTGAAAGCCATCTATAAAGAAATGGTAAAAATCATTAATCGTAAATTACCAGTTATAAGAGAAGAAGTCAGCCGGGAAGAAGCCGAACGTCGCATCCAAGAAATTAACGAACCTTATAAATTAGAAATTCTCGAAGATATTAAACAAGAACCAATTACAATCTACCATTTGGGGGATGAATGGTGGGATTTATGTGCTGGTCCTCATTTAGAGAATACCGGGGAATTAACACCAAAAGCGATTGAATTGGAAAGTGTTGCTGGTGCATATTGGCGCGGAGATGAGAAGAAGGCACAGCTACAGCGGATTTATGGTACCGCTTGGGAAACCCCCGAACAATTAACCGAGTACAAGCGGCGTAAAGAAGAAGCAATGCGCCGTGACCATCGTAAATTGGGTAAAGAATTAGGATTATTTATATTTTCCGATTTAGTCGGACCTGGTTTACCATTGTGGACTCCCAAAGGGACTTTATTGAGAAGTTTATTAGAAGATTTTCTCAAACAAGAACAATTGAAGCGGGGTTACTTACCCGTAGTAACACCTCATATTGCCAAAGTTGATTTATTTAAAACTTCGGGACATTGGCAGAAATATAAAGAAGATATGTTCCCCTTAATGGCGGAAAACGAAGAAGCCCGAAACCAAGAAGAAGGCTTTGTAATGAAGCCGATGAACTGTCCGTTTCACATTCAAATATATGATAACGAACTGCGTTCCTATCGAGAATTACCCATCCGTTTAGCGGAATTTGGTACAGTTTACCGCTACGAACAATCTGGGGAATTAGGCGGTTTAACGCGGGTAAGGGGTTTTACAGTAGATGATTCTCACTTATTTGTAACTCCCGAACAACTCGATCAAGAATTTCTCAATGTTGTGGATTTGATTTTATCAGTATTCAACAAACTGCAATTAAAGAATTTTAAAGCCAGATTGAGTTTCCGTGACCCAGAAAGTGATAAGTATATCGGTTCCGATGACGCATGGGAAAAAGCTCAAAGTGCCATTCGTCGGGCTGTAGAAAAGTTGGGAATGGAACACTTTGAAGGAATAGGAGAAGCTGCCTTTTATGGTCCTAAATTAGATTTTATCTTTCAAGATGCTCTAGAAAGAGAATGGCAATTAGGAACAGTACAGGTAGATTACAACTTACCAGAACGCTTTAAATTAGAATACGTTGCTGAAGATGGTACTCGTCAACGTCCAGTAATGATTCACCGCGCTCCTTTTGGTTCTTTAGAGCGGTTAATTGGTATTTTAATTGAAGAATATGCAGGTGATTTTCCTTTATGGTTAGCACCAGTACAAGTCAGATTATTACCAGTCGCAGAAGCGCAATTAGACTTTACTCAAGATGTTGCCGCTCAAATGAGATTATTAAGTATTCGTGCGGAAGTAGACACCAGTGGCGACAGACTTGGTAAACTAATTCGTAATGCCGAAAAACAGAAAGTTCCCGTAATGGCTGTAGTCGGGCAAAAAGAGGTAGAATCAAATAATTTAAGTATTCGTAGCCGTGCTTCTGGAGATTTGGGAATCATGCCAGTATCCGAAGTACTTGATAATATAAAGAATGCGATTACCAATTACAGCAACTTTTAGTAGACAATAGAGATGGGCATATGCCCATTTCCTATTACCGAATTTATATAAATAACCAAAAAATAACATTATGAGTACTCCCAAGGAAAGCATCCAATCTATTTTGAGACAGTTACCAGATGATTGTTCTGTTGAAGATATTCAATATCATTTGTATGTCAGCGAAAAAGTGCGACGAAGCCTAGAAGTAGCGGATACTAGAGGAACAAGGACACACAATGAGGCCAAAGAACGTTTAAGCAAATGGCTTATCAAGTAGTATGGTCACCTAAAGCTTTAGATGATGTAGAAGCTATTGCCGTATATATCTCTCGTGATTCAGCTTCCTATACTGCCGCAGTAGTTAAGAAAATACTTGATGTTACTCGCAGTTTGAATCACTGTCCTTCATCTGGTGAAGTTGTACCAGAATTCGATGACGATAGCATTAAACAACAGTTTGCCTATATGTATAGAATTATCTATCGTATCAAAGAACAGACTGTTACCGTTGCCGCAGTCACTTACAAGAAGAGACTATTGGAGGAATTCGACAAAGACTGATACATCCTAAAGCATAACTTTAAAGTTAAGTCAAAACTCGGCTGATTTCTATAGCCGGGTTTTTTCTATGGTAAGGGAGTCAATAGTTAGGAGTTAAGAGTTAGGAGTTAAGAGTTAGGAGTTAAGAGTTAGGAGTTAAGAGTTAGGGGTTAGGAGTTAGGAGTTAGGAGAGCCAGAATTATTAATCAGTGTCATCAGTGTTATCCCTTTAATCTGTGTTCTAAGTTCTCCCTAATAACACGAATTGAACTAAAAAAATCAAATATTTTGATATGACAAATTGTCATAGTTAATCAAGCAGAAAATACTTAACTAAGACAGATTGTCAAAGATAAAAAAATACTAAACTTGTTAAAAATTAGTTGACAATTAATTATAAATAGCAGTAATCTTCTGTGTATTCAGCAAGATAGAAAAGTATAAATAAGTAACTTTTATAACTTTTCAAATAAATCAATGGCAAGAGAAAATTAATTAAAAGCAGGTGGAATATTTCTATTTGTTTATTATTTTTTACCATGATTTATATGATGTTGATGGTGGAGAATATTTAGCTTTTGTCTCAAATTTCTATTTGGAGAAAAGCCGCAAAAGGTAAACTTTTAAAGTTATATCATTGCGATGCGATAAATAAACTTCAAAGTGATTTTGATTTGAAGCATAGAATTACAATAACTATAATTATTAGTTAAAGTCCTGTTTGCTTACTGTATTCTAGTAAAACACAAGCTGAAATAGTTATTTTAAACTACACAACCAATCAGTTGTGCAATATTTTGCTGCAAGATTCGCGATACGCAAAACTTCGGCGTTAATGCCTATCGCGACAAAATAACAATACTAAATTCACCAATAATTCCTAGCAAAAAAGTACATTTAAATCCTATGAAACATAATTTTTACTTGTTTTCAATTAGTTTTCTCAGTTTGTTTATTGCGTTTCCATCACTTGCAGTTGAGATTGAAAATAATCAACCAGATTTGAAAAAGAATTCTCAAACTCAATCAAATATATTGAATCTCAGCGACTTTAAATCACCCGCAACTGATGCTAGTTTCCTAAATAAAGCAATAAAAAACCAAGAAAATAACATTATTGAAATTAACAAAATAAGTGAAGAAATTAATTCTAATAAAATATCTCAAAACAATAGTGAAGAACCAAAAAGAACAGATGATTATGATATTCAATTAGAAGTGATTGGAGAGAGAAACACCTTACCAAAATCAACACCAACCCATATTCTTGAAAAAGAAGAAATTGAAAAACAAGGTGCATCGAGTGTAGCCGATGTGCTGAAAAGAATGCCAGGATTTGTAATTAATGATGTTGGTCATGGAGCAGATATTCATACAGGAACTTATTATCGTGGAGCGTCAATTAATCAGTCAGTAATTCTGATTAATGGCAGACAAATTAATACTAATATTAATACTTATCATGGTGCTACAGATTTAAATAGCATTCCTGTTGAAGCAATTGACCGAATAGAGTTATATAGTGGTGCAGCAAGCAGTTTGTATGGTTCTTCCGCAGTAGGTGGAGTTATTAATATAATTACCAAACAAGGTAGCGGAAAACCGAAATTAAATGCAGCAGCTGAATTTGGTTCTTTGAATTTAAATAATCAACAATCAAGTTTTAGTGGTGGGACTGAAAATGTACGTTATAACTTGAGTTTTGAACGTTTTTTTATCGATAATAAATATCAAGTTCCTGTAGGTGCAGCGAACCGTGATGCTGATGGTAATTTATTTAATGCTGACACCGCGACTAGCGCTTACTTTGGGAATATTGCAGTTGATTTAGATCAGAAAAATACTCTGAGTTTAGATGTGAAAACCCTCAGTAGCCGGCGTGGTTTAATTTATTTTGGTTTTCCCTTGCAAAAAGATCGACTTGATCATGATGGGTTAAACATTGGTTTAGCTTGGAAATCTCAACTTGCCGATAATTCTCAACTCACAACTACATTAGGATTTAATCAAGATTATTTTAGTACATATGGTCCGACGGTTTTTCAAAATTCACAATTTTATCGTACTGGAATTTTAGATACAAAACAATTTACTGGGAGATTAGATCATGAATGGAAAATCTCTCCTAAATATCAACTTCGTTGGGGTTTAGATGTTAATAATCTCAACTTAGATGGTATTACAGATAGTAATCGTCCAGATAGAATTAGTTTGAATGAAGAAGAAAATCGAAGTTTGTTGAATACAGCTTTATTTGCTGTCAATACTGTTAAGATTAACGATGCATTGCAAGTTGATTTAGGATTAAGACAAAACTTTGATTCCGAGTATGGAAATTACTTTAATCCGAGTTTAGGTCTTCGTTATGGAATATCACCAAATCTTGCAGTGCGTGGAAGTTTGTCTTCTGTACAGCGAAATCCTGGTTTAGACCAAAAATATCTTTATGATACCGTACATGGATGGTTGCCAAATAGTGATTTAAAACCAGAAACTGGTTCTAATTGGACTGCGGGTGTTGATGTTAATCTATCGTCAAATTTGACTGGTCAATTTACTTATTTTGGTAGTAGTTTAAATGACCGTCTGGGTATAATTCAAGGTCAATGGCAAAATGTCGGATTAGTTGATACCAATGGGTTTGAAGCTGCATTAAGATGGAATGTGACACCTAACTGGTCAACATTTTTCAACTACACTTATACTGATGCCAAAATTAAAACTGGAGCGGAAACAGGATTACAATTAGGTTTAATTCCTTACTCAAATTTACAAGCAGGAATTGGTTATGGAAAAGATGGATGGCAAGCAAATTTATATGGCACTTATTATAGTGGCGCTCGTCGGGCTTTATTTACCGCTCCTGGAGATAAAAACACAGACTTTTCACCATCTTATTTCAATTTAGACTTTAGCGCTCGTGTACCTATTAATCAAAATTTAGGATTCACATTTTACTTAGAAAATTTACTAGGTGAACAGTACGAAAGAGTTAATCGAATTTATAGCCCTGGTTTGACTTGGAGAGTTGGTTTGAGTTCAAGTATTTAAACCAAAAAGTCGGGTTTGTAATATCAGATAGCCATGATCAAAATCCGACTTCTCACCTGACGAACAGGAGTTTTGAGTAAATTTCCCAAAATTAATGGGGATGATGCAATCATCACCCCCACTCAATCTTTCTACAATAATTTAATAGCACCAGCCCAGAATTTGATAATTATTACTTACTTAGCAATATCAACCAAACTTACAAATTTTGAATCTGTTAGTGTTGGTGAGGTAAAAGCTTGAGAATATAAACTTGAAGGTTGTTTAGATGCAACTACTGGTAACGCTTCCCGTACACGAGCTGCTAATTCTTGAGTCTTGACATCATAAGTTTGTGTTGCCAATTTAGGATACAAACCGATACCGATAATTGGTAGTAACAAACAAGCAGTAATAAAAAGTTCGCGGGGTTTTACATCGAAAACTGTTGCATCTAGATGTAATTCTTCATTTTGCTTGCCGTAAAATACTTGTCTGAGTAGAGATAGTAAATAAATCGGAGTCAAAATTACCCCTACAGCACTCAATAACACAACCACAACCTTGAAACTGGAACTGTAGACATCGCTGCTGGCAATACCCAGAAATACCATTAATTCGCCAACAAAACCACTCATTCCTGGTAATGCTAGAGAAGCCATTGCACCAGCGGTATATAAAGCAAAGGTTTTCGGCATTGTTTTCGCCATTCCACCCATTTTATCCATCATCAAGGTGTGGCTGCGTTCGTAAGTGACACCGGAAAGGAAGAATAATGCTGCTGCTATTAAACCGTGGGAAATCATTTGCAGTACAGCACCGCTGATACCAATTTCTGTGTAAGAAGCGATTCCCACTAGCACAACACCCATGTGAGCGATAGAAGAGTAAGCCAAACGTCGCTTCAAATTGGTTTGTGCAAAGGCACAACAAGCACCGTAAATAATGTTAACTACGCCCAAAACTGCTAATACGGGAGCAAAATAAACATGAGCGTTGGGTAACATTTCCATATTGATGCGAATTAACCCATAACCACCCATCTTCAACAGCACACCAGCCAAAACCATCGAACCCGGTGCAGAAGCTTCACCGTGAGCATCCGGCAACCAAGTATGAAGAGGGAAAATTGGCAGTTTTACGCCGAAAGCAATTAAGAAACCTGTATAAGCAAGCATTTCCAGCGCTTTGGGATACTCTTTCATTCCTAAAGATGCCATGTCGAAAGTCACAGTATCTCCAGAAAATGCCATCCCAAAAGCTGCTACTAAAATAAATATTGAAGCTGCCGCAGTATAAATAATAAATTTAGTTGCCGCATAGCGACGTTTTGCCCCTCCCCAAATAGAAATTAACAGGTACACCGGCACCAACTCAATTTCCCACATCAAGAAGAACAATAATAAATCTTGAGCTAGGAATACGCCAAGTTGAGCGCTGTACATTACCAGCATCAAACCATAAAATAAACGCGGCTTGTTTGTAACTCTCCAAGCCGCGAAAATCGCCAAAGTATTAATTAAACCTGTTAATAAAATCAGAGGCATTGACAAACCGTCAACTGCTACTGACCAATTTAAACCCAACTGGGGTACCCAAGCGTATTTTTCAATTAACTGGAATGATGCGTTCTCAAAATCGTAACTCTGCCAAAAGGCATAAATCATTAATGTAAAGTCCGCGATCGCAATACCTAAACCATACCAACGAACGGTTTTACCTTCTTTATCAGGAATCAGAGGAATAAAAACCGCTGCCATTAGGGGCAACAGAATTATAGAAGTCAACCAAGGAAATTCGTTCATCACTGACAATCAGTTTACTTTTCGCATTTGTTTACATTATATTAAGCATTTTATATTTTTGTAAACAGAATTTACCCCTATAAAATAAAAATTTCGGCTTTTTTTAGGAATAAATACTCAAAATTTCGGGTACTTTCATCGGATTAATAAACTTTTGTAAATAAAAATTGCAACGGCAGCTCAAGCTATCGTTGCAATTTGTAACATAAAACCCGACTTTTAAAGATTGCTGGCTCAATCAAACGATGCGGTTAACAATATTCCAAACATCCCCATCGCAACGAACATAAGGAACGGAAACGGTTTTAAAGCCGGTAATAAAAGGTTTGTAATATATTCGCCAGTAAAGCGGAGTTAAAATGTCGGCACAAGCTTTGAGACTATTGACTTCGGTTGCGAGTTCTGCTCCTAGTTGATTAATTCGCTCTGCATGAGCTTTAGCTTTAGTTCTAGCTTTTTCCAATTCTTCTTTCTGTTGAGGAAGACGGGTGATGTATCCGCGACGAGATTTTGATTGAGCAAGATAATCTGTTAATTGAGCTTCTAGGGCTACAATCGCGTCATCTATGCCCTTAAGCTCAGCAAACAATAGAGGATTTTCCCTTGCTTGACGACGGTAAACTTCGGCTATTGCTTGCGGTGAATCATCTTCAGAAGGTTTTATATTTACAGCAAGAGCAGCACCTTCTCGACGCAATTGATTAATTTGAGCGCGAATAGCTGCAATTTCTGCCTGCATATCCTCCATAATTATTCTTTATCCTTGAATAACGCTTGTTGCTCCTTTGGTATCAAGTTTCAGAGCTTGCACTTGTGCAATAATACCTTTTTTTTGCCACTCAGAAGCCATAGCTGCCACTACATCACCAGAATTACTCGTATCACTTAATGCTAACAGTGTCGGACCGGCTCCACTAATAACCATGCCATAAGCACCGGCAGATAAAGCTGCGACATGAATATCATCGTATCCATAAATCAGTGATTTTCTATAAGGATGATGTAATTTATCTTGCAAAGCACCTCGCAACCAATTTTTATTCCCAGTTTCCAATCCACGCAACAGTAACCCCAAATGTGCCACATTGAAAATCGCATCTCCACGACTTACCTGAGTTGGCAATACTTTTCGTGCTTCACTTGTTGAAAGTTCAAAATCTGGAATTGCTACCACTGGGACAATATCCTTATACCAAGGAATATCACAAATTTCCCACCCTGTATCCCTTGTTGCAGTCAAACGACATCCACTCAGAAAAGCTGGTACCACGTTATCCGGATGCCCTTCCATTGCGATCGCTAATTCTATTAGTTGGGCTTGAGTTAAGATTTCACCTGCTAATACATTTGCACCGATTAATCCACCAACAATAGCGGTTGCGGAACTACCCAAACCTCTTGCTAGTGGAACCCCTAACTGGATTTCAATTTTTATTGGGGGTGGTGTTTGATTTATGTATTGATAAAATTTTATAAATGCTTGATATACAAGATTACTTTCATCGGTTGTGACTCGTGCAGCTTCAGTACCAGTAACCTTAAGAAGTAGCCTTTGATTTTGCTCGACTTGTTGCCGAGTAAACTTGAATTCGTTATAAAGCGTTAAAGCTGCACCAATACAATCGAAACCGGGACCTAGATTTGCAGTTGTTGCGGGAACGGTTACGCAGACAGAAGAAACAACAGACATCAAAATAAATTTAGCTTAATAAAAAATTTCAGCATTAATTAATCAGCATCTCATATAAATCAGTAATTACATAAAAAATTTCAATATCATACTATATTGACTCTTCCTTTACGGAGGATGTTTACCGTCATAATTATTTATCAAACTCCGAGCCATTAACCAATACCTTTACCAATTTACGAGGTTCAACGGCTGTAGAAACCTTATGAATACGAATTTTCATAGGTAAGCTTGGCAAAAATTTGTGCTAATAAAATAGGGTCGGCCTTGTGTGGAAGCATTTTTAACATTTCATGAACGTATCGAAAACCACGATATTGACACTCCTCGACAATCACGGTACAAGGATTCTTGCTTCTTTTTGGTCGTCCACGTCGTAGAAGTTCAGCGCCTCAACCTTAGCGACCAAAATTTCTCCAGTTTTATACATTGGCTTGCTGCGGTGCGACAAAAACAACTATTGTGCAGCATCCCCTTGTCAAAATATGTCACTTAGTGTCATAATGACATTTAGTGACAAAAAAATAGAACCTGATGCCAAATCAATGGAAAAAATGCTCACTGTGTGGAGTATCACCGTAACTGGTATAACAACAATCGATCAAGAGTTAGGAAAGGATGGGTGAGCAGCGGCGCGAGCGGATGCGTTTGGAAATCTCCCGTGAAGCAGCACGCTTGTTCTGGGAGCAAGGTGTCACTGCTACAACCGGCGAGCAGATTGCAGACGCAGTAGGCATTTCGGTGCGTACCCTCTGGCGGTACTTTCGTAACAAGGAGAGCTGTGTCGAGCCAGTCTTAGCGCAGGATGCAGAGGAGTGTGTGGCGGTGTTGCGCCGCTGGCCTCGGGAGGTTTCTCTCGAAGATCACCTCGTCGAGTGGGCGACGAATCGCTCCAAAGATCCCGATCAGCAGTCCTACGACGATGCCGTGATTAAGATGACCGTGCTAGCTGAAAAAGAGCCGGATCTGCGTACGGCTTGGCTAATGGCTCACGATCGAATAGAGCGCGAGATGGCTGAGATCATTGCGGATCGTTTGCGCCGCCCGGCTGATGATATCCAGGTGCGTCTGCACGCGGCGGCTGCCACCGCAGTCTTGCGCGTTATTAGTGAAGATGTCAGTGCCGCCCTTATGGCGGGAGCTGATCGCGCCTCTATCGGCAACCCGCTCAAGCACATGGCTCACGCCGTGCGCGTAGCCACTGGTGGAGCCGTCGGCGGCCCCGTCGATCCCTGAAAACAATAGCAAAGGCAACTAGCAACTCGAACCAAGCACTACATACACGCAAGCGTAAAGGAGACAAAGATGATGAAGATCAAAGCAATCAAAGGACATCAGGGAATCGGAACGGAAGTGAAAGACGCGACTTACGTGGAGGCTGCCCGTTGGGGTAAGTATCGGGGGTGGCGGTATGTTCTGGGACTGGTGATCATACTCTTTTCGTGGCTGGTTATCGGGAGTCTCGCCAGCGTCGGCGTTGCGTTCGCGCTCAGTGGACAGGCGGATTACACTCTGCTCGGTCCCGTGGGGAACTTCCTGTTTAACATGGCGAGTTTCCCGTTCTTTCTCGGCGGGATTCTCATCGCCGTCTCCCTCATCCACCGCCGTCATCCCCTGACGCTCGTCACGGCGCATGAGAAGATAAGCTGGCATCGCGTCGGTCACGGGTTTGTGGCGTGGTTCGTGCCATTCTGCCTGATCGGTGGGCTGGGACAGTACCTCTTCTACCCCGACAGCTTCTCCTTCAATTTCGACTTCGTGTCGTTCGCGTTCTTCGTGCCGATCGCACTGGTTCTTACCGCGATCCAGACCACCACCGAGGAACTTTTCTTCCGTGGATACATCGTACAGGGCGCAAGCATGATCTGGGACAACCGCGTCTTTCTGGCGATGGTGTCAGCCGTGGTATTTACCCTACCGCATCTCCTCAACCCGGAGGCAATCGCGGGCGGCTGGCTCACGGTATTCTTCACCTACTTCCTCGTTCCGGGTCTGGTTTGGACTGTGGTCTCGTTGATTGACGGAACCACCGAACTCGCCATCGGCGTACACTTTGCGAACAACATCGGCAGCATACTTCTGATCAACATCACTGGAAGCGCCTTGACCACACCGGCTCTGTTCACAATCAGCGAGTACCACGCGACCTACGGAGCGCTATCAGTGCTGGTTGCAATACCCGTGTTTCTGGCAATCGCCTACGGAGTGTTCAAGCGTAAGACCCCAACCCGTTTCCCAGAGCCATCAGAAGGACCGTTGGTGATCTCGTCATAATCCGGTTCAAGGAACCGCAGCATACCTCAATCAGGAATTCATCATGCAATATCTTTCACAGGATTTAATCCTGCTTGCACTCAATCCCCAAACTGGGAGAACTCGCTTCTCCTTCTACGCGGCGCTCGAATATGGCTTGGTCGGTTCTTTGTTACTAGACTTAGTCCTGCAAGGCAAACTTGAGATCGACAACAACAATCGTGTGATCGGTGCGATTAGCGCTTTGCGCAACTCCGCAGGAACCGCAGGCAACACAGGCGATGAATTCTTAGATCGACACCTCAATGAGGTTCTGGCATCGTCTCGTCCTCGAACTGCAAGGTTCTGGATTACTCGCTGGAGACGAAGATACAGATGGTTTCAGCCGATTGTGTTGCAGAACTTAGTCGATCTAGGTGTTTTAGAACGACAAGAGCAACGCATTTTTGGACTGTTCCCAACGCAGCGATATTTTCTAACCGATGAATCCATTCAACGCGAGATTGTCCAGCAAGTTCGTGCAGCCGTGTTAGGAGGCATTGGACTGGATTCTCGGATGGCAGCATTGATTAGTTTGATGCAAGCTTCTCACCTGACTGATGTGGTGTTTAGACCTGAAGAACGACCTGAAGCGCGATCGCGAATTAAGGCGATCGCAGAAGGGGAGTTGGTCGGTCAAGCAGTTTCAAAAGCAATTTTCACCATTCAAGCAGCCACACTTCTGGGTGCAGTTAATGTCAGATGAAATCGTTAGGGATTGTATAGAACAAACGGATGGTCTTGTTGCGCTTCCGGGTATATCTCCTTACGTTGCTAGCAAACATGCAGTGATGGGGCTGACACGCTGCCTTTGGCTAGGCGAAGGCACCGGCGGCTCTCAACTACGCCAAACAGGGCAATATGTCTGTACCCAACCTTACTTCGAGTCATTGAGGCATCGCTTTTTTAGTCAAAGCTTACTACAACACACTCATCAGGAGGTTTCCAATGGACCGGAAGATTTTAGTAACTGGCGCAACTGGGAGCAACGGTACAGAGATTGTCAAGCGACTCTCAGCACAGAATGTGCAAGTTCGCGCAATGGTTCGTAACCATGATCGAGCAAAGGAGATTGCACTTCCAAATGTTGAAGTGGTGGAGGGGAACTTTGATCGCCCTGAGACGCTATTGGAGGCGCTGACTGAAGTAGATCGTGCCTTTCTCTTGACAAACTCTACAGAACACGCAGAAGCGCAACAACTTGCGTTCGTTGATGCGGCACGTCAGAGTAGTGTTCAGCATATCGTCAAACTATCGCAATTTGCAGCCGATGCCCATTCACCCGTACGCTTTTTGCGTTACCATGCCGCAGTCGAAGCGGCAATCCAAGCATCAGGAATGACGTACACGTTTCTGCGTCCCAACCTCTTTATGCAGGGCTTATTAAACTTTAGATCGACGATCACAAGCCAAAGCGCCTTTTATGCAGCGATCGGTGATGCCAAGGTCAGCGTGGTAGACGTGCGCGATATTGCAGAAGTTGCAGTAGTTGCTCTAACAGAAACAGGGCATGAGGGAAAAATTTACAACCTCACGGGACCCCAGGCATTGACTCATGCTGAGCTGGCAGAACAACTCTCGGCTGCGCTCAATCGTCAGATTGCATTTGTCGATATTCCATCTGAAGCAATGCGCGATCAACTGCTCAACATTGGAGTTCCAGCTTGGCAAGCAGACGGACTGATTGAGGATTACGCGCACTACCAACGCAATGAGGCAGCAATGGTTTCGTCTGATATACAGGACGCAATTGGTAAAGAGCCGCGCACTTTTAAGACATTCGCCTGCGACTATGCAATAAAGTTTGGCTAAACGCAGCCCAATAAGCCTGCTGCACCGAAGCGAACCTAAGTTGTCATTGAAAAATAATGAAACGATTTACCTTGTTTACTTTCCTGTATCTGGCACTGGGAGCCTGTCTGACGGCTATCGCGCTCTCGTACCCAAATCTGCCTTCGAGTCTTCAAACCAGCCTGCTCATCAATGCAGGAGTGTCCTACATCACCTGTATTCTCAGTACCTTCCCATTTTGGCGAGAGACGGCAATCCTCTGGAGTTTAAACTAATGGCAATTCTAAAACAATTCGGGATTTTATTTGTATTGGGCAGTGTAGGAATTGTGATGGTTACGATTACGTCGGCTCCATTAGTTGAGCAACGGTTGGCGAAATTGTCTCCAGAAATGCTGGAAAAAGTGCCTCCACTGTGGACTTTAATGCTTCTGCAAGGACTACAGCTTACAGTTCTACTGGCAATCAGCATTCTAATCGGAATTGGCTGTGCCTATCGCGTTGAATTAAGCTCCCATTTGATTGATCGTTGGGTGTTTCACACCGCTAAGTCTCCATCTTTTGCCGTTGAGATGAAGTGGAGTTTGGGTGTGGGTGCAGCGGCGGCGATCATTCTCTTGTTGCTTGATTGGTTAATGCAACCTGCTCTACCTGAAGCGCTACGGGCAACCAATAATACAGAGCCAAGTGGGTTGAATTTGCTTACAGCAATGTTCTATGGCGGCATCACTGAGGAAATTTTGATGCGCTGGGGCTTAATGTCGCTGCTTGTTTGGATCGCGTGGAAGGTTTTAAAACAAGGCGTTACGTTGCCAAGTCAAGGGATTTACCAGGGTGCGATCGTTCTAGCCGCGTTGGTATTTGGACTACTACATCTGCCAGCGACTGCCGCGATCGTTCCACTCACTCCACTTGTGATTATCCGAGCGATATTACTCAATGGGATTGGGGGGATTGCGTTTGGCTGGCTCTTTTGGCAATACTCGCTTGAGGCTGCAATGTTAGCCCATATCAGTGTTCATGCTTTTACCTTTGTTCTTCGCGGTTTACTGGCAAGGTTGGCTTAAGTTTGGGAATAAATTTCGCAGGGCTAGCACTGCCCACAAAGCTTTACCGTCATGGTTGGTGATTGGATTCAATATTGTTTGGATGATCTGGGAGGTTCAGAGTCAGAACTGGACGATGGAAGCTATTTTACGAGCGCTTTCATGGCTATTAGTTGTCTTAATAAATACAGAACTTATTGTGATTACGTGGCGAGTGAATTCTGAACGTTAATGTTTCAATCGGACGATGCCGAAACGAACTCGTTCTTCACCATAAGAATCTGGAAGAAATCAAACATTAGAACTTAGTACACTCCAGATCAACACGAGATTAATGCTGAGGGAAGCAGAGGATTTCAACCTCATGCCTTTCAAAGGTCAATACATTAGAACTTTTCAACACAGAGGGATGAATATGAAGACTTGGATTTCGATGCTGCTAATTTTAGCAAGCGTGAGCTTGTTCGGGTGCGACGAGCGATCTAAAGAGCGATTGAATAGCACGATGAACAGTTGGATTGGTCGGGATATCAATGAGTTTGTTCGCAAATATGGCGCACCTACGACGACACTCACGTTACCTAATGGGAACACAATCTATTCTTACAGAACGGATAGAGAACAGTCGTTTAAGCAGCCAATCAATGTGAATGAATTTCGGAACCGTCGAGGCGAGAGAACTACGTTGATTACCGGGGGCAACACGATTGTTGATCGTGATTTCTGCGAGATTAATGTCGAGTTTGATCGCTCCAGCGAGATTCAATCCTGGCGCTATGACGGCGATTCTGCAAAACTTTGCAACATTAAAAGCCTACCGAAAACGCTCCAGAAGCAATTACAAAAGGACGGCATTCTTCCCTAGAAGCTGCCACAAAAATGTAGTCAAACCATTTCAGACGACAAAGGAGAAAACAATGTCATTCGCAAAAAGGATTGAAAAGATACCGCTACGCCGTGCCGCCCTTTTCGCTCTGGCGCTACTCTTTACTACCCATTTCGCCTCCGCTTGCACGGAGTCTACAGCAATCATGCCTACAATTACCTATCCTGAAACCAAGCAAGTTGATATCGTCGAAGAACATTTCGGGCAGAGGGTTTCCGACCCCTATCGCTGGCTAGAAAACGATGTCCGCAACGACAAGGAAGTCGCTGCCTGGGTCGAAGCCCAGAACAAACTTACCAACGCTTATCTCAATACGCTGCCGGGTCGAGATATCTTCAAGAACCGACTGAAACAGTTGTACAACTATGAGCGGTTTTCTATTCCGGTCAAAAAGGGGGAGCAGTATTTCTACCTCCATAATTCCGGACTTCAAAACCAACAAGTTCTCTATGTCCGCGACAGTGTGGATAGCGCAGGGCGCGTACTGATCGATCCTAATAGCTGGGCAGAAGACGGGGCAACTGCGCTTGCCGAATGGTCAGCTTCCGACGACGGTAAGCGCGTGGCTTACGCAGTGCAGGATGGCGGCAGCGACTGGCGCACGATTCGGGTGTTGGATGTGAATACGGGCAAGGTGCTTGACGATGAGGTCAAGTGGGCGAGATTCACTAGCATCGCATGGAAGAAGGACGGATCTGGCTTTTTCTACGCCCGTTACCCTGAACCGAAGCAGGGCACCGAATCTCAGGCGGGCATAGCCAACCATGCCGTCTATTTCCATGCGATCGACACCCCCCAAACGCAAGATCGGCTGGTCTATGCCACCCCGGATCAGCCTATTCTGATGCATACCCTTGACATCACCGCAGACGGGCGTTATCTCGCGATCGCTTCTACGCCCATTTCAGCAACCAACACACTGACCGTGGTGGATCTCCAGAGTACTGATTGGAAGCCTCGCAAGCTGGTCGATAATCTTGATAATTCATGGGTGCTCGTCGGCAATATGGGGACAAAGTTCTTCCTCATGACCACTCAGGACGCGCCGCGCTCCAAGGTGGTGACGATGGACATCGCTGCCGCCGACCCAGTGATCCAGGATGTGGTGCCGGAACAGGATTCTGTTCTGCTCAATGCGTCGTTGGTCGGCGGACGGTTGCTGATTTCCTATCTGGCTGACGTGAAGACGGAAGTTCGACGCTACACACTGGATGGCAAGGCTGATAGTGTGGTGCAACTGCCCGGTATTGGTACTGCTGGCGGTTTTAAGGGCAAACAGAACGACCCAGAAACCTTTTTCGTCTTCACCAGTTTCAACACTCCGGGCGTAATCTATCGATATGATGTTGCCAGCAACACGGCGAAAGTGTGGGCACAACCCAAGGTTGCGATCGATCTCAACCGGATCGTGGTCGAACAGCGTTTCTATAGATCGAAGGATGGCACCCGTGTCCCGATGTTTATCGTCCGACGCAAGGATGTGACCACGACTGCACCGACCCTGCTCTATGCCTATGGAGGATTTGGAATCCCCATGCTTCCCGGCTTCTCGCCGGAGCCTCTGGGGTGGGTCGAACAGGGTGGTGTGTACGCGATCGCCAACATTCGCGGCGGCTCCGAATATGGCAAGGCATGGCACGAAGCAGGTCGTCGTCAGAACAAGCAAAATGTCTTCGACGATTTCATCGCGGCGGGCGAGTATCTAAAGGCGCAGAGAATCACGCCCCAAGACGGCTTGGCGATTCAGGGCGGATCGAATGGTGGACTCCTGATCGGCGCAGTGGTCAATCAGCGACCGGATCTGTTCGCCGCTGCGCTACCCCAGGTCGGTGTCATGGACATGCTCCGCTTCGACCAGTTCACCAGCGGGAAAACATGGGTAGACGAATTTGGGTCTCCGGCACAAGAAGCGGATTTCCGTAACCTCTTGAAATATTCGCCTTATCACAACATCAAGTCCGGCAAGGCATATCCCGCAATTCTCGCCACCACTGCCGATACAGATGATCGCGTGGTGCCGAGTCACACCTTCAAATATGTCGCAGCACTCCAAGCGGCGGATATCGGCTCCAAGCCCCACCTTGCCCGGATTGAGACGCGGGCGGGACATGGAGCAGGCAAGCCCACCGACAAGATCATCGAGGAGACGGCGGATATGTGGGCGTTTGCCGCTCACTGGACGGGGCTGGATATAAAGTAGGCGAAATTAAATCACGATGATTCCCTGAAGTAATGGTCAACTCTACAGTTTTAAGGTAGTAAATCAAATGATTCAGTACAAAGATTTTGCGCCTCGGATTACTGAACGAGGCCCCTTCGGCGGTCCTTCCGAGTATGAACCCTTCTCTGAGGTGGTTAGGACTGCAAATCAGTGGATCGAAAGTAGAACGATACAGGTGATCAATGTTGAAACTGTCGTTTTACCGGATCGGATTGAAGGCACAAATGATGATGTCTACGGGGTGACGACCAGTAATGCTTTCCACCCAGTGATGATCAGTCAGGGTCTTGCAATCAATTGCTTTCAATGTGTGCGTGTTTGGTACAGAGAATAAGCTTCACCAGAGAAGAAATAATGAAACGATTTACCTTGTTTACTTTCCTGTATCTCGCGCTGGGAGTTTGTCTAACGGCGATTGCTCTTGGATACCCAAACCTGCCTTCGAGTCTTCAAACAAGCTTGTTCATCAGTGCAGGAACCTCCTACATTGTTTGTCTCCTCAGCACCTTCCCATTTTGGCGGGAGAAGACGATCCGCTTCTATCGCAGCCGCAATTCAGCGGTGATTCTACCATGGTTGGTGATTGGATTCAATATTGTTTGGATGATCTGGGAGGTTCAGAGCCAGAACTGGACGATGGAAGCCATTTTAGGAGCGTTTTCGCGGCTAATATTTGTCTTAGGGTTTGTAGAAATCATTGTGATTACATGGCGAGTGAATTCTGAACATTAATGTCTAACTCGGATGATACTGAAACGAACTTGCGCTTCACCATAAGAATTTGGCAAATCGTTTCGAGATCCGCAATTTTGCCGCATTTAAACGTCAATAGCAAACGACTGACGAGCTTTTGACTTGAGTAGTTATGGTCAAGCCTTCTGTTACACAGGTAAATGACATGATCAAAACTGCAAAATTACGACAAGAAGTACTGGAATTCAACCTCTTTGGATTTCGACTCTCAGTTCAAAAGATATCGATGAGCAGCGCAGCCCTTTTCGCGCTTGCGCTGTTCTTTACTATCCATTTCGCCTCCGCCTGCACGGAGTCCACAACAATGTCTACCTACTTAGTACTGTTTCGGTTGTCCGTAACCGCTCAACATCCCGGATAGGCGGCGCACCAAACATGCGAGCATATTCGCGACTGAACTGTGAGGTACTCTCATACCCGACTTGATAAGCAGCTTGAGTTGCATCGATCGCCTCGGCCAGCATCATCTGACGCGCGGTTAACAATCTCAATTGTTTTTGGTATTGCAGCGGACTGATTGAGGTGACTGCTTTGAAATGGCGATGGAACGATGCCGTAGACATATTCGCTTGCTCAGCGAGATCCTCAACCCGCAGCGGCTGGGTAAACTCTGCCTTAATTTGTCTAATTACTTCTGCAATTCGCTGCATGTTGCTGCCAGCGGTGGCAACCTGACGAACAGCTTCACCTTGGTGATCGGTGAGTAGACGGTAATAAATTTCGCGGATCATCATCGGGGCGAGAAACCGGATATCCTGTGGTGTCTCTAACAGGTTGATTAACCGGATGACGCAATCAAGCAAAGACGGATTGGCATTGCTAACGCACCAGCCTCGAACCGAGTTTTCTTTGCGATCGCTGTCTGGGTTTGTTTGAGCAATAATCTCACAGAGTTGAACTGGATCTAACTTCAGCTTCAAGCCGAGATAGGGGCGATCGGGTGTCGCCTCGATCATGCAGAAGCTCAACGGCAAATCAACTGACATCACCAAATATTGAGCAACACCATATTGAAAGATTTCCTCATTCAGCGATAATTTCTTTTCGCCCTGCACCACCATAGCGAACAACGGTTCGCTGACCGTTTGGATGGTTTTACAAGTATCGCATCGCAAAAAAACTAAGGGATCGATCGCAGTTGGATGATAAATGCCTCCCTTGCTGTTTGTGTGTCGATCGATGAGTGTTGCCAATTCTGCACATTTGGCGATCGCAGGAGGCTGCTGTGTTGGCATCTCTCCATTGGGAGAAGCGTCGGTCGCGAGATTATGACTTAGTACCTCGATCGTCATGCTGAACTCCTAATTGATGTAGCCTTGCTCATGCAATCATTATAGGAAATCTTTCTTCTTTGTCTACATCTTTTGAGAGGATTAGGCAATCATCTGCGAGGTTTGTGTATTTAACCTCCTGCTTCTTGCTTGTAGGATGAAACTATTCGAGCGGTCTGAAGCCTCTAGTGCTGCGTTCGAGTTTCTTCGCCACTGCTGATTTAATGGGTTTTACAATTAGACCCATGATCAGCGCTTAGTTTGCATCTATATTCGGTTCGCAGCATCTAAACTTCAACACAAAGGAAACGCATAATGAAGGCAACTCGTCCAGCAATTAGGCAAAATGTTTCCCGTCGGTCGGTACTTGGATTATTAGGATTTGGTGCCGCCACCGCCCTGTGCGATTCCCGCAACCACAAACCCCAATCACGTTGTTGAGAATATGGGGCACTCAGAGGATCGTTACCTGACGATTCAATGCGTACCCGAATGGTGGAACATATGGAAAGCCTTCGGCAATTGGCAACCAAATCTTTGTGTTTGGTGGTGGAACCCAAACAGGCGGAAATGCAGCAACAGTAATCCACGAGGTGCTGGTATTGCCCACCTAGAGTGCGAGGATTAGGCAATCATCTGCGAGGTTTGTGCATTTAACCTCCTGATTCTTGCTTATAGGATGAAACTATTCGAGTACAACCGTTTCTAACTGCGGTTCGGCGATCAGACTTGCCCCTGCAATTAGATGTTATCGATCGCGCCGCAGACTTCGCAGTCGTCAGGCTGTAAACGATCAGTTTGAACGGTCGAAAATAACACATCGGCACTACGGTTTTGTGGCTCAGAACGCAAACCAGTATCAAACCATATTGAGACAAAGCAGGTCTTTTATGAAAACACAATTGATGCTCAGAACATTGGCAGTGACGATCAGTTTGGGAGCTTTTGCATTGATGAGCTGTACTCCTCAATCTACGGCAGAAGCACCTGCGCCAGAATCCTCCGTAGAAGCTTCTGCTACTGAATCTCCGTCAGTTGCCCCATCTCCTCCAACCTCTAGTAGCCAAACGATGAATCCAAATCAAGCCAACACAGAAGCCGACCAATCAAATAACCCTTACGTCGGAATGTGGGTCACAGAAGATGGTCATATCCGCCATGAACTTCTACCCAACAACCGCTACGACGAAGCTCGCGGCGACAGAGAAAGCGGGTATCAGGGACGCTATGAAATCACAGGAAATCGCATTAATTACTGGGACGATACTGGATTTACCGCCGATGGCGAGTTTCGTGACGATGTACTTTATCACGGCGGCTATATTTTTTACCGAGAATGATGAGCCGATGAGCTCTCCAACATATTGAAGACGTTGGTGAAGCCGAAGCCTGCCAGCAGATCGAAACGAATCAACTACATAAATGTGAAGTCATCGAAGCAAACTAACCCACTCAATTAGACCAGTTATGAACAAGATAATTACCGTTTTCATTTTCACTCTCATCGCATTCTTACCTGGTATCGCGATCGCTCAAATTCAACCAGAATATCAAAGCTACTCTGCACAGAACATTGAAGTGATCAGTCAGGAACAAACTCAACTAGAAAACCAGAGCCGTCGTGAAAATGGCAACGAAGTCATCAATAAGCTGACAGGTGGAGCAGGACAGCCCGTACTCAATGCCCTGCGTCAGGATTTCCCGTTTTTGGCAGATGCGATCGTTGACTATTCGCTCGGTGAGGTCTGGTCGCGTCAGGGGCTAGACGATCGCACTCGTCAGCTTGCCACTGTTGCCGCTTTTGCTGCTCAGGGCAATCTACCGCAACTGAGGATTCATGCAGGCTATGCGCTCAGACTTGGCGCGACACAGGATGAACTGAAAGAAATCATTTACCTGACTACGGTAACGGCTGGTTTTCCGCGCTCAATTGATGCTGCCCAGGCATTACGAGAAGTTTTTACCACATCCTCACAGAATCTGAACAATGCACAGTAACTCAGACTTACAACCATAAAATTATCTGGAGATAGTCTCATGACAATTGCCGAAAACAAAACAACTACACAGAAGGTCGTACTAATTACGGGCGCGAGTAGCGGTATTGGTGAAGCCACCGCGAAGCTGCTCGCCCAAAATGGTGCAAAAGTCGTTTTGGGGGCACGGCGGATAGACAAGTTAGAAAAGCTAGTTGAGGAGATTCGCGCATCCGGTGGCACAGCAGAATTCAAAGCGGTCGATGTCACCGATCGCGAAGATGTCAAAGCCTTCGTTCAGTTTGCCAAAGACAAATTTGGTCGCGTTGATGTCATCTTTAACAATGCAGGCGTGATGCCCCTATCTCCGATGAATTCCCTGAAAATTGATGAATGGGACAACATGATTAATGTAAATATCCGGGGCGTATTGAATGGTATCGCGGCAGGGCTACCAATTATGGAAGCGCAAGGTGGCGGGCAAATCATCAATACTGCGTCCATTGGTGCCCATGTGGTAGTACCCACTGCGGCAGTTTACTGCGCCACCAAATATGCAGTTTGGGCAATTTCCGAAGGATTGCGGCAGGAATCACAAAATATTCGCGTCACTACCATATCTCCGGGTGTCGTTGAAACCGAACTTGGCTCTGATACCACCGATGAGCCATCCAAAGGCTTGTTAAAAGAATTTCGCCAAACTGCACTTCCCTCAGAGGCGATCGCCAGAGCCGTTTTATACGCTGTTTCCCAGCCGGACGATGTTGATGTTAATGAAGTGGTTGTCCGCCCAATCCGCCAGATGATGTAAACACCGGACGACAACATCACGCTGTCTTATCACTAACTTATTCAAGTCTTCCATAATATCGACTCGCTCTAATGTAGCACTCAGCTCTGCCATAAAAATAATCTGCAAAAGTCAGGATATCTTCTTGCAAATTGCAAAACTCTGATAAAGCGTCGTAAGAATCTGAAAGACGTTGAGCATTGTCACTCAGTACACTTTAGATAAATACAACATTGCACAAATCGAAACTATGAAATTCTCGTACTTTGGAGATTAGCAGATGGCAAACTTGCTGAGCGTTGGGCAACGATTACACCGCCAATTAGGTAAGGTATCCCTTTTTCAGTCTTTGTTGAAACAGGAAAACAAAATAATACTTCAGGGTAAAGTTGCCTTAGTCACTGGAGGAGCATTGGGCATTGGCAAGCTACTGCGTTAGTGAATATAATTTGTAATTCGTAATTCGTAATTAATTCCCCATAAATGAATGATGCTGTTGGCGAATTAATAAGGTGTCTTAGCCAAACAAACCAAAAAAGCTGGGTTTATCTATTTAATAAATCCAGCTTTCCATATTTGAATTCTAAACAACTAAATTTGCCATCAAAAAATGTTAAATTAAAAATTGTCAAAGCAAAAGGGACTGGGTAAGTCCCAATCCCGAAGAAAGCGGGTTAACCGCTATGTATTGATGTTAACCCATGCAGTTTTGGGAACGCACAGAAAAAATTCTATTGCAATACCAACTTGACATTGGCATTTTGCAAACCGCGCTGTTTAACTTCATTCAAAGTCTTATTAACAGCGTACTTTTGGTTGATGGAGTTGATTAACTCGGTCTGGTTGTGCTTCTTGGCAACACCCCACAAATCGGCAATCAAGTCGAAGGAGCCATCGCTATTGCGAGACCAACCTAAATCATATTCGCCTTCCAAAACTGCAACGATATCAGAACGAACGCGCTGACCGTTGTAACCACGAACATCAGCTTCAGACTTAACAGTAATACCTAAATCGCTTAAAGAAGCTTTGAGAATTTCAGCGTCGGTGATTTTGGTACGTAGAGTGCTAAAATGAGACATTTGGGTTTCCTCCAAAAAGAAGATTGAGATTAAGACAACGGTTTTTTTTTGGCTAAGCCGCGTTTATAATTACGCGGTTTTTTTATTTACTAGCTTTGGGTTTGCTAGTCTTTGCTCCTGCATTCACAGGAGAAAGCTTTTTAAAACTCCATTCGCTGATATTCAGCGACGGAGGCTGCGGCTGGACGCGCTCGCTGTCTCGCCCAGTCTCGAAGCGCGGTTACTTGCTCTTGCATCGTTCGAGACAGCGGTAACGTCGCTTTGAGTGCAGCAATAATATCTAACTGGGTGAATTCGCGGTCTTGGGCAAAAGCTTCGTACATTGCCGCTACAATCGCTTGTTCAATTTCCGCACCACTAAAGCCATCAGACATCTTTGAAAGTTGCTCCAGATCGAATCTAGAGATGTCTTTACGGCGCTTATTCAAGTGGATCGTATAAATATCTTGCCGTTCCTGAGATGTAGGCAGATCCACAAAGAAAATTTCATCAAATCGACCTTTCCTTAAAAACTCTCCTGGCAAGCGTTCAACCCGGTTGGCAGTTGCCATCACAAACACCGGCGACTTTTTCTCTTGCATCCAAGTTAGGAAAGATCCAAATATTCGACTGGAAGTACCCCCATCTGAATCACCAGAGCCGGAGCTACCAGCAAATGATTTATCCAGTTCGTCTATAAATAATATCGCTGGGGAAATCGATTCTGCTGTTTTAAGAGCATTCCGCAGATTGGCTTCACTTCTTCCTACCATTGAGCCGTCATAGACTCGCCCCATGTCCAAGCGCAACAGCGGTAATCCCCATAGTCTAGAAGTGGTTTTTGCTATCAAAGACTTTCCACAGCCCGGAACTCCCAGAATCAACATTCCTTTCGGTTGCGGCAAGCCATACTCTCTTGCTTTCTCTGTAAAGGCATCCGAACGCTGTGTTAACCATTTCTTCAACTCTTCCAAACCGCCAACAGCATCAATAGTTTCATCTTCTTCAATGTAATCTAATATCCCATTGCGTCGGATTAACTGCTTCTTCTCAGATAATACTATATCTACTTCTTGTTCGGTTAAACGCTTTGTCGTTACTTGGGCTTTACGATATACTTTCTCTGCTTCATCTCTAGTTAACCCTAGAGCCGCCCTTAGTAACTTTTCCCTTGCTTCAGTTGTTAACCGCCGCGCATTGTGTTGACCTAAATGACCATCCAAAACTTTATTTAGGTCTGACATATCTGGCAGTGGGAAGTCAAGTACTACAACTTCCTTTTCCAACTCGATGGGAACTTGCTGCATTGGCGACATCAAAATTATATTTTTTTGCGTGCCTTTAAAACTAGCAATCGCATCCCGTAATGACCTCGTTGTTGCAGGCGCTTCTATAAATGGATGTAAATCCTTTAGTATAAATATACCTGCCTCTTTCTGCCGGATTATCCACTCAATCGCCGCTTCCGGGGATACTGTATTGTGTTGAGTTGCAGTCCGCGCTTGACCATACTCCACAATACCGTGGGTTACTGTCCATACATACAATCGACGCTGCGGCTTTGAAGATTGAGCGATGGAATAAATTGCTTGCTCTGCCCGCTCTTCCTCGGAGGTCACAAGGTAGATTAGGGGATATTGAGCTTGAATAAGTATGTTGAGCTCTTCTTTCATTTATCAACCTACTTGAGACCTAAAGACACTACAGACATCGTTCTTGGTAAAGACAAATTAATTATAAATCAACTACTCGTAATCTCGATTCCTTAACAAGGAACCAATTCCGACGAATCTTTTTGATTAATTTCTTGCTCTTGCTTCATCTCATCGATAGAAGCATCTTTACCTATCATTCCTGGCTGGTTACCTAGGGCAACCAATTCTCCTTCCCGCAATAAAAGCGAACTTTCGCAATTGGGACACGAATAAACCCTGTGAGTTCTTCCACGAGACCCTTCGACTTCATCCACCAACTCTGAATTTGCTAGATAAAAAACCAGGGCGCGTTCGGCAAGCTCTGACATTGGTTCGCTTTCGACTGCTGAACGTATTTTTAAACTTCTGTGCAGTTCTGGGGATAGATACAAAGTAACTTTTTGCTTAGCTTGCATATAACTCTTTTACGTTCTTACCCGGGTATGTATCTCACGATATCGGCTTCCTTCCTCCTTGTCAAGACAGCAAAGCATTTTGACGGCAATTTTGTAATATTTCTTAATATTAAAGACTGAAACTACTATATTGAAGAGGTGGAAACAGCAGAAAATGGTAAAGTCCTCGGTGGGCGATCGCAAAGTAGAAAAAAACAAAAAAAGTTCAAAATTATTTAATTTATATGGGGATTATGTGGGTTTAAAAGGGTTTTGTCCCCCCAAGTAGATGCTTTATTTGTCAAAAAAGTTGGAGTTAGTATCTTGAGAATGGTTGAGAAGGGACATAAACCTGATAGATTTAGCTATCAGCGAGTATAAAAAGCGTGAAAATGAAAGTCCTGGTAATTGGTGGCGATGGCTATTGCGGTTGGGCAACCGCGCTTTACCTTTCCAATCGTGGTTACGAAGTTGGAATTTTAGATAATTTAGTGCGACGGCACTGGGATAATGAATTAGGCGTGCAAACCCTAACGCCGATTACACCCATTGGGCAACGTATAGAGCGGTGGAAGGATTTAACTGGTAATTCAATCGAATTGTTTATCGGCGATATTACTAACTACGAATTTCTTCAAAAAGCTCTACATCAATTTGAGCCGGAAGCCATAGTACATTTTGGCGAACAGCGCTCGGCTCCTTTTTCGATGATTGATCGCGAACACGCTGTTTTAACCCAAGTAAACAACGTCGTTGGCACATTGAACATACTTTATGCCATGCGCGAAGATTTTCCCGACTGTCATTTGGTGAAGTTGGGGACAATGGGAGAATATGGTACGCCCAATATCGATATCGAAGAAGGTTACATCACCATCGAACATAACGGACGTAAAGACACTTTACCTTATCCCAAACAACCGGGTAGTTTTTACCATTTGAGCAAAGTTCATGACAGCCACAACATCCATTTCGCTTGTCGAATTTGGGGATTGCGAGCAACAGACTTGAATCAAGGGGTAGTTTACGGTGTCTTGACAGAAGAAACGGGTATGGACGAAATGTTGATCAACCGTCTTGACTACGATGGTGTATTTGGTACAGCATTAAACCGTTTTTGCATTCAAGCAGCCATTGGACATCCTCTCACCGTTTACGGTAAAGGTGGACAAACTAGAGGCTTCCTGGATATCCGAGACACTGTGAGGTGTATTGAATTGGCGATCGCCAATCCCGCTCAATCTGGCGAATTCCGCGTATTTAACCAATTCACAGAACTGTTTAGCATCAGCGACTTAGCAATGATGGTGAAAAAAGCTGGTAATGCCATAGGGTTGAATGTAGATATCAATCATTTAGACAACCCCAGGGTAGAGTCGGAGCAACACTACTTTAATGCCAAAAATACCAAGCTTTTGGATTTGGGTTTACAACCCCACTTACTTTCCGATTCTTTGTTGGATTCTTTATTGAACTTTGCTGTGAAGTATCAGCAAAGAGTTGATCAAAAACAAATTTTGCCAAAAGTCTCTTGGCATAGAAAGTAAGGAGTAATCAATTTATTTTTTAGTAGTTAGCAATCCGGTTGTTACAAAAATTTACAGCTAATCGCTAGCTACTAAAATTTTTTTCAGATGTTTACAAACTTTTACCATAACCAAATGTCCGACAATGGCTTTAAATTAAAGTTGAAGTTTATAGTCGAGAATTTTGGCACGAAGAGGTTTAAAGGACTTCCAAATTACAAAATATCCAATCTTATTAAGTAGTGCCAGCTTCATCACTCATATACTTTCTAATCAGAATTTACGTAATATTACGATGGAGCGATTATCCCCTCAAAATGCTGTATTGAATAGTCTTGTATGAGAATTGCCTTATTTACCGAAACATTTTTACCTAAAGTTGATGGTATCGTAACACGCCTTCGTCATACCGTCGAGCATTTGCAACGCAATGGCGACCAAGTATTAGTTATTTGTCCTGATGGGGGAATGACAGAATATAAGGGAGCTAAAATTTATGGAATTTCTGGCTTTCCTCTACCAATGTATCCGGAGTTAACATTAGCATTACCTCGTCCGGCGATTGGTGAAACTTTGGAAGAATTTAAACCAGATATTATTCATGTAGTTAACCCAGCAGTGCTAGGTTTAGCTGGGATTATTCATAGTAAAATAAATCACATTCCCCTGGTGGCTTCCTATCATACTCACTTACCACAATACCTACAACATTATGGTTTGGGAATGCTGGAAGGATTGCTTTGGGAGTTGCTTAAAGCAGGTCACAATCAAGCCGCTTTGAACTTATGTACTTCCACAGCAATGGTCAAAGAATTGACCTCTCACGGTATAGAACGTGTAGACTTATGGCAGAAAGGAGTTGATACAGAATTATTTCATCCCAGCCTTGCCAGCGAGCAAATGCGTCAGCGTCTGTCGCAAAATCATCCGTCGAGCCCTTTACTGCTTTATGTTGGGCGTTTATCTGCTGAAAAGGAAATTGAACGCATTAAGCCCATTTTAGAAGGTATTCCAGAAGCTAGATTGGCTTTAGTAGGGGACGGCCCCCATCGGGAAGCTTTAGAAAGACACTTCGCAGGCACGAATACCTATTTTGTCGGTTATCTTACCGGAACAGATTTAGGTTCAGCTTTTGCAAGCGCTGATGCTTTCGTTTTTCCTTCTCGTACCGAAACTTTAGGATTAGTACTATTAGAAGCAATGGCTGCTGGATGTCCGGTAGTCGCAGCACGTTCTGGTGGTATTCCAGATATTGTTACCGATGGAGTAAATGGATATCTGTTCGAGCCAACATCTGACGATGCAAGTGCAATTGCTGCAACCCTTCGTCTTTTGGAGGAAAAAGAACAAAGAGAAGTTATTCGTCAAAATGCTCGTCAAGAAGCCGAACGCTGGGGATGGTCGGCTGCTACCCGTCAACTACAAACTTTTTATGAACGAGTAGTGTATTCTCAAATGCCAAAAGCTGCCTAATTAAAGCAATTCTCAACAGTTATCAGTTATCAGTTATCAGTTATCAGTTAAAAACTGTAAATCAATTGGGAGTCAGAGTCCCCCACTTCCGGCAAGTGGTGTGTTTCAGTCGGGGTTAAATCCCCGACTGAAACCGGGCAGGACTGATAACTGTTGACTGTTCACTGATTTAATTACCCCCTTCCTAACCTCAGAAGTCGGGTTTTGAGCAAATTTGTGACTTTACCACAGATATTTATTCTCAGATCGACTTTATCCAAAATTAGGAACTCGGCTGTCTTTATCCGGCAAAACCCTGGCTTTTTGGCAAATACTTTTTCCATGTCATTCATTTGCACTCAAGTTCAAAAACTAAAACTACGGTCATACAATGGTTTCAACGTCAGGTTTTGGGTTTCGTCAAAATAGATAAAGTCGAGCTTAGAGGATGTTTGAAAAGTTTAAATTAAAATTAAATAAAATTAAACTTAAACCCGGCGATTAGAATATCTCCTTCGGACATATTTTAATCTCCCAAAAATTTTCAAACACTTATTTTTTGATTTTTAATTATTTTTATGATTGATAAATTACTAATTTTATCTAAATTATAAACTGCTGAATTACCATACTATTCTGTTAGTAAATATCCCGATTTTTATCATTACAAAACTTTATCTAACTTATTAGCTAACGCTCTTAATAATCTATTTTATAATACAAAAATAGATAAAAACGGGTTGTTTAGATAAATTCCTCGACAAGTATCTGTATTCATTTACAACCATAAATTACAGAAATTAGATTATCATTCTGGTGTAAGTATAAAATTGTACCTATAATCTGAATCGATAATCTTCAGTTTAAAATGACTATGACACTTTTAAACCCTGGTAGCGTACTAGCTACGTTAACTGAACTTACTCAAGTTAATCGTACACACGCTCTATTGCGGCGTGTCAAAGACCTTTCTGTAAACGAATTTGTTTGCTTATTAGATTTTATTACTGCGGAGTTCCAACAATTTATCAGAGCAATAGAGCTGATAAATAATGAAGCTCTAGAAACAATGCTAGAGAAGGTACTTGAAGCGATTACGCTGAAAATCGGTCAAATTCTGCAAGCAGAACACACGACTATTTTTTTGGTTGACCACGATAAAGGTCAGTTGTGGTCAAAGGTACCGCAAGATGATATTAATAAGCCATTAGAAATTCGGACTCCGATAAATGTGGGGATTCCCGGTCGTGTTGCAAGTACGGGACAATATTTAAATATTGCGGAAACTACTACTCATCCTTTATTTAGTCCAGAATTAGAAAAACAGTTAGGTTATAAAATTCGCAATATTCTGTGTATGCCGGTTGTCAGCAGCAAAAATCAAGTTGTTGCAGTTGTACAATTAGCAAATAAAGCAGGGTCTATTCCTTTTAATGGTGAAGATGAAACCTGTTTTCGGGAATTTGCTGCAAGTATTGGAATTATACTTGAAAGCTGTCAGTCTTTTTATGTTGCAGCACGTAATCAAAGAGGTGCAACTGCTCTTTTACGAGCGACTCAGACACTCGGTCAAAGTTTAGACTTAGAAGTGACTTTACAAATAGTCATGGAACAAGCCCGAATTTTGATGCAAGCAGACCGCAGTACACTATTTTTGTATCGTAAAGAAATGAGCGAATTGTGGACAAAAGTTGCGGCTGCTGACGGTAAAACCATGATTGAAATCAGAATTCCCGGAAATCGGGGAATTGTGGGTTATGTCGCTTCTACTGGGGAAACTTTGAATATCCCTGATGCTTATAAAGACCCTCGTTTTGACCCAACTACAGATAGAAAGACGGGTTATTTTACTCGTAACATTTTATGTATGCCGGTGTTTAATTCGGCTAATGAATTAATCGGTGTTACCCAATTAATTAACAAGCAAAAAGGTAGTTTTACAGCATCAGATGAAGAGTTTATGCGGGCTTTTAATATACAAGCAGGAATCGCTTTAGAAAATGCCCGTTTATTTGAAAGCGTATTGTTAGAAAAACAATATCAAAAAGACATTCTCCAAAGTTTATCAGATGCTGTAATCTCTACAGATATGGAAGGTAGAATCGTTACTATTAATGATGCAGCTTTAGAATTACTAGGTTGTCCGCTATCAGGAGATGTCAGCATTAAAAATAACAAGATTCTTTGGGAACAAAACTTAATTGGTCGTCTTTTATGGGAAGTTGTACCAATTGAAAATTTACAATTTAGATTAGAAGATAGTCTGAAAACTGGGGCAAAACATTACGTCCCAGAACAAAGTTTAATGGTAGGACTATATTACATACCAGGCGATTCGGAAGAGTCGGAAAAATATATATTAGCATTACCAAATTCTAGTAATCCAGATGTTTTTATTCCTTGGAATCAACCGCTAACTCCCCAATCGCAGTTTATCAATTCTTCTCAAATTGAACCAATCGAGCGCAGTACTAATCTGACAGTCAATCCCTTAACTAATCCAGAAGGTGGTGTGCGTGGTGGGTTGGTAGTATTGGAAGATATTAGTCAAGAAAAACGTCTCAAAACCACCATGTACCGCTATTTAACTCCTCATGTCGCAGAGCAGGTTATGGCTTTGGGTGAAGATGGTTTGATGGTGGGAGAGCGTAAAGAAGTCACTATCTTATTTTCTGATATTAGAGGCTACACAACACTTACGGAAAATCTCGGAGCCGCCGAAGTCGTATCGTTGCTTAATCAATATTTTGAAACGATGGTGGAAGCAGTTTTTAACCATGAAGGTACCTTGGATAAGTTTATCGGAGATGCTTTGATGGCGGTATTTGGAGCGCCGCTACCATTAACAGAAAATCATGCTTTACGAGCGGTACAATCAGCTTTGGATATGCGACATCGGCTCAAGGAGTTTAACAAAGGGCGGATTGTTGAACAACAGCCACAAATTAATATTGGTATTGGTATTAGTTCTGGGGAAGTTGTTTCGGGAAATATTGGTTCTCGCAAACGCATGGATTATACCGTGATTGGAGATGGAGTTAACTTGAGTTCGCGTTTGGAAGGGACTACTAAGGAATATGGTTGTGATATTGTTTTGAGTGAATTTACTTACCAGCTTTGTAGTGATTATATTGTTACCCGCGAACTTGATAAAATTCGAGTTAAAGGCAAACATCAAGCGGTAAAAATCTATGAACTAATTGGCGATCGCAATGTTTGTTTGGACGCTAATACTCAAGAATTTCTATCCTATTATCATGCAGGACGAGTCGCTTACTCGTCACGTAATTTCCCCCAAGCGTTGATTTGTTTTCAAGCAGCCAGAAAAATTCGACCTAGAGATAATGCTGTTAATATTCACATCAAACGCTGCCATAAATATTTAAGACAGCCTCCTGGAGAATCCTGGAATGGAGTTTGGACAATGATTAATAAATAATCAATTGGGTTATAAATTGCATAATGGTTGTTTTAAATTGATAGAAAATTAAATTGTTCGATTAATCCGGAAAATTTAACAATTTTTCTGATGTTTAAATTGAGTTTTAACTAATTTCTTGTGTTTCCCTAATTTTCTTCTTTAGGTTTTTCGCCGATATGAAGTTCTTGTTTTGAATGCTTCAATTCTTTCCATAGAGCTTTGATTTCGTCATAAGCTTCTGTGTTAGTTATTTTACCCCCGGTTTCTAAGTTACAAATTATGCCTACTTTCTGAGCGAATTCTTGTAAGTTAGCATTAAATACCAAGTTTTCTGGTTTTACTTCACCGTAGTAACGACTACGAGGGTAAAGAAAATCTTCTTTTTCCATTTTTTTAATCTCCAGTTATTCTGAATTAGGGAGTAGGAAGTAGGGAACGGGTAATCAATATTTAGACGCTCTGGCTTTAGTTTATCAATAAACAAGTCGGGTTTTTAGAAGGAGCAATCCAAAATCGATGATTCAGACCTCTCCTTCAGATATAATTTCTTCATTCTTTCATAACTTGACTTGTTAATCTAATTTTGAACGATAAGAGATAAGGTATTACGACATTCAGATAAAATAGTTAAGCCATAAGACGGCATAAATTTATTTTTCTGTAAAATAATCGTTCTACCATGAATGTTACCTCTAAACTCTACGAAGGAAAAGCTAAAATTCTCTACACAACGGATATCCCGGAAATATTAGTCGCTGATTTTAAAGATGATGCGACTGCTTTTAATGCCCAAAAACGCGGGAGTATTAGCAACAAAGGAGTCATTAATTGTAGCATTTCTAGTAAATTATTTCAAAAACTAGAACAAACAGGTATTAATACTCATTATATAGATAATCCCAAACCAAATCAGATGCGGGTAAAGGCGGTGAAAATTTTTCCCTTAGAAGTGGTTGCGCGAAATATTGCAGCCGGGAGCCTTTGTAAACAAACAGGTTTGGGATTGGGAACCGTGTTAAAACAACCAATAGTCGAGTTTTATTACAAAAATGACGAATTGGGAGACCCATTATTAACACGAGAGCGTCTACGATTATTAGAATTGGCTACCGAGGAACAAGTTGAGCAAATTATTCATCTAACATTGCGAATCAACGAGTTTCTCAAGGAATTTTTTCAACAATGCAGCATTATTTTGGTGGACTTCAAACTAGAATTCGGTTTGGATTCCCAACAACAAATAATTTTGGCAGATGAAATTAGTCCCGACACCTGTCGTTTATGGGATACAGCTACCAATGATGCCAAAAATCGAATTTTAGATAAAGACCGTTTTCGGCAAGATTTGGGAAATGTAGAAAATGCCTACCAAGAAGTTTTAGAAAGGGTGTTAAAAACAGTAGAGACGAATCTGTAATTCAAGCTGATTTTGTTTGATGTTATCAGTTGTAATTGTCCTTGACAAATAACTGCTGACAGATGACAAATAACTATCATATTTATTTAACGATGGTGTGTGGACGTGAAAAGTAATCTAAATAAAATGCGTTTATCTCCCTTTTTGGTGACAGTAATTACACTTACTACTCCATTAGGAGTTTCCTTAAGTGCAAATGCTCAAAATGTCAAGAGTTCTGAAAAATCACAAGATATTTTCCCAGCCGCAAGCACAAATCAAATTAATACATCAGTTGCAAACAAGTTGCAAGTAATAATACCAACTTCCAATTCCACAACTGCACAAAATACTCCACAAATTCCCCCTCCTGATAATCTTCCTAGTGATAATCAAGAACCAGTACTAAGTCCGACTCCGGAAACTCAGCAGCCCAATCAACAAACGAACCCGCAGCAGCAACCCCAATTCCCGACACCGGGAACGACAGAACCTTCTCAGCCGACAGCAGATGAAACCCGTGTATTAGTATCGGAAGTTTTAGTCAGGTCAGAAACTGGACAATTACCACAAACATTGCAAGATCAAGTTTATCGAGTTATTCGCACTCAACCAGGACGAACCACAACGCGATCGCAATTACAACAAGATATTAATGCTATTTTTGGAACCGGCTTTTTCTCTAATGTTCAAGTAGCTCCGGAAGATACACCTTTGGGGGTTAGAGTTAGCTTTGTAGTTCAACCCAACCCAGTTTTACAAAAAGTCCAAATAGATGCGAATCCAGGTGCGAAGATTCCTTCTGTATTACCTGAGAAAACTGTAAATGACATATTCAGCAAGCAATACGGTCAAATTCTCAATTTGCGCGAATTACAAGAAAGTATCAAGCTATTAGTAAAACAATATCAAGACCAAGGTTATGTATTAGCAAACGTGATTGGAGCTCCCCAAGTATCACCAGAAGGGGTAGTAACTTTACAAGTAGCTGAAGGGTTAGTAGAAGATATTCGAGTCCAATTTCGTAACAAAGATGGTGAAGTTACCAACGAAGACGGAAAACCCGTAAAAGGAAGAACTCAACCATATATTGTGCAGCGAGAACTACAACTCAAGCCAGGAAATGTATTTAACCGCAACATTGTCCAAAGAGATTTACAACGGGTATTTGGACTAGGATTATTTGAAGATGTTAACGTTTCCCTCGATCCAGGTGAAGATCCTAGTAAAGTAAACGTCATCGTCAATGTAGTAGAACGAAACAGCGGTTCCATCGCCGCAGGTGCTGGTGTTAGTTCTGCAAGTGGATTATTTGGTACTATTAGTTACCAAGAACAGAACCTCAACGGTAGAAACCAAAAATTAGGAGCAGAGTTACAAGCAGGAGCGCGAGAATTCTTGTTTGACTTCCGCTACACAGATCCTTGGATAGCAGGCGATCCTTATCGTACTTCCTATACAGTTAACGCTTTCCGTCGTCGTTCGATTTCTTTGATTTTTGACAATGGTAAGTTTGATACTGGAACTGAAACAATTGATACTGAAATTAAAACTTTAGGCGATCCGATTACAACTAATCCTGAGACATTCGAGGATGGCGATCGCCCTCGTGTTGTCCGTACTGGTGGTGGTGTAAACTTTACCCGTCCTCTCAATAGAAATCCTTACGAAAGATCCGAATGGGTTGCTTCCGCTGGTTTGCAATATCAAAAAATTAACATCACCGATAGTGATGGTAACCGTAGAAGTGAAGGAGGGATTCGTAATGATGATGGTACGTTGAGAACTGTTAACGGAATTGACAGAATTCAACTCAGCGAATCCGGAACTGGTAAAGACGATTTGCTACTAGTTAAACTGGGAGCATCTCGTGATATGCGAAATAACCCTTTACAACCGACTAAGGGTTCCTTCTTACGTCTGGGTTTAGACCAGTCGGTACCAATCGGACAAGGTAATATTTTTCTAACTAGGTTGCAGGGTAATTACAGTTATTACATTCCTGTCAACTTTACCAACTTTAGCAAAGGACCCGAAACCCTAGCTTTTAACTTTCAAGCTGGAACCATTCTTGGTGACTTACCACCTTATGAAGCTTTTTCATTAGGTGGTAGTAACTCAGTTCGGGGTTATGAAGAAGGTGGATTAAGTAGCGGACGCAGTTATGTAGAAGCATCAGCAGAATATCGCTTCCCACTGTTTTCAGTGCTTAGTGGTGCCTTATTTGTTGATATTGGTAGTGACTTAGGTACCACAAGCGAACCAGCGCGACTACTGAATAAAAATGGTACTGGTATCGGTTACGGACTTGGGTTAAGAGTACAATCACCACTCGGACCAATTCGGATTGATTACGGTCTAAATGATGATGGAGACAGCCGAATTAATTTTGGTATTGGGGAAAGATTTTGAGGAGTTAGGAGTTAGGAGTTAGGAGTTGGGAGTTAGGAGTTAGGAGTTTTTGACTTTTGACCTTTATGTTTCCCGGTTCGCTTGCCAATTTTTAGCTTTAATTCAATGCTATTACCTAAAGCCTAATTGGTAATAAATAACGAGCGGGACGCTATATGGGAATAACTAGCGAGCGGGATGCTCGCACTACTAATAACCAGGAAAGCTTAGCTGTAGTAATCTACCAGATTAATTTGGATCGGTTGTGCGATTCGTTGCTTAGGGAATCACGGTAATCAGTCCGTACATACCTAAGCCAGTGAAACTTAAGGCAACTTAAGCACTGAACTCTTTTTACGATGTAGGTGAAAGTCCTACCCGCTAGATTCGAG